>Ga0316204_10000038_pt1 | contig 553593 bp, 559 predicted proteins | sample 6monrhotite_MG_2_FD_205661 | JGI IMG/M metagenome (GOLD analysis project Ga0316204, IMG submission 205661) | Microbial mat bacterial communities from mineral coupon in-situ incubated in ocean water Damariscotta River, Maine, United States -... | ecosystem: Environmental > Aquatic > Marine >...
CCGTTCAGCAAAAGCTCCAGATCGCAGATCTGACGCGGGCTGAGATCATGACTAACAAGCTCCGCCGCCTCCAGCTTCAACTTCTGCGCACTCTCATACGATACATATAACTCAGGAATCGGGGTCAGGTTCGGTGTCATGTCGGGCCTTTGGTGTTTAAATTTCTACTATGTGCCGACTTGCCCGAGGCGTGGGCCAGCGCACTGTCTTGCAGGTGACAATTTTTGTTATCAGTTGACGAATTCCGCAGTGTAATCGGCGTAATGTGCGCGAACCCAATCATCGTCGAGGCCAAACTCGGCCAGTGAATACGCGTGTTTACCGTGTTTTCCCTTGGGGTTTTTGGCGTGATGTTCAGCAATTGCATCCCGGCGTTCCTGGGGCAGCGTCAGGCCGCAAAACTCGTAGATACGTTCAACGCTGGCCAGTGGATCGGCCATCATGTCATTGTAGCGCACATCCAGAATTTTGTCGGGATGACGGGCACGGGCCTCGGCCATTTTTTGCAGCGAGACATCTGTCATATCAACAATCGCCTCGGCCTCGCGGGCGGTATCAAGGGCGTTGACAGCCAGCGTGCGCGTGGTGCGTCCCAGACTGAAATAGCTGCCCATCTGGCTGACCATATCGCGATGCGTCAGGATCACCTTGGCGTTTGGAATGGCGTCCAGCAATTCGGCAACGCCGTCGTTGTGATCCGGGGCTTTCAGGACCAGCCTTTTGCCGGAATATTCACCTTGCAGAAAGCGCAGGTGGTCGGCGTAGTCGTGATATTTCGCAGCCTTGTCGACGCGCGACAGCCAGTGCTGAAAGCCGTAGACCGGCGCAAAATTCTAATAAAGCCGCGTGAAACCCGACACGCCCGTCATATGCAGGCATTCTTCGGGGGCTTCGGCGCGGATCAGATGGGTGCTGTCCAGTTCCGGGGTCAGCTTGCGGCGCACGTCAATAATCGCGTTGACGTCAGCAATGCGCTGATCCTTTGTATCCGCCTCATTGCGCGGGATCGGGCGGTTCAATTGCCAGAACGGCAGGGAGGCATGTGCAGGGTCAGCGGCCAGCAAGCGGTGCAAGAATGTCGTGCCGGTGCGAGGCAGACCGGTCACGATGATCGGCGAGATCAGCGGTTCAGCCAGCCGCCCGGGGTCCTCTTTGCGCAGCCGCGTCAACAACAGCCGATTGCCTAGCTGATTGGTGATCGAAGAGGCCAGCAACAAACGACCATAGGCGTTGAGGTTTGCATCTTCGTTGATCGACTTGCAAAGCCGCTCCAGCGGTTCACGATAGCTGTCGGCGCCAAAATCGCTGAGCCCGGTTTCCGCCTTTGCTGAGGCCTCCAGCCAGTCTGGGGCAAAGACTTCGGGGATGCCGGACATCTTGCTGGCCAGCGCGGGAAAATTCTCGATAATGCGTTTTACGATATCCATGAGGTCGCGTCCTTTACCAGTCTTTCTGTACGGCCAATTCGGCCTGATTTACCATGCTGCCCGGGGCCTGAGCGCCGGGTTCAATGCGCAGCCAGTCAATTTTGCCGGGATAAGCGAAGCCACCGCGTCCTTCGTATTCGGCTGACACTTTGGTCTTGCGATCAAGCCCGATATCCAGCCCCTCGCCGTTCAGATGCAAAATGGCAGGCGACATGTTGACGATACCGCTGGCGCGGATTTCATCGCCCGCTTCTAGGCTGACCGTTGCCTTGCCCTGCAATTTGCCCGGTGCATTGTGGTCGATCACCAGTTGCTGACGGCCCGGTTCGATCGAGAGGCGCAGTTCGTGTTTGGTCAGAAAGCCGCTATTGTAATGCACGACCAACTCGCCGCCGATCACAAAGGCGGCCAGGCCTTTCAGGCTGCACCCCAGGGAAAACAAGACGCCTTCCATCCCGTTTTGATGCTCAAACGGCAGGGTAATCTTGTAATCGCGATCCGCCACCAGCGGACTGACGCGCATCGCCTGGTAACCTTCGGTGCCGAGATAGAACGTATGCACGCGGTTGACCTGTGCCATCTTGCGCGGATGGTTTGTCAACGCGCGAACAAGGGTGCGATTGTCCAGCGGATAGGCGTAGTTGGCAAAAGCATCTTCGTCAAATTCTGCGATTAACTGGGTCAGAAGCTCGGGCTTTTCAGACGCCAGATTGTGGCATTCCGTTGGGTCCGTCGCGAGATCAAACAGCATCCAGTTGTCCAGATCCAGCTTGGCCCCGGGTGGCTGCAACGAGCCGATTTTCCAGTTGTCCTTGATGAAACCGCGATTGCCTTCCAGTTCGAAATATTGCCGGTTGCGCAAGGATTTTGCATCGCCGTCAAACAGCATCGGCAGGAAGGACACGCCATCATGCCCACGCGTGCGATAACCCTGAAACGCCTCTGGATAAGGGATGCCGAGCATATCAATGATGGTTGGCGCAATGTCGGTTACATGCGCCCAATGCTCACGCACCGCCCCGCCATCCTTGATCCGGTCGGGCCAATGCATCACGAAGGGCACACGAATGCCACCGTTCATGGGCGTCCGTTTGAAAAAGCGAAAAGGCGTATTGCCGGCGTTGCCCCAGCCCTTTGGATAGGCCGGTGAAGTATTTACCGCGCCAAGAATGCCGCTTTCCAGCAACTCGCGGGCAAGTTCGGGTGGTTCCTGCTGGGTGACGCGCTTTTCGGTGAAATTCGCCGCCCCGTCTTCGCCGCCGATGGAGGAGGCCCCATTGTCCGAAGTGATCAGGATCAGGGTGTTGTCGAGTTGCCCAAGCGCCTCCAGTTCATCAACGATGCGACCGATGTTCTGGTCGATGTTGTCCACGAGGCCTGCGTATATCTCCATATAGGCGGCCATGATATCAAGCTCGCCTTCAGGCATTTCATCCCATTTGGGAACGCCCGGTGAAAGGTCGGGCAATTCCCAGTCGCCAATCACGCCAATCTCGCGCTGGCGGGCGTAACGTTCCCGGCGGATCGCGTCCCAGCCGGCATCATAGCGGCCCTTGTATTTGGCAATATCCTGAGGTTTGGCGTGATGTGGTGTATGTGGTGCGTTGGTCGCGAAGTAGAGGAAAAACGGCTTGCCCTCCTCGGCTGTTGCGACATGGCCACGCATCATCTTGATTGCCTGTGTGGCGAAATCGTCGGTGGAAAAATAGTCCGGGCTGTAGTCCTCGACGTCCTTGAACTCGTTGCCTTCGACGATCTGTCCCGGTGCGTGGTAATTGGTTTCAGCGCCCAAAAAGCCGTAAAAGCGGTCAAACCCGCGCTGCAATGGCCAGCTGGAGCGGTCATCGGCGCTGGATTGTTTGTAATCTGGTGTATTATGCCACTTGCCAACTGCGTAAGTCGAATAGCCGTTGTCACGCAGCAATTCTGCAAGGGTCGGTGCATCTTTCGACATTTCAGCGGCGCGAAACCCCGGGTAGCCGGGGTCGGCGTGGGTCAGCCAGCCGACACCGACGGAATGCGGGTTCTTGCCGGTCATCAGCGCGGCACGCGCCGGGGCGCACATCGGCACGGTCGTGTAATTGTTGAAACGCAGGCCCCGCGCCGCCAGCCGGTCCATATTTGGCGTTTGGATTTCTGAACCAAAGCAGCCCATTTCGGCAAATCCAAGATCGTCGAGAAACATCACCACGATATTGGGCGCATCCCTTGGGGCTTTCACCTCTTCGGGCCAATAGGGCTCGCTCTCCGCAAATGTCTTGCCGATCTTGCCCTTCCAGCCAAATGCCGGATCGCCATTCTTCAACTTGTCTGACGGGAAATCTGCCACAGGTGAAGTCCTCCTTTACTCCGGGGCAATGTCCGTTCAAGGTCATTTTCTAAATATCACATAGGCGACAATCCGCAGAATATGGCCCCAAGTGCCCCGAGAAAAGGATGCTATCGGATGGAAGCATCAGAAATCGCAAAGCTGATCAATTCGCCAGTTGGCTTTGGCAGCCATGTCAGCGTTGAAACCGTGCAGCACATGCTAAAGCAGGGTAATGTTGCCAGCTACAAAGCAAACACCTTTGTCACCCGGCGTGGACAGGCAGAGCCGCGATTATGCGTCATGTTGTCGGGCCACGTTCGCCTGACCGCCTTTACCGAGGATGGGCGCGAAATGCTGACCCACATTGTCAGACCGGGCGATTGCTGGGGAGTCCATCCCTGTCTGGGCGACTATCAGGAGACCAATGATTCGATGATCGAAAAAGCCGGTCAGGTCTTGTTGCTCAAACCGAAAGCCGTGGAGACACTGATGTGGACGCGTCAGGATTTCCAGAAAGCGATGGTCGCGTTGTTGTGCAAACGGTTGAACCTTGCGATTTCTCTGGCCGAGCAATTTGGCGCCTGGAACGCCCGCGAGCGGGTCGCCTGGCGGTTGCTGCTTCTGTCAAACGGGCTGGACCGCAGGAACGAAGATCATTTTATCGAAACGATTGCCCTGTCACAGGAAACCCTTTCCTCGATGGTGCATTTGTCGCGGCAACGCACCAATGTAATCCTGAAAACGTTGGAGGCCGATGGCGTGATCACGCAGAACTACGGTCGCATCGTAATCAAGGATCTGGAGGCCTTGCGCGGCGAAATCACCCGCGCACGTTAACTCCCGCTGCCATTTTCCAAAGTTTGTCATGTGCATGACAGTCTTGAACGCCCCCCTTTGCCAGTTTCGACGCAAATCGAAAACGAATGAAAGGTGGACACTTTGGCGAATTCAGATTTTTCAGTGCCTGCATCCGCGGTACATGGGATTTTGCAGGACAAGGGTGTCAATGCGGTCACGACGGTGCCCGACTTCATCCAGTTTGCCTTGCACGCAAGACTGAAATCCGACCCCGACATGACCTATGTCGAATGTGCGGCGGAAAATCAGGCGTTGACGACGGCAATGGGCATGTATGTCGGCGGGATGGAACCGATTGTGATGGTTCAGAACCAGGGGCTGTTCAACTGCATCAACTCGCTGCGCTCCATCGGCATTGACGCCTCGATCCCGCTGGTGATTTTTGTCGGCGCATTCGGGCGGGAGTTTTCCAATCTCGGCAAACCCCTGACCGAAAGCAGACGGGTCATGGTGAACCGCACCGAACCTGTGGTCCAGGCCCTGCAACTGCCGTTTTACAACATCGAAACACCCGGCGACCTGCCCAAAATCGCCGAGGCATTTGACACCGCCCGCGAAGCAAAACGCGCGGCAATCGTTCATTTTGGTTTCTTCCCGGCGTGGAATTGAGGAGCAATTCAATGAGCATGACAAACTACGAAGCCTGCGCCGTCATTCACAACGTCCGTGGCGATGCGCTGATCACCAACACAATGTCGGCAATGTTCGCGATCACTGCGGTGTCACCCGGCCCGCTCAACCTCGCTTCCGTGCCGCTGATGGGCGGGGCGTCCTGCCTTGGACTGGGACTGGCGATTGCCCAACCGGACCGGCAAGTCTTGGTGCTGGACGGAGATTCCTCATTGCTGCTGGAACTGGGCTCGCTTGCGCAGATCGCTGATGTGGCGCCCGCGAACTTCATTCACTTCGTCTTTAACAACAACCTTCAGTTCTCCGGCGTCGCTAACCTGGAGCGCCCGGGGCGCAAGGTTGATTTCTGCGCGATGGCACTGGCGGCGGGCTATGCCTCTGCTGCGAAAATTGGCGAAGTTGCGGCTTTGGCGGCTGCTTTGCCTGACCTTCTGGCCAGTCCCGGCCCGCATATGGTCCAACTGGAGATCGCGACACCGCACAAATTCACCCAGCAAACACCGCAGCCGGAATTTCCCGACCTTCAATTCACCCGAATGGGTGCTGAATCCGCAGCCATGATGGACGCTTTGGGGACAACAAGATGAAACAGGAATTTGACTATATCATCGTCGGGGCTGGATCGGCAGGCTGCGTGCTGGCCAATCGCCTGTCCGCCGGTGGAAAATATACCGTCGCCCTGTTGGAGGCGGGTCCGCAGGACAAAAACTTCTGGATGAAAATGCCTATGGGAATTGGCAAATTGTGGCAAGATCCCCGGTTTGTCTGGAACTACTGGACGGACCCCGAAAACGCGATTGCCGGGCAAAAAGTCTTTTGGCCACGCGGCAAGGCTCTTGGCGGGTCGTCCTCGATCAACGGGATGATCTTTGTGCGCGGCGAACCCAAACGCTATGACGAATGGGCCGAGGCCGGCAACAAGGGCTGGGCCTTTGACGATCTGCTGCCCTATTTCAAGAAGGTCGAAAACGCACCGCAAGACACCAGCGACATTCGCGGCAAAGATGGGCCGATGAACTGCACCTATGGTGTTTACCGCGACGAGATCAGCAAGTCCTTCATCAAAGCCGCCGAAGGCGTCGGCATTCCCTTCAACCCTGATTACAACGGCGAAAAGGCCGATGGCGTCGGCTGGTTGCAATTCACCATCAGGGACGGCAAGCGTTGGTCCACCGCCAGCGGCTATCTGCATCCCGTGGCTGAGCGCCCCAATCTGACGGTGCTGACCGAAGCATCCTGCGAGCGTGTCCTTTTCAAGGGCAAACGCGCAAGCGGCGTGCGATTGCGCCATCAGGGCAAAGTCACCGAATTGACCGCCAAGCGCGAGGTCATCCTCTCGGCGGGTCCGATCATCAGTCCAAAACTGCTGGAATTGTCCGGCATCGGTCAGGGCGACCGCTTGCAAGGGCTTGGCATCGAGGTGCTGCACAATTTGCCAGGCGTCGGTGAAAACCTGATCGACCATTTGCACACCCGCTTCAACTACCGTGTGAACAAAAAGGTGACGCTGAATGACCTACTGGCGACCAAATGGCGCGGCGGGCTTTCGTTCATGAATTACATGCTGCGCAAGCGCGGGCTGATGGCCACGCCGACAGTGACCGCTCATGCGATGACACGCAGCCACGAAACGGCTCCCTACGCTGACCTGAAACTGCAAATCGCGATGTATTCAGCCAAAGATCGCTACCTTGATGGTGAACAATCCGGCCCGCCGACCGATCCGTTTTCCGGCATCGGACTGGGGCAGTTCAATATCTATCCAAAAAGCCGAGGCGAAGTTCACATCACCTCGCCTGACCCCAGCGTCGATCCGGCCATGAACGCCAATTACTTCTCGGCGCAGGGTGACATCGAAGCCTCGCTTGCGGGGATGCGCAAACTGCGTGAAATCGCGCAACATCCTGATATGGCTCAACATATCATCGAGGAAAGCGAGCCCGGGTTTGATGTAACCAGCGATGAAGACATAATCACCTACATGAAGGAAACCGGCCAGACCTCTTGGCATCCGGTCTGTTCGTGCCGCATGGGCCATGACCCGCTGGCCGTGGTTGACGACCGTTTGAGGGTTCACGGACTGCAAGGTTTGCGGGTCATTGATAGCTCGATCTTCCCCGATATGCCTGCGACAAACACAAATATTCCCACCATCGTCACCGCCGAAAAGGGCGCTGACATGGTCCTGGAAGACGCGAAATAAGGACTGACCCATGGAACGTATCTGGCAAAAACACTACGGCAACATTCCAAATGAGGTGACCGGCGAGGGCACGGTGGTTGACCTGCTGACCAATGCCGTCAGCGCCTGGGGCGACAAGCCTGCTTTCAACTGCCTGCACACATCAATCACCTTTAACGAGGTTGCGGCCTTGTCACGCGACATGGCCGCCTGGCTTCAAAACGACGGTGGTATCCAAAAGGGTGACCGGGTTGCGGTGATGATGCCGAACCTCCTGGTGCATCCGATTGTCAGCTTCGGGATCATTCGCGCTGGTGGCGTTCAGGTGAACGTCAACCCGCTATATACGCCGCGCGAATTGGCGCATCAGTTGAATGACAGCGGTGCCGAAACCATCATCATCTTCAATCAGGTGACACCGACACTGGCGGCGATCCTGAAGGAGACCAAGATCAAGACGGTGATCACAACCGGGCTTTATGATCTTTGCGATTTGCAGGCGCCAAACCCACCGGTTCACGAGGCGATTGCCGCGCTTGCAATCAAATTGCCGGATGTGTTGCTAAAAGGGGCGGATCAGGCGTTTCGTGCGCCGGAAATCACGCCCGATGATCTGATCTTTCTGCAATATACCGGCGGGACCACGGGTTTGTCCAAAGGCGCGATGCTCAGCCATGGCAACCTGATGGCCAATGTTGCTGCCTTTGAGGCCTGGGTAGGCGATGTCTCGCGCACCGGCGAGGAGGTGATTATCACCGCCCTGCCGCTTTATCATATCTTTGCATTGATGGTGAATTTCCTCAGCTATTTCAAACTTGGGGCGCTGTCGGTCCTGATCCCTAACCCCCGCGACATGCCGGGTTTTGTGGCAGAATGGAAGAAATGGCGCGTCACCTGCTTTACCGGGGTCAACACGCTTTATAACGGCCTGTTGCACACGCCGGGCTTTGAGGAATGCGATTTCTCCGGGCTGACGGTCACGTTCGGCGGCGGCTCGCCAACGCAACGCGCGGTATCCGATCGCTGGAAAGAGCTCACAGGTCTGCATATTTCCGAAGGCTACGGCCTGTCAGAAACCGCGCCGATTGCCACCGCCAATCTTGTGACCGCGAAAGAGTTCACCGGCACGGTTGGCATCCCCTTCCCTTCAACCGACATCAAGATCCCCGCCGAAGACGACAGCGAACTGGGGTTGAACGAACCCGGCGAGATTTGCCTGAAAGGCCCGCAGGTCATGTCGGACTACTGGGGGAAAGAGGACGAACACGACAAGCATTTCACCTCGGATGGCTATTTCCGCACGGGCGATATTGCGACCGTAGATGACGAGGGTTTCGTGCGCATTGTGGATCGCAAGAAGGACATGGTGATCGTCTCGGGGTTCAATGTCTTCCCCAACGAGATCGAGGACGTATTGGCCGCCATGCCCGGCCTCTTGGAAAGCGCCTGCATCGGCGTGCCCGACGACAAGACCGGCGAAGCGGTCAAGGTGTTCTGCGTGCGCAAGGATGATGGCGTCACAACCGATGATGTGATCGGCTATTGTCGCGAAAACCTCACAGCCTACAAAGTGCCGCGTCAGGTGGTTTTTCTGGACGAATTGCCAAAATCAACTGTCGGCAAAATCCTGCGCCGCGAATTGCGCGACTGATAAAATCAGGGCGGCCGGGAATGTTTCTGGCCGTCCGAACTACCTTGCGGTCTTTCCAACCTGCCACAAAACCGATGCGGTCACGGCTAAGGCTTCTGTTTGCCCGATGGCTTGCCGGTGTTTGCCTTTGCGGCCATTTTGCGGGCGCGGTTTTTCTTGCTGGAGGCTTTCCCTTTTGGCGGCTTGGCGCCGCGAATTGGTTCGATAGCACCACTTTCAACGGCCTTGGCGGCAATCGACTTCGCAGCTTTGCGTGGCTTTGACCTTGGATCAGCGGGTTTGGCTTTCTTGCCAGCAGGCTTTCCCTTGGTCTTCGGCTTTTTCTTCTTGGCAGACGGGTTGTCGTTCCAATCAACAGGCGGCGTTGCCTCTGCCGGTTTGCGTTTTGCAGCTTTAGGCGCTGCATCGCGAGGGGCGGATTTGTCTTTGCGGTACTTGCCTGATGTCTGACCTTTTGGATGGTCGATATCCGGCGGAGTCGCCAGTTGGCTGAACGTGGTACCCTCCAGCTGCATTTTCGGACCGATGGCCGCCAGAAACCGCGCCACGGCGGTTTCGCGTAATTCGATCAGCGAGACATCTGCATCAATGCGGATCGCGCCAATATCGGTCTTTGTCAGATTGCCGGATTTGCACAACATCGGCAGCAGTCGGCGCGGCTCCGCACCAGCATCACGCCCCTTGGCAAGCGAAAACCAGACCGAGGCGCCAAAGGGTTCGCGTGGTTTGAAGGTGTCGGCCACATCTGTCAGTTCTTCCGGGGCGGTGTGCTTTTCCCGATAAAGCCTGAGGTAAGCCGTCGCGATCTGGGTGGGCGAAAACTTCGCGACCAGTGTTTCAACGGTCGATTGATCCGACGACGCTGGATCCTCCTGCCAGAGCGGATCGGCGAGCATTCGCTCCTGGTCTTTGGCAAATACCGCATCGGCATTCGGCGCGTCGCCCCATTCGGCAGATAATTTCGCCCAACCCAAAAGCCGCTCGGCCTTTTTGCGCACCGAAGGTGGGACGATCATGGCACTGACCCCTTTGCGACCAGCGCGACCCGTGCGCCCCGAACGGTGCAGCAGCGTTTCCTGATTGCTGGGCAATTCAGCATGGATGACCAGATCAAGGTTTGGCAGATCAATGCCCCTTGCCGCCACATCCGTGGCCACGCATACCCGTGCCCGGCCATCGCGCATCGCCTGCAAAGCATGGGTACGCTCGCTTTGCGACAATTCACCGGACAGGGCGACGACGGAGAATCCCCGGTTCGACAAGCGCGTTGTCAGCCGGTTGACCATCGCACGGGTATTGCAAAAAACGATCGCATTCGGGGCCTCGTAAAACCGCAGCGTATTGATGATCGCGTTTTCACCATCGCGGGCCGAGACTTTTAACGCGCGGTAGTCAATATCGGCGTGCTGGCTTTCGGCACTGGTGGTCGCAATACGGATCGCATCACGTTGGTAGCTTTTGGCAAGCCGGGTGATCGCTGCGGGAACGGTCGCGGAAAACAACAGTGTCTGGCGATCCTTGGGGGCCTTGTCGAGGATGTATTCCAGATCTTCGCGAAAGCCGAGATCAAGCATCTCATCCGCCTCGTCCAGCACCACGGCCTTAAGCGCGTGCAAATCAATCGTGCCGCGCATGATGTGATCCCTGAGCCGTCCAGGCGTTGCCACAACGATATGCGTGCCATTGCCAAGGGCGCGTCTTTCGTCGCGCATATCCATGCCACCAACGGTCGAGGCGACGATGCCACCGGCTTTTTCAAACAGCCAGGCAAGCTCGCGTTTCACCTGCAAGGCCAGTTCTCGCGTCGGGGCGATGACCAGCGCCAGCGGTGCATCAGCTTTGGCGAAAAAATCTGCATCACCCAGCAACTCCGGCGCAATTGCCAAGCCAAATCCAAGCGTCTTGCCCGAGCCTGTCTGCGCGGAAACCAGCAGGTCATGCCCGATGACCTCAGGACTTGTTACGGCCTCTTGCACGGTTGTCAGTTGGTCGTAGCCACGCGCATCAAGCGCTTCTTGCAGCGTCTGTTTCAAGGCGATCCCCTTTGATGTCGCGCGTTTTGAGCCGGGGTATTCCGGGGTCCGTGCCAAACGACAAGGGGCGCGTGTAGCCTTTTGGCTGGTGGATGTATAGCGATCCCTCGCGTGGTTTTTCTGATCTGCGCTCAAATGCACCTGATGACGTTACGCGCCGCTCGGTTTATAGAGGCGGGGAATAGCCCGGAGGCTGGTTTGAAAAAATTCTCGCTGCTTGATTTATCCCCGGTCCCCGAAGACGGAACCGTTGCAGATGCGTTGCAAAACACGTTGGAACTTGCGCGTTTGGCCGAAGCCGCGGGGTATCACCGCTATTGGCTGGCGGAGCATCACAATATGCCGGGCATTGCCAGTGCAGCCACGTCGCTGGTGATCGGTCATGTCGCGGCGGGCACAAAGACCATTCGCGTCGGCGCTGGAGGCATTATGCTGCCAAACCACTCGCCTTTGGTGATCGCGGAACAATTCGGAACACTTGCCACGCTTTACCCCGGTCGCATCGACCTCGGCCTTGGCCGCGCACCCGGAACGGATGGCGCAACGGCCCATGCCCTGCGCCGCAACAAGGCAGCCAACGACAATTTCCCTTCGGATGTCGTGGAACTGCTGGCCTATCTCGACAATCCAGCCCCCGGGGCCGCCATTCGCGCAATTCCTGGCGAGGGTACCCATGTGCCGGTCTGGGTGCTCGGCTCCAGTCTCTATGGGGCGCAGATGGCGGCGCATTTTGGACTGCCATACGCTTTTGCCTCGCATTTTGCACCCGATATGCTGGAACATGCGCTGCATATCTATCGCACGACGTTTCAGTCCTCCAAACATTTGGACAAGCCCTATTTCATGCTGGCTGCCGGCGTTTGCGGGGCAGATACCGACGAAGAGGCGCAATATCTGCGTTCCTCACAAATTCTGGCGTTTGCACGGCTGCGCAGTGGTCGACCGGGCAAACTGCCCCGGCCGGTTTCCGATCCAAGCGCCGAGGTACCGCCCGCCGTGATGGCGCAGGTGCGTCATGCCTTGTCCTGTTCGGCCTGCGGTAATGCAGAAAGCCTGCATCGGGATTTCGCGGCTTTGCAGGCAAAGCACCAACCTGATGAGATTATCGTAACAGGTATGATCCACGATCATGCCGCCCGGCTGAAATCATTCGCCATGGCCGCCGAGGCCCTTGGCGCTTTGGTCAAGGACTAAGCCGCCGGTTAAGTGAAATGATTGTCGGCCTGAATTGTGCCTAAAACCTCGGTTCAACCGGCCGCATCAGCCCCTCTTGCGCGACACTGGCAACCAATGTGCCGCTTTGCGAATAGATCGAGCCGCGATTAAAACCACGCGCGTTGCCAGAAAACGGGCTGTCCATCTGGTAAAGATGCCAATCGGTGAAATCAAAAGGCGCATGAAACCACATGGCGTGATCAAGACTTGCGGTCATCACATTGCCTTTGAACCACGTCAAACCATGTGGCCGAAGCGCCGAGCCCAGCAAATGCATGTCGGACGCATAGGCCAGCAGACAATGGTTCAAGGGTAAATCATCCGGCGCTTGTCCTGCCAGTCGAAACCATACCTGATTGGTATCGCTGGCTTTTTCTGGATCGAACATATCGCGCGGCTCGGCCTCGCAAATCTCGATGGCACGCGGGCGCAGAAATTCTTTGCGGAACTTTTCCGGCACCTTGTCGATCACCTCTGCCCGCAGATCGCTTTGCGGACGCAGGCTGTCGGGCGCCGGGGCGGCGGGCATCGGATGCTGGTGGTGCCAGCCTTCTTCAGTGATGTGAAAGGAGGCGGACATATTCAAGATCTGCTTGCCATGCTGGATTGCAACCACCCGGCGGGTGGTGAAGGATCCACCGTCACGAGCACGATCGACCGAATAGATCACCGGGATTTTCGGATCGCCCGGACGGATGAAATAGGCGTGCAGCGAATGACATGGGCGGTCCTCAACCGTGCCATAGGCCGCTGCCAGCGCTTGCGCGATGACCTGCCCGCCAAAAATCCGCATGGTGGATTCCCCACCCGAGCCGATCCCGCGAAAGAGGTCTTTTTCCAACCTTTCAAGATCAAGAAGACCGCGCAGAACCTTTACCGGGTCGCTCATGTTTTTGCCTCGTATCTTTGGATTGTGCCGGGTTTAACCAACTAACGCGCCATGCACCAGCGCTTTGAGTTCAGCCCGCGACGGATAAGAGGAAGAAGGCGAAAGCTGGGTGAAGAAGACGACCGACAGATCGGCCACAGGATCAACCCAGAAAAAGGTAGAGGCCATGCCACCCCAGGAAAAGTCACCGATGTTGCCGGGCATCCGTGCGCGTGCCGGGTCCAGAACTACCGCGCCGCCAAGACCAAATCCCATGCCGGTCATCGGCTGTTCGGCAAAACTGGTTGGCCCCATCGAGGCGATTTCGCCGGGCAAATGGTTTGACATCATGAACCGCGCGATCTGGGGTGATACCAGACGCCCTCCCGCGTACTGCCCGCGATTGCGCAGAATTTCGGCAAACCGCATGTAATCATCAATCGTCCCCGTCAGACCGCCCCCGCCGGAGTGCATACTGGTGTTCAAAAACGGGCTTTTTGACGGTGTATCGACAAGACGCAGGGTATCGCCACCGCTGGCTTTGGCATTAAGCGCCATCGCACCGCCGGAAAGGGGGGTAAAAAGTGCGGCAAACCTTGAACGCCGTGCCTCGGGGACGTCAAAACTGGTCTCACTCATGCCAAGAGGTGCGAATATTTCTTCGGCAAAAACCTCCGCCAGCGACCGGCCCGTTACCAGTTCGATCACCCGTCCGATCACGTCGATACCAACGGAATATTCCCAGCGCTGACCGGGGTGAAAGGCCAGCGGCAGTTCAGCAAGTCTTTCCGTCGTTCGGGCAAGGCTTTTTTCGGTCGGGCCAAAGATCAGCTTTTGCTCCTCCATGGCCTCGGGCAAAATTCCTTCGTTGAAAGAATAGCTGAAGCCGCTTGTGTGGGTCAGGATCTGATGCAGCGTTGGACAAGCGCAACGCTCGACCTGATCAATGCGCGTTGCTCCCGGAACAAGGGCCGATGGCGTGCTAAACTCTGGCAGAAAATCCGAAAGTGGCTGATCGAGATGGATCAAACCGCGCTCCAGCAGCATCATCGCCGCAAGCGAGGTGATCGGCTTGGTCATCGAATAAATGCGCGCAACGGTATCTCGTTGAAAAGGTTTATTATTCTTAACGTCGCGCAAGCCCTTGTCGCGATAAAAAACCTCCGTGCCACGACGCGCGATCATCAGCGATAGGCCCGCGAACTTTCGCGCGCTGACATAGCTTTCCATCCATTGATCAATCCGCGACAGCCGCGCCGCATCAAACCCGAAATCACCCGCATTTCCTTGCGGCAGGGCTGTTTCACCCATCAGACCAATCCCCCGGCGGCGTGTTTTTCGCGCAAGGTCAGTTTCGACACTTTGCCCGTGGCCGTCAGCGGCAGATCAGCGACAAACACCACATCGTCAGGCACCTGATATTTCGCCAGGCGATCGGTCAGAAAATCCAGGATCCCCGCCTTGGAAGGGGAAGTACCCTCGGCGGGAACAACAACCAGTAAAGGCCGCTCGTCCCACTTGGGATCAGGCACCGCGATGACCGAGCAATTCGCAATGTCAGGATGCGCCATGGCCATGTTTTCCACGTCAATCGACGAAATCCATTCGCCACCGGATTTGATCAGATCCTTGGCGCGATCTGTGATCGTCAAAAATCCTTCGGGCGAGATCGAACCGACATCGCCGGTGCCAAACCAACCCTCGGCATCAAAGGCCTTCGAGCTTGCCTCGTCGTTTTCATAATAGCCCGAGATGATCATATTACCGCGCACATAAAGATTGCCCGTGCTCTGGCCGTCATGGGGCAGCCGGTTGCCAGCCTCATCGGTGATTTTCAACTCCACGCCAAAACAACGGCGCCCTTGCTTTTGCTTGAAGTCCATCCTTTCCTTGAACGGCATCTCGCTAAAGGGCGGCGTCAGGTGGCCCTTGGTGCCGATGGGGCTCATCTCGGTCATCCCCCAGGCGTGACAGACGGAGACATCCATCTTCTCGAAGGTTTCGATCATACTGCGCGGCGCGGCGGACCCGCCAACAATAACCTCGCCAAAACCGTCTGGTTTACCGCCGCGTTTGGCGATCTCCTGCAACAGCCCCATCCAGACCGTCGGCACACCCCAAGCAGAATAAACGCCCTCGCCAGCCATCAGATCAAACAAGCTGGCCCCGTCGAGATTAGGCCCCGGAAAGACAATCGATGCCCCCGTCAAAGGCGCGGCATAGGGCAACCCCCAGGCGTTGACGTGAAACAGCGGGACCACGGGCAAAATTTTGCGCCCTGCACGCATGCAATCTGGAAAGGCAATCCCGGCCATCAAAGCGTGCAAAACCGTCGAGCGGTGCGAATAAAGCGCACCCTTGGGATTGCCGGTTGTGCCGGAGGTGTAACAAAGGCCCGCCGCAGTATCTTCGGCAAATTCGGGCCAGACAAGGACGTCGTCCTCGGCCTCCAGCAAATCCTCGTAGCATCGGGCGTTGTTAAGCGTCGTTTGCGGCATATGTGCGCGATCGGTCATGATGACGTACATAAGGTCATCGGGCAGACGATGCGCCACCGCCTCGACCAGCGGCACAAAGGTCAGATCAAGGCACAACACCCGATCCCCGGCGTGGTTCACGATATAATCCATCTGATCAGCAGAAAGCCGGGGGTTTAATGTATGGCACACTCCGCCAATTCCGGAAATCGCGTAGTAAAGCTCAAAATGACGATAGCCGTTCCAGGCCAATGTGGCGACCCGGTCGCCAAGATTGACGCCGAGGCGCTGCAACGCCTTGGCCAGTTGACACACCCGTGGCAGGGTTTTCCCATAGGTCGTGCGATGCAGCCCGCCCTCAACCGTCGCCGAGATGATTTCCGCCTCGCTGTGAATTTCAGCGGCAAAATCCAGAATGTCCGCGACCCTAAGCGGACGGTGCATCATTTGACCCAGCATTGTGTTCCCCTGATCGCTTTTTCGCGCCTCTTGGCGGGTCGGACCCTTGTCTTTGACGCCGCTCTGAGCTTTTCTCAGAAGCTATAAGACCGGGCATTCTCGCCCTCGTCAATCGGGAGTTCTGATGAAGCTGCACTACGCCCAAAACAGCCGAGCCGTGCGCGTCGCATGGATGCTGGAAGAGCTGGAATTGTCCTATGAGGTCGAAAAATACAGCCTCGGCGCGCCCGAAATGCGCAGTTCTGAATACGCAACATTGCACCCGCTGGGACGGGTGCCAGTCTTGGAGGACGGTGCGGTGACCCTGTTTGAAAGCGGGGCAATTGTGCAATATCTGCTGGCCCGCTACGGCAATGGACGATTTGTGCCTGAGGTCGCCAGCCCCAATTTTCCGCTTTACTTACAATGGCTTCATTACGCCGAAGGCATGATCATGCCGCCGGTGAACATCATCGTGGTGGAAACGATCCTCCTGCCCCCAGATCGGCGCAACGAGGTGAATGTGAAACGCGCCCGCAAGCTGTTAACCAATATGCTGGCAGCACTGGAGGCGCATATGACGGATCGCGCCTATCTTGCCAACGAATTTAGCGGCGCGGATGTGATTACCGGCCATGCAACCATGATTTCGCGAGATCTTGGTGTGGACTTCACAACCTTTCCCGCGCTTTCAGCCTATGTGGACCGACTGCTTCAGCGCCCTGCCTTGCAAAAGGCGATGGTGCTTTGATCGCCCCAAGCCGCCGGATTGACGAACTGCTGGAAATAGGCGCGGATGACGCCGAAGCGATCCACGATTTTGACGGGCAACGCTACAGTTATCGCAACCTGCGCACCCTTGTGGAGAAGGCCACAACCCTTTTCCAAACAAAGGGAGTGCGTGGCGGCGAACGGGTTGTCGTTGTGTCAGAAAACTCGATTGAATTCGCGGTCTATTTCTTTGCGCTTTGCCGCCTGAACGCCTGGGCCGTTTTGGTCAACGCCCGGCAATCCGCGACGGAAATCGACGCGGTCATTGCCCATTCTGATGCGGCCATGGTCTTGTTCACCAATCGCGTCTCCGCCGAGGCACGGGCCCATGCGGATCGCCTGTCCGCGCATGAAATCGGCGATTTTGGCACCGGCCCGATCCTAGGCACCAACCGCCGCGATACGCCCCCCGAACCGGTTGTGGACGGGCCTGATCAGGTCGCGGTTCTGCTTTATACCACTGGCACAACATCGGCCCCAAAAGGTGTGATGCTGAGCCATGGCAACCTGTCGTTCAACGGGATGAATTCGGGGCACTGGAACCGGCTTCAGGCGGATGACTATGTGATGGCCGTGCTGCCGGGCACCCACATCTATTGTCTTGGCTCGGTGTTTTTGCCGGCAATTGCCGCAGGCGCCACGACCCGGTTCATGGCCCGATTTGTCGTTGATGATGTGCTGGAGGCCCTCAACGACGGGATCACCCGTTTTCCCGCCGTGCCGCAAATGTATGCGCAAATCCTGGAGCGGTTGGATGCGACCGGCAAGGGTGTTTCCCGGATGAAACTGCGCAATCTGGCGACCGGTGGTGCGCCGCTCGATCCGGATTTGAAACGCCAGGTCGAAGAACGCTTTGGGCTGCAATTGAACAACGGTTATGGGATCACCGAAACCTCGCCCACAATTGCCAGCACACACAACGACGTGCCGCGCAGTGATTTATCCTGCGGAACGCCCCTGCCCGGAATCGAGGTGACGATCCACGATGCGGATGCCGACGGCATTGGCGAGATTTACGTGACCGGCCCTAATGTGATGATGGGTTATTACCGTGATCCTGAACGTTCGGCAGAGGCGCTGCCAAAGCCCGGAACCTTTCGCACCGGCGATCTGGGGCGGATTGCCGAGGATGGGAGCTTGTATATTCTCGGCCGCTCCAAAGAACTGATTATCCGATCGGGGTTTAACATCTACCCGCCAGAGATTGAGGCGATGCTGACCCGGCACGAGGACGTCTACCAGGCCGCCGTGATCGGGCGGCAGGTCAAGGGCAACGAGGAAGTGCTCGCCTTTGTGAAAACCACGGGTCGGGTCACGGAAGCGGCGTTGAAGGATTGGCTCCGCGAACGCTTGGTGGGATACAAAATCCCGCAGCACATTTTTCTAGTCGATGAATATCCCGCTGCGGCAACCGGTAAGATATTGAAATTCAAGTTACAATCGCATTTTGCCGATCTGATTGCGGCGCGGGACTAACCCCGGTAGCGAAATGTCCCAGTCGCGGTCGCGACCAGATTGCCAAGGTCGTCTTCGATCCGGCCCTCGGCGAAAAACGTCTTGGCTCCGCCGCCCACTTTGCGCCCCGTGGCGATCAGGGTTTTGCCCTTGATCGGGCCGATGTAGTTGACCGTCAGCGATAGCGTCATCGCCAGTTTCTTGTCCTCGGCCTCGCCTGTAAAACACCCCGCAAAGCCCATGGCGGTGTCCATCAAGGTTGCATGAATGCCGCCGTGTGGAATGCCATAGCGGTTGGTGTGTTTGTTCGCCAAAGGCAGGGTCACCACGGCCTTGTCAGCCTCCCAACGGGTGATCGAAAAGCCGATCAGTTTTTGAAACGCGTATGGGTCCTCGAAGGCGTTCACTTGTTTTTCGCCAAAGCGGCCAGCCCGTTTTCGGCAAAAAGCGGCACAAATTGCCCAAGCTTCAGCCCGCGCTCAGGGTTTGACGCATTGCCATCGAGCGCACGTTTCAAAACGCCCTGAATAATCGCGGCCATGCGGAAGAAGTTGAAGGCGAGATAAAAGCCAAAATCGTCAATACCTTTGAGGCCGCGCCGTTCGCAATAAAGGGCAATAAACTCCTCGTCGCTGAGCAGACCAAGCGCTTTGCGATCCACACCCGCAAGCCCCCGCCCCTCGCGCCCCGGCGGCATTTGCCATTGCATGATGACCGCGCCTAGGTCCGCAAAAGGATGGCCAAGCGTGGACAATTCCCAGTCCAGCACGGCCAGGCATTTCGGGCCGTTTTTCTCGAACATCATATTGTCGATCCTGTAGTCCCCGTGGACCAGACCCCGTTGGCCATCATCTGCAGGCAAGCGTTCGGTCAGCGCGTCAATCAGACGGTTCATCGACGGGATTTCGGCCGTTTCAGACGCGCGATATTGCTTGGTCCAACGGCTGATCTGGCGTTCGAAATAATTGCCGGGGGGGCCGTAGTCCGACAGGCCAACGGCATCCACATCAACGTCGTGCAAAGCCGCGAGAACCCGGTTCATATCGTCGATCACCGCAGCGCGGGTCGCGGGGTCAAGATCCGGTGTCGTGGGTTCCCAAAAATTGCGCCCATCCACATGGTCCATGATGTAGAACATCGAGCCGATGACATCGTCATCCTCGCAAAGGTGATACATCTTGGCGACCGGCACATCGGTATCCGCAAGTGCCTTTTGCACCCGAAATTCACGGTCCACCGCATGGGCAGATTTCAACAAAACCCCCGGAGGTTTGCGCCGCAGCACGTAGTTTTTTGCTTTTGTTTTCAACAGGAAAGTCGGATTTGACTGGCCGACGCTGAACTTGGTCACGTCAATCGGGCCTTCAAATCCGGGCAGGTGCGTTGACAGGTATTCGGTCACGCGGGCGGTATCGAGGGTCTGTGTATCGCTCATCGCGGCCTCCGTTAACTATAGGTCAGTTTATGGATATGCGCGGGCGCGTCCAGATGGGGCGTCGCGTTAAATTCGTGCAGGAAGCGGTTGTTGACGTTGTAAACCATGCGGCTGATCGAGGTGTTCTTGACCTGGAGGTTCAGCGCAATCATCTGCGAAGGCGGCGCCCCAAGCGTATCCGCCACGATTTGCCCAATGGGCCCGCCCGACGTGACCACGGCCACGGTCTTTGCACCGTACCGACAGGCCATATTCATTGCCGCCCGGGTACGGTTCTGAAAGTCTTCATAGGTCTCCGCCACCCCGTCGATCTTGTTGTTTTGCCAAAGGCCAATTGTGTCGCGGAGAATCCGAAAGTGCCCGCGACGATCATGGCCGACTTCTTCGGGCATCCCATCGGGATACCGACAGGCAAGAAGGTCACCAAAATCATATTCGTTGAACCCTTGATGGGCCTCAAACGGTTCATTTAGACCCGTTGACGTAGCGGTTTGAAAATGCCGTCGCATGGTGCCGAGAACCACGCGATCATAGGTGCGGCTCTGGGTTGAGAGGTAGTCGCCCAGGGTTTTTGACTGCTCATGGCCAAGCTTGGACAGACGATCATAGTCCGCCTCGCCAAAGGACGCCTGCGCGTGCCGGATGAGCGTGATTTCGGCCAAGTTACTGGAATATCACTTGAATTCAACCGACAGACGAGACCCGGCAGCGACATATTCCGCCGCAATCCGGTCGACCAAAGCGCGGGTCGAGCCGACAGATTTGATCGCACCAACGCCTTGACCGGCCCCCCAGATTTCCTTCCAAGTCTTTGGCTTGGAGGAACCGTCGGAGAAATTCATCTTGTCGGGGGAGGCTTCTGGCAGGTTGTCCGGGTCCATTCCCGCCTGGACAACGGAGGGTCGAAGATAATTGCCGGACACGCCGGTAAACAAGCTCGACAGCATGATGTCTTCGGCACTCGCCGAGGCGATCATGTCTTTGTAGCCTTGCAGTGCATTCGCCTCGTCGGTCGCGATGAAGGGCGAGCCAATGTAGCCCATGTCGGCCCCCATGACCCGAGCGGCCAAAACCGCCTGACCGGTGGCGATTGCACCGGACAACAGAAGCGGTCCATCGAACCACTCGCGGATTTCCTGGATCAGGGCAAAAGGCGATTGTGGGCCGGCGTGACCGCCCGCGCCTGCGGCAACGGCGATCAATCCGTCAGCGCCTTTTTGGATCGCCTTTTTGGCAAATGTGTTGTTGATGATGTCGTGCAAAACAATGCCACCACAGGAATGGGCGGCATCGTTCACCTCGACCCGGGCACCAAGCGAGGTGATCCAGATTGGCACCTTATGTTTGACGCAAATCTCCATGTCGCGCTCGAGGCGACCGTTGGAGCGATGCACGATCTGATTGACCGCAAATGGCGCGGCGGGCGTGTCCGGGTTGGCCTGATTGTGGCGATCCAATTCTTCGTTAATCTGGGTAAACCATGCGTCCAACAGCGGTGGCTCCCCCTTTTCTTCTCGTGCGTTAAGTGCTGGAAAAGAACCGATAATTCCAGCCTTGCATTGCGCAATGACCAGTTCAGGACCCGAGATGATAAACAGCGGCGAGCCAACAACCGGGATCCGAAGACCCCGCATCGCTTTTGGCAAATGACTGTCGGAATGTGTCGCCTCGGGCCAAGCCATCAGAGCACCTCGAAGAGGCCAGCAGCCCCCATGCCACCGCCGACGCACATGGTCGAGACGACGTATTTGGCACCACGGCGTTTGCCCTCGATCAGCGCGTGACCAACCATGCGTGCGCCCGACATGCCATAGGGGTGGCCGATGGAGATCGCGCCGCCGTTGACGTTCAGCAACTCGTCCGGGATGCCGAGTTTGTCGCGGCAGTAAAGCACTTGCACGGCGAAAGCTTCGTTCAATTCCCAAAGGCCGATGTCGTCCATTTTGAGGCCGTGGGCCGCCAACAATTTTGGCACGGCAAAGACCGGACCGATGCCCATTTCATCGGGCTCGCAACCTGCGGCCATCACGCCGACATAGCGACCCAAAGGCTCGATCCCGCGTTTTTCAGCTTCGCGGCCTTCCATGATGACGGCGGCGGATGCACCATCGGACAACTGGCTGGCGTTCCCGGCGGTGATGTAGCCACCCTCGCTAATGGTCATGCCGTTTTTGAAAACCGGTGCTAGGGAATTCAGGCCCTCAAGCGTGGTCGAGGGGCGGTTCCCTTCGTCCTTGGAAAGGGTGATTTCCTTGTCTGAAATCTCGCCGGTTTCGCGGTCCTGAACTTTCATTACTGTTGTCATCGGTGCGATTTCGTCGTCGAATTTCCCGGCCTCCTGCGCGGCGGCAGTTTTTTGCTGCGAACCAAATGCGTATTCGTCCTGCGCTTCGCGGCTGACGTTGTACCGTGCGGCCACGGTTTCGGCGGTTTCCAGCATCGACATGTAGATCGCAGGTTTGTTCTTCATCAGCCAAGGGTCGGGCATGACGCGCATTTCCTTGGTCTGAACAAGGCTCACACTTTCGACGCCGCCGCCCACGGCGACTTGCATGCCGTCTTGCGTCACCTGCTTGGCCGCCGTCGCAATCGCCATCATGCCGGAGGCACATTGACGATCGAGCGACATGCCCGCAACCGTAACCGGAAGGCCTGCACGAATGGCGGCTTGCCGGGCAATATTGCCACCGGTCGAGCCTTGTTGCAGCGCTGCACCAAAGACCACGTCTTGCACTTCACCGACGTCGATCCCGGCGCGGACAACCGCGTGTTCGATGGCATGACCAGCAAGCGCTTGTCCCGTCGTTGCGTTGAAAGCACCGCGATAGGCTTTGCCAATCGGGGTGCGGGCGGTTGAGACGATATATGCATCACGCATGATTTATTTCCTTGTTTGCAAGCGGCTTAGAAGCCGCGATAAGTTGCCACCTGTTCGGCGTGATAGCTGTAATCTCCCAGCCATTCCGTCGAAACACGTGCGCGTTTCATGTAAAATCCGATGTCAAAGGCATCCGTCATGCCAACACCGCCGTGCATTTGCACGCCTTCGATGACGGCCAGTTTCGCCGTATCAGCCGCCCTTGCCTTGGCGAGGGAGACCGCCAGACCAGCCCTGTCGGCATCGCTGTCAAGCATCCGACCGGCGTTTAGGATTGCAGAGGATGTGACCTCGATCTGCGACCAAAGATGGGCCGCGCGGTGTTGCAGCGCCTGAAAACTGCCGATGAGGCGACCAAATTGCTGGCGTTCAGACAAATAGCCAAGTGTCATGGCGAATGCACCGGCTGACAGCCCGGTCATTTCGGCGGCAAGCGCTGCCTGCCCTGCCATCAATGCGGGGCGCAGCACATCCATGGCACCGTTCAAGCTGCCAACGATATGATCCCCGGTGGCGGTTACATCATCCAAAGTGATTGCCGCGGCGCTGCGGGCATCGACCATAGGACGAGAAGCGATGTCCAACCCGTGCGTGTCCTTAGGCAAGTCAAAAAGCGTAAGATCGTCCGCACCATCGCCGGTTCGCGCCAAAACCATGATGTTGTCGGCAAAACCACCGTCAACCACAAAGCATTTACTGCCATTCAGGACATATCCGTTACCCTCGGTGCGGGCCTCGGTCTTGATATTCAGGGGGGCGAATTTCTGCCCCTCGTCAATCGCGAGCGCATAGGTGCGTCTGCCGGATGCGATTTCTATCAAGGCCTCGCCGCCTGTATCGCGCAGGGCCGTGGCGGCGATGACAGCGGTGGACAGAAACGGGCTGGCCGCAAGAGTCTTGCCCATTTCACCGGCCAGAATACCCGCCGCGGCATGGCCCATATCGGCGCCGCCTGCCTCTTCGGACACCAGAATGCCGGCCCAGCCCATTTGCGCCATTTCAGCCCAGAGACCCGGATCAAACGCCTGTCCTGCATCGCGCAATTTGCGAAATGCGCTGATCGGGGCGGCCCCGTCCAGAAAGCCGCGTGCGGCGTCCTGCAACATGGTTTCTTCTTCGCTGAGTAGTAAGTTGGCCATGTCAATTACCCCGGCAATCCAAGGACACGGCGCGAGATGATGCCCAGCATTACCTCCGAGGTGCCCCCTTCGATGGAATTCGCTTTCGTGCGGAGCCAATCCGCTGGAAGGCCGCCAAAACGCCCCTCCCAGTCGAGCGCGTCGGTACCGCCAGCGGACATCATCAATTCGTGTCGGTCCTTGTTCAATTCGGTGCCGACATATTTCAGCATGGCCGACGCATCACCGACGCCTGCACCGCTTTCGGCCTTATCTTTATAGCGTTCCAACGTCAGCGTGATCGCCAGCGTGTCAATCTCGCACTTCATCGCTTCGGCGCGCAAACTGGCATCCGTCAAGCCGCCCTCGCCCAGACTTTCTGCCAGAACCGCGCCCAAAGGACGCCCGCCCATCAGCCCTTGTCCACCACCCGAAATCATTTCGCGCTCGTGCGTCAGCAGGTATTTCGCGATGTCCCAGCCTTGATTGACAGCGCCAACGATATTGGATTTCTCGGCCTTCACATCGGTGAAAAACGTCTCGCAAAACACGGACGCGCCAGAGATAAGGCGAATGGGTCGCGCCTCCAGACCTTCGCTTTCCATATCCATCAAAAGGAAGGAAATGCCTTTGTGTTTCGGAGCATCCTTGTCGGTGCGCACCAGCGCAAAAATCCAATCGGCTTTGTCGGCATAGGAGGTCCAGATTTTCTGGCCGTTCACCAGATAATGATCGCCCTTGTCCTCGGCCTTTGTCTGGACGTTCGCAAGGTCCGACCCCGCGCCCGGTTCAGAATAGCCCTGACACCAGCGGATTTCGCCGCGAATGATCGGCGGCAGATAATGGTGCTTTTGTTCTTCGGAACCGAATTTCAACAACGCCGGGCCAAGCATCCAGATACCAAAGCTTTGCAAAGGAAACCGTGCGTTGATCGCCGCCAGTTCCTCCAGGTAGACTTTTTCTTCGGCTCGGCTAAGCCCGGCACCGCCGTATTCCTTGGGCCAGGTCGGCGTCGTCAACCCGCGTGCGGCGGCGGCATCAAGCCATTGCTTTTGGGCAGGCGAAGAGAATTGCCAATGCTTGCCACCCCAGCATATCGCGCCTTCGGAGTTGTCGCCATCGCGCATCTCTGCGGGGCAGTTTGCCTCCAGCCAGTCGCGCATTTCGGCGCGGAAATTGTCGAGATCGCTTGAATTGTTGCTCATCTGACCCTCGCTGTTACCACCCGCTTGCGGGCCTATGGATTGGCCGAAAGATTGCAAGCGGCAAAAATTTTGGCAAGACGATTAACCTGTTCCGTTACGTCCCAAATGAGGTCTCAGAGCAGGTGAGTGCAATCATTGAACCCGCGAACATGAATGCGCTGACCATCCAGCACGATCCGCGAAATCGAACAATTGGCCGACCAGTTGAACGCAAATGGCCGCGCCCCTGTTGCCAGTGACATGATTGCGCCGATTATGCCGCCATGGACCACCGCCAGAACCTTTTGATCGCTGTGGCTCAGAGCAATACGCCCAAGTGCGCCGCGAACACGGGTATGCAGACCCTCGGTCGTTTCCGCACCGGGGATTTCGCCCCATTCATCGCGTTCAAACGCCCGCAGAAAGGCGGGATCGCGTTCGGCCGCTTTCTGGCGGTAAAGCCCGTTGTCCCAATCCCCCAGCGAAACCTCGCGAAGGTCGCGTTCGATCCTTGCATCAAGCCCGGTCAGTCTTACCAACGGTGCGGCGGTTTCATGGGTGCGCCGCAGTGTCGTCACATAAAGCGCATCGAATTTCTCCCCCGCCAAACGATTGCCCGCAGCAATGGCTTGGCGGCGACCGTTTTCATGCAAAGCCGGATCGCCGTGGCCGTCAACCGTAGGGAAAGGTTCACCGGGTCGCGCCGCCTCGCTTTCGCCGTGGCGCAATAGCCAAAGGTCGGTCGCCCCTTTGGGCACCTCAAATACATGCTGGCGATATTCTTCGGCCATCTGTCCCCCGTGCCGCGGCGTCAGTCGCTGTTTTCATTGACGCCCCTTCGCAGAACGCTACGATTTTTGCGACGAGTTGCAACGTCTTTTGCAAAACTTTGGAGCACCCAGATCATGACCAAGGCCCTGCGAACCCCCGATAGCGCTTTTGAAAATCTGCCGGGGTGGGATTTCACGCCGCAATATATCGACGATCTGCCGGGCTTTGAGGGCTTGCGTGTTCATTTTGTGGACGAAGGACCAAGTGACGCGGAGCGTGTGTTTTTGTGCCTTCATGGCCAACCCAGCTGGTCCTATCTTTACCGCCACATGATCCCGGTGTTCACGGCATCTGATGCGCGGGTGATCGCGCCGGATTGGTTGGGGTTCGGTCGCTCGGACAAGCCGGTCGAGGATGAATTTTACCACTTTACCATGCACCGCGACATGATCATCGCGCTGATTAACCGGCTTGATATCAAGAACATAACGCTTGTTGTGCAGGACTGGGGCGGCCTCATTGGCCTGACCTTACCGATGGATATGACGGATCGGATCGACCGGCTGTTGGTGATGAATACGGTTTTGGCAACGGGTATTTCGGCAGGGCCCGGCTTTGATGCCTGGCGGGCTTATAGTGCCGCGCATCCCGATATGGATGTAGCCCGGGTGATGGCAAAATCCTCCCCCATTCTGAGCGAGGCCGAAGCCGCCGCCTACGGCGCACCCTTCCCGGATGTCACCTACAAAGCTGGTGTGCGCCGCTTTCCCAAGATGGTGATGACTGATCCGGATATGGAGGGCGTTGATATCTCCAGACGCGCGGTCGATTTTTTCAAGTCCGACTGGACGGGATCATCGTTCTTTGCCACCGGGCTGGACGATCCGGTGATCGGGGCCAAGGGCATGAATTGGCTGGCCTCGGTGATCAAGGGGGCACCAAAGCCAAAGGAATACGAAGGTGTTGGTCATTTCGTTCAGGAATGGGGCGGCCAGATTGCGCGTGACGCGCTGGAATATTGGAAAGAAGGATAAAAGATGAGCATGAACCGACACATGATCGTAGACAGCCTGCCAAGCGGTGAGCTGCGCGAAGACAATTACAAAATGGTCGAATCCCCAATGCCCGAACCCGGCGAAGGCGAGGTACTGTTGCGCGTCATTCTGATGTCGATTGATGCGGCAAACCGGGCCTGGTTGCAGGGCCCCTCCTACCGCGATGCGGTCAAGGCGGGGGATGCGATGCCAACGTTTGCGATCTCTGAAGTTGTCGCGTCCAATTCACCGCGATCGAAAGTCGGTGATATAGTTGCCTCCGAAGCGGTCTGGGCGGATTATGTCGTGAAACCCGCACGTCATGTCATGAAGATGCCGCCGGTTCCGGCGCTCTCCAACCTCATCTCGGTTTACGGCGTTGCAGGGAAAACCGCCTTTCACGGGCTGATCGGCGTTGGCCGAGCTATGGCCGGAGAAACCATTGTGGTTTCGGCCGCCGCTGGCTCTGTTGGTGGCTATGTCGGACAGATCGCCAAGGCGCTTGGCTGTCGCGTTGTTGGCATTGCGGGTGGTCCGGAAAAATGCGCCTGGGTCGTGGACGAGTTGGGGTTTGATGCCTGCGTGGACTACCGCGACAAGGGCTATTTCAAAGCACTCTCATCGGCCTGCCCGGACGGTGTTGATGTCTATTTTGACAATGTCGGCGGGTCGGTGCTGGAAACGGTGCTGTTCCTGATGAACACCCATGGCCGCGTGGTCTGCTGCGGCGCGATCAGCCAATATGATACCGCCGACGCCAAGGGTCCGCGCAACCTGCCCGGTCTTGTGGTGATGAAGCGCTTGCGTATGGAAGGCTTTATCGTGATGGATTTCGCCAATGACGATCCAAAGGCCCTGCGGGCGCTGCAATCCTGGGTCGCCAGCGGCAAGATCAAGATCACCGAAGATATCGTTGAGGGGTTGGAAAACGCGCCCGCTGCCTTGATCGGTCTGCTCAAGGGTGACAACAAAGGTAAACGTATGGTGCGGGTTTCAGCCGATCCCGCCTGATAGGGAACTGCATGAGAATATCTAAGGCCGTCAACCGGCTTGGCACGGAATCCGCGTTTCAGGTTCTGGCCCGCGCTCAGGCGCTGGCCGCCAGTGGGCGTGACATCATCAATCTTGGGATCGGTCAGCCGGATTTCCGCACGCCTGATAACATCGTGGAGGCCGGGATCAAGGCGCTAAGGGATGGCCATCACGGCTATACCCCGGCCAATGGTCTGCCCGCCCTGCGCGAGGCGGTGGTGCGCGATCTGGCCAATCGCAACGGGGTGCAAATATCGCCCGAGCGGGTTGTCATTCAGCCCGGCGGCAAACCGACAATGTTCTACGCCATGCTGATCTTTGGTCAGCCGGGCGCGGAAATACTGACGCCTGATCCAGGGTTTCCGATCTATCGCTCCGCAATTGATTACAGCGGAGCAAGTCCCGTTCCCTATCCGCTGACCGAAGCCAACGGCTTTGCCTTTGACGCGGATGACGTGCTTGGCCGGATCACCGATAAAACCAGCCTGATCATCATAAACTCACCCGCCAATCCAACAGGCGGCGTGACCCCAAAGGCGGAAATTGACAAACTTGTCAAAGGTTTGGAAGATTTTCCGGAGGTCGCTCTGCTCTCGGACGAGATTTACTCAAGGATGCTTTACGGCGGGCGGCAACATGTCAGTCTGTTGAACTACCCCTCAATTGCTGATCGACTGATCATGCTTGATGGCTGGTCAAAAACCTACGCGATGACCGGCTGGCGGCTGGGCTATGCGATTTGGCCAGAAGCGCTGGTGGAGATTGTCACGCGGCTTTGTATCAACGATCATTCATGCGTAAACGCCGCCACCCAAATGGCGGGGATCGAGGCGCTCGAAGGCCCACAGGATGCCGTCGATCAGATGATGCTTGCCTTTGATGCGCGGCGTTTGCGGATTACCGAATTGCTGAACGCCCTTAACGGCGTCCAAAGCGCTGAACCAGGCGGTGCATTTTATGCGTTTGCGAATATCTCTGGCACCGGGCTAAACGCGCAACAAACACAGGATTTGTTTCTGAACGAAGCAGGCGTGGCCGCGATTGCCGGGACAAGTTTTGGCGACTGGGGCGAAGGCTTCCTGCGGTTTTCCTATGCCAACTCCATCGAAAATATCGAAGAGGCGATGGCGCGGATAGGGCATGTGCTTGCCGCACGTGCCTAGGTGTTAGGATCAGGCGCGTTCATCCGACCTTGAACTGCGCCGCCTTTCGCCGCAGATTGCCCGCTAATCTCAACAAGAAATCCGGTGTCGCGATGATTGATCTGGAACGGTTCCTTACCTGGGGTCTTTGCATTTTCCTGACAATGCTTAGCGGCTTTGGTATCCTATGGTCCGGCGTTTTCTGGCTGCCGTTCACGCTCTTTGGGTTGGCCTCGTTGCTGGGGCTTTATGATGTCACCCAAAAGCGTCATGCGATCCTGCGCAACTACCCTGTCCTTGGTCACATGCGGTTCATTTTTGAGGGGGTCCGCCCGGAAATCCGGCAATATCTGATCGAAAGCGATCAGGACGAGGAACCGTTTTCCCGCGACGATCGTTCTTTGGTCTATCAACGCGCAAAGGGGGTCGAGGACAAGCGCCCCTTTGGAACCCGCGAACGGGTTTATGACAGCGGATACCAATGGCTGACCCATTCGATCCAGCCGGTTTCCCATGCCAGCCACGACTTTCGCGTCATGATCGGCGGGCCTGATTGCACGCAGCCCTATAATGCTTCGATCTACAACATTTCCGCGATGAGTTTCGGCTCTTTGTCAGCCAATGCGATTTCAGCGCTTAATCGCGGCGCCAAGGCAGGTGGGTTTGCCCATGACACCGGCGAGGGTGGCATTTCACGCTATCACCGCGAAGGTGGGGGCGATCTGATTTACGAAGTCGGCTCCGGCTATTTTGGCTGCCGCAATCCCGATGGCTCGTTTTCGCCCGAAAAATTTGCAGAGCAAGCCGCCAATCCACAGGTCAAGATGGTGGAGCTAAAGCTGTCGCAAGGTGCAAAACCGGGGCTGGGAGGGATGTTGCCTGCTTCCAAAATCTCGCCCGAAATTGCCGAGGCTCGGGGGATTCCCATGGGCCAGGATTGTCTGTCACCGGCCTCGCACAGCGCGTTTTCAACCCCGATTGAACTGCTGCAATTCATCGCCCGCATGCGCGAACTGGCGGCGGGAAAACCGACGGGATTCAAACTTTGCGTCGGTCATCGGCGCGAGTTTATGTGTCTTGTCAAAGCCATGCTGGAATCCGGGATAACACCCGATTTCATTGTCGTAGACGGCAAGGAAGGTGGCACCGGCGCTGCCCCTCTGGAGTTTTCAAACCACATGGGAATGCCATTGGTCGAAGGGCTGACGTTTGTTCACAACACTTTGCGGGGTGCCGGCCTGCGGGATCAGATCAAACTTGGTGCATCCGGAAAGCTGATCACGAGTTTTGACATTGCTCGCGCCCTGGCTCTTGGGGCGGATTGGGTGAATTCTGCACGGGGCTTCATGTTTGCCGTCGGCTGCATTCAGGCGCAGGCCTGTCACACCAACCATTGCCCGGTCGGTGTCGCAACTCAGGACAAGCTACGCCAACGTGCGCTGGATGTCCCAAGCAAGGCCGAACGCGTCGCAAGGTTTCACAACAACACCCTGGAAGCGCTTGCAAAAATGACCGGTGCCGCGGGCCTGACTCATCCGGGGAATTTTCTGCCACATCATCTGTTGATGCGGGAAAACGACCGGATGATGGTCAATGGGCAGGCGGTTTACCCCTACCTGCCCGAAGGTTTCCTGCTGCGCGGGGAATCCAACGGCTTTGGCTATCTGGCTCGCTGGGAACGCGCCGACGCCAAAAGCTTTGCCCCGCCCGAAGGCATGGGACCGGGGATCGTTTAACGTTCAACCTTCGCCAAGAATGGGGTTCCGGAGCGTCCCGATGCCAGAGATTTCAACTTCCACCACATCACCAGCCTTCATGTAGACGGGTGGCTCGCGAAAGGTGCCAACACCGCCGGGGGTGCCCGTAGCCACCACATCACCCGGTTCCAGTGGCAGGACCGATGAAACATAGGCAATGATCTGCGGAATATTCACCGCCAGATCTGAAATCGGCGAGGTTTGCATCTCCTGCCCGTTCAGGATCGTTCGCAGATGCGCCTTCGCGGGGTCGCCAAATTCATCGGCGGTTACGACAGATGGGCCGATCGCACCGCTTTTGTAGAAGTTCTTGCCAGGCCAGAATTGCGATGTGTGGCGCTGATAATCCCGGATCGACCCGTCATTAAAGGCAGTATATCCCGCGACATAGCCCATCGCGTCCTCGGCGGCGACCTGATGACAGCTTTTGCCCACAACAAACGCCAGTTCCCCTTCAAAATCAAAGCGTTCCGAGACTTTGGGCGCGATCATTGCCTCCTCCGGTCCAACCAGTGAGGCTGGATAGCGGGTGAAAATCGCTGGGTATTTGGACGGCGTGCGACCGCCCTCCAGAATATGCGCCAGATAGTTTAGACCGACGCAAAGGATCTTGCCGGGGCGTTGCAAAGGTGCGTGTAAAGTCAGATCAGCCGTTGCAAGCACCGGCGCGGTATGAGCGGCAGCCGCGACACTGGCCAGTGCGCCACCCTGAAAGACAGCGTCCAGATCGACAAATCCTCGCATGACGGCAGCACAATCAATCACCCGCTCGCCGTCAAGAATACCCCAGCCCGCAGTGGCATCACCGCGCCTAAAAGACACCAGTTTCAATTCGCTTCTCCATGTTTGCTGAGATGGCCTTCCAGCCAGGGACAATTCGGGGCCCGGCGCCCCTGCTTCGCGAGTTTTTCGCGCATCTGATCATATTCCCGGCGTTTCTCGTCGGACAAGTAGGGCCGGTCGTGACCCCAGAAACTCGGGCCGCCAAAAGTCTCGTGCGGCTCCCATGTTTCAGGGTCGATGATACGACCGCCGAACCCGGTTTCAACGAAAAACCCCGAGGGGGTGCGGGAATAAAACGATGTCATATAGTCGTTCGTATGTCGCCCAAGCGTAAAGGCAATTTCAGCCTCGCCGCGCAGCGCCAGATCATAACCCTGACCGACATCGTCGAGAAAATCATATTCCACCATAAAATGATGAAACCCAGCCTTGCCTGCGCCAACCATAGCAAAAGTATGGTGCCGCCCGTTGACGTGAAAAAAGTAAAGAGGCACCGGCTTCTTGCCATAATCCGAGACCTTGAAGCCCAGCAGATCGCGATAAAACACCATCAAACGATCCGCATCCGCGACCGTAAGCACAGCATGACCCATCCCGTAAGGCCCTGTTTTAAAGCCTGAAATCGCACGACCCGGTTTGAAAGGCTGCTTGTCGATCAAAGGGTTAACAAATAATTCGTTGCGATTTCCCTCGGGATCAAGAAACCAGACCAACTGCCCAACGGCACGCTGATCCGCCAGGGCGGCACTGCCTGCGTGAAGCTCTACACCGTTGTCCGAAAGCCGTGCGGCAAGCCGATCCAAAGCGGCGGTATCAGACACCTCCCAACCCAGAAACCCCGGATTATCTTCAGAACTGCGCGAGATCATCAGACGTTGCTGGTAATTGTCCATCCGAAAGGCCTGAAAACCCTTGCCGCGATCAATCGCCATCATTCCCAGAAATCCCGAGGCATAGCTTTGCCAGTCTTCGGATTTCTCAGAATTGACACCGATATATCCAAGCGACGTAATCGCCATTGGCTGTTTCCCATTCAGGCAGCAGAACTGAGGCGCAAGGATAAGATGCTGCAAAAAATCCACAAGGGTCGATCTGATAGCCATTGCGCTTGGTCGGCTTTTGCCTAGCCTTGGTGCGAAATGGGGGTGACATGGAAAGTTTCAGGGAAATCGTGCGATCCGGTGTTCCGCTGGCCTTTGCGCATCGCGGACATAATGTTGCCTTGCCGGAAAACACAATGGCGGCATTTCAGGCGGCTTATGATATGGGCATCCGGTTTCTGGAAACCGACATCCGCAGTAGTCGCGACGGGGTTTCCTTTGTGTTTCACGACGCCGATCTGACCCGGCTGAATGGCGATCCGCGAAAAATCGGTGACATGTCAGCGGCGGAAATTGAGGCCGTGCGGCTTGACGGATCGCATCCAATCCCCCGCCTTGATGACCTGCTTGAGGCTTTTCCCGATGCCTATTTCAACCTCGACGCCAAGTCCGAGGACGGCCCGGAGGCGATGGCGCAGGTCTTGTTAGCGCATGGTGCCGCGGCGCGGGTCTGCATCGGATCGTTCAGCGACAAGAGGATCCGACGCACCCTAAAGGCCATGGGGCAGGACGTTTGCCATTCGCTTGGCACTGGAAGTGCCGTTCGGTTTTACCTCGGGGCGCGGGTCGGCATGCGGCAGAATTTCGGTGCGGATTGCGTGCAGTTCCCGATGCGCCACAAGGGTGTGCGCACGACCGACCGGCAAATTGTAAATTTCGCTCGAAAAGTCGGGCTGTCCTTTCATGTCTGGACGGTCAACACGCCGGATGTGATGCGCTACCTTATGGATTTGGAGGTGCAGGGCATCATGTCTGATGACACCGCGTTGTTGAAATCCGAACTGGTGGCACGCAACCGTTGGACTGCGTTTTAAAACCGATCCGGTCGCAGATCCTCCAGCCTGACCCCATGCGCCGCCAATTCATCCGGGACAGGACGTTCAGCGATCAGGGCCGCCACAAGCCGCCCGATAGCAGGAGAGGTTTGAATGCCATAGCCGCCTTGGCCTGCCAGCCAGAAAAACCCATCCTCGCCGGGGCGACAACCGATCACCGGCGATTTATCCGCCACAAAGGATCGCAACCCGGCCCATTTGTTTTCAATCCGGCGCACAGACAGATCGAACGCGGTCTCGATCCGATCAACGGCGATAGCAACATCCAACTCTTCGGGCTGTGCATCACAGGGCTCTGACGGCGTTTCATCCGCGGGGGAGATCAACAAACGGCCCGCATCCGGCTTTAGATAAAACGCCTCGTCAATATCAACTGTGATAGGCAGATGCCCGGTTTCGGGTTGTTGCGGTACCGGGATGATGGCAACGGTGCGCCGCTTGGGTACCAGTCCGACAGGGGCAAGGCCGGCCATTGCCGCCAGCTCATCCGCCCAGGCCCCGGCGGCATTGATCAAAACCGGCGCGGCAAAGCGGCCTGCGGGGGTTTCCACATGCCAAAGCCCTTTTTCTCGGTGGATTGCAGTCACACCCGCATTGGTGATCAAGGTGCCGCCATTCGCCCGCATTTGCCGCAAAAACCCGGTATGCAGGGCATTTACATCAATATCCTGACCATTGCTGTCATAAAGCCCTCTGGCCGGATAGTCGGGACGCAACAGCGGGTTCATCGCGACCACTTGGCCACCTTCCAGCAGGCGGACGGAAGATAGCCCGCCAACCTCGGCAAATAGCGCATCCAGCGCTAGCCCCTGAGTATCTGTGGCAATCATCAGAATGCCGCGCGGTGCCAAAAGGGCAACATCGCTGAACCCCGCAGGCGGCGCGTTGAAAAATGCACCAGATGCCAGCGTCAACGCGCGGATCGGACCCGGTCCATAGGAAGGTGCGTAGATCGCCGCTGAACGCCCGGTGGTGTGATACCCTGCCTGCGCTTCGCGTTCCAACAGGGTGACCGATTTCTCCTCGGAAACAAATGCCGCCGCCGAGGCCCCGGCGATACCACCACCGATAATCAGCACATCGCTGGTTTGGATTTCATTCATCAAACTGCCTATCTGTTGTTGCGATCTGGATCGGCGGCCAGCACTTCGGCAAGGACAGAAACCGACAAGGTTCGTGCATCCCGCGCCGAGGCGACAAGGCCGATTGGTCCGCGAAGCCGGCTGAGTTTACGTTCACCTACACCGGCAGAAACAAGCGCAGAGCGACGCGTTGCAGCGGCCCTCTGACTACCCTGGGCACCGACATAAAAAGCTTCTGTTTCAAGCGCTTGCGCCAGTATCGGTGGTTCCCATTCGTGGTCGTGGAAAAACAACACCACGGCGCTCCAGCGATCCGGTGTCAGGTCTTCGGGCATTCTGGCAGAGGTTATATGTCGTGTTCGCGAGCCTGCATGTCTTGCGATTTCAAGCGTTTCATCATCCGGCGAAATCAACAGATGCGGATAACCGGTGGAGGCGGCAAGGGCGGCAAAAGTGCTGGCCTCCGGGCCTTTGCCAAAGATGTAAAAAGCCGGATCAGGGGTGATCGAAAAGGTAAAATCCCGACTGAAATCATTTTGCCCCAAAACCCTGAGGCGACCGGAACTCACTTCCAGGGCTGCGCGAAAATGCTGCCGGTTTTCAGCCGCCTCATGTGCCGCTTGCAACACCGCCAAATCAGGTGCCGGGATCAGGGTAATCTCCAGCCCCCCGCCACAAGGCAAGGTGATGTCGGGATAGGGCGAGCCAGTACCATAGCGGATCGTACGCGACGTATTCTTCGCCAATGCCTCCGCCGCGTGCAGCGCTATATCGTTTTCGATGCATCCCGACGACAAGGTGCCAATTCGCTGGCCATCTGACAGCACCGCCATCCGCGCCCCCAACGGGCGATAAGAAGGGCCATCGACTCTCGTGATCATCGCCAGAACACCGGGCTTTGCAGCGGCGATCAAAGCGGCAATCGGATCGGCTGGTTTTGCGCCCTGGTGCAAGGTCTTCTCCGGCATTGAGATGCATTGGCAAGCATGGTCTTTGCTTAAAACCATGGGCTCTAACTATGGCGATTGGCTGGGCAAGGGCAAGGTCTGCACAAAGGCTCATGACCCGCCATTGCAAATCAGGGGGCAACAGTCCTAGGGTCGGGCAAAACCAACGGGGAAGAACATGCCGATCGTCCAGAAGAAACGTCTATCGGCATGAGCGCTGCCCGTTTGCCTGCCATTATTCTTGCAACTATGTCGGCATTGCTGTGGGGCCTTTGGTGGATCCCGATCCGCTATCTCGCTGATTTTGGCATTCGCGACCTTTGGGGTGGCTTGTTGATGAGTGCGGTGATAATCCCACCCCTGATACTTGTGCTTTGGTTGCGCCCAGTAAGTGCGCCTTTATCGGGCAAAGCGCTTCTTGGGGCGGCCTGCGTTGGTGCGGCTGTGACCACATATTCCACAGCCGTCAACCTTTCGGATGTCGTGCGGGTGATCTTGTTGTTCTACCTTGCCCCCGCCTGGAGCAAGCTGATCGAAACCTGGTTTCTGGGCATAAAATGGCAACGCGCCTCCTCTATTGCGTTGGTCTTGTCGCTAAGCGGCGGCGTGATGGTGCTGGGCGGCGGGATCAGTGTCAAAGGATTGAACCTTGGCGATCTGCTGGCGCTGTTGTCAGGCCTTTGCTGGGCCATCGGTGCGGCGCTGATTTTTTCCGGCGGCAAAGCTGATGCAATCAAGCTGACGCTGACGACAGCCCTGTCGGCCTGTTTGATCGGCGTCCTTGGGGCAATGGCGTTTTCCGAAATGCCAGCGGTTGATGACATTGCAAATGCCCTGCCCAGTGTTGCGATCGGTGGGTTGATTTACGTGCTGCCAATCCTGCTGGTCACAATGTGGAGTGCCCAGATTTTACCGCCCGCTTTGCTGTCCTTTCTGTTGACGGCTGAAATCCTCTCAGGGGTCTTGTCAGGTGTAATTTTGCTATCCGCGCCTTTCGCGGGATTTCAGGCGGTCGGGGCGATGTTCATCATCGCAGGCGCGGCAGTCGAACTCGTACTATCGCGTGCGATTCCAAGTGAAACCACGACAGAGAATGTCGGAAACAGCGGGTAAATCCCCTTTGGTTTCGCCCTAAAAGGCACCTGAAAGCGTATGAGGAACAGAATGACCAAACGCCCCAATATCGTCGTGATCATGGCCGACCAACTGGCCCCGCAATTCACCGGGGCTTACGGCCATCCTTTGGTGAAAACCCCGCATATGGACGCGCTGGCGGCTCGCGGCACGCGCTTTGATGCGGCCTACTGCAACGCGCCGCTTTGTGCACCCTCGCGGTTTTCCTTCATGTCCGGTCAATTGATCACGCGGATTGCGGCCTATGACAATGCCGCCGAATTTCCCGCGACCATTCCGACGTTTGCGCATTACTTGCGCACCGTGGGTTACAAAACCTGTCTGTCGGGCAAAATGCACTTTGTCGGCCCCGATCAATTGCACGGCTTCGAGGAACGGGTGACGACCGATATCTACCCCTCAGACCACGCCTGGACCCCCGATTGGGAGGCCCCGGATGAACGGATTGATAAGTGGTATCACAACATGGATTCGGTGCGCGAAGCGGGCGAGGCGATGACCACGTTCCAAATCGAATACGACGAGGAAACCGCATTTTTTGCCCGCCGCAAGATCTTTGATTATGCAAAGGACAAGGCTGGGCCGTTCTGCATGGTCGCGAGCTTTATCCACCCGCATGATCCTTATGTCGCCCGCCCGGAGTTCTGGAACCTCTATTCGGACGACGAGATTGACATGCCGGATACGGATTACCCGCTGGACCCCCATTCCAAGCGCCTGATGGTCGGGATCGAGGCGGATGCGGTTGCAGTCACCGATCAGGAGATCCGCAACGCGCGGCGGGCTTACTATGCCAACACCTCCTATTTCGACAGCAAGGTCGGGGAGATTGTGCAGGCCGTGGAAGAGGCCGGGTTTGGCGACAACACGATCTTTGTGGTCACATCCGATCACGGCGACATGCTGGGCGAGCGTGGGCTTTGGTACAAGATGAACTTCTTTGAACATTCAGGCCGTGTGCCTATGATAATGGCGGGGCCTGGGATCAAACATCAGACGGTGTCCAGCCCCTGTTCGCTGGTGGATTTGCTGCCGACGTTTTTGGACGCAGGTGGCGTAGATGACGACCAGATCGGGATGCCGATTGATGGGCGATCCTTGCTACCGGTCGCTTCGGGTACGCCGGATACCGGGGACACGGCCATCGGCGAATATTGCGCGGAATGCGCGTCTCATCCGATTTTCATGATCCGGCGTGGTGATTGGAAATACCTCCATTGCGAGGTGGACCCGCCGATGTTGTTCAACATCACCGATGACCCCGCCGAAAAGGTGAACCTTGCCGATGACCCGGCTTGTGCGGAACGTCTGGCGGCCTTTCAGGCCGAGGTCGCCGCACGCTGGAATTCCGAAGAACTGCGCCTCAATATTATCGCCACACAAAAGCAACGCCGCGCGATCCATGCGGCCATGCAGGAGGGCAAGCTGGTCTCCTGGGATTACAATCCGCCGCGCGATGCCTCGCAGGAATATGTCCGCAATCACATGGATTGGACCGAAGCCGCTGAAAAGACACGCTTTCCCCCGCTAGAAGGCGCAAAAGCGCGGTCCTAAAAAGGGCGTCCGCGACATTGAAATCTCGCGACTTGTGCAAATTTTTGCACCACCACCGGTATGATGTGTTGTCACCTAATTCTTGTTTTCCACCCAAAAACAGGGCCTAATAGTGGTAGTCCATAGGTGTTTCGCCAATTTTTTGATAATCCCGAATCCGGGCTTCAACTAGAACGGCGCGAACAGGAGATACCAACGTGACCGACTACCCACGCGACATGACGGGCTATGGACCAAATACGCCCGATGCCAATTGGCCAAGCGGCGCGAAAATCGCGGTTCAGATCGTCGTGAATTTCGAAGAAGGCGGCGAGAACAATATCCTGCATGGCGACGGCGCGTCTGAGGCTTTCCTAAGCGAAATCGTCGGGGCCGCCGCCTGGCCCGGACAACGCCATTGGAACATGGAATCGATCTATGAATACGGTGCCCGCGCCGGGTTCTGGCGGCTCCACCGGATGCTCAGGGATTTGCCGATCACGGTTTATGGTGTGGCCACCGCCCTAGCACGCGCGCCCGAACAGGTCGCAGCGATGAAATCGGCGGGTTGGGACATTGCCAGTCACGGGCTGAAATGGATCGAATACAAAGACGCCTCGGAGGCGGATGAACGTGCTGATATGGTCGAAGCGATCCGCTTGCATACCGAGGTTGTCGGGTCGCGCCCAAGGGGTTGGTATACCGGGCGTTGTTCGGCCAACACTGTGCGTCTTGCGGCCGAAGAAGGTGGCTTTGACTGGGTGGCCGACACCTACGCTGACGATTTGCCCTATTGGATGGAGTTTGGCGACCGCGATCAGTTGATCGTGCCCTATACGCTCGATTGCAACGACATGCGCTTTGCGACGCCGCAGGGGTTTAATGCTGGCGATCAGTTTGAAAATTACATCCGCGATAGTTTTGATGTGCTCTACGGCGAAGGGTCGGCGGGCGCGCCCAAGATGCTGTCGATTGGCCTGCATTGTCGCCTGATCGGTCGCCCCGGTCGCGCCGCAGCTTTGAAACGCGCGATTGACTATATGACCGGGCATGATGGCGTGTGGTTTGCCACCCGCCAGCAGATAGCTGAGCATTGGGCCGCGACCCATCCCCACCGGCGGGTTGAGCGGCCTTCGCAAATGGACAAGGCCCGTTTCGTGGCCGAATTTGGCGGTATTTTTGAGCATTCGGCTTGGATTGCTGAACGCGGGTTTGCCTTGGAAAAAGGTCCGACGCATGACACGGCTGCGGGCGTTCACAACCTTCTCTGCCGGATGTTTCGCACGGCCAGCGCCGACGAACGCCTTGGCGTTCTGAACGCGCACCCCGACCTTGCGGGCAAACTTGCAGCGGCCAAGCGGTTGACGGCGGAAAGCACATCCGAGCAAGCCTCCGCCGGGTTGGACAGCCTGACGGACAAGGAACGCGAAACCTTCACCACGCTCAACACGGCTTACGTCGAAAAATTCGGCTTTCCCTTTATCATCGCGGTGCGGGATCACGACAAAGCGTCGATCCTTGCGGCTTTTGAACGCCGGATCACCCACAGCCGCGACACAGAGTTCGCCGAGGCCTGCCGACAGGTCGAGCGCATCGCAGAGTTCCGATTGCAGGAAAAATTCAAGGCATGAGCACCCGCATCGCCATAGAACCCCTCAGCAAAGCGGCTTTTGCGCCGTTCGGGGACGTTCTGGAAATTGACGGTGCGGCAGACAAGATCATCAATCAGGGGCTTTGTGGCCGCTATCACGACCGCGCCGATCTGGATTTCACCGATGGGAAAGCAGGGATCAGCCTCTTTCAAAGTCAGACCCGTACCCTGCCCTATACGCTGGAAATGGTCGAGCGACACCCCTTCGGCTCGCAAGCATTCCTGCCGATGAGCCCGGACCCTTTTCTGGTGATCGTGGCCCCTGACAAGGGCGGCAAACCTACCACGCCACGCGCGTTTAAAACCAACGGTGCGCAGGGCGTTAACTATCATCGCAACACCTGGCATGGCGTTTTGACGCCGCTCAATCCCCCCGGCCTATTCGCCGTTGTGGACCGCATCGCGAGTGACGCAAATCTTGAAGAATTCTGGTTCGACACGCCCTACATCGTGGCGGCCAGTTTAACCAAACCGGCAGAAAGACCGGCCTCGTAGCTCAACACCTAGGGAAGGACAGTACATGAGTGACGCAACAATGAACTACCGGGATCCAAATGTGACCCCGCCAATGGGAGAAGCAATTCCCCTTGGATTTCAACACGTTCTGGCAATGTTTGCCTCGAACGTCACCCCATCCATCATCGTGGCAGGAGCCGCTGGTCTTGCCTTTGGCGGCGCGGAACAAGTCTACCTCATCCAAATGGCGATGCTTTTCGCCGGGATCGCAACCCTGTTCCAAACAGTGGGAATTGGCCCCATCGGATCACGCCTGCCCATCATGCAAGGCACGTCTTTTGCCTTTGTCGGCGTGCTGGCCGGGATTGCTGCAACCCAAGGTCTTGGCGTGGCACTGACGGCCTGTATCATCGGCGGTCTCATCCACTTTGCGCTTGGCTCGGTCATCGGCAACCTGCGTTGGTTGTTTCCGCCGCTGGTCACCGGACTGGTGATCCTTGCAATCGGTCTTTACCTCATCCCTGTGGCGATCAAATACGCCGCTGGTGGTGCGGCACCATTCCAGATGGAGGCGGAAAGCTTTGGCTCCCTGATGCACTGGTCCGTGGCGCTGACCGTGGTCGTCGTCGCCTTAGGGTTCAAGTTTTTCACCAAGGGGATCCTCTCGAACGCGGCTATTCTGGTGGGCCTGATTGCCGGGTATCTGCTGGCCATGGCGCTTGGCATGGTGAATTTCGCTGCGGTTGCAAAAGCCTCCTGGATCACTGGCATTCAACCCCTGCCATACGGGTTCGAATTCAGCCTTGGCGCGGTCATAGCGGTCACGCTGGTTTCCATCGTGTCAGCGATTGAAACCGTTGGTGACGCTTCGGCCACCGCAAAGGCAGGTGCCGGGCGCGATGCCACGGACGAAGAAATCTCGGGCGCGACTTACGCAGATGGCTTGGGCACAGCGGTTGCCGGAGTCTTTGGCGGCTTGCCAAACACATCCTTCAGCCAGAACGTCGGCATCGTCGGCATGACCGGTGTGATGAGCCGTCACGTCGTCACCATCGGCGCGATTGTTCTGATCGTCTGTGGCCTGTTGCCAAAAATTGGCGCGGTCATCGCCTCGATGCCTTTGCCGGTCCTTGGCGGTGGTGTAATCGTGATGTTCGGCATGGTCGCGGCAGCGGGTCTCAATGTGTTGTCGGAGGTTAATCTGAACCGCCGCAACATGGTAATCATCGCGATTTCACTGGCAGCGGGCCTTGGCCTCAACCTTGTGCCATCGGCGGTGCAATACCTGCCGGGAGTTGTGAAAACACTGATGACTTCGGCCGTGGCGCCAACAGCGCTTATTGCCATCGTGCTTAATCTGGTTCTCCCACAGGAAGACTGATCAAGCCGCTAACAACAGCCTGCCCCTTGCATTAGGGGGCAGGCCTTTTTGGCAAGAAATCCTGCCACAAAATTGAACTGGAATTGTTCGATTTACGCTGCATTTCAGAAATAACCTTTGGTCAAGTAAGAGTGTCCTAACCACGTCCAATCAAGGGCGAGGCATATGCCTATAGTGAATACATACAATGTCGGTGACGGCGGATCGCTGGAACTGAACAACATCAAGACGATTGCAACCGGTTCGGTCGGTGGCAATACCTTGGTCTTTGTCGGCGGCGATGACGATGGCATTTCCGTTTTCGAATTGAACAACGATGGCACGCTGACATCGCTGTTCAACATTGATGACGACAGCTCATTGGAACTCAATAACCTGCGCGAATTGCAATTTGTCGAGGTCGGCGGCAATCCGTTTCTGATCGCGGCAGGAAGGGACGACGGGCTTTCTACCTTCAGCGTGGCCAGCAACGGCACCCTGACACTCGCCAGCGAGATCGAAGACGACGGCTCGTTACTGTTGGACGATGTGGATGCCATGACCACGCTGGTTGTCGGTGGCAATACATTTGTTGTGGTCGGCAACGAGGATAGCTCTTCTGACGAAGGCATTTCGATCTTTTCGATCGACAGCAGCGGCAACCTTGTGGAAACCGATCAGATCACCGAGGCCAGCGATTCCTCGAACCTTGAACTGTCCAACGTCAAAGCAATTGCTGCCGGCGAAAGCGGCGGCAATTCTTATGTGATCGCGGGCGGTGACGACGATGGCCTGTCGGTCTTTTCTGTCGATAGCTCTGGCAATCTTGTTAACGTCTTTAACATCGACGACGGCTCATCGCCGGATTTGCCCGGTGAAAGCCTGGAACTGAACAACATCCGCGACATCGAAACCGTGAATATCGGTGGCACGACCTATGTTTACGCCGGCGGCCATGACGATGGGATTTCGGTCTTTGCGCTCAACAGCAACGGCTCGCTTACCCATGTCCACGACTACGAGGACGGCGGGGCGCTGCAATTAAACAACCTCAAATCCATTGAGGCGGCCACTGGTCCGGGTGGCGGGCAGTTTATCTTTGTGGTCGGTGACGACGATGAATTGCAGGTCTTTTCAGTTGGAAACGATGGAAGCCTGACCTTAAACGAGAGTTTTGAGGACGATGGCACCGTTTACCTCAACAATGCCGAGGACGTGGCGTTTGCCAATATCAACGGTCAGATGATGGCCATCGCAGGGGGTGACGAGGACGGGATCAGCGCCTTTCACGTCCCCTGCTTCACCCCTGGAACCTTGATCGCCACATCGCAAGGCAAACGCGACGTTGCCGAACTTGTGGCCGGCGATCTGGTATTGACTGCCGATCATGGACCCCAGCCATTGCGTCTGGTCGCGCGGCGGCACGTGGATCCGCAAAGGCTGGCGGACAATCCGCATCTGGCCCCGGTATTGATCCGTCGAAATACCTTTGGTGAAGGTTTGCCTGCACGCGATATGAAGGTCTCGCCCCAGCATCGCATGTTGCTCAGGGGGGCCACATCGACCCTGCTTTTTGGCCTGAACGAGGTTTTGACCAGCGCCAAAAGCCTGATCGACGGTCAGGCGGTCTTTGTCGCGCCTACGACCGAAGTAACCTATATCCATCTGGTGTTTGATCGCCACGAAATCGTCTTTGCCGAAAACGCCCCAACCGAAAGCTACTTTCCGGGGGCCGAGGCGCTTTCTGCGCTTGGTGCGGCGACGCGGGCTGAATTATTCGAACTGTTCCCGGAATTGCGCAATCTCGATCTAGGGCGTTTCACCCCGGCCCGCCCCTTGCTGCGCCCTTTCGAGGCGCGATTACTGCAAGGACAGGCTGCCTGAACCTCAGTCGATTTTGACAACCGGATTTCTGAGCGTCCCGATCCCCTCGACCCCGCATTCAATCACATCGCCCGGCCACATAAACTCCTGCGGATCACGTCCGGCACCCACCCCTTCGGGCGTACCGGTCGCAATAATATCGCCCGGTTCCAGTGTCATGCCAGACGAGAGGTCCGCGATCAGCGTCGGGATTTTGAACAACATGTGTTTGGTGTTAGAACGTTGTTTTTCCTCGCCATTCTTGGTCAGCCAAAGGGTAAGATCATGCGGGTCCGGCACCGCATCAGCGGTGACAATGCAAGGGCCAAAGGGCGCGTAGGTATCCATGCCCTTGGAGAATATCCACTGCCCCGCCCGGCGATTGTCGCGGGCTGATACATCCACCATCACCGAATAGCCAAAGACATGCGACATCGCCTGATCCTCGGCAATCCGGGTGGCGCGTTTGCCGATAATAACCGCCAGTTCGACCTCCCAATCAAGCTGTTTTGTCATCGCGCCATTGTGCTGGATTGCCTCGCCATCCGCGATCACCGCTGTTGGGGGTTTGGAAAATACCACCGGTTCCTTTGGCAAATCTTTGGACGTATCAAGCGCCTTGGCGCTTTCTGCGACATGCTCAACGTAATTGAGACCGATGCCGAAGATATTCTTGCGCGGTCGCGGGATCGGGGCCAGCAAACGCACGTTTGCCGCCGGTTGAGCGACCCTAAAAGCGCGGTGGCCTTCGGTCTGTTTCAGCGCATTGGCAAGGGCTGCTGTGCCATCGGGCCCCGCATCAATCAAATCTAGCATGGTGGTCGGGAATTCCGCACCGATGGAGGCCCCCAAGCGCCCCGCATCAACCACCAGATCGCCATGCAGAATGCCCAGACGACCCGCTGCATCCGGGGCGTCGCGGTATGTTACCAGTTTCATGAATGCGCTCCGTTAAGCGTTGATATGTTGATGGCCGTCGTTTTCTGCCAAAGCCTCTTCGCGATAAAAACCAAGCTTTTTCATCACCGGCAAATCGTTGAACGAGAACAGGCAGGCATCGTCAGACGCATCGCCGTTTGCATGTTCATGCCAGGTCCATGCGGGCACACAAAAGATGTCCTTTTCCTGCCAGTCAAACCGCTGCCCACCAATGATCGAATGGCCTTTGCCCTTGGCCACCTGATAGATCGCATTGCCGGTGTGGCGGTGCGCCTTTGTCGCCTCGCCGCCACGCAGCATCTGCATCTGCGCGCCCATCGTCATCATCGGGTCGCCCCCGGTTTGGGGATTGATATAGCGCATGATCACCCCGTCATAGGGGGAGCCATCGGTGACTTTTGCGTAATTGTGCAGCGCCTCGTAGGTTGGTTCCCATTCAAATTTCAAAAGTGGCGAATAGGGCTTTTCCCAGCGATCAAGTGCCGGCATCAGGCCCGGCGCACCATAAGTCATGGTGCTGTCGTTGAGCGGCAGGTTCGTAGACTGGTAATCGTCGGGGTGCACCTGATAAAAATTCGCCTCCAGCGCGTTCGTTAGCGGAATATCCAGACCGTCCTGCCAGAGGCAAACCGAGCCTTCTTCGCGGATGCCATGCTCATGCCATGACCCGTTTGGCGTGATCACAAAGTCCCGCGCACCAAGTGTCACCTCGTGCCCATCTACAACCGTAAAGGCCCCTTCCCCTTCCATGATAAACCGCAAGGCAGAGGCCGCGTGATTGTGCGCCGGGGCCCGCTCGCCCGCTTTCATCACCTGAATGCCGGAAAACAGCCAGCCACAGCAGGCGGACACATCCTGTCGTTTGGGGTTGCGCAGATAAACCACGCGCCGCCCGGAATCCTCCGGGCTGACCAGATCAATTGCGCGTAAAACCTGGCCGCGCAATTCAGACCATTTCCAAAGCACCGGCGCAGATTTTGGCGTCGGCTCCCAAGGCTCGATGTCATTGGCGACCGTCCAGAGTGCGCCGGTCTCCATCTTGGCCAGATCGTCGTAATAGGCGGTCAGCTCGGCTGTATCGCGCACGCGTGCACGCCCCAGAATATCGTCGCGGGCTTCAATCTCGGCCATGTCGTTCTCCGGTTTACTTTGGGTCAATCCTAGGAGGACAAATCAGGCAGTTCAAGCGATCAAAGGGGGAATTTATCACGCCCCAAGCCGCGCGATCAGCCCGTTTGTCGATCCGTCGTGATCCCCGTTTCCAGCGCCCTTGACCAAAAGCGGTTCAATGTCGACCGCCAGCACTTTGCCAAGTTCAACGCCGAATTGATCAAACGAATTGATGCCCCAGACCACGCCTTCAACAAAAACGCGATGTTCATAAAGCGCGATGATCTGGCCCAGCACGAATGGCGTCAGTTTAGGATAGCAAAGCGTAATTGACGGACGATTGCCGGGGAAAGTCTGATGCGGTGTCAGATCACGATCCTTACCCTGGACCTCCAGCATTTTGCGGGTCTCATCAGCGCTTCGACCACGCATCAACGCCTCGGACTGGGCCAGGCAATTGGCTTGCAGCAAGCGGTGATGATGCGCCAGATCAGGCTCGTGACCTTCGCGTGCAATCAAAAACTCGGCCGGGACAATATGGCTGCCTTGATGCAAAAGCTGGTAAAACGCATGTTGCCCATTGGTGCCGGGTTGACCCCAGACGATCGGCCCGCTTGGTCCATCAAGGCCGCTTCCGTCAAGCTTTACCGACTTGCCGTTACTTTCCATATCAAGCTGCTGAAGATAAGCTGGCAGCAGGTTAAGATGCTGATCATAGGGCAAAATTGCACGACTTGAGTAGCCGTTGATCGTATGATGCCAAATCCCGATTGCTGCCATCAAAACCGGCAGGTTCTGGCTTGGGGCCTCGGTCTGGAAATGCGTGTCCATCGCACGGGCTCCTGCCAAAAAGGCGGCAAAATCAGCTTTGCCGATTGCCAGAAGGATTGGCAGACCAATCGGCCCCCAAAGCGAATAGCGCCCGCCAACCCAATCCGCAAAGCCGAACACCCGCTCGGGTGCGATACCAAATGCGGCGGTCTTTGTAAGATCGCTTGAAATTGCCACGAGATGCTGGCCGGCCTGATCGCCTAGTTTCGCCTCCAACCAATGCAAAGCCGTTTTCGCATTGGTCATGGTTTCAATAGTCGTGAAGGTTTTGGAGGCAACCACAAACAGCGTCGTTTCAGGGTCAAGCCCTGCAAGCGTATCGCTGATGTGGGCTGCATCAATGTTGGACACAAAATGCAGGTTCGGACCGTCAGCATAAGGCGTAAGGGCCGCGCAGGCCATGGCAGGGCCAAGATCAGAGCCACCAATACCGATATTCACCACATCCCGAAACGCTTTGCCGGTCGCACCTTTTTCCAGACCGCCACGCAGGTCTTCGGCAAAGGTAAACATCCGTTCACGGGTTTTGCGCACCTCGTCCAGCACGTCGACGCCATCAAGTATCAATTCCGCATCGTCTGACGCACGCAAGGCCGTGTGCAACACCGCACGATCTTCGGTTTGATTGATCCGCTCGCCGGCAAACATGGCGGCGCGACGCGCGGCAAGGCCCTTTGCCTCGATCAGGTCAACGAGCGCGTTGCGGGTCGCGTGATCTACATTGGTTTTGGAATAGTCCAGCAGCAAGCCATCTGCCTCGGCTGAAAAAGCGTCAAACCGGTCTTCGTCATCAAACAACGACAAAATTCGGCGGGATCTGACATTTTCAGCAATATCGGCAAGCGTTTTGGAGATCATCTGGAACCTTTCATGGGGCTTGGAAGCAAGGTGGAGTTTCGGCGGTTTTCTCGCTTGGTTGCATTGTTAATCGTCAGGCCAAAACGTGCAAGCAATTGCGGCGTTTCGGCACTGATGATCAGGTCGAGCAACACTGCGGACTTGGTTTGATATGGATCAAAGTTTTCCGCCGGAAGGAACGCATACTCAAAGCAACTTCAAATCGAATCGAAGTGGACGATGAAATGGGATACTTCAGCCGAATAGACAAAGCTGTGAACCTGATGACCGGTCTGGCCGAGCGTCTGGGACAGAGCCCCATCGAACTTGATGCGGGGCTGACACAAAACGCGGTTTTACATTATCGCCATATGATAATGCGCTGTGCCGCCTGTCGCCATCATGGCGACTGCGAGGCGTTGCAAGAAACCCATCACCGCCTGTCCGTAGCACCGGCATATTGCTTGAACAAAGCCGACTTGGACGACCATCCCTACCGCTGACACGCCGTTCGTTTAGCGGCTAGAACGAGCGGGGCATTTCCAGAATATGCTCCGCGATATAGGACAGGATAAGGTTAGTCGAAATCGGCGCGACCTGATAAAGCCGCGTCTCCCGGAACTTACGTTCTATATCAAAATCCTGCGCAAAACCAAAACCGCCGAATGTCTGCATACAGGCGTTTGCGGCTTCAAAACTTGCATCGGCGGCCAGCAATTTCGCCATATTTGCTTGTGCGCCACATTCCTTGCCTGCATCAAATCGCGCGACCGCCTCAAAGCGCATCAGATTAGCCGCTTCGACATGGGCATAGGCGCGGGCCAGTGGAAACTGCACGCCCTGGTTCTGACCGATGGGTCGGTCAAAAACCACGCGCTCACTGGCATAGTTGCGCGCCTGTTCCAAAAACCAGTAACCATCACCAATGCACTCAGCGGCGATCAGACTGCGTTCGGCATTGAGCCCATCCAAAATGTAGCGAAAGCCTTTGCCCTCCTCGCCAATCAGGTTGCTTGCCGGGATTGCCAACTCGTCGAAAAAGACCTCGTTGGTTTCATGCCCGACCATATTCCTGATCGGGTTGAGGCGCATGCCGTCCTTTAGCGCCGGTTCAATCTCCACCAGAAAGATCGACAAGCCCTCGGACTTGCGCTTGACCTGATCCAATGGAGTCGTGCGTGCCAGCAGGATCATCAGATCAGAGTGCTGCACCCGGCTGATCCAGACTTTCTGGCCGCTGATCAGATAATGATCGCCGCGTTTTTCAGCACGCGTCTTGATCTTGGTGGTATCCGTGCCGGTGGTCGGTTCGGTCACGGCCATAGATTGCAGGCGCAATTCACCACTGGCAATGCGCGGCAGATAGGCTTGCTTTTGCGCGTCCGATCCATGCCGCAACAGCGTACCCATATTATACATCTGACCGTGGCAATGCCCGGCATTTGCCCCGCTGCGATTGATCTCCTCCATGATGACTGACGCCTCGGTCAAACCAAGCCCCGCACCGCCGTAGGCTTCGGGGATCATCGCTGCCAACCATCCTTCGCTGGTCAGCGTGTTGATGAATTCTTCGGGATAAAGGTCATTAGCGGCGCAGTTTCTGTGGTATTCCGGCGGAAAAGACCGGCAAAGGGCACGCATGGCATCGCGCAGATCATCGTGGTCGCTTGGGGCGCTGGTTTTCACACGTTCTCTCCACATATTTCTTGCTGAACGGTTCTGGAGATCCCCAGTTCATCAAGGATCTTGCGACTATCCGCGCCAAGCGCAGGCACATCACCCATGACCCCGTCCCATCCTTCCCCCGTCAACGGCTTCAACGCAGGGATCGCACCACCTTGGGTTCCGATGGGTTGCCATCGCTGCCGCGCGGCCAGTTGGGGATGCGCCCAGACATCTGCCATGGTACGCAAAACGCCAGTGCCGATATTCGCGGCCTCAAGACCTGCGGTCGCCTCGGCGGTGGTCAGCTTTGCAAAGCGGCGATCTATCTGCGCCTGAATTTCGTCACGATGCCGATTACGCCCGGCATTACCAACAAAACGCGGATCATTTGCCATCTTCGGTGCCTTCAAAACCGTTTCACAAAACGCCCGCCATTCGCGGTCATTTTGCAGGCCAAACAGAATTTCGCCATCGGCGGTCTTGAACGGCCCATAAGGAAAGATCGAGGCATGAGCGGCACCGGTTCTGGGTGGCGGAGCAGCGCCATCGCTCGCGAAATAAAGCGGATAGCCCATCCATTCGCTCAGGGCTTCAAGCATCGAAACCTCGATCCTGTCCCCCTTGCCGGTCCGTGCTTTTTGCAAAAGAGCCGCCAAAATTGCCTGATAGGCTTGTGTCCCCGCCGCGATGTCTGCGATCGAAATGCCTGATTTTGCGGCGTTTTCTTCGGTTCCGGTGATCGACAGAAATCCGGCCTCCGCCTGGATCAACAAATCATAGGCTTTCTTGCCATCATAAGGTCCACCAGACCCAAAGCCGGAAATCTCGCAAGCGATCAACCCGGGGTTTTCCTCAAGCAACGCATCACTACCAAGGCCCAGGCGCGCCAGCGCACCGGGGGCTAGGTTGGCTACAAAGATGTCGGCACCAGAAATCAGTTGCTTGAGGACCGGCACCGCACCGGTTTTTTTCAAGTCCAGCGTCAGACTTTCCTTGGAGCGGTTGCACCAGACAAAATGGCTGGATTGTCCCTTGGCGCGGCTGTCATAGGCGCGGGCGAAATCACCGCCGTCCGGGCGCTCTACCTTGATGACGCGGGCACCCTGATCGGCCAGCAGCCGTGTGCAATAAGGGGCCGCAATCGCCTGCTCCAACGCGACGACCAGCAGCCCGCTCAATGGCCCTTTGGACGGTTGTTTGATGCTCATCCGCCCAGAAAACCGCGGGCGTGAATGATCTCCAACAAATCCTGCAAAGAGGTTTCGACCGGCTTTCCACTGGTATCCACGGTCGCCAAGGCGCGGTCGTAAAGCACCTCGCGACTGTGCAGTAGCGTTGTGAGATGTTCCATCGCCTCGGGGTAGCCCTTCATCGGGCGTTCGTCGCCCTGTGCGCGGACCCGGTCCATATGTTCGCGCGGCGACGAGCGGATCCAGATCGTATGAAAATGCGACAACAACCGGTTGTAGGTATCAGGCGCACCGACGATCCCCCCGGCCACCGCAAGGATCATGGTTTCATGGGTTTCAATGATCCGGGTAATCGCCTGATTTTCTAGCCGCCGATACCCCTCGGAACCATAAAGTGCCATAACTTCGGAAATCGGCATACCGCTTTGTTCTTCGATCTCCCGGTTCAATTCGACAAAGGGAATACCAAGTGCCTGCCCGGCCAATGCGCCAAGGGTGGATTTACCGGCCCCGCGCATTCCCGTCAGACTGATGCGATGAGCGCGAACGTTTTCGCGTTCATTCTGGGACAAAATCCGCAACGCGGCCGCACGAGTTTCCGCATTTGCGGCACGAAAAAGATCGCTTGCCTGTAGCAGGTCCGAAGTCCAGGGATCGTCTTCCCCAACAAGCCACTCAATCCGGTGATCCAGCGCATTGGCGACCCGTTGCAATAACCCGATAGAGATGTTCCCCTCGCCAAACTCAAGCTGTGCAAGATAGCGCGGGCTGACCCCTGACATTTCCGACAGGATGCGCCGCGAAACGCCTTTGCGTTCCCGCGCATTGCGCACCCGCTCACCGACGCGGCGGATCAATGTCGCAACGCTTTCATCGGCCATGGACTTGGCACTGGTCGCGGCGGTCTCGCCTTTGAAATTGGTGATTTCTGCCATTTGCCCGCAGAATTTTGAATTATATCGCACAATTCTACCGCGAACCTGGCGTTTCCGCAATGTGAAAGCCTGCTTTATAGCGTTTTTGTGCCCAATTCGTGCCAGTCGCGGATCAAAGGCAAAACCAGATCGCGGATGTCTGGCGGTGCGGATTGCGATTGAAAGACGTCCGCGCGGGTAAATACGCAGACAAAGCGGCCCTGAAAGCAAAGCACCCCGTCCTGATGGCCCAAAACCGCAAAAGTAATGGACTTATCCCCCAGAGCCAGAGGCGCAACCTTGCAAATCAACCGAAACCTAGGGGTGACAGGCGACAGGAAATCCAGCGTCAGATGCACAAAGGGCGTGCCAAGGTTGCGATCCAGTTCCATCTGGAACCACCCCTTGCCATCGAGGTGATGTTCCCACCAGGCGTCAATCGATTCCAACGCAAATGCTGGCAATCGGCCCGTGTAGGCGATTTTTGCCGGATCGCAATCGCCCCAGGTCACGCGAATTTCGTGCTGGAAAACGGGCCGTTTGTCGCCCGTCATGGGAGGCCCACTCACGCCATATGCAGTTTGACGAATTCAAAATCGCCCGGCTTGTTGTCGATGCCGACTTTAGGCGGCGCGATCCAGCTGGCGTATTTTCCCGGCTCGAATACCGGCTGCATCAACGACTGGATAAAGTCACCGTCGGCCTTGGTTGGCAGCCATTTGCCGACTTGTTTTGCATAGGCGTCTTCGGACAGAATATTGCCTTCGGGGTCGGTCTTGATCGCCGAGAATACACCGATTTGCCGATGAAACGCCTCGTGCGGGAGGAAAAGCTTGAAGTCGATCCCGGCCTTTTCGATGACCTTGTTCCAACGTCCGACACCACCTGCGGAATCGCGGATATAGTCATCACGCAGCCGCATGTTGATCGCCGTCAGGGCCGGAACCTCTTCTGCGACAATCGCGCCATTGACCACGCTGCGCACCATATAGCTGTCGCTTCCAAGCTGGTGATCATCGTCGATCCGGTTTTCCATATAGCGCCCTTTGATGCCTGCGTTGAACGCATTGGCGGCATTGGTCGACACTTCCTGACCGAACAAATCCAGCGATAACGAATAATGCAGGTTCAGCTTCTTCTGGATCGTGGGTAGGTCAATCACACCCAGATCGCGCACTTTGCCGACATCATAAGGATCCGTGATCCCGGCCTTGTTCATCGCATCAACCGTGGCCTGAATGGTCCGCCCGACCCCGGTTTCGCCGACAAACATGTGATGAGCCTCTTCGGTCAACATGAACCGACAAGTCCGGCTCAAGGGGTCAAAGCCGGATTGTGCGAGGCTTTCGAGCTGCATTTTGCCATCGCGGTCGGTGAAGTAGGTGAACATGAAGAAAGACAACCAGTCCGGCGTTTCCTCGTTGAACGCGCCCAACATACGCGGCGCTTCTTCCGAGCCGGATTGACGGCGCAGCAGATCGTCGGCTTCCTCGCGGCCATCGCGGCCAAAGTATTTTTGCAACAAATAGACCATCGCCCAGAGATGCCGCCCCTCTTCGACGTTCACCTGAAAGAGGTTGCGCATGTCATAAAGCGACGGCGCGGTCAGGCCGAGGAAGCGTTGTTGTTCAACCGAGCCGGGTTCCGTGTCGCCCTGAATAACGATCAGCCGCTTGAGCATATTGCGGTATTCGCCGGGAACTTCCTGCCAGGCCAGTTCGCCCTTGTGCTCGCCCATGGGGATGCGCCGGTCTTCGACCTGCGGTGCCAGCAAAACGCCCCAGCGATATTCAGGCATCTTGACGTAGTCGAATTTCGCCCAGCCTTTAGGGTCCACACTGACCGCCGTACGCAGATAAACCATGCTTTCCTGAAAATTCTGCGGGATCAGTTTGTTCCACCAGCCGATATAACCGGGGTGCCATTTCTCCAGCGCCTTCAGCACTTTTCGGTCGCTTGACAGGCCGACATTGTTGGGGATTTGCGTGTCGTAGCTGACATTGATGAGATCGAGCATTCGGGGTCTCCTTGGTCGCGGCGGACGAAAAACTATTGATCTTCAATCTAGGGGGCCACCAGACGGGCGTAAAGCGGAATTATGCACAATTATGCGAAATGGTTCCAGTTTTGGGTGATTTCTGCCAATTTCACAGGAATTTGAACGTGGCCACCTGAAGTTTTATGCACTTTATTGCACACAAAATCCATCACAAAACCCGATTCGCCGCGTTCAGCTATCCGCCAGCCCCAGCAACCTTGCCGCGTTTCCCTTGATAATATCCGGGCGTACCGCATCCTTGATGGCGATCCCGTCAAAGTCTTTCAGCCAGCGTTCCGGCGCAATCATCGGCCAGTCCGAACCAAACAAAACCTTCTTTTTCAGGATCGAATTGCAATAGCGCACCAGAATCTCCGGGAAGTATTTCGGCGACCAGCCCGAGAGGTCAATATAGACATTGGGCTTATGCTGCGCGACCGCTAGTGCCTCCTCCTGCCAGGGGAAGGACGGATGCGCCAGGATGATTTTAAGGTCCGGAAAATCCACCGCAACATCGTCCATATACATTGGATTGGAATACTTCAGCCGCATCCCATTGCCGCCCCTCATGCCCGAACCGACGCCGGTTTGCCCGGTGTGAAACAGCGCAATACCGCCTTCTTCGGCAATCGCCTCGTAAAGCGGATAGGCCATGCGATCATTGGGGAAAAACCCCTGCATCGTGGGATGGAACTTGAACCCCTTGATACCAAAATCCTTGATCAGACGCCGCGCCTCGCGCACGCCCATTTTGCCCTTCCAGGGATCAATCGAGGCGAATGGGATCAGCACATCGTCATTGGCCGCCGCCAATTCCGCGACCTCCTCATTCTTGTAGCGCCGATAGCCGGTTTCGCGTTCGGCATCGACGGGGAAGATCACCGCAGCAATATTCTCTGCCCGGTAATGCGCAGCGGTTTCAGGTATTGTCGGCGGATGTTTCCAAGGTGCGCCAAAGTAGCTGGCCATCGTGGTTTGCAGATCGTCATAGCCGTCGTCCGCATGGCAGCCGCAGGGTTCTTCGGCGTGGGTGTGAAAATCAATCGCGCGGATTTTTGAAAGGTCAATCATCGGGTCTGCCTATAGCTTCAACACATGAGGGTCGCTTGCGTCGAACAAACGGGCCACAAGGTCTTTACGGGTTTTGAGGAGTTTTCGAAAATTCAAGTTGCCCTTGGCCGTCACTTCGCCCGTGGCGATATCCGGGGGTGCAGCCGCGACGATCACCCGGGCAATTCGTGCCGCCGAGCCTGCGGATTTGCGGGCATTCAGCCGCGCGGACAATGCTTCGAACAAGGCCGCATCATGAAAAACGCCACCTGTGCCCTGACCAGCAATTGCCTGACCTTCCGGGCTTAGGAACAGCAACAGACCGATTTCCGAACGGCCCTCGCCGCAAACCACAAGATCAGCGACAAATGGCGACAGCTCTTTCAGCAGTTCCAGCCGCAAGAGTGCCGAGCGCACCCATGTGCCCGACGTCAGCTTGAAATCTTCGCTGATCCGGCCCAGAAACCGCAAGCCTTTGTTCATGTCCTCTGGATCGACAAAGGCCATCATGTCGCCGGAGACAAAGAACCCTTCGTCGTCAAAGGCTGAGGCGGATTTCTTTGGATCATCAAGGTAGCCTTTGAAAATCTGCGGGCCCTTGACGCGGACTTCGACGCGACCCTCATCATCCGGCACCAGCTTGATCGTGGTGCCGCTGACCGGAACGCCGACAACGCCAGAGCGGTCAGTTGGTTCATGTTGAAGCAGAACTGCCGGCGCGGTTTCCGTCAGGCCCCAACTGGAGGTAAACATCGGCAGATCACCACGTATTTCGCGGGCCATATCCTCCAGGTCGCTCCAGATGTCTTGCGGCAGGGAAGCACCGGCATAAAACAGCATGTCCAGATCGCGGAAATAAGCCTCGCGCAGTTTCTTGTCGGCCTTCATCGCATCGCGCAGAAACCCGAACCCGACAGGCACGTTAAACGCAATGGTTGCCGATTTCAGGCGAATATTTTCAATCGTCGTGCCGACAAGTGCCTGCACCGGCTTGCCAAAATCAATGTAAAGCGAGCCCCCATTGGCCAGTGCCAGGTTGAAATTATGCGAGCCGCCAAAGACATGGTTCCAGGGCAGCCAGTCCATCAAAACCGGTGGGCGCATGTTCAGAAACGGCAGCGCATCCGCGACTTGTGCCTGATTGGCGCACATCATTCGATGGGTTGTCGCCACACCCTTGGGCGCAGAAGTGGACCCCGAGGTGGTCAGGATCTTGACCACAGCATCCGGCCCGACCTCGCTCGCGCTTGCAACAAGGTCTACGCCCGTGTCACCGGCCAGCAGATCGTCGAACGACAGGAACCCCGGCCCTGCGCCCTTGCCAACGACTTTTAACAGATCGTCAAAGGCAGGATGCGCCAGTGCAGCGCTAAAACGTGCCTGATCCTCCGCATAAACCAATACCGGGCGGGTCAAGCCGACGAAATAATCCAATTGCCCATGCGCCGAAGGGATCAGCGAATATTGCTCGGCAATCGGAACCGTTGGAATACCGACCATCTGCGCGGCCAAAGTGAGCAAACCGTGGCGCACAGAATTTCCTGAAAGCACCAGAATGGGCGTGCCCTTGCCCAGCCCCAGACCAAGCAACGCCGCGGCAATCGCGCCGACCTGCTCGGCAGCGGATTGATAGCTAACCTCGTGCCAGCCCTCACCGCTTCGCTCGGCCAGAAACACCTGATCAGGGGTCTTGTTTGACCATTTTTCCAGCCAGTCCGTGGTTTTGTCGACAGGCGCGGACATTTCACCCGCGGCACGCAGCAAAATCGAGCCATCGACCCGGTCTTCGCGCAGCACATCATGGGCGCGATACTTTTGAGAATGCGGCATCAGCTACCCTTTCCGACTTTGTTGAGGTTAACTTGCATCTGCTCGACCGTCGTTGAGCCCAGTTTTTGCACCATACGCGCATCGTGATGACGTACCGCGGCCAGGGCCTGCGCGAAAACCTGCTGGCCTGCCTCTGTTAATGCAAGAACCTTGGCACGACGATCACCGGTTGAATGCCGCCGCGCCACGAGGTTTCTTTTCTCAAGCTTATCAAGGATTTGCACAAGATTTGGACCCTCAATATCCAATGCGCCCGCCAAGGCAGATTGCGTCAGATTGGGGTTGTCGTGAACAATCGCAAGGGCTGAAAAGGTGATCATCCGCAAATCAAACGGGGCAAGGGTCTTTGTCAGATCGGTAAGCACAATTCTGGAGGCCCGCCGCAAGTGATAGCCAAAGAACCCTTCAAGCGTCGGCACGTCCAGCGACCGGGGCTTGTCAGCGGGCGCGTTCATCTGAACACTGGGCCGCGCTTTTCCAAAAACGCGGCGAGCCCCTCGATGGCATCCGGGCTGGTCTGGGTGATCGCAGCGCACAGGCTTTCGGTAAAAAGCCCGTCCTCCTTGGCCATATCGCCAATTCGGGCTAGCGCTTGTATCATGATGTAATTCGACAGGGGTGCGTTTTCGGCAATTTTTCTCGCCAGAGTTTTGGCCAGCGTCAGGGCCTCGTCCTTTCCAACGGCATAGTGACAAAGACCAAGGCGCAGCCCCTCGTCGGCGTCGAATTTGCGGCCCGTCAGCATCATTTCCGTCATCCGGTCCGGCCCCAAAATCCGGCCAACCCGCACACTGGCCCCGCCGCCGACAAAAATGCCGCGACGACCCTCAGGTAGTTGAAAAATGACCGAGGGTTCCGCGACGCGCACGTGACAGGCGGCCGCCAGCTCCAGCCCGCCGCCGATCACTGCCCCTTGCATCGCCGTGACAACCGGCAGTCCGCCGAACTGAATACGCTCCATCACCTGATGCCAGCCGCGCGAATGGCGCATCGTACCTTCAGCGTCGCGCGAAACATGCTCGCTTAGATCAAGACCAGCGCAAAAATGCCCGGCCGTGCCGGTCAGAACCGCAGCGCGAACGTCTTTTGGCGGGGCGCTGAAAAACCCGTCAATGGCGGCCAGCAGCCCATCGGACATGGCGTTGCGCTTGTCGGGGCGGTTCATCGTCAGGGTCGCAACCCCGTCGCTTACCTCGATTTTCAGCAAGTCGCCCGGCATCACACTCCCCCCTCAGCGCGGTGGCAGGCGGGTGGCGCCATCAAGGCGAATAACCTCGCCGTTCAGATAGGGGTTTTCAACGATCTGGCTGACCATCAGCGCAAATTCCGAAGGCTCCCCCAGACGGGCCGGAAACGGGATGTTCTTGATGATCCCGGCCTTCGTTTCCTCAGGAAGGCCTTGCATCATCGGCGTGTTGAAAAGACCCGGCGCAATCGCTGTAACCCGGATGCCGGATTGCGCAAATTCACGCGCCGCAGGCAGACACATCGAGGCAATCGCCCCCTTGGAGGCCGCATAGGCCGATTGACCAAGCTGGCCGTCCTGATAGGCGGCTGACGAAGTGTTGACGATCACACCACGCTCGCCATTGTCCATCAACGGCAGGTCCATCATCGCCTGCGCGGCATAGGTCATCGTGTAGTAAGTACCAAGAAGATTGACCTGAATAACCTTTTCAAACAACGGGATAGAGGTTTTTCCCTCGCGCCCGACAATCCTTGCCGCAACCCCGATGCCCGCACAATTGACGACGATCCGCGGGGCCTGCCCAAAGCGTGCCATCGCCGAGGTGACCCCGGCGGCCACATCTTCAGCCTTGGAGACATCAACCTGCTGCGAATAGCCGCCAATCTCTGCGGCCACTGCCGCCGCCTTGTCCGCGTCAAAATCCAGGATCGCGACATCCGCGCCCTTCGCGGCCAGAAACCGCGCCGTGGCCTCGCCCAAACCGCTACCGCCACCAGTGACCAGTGCCACTTGTCCTTCAATCTGCATTATTCAGCTCCGATTGTTTTAAAGTATAATGATTATGGTTCATAACCAAAGTCAAGCCTCAGACCGCCGCCACAATATCAAGCGAGATCGGTGCCAGCCCGTCGATACCACCCGTGATGCGATCACCAGCCACCACCGGCCCAACGCCCGCCGGTGTTCCCGTCAGGATCACATCACCGGGCTCAAGGTGGTAGTATCCGGACAAATGCTGGATGATTTCAACGCAGGAATGAATGAGGTCGCTTAACAAGGCATCCTGCTTGACCTCGCCGTTCACCTCCAGAAAAATGCGCTGACCCCCAACTTTGCCGAAATCTGCCGCCAGACACAGCGGCGCGAAAACGGCCGCGTTTTCAAAGTCTTTGCCAAGATCCCAAGGACGCCGTTTGTCCTTGCCGTCCTGCTGGCGGTCGCGCCGGGTCATATCAAGAGCCGCGCCGTAAGCATGGATCGCTTCAGCGGCCTCCGCTGCGTTTGCGCGAAAAACCGGTTTTCCAATCGTCAGCGCAAGTTCCATTTCATAATGCAGGTTCTCAGTGCCCGGCGGATAGGGAAAATCACTGCCGCTTGCCAGAGCCGCACTTGGGGTCTTGGTAAAATAGAACGGCGCCTCGCGATCAACCTCCGCGCCCATTTCCTTGGCGTGGGCCTCGTAATTGCGGCCCACGCAAAAGATCCGGTTAATGGGATAAACGCTTTGCGAATTTTCAATCGGGATCACGGGAACCGGCTTGGGATCAAACGCGTATTTGGTCATCTCTGGACATCCTTTGGAAATTTGGGGCCTGCCTGTCGCCCCCGGATTTCGATTTCGTCGGCGGCCACAATAATCAAAGCCAAACCAAAGGCCAGTGCGATTGCTTGACGCCCCCTTGCCGGAGACGGGCGTTGGAAATTCACGCTAATTCGGGATTTTCTTCAACAAAACAGCGCTTTTGCATCATTCCGGCCTAATTTCGCCGCATCTCCCTGCTTCTTTTGAGCCAGCGAAATGATTTACGAGGATTGCGATTTGGAACGCGTATTACATGTGGAAGACGACGGCGATATCCGCGAGATTGCGCGGCTGTCACTGGAGACGATCGGCGGCTATGATCTGTTGCAATGCGCCTGCGGGGCCGACGCCCTGAAAGAGGCCGAGGCTTTTGCCCCGGACATTCTCTTGCTGGATATGATGATGCCGGATCTGAACGGCTCTGAAGTTCTGGCCAAGCTGCGCAAGATTGAAAAATTTGCAAAAACTCCCGCGATTTTCATGACCGCAAAGGCAGAAGGCACGGTTGCCGGTGCCATGGCGGAACTTGGCGTCATCGGTCTGGTTGAAAAACCCTTTGACCCCGTGACCCTGCCCGAACGGATGCGTTCAATGATTGCCGCCGCGCAAGCCTGATCCCGCCCGGGTTCAACGCAAAGCCACCGCGAAATTCACAACCCAACAAAAAGCCCGCCAGGAAAACTTGGCGGGCCTATTCGTGGTGTCGTTTTATGTCGTGCTGACTTTCAGACGTTGATCAGCTTGGCCACTTCGCCGCGCAGGTGGGTCACTTTGGACAGGATCGCAATGCATTCCCCATCGACCAATTGCACGTCCGAGACAGCCATGATCGACTCCTCGACATCCAAAGCGCAAGCCCCCAGATCGGCCAGCCCCAGGATCGGGGCCAGACCGCGCAGACGATGCGCCTGTTGTGAAATTGCACTCAAAGCCGCGCGGCGCTTTTCCGGCTCCGCAGCACGCCGCTCGTGACGGCGCAGTTCAGCGTCCACATCATAAAGCGACGATACAAAACGTTCGCGAATGCCGCCTAGACGTCGGTTAAATTCCTTGTCGGGATACATCACTCTCACCTCTACCCTTTACACTACCCTAACAGTCGATAAGCAACCGGACCGACCCCGGCCTTGGAGCCTTGGTTCAGCGGATTTGCGAGGGCCTGCGCCCGTTGTTCTGCCTCGGAAACGGCAGTCTCAATGATCTTTTCATTGCGCGAGACCCCAAAGCCACTGGGACTATGCACATCCGATTGCACGATCTCCGTTTCAATCGGCGTCCCGTTGCGATGCACCAGACACATGCGCGAGACACTGTCCTGAACCATATCCGCCAGATCGTCGCCGGGCATCGTTCCTGCCCCGCCGGTCGTGGCAACCACAAACAGACCATAGCCCGCATAGGAGAAAATCGTCGTTTCACCGTAGATGTTTTCGGAAATCCCATCGGCAATATCTGCGATGAAATTCATGTAATCCTGACCGCCCATCTGCCGGTGCAGCGCTGTAATCTCGACGATCTTCAGCGCCAGAATGCCACCAAGGTAAAACTTGGAGCGATCCAACTGTTGCAGGTAATTGCGAAATGCATGAAACGACATGTAGCCGGGCATATCGTCAATATCAAAGCTGTCCTCGATATTAACCGCCGGCTGGAAATCAAGGTTGGTGACCAGTTCATCAAGCTTGGTCGCGGCCTTGGAAACCGACATCATTTCAGAATTCAGCCGCTCTGCGATGTTCAGGCGAGATTTCAACTCAACCGGCTCAAATGGCTTGGTGATATAGTCCGTGGCCCCTGCGTTAAACGCGCGATCAACGTATTTCTTGTCGGACATGGCCGTCAGCATGACAATCGGCGTCTTGCGATAATCGGGAAGCTCGCGCAGCACCGAAACCAATTCGATCCCGTCCATTTCGGGCATCTGAATGTCCATGAGGATACAGTCAAATGGCGTGGCGGCTTCGGCGATCACGTCAAGCGCGGCAGCTGCGCTCTGAGCGGTACGAACCACCTCGTGACCCATCGAAAGAAGCGCGAGTTCAAGCACTTCGATGATAAACTTGTCGTCGTCTACAGCTAGGATTTTCATTTGTCCGTCCAGTCAGGTTTTCAGCAGCGTTTTGGTCGATGACCAGAAATGCCGGCGAAGCAGGGGACAGACGGATGGCGTCAATCTCTTACGCTTCGCCCTCACTCCATGGTTCATTTTGCAGGGAATTCTGTCGGGAATTGGGCGATTTGAATTAAATTTTCAAAGCAGCGTTTTTCCGCCGATCAGCTTGCCAGTTCAAGTTCAATAAAGAAGGTCGTGCCCTGGCCGAGCTTGCTCGAGTAGTCGATCAGACCGCCATGAGCCTCGACGATCTGGCGGGTGATATTCATACCCAGACCCGAGCCGTCAAATTGCCGGTGATCGGAGGTATCAATCTGCGTGAACGCCCCGAAAACCAATTCGTTGGAATTTTCCGGGATGCCAACGCCGTGGTCGGTCACTGAAATCCGCGCCATGTTATCGCGACAGGTCAGCGAGACTTCGACAAGGGCTTTTTCGCCTGAAAACTTGACCGCATTGGATAGCAAATTGGCCAGAACCTGCATCATCCGATCATAGTCCGCATTGACGATCAGATCTTTGCGGACATCGACCTGACTGATTTTGACCCCGGTGCTATCGGCAAATCCTTCGATGGATTCGATGGCATCATCAATCAGGCTCGCCAGATTGGTGGGGTTGAACGAATAGTTCATCTGCCCGGATTCCAGCTTTTGCAGATCAAGCAGATCATTGATCAGGCTCGACAGTCGTTTGGAGTTTTTATGGGCAATTTCGAGAACGTTTTCCGACCGTTCCGGCTGGTCAGCAAAGGCGCCGGAACGCAGCAAGCCAAGTGCGCCCATGATCGACGTCAGTGGGGTACGCAATTCGTGACTGACAATGGAAACAAAGCGGGACTTAACCTCGTAAGCCGATTTGGCACGGTCGCGCTCCAGGCGCAATTCGTCCAGTTGGTCCAGTCCGTTGCGATAAAGCCTCAGGAAAATCTGGCTACAATCAATCACGAAATAGAGCACAAAAACCACGGTCGCGAATTGCAACCAAAGCTCGCTTTTGAGCGGCGGATTGACGTTCCAGATGTCGCGCAGCGGTATGAACAGCATCGTCAGACCGTAGATCGTCAGCCGCACAAACAGGATTTTTGGAACCTGGTGATTGTTCACTGCGGCGAATAATCCGGCGGCAAACAGGAAGAATAAGGGCGTGAAATGCGCCTGCGGCCCCTCCACATAGGCAACAAGAATGGCAAAGACCGAAACTGAAAGCGCACTCAGGATCGAACTCATCAGCAAAAGGTTCTGATAAAGCAATGCCCGCCGTGCCCCGCCACCCTTCCATTTGAGAACGCGCACCGAGATGACAAAATCAATCAGTTCCGCAAGCTCGCAGAACAAGAAGCTGTAAAACGCGATCAATGTTGAGTAGTAGTAGCTGGTCAGCAGGGCCGAGCCGATATACATGCCCTGCCGCTGCCAGAACAACATCAGCCCGCCGGACGCAAAGTCCTTGAGCTGTTTTTCCAGTCGCGTAGTGGCGGCGGCCGTCATGCCGCGGTGTTTTTGCGTGAACAATCGCGCAATAAAGCGCCATGAAATCGCCGGCAGGGATTTTCTGCCGCTCTTTTTCTCGATTATCCCGCGATCAACCACTTCATGATCCCTAGTCATCGCACCGCAAAATGCGAAATGCTCCGGTATTAAGTGGTATTCAGGGATTGTGGCCAAGCAATGACCGCGACCGGGCTTAATTGAGAAACAATCAAAGCGGGAATCCTGCAATTTCTAGTGGTAAGGCGCTCCGCCTTTTTGCACCTTGATCGCTCGTGTTGCTCCGAATCCGGGCCGCGTTCTTGGCAGTTTTCGAAAGCTCGACACCAATAAAACCGTGTCGATACATGTGGTTTTATGGGGGACATATTCGGTCTGCGTGATCCCGCCCTGCATCTCGGCGACGTCGCCAATGCCGAAGGTCTGCACAAATTGGGCGATCTGATCGTCGCCCTCGATGGTCAGGGTCGTTCGGTTGGGGTATTTTCGAAAGGCTTTTCGTTCATGCCCTGGTTCGTCGGTTGAGATATCAACCAAAAGGCGTTTTTTCGGTTCGTTCAGCATCAGCATGTCGGCAACTTCGCCGACAATCTGGAACTGGGAAAAATATCCTGTCATGTCATACTCTTCAGCAATGGACCGGCGATCGTCACCCGTCCCTTTTGCCCGACACGATGTGGCGATTGACGCACACCCTGTTCCACCTCTTAGTGATCCCAACACAAGAAACGGTCGAATTCTTGCAGATTCGTTGACCATTTCAGGGACATAGCGTTTCTGATCATTCTGACCCGGTGCTCCAAAATTTCGAATCACATAAATTTGATTCGGATTTTCAGAACAATTTTCGAATCGATCTCCTGAATTTAGACATATTTTGGCATTTTTTGCCCCTAGAGGCGAATGATTTCGAATCCACAAGATGTAGCGGTCCACCCAACATACTGCGAAACCGCACTTTATGGTTGTTTCTCGTCTAGACACAATTTCGCCTTATTTCGCCCCTTTGTGGACATTTTTGTGGATATTGCGGCGGAAATGTGGCTTTCCTTGGACAAAATAAAAGTACTGAGGCAGACCAAAACCATGACACACCTGTACAAGCAGGGGGCAGTTTCAAGCATTGAGCAGACCCCTATTCACTCTTGTAAGGTAACTAGTTTTTCGCATGTTGCGAGTAATTTCGACTGGATTCCTGTTGGAGTCCAAAGCTTTTACGGCGTTTTTCCACGCCGCGCGTTTTTGACCGAGCACCTCCGTGCATTCTTCCGGGGCCCAATGTTGCCCGCCCTTGCGCAATCGCCTGTGCGCGCCAGGGTGCTGGCCCCGGAGATGCCGGGAGATCGGTTCATAGGCGGGAGGGATCAATGCTGACCACGACCCTCTCCTTTCAGAACATGCACAACCATGGCGATCTTTTCGTCAATCTTCTGAAGGCCCGCCGACAATCTTTCATCGTCCAGAACAACTGGGACCTGCCCGAAACCGAAGGCATGGAATACGATCAATACGACACACCGGCTTCACGCTGGATCGCCGTACATGATCACGGACAGGTACTGGCGGGAATTCGTCTGACGCCGACAACGGCGAAATGTGGGATGTATTCTTACATGATCCGCGACGCGCAGAAGGGAATGCTGGAACATATTCCAACAGACCTGCTGGATTTCGAGGCCCCGGTTGACCCGCACACCTGGGAATCAAGTCGGGTCTTCATCCTGCAATCCGTACCCTCTAAGCTGCGGCGACAGGTACAGATCGACTTGATGAGCGAAATGATCCGCACCGCAAGAACCCTCGGGGCGACCCGAATTCTGGGGCTGGTCCCCGCCGTCTGGTCACGCTGGATCGCAAGGCTTGGACTTGACGCAGAACCCGCCGGGCCGGTGATGGAAATCGAGGGCACCAAAACGCAGGTCGCGTTGATGAATTTGTCAAACTCGATGCACTGAGGGAATTCAGATAGGTGCTGGAAATTTGCGCGGGGCGGCAAAAAAGTCGCCCGGTGCGCCTATGTGCGCAGCGCCGGTGGCGCAATATCACTCAGACAATCATTCAACATCGCCTCATAAACCCGGCGTTTGGATTGCCGTTCCGCCTCGGAAATCTCCTCGACGATTTTTTCCGGGTGATCGGGCACCTCGGCAATGCTGCGCAGGTATTGCTGACGTTTTTCGACGCTTTCCGCGGCCTTGCGCAGCGCATTCAGCGAACTGGCCTTATTGATGCCGCCAAGCGAGCAGGCTTCGCCAACCAGCAGCTCTGCAACCGGCAATCCCAGACGTGCGGCTTCATTTGCAAAGAATCGCTGACTGGCTTTATCAAGCGATTTTTCAAATTCTTCGATGCGCTGTTGGATGCCGCCGTCCTGAAGCACCAGAAACACGCCATTGCCGCGATAGGTCAGGACATTGCCGTCCAATTCGGTCTTTTCCGAAAGGAAAGTCGCCGCACGGGTCAGAAATTCGCGAAACTGAGTGGCCGAGGCGGCTTTGTAAATCTCGTTGATATTGGTGACCTTGACCGCAAAGACATTGGCAAAGAACAATGCCCCCATCGACATCTGCATTATCGTGTTTTCAAAGCCGACCAGACCTGTGACCCGTTCAACGCCAAGCAATTCCACCGGTTCATTCAGCGAATGGCTGAGGTTGGAGTCCAGTTCCTTTTTCAAATCCAACACTTCGACCATGCCATCGCGCACGCGATTGCGTTCGTTGACCAGCTTTTGCGCCATACGCAGTCGGGTGCCCAATTCCATCACATCAAAAGGCTTGGTCACATAATCCGTGGCACCAGCGGAAAAAGCGCGGTCGATATATTCCTTTTGCGACATTGCGGTAACCATGACGATTGGCGTCTGGCTATAGCCGGGTGTCGCGCGAATCTCCGCACAAAGAGCGATTCCATCCATGCCAGGCATTTGAATGTCCAAAAGGAAGCAGTCGAATTTCGGCGAAGCTTCGGCAATCATGCGCAAAGCAGCTTCGCCTGAATTTGCAGTCGTCGCATTGGAAAATCCCGAAACATCAAGTGCTTCGGAGAGCAATTCCAGAATGGTCTTGTCATCGTCGACAGCAAGAATTTTCATTTTCGATCCCTCAACAGACCTTGAATACGCTGGCTTGCATATCCTTTTGACCCCGGCGTCTCGAAGCCTCATGGGCCACCCGGAATTCATGCATATTTAAGGATTGTGCTCACAAAAGGACGGGATCGCGGCGAAACCCGGCGAAATTCTGGCAGCCCAGGCGACAATGCCCGGCAAGCCCAATGAGCGATTTTCAGGCTATCTTGCAGCTATTCGTTAAGCGTCAGGCGCACCAGCGAGACACGAACATAGTCGATACCGCCGCGCTGCAGGATGATCGGTGGCAACAGCTCTGCCATCGGGTCCAGCTTCTGGGCCTCCGCCAGCATCCTTGCGTCGGTCTGACCTTTGTCACGAAAAGTCGTTGGCTCCATATAAAGGACACGACCTGTGGCACGGGATTGCTCCATGAAAACAAAGTGATGCGCCCCGTCAAGGTCACGCACGCGCATGGGTTTTTGCGCCCCCAAAAAAGTATCCAGGATCCCGGCAAAGGCCCAACTGGACCCCATGAACACATCTGTTTCATCCCACAGACCACGCGAACGCAACGCCGGTTCCAGATCCTTGAAGTCGAAAATCGACAGCGTGTAGTCCCAGTCCGGCGGCGTTTCATGGGTAAAGCGGGTCAGCAAACCGGTGTTCGCATGAATAACCAGCGTAATCAGCGGCACCCAGATTAGGGGCAACAGGATTTTGCTCCACTTCAATGTTCGCCGAGCAATCTTTTCGCCACGCGCAACGATCCAGAGGGCTGCCAGCGGCAAGGCGAACTGCCACCCCGGCATCGGCCAATGCGCGTGGCTACGGGTTGAAGTGAAATAGATGTAGTTGAACAACAGGATCGGGCCCAGTGCCATCAGGGCAAGCAAAAGATGGCTGGACTTCGCGCGTTCAAACAGCACCAGCTTCAAGCCCGCAACCGCCGCCACAAGCGCTGTGGGCAGCAGAAACAACCCCTGCCCGATCAACATGAAAGCGAGGTTTTTGAGGTTCAGACCATCACCGGCGCGACTGGCCTGAAATGTAAAGGAAATCCAGTCGTTCTGCATGTTCCAAAGGAAAACGGGTGCAAGCCCCAATAGGCCCACCACACCCGCAAGCCACGGCCCGGGCATCAGGAACCAACGCCGAGCATTCCGGTCAATCAACATGAACAAAAAGGCGGCAACAGGAAACCAGGCCGCCTGATATTTCGATGCCAGCGCCAATGCCAAGGCCAGTCCGACACCGAGCCAAAGGATCAGTTTATCCGCCTCGTTTCGCGTCGTTATTCGCACAAGACCCAGCAATGCAAGGGCAGAAAAAAGGTTCAACGGCCCGTCGGGAACCGCCAGAAATCCTGCGGAAACCGTGAAAAACGGCGCAATCGCATAAAGCAAGGCGGTCCAAAGACCCACACGGTCACCACCAACCTCGCGCCCGATCAGGAACATTACGCAGGTCGTCAGCACGCCTGCCAACAAGAAAGGTGCGCGAAACACCATGCGGTGTTCAATCCCCGTAAGGTCCGCCATTGCCACCGGCATCCAAAAACTAAGCGGTGGATGGTCAAAAAAGCTAAGCGAATAGTCCCGCGCGACCGCAATCGCATAGGCCTCGTCTAGGCCCAACGGCAGGATCAGCGACAAGAACACCTTGAACGCCAGCGACCACAGCAGAATTTGCAACAACAACCGTTTGACCGCCGCCTGATCCGGGGACGGCCCTGAAATCAGATTACCCATTGTGCTTCCCTAACTTTTCCAGGTGACAAGCGATGAGGCGACGAAATTCCACAACGCCCCGACAAGTGCGCCGCAAAAAGCGGCAAGCGCCCAGAACGGCAGGGCTGCGAAAACCACAACCGACACGCCGACATTGGCAACCGCCCCGATAGAACAAACCGCATAAAACGACAGTAGCCCGCGAAAAAACTCCCGGCCCCGCAACGTCCGGTCCTTATAAGTCAACGCGTTGTTCAGCACGAAATTCGAGGTCATGGCGACGATAACCGCAATTGTATTGCCACCGGCAAAGCCATCGGGCTCCAGCCCAAGCATGATGCGCAGCACAATTAGTTGCACGGCCAGACCGGTAAGACCTACGAACATGAAAAGGATGAAGCGGATCGAAAAAACCCCGCCTGTCATTCGAACCGCAAGCAGCGACAAAAACTCCAGCGTGACGGCGGAATCCATCTTGGAGAACCCATGCTGACGTTCGCGAAACGTATAGCCGACCTCATGGATTTTCCAACGGCCTTTGCTTGCCGAAAGCATATCCGCCAGAATTTTGAACCCCTGGCTTTGCAGGTTCAAAACAACCGAGTTGAAACTTTCCCGGCGCACCATGAAAAACCCGGACATCGGATCGCTCGCCGAAATCCTCAGAGCTTTTCGCGCCATCTTGGTCGCCACATCGCTGCCCCACTTGCGGACCGCAGAGAGGCCGGTGCCCGCACTGCCATCCTCGACATTGCGCGAGCCGATCACGATATCCAGTTCCTCATCGCCCAGCAAAGCATCCAGCATCACCGGAAGGCGGGTTTCGTCATGTTGCAGATCAGCGTCGATGACAGCGGCAAAGGGGGCAACGCTGGACAATATCCCCTCAATACAGGCACCCGCCAGACCACGGCGGCCGATGCGGTGAATGACCCTGACGTTCGGCTTTTCGCGACCGAGCGCACGGACTTCCTTGGCGGTGCCATCGGGACTGTCATCATCGACAAAGATTGCCTCCCAGGCACGACCCTTCAGAGCCTTTTCCAACAGGGCAACCAGCGGGCGCACATTGTCCTTTTCGTTGAACGTCGGGATTACGACGCTCAGTTCAGGGACATTATATTCGGGCGCTCTTTCAGGCACGATCTGTTCACCGCTGGTTAATGGTTTCGCTGGTCCAAATCCCTGAAATCGCCTCGAAAAGCAAGGCAGTTCTGGCAAAAGGGCGGTTTCCTGCCATTTGTTTTACCGGATTTGGCGCAATATCAGCCGGGGTACGGCGATTGTTTCACCCCGAGGCTCGCAAGCAGCCTTTTCAAGGCCCGCAAGCCTCTCGTATAAGAGCCCCAGCAAAGGTCAAGGAGAACACCATGCGCACCGCCAGCATTGCAAGGGATACCGCTGAAACCAGTATTTCGGTCGAAATCAACCTTGATGGCACGGGAAGCTACGACAACGAGACCGGCGTCGGCTTCTTTGATCACATGCTGGACCAACTGGCGCGACATGCGCTCATCGACATGAAAATCCGCTGCGACGGCGATCTTCACATCGACGACCATCATTCCGTCGAAGATGTCGGCATCGCACTAGGTCAGGCACTGGCGCAGGCCATGGGCGACAAAAAAGGCATCCGGCGTTACGGCGCATGCCTGTTGCCAATGGACGAGGCACTGGTTCGTGCCGCCCTTGATTTGTCCGGGCGGCCCTTTCTCGTATGGTCGCTGGATTTGCCAACACCCAAGATCGGCAGCTTTGACACCGAACTTGTGCGCGAGTTTTTCACCGCTTTCGCGATGAATTCCGGCATGACGCTGCATGTCGAAAAGCTGGCCGGGGAAAATTCGCACCACATCGCGGAGGCCGCATTCAAAGCGGTAGCGCGGGCTTTGCGTGATGCTTTGGAAACCGATCCGCGCAAGGGTGACGCGATCCCTTCGACCAAGGGCGTTCTGTAAGCATGGGCACGATTATCGTCGATTACGGCAGCGGCAATCTGCATTCGGCTGAAAAGAGCTTTCAGCGGATGGCGCAAGAGTCTTCCACGACCGTCAGCGTCTCCAACGATCCCGACGCCTTGTCAAAGGCCGAGCGAATCGTACTGCCCGGCGTTGGTGCCTTTGCCGATTGCCGCGCCGGTCTGAACGCGGTTCCAGGATTGTACGAGGCCCTGTCGGAGGCCGTCACAAAGCGTGCCGTCCCTTTTCTGGGCATATGTGTCGGCATGCAGATGATGGCAGATCATGGACTTGAACATGGGCTGACAACCGAAGGCTTTGGCTGGTTTTCCGGTGATGTCGTGGCCCTGAAACCCGCCGACGGCACCTTGAAAATTCCCCATATGGGATGGAACGATCTGGTGATCGAACAGCCCCATCCGGTGCTGAATGGCCTCAAAACCGGCGACCACGCCTATTTTGTGCATTCCTACCACATGGCGTTGAAAAACCCGTCTGAAAGGTTGGCGCATGTGGATTATGGCGGTGCTGTCACCGCGATGGTAGGGCGCGACAATATCGTCGGCACCCAGTTCCACCCAGAAAAAAGCCAATCAACCGGGCTGCGGCTGATTGGCAATTTTCTTGAATGGAACCCGTGACTTACGGCTTGGTCCAGTCCTGCCCGCGGCAGATCAGACCGCCAGCGACACAGCCCGACACAACCAGTGTCGCACCGTTCATTTTCATTTTGGACGCGTATTTCTTGTCCACATCCGGAGCCCAGATTGTACCGCCGGAGTAAGAGCCGCCGCCGTCAATATCCATGTTCCAGATGATCGGCTTGCCTTTGTGCTCGTAATCCTCGACCAAAACACCGTCCTTATCGACAGCCTTGAGGATCGTGCCACAAACCTGCTCGCCGCATTTGGCGATATTTACGTGCAGATAGCCGCCGGTTTCGCCGGGCTCGGTTTTCCATTCGCCAAGTGCTGGATCGGCCAGTGCAGGTGTCGCCAGCATCAATGCCGCGCCTGCCAAAGTCATAAGTTTTTTCATCGTAATCTCCCTGATTTGATCGTCGCGCAATATCAAGAAAGCGGTGATTCCAATCAAGTATTCCGTTGGGTCATACGCCCTCTTTGCCTTTTCTATCCTATATGCCTAAGAGGTCGCAACGATTCCAAAAGGCCGCCTCTCATGATCCTTTATCCCGCCATCGACCTCAAAGACGGCCAATGTGTGCGCCTGATCCACGGCGATATGGATCAGACCACCGTCTTTAGCGACAACCCGGCCGCGCAGGCCCGCGCCTTTCAGGACGCCGGGTGTTCCTGGCTGCATATGGTCGATCTGAACGGCGCTTTTGCGGGCCAGCCGGTGAATGGCAATGCGGTAGAGGCAATCCTTGCCGCCCTGACAATCCCAACGCAACTGGGCGGCGGCATACGTGATCTGTCCACCATCGAGATGTGGCTGTCCAAAGGGTTGACGCGTGTCATCCTGGGCACCGTAGCCGTCGAAAACCCCGACCTTGTGCGCGAGGCCGCAAGGCTTTTCCCTGGTCAGGTCGCGGTCGGCATTGATGCGCGCAACGGTCTTGTCGCCACCAAAGGCTGGGCCGAGGAGACAAACGTGTTGGTCACAGACCTCGCCCGGCAATTCGAGGATGCAGGCGTGGCCGCCATCATCTACACAGACATCAACCGCGATGGTGCGATGAAGGGCCCCAACGTCGCAGCAACCGCAGCACTTGCCAACGCCGTCGCCATCCCGGTCATCGCCTCGGGCGGCGTGTCGTCACTGGCAGATTTACGCGCCCTCAAGGACTGCGGCGCACCACTTAACGGGGTAATCTCGGGCCGCGCCCTTTACGACGGCGCGATTGATCTTGCCGAGGCGGTTGCTTTGTTGGAAGGGTGAACCATGCTCAAAACCCGCGTCATCCCCTGCCTTGACGTCAAAGACGGTCGCGTTGTCAAAGGTGTGAATTTCGTCGATCTGATTGACGCAGGCGACCCTGTTGAAAGTGCCCGCGCCTATGACGCCGCCGGTGCGGACGAATTGTGCTTTTTGGACATCAACGCCACCCACGAAAACCGCGGCACCATGTATGACGTGGCACGCCGCACCGCGGAGCAATGTTTCATGCCGCTCACCATCGGTGGCGGGGTGCGCACGCCCGAAGATGTCTTTGGGCTGTTGCGTGCCGGTGCCGACAAGGTTTCGTTCAACTCAGCGGCGGTGGCCGACGTCGAAGTGGTCGCGCGGGCGGCCAACCGGTTTGGCAGTCAATGCATCGTCGTTGCGATTGACGCCAAAACAGTAAGCCCCGGCAAATGGGAGATTTTCACCCACGGCGGACGGCGCGAAACCGGCATTGACGCGATTGACTTTGCCAAAAGTGTGGAGGCCAAAGGTGCCGGTGAAATCCTTTTGACCTCGATGGATCGCGATGGCACGCGGGCGGGCTTCAACCTCCCATTGACCCGCGCGATTTCCGAAGCGGTAAACATCCCCGTCATCGCCTCGGGCGGCGTCGGCACGCTTGATCATCTGGTGGAGGGCGTCACCAAGGGCCACGCCAGCGCCGTCCTCGCCGCGTCGATCTTTCACTTTGGCGATTTCACCATTCGCGAGGCCAAGGAACATATGGCAAAGGCCGGGATCGAGGTCAGGTTATGAACGACATTCTAACAGCCCTGGAAACCACCATTCAGGCCCGCAAATCCGCCGATCCTGACAGTTCCTGGACCGCCAAGCTCCTCGCCAATGGCCCCGAAAAGGTTGCTGAAAAATTCGGCGAAGAGGCGATCGAGGCTATCATTGCCGCCGTCAAAGGAGATCGCGACAATCTCACTTACGAGGTGGCGGATGTGCTCTACCACTTGCTTGTGATGCTCGCCTCCCAAGACATCCCTCTAAGCGATGTGCTGGCCGAGCTTGCTCGTCGCCAAAACCAAAGCGGTATCACCGAAAAAGCAAACCGCTAGTCTTTGTTCCAAAAACACTCCGGGGGGTGCGGGGGGCTGGCCCCCCGCCAATAGTCGCGTGCGGGGGGGCTGGCCCCCCGCCATCGCGCGCAAGCGCAATCCCTCAGCGCATCCACAAATTCGCTGATTTGATCTTGTTGCGGATCTTCTGTTCCTTGATCGGCAGATCGGTTCGATCAAAAAGCGCACGGACTTTCTGACCCTTGGCCTGATAGATCATCCGCTTGAACGGCTCATATTCCTTTAGGACCTTTTTGATCTTGTTCGTCGCCGTTGCTTCGATCAAAGCCGCCACAGCCGCATCGCTTTCACGCGCGAAAAACAGCGGCATCACCCGCCAGTGGCACGTCACCGACCCATCCAGATAGCCCGGTGCAAGCGCGTCTTTGCCACCACCAAGGGCGTGGATCACCAAAGGCAGGGCCACTTGATCAAGCCAGGGATCAAGCGACTGACAGATCAGTGCATCGGGGGGGTCATCGCGGATTTCACGGGCAAAGCGCAGGAATAGGTCGCCAAAGGTATGAGCGCATTCACCGTAGAAAAACCCAGCATTATAATAGGGATAACGTTCCCAATATTCTTCAGGCTGGCTCAGATCCAGCGCACTTTCGAAGTCGAGGTCAAACTTGTCATAAAGCGATTTCCAGGTTTCAGCATAGCCGGGGCCATAGAGTTCGATCTCCGGCCATGTCCCCTCGCGCTTGAGCGAAGCCGAGGGCCGCGCAAAATCAAACGGCACCTGATCAAGCGATCCCATGAACAACGTGTCGGTATCAAAAAACGCAAAACTCTCGCCCTTGGGCAGAACGCTCAACCCTTCGATCTTGTTGCCATAGGGGTAATCTGCGCCAAAAACCTCGCTTTCAAAGGGGCGGATTTCAACGCCCAGCTCTTCCAGAATCGTCAATACCGCCGGGTTTACGACCGTTGGATCATCGGGCCATTTCGGGCCTTTTACGGGCATGGCAAAAATCAGCCGCGCCTTGCTGTCCGGGTTGAAATGACGAAAGGAGGCCGCGAATAAAACGGCCTCATATTGCAGCCGTCCGCGTTGAATGACGGCCATGATGTTTTGTGGTTCTGCCATCTGCCCGATCGCCGTTTTCCGTCTCTATATCAGGTGCAATGGGCGACGGCAAAGCCCTCGTCCTCGCAATTTGCTACGATTCATGGCATGATTTCGGGATAACCTCGGCACGGGAGGCCCTGATGTTCAAACCAATCGCTATCGCCGCCACGATTTTGGGTGTCACAACCCTATCTGCGCAAGCGCTGACAGATGCCGCTGCGATCAAACCCATCCTGACGGCGACAAAGGCAAACTCGGTCGCAGTACGCGAATTTGACGGCCAGGATCTGGTTTATTTCACCCATCTCGAAGCCTGGCGCTGCGGGTTGGAGGCATTGTCTTACAGCATCAACGGCGGTGATGACACGGTCCGCGAGCTGGAGACCTGTTACGAGGGCGAAGCCGCCCCTAACGCCATGAAGGAAGAAGGTCGCCTGCCCTTCATTACCCAGCCTTTAGGTTCGGTGGAGACCATCACCATTCGGCTGCTTTACGATGATGGCACCACGGACGAAGCGACCTTCGCCCGCGATGCAGTCAAGACGCCTTAAGCGGCCCGACGGTTGCGATTGCCGCCTTTGTTGCCGTCATTGCCACCACCGTTGCCACCGCCACCGCTGCGATAGCGCCGACGACGGTTGGATTTCGGCTTGGTGCGGGCAATCGTGTCGTCTTTGATCGCAGGCCAGATCGTGCCGCTTGCCACGTCGATATTGTTGCCAAGTAGCTTCTGGATCGCCAGAAACTCGCCGGTTTCTTCCATCGCGCAAAAGGCAATCGCCTCCCCTTCGCGCCCGGCCCGCGCGGTGCGGCCAATCCGGTGGACATAGTTTTCAGCCACATTCGGCAACTCGTAGTTATAAACGTGGCTAACGCCGTCGATATCAATTCCGCGCGCGGCAACATCTGTGGCCACCAACACCGAGATGTCACCGGACTTGAAGGATTTGATCGCGCGGTCCCTTTGACCTTGGGATTTGTTACCGTGAATGGAACCAGCAGAAACGCCTGATTTCACGAGGTTTTTCATCAGCCTTTCAGCACCGTGCTTGGTGCGGGCAAAAACCAGGGCGCGGTCGTGATCCGTCTCGTTCAGCAATTCCTTCAGCAAGCCAAACTTTTCGCTTTGCGCCACAAAATGCACCGATTGCGCGATTTTGTCGGCCGCCTTGCCGGGACGGCTGACTTCGACGCGCACGGGATTGGTCAGGTACTGCGTGGAAATCTCCGCCATCTGTTTGGGCATCGTCGCGGAAAACAGCATCGTCTGGCGTGCCTTTGGCAAAAGCGGCGCAATCCGGCGCAGCGCATGGATAAAGCCCATGTCCAGCATCTGATCCGCCTCATCAAGGATCAGGAACCGTGTTTGCGACAGCGAGACAGCCTTGCGGTCCAGCAAATCAATCAACCGCCCCGGCGTTGCCACCAGCAGGTCCACTGGTTTTCGCAGGGTTTCAATCTGACGACCCAGTGACGTGCCGCCAACAACCAGCGCGAGTTTCAGATGCAAGCCCTGAACCAATTCGTTCAGCGCCTCGTAAATCTGGCGGGCAAGTTCACGGGTCGGCGCCAGGATCAGCGCATGTGTGTTCTTGGGATCCGGCTTGTGACCGGTTTTCATCAATTCATGCAGCAAAGGCAGGCCAAAGGCCAAGGTCTTGCCGGTGCCGGTTTGCGCCAGCCCCATCACGTCACGCCCTTCAAGCGCCTTGGGGATCGCCCCGGCCTGAACGGGTGTCGCTTGGGTGATTTTGCGTGCGCTCAGGCGCTCGGTCAGCTTGGGGTTCAGCCCCATATCTTTCAGGTCCATAGACCTATTCCTTTCTGGACGCGATCTGCGCCCATAAACATTTTACCGCCCGCGGGTTCGCGGATGCGGTTCGAACAAGACAACGCGCTTTTGGGCCCCGAACCTCGTCGGTGCCGATTGGCGCATCCCCTGCGTGATTGTGGGAAAATCTCTGATAACGTTTGTCGCGGGCGCTTTGCTGCGCCATCTGCTCACGCGGCAGAACGTTGACGTTGGTGCCCATATCGGGTCACGCCGCATGAATGTCAAGCAATTGCTTGAAAGCGCCCCTGTTCAAAAGGCGGTCAAGCCGCCCTACAGGACCCGAACCCGCGCAAAATGACCCTGCTCAGGCCCGTCGGCAGCGTCGATTTCCAACCTGACATTTATCAATTTCGAATCATATTGTCTTTATTTACGTATAGTGGTACCCCTATGCCTGTTTCAATTCATTCTAATCCACCTACCTAACGTACCGCGAGGAAAAGCAATGAACCGTTTACCTAAACTCAAATCTATCACCGCTGCACTGACGCTTGCCTCCTTTGCAGCATTTGCGCCCGCTGCGCTGGCAGACATCAAGATCGGCAGCACGCTGGCGCAGACCGGTCCCGCCTCCTTCCTGGGCGACCCCGAAGCACGAACGCTGAAAATGCTGGTTGATGAAATCAATGCCGCAGGCGGCATCAACGGCGAGGCTGTCGAACTGGTCATGTATGACGACGGCGCGGACCCCAACAAGGCAAAAACATTTGCCACCCGTCTGGTTGAAGACGACGAAGTGATCGCCGTGATTGCCGGTTCCACCACCGGGGCCACCATGGCGATGATCCCGGTTTTTGAAGAAGCCGGCATTCCCTTCATCTCGCTTGCAGGTGCTGTGGTCATCATCGACCCGGTCAAGAAATGGGTCTTCAAGACGCCGCATACCGACCTGATGGCCTGCGGCAAGATCTTTGAGGACATCAAGGCCCGTGGCCTCTCCAAGGTTGGTCTGATTTCCGGCACCGGGGGCTTTGGCAAGTCGATGCGTGGCCAATGCATGGGCGCTGCCGCTGGTTATGGCATCGAAATCGTAGCCGATGAAACCTATGGCCCGAAAGACGCAGACATGACACCGCAACTAACCAAGATCGCCGGTACCGCCGGGCTTGAAGCAGTCGTGAACCCGGGCTTTGGTCAGGGTCCTGCAATCGTGACACGCAACTACAAACAGTTGAACATTCAGGCGCCCTTGTACCAATCCCACGGTGTCGCCTCCAAAAGCTTCATCGAACTTGCTGGTGATGCCGCCGAAGGCGTTCGCCTTCCTGCATCGGCCCTGTTGATCGCTGATATGCTGGAGGACGATGACCCGCAAAAAGCCGTCGTTGTTGGCTATCGCAACGCCTATGAGGGCGAAACCGGTCAGCCCGTTTCAACCTTCGGCGGCCATGCCTATGACGCCTTTCACATACTGATGGAAGCGATCGAACGCGCCGGTTCCCACGACCCGGCTGCCATTCGTGACGAGATTGAAGCAACAAGCGGATTCATTGGCACAGCGGGCGAGGTGAACATGTCGCCCAGCGATCACCTAGGCCTTGATCTCAGCGCCTTCAAGATGCTGGAAATCCGCAATGGCGACTGGACTCTGGTGAAATAAGCAAGCTGGCGGGACGCCCTCAACGGCGTCCCGCCTTCGCCCCGAACCCATCCTGAAAAACGGAACGGAGGTCAAAATGTCAGAGTTTTTGCAATTTGTGTTCTCCGGCCTCACCGTTGGATCGGTCTATGCGCTGGTCGCCCTTGGGTTCATCATCATCTACAATTCAAGCGGCGTCGTAAATTTCGCACAGGGCGAATTTGTGATGCTGGGCGGCATGTCGACGGTCTTTCTGTTTGCCGCCGGACTACCGCTATGGGCCGCCGCCCTCGCGGCAATCGCGATGACCTGTCTGGTCGGAATTGCACTCAACAAACTTGCGATTGAAACCGCTCGCGGGGCGTCTGTCGTCACCCTCATCATCATCACGATCGGCGCGTCGATCTTCATGCGCGGTGCTGCGCAGATCATCTTTGACAAGCAAATCCACCGCTTTCCCAGCATTTCGGGCGACGAGCCCTTCCTGATCGGTGGCGCAACGATCCTGCCGCAAGGGCTCTGGATCATTGCCGGTGCCATTCTGGTCTTTGGCGGTCTGTTCCTGTTTTTCTCGCGCACGCTGGTTGGCAAGGCTATCCTTGCGACATCCAACAACAAACTGGCCGCGCAATTGGTCGGGATCAGCACGAATATGATGATGACCATCAGCTTCGGGCTATCCGCCGCCATTGGGGCGCTGGCCGGCGTGTTGGTCACACCGATTACCCTGACCAGCTACGATGTCGGGATTGCCCTGGCGCTCAAGGGTTTTGCCGCCGCGATTCTTGGTGGCATGGGCAGCCCCTTTGGTGCGCTTTTGGGTGGTCTGCTTTTGGGTCTGATCGAGGCAATGACGGCTGGTTATATCAGCTCCACTTACAAGGACGCCGCCGCCTTCATCGTTATTCTGGCGGTTCTGTTTGTCATGCCAAACGGCATTTTTGGCCGCTCTTCCATAGACAGGGTTTGACGTGCCTAATCTCTCCCCCCGAGTTCTGACCCTAAGCGCACTTTTCCTGCTGATGCTGATCGCGCCAGCATTCTTTCCCAGCACGTTTTATTACCGCATCGGGGCGCTGATTTTCATCAACGGTCTGGCCGTCACCGGGCTTGTCATCCTGGTGGGCTACGCCGGGCAAATCAGCTTGGGCCACGCCGGGTTTGCCGGGATCGGGGGCTATGCCTGTGCCTTGGCGCCGGTTTATCTGGGGATTCCGCCGGTTCTGGCAATCGTTCTTGGCGCGGTTCTTTCCGGCGCTTTGGCCTGGTTTGTGGGCCGTCCGATCTTGCGTCTGCGCGGGCATTATTTGGCCGTTGCCACGTTGGGATTCGGCATTCTCATTTCGATGGTGCTGAGCAACGAGGCGCAATGGACTGGCGGACCCGATGGCATGTCGGTGCCGGATCTGGGGTTGAAATCGCTGCTTGGGTCTTTTGGTTTCAAGGTCAGCTCATCCAAGCTTTGGTACTGGGTGTCCGCCGGTGTCATGCTGATCGGGGCGCTGATCGCGCTGAACTTGCATGTCAGCCCGCTCGGGCGGGTGCTGCGCGCACTTCACGACAGCGAGGTTGCCGCGGGGACCGTGGGCGTCAATGTAGCGAATTACAAGCTGGCGGCCTTTGTCATCTCGGCGGTTTATACATCCGTTGCAGGCTCGCAGCTAGCGCTGATGAACCGGTTCATATCACCCGATGTGGCAGGTTTCTTGCATTCCGTTGAATTGCTGACCATGACCGTACTTGGCGGAGCGGCGACTGTGTTCGGCGCCTTTATCGGCGCGGCTATCCTGACCGCGCTGCCGCAGATCCTTACCGTATTCAATGATTTTGAACATGTGATCCTCGGGCTGATCATGATGCTTGTGATGATCTTCATGCGCGAGGGCCTGATCCCGAGCCTCTTGAAAATGCTGCGGCGGAGGTCGTCATGAGCCTCTTAAACGTCGAGGGTCTTTCGATTGAATTTGGCGGCCTAAAGGCGGTCGACAATGTTGCCTTCAGCGTCAAACCCGGCGAAATCCTCTCGGTGATTGGGCCGAATGGCGCGGGGAAAACCACGCTTTTCAACATGATTTCCGGCCTCTACATGCCTTCGGCGGGCAAGGTCGTGCTGGAAGGCAAGGAAATCACCGGCCTCAAGCCACATCAACTGGCAGCCCTTGGGTTGTCGCGAACCTTCCAGAACCTCCAGATTTTCCTGCAAATGAGCGCGCTGGAAAACGTCATGGTCGGCTGCCACCTGTCAGAAGGGCGCAATATTCTGGCCGACCTGCTGGGTCTGCCATCCTCGATCAAACGCTCCGACGCCTCACGCGGCGAAGCCTACCGGCTGCTGGAACGCGTCGGTTTGCAGGATCAGGCCGACAAAGAAGCCTCGGGCCTGTCCTACGGTGCGCTCAAGCGCTTGGAAATCGCGCGTGCGCTGGCGGTGCAACCATCGCTATTGTTGCTGGATGAACCAGCCGCAGGCTGCAACGCGGTCGAGACCGAGGAAATCGACAGGCTGATCGCGCGGATTGCCACCGAAGGGGTCGCGGTTCTGCTGGTGGAACACGACATGAAACTGGTGATGAAAATCTCCAACCACGTGATTGTGCTGGATCAGGGTGCCAAGATCACCGAAGGCCCCCCAGCCGAGGTCGCCCGTAACCCCAAAGTGATCGAGGCCTATCTTGGCGTCAAAGCGACCAGTGGAGGCGACCATGCTCCAGGTTGAAAATCTGCATTCGCGTTATGGCCGGATCGAAGTTCTGCACGGCATCAATCTGGAGGTCCGCGCCGGAGAAATCGTCGCTGTGGTCGGCGCTAACGGGGCGGGCAAGACCACGTTGTTGAAATGCCTGTCCGGCGTTCAGCCAATGGCAGCAGGGTCAATCACTTTTCAGGGCCAGAATATCACCCGGGTTCCAGCCCACCGAAGACTTGGACTTGGCCTCGCGCAATCCCCCGAAGGGCGGCAGATCTTTACCAACCTTTCAGTCGAAGAAAACTTGCGGCTCGGGGCCTATCTGTTTCGCGACGCGCGGGTTGAAACCGACATGGAACAGACTTTTGATATGTTCCCGATCCTAAAGGAAAAACGCAACCTGAACGCGGGCGATCTGTCAGGCGGCCAACAGCAGATGCTGGCCATCGGGCGGGCCTTGATGGGACGGCCTTCCTGCCTGTTGCTGGACGAACCAAGCATGGGGCTGGCCCCTATTCTGGTTGATCAGATCCTGGAGGCGGTCACCAACATGCGCGATCAGGGGATCACGGCGCTTTTGGTCGAACAAAACGCCTTTGCCGCCCTGTCGATTGCCGATCGGGGATATGTGATGGAGGTCGGCAAGGTCACGATGTCGGGAACCTCCCAAGACCTGATCGCCGACGAAAGGGTCCGCGAGGCCTACCTCGGGATCTGACCGCCGGAGTTGCAAGGTCAGACAGTTTCCCGGCTTAGTCCGCCACGCGGCGGCTCAGGCGGTCCCATTCTGCATCAACCTCCTGCTGCATCTCAGCGATGTCTTCCGGTTGCAAATGCCGATAGCGTTTTTGCAGGCTCAGATAGTCATTGATCGGGCCGGGATTCTGAGGTGCACTTAGGGTCATCTCTTGCCCATCAATCACCTCCATCAGCGGAAACACACCCGCATCAACCGCATGTCGCGCGGTTTTTACCGCACTGTCATCAGCCACACCCCAGCCGGGCAGGCAGGGGATCAAAACGATGATAACCTTGGTGCCGCGGATCGTCTTGGCCTTGGCAACCTTAGCCGCAAGATCGTTCAGATCAGAGGGACTGGCCGTTGCAAGATAGGGGATGCGATGCGCGGCCAGAATGTCGATCATGTTCTTCTTGCGCGTCGTCTTGCCCATGGGCGTACTGCCGGTTGCCGCCTTGAGCGGCGTGGACGAGCTTTTCTGACCCCCGGTGTTCATATAGCCCTCATTGTCAAAACAGACGTATAGAATATCCTCGTTACGCTCGGCCGCTGACGAAAGCGCCTGCAAACCGATGTCATAAGTGCCGCCATCCCCCGCCAGACAAAGCACGGTGGTTTCGGTTTTGCCCTTGGCCAATAACGCACGTTTCACCCCACTTGCCGAAGCAGCCGCTGATTCAAGCGTGCCGTGAATAAAGGGTATCTTGACCGAGCTCATTGGATGACCCCCCAGAATGACCGCCGAACAGGAAGGTGCTACAACGCCAATGGCATCCGGGCCGACTGTGTTCATGATCACCCTGAGGGCCAGCGCTTCGACACAGCCGCCACAGGCGACATGCCCGGAACAAAACTGGCCAGACTCATCATAATTGATGTGTTCCATTGGTCTACTCCACCCAGATCGGATCTGTTTGTCCGTCCATTTTGCGATAGGTCTTGGCCAGTTCGACCAGTTTGGACACCGAAACGCTAACCCCGCCAACGCCGGTCAGCAGCCCGAAAAGCGCGGGCGGGTTTTTGGTTCCGAACAAGGCGCTTTTTAGTTCCTGATGCAAAACGCCACCCAAACCGGGGGAATAGTTGCGATCAAGCACAAGGGCGGTGCCAACGCCTTGCAATGCCACGCGCAATTCTGCCTCTGGCAAGGGGCGAAACAGGCGTACCCGCAAAAGTCCGGCTTTGATGCCTTTGTCGCGCAATTGATCCACCGCCTCGCGCGTCGTGCCCGCAAGGCTGCCCATTGTCACAAAGACAACTTCCGCGCCCTGGGTGCGATAATGTTCGAGCTGCCCGTAATCCCGCCCGGTGGCCTGCCCCCACGCCTTGCCCTTTTGCGCCACCAGATCAGGAACCCTGGCCATCGCCTCGTCCATTTCCCGGCGGCTGAGATTCCAGGATTTCTGATCAATCGGTGCCCCGATAGAGCGCCCCATCGAAGGGTTGAGATGAATGTCAGGCTGATAGGGCGGCAGGAAATCGTCGACCAATTGCTGATCGGGTACCGAAACCGGCTCCATCGAATGGGAGACATAAAAGGCATCATGATTGACCATGACCGGCAACCACGCGGCTTCGGCAATCGCAAAGGCTTGAATGGTGGTATCAAGCGATTCCTGAGGCGATTCACTATAAAGCTGCACCCAACCGGTATCGCGTTGCGACAGGCTATCAATCTGATCAGGCCAGAACCCCCAGGGGGCCGCAGGGGTGCGGTTGACGTTGAAAAGCACCACCGGCACTCGCGACCCGGCGGCGTAATGCAGCAGTTCATGCATCAGCAAAAGACCCTGCGACGAGGTCGCGGTAAAGACCCGCGCCCCTGTGGCTGATGCAGCAATGGCCGAGGCCATGGCGGAATGCTCGGACTCCGGGGTGATTAGTTCAGCGCTCAGCAGACCCTTGGTCGACAAATCAATCAGCGTCTCGAAAATCGGCGTTTGCGGCGTGATCGGATAAAGCGGGGCCACATCGGGCCGCGCAAGCATCACCGCTTGGGCAACCGCCTGATTGCCGTTCAGCAAGGTCATGTCGCGGGTGTTGGGCAACATATTCATGACGAGACATCCTCCTGCATCCGCACCGAACCCGTCGGGCATTCCGCCACACATAAACCGCAGCCCTTGCAATAATCCGCGTTCACCTCATAACCATCTCCCAGCCGGGTGATCGCCATATCCGGGCAGTAGAAATAACAATTGTCGCAATAGGTGCAGGTGCCACAGGAAAAGCAGCGCTTTGCCTCGTCCAATGCGGCATCTGCACTCAGACGATACTGAACCTCGCCAAAACTTTTCAGGCGGGCCGCAGGGGCGGCGTGCTCGGGCAAATGACGGGCCGCTCGCGGGTGATAAGCGGTGTTGATTGTATCAAACCCCGCGATCTTTGCGCCGCCCGCCGGTTTTGCCAGCTTGCCATCAATAAAGGCTGCAATAGCAAGGGCCGCCTCTTTGCCCATGCCAATCGCCTCGGTCACAAAACGATCCATGCTGGCCGCATCGCCACCGACAAACACCCCCTCCATGGAGGTCCGCCAATGCCGATCCGCCCCCAGAAGCGGGCCATTTGCCGTCAGAGCCGTCGCCCAGCGCGCCAGATCGACATCCTGACCAATCGCCGGAACGACAAGATCCGCGGCCAGGGTAAACGAACTGTCGGCCAGCGGCTCGACACTGAACGCGCCTCGCTTGGCACCCGGTTTGAAATCAACTTTCACACATTCAAGGGTTAGGCCCCCCGGCCCTTCTTGCAGGTTTTGCAACATCGCGCCGCTGATGAACGTGACGCCCTCTTCCTTTGCCTCGTCAACTTCGGCACGTTGAGCGGGCAGCAAATGATCCGGCTCCAGAGACAAGACGCTGACCTGACGACCCAGACGACGTGCGGTTCGCGCGACATCCATCGCCGCACTACCGCCACCGATAACCACCAGATGGTGGCCCATTGACCCCTCGCGCCCGGCGTTGGTTTCTGCCAGATAATTGGCGCTGTCAATCACATAAGATTTGCCATAATCAATCCCCGGCAGCGCCTTGGGGCGACTTGCACCGCTGGCAAGAAAAACCGCGCCATGTTCGCCCCGAAGCGCCTTTAGAGCGGCGGCATCGCTGATCTCGGTGCCAAGGTGCAGATGAACTCCCATCGCCACGATCCGGTTGATTTCCTGATCAAGCACGGCTTTGTCCAAACGATATGCAGGCACGCCATAACGCAACAGACCGCCCAACTGATCGCTGGCCTCGTAAAGGTGCACCACAAATCCAAGCCGCCGCAGTTGATAGGCCGCCGAAAGACCCGCAGGACCGCCGCCGATGATCGCCACGGAATCGTCGCGCTCCTTTGGTGGCGCGGGAAAGGCCCAGCCTTCGCTTAGCGCCTGATCCCCGGCAAAGCGTTCCAGCGCACAGATGCTGACGGTTTCATCCAGTTCAACCCGATTGCAAGAGGTCTCGCAAGGGTGATGACAAATCCGCCCGGCAATCGAAGGGAAGGGATTATTATCAACAAGCGTAGTCCACGCACCCTCAATATCACCCGCACCGATCTGCCCGACCCATTCCGCAATCCGCCCCCCTACCGGGCAGGCCTGTCGACAGGGTGAAACGATGTTGGAATACTCCGGCAGCGCTGCACGCCAGGTTCCTGTCTTGCGTAATTCCGAACTTGCATCCGTCCAGAGCGGCGAGAATGGCGCGGTCATATCGCGACCTCCGTGGGGTGTTGAAACTGCTGATAGGCCTCGCGACAGGCGGCAACATTCTGGCGTTGTTTCGCAGGCGACGTGGCCTCGATTACGTCGCTCAGCATTGCCAGCCCCGGCGCACCCAACGCCGCAGCAAAGGCCCCCAGCAACGCCGAATTCACCACTTTGCCCATGTCATTGCGCCGCGCAATGCCGCGTCCGTCCACGGGATGAATGTTAAGCGATTTGAAATCCTTGAATGCGTTGCGCGGCCGTTCCGAGTTGACCATGATCAGCGTCTTGTCATCCGCCAGAGACAACAAGCCCGGCTCCAGCAAGCTTTGATCGAAACACAAAATCGCAGAGGCGCATTCGATGTTGCTGCGCAGACGAATGGGTGCCTCGTCGATCCTGAGGGATGACATCACCGGTGTACCGCGCCGCGCGCCGCCATAGGTCGCAAAGGTCTGCACGTAGAACCCTTCAGCGAAAAAGGCCCGCGCCAACTGGTTTCCGGCCGTCTGCGCCCCTTGACCGCCGCGCCCCAAGATAACGATTTCACGCATTTGCACATCCTTTGGAAAAAATCATCATTCCCGGCGAAGTTTGAAACGCTGGATCTTACCGGTCGCCGTTTTTGGCAGATCATCCACAAAATCAATCCAATGGGGATATTTCCAAACCCCGATGGCGGCTTTGACGTGCTCTTTCAGCGTCTCAAACAAACCGCCTTTGCCAACGCCTTTCTTCAGCACGACAAAGGCTTTGGGCTTGATCAGCCCCGCGCCGTCGTCCTGCCCGATCACCGCCGCTTCCAGCACGTCGGGATAAGAGGCCAGCGCCTGCTCTACCTCAAAGGGCGACACCCAACGCCCGGAGACTTTGAACATATCATCCGTGCGCCCGGCGTAGTGGTAGTACCCTTCGGCGTCGCGGGTGTATTTGTCGCCCGTGTGGGTCCACTCCCCCGCAAAAGTCGCCCGCGATTTGGCCCTTTGGTTCCAATAGCCGTCCGCGGCTGAACCACCGGATACCAGCAACTCGCCCAATTCATCATCGCCGACATCGACCCCCTCTTCATCGACCAGTCTGAGCCGATAGCCGGGTATTTCGCGCCCTGATGTGCCATAGCGAATATCTTCGGGGCGATTGGACAAAAAGACATGCAGCATCTCGGTCGATCCGATCCCGTCAAGGATGTCGACCCCCATGCGTTCGCTCCAACTTTTGCCGATGGCCGTCGGCAGCGCTTCACCGGCCGAAATACACTGCCGCAGCTTGTTGGAACTGTTTTCGCGGATGCAGTCGTCATCCGCCAGCATCGCCGCATAAAGTGTCGGCACGCCAAAGAACAACGTCGGATTATGCGTGCCAAGCACCGCCAGCACCGATTGCGGCGTCGGGCGTTCGGGCAGCAGGATCGTCGTCGCCCCAACCGACAAAGGGATCGCCATACCGGCCCCCAGCCCATAGGCAAAGAACAGCTTGGCGGCAGAAAAACATACATCCTCGTGGCGAATGCCAAGCACGTTCTGACCATAGTTATCCGCGACATATTTCATCGAGGTATGAACATGGCGCACCCCCTTGGGATCCCCCGTCGACCCCGAGGAATAAAGCCAAAACGCCGTTTCATCAGCCGAGGTTTCGGCGGTTTCACATGTGCTGTCCTGTTGCTCCAGCAGCGCTTGCAGATCGGGATAGGTATCGTGAGCGCCGCCAACAACGATCACATGTTTCAAAAACGGCAATTCATCAAAAAGCGGGGCGACCACCTCCAGCAGTGGGCCTGAGACAAACAACGCTTCTACCCGGCTGTCACCCAGGATGTAGCGATACTGATCCGTCGTCAGCAAAGTATTCAGGCAGACCGGAACGATGCCAGCACGGATCGCCCCAAAGAAAGCAATCGGATAAAGATGGGTGTCGAACATCAACAGCCCGATGCGGGTTTCCTGGCGGATACCCAGACTCTTCAGAACACCCGCCATCTGACAGGTGCCATCCTGCAAGCCCTTGTAGGTCAGTGTTTTCTCTGGATCCACAAAAGCGGGTTTATTGCCGTATCCAAGCTCGACATTGCGATCCACCATGTCGCTGACGGCATTATAAATGCGGGACGTCCCCATGTGTGCAGCCTCCGGGGTAGCTTTTGGTGCTTTAACTTGTATTTAAGTACTGATATACCTTTAATACAGATTTTGCAATCGGAGAATCCAATGGAAACGCTACTTCCCGAAGGTTGGGCCGCCCCGGTCGGCTATGCCAATGGCATCAAAGTCCCCGCATCCGGTCATGTGCTTTATATCGCGGGGCAAGTCGGTTGGCGGGCGGATCAGACCTTCGCTTCGGAGGATCTGACGCCTCAGTTCCAACAGGCTCTGGAGAATGTGCTGGCGGTCGTCGCCGCAGGTGGCGGCAAGCCGCATCATATCACCCGGATCACCGCCTATTGCTGTGATAAACCGGCCTATCTTGCGGCCCGCAAGGATCTCGGCGCGATCTGGCGTGCGCTTATGGGCACCCATTATCCGGCGATGAGTATGATCTTTGTCACTGATCTGCTGGATCACCCCGGCAAGATCGAGCTGGAGGCAACCGCCGTTGTCCCGGCAGATTGATTACGCCTCGACAGCGCTTTGCCGGGCTTCGCGGGCTTTTTCACGCCGCGCCATTTGTTTGAGCATCGTTGAAATTGTGATCGACCCAAAAGTTGCACGGCTGAGATCGTCGATCTCGCACATCACATCATAAAGCACCCACTCAACCGAGGTCGCCTTGGAAGGGTCGGCAAGCTTGCAATCGCTGCCTGTATCCTCGAACAGTTCGATCACGTCCAACAGGGTCGTGCGCTTGGCGTTTCCTGCAAAACTGTAACCACCGCCGACACCTCTGATCGAGCGGACAAGCCCCGCCCGCCCCAGCGTATGCATGACCTTTGCCAGATGGTGCGCGGAAACCCGGTACTTTTCACCGATCTCGGAAACTGACACCTGCCGTTCAGGGTCCGCAGCCAGATCAATCAACGCATAGATTGCCAGTCGACTTGATTTTTGCATTTCACGCTCTCTTTGCTAGATCCGCCGGTTTATCCGGTCTTCAATCGTCCAGTTCTTTTTCCAGTTGAATATAGGGGCCCGCAACCATGCCTTCGCTGCGGAAAAAACCCATCGGCAATTGTTCCTGACGCAAAACCATCGTGCGCATGGTGCGTACCCCTGCGTTGCGGAATTCATCGGTTATGGCCTGAAACAGCTTTTCACCGATCCGCGCCAGCCGTGCCGATGGATCGACCGCAAAGCCGAATATCCAGCCGCAGGGTTCCGAGCCGAATTCCCAGGTCCGTATCTCGCCCACCATATAGCCCAGAATATCACCATCCCTTTCGCCGCCATCACCCAGCGCCACCAGAAAGAACCGCTCGTTCAGGCGGCGCGAGCCGTAGCGCTCGAAAATATCCTGCCAGTATTCCAGCTTGGCATTGCCCGTCACCTCGGCGTCAATGGCGACAACGCCTGCCAGATCGCCAGCCCCGGCGCGACGGATTTCTATTGGCAAGCCGTCGTTTTGTTCAGCCTCTGTCGCCGCATCGGCGGCGGATACCTGATCAGTATCACTCATGGACTTTTGCCCCCGTTCTTCGCTGTGCTTTGCGGCCCCACCGCAAAGTCCCAATGACCTCCACGAATAGCCAGTTGCATCCACGCCTGCAAGCTTGTCGCCCCCCTTGGCCCGTGGCGGCGTATCCCGCGGCCCACAGCCGATCTTTTCAGCCTCCCTCCAATGTGCCTCAATCCGATACTAGACTAAATACTGGTATACTGGTACTATTATATTTATTTAATGCAACATCCCGCGCCAGGAGCACGCCATGAAGCGGATTATCAGCCTCAAATTAAACGGAAAAGCCGTCGAGGACGCGGTGCCCGACAATTTGCTTCTGATCGACTATTTGCGGGATCAACACCAATTGAATGGCGCGAAAAAGGGCTGTGACGGCGGCGAATGCGGTGCCTGTGCGATCCTCGTTGACGGGCGAACCCGGCTGTCCTGCATCACCCTGGCCGCTAGCTGTGACGGAGCCGAAATTGAAACAATCGAAGGTCAGGCCCAGAACGGGCGGCTTTCAGCACTGCAACGGGCGTTCCACGAAAACCTCGGCACGCAATGCGGATATTGCACACCCGGCATGATCATGACGGCGGAAAACCTGCTGCGCCGCAACCCCTCGCCCAGCAAGGCCGAGATCAAGGACGCGCTTGGCGGCAACCTGTGTCGCTGCACCGGCTACGTCAAGATCATCGCCTCGGTCGAGGCCGCCGCGGAGGAAAGCCGATGAACAAGCCCGCCACCCCCACGCTCGGTCAGCGCATTCCGCTGGTCGATGGCATCGAGAAAGTCACCGGCAAGGCAATTTATACCGCTGACATGCAAGACGCGAGCTGCCTGATCGGACGGATATTCCGTGCGCCCGTCAGCCATGCCCGCATCTTGTCGCTGGATGTCACGAAGGCGCTCGCCCTTGAAGGTGTGGTCGCAATTGTGACCGGCGAAGATTGCGAAAAGACTTACGGCGTCATTCCGATTGCCATGAACGAATATCCGATGGCGCGTGACAAGATCCGCTATCGCGGTGAACCCCTTGCAGCGGTCGCCGCGATCGACGCAAAGACCGCCGAAAAGGCGCTGTCGCTGATCCAGCTAGAGGTCGAAAAGCTGCCTGCCGTTTATACCGCGCATGAGGCGCGTGCCCCAGACGCACCACAGCTCCATGACAACAAACCGGGTAATCTGGAGCGCGAAGTCCACCATAGTTTTGGCGATACAGGGACTGGATTTGCCGCCGCAGATTTCATCCGTGAAGAGGTCTTTAGCTGCGCCGAAATCAATCACGCTCAGATGGAACCCCACGCCGCAATGGCAGAATATGACGTCGAGCGTGACCGCCTGACGCTGCATTCCGTTACCCAGGTACCGTTTTACGTTCACCTGACGCTGGCACGATGCCTTGGCATGGATTCCTCGCAAATTCGCGTCGTCAAACCCTTTGTCGGCGGCGGCTTTGGGGCCAGAACCGAGACGCTGAATTTCGAGATCATCGCCGCCATTCTGGCCCGCGCTGCTGGTGGCAAAGTGATGATGCGTCTCAGCCGCGAGGAAAGTTTTCTCACCCATCGCGGACGCCCCAACACCGAAGTAAAGCTAAAGATCGGCCTGGCAAAATCCGGCAAGATTACCGCCGTTGAATGCGAGGCGGTGATGGCCGGGGGGGCCTATGCCGGCTACGGGCTTGTCACGATCCTTTATGCCGGCGCGTTGCTGCACGGGATTTATGACCTTCAGGACGTTAAATACGACGGCTACCGGGTCTATACCAACCTGCCGCCCTGCGGTGCGATGCGTGGTCATGGCACCGTGGATGTGCGTCACGCCTTTGAATGCCTTCTTGATCGTTTGGCCCGCGAGGCAGGGCTTGATCCCTTCGCGGTGCGCCGCGCCAATCTTTTGAGCGCTCCGATGTTCACTGCCAATGATCTGATGGTCAACTCCTATGGCCTGGGTGAATGTCTGGATGCCGTCGAAAAAGCGTCCGGCTGGCACAACCGCCGCGGCAAACTACCTGTGGGGCGCGGTCTTGGCATGGCCTGTTCGCATTACGTCAGCGGAGCCGCCAAGCCGGTTCACTGGACCGGCGAACCCCATGCGGTTGTCTCGATGAAGCTGGATTTTGACGGCGGGATCACCGTTCTGACCGGGGCCTCGGATATCGGTCAGGGGTCTTCCACCATCGTCGCGATTGCTGCCGCGGAGGTGTTGGGTATTGATCTAAACCGCATCCGCGTTGTCGCCAACGACAGTGCGATTACCCCGAAGGACAACGGTTCCTACTCCAGCCGCGTGACCTTCATGGTCGGCAACGCCGCCATCGAGGCCGCCCGCGCCATGCGCCAAAAGCTGATCCTTGCCGCCGCCGAAAAGCTGGAAGTCACCCCCGAAGAGGTAGAATGCCAAGGCGAAACCTTCTTTGTCGCCGGTAGCTCGCAAAGCGAGTTGTCCTTTCAGGATGTCGCAATCGCGGCCCTCGCAAAGGAGGGGACGATCCACGTCAAAGGCACCTTCACAACACCAGTAAAAGCCCAAGGCGGCCGCCATCGCGGCGGTGCCGTTGGCTCGACCATGGGGTTCAGCTATGGCGCACAAGTAGTCGAGGTCGAGGTTGATCCTGACACCGGGCAAATCCATGTCGACAAGGTCTGGGCAGCCCTTGATTGTGGCTTTGCGATCAATCCGTTGGCGGTCGAAGGGCAGATTGAAGGCTCGGTCTGGATGGGCATGGGGCAAGGCCTTTACGAGGAAACTCATTATGTCGAGGGGCTGCCGGCCCACGCCAATTTCCTTGATTATCGCTTTCCGACATTGCTGGATTCCCCGGACATCGACGTCACCATCGTCGAAAGCATCGACCCGCTTGGGCCATTTGGTGCCAAGGAGGCCGGTGAAGGGGCGCTGTCAGGGTTTCCGCCCGCGCTGGTCAATGCGGTTGCCGATGCCCTTGGGCTTGATGTGAACTTTCTGCCCCTGACCCCGGATCGTGTGTTGGAGGCATTGAGCAAGGCCCAAAAGGCCGCCCGCCGCAAGGAGGCCCGGACATGAGCGAGCCTTTACCTGATTTTAGCCTTCTACGTCCAAAAACCATCGACGAGGCCACCCAAGCGCTGGCCCAATCCCCCAATGCACGTCTATTGGGCGGCGGGACGGACCTTTTGGTCAACATGCGCCGGGGTCTTGTGGCGAACGAGCGTCTGATTGATCTAACTGCGATCTCCGAATTGCAGGTAATCAGCATGGATGATGCGGGCCTCAAAATCGGAGCCGGTGTTACAATTCGTGCACTCAGCGAAAACAAGGCCATCGCAGACGCCTATCCCGCCATCACCGCAGCCGCGCTTTCGATTGCCGGGCCAAATCACCGCGAGGTCGCAACCGTTGGCGGCAATCTCTGCGTCGATACGCGCTGTCTTTATTACAACCAAAGCGAATGGTGGCGGGCAGCGAATGACTATTGCCTGAAATATGGCGGCGAAATCTGCCACGTAGCCCCGAACGGCAACCGTTGCCGCGCGGCCTATAGCGGCGATCTGGCACCGGCGTTCATGGTTCACAACGCCGAAGTGGTTTTGTCCTCATCAACAGGTGAACGCCAAATCCCGCTGCACGCACTTTACGCCGAAGATGGTGCCGCCTTTTTGAACCTTGAACCCGGCGAAATGATCAGCCGTATTCTGCTACCCTCCAGCGATGCCACATCGCTTTATGACAAGGTGCGGGTGCGGCGGTCTACCGATTTCCCGCTGGCTGGTGTTGCCGTCGCCAAGCGTCTTGTCGGCGATGATGTGGAGCTCGATCTGGCGATCACCGGTACAAATTCCCGCCCGATCCGCCTTGATCCCGCCGCAACCTTGCGTACAGGCGATGATGTCGAAGACTACCTCAAATCGCTTTCCAAAAGGGTGCAAAAGGCCGTTTCCCCGCAGAGAACAACAACAATTGCACCGCATTACCGACGCCTTGCCGCCGCAGCACTTGCGGTCCGTCTTGCCCGAAAACTGCTTTAGGCGATGGATTTGCCGGGAAAACATTGGCAGGCGACAGATGGATGGCACATTGACGTGCGCGGCCTGTCAGCCCCCGATCCGATGGTGGCGATCCTCGGGCGGATCAGGCTTGGCGGCCATCATCTGCCGATCACCGTCCATCACGACCGCGACCCGATCTACCTTTACCCCGAGCTTGCCGAAATCGGCTGGAGCGGCAAGATCATCGACGGCGAGCCGGGCGAAGTGCGCCTGTTGCTGCAAGGTCCGTCCTAATGCTCGCCGGATCATTTCTTGGTGGCGCGGGTGATCGGCTTTTACCGGCCTCCATCCCGTTTCGCTACTTTTGTGCCGGGTCGCTTTTTCACATCGCCGCCTGGGTCGGTCTGTTCCTTGGGGCCGGGGATCTTGCCGATTTCACTGGCGGCACCGGGCTATTGCTGGCCGCGATCCACCTTTTGACGCTTGGCATGTTCGCCATGATCGCCTTTGGCGCGGCATTTCAACTGTTGCCGGTCGCCACGCGCCAACCGCTTGCTGCCACCTGGCCCGCACGGCTTTGCTTTTGGCTATTGGGCGGCGGCACGCTGGTTTTGAGCTTCGGCATGGCGCAGACCAATATATTCGCCCTCAACTTCGGTGCCGCGCTGGTCGCTCTGGCCTTCGCGGTTTTCGTAATCCTGACCGCGGACAATCTGCGCCGTGCAGGTGCGTTGGCCATCGTTGCGGCGCATGGCTGGCTTTCGTTGCTGGCGCTGGTGGGATTTGTCGGTCTTGGCCTCGCCATCAGCCTTGATTTTGAATTTGGGTTTTTGCCCAATCATCAGGCGCTGGCTTATCTGCACATGATGCTGGCGACCTTTGGCTTCATGGGGGTGCTGGCCCTTGGCTTCAGCCTTGTGCTGGTGCCGATGTTTGCCCTTGCCCGCGCGCCCGGCAACTGGCCCGGCATTTTACAACTCGGCTTTGCCGCCACTGCCATCGCTCTTGCCACGATCAACAGCCAAACCGCCTTGCCCGGCCTTGGCCTAGCCACGGCCCTTGCCGCAGGTCTGAGCGGCGGGATTTACATCTGGCATATGTGGCACATTCTTCGCAGCGGTATGCGCAAACGGCTGGGGCTTTCGTTCGTGCTGATCCGGCTTTCCTGGGCATTCTTGGCCGCTGCGCTATTGGTTGGCCTCATGTTGCCATTTGATCAACCGCTAGAGTCGGCTCCTGCGCTTTTTGGGTTTCTCGCCCTTGTCGGCTGGTTGCTGACTTTTCTGACCGGCATCCTGCAACGTATCGCCCCTTTTCTTGCTTCAATGCATTCGACCGGCAAGGGCGGGCTGCCACCTTTGATGTCCGATTTGACTCCGGATTTGCCCCTAAAACTTCACGCTGCCGGTCATAATGCCGCTTTGATCCTTTGTCTGGCCGGTATCCTCTGGCCGATGCCCCTTTTGGTTCAGATCGGTGCCGTTAGTGGCGCTGCTGGGGCCGTCGCTTATGCCTGGTTCATCTTTTCAATCGCTAATCGCCTGCGCAGGCAACCCGGGACATCTTGACCCAAAACCCTTGAAAGACTTGTTGTTTGTTTAAATAAGTATTAGAGTACTTAAATAAGTTTAAAGCTGTCTCAAAGGAAACGCCATGAGCTTTCGACGTCGCACCACCCAACTGTTGCACGAGGATCATCAGGCCACAATCGTCGTGGTCGAAGCGTTGGATCAACTGCTTGCACGGGCACGAAAATCAAAGCCGGATGTGACTGACAAAAAGGTCGAACAGGCGCTAACGATGGCGGCCACCGCGATCGAGGACGAGATAAACACGCATTTCCACTTTGAAGAGGACGAGCTGTTTACCCGCCTTGAAGAAGCCGGTGACGTCGGCATCGGCATGCATCTTCGCGAGGAACATCGCGCCATTCTTCCTCTGGGAACCGCAATGGCTCAGGGGGCGAAGGACGCGTTAGAAAACGGTTTTAGCGATGACAGCTGGACGCAATTCCGCGCAACCGCCGCCGAACTGATCGAACGCATGATCGCCCATATCCAGAAGGAAGAAATGGCGCTCCTGCCGATGCTCGAAGAACTGCTGGACGACGAAACCGACATGGAATTGTCCACCGATTACGCCAGCAGCCACTAACCCAGACCCACAGCCAGGAGGCCCTGAAATGACCGAAATGAAATCCATTGCAATCAAGCCCCTGACAGCGGGCGATCTGAACAGCGTGGTTGAAATCGACAGTGCAACGTCGGGCATCTCGCGGCGCGGATATTTCGAAAAGCGCCTGACCGCCGGTCTGAACCGGCCCAAGGATTACGTTTATGTCGGCCTCTTTGCCAAAGACAAGTTGCAAGGCTTTGCCCTGGCACGGCTGGTCGTCGGGGAATTTGGCAATGCAGGTGCCAGCGCCGCGCTTGATGCAATCGCAACCAGACCCGAGGTTGGTCATCAAGGCTATGGCCAGATGCTGCTCGACGAGGTCGAGAAGGTGCTGCGCCACAAGGACGTTAGTGCGCTGACCAGTCAGGTGGATTGGGGAAACCCCGACATTCTGGGCTTCCTTGCCGGCAACGGCTTTCAGCTATCCTCGCGGCTGATCCTGACCCGCTCCACCGCCGAGATCCCGCCTGAATTGATCGAAGAGCCCGAAGATGACGGGATCACCGAACTGGATTACTCCTCTGCCGAAAGCGACGACTACCAGGCGCTTTCGCGCGATCGGGTACCGGTGCGTTCAATGGTCGAAGGGGATCTGGCAAAGATCATTTCGATTGATGCGGACAACTCCGGCAGCGAACGGGCAGAATATTATTCCCGCAAACTGCATCAAAGCCTGCACGAAAGCGGTGTACGTGTCTCATTGGCCGCCGAGCTGGACGGCTTTGTCGTGGGCTTCATCATGGCGCGGGTGGATTTCGGTGAATTTGGCCATACCAGCCCGGAGGCGGTGATGGATTCCATCGGTGTCGATCCCGGCTTTGCCGGTCAAGGTGTCGGCAAGGCGTTGATGTCGCAACTGATGGCCAATCTTGCAGTGCTGCGTGTCGAAAGACTGCGCACCGAAATCGCCTGGAACGACACCGGCCTCATCCGCTATCTCGACGCCACCGGTTTCAGCCCGGCCCAAAGGATTACCCTATACAAACCGCTCTGAAACCCAGAGCGCCAGACAAATTAAACCCGGCACAATCATCGTTGATTGCGCCGGGTTTTGTCGCGACATATCAGATCGTTATTGCAAGGCTTCGTGCTTGGCCAGCAGCTCTTCCTCGCTTTCGTCCCAATCGGGGTTGTCCACGATACAGGCCTCCGGACAGACCAGTTTGCACTGCGGTTCGTCCTCTTCACCGACGCATTCGGTGCATTTCATCGGGTCGATCACGTAAAACGGATCGCCCACGCTGATCGCCTCGTTCGGGCAAACCGGCTCGCAGGCATCGCAGGCCGTGCAGGGCTCAATGATCATTAGGGCCATTTTGGTTCTCCTCTTGTTGGTTTCAGGATGCTTTGAGCAATTGGCCGCTCGCCATAAGTTTTTCGTGCCGGAACGCCCCCCAAAGAGCAGCCCCGATAGCGCCCGCATAGATCGAGTCCGGATGGTTCTTCACCTCGGCATCCACGCCTTTCATCTTGGCAAGCTGTTCACGCATCGCCGCGCAAAGACCCTCGTCTTGCGCCAGACCGCCGGTCATCATGATCAGGTCGTTTTTGACGCCAATGGATTTCAACAACCGCGCCAGACGACTGGCCATCGAAAGGTGAATACCCTTAAGGATGTTGGGCGAGGTGATCCCGCGCGACACCATGTTGATCACATCGGTTTCCGCCAGCACCGCACAGATCGACGAAACCTCTTCTGGGTCATCCGCCTGTAGCGACAGCTTGCCGATCTCGTCCTGGGCAATGCCCAGATAACGCGCGATGTTTTCCAAAAACTGCCCCGAGCCCGAGGCACACTGGCTGGTCATTTTGTAGTTCGTGACCTTGCCCTTATCATCCGTGATCATCGCGCGGCCATGCAGTGCCCCACAATCAAGGATCGCCACCGTTTTGGGATCAAGAAACCTCGCCCCCCGCGCGTGGGAGGTCATCGAGTAAAAGTGCCCGGTATGAAACGGGATCGCCTCCCCTTCGCCGGTGGTGGCGACATAGTCGATGTCACTTTCCCTGACCCCGGCATCCTCCAGAATGTGGTTAAAGGCCTCTCGCGACAATTCCATCGGGTCGCGCTGACGGATGCGCAAGGTGGATTGGGCCAGCCATTCCTCCTTGCCGTCCTCGACCCGAAAGATCACCGCTTTGACAGCCCCGGTACCGACGTCAATTCCTGCCGCTAGTGTCATGCTTCCACTCCCTCAATCCGCCCATGGGCTGCGCGACGTGCAAACTCCGCCCCGCCCAATGCGCCGGTGTAAATCGAATCCGGGTCGATGTTGATCGTCACCTCGCCGTAGTTTTCAAAGACCAGCTTGCGCAACTCGCGCACCGCCGCCTCGTTCTTGGCCACGCCGCCGGTAAAGGTGAACTCATCTGTCACCCCGCCTGAACGCGAGATGATCGAAATCGCCCGCAAGATAATCGCCCGGTGCAGACCCGCCAGAATATCCTCGCGCTGCTCGCCCAATGCCAGACGGTCGCGCAATTCAGCGCCCGCAAACACCGTACAGGTCGAATTGATCCTTGCCGGTTTCTCGGACTTCATCGCCAATGGTCCCAGCTCGTGCAGGCCCATGTTCATCTCGTCCGCGATATAGCCGAGGTAGCGTCCACAGCCCGCCGCACAGCGGTCGTTCATCTGGAAGTTCTCAACAATCCCTTGCGGATCGACCTGAATACCCTTGGTATCCTGCCCGCCGATGTCCAGCACCGTGCGGGTGCGCGGATACATCATATGCGCCCCCAGCCCGTGGCAGAGGATTTCGCTGCGGATGTGCTCCTTGGAAAACGGCAGGGTCACGCGGCCATAGCCGGTGCCGACCAGATAGGTTTCCTCCAGCTCTATATCGAGCGCCTTTTTCACCTGCTTTTCCATCTCGCCGGCCAGGCCGATGCCCTGTTCGGTCACCCGCTTGAGGGCGCGATGAAACTTGTCGCTGAGCACCCCTTTGGGGGGACGGTTTTCCACCGAAATGATCGACTTGTCGTAGACGTTCAGCAACAGTTCGTAAGGCAGATTGGCCGCCCGTGCCACTTCTTCGGCGACCGCCAGATAGCGCGAACCAGCGATGTCACGAAAGAAATCCGACTTGCGATCCGCACCCGGCGCAAACATTGCCGGCGCTTCGCCGCGCAACCGGTTGAACACTTCGGCCAGGGCGGTTTTCACACCCTCGGCGTTCTTCTCGAACCGTTCGCCGCGAATTTGGCGCAGACAGGTTTCCTCCAGATCGTCCAATTGTTCCAAAAACTGCTCCAGACGAAACGCCCGCTCCAGCCCGGCAAGGAAATCCTCGACCTGCTGGTCCGAGCCGTCATCCGCTCCGAATTCACGGCGAAACAACGTAAAGCGCGCATCCACTGCCGCCTCTTGCTGGGCGACCCGGCAAGCAGTGTCGTAGTTGGAGCGCGAGTTGGTGATCCCGCGTCCCAGGATCCGTTCTTCTTCGTCCATCATCACCGCTTTGGTGGTGGTGGAGCCAAGGTCAATACCGACAAAGGTTTTCATGCTGCGGCCCCTTTCCCACTGCGTTTCTGTTCAACCATCTGGAAGTAGCTTTCCAACCGGTTCTTGACATTGGCGGCCGAGAAATAGCGCGGATCGACCAGATCGGTTTCGATGAAGGCCGCCGGCTTGCCGGTGCGTTTTTCAACCTCGCGCATGATCAGCAATTGCCCGGCGGAAAAGCTGTTGCAGCTTTTGATCGAGTTGATCAGCAGCCCGTCCGCCTCGTATTTATTGATGTAATCCGTCAGCATTTCGATACGCATCGGCAGGCTGCGGTTGGTGTAAACCCCAAGGCAATATTCAGCCAGAGTCTCCAAGGGCCGGTCGGGATCATGGCGGAAACCATAGTCATAGGTGCCGCCGACCTTAGTGTAGCTCGAAGCAACAACCGTGGCGCCTTCTTCATAGAACATCTTCCAGAATTGCCGGAAGTTCGTGTAATTCGGTGGACCTTCCACAACCAGGCGGTATTTCTCTTCGGCCATCGGGCCGTCCGGTGTGACCGGGCCAAGCCCTGCGGCGATCCGCTGGTCAACCTCTTCGCGCAGGAACTTGTAATAATCAATCGCATCATCGGTGCCGCGGAAGGCCCCGAAGATCGGCCCAATGTAATAAATTCCACCAAAGTAGGCATCAATCGGTGAAGGCCGCTGTTTGCCGCTTTCAAGGATGTAAACCAGATCATCCTCGGCCTTGGCGGATTTCTTGAGGTTCTCGCGCAAGCGATCAATGTCAAACTTGACGCCGCTGACCTGTTCCAGCACCGGGATCACGTCTTCTTTCAACTGCTTGACCATATATTGCACCATATTCGGCGTCACTTTGCCGTCGGCCATATAGGGCGTTTGCAGGAAAATCGTCGGGCATTTGTATTGCTCGCGCAGCAGTTCGAACCATTTCAGGAACGTAAAACAACCGGTGTAGGACAACAGCAGAACATCGGGATCGGGCAGTTTTTTGCCGTTGGGACCGATGTTGCCTTTCATCATCATGCCGATGTCGGATTTCACGTAAGTACAGACATCCTCGGAATGCCCGGCGCGTTCGGCCTCCATGATATAGCCGCCCGATTGCTTGCGCAGACCTGACTGGATCGCGTTCACTTCAGGCAGGTTGTTGACCAGATCAAAACACATGATCAACTCGTTGAGGTTGCCCGGCACAAAGGTCGAGGCCACCTTGTCGCCGTTTTCCTTGGCCGAAGTGAGGCGATTGAAGTGGTTCGCCATCATCTCTTTTTGTTTGATCATCGAGGCGTCTTTAAGGACGTCTGCGGGCTGGGCTTTTACGATGGAAGGTCTCATGCGGCGCTCCAGAGTTTGATTGAGTCAACAAAGGTTCCGGCCTGTTCGCGAATGGGCTGCATCTGGCCAGAGTTTTCGGCGTATTTGAAAGCGATGAAGGGGATGTCAGCGTCCTTGAGGACGTTTTGCAGCATCGGGCGATCCAACAGGGCCGGATCACAAAAGCTGGTCGAGGCAAAGATCACCCCTTCGGCCCCGGTTTTCTTGACGGCGCGTACCAGGAACTGACCCTTTTCGGCCTGATCAGGTTCGTATTTCGCCGCCGTGGACATCGAATGGTGCAGAAACGCTTTCGAAAGGTTTTCAACCGGGTCGCCCTCTGTCGGCACATCGCCAATCAGCCAGCGGCTGACCAGCATGAAGTCGTCGTCGACCACGTAGCAGCCCGACAATTCCAGCGACTTGATCAGGTTCAAAGGCGGTTGTTCGCAGAACATGCCCGTCACAACCACGCGGGAGTTGTCCTTGATCGGACGCTCCTCGGCCTTGGCCGCGTCAATATACTGGCGCAGCAGGATGCTGTGTTCCTCGACCGGTAAAACCAGCCCGGCGCGGATCACCAGATAAGCCTCGGACGCCGGGGCCTGCCAGGGGCGTTGCGCACGGAACTCGTATAGCTCGTTCACCAGCTTGCGGTTTTCGTTGTAAACTTTGATCGAAGCCCGAATGTCATCATCGGTAATCTTGCGCCCGGCAATGCCTTCGAGATCATGCAGAAACTCGCGCATTTCCCCGATGTAGAAGGTGCCACCGATCTCATCCTTGTAGGTCTGCGGCACATCGAAATATTTCGAATAGACTTCCGGGAACAGCATCTTCCACATGCCGGAAAGGTTGCGGATCACATCGCAGATCGAGGGAAACAACATCCCGTCAACAAAATCGACCCGGCCCGAAACACCCAGCTCAATCGTGGAGCGTGGGATCCGGCAGATGTAACTTTGATAATAAGCGTCGCCGTGGATCACCTCCAGATTATCGCCGCCGCCCATGATCCCTAGCGGTAACATACCCGCTGCATGGATCAGTTCGCGCGGGATATAAACCGGCAGATACCCGATGACTTTGCGGCCTTCCTTGGCCGCTTTCCACTCGCGGGCGGCGGTGAAATGCAGGTCTTCGTATAGCGCCTGACAGCGGTCGACGATTTCGGCAGTACTTGGATTGGTCATCGGTTTTCCCATTTGGCAGGGCGCTTGGCGATAAAGGCCTCAAGGCCCTCCACCGCGTCGCGGGTTGACATCAATTCGTTGAGGTAAAGGTCTTCGACCTCGCCAAGGCGCGCGATCATCCGGGCCACGTAGGGTGCGCGAACCCCGCGCACAGCGTACCGCAGCGAACTCGCGCTTTTGCCCGCCAGATGCTTGTCGAAGTAGGCGAGCGCCGCGGCCTCGGGGTCATCGCCAAGATGATCCACCAGACCCATCCGCGCCGCCTCGGCCCCGGTGACCGAACGCCCGGACAACAGCAAATCTTCGGCCCGCGCCTGCCCGATCCGATCCGGCATCAGGCAAGAGGCCGCCGGGGCAAAAACGCCCAGCATCATCTCCGGCTGACCAAGATTGGCCTTGGGGGAGGCAAACAACTGATGCCCGGCCATCGCCACCTCAAGGCCCCCGCCAAGGCATTGGCCATTGATCGCGACCAGAATGGTAACGGGGTAGTCCAGCATCGCCGCGACAAGGGCGTGCAGGGACGACAACATCGCCGCACAGCTTTGTGGCAGATGTTCCTCGACTGATGCGCCAAAGCTGAAATGCGGCCCCTCGGCGGACAACAGGACCGCCTTCAGATGGTTCGAACCCGCATGATCCGCCAGCGCAACCGTCAGGGCGGCGATCATCTCTGCATCGACGATATTCGCTTTGGGCCGGTTCAGTCGCAGCCGCAGCAATGCCGCGTCGCGCTCCAGTGATATGCCCAGTGGCGCTGTCATTACCGCACACCTGGCATCAGGCTGTCGATGTAATCATCGGTCCATCTCGCCCCTTCGGCCAGTTCGCGGCGCAGCAGGGCAAAGTCGATCTCGCGACCATCTTCCTTGGTGCCTTCGTTGAAGGCGCGAAAGCCGGTTTTGGCCTCGGTCATCATGTTGAGGCTGAGCCACGCGCGGGAGTTTTCCTTGTTCGCGTTCCAGGCATTCAGCTTGGGTTTGCGCAATTCCTCGACCGATTTTGTGGTGCAATCGGGGAAGGTCAGCATCAGCTTGGTGCAAAGCTCCTCAACCTTGGCATCTAGGGCCGACAGGTCCATCTCGCCGGTTTTCATCAGCGCCTTGCCTGCCGCCAGATCATCGCCGGTTTTCAACTCGCCATGCAGGATCCGACCCATGAAGTCGGTCTTCATCTCGGTCTCCACAAGCGGGTTGGCGACATATTCGCCGTCCACCTTCAGCCCAGGCACAATATCGGTCAGCATCCCGATCCGAAGCGCCTTTTGCGCGGTGAAACTTTCACACAAAACGCCGGAGTTCATCGCCAGCTCGCAGCCAATCATCACCGGCAGGAAATCCGTGGAGCCGCCAATCGCAGCCGAACCATGCTTTGGCCCGGCTTGGCCAAACCGCGCCATGTCCTGTGCAATCGAGAAATCGCAGGCCATGCCAATTTCCTGACCACCACCAATCCGCATCCCGTTGACCCGGCAGATCACCGGCTTGTCGCAACCAAGGATGGCGCTGACCATATCGTTGAACAGCCGCATATACTGGCGATACTCATGTGGCCGTCCGGCGTAATACTCCGCGTATTCTTTGGTGTTGCCGCCGGTGCAAAACGCCTTGTCGCCAGCGGCGGTAAAGACCACCGCATTCACGTCCCGCGCGTTTGAGGCGGCGCGGAATGCCAGAATGACCGATTTCACCATATCGGTGGTATAGGAGTTAAACTGCGTCGGATTATTCAGAGTAATCCAAGCGTTATAAAGCCCCGCCACAACTGACCCATCAAAGTTCCGGGCCGGTTTTTTCTCGTAGAGAACCTGATCGGTGATCGCTTCGCGCACATCGGCGGCAACAATATCGTGGTGTTTGAAATCGAAACTAGCGGACATATTTATCTCCTGATCAGGGGGTTGGCACAAGAATTGCGCGGCGCACGAATTTGCCGTCGTGTACGGCCTGGAAAACTTCGTTGATGTCATCCAGCGGGCGTTGTTCAACAAACGGGGCAAGCTTGACCTTGCCGCTCAGGACAAGATCGAGAGCACCGGGATAAAGATCCGGCGGGCAACCCCAGTTGCCCAGCAGGCGGGCGTGAAAGGCCATGAGGTTGGACAGGCGGACCTCCACCTTATCCATGGTGAATCCGACGACACACATCGTCGCCCCGTGGTTCAAAAGACCAAAGGCGGCCTTTTGCCCGGCAGCCGTGCCGGAACACTCCATGATGATCCATTCGCTGGTTTTCAGACCATTGGCTTTGGCGAAACTGATAATCTCGCCCTTCAAAGCACGCGCATCAAAATCGCGGGCATTCAGCGTCAGCGCCGCACCATAGCCATCAAGGGCCGCCAGCTTTTCCGGCACCACATCAATCGCCACCACGGTCGCGCCCAACGCTGCGGCAACCTGCACCGCATAGCCGCCGACCCCGCCAACACCGTTGACGATCACCAGATCGCCCTCGGAAATCCCTGCCTGCACCGCCGCCTGATAAGGCGTCGTCAGCGCATCCGCGATCACCGAAACATCCGCCAGTGTCAGACCAACCGCTTTCAGCTTGGCCTCATCAACCGGGCAAAGACCCGATGCGGGTACCGTGATGTGGCTGGCGAATCCGCCTTCAATATCATTGCCGGGCATTTTCTGGGTCTTGCAGATCGTCCCCTTGCCGCGCTTGCAGGCATCACATTCACCACAAGGCATCACCGCAGGAATGATCACCGCCTGACCTTGCCAGCTTTCGGCGCCCGCGCCGCAATCAATGACATGGCCCGAAATTTCGTGCCCCAAAGTCAGCGGTAAAGGCTGATTGGTCCGCACGCCGTCATAATAATAGCCAAGATCGGTGTGACAGACCCCACAACCGGCGATTTCCACAACCACCTCGCCTGCGCCGGGTGTCGCGGGCTCGAAACTCTCCAGTTCCAGCGGCTGATCCTGTGAAACCATTTTCCAGCGACGTGCCATGTTTTCCTCCGGGTATTCGCGTTTCTTGCGATATTGACAGGGCGGGAAATCCCTATTACCGTAAATAAGTACCCTAATACTTTAATTGCGTCAATGGAAAACCCGACGCGCTTATCAGAAGGCCGGAAAAGACTTTGAAAAGCGCGTCAAAACAGGGATCGGACAGAATATGACAACTAATACCAAAGGCCGAGAAACCGTTTCCTTCGCCATCGTCGGCAGCGGCGGGGCGGGGGCGATCACCGCAGGTTCGATTCTTCTGGAGGCCGCAGGCAAGGCCGGTTGGTACGGCCTGCTGGTCCGCTCCGTCGGTCCACAGATTCGCGGCGGCGAGGCGGCGGCGCTGGTTCGAATATCCCGCGAACCGACCGAGGTGATGACCAAGGACTTCGACATCCTGATCGCCATCGACTGGAAAAACGCCAACCGTTTTGTCAGCGACATGCCGGTCTCCCCAAAGGGGTTGGTCGTGGCCGATCCAAAAGCAGGCGCTGTCCCCGCAGCCGTTGTGGATACCGGCGCAACAATCGAATCCGTCGAGCTTGGCGCCCTGGCCAAGGACATCCCGGGGGGCCGCGAAAACATGATCGCGGTTGGCATGATCGCCGGTCAAATCGGCCTGCCGCTTGACGCCCTGATGGCAGTGGTTGACGACAAACTTGCCCGCAAAGGTGCGGCAGCGGTTCAGGCCAGCCGCGCCGCGATCGAGGCCGGCATCGCGCAAGCCAATGGCTTTGCGAAATCTTTTCCGCTCAACACCCCTAGAACCAGCACCGAAAAACGCTGGCTAATCACCGGCAACGAGGCGGTCGGCCTTGGCGCTTTACGCGGTGGCGTTGAATTTGCCGCCGCCTACCCGATCACGCCCGCAACCGAAGTGCTGGAATATCTCGCGCCTGCCCTTGCGTCCATCGGCGGGGCCTTGGTGCAGGCCGAGGACGAGCTGTCCTCCATCAACATGATCATCGGCGCGTCCTTCGGCGGTCGTCCTTCGATCACCGCCACCTCCGGTCCCGGGCTGGCCCTGATGATGGAAAGCCTCGGCCTGGCGGCCGCCTCCGAAGTGCCCATCGTGGTGGTCGATGTGATGCGCTGTGGCCCCTCCACCGGGATCGCGACGAAATCGGAACAATCCGACCTCAATATCGCGGTTTACGGCTTTCACGGTGACGCCCCGCATGTGGTGGTCGCCCCGCTCAGCGTGGCTGACTGCCTGTTCACAACTCAATGGGCGGTCTATATGGCGGAATCTCTGCAAGCTCCGGTGATTGTGCTTTCGGATCAATCCCTTGGACAAGCGCGTGTGCTGATCGAACGCCCCGCCGACCTCGCTTTCATGGCCCGGCGCAAGACAGTCACCGCCGCCTCCCAAACCCCCTATCAACGCTATGCGCTGACCGCAGACGGGGTTTCGCCAATGGCCATTCCCGGTCAGAAAGGTGGTCAATATACCGCCGATGGTCTGACCCATTCGGTAACCGGCACGCCATCGTCGAAAAAATCGGACCAGCGCGAACAGATGGACAAGCGCCACGCCAAGATCGAACAATTTGACTATGGCGATCACTGGGGCATCAATGAAGGCACGGGCGACACCGTGATCCTGACCTGGGGCTCGATGACCGCCCCGGCTCGCGAAGCCATCGCCGAGCTGGCCAAAGAAGGACAAGCGGTGCGGCTGGTATCGCTCCGGCAAGTCTCACCCTTCCCGCACAAAGCCCTCAGCGCGGCCCTTAAGGGTGCAAAACGCATCCTCGTCGTCGAACAAAGCCACTCGGGCCAGTTTTATCGCCATATCCGGGGCCACATGGACCTGCCCGGCGCGGTTCGCCAGTTCAACCGCGAGGGGCCTTACCTGATCGGCCCCGCTGAAATTGCCACCCAAATCCGTGATTGGAACATCCAATGAACGCACCAAAACTCAAAGATGCCGACTTCAAATCTGCCGTTAATCCGATCTGGTGTCCCGGCTGTGGCGACTTCCACGTTCTGATGTCGCTGACCAAGGCGCTGGTACAACTCGGCCGCCCGCCCGAGGATATAGCGGTGGTCTCCGGGATCGGCTGTTCCTCGCGGATCCCTGCCTATACCAATTGCTACGGCTTTCACGGGGTTCATGGCCGCTCGCTGGCGCTTTCCGCCGGCCTCAAAGTCGCACGTCCCGACCTGACCGTGCTGGTGATGAGCGGCGATGGCGATGGTTTTTCCATCGGCGGCAACCACTTCCTGCATGCCTGTCGGCGCAATGTGGACATGACCTATGTGGTGATGGACAACCGGGTTTACGGCATGACCAAGGGCCAGCCCTCCCCCACCACCGAACCCGATTGGGACAGCGCCTTATCCCCCGGCGGCACCGGCTTGTCACCGTTCCACCCGCTGGTAATCGCACTGGCATCAGGGGCCAATTTTGTCGCGCGGGAGTTTTCCGGCAACATCAAGGCCACCACCAAAACCCTGGTGGAGGCGGTCAACCACCCCGGCTTCTCTTTTGTAGAAATACTCAGCCCGTGCGTCACCTTCCGTCCCGACGAAAAGGAGTGGAAAAACACCGTTCACACCGCCGAGGTCGAGGCCACAGACGATCCTGCCCGCGCCGCACGCCGCATCATGACCGATGACGGTATGAACACCGGCGTTCTATATCGCGGCAACCGGCGACCCTATCAGGCCCATGTGAAAGACAAGATCGCTGATCTCGGCGCTTTGAACACCGCTTTTGAGGTCTAGGAAGTCAATCCCGGCACCGCCACAGGGTGCCGGGGGCTATCCCACCTGCTCCCCGGACACAGCGACAAGGGCCTCCAATGGTCCCACCTTGACCCGCGATCGCTTACCCTTTGCGCTGATCCAGCACCCTGACAGCCTTACCTTCAGAACGCGGCACAGTTCCGGGCGGTCTTGCGTTCACCGCGCAGGTTACACCAATGATGGATTTGATGTGGTGGCGCACTTCGCTTGATTTCGCCGCCAATGCCCGACTGTCCGAGGGGCCGTCCGCGGCCACCTCAACCTCCAGCGAGATCGCATCCAGCGGCCCCTCCTTGAACAAGCGGATCTGGTAATGCGGCGACAGGCCCTCCAGCCCGACCAGAACGGCCTCGATCTGGCTGGGGTACACATTCACCCCGCGAATGATCATCATGTCATCGTCGCGCCCGGTCACGCGGAGGATCCTGACGTGAGTCCTCCCGCATACACAAGGTTCATCCGTCAGCCGGGTTATGTCGCGGGTGCGATAGCGGATCATCGGCATCGCTTCCTTGGTCAGCGTGGTGATCACCAACTCGCCCTCTTCCCCCATCGCCAGCGGCTCCAGGGTTTCCGGGTCGATCACCTCAAAAATGAAATGATCCTCCCAGCCATGCAACCCATCGCGGGCCGCGTCGCATTCACAAGCCACCCCCGGCCCCATGATCTCTGACAGGCCATAGACATCGACCGACAGAACCCCCAATCGGCGATCAAGTTCGGCCCGCATTTCATTGCTCCAGGGTTCCGCCCCAAAAAGCCCGCGCACCACCGGCAGGGCCGCCATATCAACGCCCATGCTTTCTGCCACTTCCGCGATATTCAGCGCATAAGACGGGGTGGAGCACAGGATCGCCGGCCCAAAATCCTGGATCAGCGACACCTGCCGTTCCGTCCCACCACCCGAGGCTGGCACCACCACACAGCCAAGCTTTTCCGCACCGTAATGTGCGCCTAAGCCACCGGTAAACAGCCCATAGCCATAGGCGTTATGCAGAATATCCCCGGGCCTTGCCCCGGCACCCGCCATGGACCGCGCCATCAGACCGGCCCATAAATCAAGATCACCCGCCGAATATCCAACGACCGTCGGCTTGCCGGTTGTCCCGCTTGAGGCATGGATCCGTGCCAATTGAGTGACCGGCATTGCGAACATCGAAAACGGATAATTATCTCGCAGATCGGTTTTGACGGTGAAGGGAAAAACCCTGAGATCATCGCGGGTTTTGAGGTGCCCGGGCTTTAACCCCGCCGCGTCAAAAGCTGCTTTGTAATGTGGTACATGGTTGTAAGCTCGGTTCAGGCTCCAGCGCAGTCGTTCGCATTGAACCTCCGCAATTCCTTTTCGCGACATGGTCTCCGCCTCGCGATCAACCATGAAACCCGGATCGCGGCTGTTTGAAACTTGCTCGGCAACACTCATTGCATCATCTCCCTTGATGTCAAAACGCACCCGCCTTGGCGGGTACGCCCTAGGCCTTGCGCCAACCCGGCTGAATGCCGGGGCTGCTTTTCCCGGCCCCGCGTGCGGGCATTCGGTTCATGGCATATCCCTGATTGAACGCCGCTTTTGTGATCAGCCTGACCTTGAAGAGCCAACCGCTCGCCAGCGCCATCAGCCCCGCCAGCGCCATCAGCGGCGTGAAAAAGAACCCCGCACCCAGCAGCATCAAAATGGCGGCTGCTGACATGAAGCCCAGGTTCAGCACGGGGCGTTCCAGCACCTCAAAGGTTGCCACCGGTGCACCATTTGCCCCAAGGGCGGCACGGTATCGACCCCAGGCACCAAGCCGGAGCAACACCAGAACGCCAAGCGCAATCGCCAGCCCGCTGACCACATTTGTCGGGCTGCCAAGCGACAGCGCGAGGATCAGCAACAAGCCACTGCCCTCCGTCAGACCCGTGACCATCATCAGCGCGGTAATCGGCTTTTGCCGCCAGGCCGGAATGCCCTTGGCATGGGCCAGAATCTGCCCCTGACAATAAAGGAACCCCAGCCCACTCGCGGCCGCGATCACCCCGAGTGCGGGGTTTTGCCAAAAGACAAAGATCGCACCGCAGCCAAAGAACGGCATCGCCGCCATCGCCTCGCGGGTCATCCAGCTTGTCCTGGCGTTGAAATAGACGTTGAGAAACCGCCAGGGTCGGCCGATTTCCAGCCAGACACAAAACAGCCCGGCCCCAACCAGCGCCAAGGCCAGAACCGCGCTATACCAAAGCGTAGGCGCATAAAACCCAGCGATCAGCATCGCCACAAAAAGCCCGGTCCCGGTCCCGCCAAAGGTGAAATTCGCCGCTGCCCGCCAGTCCCAGCTTGTTTGAAGTTTTGGCGACACCGCGCTCAGGCCCACGGGATCAGCGACCATCGGTACCGGTTCGGTCGCCTCGTGATCACCAATGTCCTTGTCGTAAAGGTAGATAATCCCCGGCCCGGTCCCAAGATCCTCGTGCATCCGGAAATGCCGGTTCTCGCGCAGCAGCTTGGAAACATCGCTGTCAGGATCATCCAGATCGCCCATATGCAAGGCCCCCGCGATGCAGGAATTGACGCAAGCCGGCGTTGCCAGCGGATCAACGCCGGGGATCAGCCCCTCGGCCTTGCCCGCATCAATCCGATCGACGCAAAGCGTACATTTCTGCGCCACACCGATCCTTGCAGGGTCTTCGCGCAAAGCCTCGTGGCGCATCTGGGTGCCGCCAAAAGCGCTGGTTAGCCCATCGACCCGGCTTCGCGCCTGATAGGGGCAAGCCACGGCGCAGTAAGCGCAGCCGATGCAGATGTCATAGTCAATCGTGACAATCCCATCGTCCCGCTTTTTGGTCGCCGTCGTCGGGCAAACCGTCATGCAGGGCGGGTCTTCGCAATGCATACACCCAACCGGCAGAAAGGCACGCGAAACATCGGGGTATTCTCCGACCTCAAAATCCAGCACCTTGCGCCACTGAATGCCCGGCGCGGTCGCATTGGCGTGTTTGCAAGCCGAGGTGCAGGTCTGACATCCAACACAGCGATTCAGGTCCGCAACAATTGCATATCTTGTCATGATGCCGCCCCGATCCTGTTGATCCGCACCCGCACCAGATCAGCCCCCGAGCCGGTGGAATCCGTCAATTCCAACATCATCGGGGTCAGCGCATTCATGCTCGGGGATTTTAAGTCTTTCGCGTAGGGCGTTTTCCAGTGATCAAACTGCCCGATCATCAACAACGTGTCGGGCCTGATGCCTTGCCGCAGCAAGACCTGCCCCTTGGTGACACCGGTGGGCGAGGCAATCTCGACCTCTTCGCCTTCGCGCAGGCCCAGCTCGCGTGCTGCTTTCGGGTTCATCAAAACTCCGCCATGCCCGGCGACATTTCGCGCCACCTCGTCAATCATCTGCAAACCGGCATTGCCGCCCCAGGAATACTGCATAGAGCGTGCAGAGAGCAGCCAGAAAGGATAATCCCCGATCTTGACATCATACCGCGCCTCCAGCGCGTGCTCCCACAGGCCTTGCAGGTTTTGCCAATGCGGAAAGGCCTCGTATTCCTTCAACTGCTGATCCCACCAGGTAATGCCCTTTTCGTGCAGCCGTGCGCCGAGTTCCTGCCCGATCCTCAGCAACCGCTCCTGATAGGGCATCTCGAAACGCAGACCTTTTGCGACCATCGCGGGATAAAGATACCATTGCTCTTTCGGGAAAGGTTTGGTGCGAAAGCCGTTTTCGCGGAAATACTCCAGACCATCACTGTCCGCCCCATCGGTCAACTCGGCACTGGCCGCGCGACAGGATTGATCCCAGATTTCCTCCACCGAATGCACGGCCTCTGGGTCCAGCGAAAAGTCGTAATTCTCACCAAAAAGCCTGACACCCGCCGCACCTTTGTTGATGGCGGTGTTGTATTTCTCCAGCAGACCGGTTCGCGCCGCCAATTCGGTCGCAATCCAGGTGAAATCCTTTGCCTCCCCTTGCGGCGCGGAGGCCGGGTCGCGCAGGGCAAAGCCCTGATGATCCCAGAACTGCTCGACATATTTCGATCCACCAATGCGGATCAGTTGCAGCCCTTCCAGATCGGTACACTCGGGCAGCAGAATATCTGCCATATGGTTGGTTTCATCCATGGTATAGGCAAAGCAAACCGTGAACGGAAAATTCGCGATCGCATCTGAAACCACATCGGTTTCCCAGAACGAAATCACCGGGTTGGTGCGGTACACAAACCAGACATCCGGCTGGGTCGGCTTTGGTAAATGCTCAAAACCCTTCTTTTGCATCATCCACGCCAGATGGGTCGGCCCCAACGCCTCGGACCAGGGCGAGTTTGCCGCCAGCGGGATCAACGTCTGATGCGCATGGCGCGAGGCAGAGGCCTCTTTCCATTCGCCCTTTTTGGTGGGGTTCATCGGATAATTCATGAACCCATCCGGCCCCGCTACGACCGATGACCAGCGATTATCCGCAGGCCGGTTCAACCGCACCGTTGTTCCAAGCGTGCCGCCCGGCACCTCCAGCCCGCCGATCAGACAGGCCATCAGGGTCCGCGCCCAGACACATTCATAACCGCCCCAGCCGTTGCAAACCGTCTTGCCAAGCGAAATGGCCACGGGGCGAAACGGCAGGGTTTTCCCTTCAATCTCAATGGTTTCACCGACATGGGCATGATCAATATACTGCTGCGCGGTCGAGCGGATCATCTCGGCCTTCACATCACAAATCGCAGCCGCCCATTCCGCCGTAAAAGGCTCAACATGCGCCACCAGCTTTTGAAACGCTGGCGAGACCTTTTGATTGTTATGCACCCATTCCACGTCATCCGGGCCAACCTCCAGACCGGAGACGTCAAATTCGCCTTCCAAAGCCGGATCAGTGTCAGCAGCATCAAATTCCCGCGCGCATCCGGTTTTTAAGTCCCAGATCAGCGGTTTGCGGCTGTTGGGATCGCGCAAATAAAAGCCGTTTTCTGCAATCAGATAGGGCGATGAGGTCCGGTGTTTCAGAAACGGTATGTCCAAACGCTCGCGCGGGATTTCATGCAGGAGATAATGCACCAGCGCGAACATGAATGCAGGGTCGGTCTTTGGACGGATCGGTACCCAATCCGCCGAACAGGCCCCGGTCACCGACAAATGCGGCTCTACCTGAATGCGTTTCACGCCGCGATCCCGCGCATCGGCATGACGCTTGACACCGCAAACCCCGCCCGAGGCCTCCACATTCGCGCCAAAGGATAACACCAGCTCCACCAGCGGGGTGTCCGGCGAGACGGTAAAAGCACGATGCCACAACTCGCCATAAAGATGCTCGGAGTGGTAGCACTTCACGCCCTGACCGCTGCCAAAGCTCATGTCCACCGGACCCCAGGCCGACAAAAACGCCGGAAAGGTGCCCATATAGACAGTCGGCGTGCCGCCACCGCCAAAACTTGCCGCCACACGCGGAAAGCCCGAGGCATCATTCAGCCCCGCCTCGCGCGCCTTGTTGAGCTGCCGGGAAATCGTCTCCAGCGCCTCATCCCACGAAATCGGCTCGAAGTGCGGGTCCTCATGGCGACCCTTTTTAGGATTGGTCCGCTTCATCGGCGTCTTGATGCGATGCGGATTGTTGGTCTTTTGGATCAGCCCGAAGGCTTTCACGCAAACCTTGCCGGCAGCGGGATGAATTTCAGCCGCCGCGTGATTGGGACGGACCTGGAACGGCACCCCGTCCTTGGTGTCCACTCGCAGCAAGTCAGGGCCTGCAACGCATTGATAACAATAAGAAGATACCGTCTTTCCGCCCAGCTTATCCAGCGACCCGCGTGGTGCCATCGTCAGCCCTCCCTGACTTTGGCAGCCTTTTTGAGTAAGCGTTGCCGCGTCTGTTCAACGTCAACGATAAACCGCTGGTGGCGGCCCTTGCAGATCTGCTCCAGCGGGTCTGTTGCGGTGATTTCAAAATCCACCTTGCGCCCCTCAAGACCCGAAACCGTCACCGTGATCTCCACGTCCATATCCATCAGCGTCGGGGCCATATGAATGACCGAAACCGAGGTTCCAACCGAATCCTCGTTCTCCGGCGTGCGCTCGAAAATCAGATCGCGGCAAGCATATTCAATATCGCGGATCAGCGAGGGCGTCGCATAGACCCGCCCCTCGTCACCCATGAAATCAATGGTCCGTTCCCGATCCACGGTTATCCGGCGGGTCAGGGACGTTCCAACAGACAGATCATCGCGCATATTCTTGGCCTCCGGGGACTCAGTTGCTTGATTAAGGTATTCTTGTACTCTATTACATCTTTTAGAGCAATGTCCATGACTTTGACGCCGGCTTTTCACCCTGTCGGCATTGTCGCAACCCCGTGCTTGCCCCTTGCGAAACCGCCGGGGATCACCGACATTCAAGATCATACTGGCGGGAACGGCATCGACCCTGCGCGACAAGCGCTCGCCAGAAAATCAGATAACCAACTGATCAAAAAGGATTTAAAATGAAGATCGCCAGCATCACCTCAAGCAACCGCGGCGAGACCGATCAGATCCTCTCCTCGATTGCCTCCGAGTTTCAGGCCGAAGGCGTCGCCCTTTGTGGCATCGTCAAAGACCAAAGCCACGACAGCGCATTCGCCAATGGCTGCGACATGAAGGTCCGCGTATTGCCCGCGGGTCCGATCATCCAGATCACCCAAAACCTCGGCGCGGGCTCTGATGCCTGCCGTCTGGACCCCGGCGCGATCGCCACCGCCGTTTCTACCGTCGAAAGCCAGAGCCTTGCAGAGGCCGACCTTTTCATCCTCAACAAATTCGGCCCCGAAGAGGCCGCAGGCCGGGGTTTCGTCTCGGTCATCGCGGCTGCGCTCGAACACGACATCCCGGTTCTTGTCGGTGTCGGCAAAGCCAGCCTGGACGCCTTCAACACATTCGCAGGCGGCATGGCCGAGGCGCTGCCCGCCGACCCCAACCAAATCCGCCATTGGTATCAAGCCAGCTCTGACGCGGCAAAAGTCTCGGAAAACACCACCTGAAAACCGCAAAAAACGCTTTTGCGCCTTAACGGTTTTTCGCAATAATCTCAGTAGGGAAAGTGGTGGGCGACCCTGGAATCGATATAGCCACCTCTCGTGAATTCACTAAAATATATTATATAACAGTAGTATAGAGGTAAGAAGTTAGAGGAATGTTTTGCAGGTGTATCGAGTTTAACCGGATAAGTATCGATTACTCTGCTCAGAAAATAATACTTGGCGGTACAAGCTGTACTCCAGAAAGTTCGTTAACCCAGTTATCAATCGGGTCAGGGTGACCGTAGAAAAGGTGCTTTCCTATACGAAAATCGTTGAGAAGAATAGGAGCCAGGTTTCTATAAAACAAACTTTTACCTGAATATACTTGAACTGTATTATTGAAGAACCCCACCTCACCGTCAGTCAACATCAGCGTAACCAAACGAGGTTCAGATATGTATTGGTATGGGTTCGCAAACAACACTGTGATATTAGGTGTCACAGGTACGATGATCCGGACTCCCTCTCCATCTAGGTCTTCTACTCGCAGGTTTTGGTAGAAGCCGTCACCAAAAATAAATTCTTTGGCAAATGAATATAGAACCGCGATCTTCCCTTTTAACATTAACGCATCAGCGAACCTGCGTTGGCAATGCATCAGGTTCGATGCTATCAACGAGTTGCGTTCCTTTTTGGCTATTGGTCCTCGTATGTGCTCGGCTAATGCAACAGCAGACTCCCTAAATTTCGGGCTTCTAACCGCTAATGACACGATACACTCAATCAAATCGCTAAGCATGTTCTCGTCAGTATGCTGCGGGATAAACCTATCAATGGGCCTCTTGCGAAGTGGGACATGGACGCGCTTTAAGCCATTAAGAAAATCGATTACGTCCGGAAATCTATCGTCGGCTTCACGAAATTCCTTTTCAAAGTTTTGGTCCCAAGATGTAAACTCATTGTTTTTACCAAGCTTCACATGATGCGCATTGCCGATAACACCAAAATTCTTTGCTGGTGCACGGACAGTTTCTCCGGACGGGCCTATCCAATGTGTACAGCCGCCCTCATCATTCCAATGCTTGGACACGCAAAGAGGCCACCAGTGATGCCGTTCAGATTTGAGTTTTCGTGTCATAGTGCAAAGTCGTACCAAAAATACTTAGTGGGGCCAATTGTCGTCGGAGTGAACGAAAGAAAATGCTGTTTCGTTCAAAAACAAATTAAGCTTGCAGTTTGGTCAGCCGTAACAATTGCAGTGTCAATCGTCAGCATAGAATGCCACATCCCCGAAAATTAGACATTTGCATGCACATAACCGGAACACCCCACCCAATCTGACGGGTCGTCCAGTTCTGATGGACTAGGTCGCTTCGCTACCCAGTAATACTCTTCCAGACAATTGAAGCCGTTTTCTTTAGAGTAGACATCAAAGTCGCTCGGCGTATCGACTGTTCCGACGATTTCTGAGTCTGTTGAGGCATTTTCGTAAACATTGGCTCCACTAAACTCGTCGTCCAGTACGGTGTTATCAGTAGAATACTTTTGGCGTTTAATGCGTCGACTGTGTTGCTGGATTCTGAAAATCACGTCGATAGCTGCATTTAGGCAGTACCGAGCACCGATAACATCATCCTTATAGTTATGTGCCATTTCTGTTTTAATTGCCCAATCGCTATCCTTATCAATGCGAAAAACTTCTGGCGTTAATCTCCTTATGTTCTCCAAATCAACTGTGCTAACACCCCACTCAAGGGCATCGCGCTTTAACCGATCATAATCGATTTGAATATAGTGCAGTGGCGATTTTATGTTTTTGTCAATCCATTTCTTATTTTTGGTCCAATACGGAGCCTTGGCCCCGCCTTTCAGAAACGCCATCAATCCGGTCGCCCCATCAACATCTTTCCACCCATATATGGAATAATTGTGTTCCAGTTCGACAAATATGGCCTTTCTGATCTCGACCAAAGAAGACTCAATCCCGCCTTTTTGTAATTCGATGTGTGCCTTTACCAAAAACAACTTAGCTTCTGACTCAATCAGCAAATCCAACAGAAATATTTCTTCCAGCCTTTTCCCTGTTGTGGATATGACAAGTGCATCAGCAAATTCCTCACATGCGTGTAGAAATCCCAATGCCGTTGTTGGTTCAACAAGTTCCCCTAGATGTTTTGCTAGAACTCTCTGTTTATTCATCGCCTTTAATTTTGTGGCATTCTTCGTCGGCAGCTCAACTTTCTTCAATTCACCTAATAATTCATCAAACGATTTCTTACTGTAGTCACGACCATCGTCATTTTTCTCCAGCAAGCAGGCGAGCACAATTATTTCGATGCTATCTTGCAAGATTATTAGACCGGCAGAACAAGAATGATTGGTGGATGCAGCTATTAGGTTTTTAGCATTTTTGAAGAGTACTCTTGATGTTATCAGCGAATTGACTGTTGCTTGTTGCATCGCCAATGTCGATCCTTTCCGAAATGTTTTAGCGTGGTTTGACCAACCAACACTTGGCTATTGGAGAAGGACATCACATCGCGAATCTCAAATTGACGCGAAACCCTATTGGCGAATTATACACATTACGTGTGGGAGTTTCGTCGTCCAGAATAAATTCTATCTAATAAGGAGAAAAGGGTTGCTCCCCAAAGTATTTCATAGATGCTTAACGGCGCGACCGATCTTGTCGCCTTTCACGACAAGTGGCTGTCGTAGGAAGGATGTGAGCGTATGAAAAGCCGAACTCGTTACCAATGGGCCATGTTGGTCCTTACACTAACAATCGTCATTATAATGGTGATTGAACTCTTGAATTAGTTGTAATTTACACGGCTAAGATTGAGTAAAAGGGCCGGCAGCGGTGGATCGCTGCCGGCCCCCATTTATTGAACCCCTGAATCGCTGGTTTTCGTTCTGTGAGAATTAAAACGTAGCTGTCAGGATTTCAAAAGGTTGATGCTTACGCAATCAAGCCCGTTACCAATGCCAAGAACATACACTCATGGTCTGAGATATGCAAATACTCTTGTAATAATCACTGTCTTGAACCTTGAAGCGATCACCGCCTATGTAGCCCACCGATCAGTGCAGTTGCAGCCACTTTACAGACTCAATAAGGACTTTGGGACTAGCCTATCTTCATTTAGACTTTTCGTACAGCCGTTGCCCTTATCGGGTTGTCTGTCGGATACCAATAGTCAATCGGCTCTGTATTATCTGACTTAGTTCAGGAATGAACCCACAAGTCGTAGTATTTGAGTATACCGTGGCGTTACAGTCGCACAGTCTATCTATTTGTGCTTTTAGGGTATCAAATAACTTTAAGTGACGTTATATAATATTCCGATATCCTAAAGTTACGTGAAGAGGTCATATGGGCGAGATAATTGGGTACGCACGAGTTTCATCTACTGGACAGAACCTTGATGCACAGATGATTGCACTCACCGGTGCCGGTTGCGACAAAATCTATAAGGAACAGAAATCTGGCACCAAACGTGCGGGGCGTGAAAAACTTACCACCCTTCTGGATTATGTCCGTAGCGGTGATACCGTTGTTGTGACTAGGTTGGATAGACTGGCTCGATCCTTGGCCGATTTAATCGATATTGGTAGTCAGTTAGAATCAAAGAATGTATCGCTGAAAATAATTGAACAGGATGTCGATACGTCATCGCCCTCTGGTAAGCTGTTCTTCCATATGTTGGGTGCATTCAGTGAATTTGAAAACTCACTGCGAAAAGAACGTCAGGCCGAAGGCATAGCAGCAGCCAAGGCACGGCCTGACAGCCCTTACAGAGGCCGTCCGACCAGCATCGATGCCGATAAGGTCAAAAGTATGCTGGCATCTGGCATGGGCCCTACAGCTACTGCGAAGGCGTTGTCGGTATCACGTCAATCAGTGTACCGGTTGATGAAGTAAACATGTAGTTCCAATCTTTGTTGATCGCTTGTTGAAGCATCGGTCGGACAAAGAAGGACCGGCTTGCCGGCATAAATTTCTTTCCAAAGATGACCAATTTTTATTTGTACAAAAAATCACTGTTTTGACTAATAATGCTTTCTATGAAATCGCATGATCTGATCAAAGCCCAGAGGAAAGAGCAACAGCTTACCCAAGTCGAATTGGCAAAGCTCTCTGGTTTATCCGTGCCTACAATACGTAATCTTGAACGAGGACATGGTCATATCCGGTCGGTTCAAGCAGTTATGTCGGTTCTTAAACTTCTATGGGCTTGGCACCCGCATGATGACACACGTTCAGTTGGTCGGTCTCTGGCAGATACAAGACGGGCGAAATCAATTTCACAACGTAAAATGGCCGCTTATATCGGTGTTACACTCCCAACCATTCAAGCTCTGGAGCAAAAGTTTACGGGGTCAATTCAAAATCTAGACAAGTACTTCAAGTGTTTAGGCATCCATCAAGTGTTGGCCCACAATAAAGATAATCTGGTTGAATCAAAGAGGCGTCTTGTTCCCAGCAAGAATGGCCATGATCAGGATTTAATTTTCACGCCACGAACATTAGCTGCACAAATAATCGATCATTTTAGTTCAGGGATCACCGGCTCAATATTGGACCCTTGTCGTGGCATTGGCGCATTCTATGATCAATACCCAGATCATTTGGATCGACGATGGTGCGAGATCACGCAGGGCAGAGATTTCCTAAAATGGCAAGCCCACGTAGATTGGATCATTACAAATCCGCCTTGGAGCCAGATGCGGGATTTCCTCAATCACGGTTACAACATCGCGGACAATATCGTGTTTCTATCTGCTATGAGCCACTTCACGACCAAGGCCCGAGTTAACGATATGAGAATAAATAGTTTTGGCATGAAAGAAGTATTGTATGTCCCGACACCCACAAATTGGCCTCATAGCGGTTTCCAAACGGCCGCAGTACATTTGCAACGACATTGGCGTGGGCCTTGTCAGTTTCATTATTTCTTTGGTTCAGATTGATTTGGGTTTCAATGGCTTGAGCAATTTTCAAAATCATTATGGAGGGATGAAAGCTTTCCCCCAGCATCGATGAGTTTCAATAACCGCTGAGATCAACAATAAAAATGCAGACAATAGGTTGGGGTTACGCAATCATGTGTTCCGGTGAAACTGCCTAAATACTATTGATACGATTGAAAGGGCAGAACGCAATGACCGCAGGTACAGAGAACTTTATAATACCGCTAAAGACCACAGCCGTTACGCTAAGTAGTGGAAGTATTTTCAATTACTCAGCACGTTTCCTTGAGATCGATTTATATCAGCCTGTTGTGACCCATTATGACCTGCAATCAACAAAGGGCGTTTTAAAGGACAACCAAGAGGGAATTCTATTCATAGAGTTCAACACGGTATCGGACTATCCCACATGTGTTGGGCACTGTTTGATCTCCAAGTATGGACCCATTTTATTGGTACAAGAGGTTTTTACAAGGGATGACGACAACAGAGTTGAAATGGAAAATATGTTCTGGGATGCCGCCGAAAGAATGGCTGGATTGACACTTTCGATCCCCAATAATTTGGAAGGCGCACGATTATCGTCAGCATCCAATAGTCTTGTTAAACACAAAAAGATGGGACTAGTTGAAACTCTGTTGCATGAACATTTTCAGCGACGTGAGGCCATAGCGAAAACCAAGAACAATCTCTGCTTGTAAAAGCTATATAATATCGTCGTGCCTTAGTAACAATTAGTGTATGAGTATTATTGGCTGCAAAAAACTGTATTCGCAACCAAGACAGCAATTGTAGCATCCCTCATTTCGTTCCAGCCAAAAACGATTGAGCACACCAAAACCGTTCAACAATTAAGCTGGTATTCGTGGAATTGGCTTTGGTAGGTTTTAACGGCCATACGTACTGAAATTGATCTGTTTTTGACAAGTGCTTAGCAAAATCATCGACTGGATTGCAGAGTGTCACGGTGGTTGAGCAGATCGACGACTGCCGTAGCATTGCGCTGATACACGCTTAACAGAACCAACGTTTGTTGAGTATTTCCACATTTTCAGCATAGACCAGTTACTAAGGAGTAATATATAATGTCTGATAGAAACCGGAACAAATAACACAATCCATTCTCTAGTCCGAAGTTTTAACCGTTCTTTGATCTGAATAAATAATGCTCTACCAGAACCAATCATACGGTGAATGAACTGCTCGGCATTTGATAAGCTTTTCCACCGTTTTTTTAGTCGTTCTTTTCTATAAGCTGCTTCCAGTTCAGTTACTCGTGCTGGATCAATAAGATCGGTTCTTACTGCATCGCGTTTACCAATACGAATATTCTTGTTGGCACGTGTCCATGTCGCATCCAATCTGGCAAATTCAATGACAGCATCCGTTGATTCACCACCAAATGAAAGTTCGACTTTTTCCAGACTGGTATATTCAAGGTAACCTTGTACCCCTCTAACAACGGCTCCATTTGGCATGACAATGTCTTCATAAGCATGACGAATGCAGACACGCTTCTTTCCTTTGTAGGCTTCGCAGAGGTGTTTGCTGATTTGTTGTTTCGATAAGAATGGATCAAACAGAACAAAATGAGCATGAAGCATCGCATACCGCTTATGAGGAAGCTCGCCATCTTGGAGTTCTGCAAGTAAATCTTCTGTAGAGATTTCAAAACCGAGTTCATCGACCCACTTTAGTACAATATCGAATTTACCACGCATTGTTCCATTAGGTGATATCGATTTGAGAATTTGGTACAGGCGTTTTCGGTGAAGAGCCGCTACTTCACGTAAATTGCCATCAATCGGAACCAGCGCAAGATTAATCGTAATCGGATGCAGCAATATCAGTGGAATACCGATGAACGGATCAACCATCCGCTGGCCGCCACGAACTTGGTAGTTGCCCGATAGTGTGCCACGTTTTGTGTTAACACGATTGCATGTACCGTGCACCAATCGCCGGTGGGATTCGATCTTTCGCTGTCCGGAACGTTTTTTGGGGTTTGAACAGTAAGGGCACCATTTATTGTTGCACCTGTGTTTTCTACTGCACTTAGAAACTTTCTTTATTGTCGGGTAAAACTCCGGATACTTTGATAGCTCTTTTAGGGCGGCCAATTTCTGCTGAACAAGACCACCGCTGGTCAATGACCAGTTATGGTAAATTTTGTTAATGCCCTCACGCATCCTTGCTACTGTTAATCGCTGCATCACTGCTCGACCTCTCCCATAGCGCAACTAAAGTTGCACTCTCATAGGTTTATGTAGGCCAATTCCGGTGAAATTCAGGTCAAACCAAGCAAAAAGCTCTCTGGGTCACCAAAAAAGCTGTTTGACACAGCCACCGGCCACTCAAAATGCATAAATACCAGTGCAACCGGAGGACCTGTTATGAACAGACAAAGAGTGACGATTAAAGAAGTCGATAGCGATTGCTGGCTGATGATGAAGCAATTGCGTGATGAAGAACGTCGATTTATGGGAGCGATAATCTCAGACGCAATTCGTTGCTATTGGGAAACGATCTTTGAAATCGACGAAGATCAAGAATGTGAAGTTGATTAGGGTAAATCGAACCGGCACACTGGCGTCATTGGTATTAACACCATGTTTCTCACGGTCATTTCTACAACATAGTTGATTAATAGTTCAGCATTTCAATCAGGACGAAACAATGTTCTAGTGCTTTGAAACCAGCAGGAACATTCAATGACCCCAATCAGCCAGTCGGCAATCAATAATGCTGCATGGTCGGCTTGTGACACACTTCACGGTGTCGTCGATCCATCGATCTACAAAGACTTTGTCTTAACAATGCTGTTCCTGAAATATCTGTCGGATGTATGGCTGGATCATCGCACCAGATACGAAGCAGAGCACGCTGACAGCCCTGAGCTTGTTGATGCATTAATGCTACAAGAAGCGTTTGTATTGCCACCAGAGGCGAGTTTTACTGCGTTACACGAGCAACGCCACAAAGCAGGCAATGGCGAACGCATCGACAAAGCCCTTCATGCGATTGAAGAGGCGAACATCAACAAGCTTCGGGATGTGTTTCAAGATGTCAGCTTTAACTCCAACAGGCTTGGTGATGAAGAACAGAAGAATGATATTCTACGTCATCTTTTAGAGGATTTTGCAAAACCAAGTCTTGATCTTCGCCCATCCCGTGTCGGCCAATTGGACATCATTGGTGGAACATATGAATATCTAATTGGTAAGTTCGCGGCCACGGCTGGCAAAAAAGCTGGCGAATTCTATACACCAGCGCAGGTATCCACATTGATGGCACGTCTAGTTGATCCACAAGAAGGCGACGATATCTGTGATCCCACCTGTGGGTCTGCATCTCTATTGATGAAATGTGGACGGCTGATACGGGATCACACCGGTTCCAAGCAATACGCGCTGTATGGACAAGAAGCTATTGGTTCGACATGGGCCATGGCCAAAATGAATCTGTTTCTTCACGGGGAAGAAAACCACCAGATCGAATGGGGTGATACCGTTCGCAATCCAAAGCTCCGGACATCTGATGACATGCTACGTCACTTTGACGTTGTCGTGGCCAACCCACCGTTCAGTTTGGATAAATGGGGCACGGGCACTGCTGAAAATGATAAGTTTGGCCGGTTTCGCAGAGGTATACCACCCAAGACCAAGGGCGATTATGCATTCATCCTGCATATGATCGAAACTCTGAAACCTACGTCTGGTCGTATGGCAGTTGTAGTACCGCACGGGGTTTTGTTTCGTGGGTCATCTGAGGGTAAAATCCGGCAAAAGCTGATTGAAGAAAACCTATTGGACGCAGTCATCGGGCTACCAGAAAAACTATTCTTCGGCACTGGGATACCAGCAGCAATACTAGTATTCAGAAAACAAAAGGCCGATAAGAATGTTTTGTTCATCGATGCGAGTCGTGAATTTGAGTCCGGCACTAACCAGAACAGTCTGACAGATGCCAATCTAGACAAGATCATCAATACCTTCACCGCACGACAAACCGTGGACAAATATGCATATGTGGCGACGGCGGATGAAATTGCTGAAAACGATTTTAACCTGAATATCCCTAGATATGTGGATACCTTTGAAGAAGAGGAAGAGATTGATTTGATGGCCGTTCGTCAGGAACGGACGAAGCTGAAAGCTGATCTCGCTGATCTGGAAGTTCAGATGGAAGGCTATATGCGGGAGTTGGGCTATGGTGCCTGATGGCTGGAAACAGATTCGACTCGACCACAATGCCAAACACGTAACCAGTGGATCGCGGGGATGGGCCGAATACTATTCAGTGCATGGAGATGTATTTGTCAGGATCACGAACCTTCAACGCACCTCTATCAAGCCCAATTGGTCCAACACGAAACATGTCAAGCTACCTGTGGGCATGAATGAGGGCCTACGCACCAGACTTCGGCAAGGTGATATTCTCCTCTCAATCACGGCTGACCTAGGGATTATCGGCTACATTCACGACGAACCAGACGTGCCGCATTACATCAATCAGCATGTGGCATTGGTGCGACTGGACCAGCAAGAGATTGATCCTGAGTTCGTGGCATACACACTCTCATCAACGGTGATGCGACATGCCATTCAACGTCTCAATGATGCCGGTGCGAAAGCTGGGTTGAGCCTACCAACAATCCGCAGCATACCGTTGAAGGTCCCCCCCCTCCCCGAACAACGCAAAATTGCGGAAATCCTATCAACATGGGATAGGGCCATAGAAAACACCGAGGCTCTGCTGATCACGGCGCAGGACCAGAAGCGTGCTCTTATGCAGGCCCTGCTAACCGGTAAACGCCGGTTTCCGGAGTTTGAAGGGGAAGAGTGGCGTGAGGTGAAATTGGGGGATGCTATGAGTTTACAAAGCGGGTTTGCTTTCAAAAGCGACCACTTTGCTGACCACGGAATTCCCATCATTCGCATCACAAATGTTGAAAGTACGATCAATATGGAAGGTAGTCCCTATTATGATGAAAACCCTGACTTGGAACGATTCATCGTTTCAGACGGTGACATTTTAATTTCGATGACAGGATACGTGGGAAAAGTTGGCGTCTTTGTCAGCACTGAAAAATGTCCAAAAGCTTACTTAAACCAACGCGTCGGGCGGGTAGTGCGCAAATGCGACGGCCCCTTGATAGGTGAATATCTCTTGCAGCTATTAAAGACTGATCACTTTGTCAGAGAAGTCAGAAATTTGTCAGCCGGTGGAGCGCAGCCGAACGTCAGCAGCCGCGATATTTGCGCTATTAGGTTCAAAGTTCCAGAAACGGCCGAGCAGCAGAAAATAGCTGAGATATTGTCTATTGCAGACCGTGAGATTGAACCATTGAAAGGAATCTGCACTCGCCTCCGATCCGAGAAAAAAGCCCTAATGCAGCAACTGCTGACCGGCAAACGGCGAGTGGCGGTGTAACATGACAGACAAAGCCACAGCCCCACCGATTATCACTTACGCTCAGGCTCTAAGGGTAACCTCTATCAAACGCGGCTATATCAAGTGTCGCTTGGTCCATATGAAGGACCGTTCTTTCGTTTTACCCGATGTGTTGTTTTCTACTGAGTTGATGGGCAAATTCTATGTTCCAAAGTTCTTCACTCCCAATATCATAGCATTCTTCGGTGGCGATGGTTCCGCCGATCATTGCAGGCTAACCTTGGAGCTTCTGAACGGCACCGATGTAGAGATAGTTTTCTTCCGACATGGGTTGGTTCGAAACTGTCGTGATGGTTCATTCATCTACAAATGTGCGTTTTCACCAAAAGAAGGAAAACCCTTACCCAAGCCATGCGGGAAATGGCGACGGCACGATCACTCTTTCAATGTTCTTTTATACCACCATACCAACGTGGACGCAGAGAAGGGCATAAAGGCCAGCCAAGAGTTGTGGAGTTCCCCTTGGAACATCCAAGGTAGTAAAAGACTTGAAAATATTGGGTACTGCTATTTCACCAGCATTCCCAGAATCCGGCATGAGGGTGACCTACGTGAAGTTGCCATGTCACAAATGGGTGTCGCTCATTTCCTCCCGACCAATGCACCCTACAGTGCTGAGTTCGCATCAGCACTACCTGTCCCGAAACGAACGCCCAAAGACATGGATCGTAGCCTAGGGTATTGGGTGGATGCTGAGAATGTTTCTCCAAGCCACCTCTGGCTACACCGACCAATGTCTGATCCCGCCTATTACGAAGTCGTACTGCCACGAGTGTATCGCTTGGGTGTTGAAACTGGGTATAAACTGCCCTTGAATGGCAAGGGCGTTAATATCGATCCGGCAAGAGCCAAACTCCTCAAGTACGTCGTGGTCGGTGATGCATCCTCTCCAGAGGGATTGTGCGCACCGTACAGCGAAGAGGAAGTTATTGACCTCGCGAAGATCGACGAAAATTCAAAAGGATTGGAGATTATCGGCATGTGGCATGAAAAGAAGAATAGTAATCTATTCCCAAGCCTCGATGTTGAGCATGCCAATGTGATTTCAGATAGTTTCTGAAATGATTTCTCATCACCATTCCCCCGACACCCGTGAAGAGGCCGCTGCTAAACTTCCAGCATTGCACGTGTTGATGGCGATGGGTTGGCAATATCTATCCCCGTCGGATTGTCTGGCTCTCCGTGGTTCTGAACATTCGGTGCTGCTGGGTGATATATTGCACGAACATCTTGGCCGCCATCAGTTCGACTATAAAGGACAAATGCGCAACCTGTCAGAGCAGGGCATAAATCAGGTTGTTAGAACAATATCATCCACTGGATTAAGTGAAGGTCTAATCCCCGCCAACAAGGGGATATACCAACATCTGACCCTTGGTATTACCATCACAGAGTTTGTTGATGGGCAGCGTCATCCAGTAACCGTTCCTCTGATCGACTGGCATGATATCACCGCTAACCGATTTCAGGTGACCGAAGAACTCAGCGTCGAACGGCCTGCCGGATTGGGGACATACCGTCCAGATGTGATTTGCTACGTAAATGGTATTCCACTGGTGGTGATTGAAGCAAAACGACCAGTATCATCCACCAAAGATAAAGCCATGGTCGATGAAGGTATCAGCCAGCATCTGCGTAACCAGATGGGCGATGGCATCCAAGACTTATACGTCTATTCACAGTTATTATTATCAATATCCGGCGTTGATGGGCGTTATGGTACTACCAACACCCCAAAGAAATTCTGGTCCATCTGGCGTGAAGAAGAAATCACCGATGCGGATATACAATCCATCAAGTCCACAGCCCTCTCAGAAGCCCAGCTAGACGCTCTATTCGATGACAAGTCTCATTGGGCCAAAAAAGACTTCAATGCTCTCCACAGCGGCCCTGTGCTGCCTACAGAACAGGATAGACTGATCATCAGCCTATTGCAACCTGATCGGTTGTTGGATTTCACCCGACGGTTCATCTTCTATGACAAAAAGATGGGTAAGATTGCTGCACGGTATCAGCAGGTCAGTGGCACCAAAGCAATAGTAGATCAGATCAAACACAAGAACCCAGATGGCGGTCGTCAAGGTGGCGTGATCTGGCATACGACAGGCTCTGGGAAATCAAATCTGATGGTATTCCTGACCAAGGCATTGCTGCTGGAGCCAGAGATATCCGATTGTCGGGTCATCATCGTTACGGATCGTATTGATCTTGAAAAACAACTGGCGTCCACATTCTTGACCAGTGGTGCATTCGGATCAGAGGTGGCCACCAAAAAGGATGGTGAAAAGGCCAAAGTCCAATCAGGTAAAGACCTCGCCAAACGCATTGGCTCTGGTAACGAGCGTATTATCTTTACGCTATTACAGAAGTTTCATTCTGCCACAAAACTACCAGAATGCCATAATCCATCTGATAAGTTGATCGTACTGGTGGATGAAGGTCACCGTAGTCAAGGCGGTGAAGGTCATGAACGGATGCGACAAGCATTACCAAATGCTGCATTCATCGCGTTTACCGGCACACCCCTGCTGAAAGAAGATAAGACCCGCAATAAGTTCGGTCCTATTTTGCATGCATATACCATGCAGCGGGCGGTTGAGGATGGTGCTGTTACCCCGCTGGTCTATGAAGAGCGTAAACCGGTGGTAGATATCAATGAAGCGGCCATCGATGCGTGGTTTGATAAGATAACAGTATCTCTATCGGATCAGCAAAAGTCGGATTTAAAGAAGAAGTTCTCTTCAAAGGGCCAGATATACGGTGCCACCAATCGTATTGATCTGATCGCGTATGACATCGCTGTCCATTTCACCGAAAATTTTGCCAAGCTTGATCTGGGACTCAAAGCACAATTAGCCACTGATAGTAAACTATCAGCTATTCGTTACAAAGCTGCCCTTGATGCCACCGGAATGGTTACTAGTGCTGTGGTGATATCACCTCCCGATACTCGTGAGGGCCATGAAGATACCGATGAAACCAATCTGCCAGAGGTGCAAGCTTGGTGGAAACAAAACGTTGGCAATAACGCAGATACCTATCAGGCCGATACAATCGAAGCATTTAGTGAAGATGGGTCACCAGATATCCTGATTGTAGTAGATAAACTGCTAACCGGTTTTGATGAACCCCGTAATGCGGTGCTATATATCGATAAGAACCTTAAAGGGCATAATCTATTACAGGCAATAGCACGGGTTAACCGGCTTCATGACGCTAAGAAACACGGGTTTCTTATAGATTACAGAGGTATATTGGCTGAACTGGACACATCCATTCAGGACTATCAGGACTTGGCTGAGCAAACCCAGTCTGGGTATGATGTCGATGATCTGGTTGGCACTGTCACCAATGTGTCGATGGAATACAAGCGTCTTCCATCATTACATGATCAACTATGGGCCATATTCTCTGGCGTTATCAACAAAGCGGACTGGGAACAGTTCCGTCGTGTACTAGTACCCGACTATCAGGATGATGCTGGTTCTATTACCGATAACAATCAGAAAATCCGTGAAGACTTCTATGATGCACTGACAGCATTTGGCATGTGCCTGAAACTGGCCCTGTCATCACGCACATTCTTTGAGGATGGTGGCTGTTCAGAAGAAACCATCTCTACATATAAACGTGATCTGAAATTCTTTACTGAAATACGCATTCAGGCAAAACGCGACGCACAAGAGGTTGTGGATTTTTCTGAATATGAATCTCAGATACGCCGGTTGGTGGATAAACAGGTGGTTGGTATGGAAATCATCGACCCCGATGGTGTTATCATGGTCGGTGGCCTTGGTACCTCAGATGATCCCGAAGACTGGACAGATGAAAAGAAAGGAACAGAAGCTGATATAATTAAGACAAGACTTCGCAAGACAATCGAGCAGTGGCTGATTGACGACCCTTATGCCCAGCGCGTTTTTTCTGAATTACTGAAAGAAGCCATAAAGGCCGCAGAAGACTTATTTGATCATGTTGGCAAACGGTACATCCTATTCAAAGACCTAGAGACCCAGATCAACAACAGGGATACACCAAACGTTCCTGATCGGTTTGCTGATAAACCGATGGCGCAATCATACTACGGAGCCTTTTTGGAAACCCTTGGGATTGATAAAGCCAATAAATTCACCGAAGATGATCTGGTGGCTGAGGCATTTCATATCGATACCACTGTTGAAGCTGCCGTTCGCACCCACTCTATCAACCCATCAAGCATCGAAGCTGAGATACGCCGGTCACTATTACCACGATACTTCAAATTTCTGGGTGGGTTGGATGATGCCAATCCACTGATAGATCAAGTGATCGCTATTGTTCGTGCCGGTGATGTGAAACGACGATTATGAATAAGTCGTTTACGCTGGTGTATGGCGATCATCGCATCCCGTATGATGTTACGTCTGACCCGACCCGATCATCCAAAGTAGCCATTCATGTTAACCCAGACGGTTCTGTATCCGTTGATGCGCCGCCGGAGCTTCCAGATGGGGCTATTCAGGCGGCAGTACAAAAAAGAGCACGATGGGTCAGCAACCACGTAGCGAATGCGAATCAACGATATGCACACGTGCAACCCAAATCATATGTATCTGGTGAGCAGGTTCTGTATTTGGGTCGCCGGTATATGCTGAAAGTCATACCAACCGATCATGCGCCAAAACGAGTTCGGTTGATTGGTAATCGTCTGGTAGTTCATACACGTTCAACATCACCAGATCGCGTTAAAGGCCAAGTTCGTGCGTGGTATCGAGTTAAAGCACGGGACTATTTTGCAAGACGACTGGATGATCTATCCATACGATTGCCGTGGGTTAATGGTACACCAAGTTTTAGATTACTGGATATGACACGGCAGTGGGGAAGTTGCTCATCTGATGGACAGATCATTGTTAACCCTCATTTGGTGAAGGCCCCTAGGGATTGCATCGATTATGTTTTGATCCATGAGCTTGCCCATCATAAGCATCACGACCATGCGGCCGCGTTCTGGGGGTTGGTTGAACAGCATTGTCCTGACTGGCGTAAGAGCAAACATCACTTGGATGGGCTGGTGGAACTGTTGATGGTTGAGTAAGCAATGAATGCCCAACCGCCAAGTCGGATGAATGAGCGATCCTTAAAATCAAGAACCACAAGGCAAGGCTGTCAACATAGAACCAATATGATTGTATTGGACCGTCTTCACGGCCACGCATATTTAGGCTCACACGGTCGGGCAGTTACGTTAGCGGTTACGTTAGTGGATGATTCGATATCATTAAACCCTTAAAAATAAGGCTCTATTCTATCGACATGCAGATATATTTCATTTCACAACACCCTTGGGTCTGTCGCATCAACCCAGCGTCGTTTGACTTCAAATTCAGGGCCATCGTCGTAGTGACGGATGGCACCTGCCTCCTTGTGTCCTAATATAGCCCTCTGAATCTGAATGTCTGCTCCAGCGCGACGCATAGCATTCACGAACGTTGAGCGAAGTGAATAAAGGGCCTTCTGTGGGTCCGTTACCGGGTCCTGCATTTGCTTACGTAACAATCGGCTAAAGTTGTGCCGGACTGATCCCACCCTATCAGTCTTGATGTTCTGGAACGTCTTCAAGCCACCGTTGGCAACCCAATCCGGCAGGCCAGCAAGCTCTGGATGTAACGGGACTACCCTTGTCGAACTCTCCGTCTTGCTACCTTTGATCCTGATTAACTTGTCATTTACATCGTCTGGGGTGAGCCTGATGACTTCAACGGGGCGCATTCCTGAAAAAGCTAAGACGCGCACCACCATGTGAATAGCGTCGCGGCGCTCATCGGTGAGACCTTTGGCGGGTTTACCCCATATGTCTTGAGCGGCTACCAGAATGCGACACATTTCGGTTGGTTCAAACGGCTTCCATTTCCGTTCCTCGATAGGCCGTTTATCGCGGGGAAGTTTGACACCCGCCATGGGATTGATATCGATCAGGTCTTCATCGAACGCGAAGCTAAAGATGCCTTTGATCGGGGTGAAGACTGCTTGTATCGATGCAGGCTTAATCTCACCGATCAATTGATCACGCAGTTGGCGCAGGTGATCCGTGCGCACATGACCGATGGGAACGTCACCGGTGATTGCGATAAGACGAGCCAGTTCACGGCGATACTTTGATCGTGTCCCACGCCGAATGGAGTTAAAGTCACAGTACCGTCGAGCAACGTTGGAGATCGTGTTGGGGTCTGGTGAAAGCTCGGATATCTTTCGTTCCAACTTGCGCTTTATGAATTCGTATTCATCTTTTTGATCGGGGTCCGAAGGTGGCTCTCGATCCGAACCAAAACCGACATCATAGGCTTCTGCTATCCAATCCAAGTACAGTTCAGGTGCCATGGGAACGGGCAGATCAACGAGTCTAATCTTTGCATCACGAACGAGATTTGGTTCTAAGGTCTCAATATGCTTTACTATCTGTGGGTATCGTGGGACATGTTTGACCCTCGACGGCGGGTCACCGCGCCTTGTTTCCTCAATCCAGAAATTGATCGTTTTTATGTTGGTGTCTTGATTGGGCTTTCCGGCATATGCGGCTTCCGCGTCTAGCAACATCTTTGCAGCGGCTTGCCACGGACGAGGGATAGCATTTTTAGGAAAATACTGTTTCTCCCCTTCTAGGCGCTGGGTCATCTCATAGAAGCGGGGAAGGTCAAGTGGATTAGGTTCAGCAGTATGTTTGGCCCTTGCCTCCCGCACAGCAGCCACTCCCGCCTCACGCAGCCTGTCAGGGTTACGCAGTTTGGCAATGAGTTCGTCGTGTTCATCTGCCCATGTAACAATCATCTGAACAGCTTTAGAGTAGCTCACATCACCACACGGAATCTGCCACCGACGAATGCCCAGATGCGCCTGCATTTTCTGTGGCACTCGTCGTTGATAGAAGTATCGACCACGGTCGATTTTCAGGTAGGGGACCTTCTCTTCATCATTCATTGTATCGAATTCATGTGCATTTGTATCGAATATGGACTGTATGAGATACATGGTAGCATCTCATGTTCATAAAAAACAGTATAATGAGTAGTCTGGTGGGCGACCCTGGAATCGAACCAGGCATGGGTCACCCCGGCGGAGTTACAGTCCGCTGCCGCACCTTGCAGCACGTCGCCCGTTCTTGAAACGCAGCTACATAAGCCGTTTCGGAACAGGCGTGTGAATACTTCTCCGCCCCCAACGCGTCAACCCAAAAAACCCGCCATTTCACAAGCGCCTTGCACGGGTCAAGCCGACCGTGCGATAGCGGCTTATGGCTCCGAGATCGCAGAAAAAACCCCAGTGGGTCGTTGACAAGGAAAAGACCCGGAAAACCGCCGGGTCCGAGACCGTTTGGCTCTTTGGCATCCATGCGGTGCGTGATGCGCTGATGAACCCAAAGCGCGAAAAACTGCGCTTGATGGTGACGAAAAACGCCGCTGATCGGTTGAGCGAGGCGATCAACGTCTCAGGCATGGAGCCCGAAGTGGTCGAGCCACGCAAATTCGACGCACCACTTGATCCGCAATCCGTGCATCAGGGGGCTGCGATTGAGGTCAAGCCGCTGGTCTGGGGCTCCGTCTCGGAGATTTGTGCAACCGGCCCAGGTGCCCCTTTGGTCTTGCTGCTTGATCGGGTGACGGACCCGCATAATGTCGGCGCAATCCTGCGATCTGCCGAGGTTTTTGGGGCCCGCGCCGTGATCGCACCGCATCGCCATTCAGCGCCGGAAACCGGGGCATTGGCCAAAACCGCGTCGGGTGCATTGGAACGCCAGCCCTATCTGCGGGTGCAAAACCTTGCCAATGCGATGCGGGCGATGAAGGAAATGGGCTATTTCCTGATTGGCCTTGATGGCACGGCGGAAAAATCGCTCGATGCGACATTGGCGGAATTGCCGCCCGTTGCCACCGGTCTGGTGCTCGGGGCCGAGGGGCCGGGTCTCAGGCAACTGACCCGCGAGACCTGCCATGCGCTTGCCAAGATCGAATTTGCCGGAGCGTTCGGGTCGCTGAATGTTTCAAATGCCGCCGCTGTCAGCCTTTATGCGACCGCAAAACGGCATGGTTTGGGGTAAAACCCGCGGTTTTCTGAAAGATTTCTGACAATCCCTCACGCTTTGGCGAGGCGGGTTTTGCCAGGACGCAAGCAAGATTAAAACAGTTGCAGATACTCGTGCAAAGGACATGACATGCAACCGAACCGCCGCCATTTTCTGGCCCTGACAACCGCTTCCATCGCGCTTGGCGCCCTGCCCGCCATGGCCGCTGAACCAGAATTTTTCCAGACCGACGGAATTGCCATCAACGGCTCCGATGCGGTCGCCTATTTCGCCGAAGAAGGCCCTGTCGCGGGATCAAGCGAATTCACTTTCGACTATATGGGGGCCACCTGGCTTTTTGCCTCGGCGCAAAACCGTGATGCCTTTGCCGCCACGCCTGCAAAATACGCGCCACAATTCGGCGGATATTGCGCCTATGCAGTGTCGCGCGGCTACACAGCAACAACCGATCCAAATGCCTGGACCATCTACGAGGGCAAATTATACCTCAACTATTCCCGCCCCGTGCGCGCGATCTGGGCCACGGCCAAGGCCAGCAATGTCGCCGCCGCAGAGGCGAACTGGCCCGGAGTTCTTAACCACTAGTGCGTGATTTCACAGTTTCTTTACCCGATCTTTAAAAGAATCGCGGCAAACACAAATTATAACCCGAGGGCGCGAATTGGAACGTCGCGCTTTTCATCACTGTCCCTCGTTCCGCCACTGGCGCCCGGAGCAACCCCCGCCCCGGGCGCTTTTTTGTGCCGAATTGTCTGGCCCGCCCCGTTGGCTTTGATAAAACACCGCCATGACACAGACCCCAAGCGACTCACTCCTGCGCAAAATACTGAGCGAAAGCCGGACCTTTGCCTGTGTCGGCGTCTCGGCCAATGAAATCCGGCCCTCTTATTTTGTGGTGCGTTACCTCAGCTATCGCAACTACCGCGTGGTGCCGGTCAATCCGGTAATTGCCGGGCAAAAGCTGTTCGGGGAGGTAGTCTACCGTGATCTGGCGTCGATCCCGAAGGATATTCAGATCGACGTGGTTGACATCTTTCGCCGCTCCGAAGCGGTTCCTGCGATTGTGGACGAGGCATTGGCACATCTGCCCGGCCTCAAGACAATCTGGATGCAGGTCGGTGTCAGCCACAAAGCCGCCGCGCAAAAGGCCGAGGATGCCGGGGTGCAGGTGATCCAGAACCGCTGCCCAAAGATCGAATATCAGCGGCTTTTTGGCGAATTGCGCAAAGCCGGGATAAACACAGGCATAATCTCATCGCGGCTTTAACTTGACCTTGCCCTTAAAGCCCTGCGCAGCATAGTGTTGCCTCCGAAAAACTCTCATTTCGTCAAAGGACATTCCCATGAGCAACGGCCCCACCTACGGTTTTGACACCCTTCAAATTCACGCAGGTGCCCGGCCCGATCCGGCCACCGGTGCGCGGCAAGTGCCAATCTACCAGACCACCGCTTATGTCTTTCGCGACGCGGATCACGCGGCGGCTTTGTTTAACCTCCAGGAGGTCGGCTATATCTATTCCCGCCTGACCAACCCGACGATTGCCGCGCTGCAAGAACGGGTGGCAACATTGGAAGGCGGCGCTGGCGCGGTTGCCTGTTCGTCGGGTCACGCAGCCCAGATCATGGCGCTGTTCCCGCTGATGGGTCCGGGGCTGAATATCGTCGCATCGAACCGGCTTTATGGCGGCACGATCACCCAGTTTTCCCATACAATCAAACGGTTTGGCTGGTCCTGCACGTTTGTCGATCTCGACGATGAAAAGGCCGTGAAAGCCGCGATTGACGACAATACCCGCGCGATTTTCTGTGAAAGCATCGCCAATCCCGGCGGCTATGTCACGGACATCAAATCTATCGCCAAGATTGCCGACAAGGCTGGTATTCCGCTGATCGTGGACAATACATCGGCCACACCCTACCTCTGCCGCCCGATTGAAATGGGGGCGACGCTTGTGGTGCATTCGACCACCAAATACCTCACCGGCAATGGCACCGTTACCGGCGGCGTCGTGGTTGACAGCGGCAATTTCGACTGGTCCGCCAGCGACAAATTCCCCTCGCTTTCCGCGCCGGAGCCGGCCTATCACGGCCTCAAGTTTCATGAAACCTTCGGCAATCTGGCCTTCACCATCCACGGTATCGCCATTGGTCTGCGCGACCTTGGCATGACCATGAACCCCCAGGCCGCGCATTACACGTTGATGGGGATCGAGACCCTGTCGCTGCGCATGGACAAACATGTCGACAACGCAGAAAAAGTGGCGAAATGGCTGGAAAAGGACGACCGGATCGAGGCCGTGACCTATGCCGGGCTGAAATCCTCGCCCTATTACAAACGCGCACAAAAACACTATCCGCGCGGGGCTGGTGCGTTGTTCACCATTGCGTTGAAGGGCGGCTATGATGCTTGCGTCAAATTCGTAAACGGGTTGGAGATTTTCAGCCATGTCGCCAACCTTGGCGATGCGCGGTCGCTGGTCATTCACTCGGCTTCGACCACGCACCGGCAGTTGACAACGGAACAGCAGATCGCCGCCGGGGCCGGGCCAAATGTGGTGCGGATTTCCATTGGAATCGAGTCGCCCGAAGATCTGATCGCGGACATTGATCAGGCGTTGATCAAAGCGGTCGGCTAAAGCAATTGACGGGTGCGCAACCTCTTTGAATGCGGACCCGTCAGTCCAACGCCCAGCGGATTGTTACGTCAGCAGAAACAATCTGCGTCCCTTCGGCAATTGGTGATGCATCAAGACGCAAAGCCTCGGCACGAAAAACCGGGCTTGCGACATCTGCCGTCTCGCTGATCATCTCGATGGCCCCAAGGGTCACTCCGGCAGCCTTGGCAAAGACTTCGGCCTTGTGGCGGGCGTCCTCCACCGCCAGCACCCGAGCGCGATCCAGAAGCGGGGCCTGATCGGTGATTGAAAAGGAAATGGATTCGATCCGATTGGCCCCGGCTGTCGCCAAGGCATCCAGCACTGCGCCCAAGGCGGGAATGTTGCGCACCTTAATGCGCAAAATGTTCGTGGCAACAAAACCATCTATTTCCAATGGCTTATCAATGCTGGTCTGGCGATTGCTCCATTGCGGGTTGACGGAAAACTGCACCGTCTGAATGTCCGCGCGTTGAATTTTCTGCGCCTCCAGCAAGGCAAAAACCTCGTTCATCCGCGCCGCATTTGCACGCATCGCACGATCTGCTGTCGGCGATGTGGTGGTCACGCCGACCGAAATTTCCGCAACATCAGGTGCCGCTGAAACAGACCCACGCCCGCTCATGGAGATATACGCTCCTTCGGCAAAGGCCGGCGCAACAGAGAAAAACAGGCCGAGAAATACCAAAACGAGCCGCATGAAACCCTCCAAAAGCGGTTGTCAGAGGTCGCAGGCTACGGGCGCTTGGGGCGATCTGGCAAGCCCGGAGTGACTAAAAATCCCGGGATCAGCAGATTCCCGCTATTTATTGTTTCCATGCTATAAGGTGACTCCCTAAGCGCTCAAAAGCCTGATAAAATCCATGGCATGAAACCGAATTTTGCGCTTAACCTTAGCCATGAAGGCATCGTGTTGCTGCATCGCTCGCCCAAGGGGACTTGGGTGGAGGTGGGCGATGTTGCGCTGGACGATCCCAATCTACGCGACAACCTGTCGTTCCTGCGCTCTACCGCTGTAGGGCTGGACGGCAAGGGTTTTGGCACGCGACTGATCATTCCGAATTCGCAAATCCTATACCGCAGCATCCACGCCCCTGGCCCAACCCCCGAAGACCGCGAACAGCAAATCTCAGCGGCTTTGGAAGGCGAATTGCCCTATCCCATCGACGAATTGGCCTTTGACTGGCGGCGCGAAGGTGACGCGGTCGTCGTGGCAATTGTTGCGCGTGACACCCTGGAAGAGGCGGAGAGTTTTGCGGTCGAACACCGCTTTAACCCGATCGGCTTTGTCGCCCGCGAAACTGACGAAACGGACTCGTGGGAGCCGTTTTTCGGTCGCACGGATTATTCTTATGCGATCCTTGATGAAGATGTGGACTTGCGGGAACCGGCGTTGGAGACCACCGACGAGGCCACGCTTTTCGACGATCTGGACGCGGAAACAGAAGCGGCAGACGATCTGCCCGATGCAATAGATGACGTGGAAGCGCCGCAAGATGACGCCGAAGCCTTAAACGTCACAAATTTCTTTGTCGATGAGGATGCGGAACCCGCCGAAGGGTTAAACCTGTTTGCGCAAACCAATACCGAAAGCACAGACGATGACGCGCCTGCCCCGGAACCCGAAACCGCTGCACTAGAACCCGAAGCCGATGAGCCGTTAGTCGAGGCAACGGGCGATGTGCCGACGCCCAGCTTTGCCAGTCGCCGCTCGATGATGACGGTTTCGGGCGGAGATTCCAAAAATCGCCCGCTGAACCGCGTGGCCCCGCGCATTGCCCTTGGCGAGGCGGGTGGCGAAGAGCTGCCAAATGGTCCGGTCCTGAGCGATGAAGAACGGTTGCGTGCAGAATATCTGCGCGACGAATCCAAGGCGCCCGGACCTTTTGCGCGGCTGAAAAACTCGATCGCACCTCTTGGTTCAAAGACCGCCAAAGCACTGACAACAGGCGCTAAATCAGTCACAAGCAGGGCGGGAAAACTGACCGGATCACTGGTCGGTGGGCTTGGGGCAAAACTGGCGTTCGCCGGGAAAAGCCGCAAGGCAACCCCGGATGACGACACGCCGATGGTTGTGCCGCTGGAAACCAAATCGGGTGTTATCGCCCCCATTGATGCGCCCGAAACTGCCGGCGCTGAGCCAACGCCCGACGAGGGGCACGAAAAGCCGTCCAATCGGCAAAAAATGATCGCAGCGGGCATTGTTGCTCTGGCTCTTCTCTTTGGCGGGGTTTGGCTGTTCCTGCCGGGTGAAACCCCGATCAATCTCACCGGCGATCCGGCGATTGACGCTGAAAACGCCTCTTTCACAACGCTTGCGGAACGGGGCGTGACGCGGGAAAATCGTGCCCGTCACCGGCCGAGTGATTTTGAGGAAACGGTTGCGTCGCTGAACCCCGACCTTTTGATCACCATCCCCGAACGCCCAGCGCGGCGGACCTTGCTGGCAGAGGAAGACGATCCCGATCTGGGCTTGCCCGACACGGCTGAAGATCTATCGGACCTCACCGAAGAAGAGCTGGCCGATATTCGCCGCGCAGGTGCGCCGGTCCCAACTGCCGAGGAATTTGCCGAAAATGGCGAAGGAGATGAGAGTTCGCTGTTTTCGGACGAGGAAATCGCAGTGCTTTATGCGGAAACCGGCGTGCTACAAGAACTCCGCATCCCGCCGAAACCCCGTTTGGATCAGGACCGCGACGACATTTATGTTGCCCAGCCGGATATCGAATTGGGCGCGCAGGATGCAACCATTCTGCCCGACTTCAACAACGGTGTCGCGGATGATCCACCCCGTCAGTTGATGTCGCCGGTTTCGCCGGACATCGAATTTGAGGTGGACGAGCGCGGCTTTGTCATCGCAACACTCGAAGGCGCGTTGAACCCCGATGGCGTGCTGGTTCGCAAGGGTCGACCAGAGGTCCGGCCACCTGAAAAACCCGCCCGCGAGGAACTGGTGCCGCCCAATCCTTTGGCCGCATTAAAGCCCAAACCCCGGCCTGAAGCGCTAAAAACCGGCGAAGCGGCGATTTTTGTGCAAGGCACGCTGACAATCGCGGCGCTGCGCGAAAAACGCGCCCGCCCGCGCCCTCAGTCCGAGCAATTCGCGCTAGCGACCGAGGCGGATGCACAAAGCGCGTCTGAACTTGCGATCCTGACCTCTTTTCAACCCGCAAAACGGCCTTCGGATTTTTCCGAACTGGTCGAAAAAACCCGGATCCAACTGGCTTCGGCCTCGCCCGCCACAGAAGAAATTAAGCGGGACGTTAACGTAAATACCGGTCCAGCGCTTCCGACCCGCGCGTCGGTTGCCAAACAGGCAACGATCAAGAACGCGATTAACCTGAGCAAAATCAATCTGATAGGGGTTTATGGATCGCCTTCCAAACGCTCGGCCCTGTTGCGACTTCCCAGTGGGCGATATGTGAAAGTGAAGATCGGCGATCGGATTGATGGCGGCCGGGTTGCCGCAATCAGCACGAATTCCTTGTCCTACGTCAAAAGCGGACGCAATCGTGTGCTAAAGGTGCCGAACTAGCCAAAGCGCTGATCTTTAGCGAAATTCTGCGTGGGTAGGGTGGATTTGAGTATTTCTGCAAAAGAGAATTGTGCCCCGAGAACGCGCTTTGCCCCGCACGATGTTTTTCCGGCGGGGGAAAGCTTTTCCTTCAAAAAAGAACGGCGGGCCCGCCTGAGGTGCGGTTCAAAATGATGCCAACAGGGCGTCACCCCTGTAAGTCCCGGACGTTATATCGGCCCCCTCCACTCGGATTGTTTACCGTGGTGTTCGCGGAGGATTGAACCTGGTCGTTACGAATTCGCGTGTTGGAGGTTCTAGTCGCCAAGCGTTAAAATTTGATGACTGCACGGTGGGTTTTTTCAAAGCAGCATCCAGGCGGCGAGGCCCAGAAATGCGAAAAAGCCGACAATATCGGTGACGGTGGTCACAAAGGCACCCGAAGCCAGCGCGGGGTCCACGCCGGCCTTGTCAAGCCAGATCGGGATCAATACCCCAGCAAGACCTGCCACCAGCAAATTGGCGATCATCGCTAGTGCAAGAACCAGACCAAGCATCATCGAGCCGAACCAGACATAACCGACGACCCCGATAATAACCGCGAAAATCAATCCGTTAGCCAGACCGACGAGCCCCTCGCGGCGGATCACGCGCCACATGTTTGACCCCGTCAAGTCCTTGGTGGCAATCCCACGCACGGCAACCGTCAGGCTTTGCGTTCCGGCATTTCCCCCCATCGACGCGACGATGGGCATCAGAACGGCAAGGGCAACAATCGCCTCAATTGTGCCGGCAAATTGTGCGATGACCAGCGAGGCAAGGATCGAGGTGACAAGGTTGACCGCCAGCCAGGGAAAGCGCGCCCGGGTCGTGGAAATCACCCGGTCCGCCAGCGTTTCGTCGCCAAGACCAGCGAGGCGTTTGATGTCTTCGTCGTTGGTTTCCTCGAGCACAGCCATCGCATCATCAATGGTGATCACCCCGACCAGACGATCGTCCGCGTCCACAACCGGCGCAGAAACCATGTGATATTGGTTAAAGGCATAGGCGACGTCTTCCTGCGATTGAAGGACAGGAATGGTGCGAAAATCGTCCTCCATGATCTTGGTGAGCGCGATTTCTCGCTGCGAGGACATCAGGCGGCCCAGGGGTACTTTGCCAACCGGCCGCAGGCGCGGATCAACAATAACCACGTCGTAAAACTGATCCGGCAAATCCTTTTCGACGCGCAAATAATCAATCGCGGCCCCGACCGTCCAATGAGTCGGTGCCATCACCAATTCGCGCTGCATCAGGCGCCCGGCGGTTTCTTCGGGATAGGTTAATGCCTGCTCGACCGCGACCCGATCCGCGTCTTCCAATGCGTCCAGAAGGATACCTTTTTGGCCGGCCTCCAAATCTTCGATCAGATCGACCACATCGTCGGTTTCAAGGTCGCGCACGGCCTCGGCCAGAATGTCATCGGGCAGGAATTCAATAACTTCTTCGCGAATCCCTTCAGAGAGTTCCGACAAGACTTCGCCGTCGATTTCATCACCCCAAAGGGTCAGAAACCGTCGCCGTTCGCCGCTTGAAATTTGCTCCAAAAGATCAGCAATATCAGCAGCATGCAGGTTCTCTATCAACTGCATTAACCGTGCGCGATCGTTGTTTTCGACCGCTTCGGAAATTTCATCAACCAGCATCAATTCCAGCGTATAGGCGTTGTCGGCCAGGTCATGCTGGTCAGATTGAAGATCACTCATTTCGTGCGCCCTTCCCTGTTCATGGTTGCTTTTAAACGAAGGTGTTTCTGGGAAACAGAGGCAATATCATGCGCCCCGGTGGTTTACCAAAGCGTGGCCGCGCCCTAGCGTGGGATGCGCGGGAAAATGGGGCGAAAAGCATGTCACAACAGCAGTTACTTCTGGGGCAAACCCTTTCGTTTTCGGGCGATCCTTTTCGTGAGGGGCTGGAGGCAGCGGCGCACAATTCCGACGGTGCGGTTTTGATCGAGGGTGGCAAGATCGCTGATCTTGGGAACCGTGGCGATCTGCTTGCCCGTTATCCAGAGGCTGCGAAAACCGACTATGGGCAGCATCTCATCACAGCGGGATTTGTCGATGCGCATGTGCATTTTCCGCAAACCGGGATCATCGCAAGCTGGGGAAAACAGTTAATAGATTGGCTCAACCTTTATACATTTCCCGAGGAAACCCGGCTGGCGGACCCAGAGGTGGCGCATGCGGTGGCCGAGACGTATTTTGACCTCGCCCTTACCCATGGCACAACAACGATGTGTTCCTTTGCGACGATACACACCGGATCGGTCGATGCGTTTTTTGAGGGCGCATTGGCGCGGGGAATGCGGGCGGTTACCGGCAAAACCTGCATGGATCGGAATGCGCCCGACGGGCTGCGCGACACCGCGCAATCGGCTTATGACGACAGCAAGGCGTTGTTGGGAAAGTGGCACGGGCGCGACCGGTTGGAATATGCGATCAGCCCTCGGTTTTCACCGACATCAAGCCGGGAGCAGTTGCAGGCCCTCGGGGCTTTGTGGGGCGAATTTCCCGAGTGCCTGATGCAAACGCATTTGTCGGAACAACTGCCCGAAATCGCCTGGATGCTCGAACTGTTCCCCGAAGCGCGTGATTATCTCGACACTTACGAGGCGGCGGGATTGCTGGGGGCGCGCGGGCTTTATGGCCATGCGATCCACCTTGAGGACCGCGAGAAGGATCGGCTGTTGGAGACCGGCGCGGCCCTTGTGCATTGTCCGACGTCCAATACTTTCATCGGCTCGGGACTGTTTGATATGGCGGGGCTGAAAGCTGCCGACCAGCGCGTTGGACTGGCAACAGACACCGGCGGCGGGTCGTCGTTTTCGATGTTGCGGACCATGGCGGCGGCTTATGAAATCGGCCAGTTGCGCGGTCGTGCGCTCCACCCGGCAGAGCTTTACTGGCTGGCGACCGCAGGCTCGGCAGAGGCGCTCCACATGGGTGACAAGATCGGCAATCTGGCCATCGGGATGGAGGCGGATCTGGTGGTGCTTAACCTTGCCTCAACGCCGTTGATTAACCAAAGGCACGCCCGCGCGGATAGCTTTTGGGAGGCGCTTTTCCCGACGATCATGATGGGCGATGACCGCGCGATTGACGCGGTTTGGGTGAATGGTGCGCTAGCCCGCTAGGCCCGCGGCCAGTTCATTCTGGCGCCTGATTACCTCGCCAAGATCAAGGGTGGTGATCTGGCCGTCACGCACGACTTGCCGCCCCTCGACAAAGAGGTCGCGCACCCGGTTCGGACCACAAAGAACAAGGGCAGCAACCGGGTCCCAGGACCCGGCCATTGCCAGATGATCCGTCGCCCAAATGGCGATATCGGCGCGTTTTCCAACCGCGATCTGCCCGCAATCCGACCGGCCCAAAACCTGCGCTCCGCCAAGGGTTGCAATCTCCAAAGCCTCGCGTGCGGACATCGCATCAGCGCCGTTTTGCACCCGCTGCAACAGCATCAACTGGCGGGCCTCGGACATCAGATCGCCCGCATCATTGGAGGCCGAGCCATCAACCCCAAGCCCCACCTTGACGCCCTGATCCCTCATCCTGCGCACGGGTGCTATGCCCGAGCCAAGGCGACAGTTCGAACAGGGGCAATGGGCGACGCCGGTGCCGCTTTTGGCAAATAAATCAATCTCTTGCCCATCCAGTTTCACACAATGAGCATGCCAGACATCATCGCCGGTCCAGCCCAAATCTTCGGCATATTGACCGGGGCGACAACCAAATTTCTCCAAACTATAAGCGATATCCTCGTCGTTTTCAGCCAAGTGTGTATGCAACATCACGCCCTTGTCCCGTGCCAGAATGGCCGCATCGCGCATCAATTCGCGACTGACGGAAAACGGAGAACAGGGGGCCACGCCAACCCGCACCATCGCCCCTTCAGAGGCGTCGTGGAAGGCATCAATCACCCGGATGCAATCGTCCAGAATGGCCTGTTCTTTCTCAACCAAAGCATCCGGTGGCAAACCGCCGTCGCTTTCGCCGATGGACATGGCACCCCGGGTCGCATGGAACCGCAGACCCAAATCAGAAGCCGCCTCAATCGTGTCCTCCAGACGCACACCGTTGGGGTAGAGGTAAAGGTGATCGGAGGACATCGAACAGCCTGACAGCGCCAGTTCCGCCAGACCGGTCAGGGCCGAAATCCGCATATGTTCCGGGCCCATACGACTCCAGATCGGGTAGAGCGTTTGCAGCCAGCCAAAAAGCAGCGCGTCCTGCCCGCCGGGCAACGCGCGGGTCATCGACTGGTAAAGATGATGGTGCGTGTTAACCAGACCGGGGGTCACCACGGCCCCCGTCGCCTCGACGGTTTCATCACCCGACAGACCAACACCGATTTCGGCAATAACGCCGCCGTCGATCAGAATGTCCTGCCCCCGCAACTCGCGCCGTGCGGCGTCCATCGTCACAATGACATCCGCATTTCGGATCACCGTCGAGCCCATCGCCGCCCCCTCTTCTCTTTTGCGAAAATACTCACTTTCCGGGAGGGTAATGACAAACGATCAGGCCCGCAATCGCGCACCCTTGGGGTCAAACGGCGGCTCTGAGAGGATCACACCTTTATGGGGCTGCCCCAGCACCGCCACATCCAAAACCGTCCCGGCCCCGGCATGTTCCACTTTTACAAAACACAGCGCGAGCGACTTTTCGACCGAAAAACCATAGGCCCCGGAGGACACCCGTCCCACGGGTGTGCCATCCGGCAAAAACACCGGCTCCCCGCCGGAGGCATCGGCTTTCCGCGCGTCCACCTCGACGATCACCAGCTTTTCGCGCGGCGCTTTTTCAGCCAGCGCTGCATAGCCTTCGCGGCCCAAAAACGCGGGCTTGTCCATCTTGATCAGACGATCCAAGCCCACTTCCTGTGGCCAATATTCCGGCGAATATTCCCGACCCCAGGAGCCATAGCCCTTTTCGACCCGAAGGCTTAACAAGGCCCGCCCGCCGATGGGGCGCACGCCGAGGTCGGCACCGCTTTCCAAAAGCGCGTCGTAAAGCTTTAACTGGTCGGCCTCGTCCACATAGACTTCCCAGCCGAGGTCGCCGGTAAAGCTGACCCGGATCGCAATCGCGTCGATCCCGGCCACGGTAATCTGGGCGGAGCGCATGAATTTCCACGCCTCCTTCGACAGATCGGCTTGGGTCAGACGGCCTAACAATTCGCGGGATTTTGGCCCCGCAACGTTAAACCCACAAAGCGCCTCCGTGCGGCTATCGAAGGATACTGTGTCGGGGCGCTTGACGGCGTTGAAATACCGGACGTGGTAGCGTTCTGCCATGCCAGAGCCGACCATAAAGAAGTGGTCCTCGCCCAGCTTAGTGACCGTGAAATCGCCCGCAATGCCGCCGCGAATACCAATCAGGGGGGTCAGGCAGGATCGCCCGATTTCCTTAGGCACATTATTGGCGATGATCTGGTCGAGCCAGTCGGCGGAACCCGCGCCCTTGATCTCGTATTTGCCAAAGTTGGACACATCCACAATGCCGACACCGCTTCGCAAGGCCGCACATTCCGCGCGCACGGGTTCAAACCAGTTTTGCCGCGAAAATCCATAAGTTTCAATGGGTTCCATGCCCTTGGGCGCATACCAAAGCGGATGCTCCCAGCCGTAGTTCAGCCCAAAAACAGCCCCCAGTTCTTTTTGGCGGTCGTAAACCGGGCGTTTCTTCAACGGCCTGCCTGCCTCGCGTTCCTCGTAAGGGAAGTGGATTTTGAAACGGTTGGCGTATTGGTCCTGAACCCGGGCTTTGGTGAAACCTTTGTCCGCCCAATGGCCGAACCGCGCGAGGTCCCAGGGGAACATGTCGAACTCGGGCTCGCCCTCGACAATCCATTGTGCGGACATCAGCCCCAAGCCGCCGGATTGGGAAAAGCCGGGGATGATGCCGGTGCAGCAGAAATAGTTCCTTAGCTCCGGCACCGGCCCATAAAGGGCTGCGGCATCCGGCGACCAGATCATCGGGCCGTTGATCACCCGTTTGACGCCTGCCTCGGCGGCCGCTGGCACCCGATCCATCGCCCGCATCACATTGTCCATGATCCGGTCGATGTCGTCCGCGAACAGCTCGTGGCCAAAGCCCTGCGGCGTACCCTCTTCGGCCCAGAACCGCATGTCTTTTTCGTAAGCTCCAATCAGCAAGCCGTTGCCTTCCTGGCGCATGTAGTATTCAGCATCGCGGTCGGCCATTGAGGGCAAGCGACGGCCCAATGCCTCAATCTCGGGGATGGTTTCGGTGACGAAATACTGATGCTCGGTCGGTTGCAGCGGCAAGTTGACCCCGGCCATGGCTGCGACTTCCCGCGCCCAAAGACCTGCGGCATTCACCACCCATTGCGTGTGGATATTGCCGTTTGGCGTCTCCACGATCCACGAGCCATCGGGCTGAGGCGTCGTCGCAGTCACCGGGGTAAAGCGATGGATTTCCGCCCCCAAGGTCCGCGCCCCTGCCGCATAGGCCATGGTCACGCCGGATGGGTCCACATTGCCGCCGTCAGCCTCGTAAGCGATGTAGCGGCAGCCTTCGAAATTGGCGAGGGGATGCAGTTCCTCGGCGTACTCCCTTGAAATCTCTGTGAATTTCGCGTTGAAAATCCGCGCTTTGGCGACCTGCAGGCGCAGTTGGTGGGCGCGATCTTCGGTTTGGGCGACGTAGATTGACCCGGGTTGAAAGACGCCGCAGCCCTGACCGGTTTCAGCCTCCAGCTCTTTATACAAATTCATCGTATAATATTGCAGCTTGGAGGTGTTGTTGTTGTCATGCAGCCCGTGCAGGTTCGCCGCCGCATGCCAGGTGGACCCGGAAGTTAACTCGTCCCGCTCCAACAAAACCACATCTTTCCAGCCGAGTTTCGCCAGATGATAAAGGATCGAGCAGCCGACAAGGCCCCCGCCGATCACGACGGCTTGTGCGTGGGATTTCATCGGGTAACTCCTGTCAGATTTTGCATGATTATTCCTCGCGGCCATATTCAATCAGCCGCGCACGCAGCGCCGGGGCGGCTTTGTCGCCCTGTTCCAGCGCGTAGATATAAGCGTGGGTGAGGTAAAAACAGCCCGCGTCAATCGCGCCTTCGCCAAGGCGTAATTCACCGGCTTTTTGGTACAAACGCACGAGGGCCGCGCGGTCCCCTGCGGCATGGGCCGTCAAAAGGGCCGCGTCGAGTTGGGCAAGGTCCATGTCCTTAGGCCGCGCGGGCCTTTTCGATTTGTGTGGCGACCCAGCGGTGGAAGTCATAGGTCGGCGTGTCCATTACCGGCGAGAATTTTCCGCCGTCAAAATGAACCGCGTGACGGCCCCGCTGCATGCCCTCGACCACAAACAAATCCTCTTCCAGCACGGATTTCCATTGGGCGGCGTTTTTGGCGCGCAGAGCATCCAAATCGGGCCGGGTTGCGGGATCGAAGCTATAAAAAATCTCAGTCCGCTCGATGGTTTTGTCGATGCCTTGGGGCAGCAGCAGCATCACGAATGTATGGTCGCGCTGAAAGGCCAGAAGGACATTCGGGAACAGTGTTGGGTATTCCGCGCCTGCATCCCAAGCCTCGGAGAGGCCTTCGAAATCGGGGAAAACCTCGCCGTTGTCGCCTTTGATTTGTTGGTAGACGGTGACGCCCTGACCTGCAAAATTCCCATCGTTTTCAACGTGGTAATGATCCTCCAGCCGGGAATATGCGTTCAAGCCGGGGTGGATCCAAGGCAGGTGGTAGCTTTCGCAGTAGTTTTCTGCGGCCAGCTTCCAGTTGCAGGCCACATCAAAGGAAAAGCCGTCGCCGCGATAGACCGGCTTGTCGTGTTCCTTCATCCGCTCAAGCAGGTTCTTGTGGGTTTCCTCAAAAGGCGCCGCCTTGCCGTCGACGTTTACAAAAATGATGTCACGCCAGACATGGCTGCGGATTTCGGTCAAGCCAAGCGTCTTGCGGTCAATGTTTTCGTGCAGGTTTTGACCGGGACCGCCGACATGCGGGGTGGAGCGCAGTTCGCCCTTTAGCCCATAGCACCACGAATGGTAGGGGCAGCGGATCGTGCCGCGAATGTTGCCTTTTTCCTCGACCAGGATCATGCCACGATGCCGGCAGGTGTTCTGAAAAACGCCAATGCCGCCGTCGTTGTCGCGCACGACCAAAAGCGGCATGCCAAGAAAATCAATTGGCATGACATCGCCCGCGTTCGGGACATCAAAGCCAAAGCCGATGCCCGACCAATTGGCATAGAGAACTGCGTGGCGTTCTTCCTCAAAAACCTCGGCATCGGTGTAATGCGGGTTCGGCAATCCACGCGCTTGCCCGACGGGAGCGGTCACGGCAGAGAGGTCGGTCAGATGATCTTTGGGCATGGCGGTTTCCGTCGATGGATCAATGAAGTCTGATGTTCATCCCCTAAAATAGCCAAAATTGCCGGAATTCGCGCGGTTTTTCGACAAAAGCTGTCCTCACCGCGACGTGATCAGGAATCACGGGCTTTCTGTGGCGCGAAACAATTTTCGCGATATAGTCTGGCGATAACAAAAGCTTTAGGGAGAAATTTCATGAAACGTCGCACCGCATTAACCTTGTTGGCAACCGCGCCGGTGGCCTTGTCGCTGTCCATTGCGGGCCGTGCAAATGCCGCTGAAACCCATGTGGTCAAGATTCAGGGGTTCAAGTTTTTGCCCAAAGAGCTGGACGTAAAAGTTGGCGATACGATTGAATTCCGGCAGGGCGATAACGCTCCGCATACGGCCACAGCGCGGGATAAATCCTGGGATACCGGCACGCTTGGCAATGGTGAATCCGCCCAGATCAAAGTGGTTGCGGACATGGGAACCTCGTACTTTTGCAAGTTCCACCCGATGATGAAGGGGACGCTGAATATTACCGGCTAAAGCGGTACGATCAGATCCTCGCCCTCGGGGCGGTTGGAGTTGACTTTCGGGTCAACCCTATGAAATGACAGAAAATCTTCGGGTGCGGCTTGCATCAAGACGGCCGCCCCGTGACCCTCTTCCCCCAACCACAGACCGTAGTTTTCAGGCTGGATCAGCACCGGCATCCGGTGGTGGATTTCCGAAATGCGCGGGTTGGCGGCCGTTGTGACCATCGCGCAGGTGGCAAGGCTTTGCCCCTCGGCACCCGTCCAGTCGCGCCAGACCCCGGCAAAGGCCAGATGGCTGGCCTCGCTTGGGTGAATATACCATGGCAGGCGCTGACCCTCGGGGGTTTTGGTCCATTCATAAAACCCCGTCGCCGGGATCAGACAGCGCCGCTCGCGCACCGCTTTGCGAAAGGCCGGTTTTTCGGCGATAGTTTCGGCGCGGGCGTTAATCAATAACGGACCGTCGCGGTCGGTTTTGTACCAATGGGGAAGAAATCCCCAGCGCATCGGCGTCAGGTGACGGCCATCCTCATGCGCGACAACCGTGGTGATCGCTTGCGTCGGGCAGATGTTGTAGCGCGGCGTCGGCATCAGGCTTTGCGCGATCACCGCGTCAAAAATCTGCGCCATCGCATCATGGGGCAAGGTCAGGGCAAAACGTCCGCACATCGTTTGAAAACCGTAAGGTGGCGCATTGGCGGGGTCAATCTTGGCCTTGGAAAGCGGCCCCCGATGCCCCATGTTGAAGGCGAACAAGGACGCGCCCCATGACCCCGATATTTGACAATTCCTATGCCCGCCTGCCGGATCGGTTTTACGCCCGACGTGCGCCCGAAATTGCGCCTAGTCCTTCGCTGGTGCGGGTGAATTTACCGCTGGGAGAGGCGCTTGGGCTGTCGGCGGATTGGCTGACATCCGACGCGGCCCTGGATGCGTTTTCCGGGCGTGGCGTGCCAGAGGGGGCCGAGCCGATTGCCATGGCTTACGCGGGGCATCAATTTGGCAATTGGGTGCCGCAACTGGGCGATGGCCGTGCGGTTTTGCTGGGGGAGGTTGTAGCCCCCACGGGCGAGCGGTTTGATCTCCACCTAAAGGGCGCGGGACGCACGCCTTTTTCGCGCGGCGGCGATGGCAAGGCCGTGCTTTCGGCGGTTTTGCGTGAGTATATCCTGTCCGAAGCGATGGCCGCTTTGGGGGTGCGCACCACGCGGGCATTGGCGGCGGTGACAACCGGCGAACAGGTCTACCGCGAAGGACCGGAACCCGGAGCCGTCCTTTGCCGCGTTGCACGCGGGCATATCCGGGTTGGCACCTTTCAGTATTTCTATGCCCGCAAAGACACCGAAGCGTTGGAAATGCTTGTCGATCAGTCGATTAGTCGGTTAGTCGAGACGACTTCGGGGGCCGAACCTGCCGCGCTTACGTTGCTGAAACGTGTGATGGCTGATCAGGCCGATCTGATTGCCCATTGGATGTCGCTGGGATTCATTCATGGGGTGATGAACACCGACAATATGTCGATCACCGGCGAGACGATCGACTATGGCCCCTGCGCCTTTATGGAGGTGTTTCATCCCGATCAGGTGTTTTCCTCCATTGACCGGCAGGGGCGTTATGCCTGGGGCAATCAACCCCGGATCGCGCATTGGAATCTGGCGCAATTTGCTCAGACCTTGCTGCCGCTGATTGATGCCGATACCGAAAAGGCCGCGAAGATCGCGCAGGAACTGCTCGACGGGTTTGGGCCGATGTTCGAGGCGGCTTACAAGCGGCGCATGAACCCCAAGATCGGCTTTGCGGGCGACAGCGAAAAGGGGCATTTCCTGATGACGCGCTTTTTGCAATTGCTTGCGGACAGTCGCGTGGATTTCACCGGCGCGTTCACCGCCCTTGGCCGGGTTCTTGCGGGCACGGATGCGGGCATGCTGACCGGTTTGTTTGCGACGGCAGAGGACATCGAAACATGGCTTTCCGATTGGCGCACAGAGATCGCCGAGGCCGAAGCGCTTGCCCTGATGGCGGCAAGCAACCCGGTTTACATCCCGCGTAATCACCGCGTGGCGGAGGCTTTGGCGGCGGCAAATACCGGGGATTTTGAGGCTTTTGAAACGCTTCTGGCGCTGCTCAAATCACCCTATGTCGCCCGGCCTGAATTTGCGGATTTTGAAGCCGCAGCTGAACCACACGAGGCGGTGACGCAGACCTTTTGTGGCACCTGATTTCAGGACTGCGCTACGCTTTGACAGGGCCGCGGATCGGATCAATCGGCAGGGTTTTGGCGATGCCGAGGATCTGTTCAATCGCGTCGGCGGTGACAAGCAACGCCGCCTCGCCTCGTGGTTTTCCGATGAGTTGCAGGCCCACCGTCATCCCGCTTTTGGTAAATCCGACGGGGATTGAAATCGCCGGAAGCGTGGTCACAACCGACAGGAAAGAAAACCGTAGCCAGTTCACATAATCGGTGATTTTGCGCCCCTTTACCACGCGCGGATATTCCTCCTCCACGGGGCCGGGTTCGATGCCGACGACAGCGGTTGCAAGCACATCCCAATCCTCCAGAAAGAGGCGCATTGTGTGATAAAGCGTCGTGCGATCCCGAAAGGCGGCATAGATGTCGTCGGTCGTGACCGCGAGGCCACCCTTGATATTCAATCGCAGCGTTTCCTTGAAATGCTGTTTTATTTCATCGGGTTGCTTGTCCACAAGTGTCGCATAATGCATGCCGCGAAGCGTGGTATAGGTGCGTTCAAGCCCGCTCAGATCCGGGCAAGCCGTGTCGATGGTCGCGCCATTCTGGCTGAGCGTTTGCATCGCGGTTGTAAGCACCTCTTCGATCTCTGGCTCCACATCACCAAAGCCGTCCATGTCCGGCGAAAAGGCAATCCGCAATGGCGACCGGCGCTTTGAAAGTGCGGCTTGAAATCCACCCTTTGGCGCGTCAATCGACAAGGGCATTTCAGGATCAAAACCGGTCATCGCATCCAGAAACAACGCGCAATCCCGTACATTGCGGGCCATCGGGCCTGACAAAGCCTCGCCCTGGAATGCGCTGAGGGCTGGTCCACCACCTGCCCGACCCGGCGATGTCCTGAGCCCCACAACACCGCAATAAGCGGCAGGTGTTCGGATGGAACCTGCAAGGTCAGAGCCGTGGCTCAGCCACACTTCGCCCGTCGCCAACGAGGCCGCCGCCCCGCCCGAAGAGCCGCCCGCGTTTTTCGACGTGTCCCAGGGGTTTCGGGTCGCCCCAAAAACCGCGTTTGTCGAATTGCCCCCGGCCCCCATTTCCGGCGTGTTGGTTTTGCCGGCGATGACCGCGCCGCGATCCTCCAACCGCCGCACGAGGGGGTCGGAGGTTTCAGGGATGAAATCCGCAAAACCCTTGGTGGCAAATGTGGTGCGCACGCCCGATACGGCGTTCAAATCCTTGATCGCAATCGGCAACCCATAAAGCGCCCCGGGGCCGTCATAATCAGGAAGGCCAGCGTCTATTTGCCCCCGCGCCCGATCCTCGCAGCGGGTGACGATGGCGTTAATATCCGGCTCCACAACGTCGATCCGCGCCATCGCATCGCTTAGGAGTTCCTGCGGCGAGACCTTTTTCAAGCGCAACTGTTCTACCGCGTGACAGGCGGTCCAACGGCAGGTTTCGGGGCCGGTGTAGGTCATGAGAAGCTAAAAACCGCGCAATTTGCTAGAATTTCGACAGGTGAGCAGGTTTTTTCGTGGCATTCAAGGGATTTGCCGACTAGGAATTGCCGATAATTCCGCCCGCTGGAGAAACTGTTTCCATGTCGTTCCTCAATTCTCTTTTGACCCTGCTTGCCCGCACGGATCACCAGAAAACCCGATTGGCAATCCGGCAGATGAAAAAGACCAGAGGCGGCGATCCAAGCCAATGGTTTTCCCCGATCAAAAGCGGTGACGTGGTCTTTGACTTTGGCGGCTATGAAGGCGAATGGGCCGCTGCAATGCGTCACATTTCTGACTGCTATCTGCATGTTTTTGAGCCGCATCCCAAATTCGCCAAAGCGCTCGATGCGCGATTTACAGACGATAAAATGGTGGCGGTTCATGCCTTTGCACTAGGCGCGGAAGATGGCTCCTTTGAATTGTCCGACGATGCAGATGCTTCCTCCGCGTTTGCGGTCGGTGCTTTGGCTGTGACGTGCCAGGTGGTTTCGTTTGAAAAATTCATGGACAGTCACAATATTGGCGAAGTGGCGGCGACTAAAATGAACATTGAAGGCGGCGAATACGATCTGCTGGCAGCGATGATCGCTACCGGGCACATGAGCCGGTTCAACGAAATTGCCATCCAGTTTCACAATTATGGGCAGGGTGAGAAAAGCAAACGAGACGCGCTGCGCCTTGATCTCGCCAAAACCCACGACTGCGTTTGGAGCTATGATTTTGTTTGGGAATTCTGGCGGCGGCGCTAAGGATCAAGCTGACAGCTTTCAAGGGCAAAGACTCGCAATCTCACCTTTGCGCGTTCAATTGAGCGCATCCCGCAAGCGTCCCAAGGAAAGGCCGTTTTTTGTACCTCCCCCGCACCTTCCTTGAATCGACCGGTCTGAAACGTGGTTTGCCCGCCGTGTTTGTGCATACGCCAAAATGCGGCGGCAGCTTCATTGCCGAGGGCCTTGGGCGGCGGCGTGAGCGGCGTTGTTTCACCCGCAAGCATCCCTTGCTGAAAGGGCATCTCATGTGGATGGAATATCGCGATCTATTCCCGAAAACCGGACGGGATATCAGCGATTACATGACGTTTTCCGTGGTGCGAAACCCATGGGACTGGCATGTTTCGATCTACCATTACGTTCGTCAGTTAACGGGGCGCTATCGCGAAATATATGCAGATGAACATGCAGCGCTGAACCGGATGACCTTTTCGGAATATACCGCGATGGTTGATGATCCGGAGCGCAACAAGATCGGCTGGATGGATCAGGCGACCCGCAATGTGGCCGATTGGGTGATTGATGAAAGCGGTGAAATCAAGGTTGATTTCATACTGCGTCAGGAACAGATGGACCGGGATTTTGAGCGTTTCATCGACACCTATGCCTTGCGGCTAAAAATCCCGACCAAACGGGTCAATGCCTCGAAACACAAGGATTACCGTAGCTATTATTCCGACAAGGACGCCGAGATCGTCGCGCGGCGGCACACCCGCGATGTAGCACTTTTTGGCTATACGTTTGACGGCTAACCTACTGAAACTGCTCCCGGATCAGGCGCTCTTCCAGCCCGTGGCCCGGATCAAACAACAGCCGGTAGCTTTTTGAGATGTCCGACGCGACCTCGACCGAGGTGACGTTTTGTGCGTCGCGACTGTCGGCAACTGCGGATACCGGGCGTTTTTCGGGTTCAAGGACGTCAAATCGCACAACAGCACTTTTGGGCAGCAGAGCCCCCCGCCAGCGGCGCGGGCGAAAGGCGGCAATCGGGGTCAAAGCCAGTACGTCGGCGCGGATCGGCAGGATCGGGCCGTGGGCGGAATAATTATAGGCGGTGGAGCCCGCCGGGGTCGCCACCAACGCGCCGTCACAGACCAGTTCTTCCATGCGCATCCGCCCGTCGATGGAAACCCTGAGCTTCGCCGCCTGCGGGCCTGCGCGAAACAGCGCCACCTCGTTGATCGCAAGCGCCTCGACCGTTTCGCCGGTGGCGCAGACCGCGTTCATTTTCAAGGGGTTCAGCTCGGCCTCCTCGGCCTCGCGCAGCCTTTGGTGGAGGTTTTCTTCGTCAAAATCATTCATCAAAAAGCCAACGGTGCCCCGGTTCATCCCGTAAACCGGCACGTTGCGCCCCTTGGGGCTTTGCAACACCGACAGCATAAAACCATCGCCGCCAAGGGCGACAATCACGTCGGCCTCCTCCACCGGGCTTTGGCCGTATTCGGCCACAAGGCGCAACATCGCCTGGCGGGCGACATCCGCGTCGCTGGCCGCAAAGGCAATTTTGGGGTTTTTGGCAATCATCTCGGTGCTTTCGACGGAACTGCATTACCTTTGCCTTTGGCGGTTCACGGATCAAGGGTCGATTGTGCGGCTTTCGCGCTTGTGTGTGAAAATTCCGGTCTCTAACGTGGCGGGAACTTTGAAACGGAGCGTAAAATGACCAAGACAGCTTTGATCACCGCCGGGGGCAGCGGCATGGGGGCGGATGCCGCCCGGGCATTGGCCGCGGACGGATTTCGGGTGGGCATCCTATCGTCCTCCGGAAAGGGGGAGGCTTTGGCCAAGGAACTCGGTGGTTTTGGGGTGACGGGGTCGAACCAAAACACGGGCGATTTGCAAGCGCTTGTGGACCTAGCGATGGCGGAAACGGGCCGGGTGGACGTGTTGGTGAATTCCGCCGGGCATGGCCCCAAGGGCGATATTCTGGAGATGAGCGATGAGGACTGGCACCTTGGCATGGACGTCTACCTGATGAACGCCATCCGGCCCACGCGCATGGTCGCCCCGATCATGGTCAAACAGGGGGGCGGCACGATCATCAATATCTCGACATTCGCGGCGTTTGAGCCCGATCCGCTGTTCCCGACCTCGGGCGTGTTTCGTGCGGGCCTTGCGAGTTTTACCAAGCTGTTTTCCGACAAGATGGCAGCCCAGAACGTGCGGATGAACAATGTTCTCCCGGGCTTTATCGACAGCCTGCCCGAGACGGAAGATCGCCGGGCGCGTATCCCGATGAGGCGCTATGGCCGGGCCGAGGAAGTATCTGCGATGATCTCTTATCTGGCGTCGGAGAATGCCGCCTATGTGACCGGGCAAAACTTTCGGATTGATGGTGGATTGACCCGCGCGGTCTGATGCAGCCTGCGGAATAACGCCAAAAGCCGCGCATTTCGTCGCCTTTGTCGTTTTCGGCATGTGCAGCGCGTGGTGCCTGTCCTATATGGCTGCGAAATTGTTCTGATCAGGGATCATCGCCATGACATCCAACGTACGCGACACCGGCTTTTTTTCCGAAAGCCTCGCCACCCGCGACCCCGAGCTTTACGGCTCGATCACCGATGAACTTGGCCGTCAGCGCGACGAGATCGAGCTGATTGCGTCCGAAAACATCGTCTCGCGCGCGGTGATGGAGGCGCAAGGCTCTGTCATGACCAACAAATACGCCGAAGGCTATCCCGGACGGCGCTATTATGGCGGGTGCCAGTATGTTGATGTCGCGGAAAACCTGGCGATTGACCGGGCGAAAGAGTTGTTTGGCTGTGAGTTTGCCAATGTGCAGCCGAACTCGGGTTCGCAAGCCAACCAAGGCGTGATGCAGGCGTTGATCCAGCCGGGTGATACGATTTTGGGGATGAACCTCGCTTCCGGTGGTCACCTTACCCACGGCGCGGCGCCGAACCAGTCGGGCAAGTGGTTCAACGCGGTGCAATATGGTGTGCGCCAGCAGGACAATCTGATTGACTACGACCAGATTGAGGAGCTTGCGAAGGAGCATAACCCCAAGATCCTGATCGCCGGTGGCTCCGCCATTCCGCGTCAGATTGATTTCAAACGGATGCGCGAGATTGCCGATATGGTTGGTGCTTATCTGCATGTCGATATGGCGCATTTTGCCGGGCTCGTGGCAGCGGGCGAACATCCTTCGCCGTTCCCTCATGCCCATGTGGCGACGACAACGACCCATAAAACCCTGCGCGGTCCGCGTGGTGGGATGATCCTGACGAATGACGAGGCGATTGCCAAGAAAGTGAATTCGGCGATCTTCCCGGGCATTCAGGGCGGTCCCCTGATGCATGTGATAGCCGCCAAAGCCGTGGCTTTCGGCGAGGCGCTGCGGCCTGAATTCAAGAGCTACCAGAAACAGGTGATCGCGAACGCGCAAGCGCTGGCCGATCAGTTGATGAAGGGTGGTTTGGACATCGTCACCGGTGGCACGGACACCCATGTCATGCTGGTTGATCTGCGCCCCAAAGGCGTCAAAGGCAATCAGGCGGACAAGGCTCTGGGGCGTGCGCATATCACGGCCAACAAGAACGGCATTCCGTTTGATCCCGAAAAACCAACCGTCACGTCCGGTCTGCGTCTTGGCACCCCTGCGGGCACCACGCGCGGCTTTGGCGAGGCGGAATTCCGCGAAATCGGTGATTTGATCGTGGAGATTGTCGACGGTCTGGCCGCCAATGGCGAAGATGGCAACGGCGCGGTTGAGGCCGCCGTCAAAGCCAAAGTTGCCGCCCTTTGCGCACGCTTCCCGATTTACGAGGGGCTTTGAGAACTCGACAGGCGGCCCCGAGAAGAGGTCGCCTGACACATTTCCGACAATCGCCTTAAGGTTGTATTAACGATTTGCCGCCAATTTGAAGCTCCCCTCACCTCTCTGGATACGGAGCTGCCCCATGTCCCTTTCTGCCCTTGTTTTTGATACCGACGGAACCCTTGCCGAAACCGCTGATGTGAAACGCGCGGCGTTCAATCAGGCGTTTTATGAATGTGGCCTTGATTGGGTCTGGGGGCGGGCGACCTATGCGCAGATCCGCGCCAATTGCCTGCCGGGGTCCGAGATCGAATTTTATGGCCTGCTGAGATTTCCCGACAAATTCAACCAATGGGAAAAGGAAGGGCTGCTGGACGAAGCGCAGGCGATCTTTCGCGGCAAATATCTGTCGCTGCTGGAATCAGGGGCCGCACCATTACGCCCCGGTGTTGCCCGCCTGATGTCAGAGGCCCGCCTGAAAGGCCGCAAGATCGCGATTTGCTCGACCGCCCCGCGTGAGGAGTTTGAAACCCTGCTGTTCAACCGCTTTGGTCTGGAAATGATCGACGCACTGGCGGCCTCGGTTTCAGCGGAGGACTTGCAGGGCGTTTCACCCATTCAGGCCTATCGGCTTTGTTTCGAGCGTCTTTCGGTGCCCGCGCGTCGCATCGCGGTGATCGAGGACAGCGCAAGAGGACTGGTCGCCGCCGCATCACTTGGGGCGCAGGTCATTCTCACCCCCGGGCTTTATTCGCGCGGGCAGAATTTTCAGGCGGCCAAACTGGTGGTGTCCGACCTTGGGCACCCCAGCCAGCCGATGACCCAGATCGCCGGTCCGACGCAACAAGCGCGGCTTGTCGATATCGCATTGCTTGATCGTCTGATTGACGAGGCATCAACGTTCGCCCTGCCGGTTCAGGTCGCAGCCTGAGGTTACGTAGCCCCCACGGACCGGCGAACCATTTCCCAATAGATCGTCCAAACCCCCTCGGGGCTAAGACGGCCTGACTGACGAAACCAGGTGTTCACCCCGGTCAGCATGGCAATGATCGCAAGGGTTGCCAAACGACTGTCGGCAATCTCAAAGGCCCCGGTCGCAACGCCATCATCCAGAATATCGCGCAGGCGGCTTTCGTAGTCGCGGCGCAGGCTTTCGATGCGGCTGAAATTCTCGGGCGTCAGATTGCGCAACTCCATATAGGCAATGAAAACCTCGTCCGGGCGGTCGAGGTGATAAAGGATGTGAAACCGCGTGAAAGCCCGCAAGCGCTCGGACGCCGAAGCGGCACGCGGCTCGGCGTCAAAGGCCGCCAAAAGCCCGGTCATATGGCTTTCCATAAGGTCAAACAGCAACGCTTGTTTATCCGGCGTATAACGATAAAGCGTGCCCACCTGCACGCCCACGTCCTTCGCGATCTGGCGCATGGACACGGCCGCATATCCTTCGGCGGCAAACAACCGTAGTGCTGCCTGTTTGATCCTTGGGCCGGTGATTTGAGAATGCGATCCGCTCTTTCGTGCCACCTGATCCTCCCTCGCGATCCTTCTAAAGGAACATCTGTTCATTTCACAGTCTGTGGATAAGTATTTTTTAACAAGACCTTGGCGACTCGGCCCTCGCGGGCGTATGATTAACATTCCTTGACCGGTCATCTGCCGACCGGTTGCTGCCAGAGAGCCCGGACGCCGATGATGCCCATCCGTCCCCGTTTTGCGCTGTGTTGCTGCGCCCTGTTACTGACAGGCTGCGCCGGTATCGGATTCCCTGATGTCCCCTCGGCGGTCTCGGTAGATTCACGCGATGCGCCCTGGCAGGAATTCCTGCCGATAGATCTGGTTCTGGCCGAAAATCCCGCCGACTTTGATGCGGCAATCAGCGATATTCGACGCGTGCAGGGCCGAGTCGCAGCGCTCAAACGCCGTGCCCAACTGCTGCGTGCACCTGTACCTGATGCACAGGACGCCATCCGCGCCTATTGGAAAGCGCGAAAGTCCTGAGCCTGACATTGCCCTCTTTGGGCTTTGCGGTTAACAGGGCGCAGGACCGAAATTTGCATCAGAATCCGTGGAGCGCCCTCTTATGACTTCATCCCTGCGCCTTGGCATTGCCGGGCTTGGAACCGTTGGAACGGGCGTCGTCAAGATCGTGGAAAACCACGCCAATCTGCTGGCGCGGCGTGCCGGGCGACCGATCAAAATCTCGGCGGTTTCCGCACGTTCGCGCAGCAAGGATCGCGGTGTCGATCTTTCCGCCTACAACTGGGAAGACGATCCCGTCGCGCTTGCCAAACGCAAGGATGTCGATGTGTTTGTCGAGCTGATCGGCGGCGAAGACGGCCCCGCCAAGGCGGCGGTCGAGGCTGCATTATCTGCGGGAAAACATGTAGTTACGGCAAACAAGGCGCTTCTGGCCCACGCCGGTCAGGCGCTGGCAGAACAGGCCGAGGCCAAAGCCCTTGCGCTAAAGTTCGAAGCCGCTGTCGCCGGGGGAATCCCGATCATCAAATCCATGCTGGAAAGTCTTGCGGGCAACCAGATCAGCCGCGTCATGGGCGTGATGAACGGCACCTGCAACTACATCCTGACGCGCATGGAAAACGAACATGTGCCCTACGAAACGGTTTTTGCGGATGCCGCAGCGCTTGGCTATCTGGAGGCCGATCCGACGCTTGATGTCGGCGGCATAGATGCCGGGCACAAACTGGCTCTGCTGTCCTCCATCGCCTTTGGCACAAGGGTCGATTTCGCCGGTGTCGCGCTGGAAGGGATCGAGCGGATTTCGATCACCGACATCGAACAGGCCGCCGATATGGGCTACCGGATCAAACTGCTGGGCGTTGCACAACTAACCGGCCGCGGGCTGGAACAGCGGATGCGCCCGTGCCTCGTGCCGGCCGACAGCCCCCTTGGCCAATTGGAAAACGCCACCAACATGGTGGTCGTCGAAGGCGACAGCGTCGGGCAAGTCGTCTTGCGCGGTGCGGGTGCCGGCGAAGGGCCAACCGCCTCGGCGGTGATGGGCGACGTGGTCGACATCGCGCGTGGCTTTATCACGCCTGTGTTTGGACAGCCCGCAACCTCGCTGGAGGATGTGCCAGCAGCGCAAGCCTCGGCACCGGCTGCATTTTATCTGCGTCTGGCGCTAAAAGATGCGCCCGGAGTGTTGCATAAAATCACCGGCGCTTTGGCGGATGCGGGTGTTTCGATCGACCGGATGCGGCAGTATGGCCACTCCGATGCCGTGGCCCCGGTGATCATCGTCACCCACAAGACGACACGCGCGGAACTCGATCATGCCATGGGCGGGATCATGCAAACCGGTGTCGCCATGGAAGAACCCGTCGCGATCCGGATTGAGGCGGTCTGATCCCTTCGCGCGGGGGCTTGCCATCGGGCAAAGCCGCCCCTTAGTCTGCCCCGACACCAAGAGATGGGCCGCCGCAATGACAAGAGATGACTTTGACGATTCCATCCTGTCGCTCGCAATAGCACGAGCCTGCGAAGCCGCCTCTTTCGCCGCCAGCGCCTGGGTCGGGCGCGGTGACGAGGACAATGCCACCAAAACCGCGGTTGAGGCGATGCAACAGGCATTGGACAGGATGCCCTTTGCCGGACGGATCGTGGTTGGCGAAGGCGAGGAAGGCGACGCCCCCGCACTTTACGCCGGTCAACCACTTGGGCTTGGCAGCGGCCCTGCCGTAGACATCGCCGCCGAACCTCTCGAAGGGACAACCCTTGCGGCCAAGGATCTGCCAAACGCCCTTTCCGTCATCGCGCTAAGCGCCAGTGGCGCAATGAAACACATGCCCGATCTTTACATGGACAAACTGGCCATTGGACCGGGGTTTTCGCCGGATCTGGTCACCCTCGACATGCCCCCTGCCGCCCGGATCAAAGCCCTCGCAGAGGCCCGCAATGTCGCCTTGGGGGAGATCACCGTCAGCCTGCTCGACCGACCGCGCCACAGTGAAATGCTCGGGGAAATTCGGGCAACCGGCGCGCGTATCCGGCTGATCAGCGATGGCGATGTGGCCGGGATCATCCACGCTGCCCTGCCCGGCGAAAGCGGCATTGATCTTTTCATGGGGATCGGGGGCGCGCGCGAAGGTGTCTTGGCCGCTGCCGCGCTCAAGTGCCTTGGCGGACAGATGCAGGGACGTCTGGTCATCCGCTCGAAAGACGACGCATTAACCGCAAGGCTGGCCGGCATAGACAACCCTGATCAGATCTTTGATGCCGACGATCTGATTCGTGGCCCCGTGGTTTTTGCCGCCACCGGCCTGACGGATGGACCCTTGCTGAAAGGCGTGCGACGCGACAATGGCACGCTGACAGCCGAAACCCTGATCATGCGCTCGCGCAATGGCACGATGCGCCGGATGAGTTGCAAGATCCTGGCCCCTCAAAGATGACACTGCCATGACCGACCCGGCTTTTCTTGGCGTCGAAAACTCGCTTTGCGGTAAAATCTGGCGCGGCCCGGACGCCGCACAGACAAGAGCCGCCGATTTGCTGGGCCAGTCGACCACTTATCCCCCCGCCCTTTGTCAGGTCATGGCGGCACGCGGCGTAGCGCCCAAGGACGCGGAAGCGTTTCTTGACCCCAAGTTACGCGACCTGATGCCGGATCCCTCGCATCTCAGGGATATGGACAAGGCCACCGACAGATTGATCTCGGCGCTGGAAACACATGAAAAGATTGCGATTTTTGCCGATTACGATGTCGATGGCGGTGCCTCGGCGGCGCTGTTGATCCAATGGCTCGGACAATTGGGCCGCACCGCCACACTTTATGTGCCCGACCGCATCGACGAAGGTTACGGCCCAAACGAGGCGGCAATGTCAGCGCTTGCACGCGATCACGACCTGATCATCTGCGTCGATTGCGGCACCCTGTCCCACGTGCCGATTGCAGCGGCCAAAGGTGCGGATGTGGTGGTGGTCGATCACCATCTGGGCGCGGAAACCCTGCCCCCCGCATTCGCCGTGGTAAACCCAAACCGGCAGGACGAAGACAGCCCGCTCGGCGCCCTTTGTGCCGCCGGGATCGTCTTTATGCTTTTGGTGTCAGCCAATCGTGCCCTGCGCACCAAGGGCCGCGAAGGCCCTGATTTGATTGGGTTTCTCGACCTTGTCGCACTGGCAACCGTGGCCGATGTTGCACCACTTGTCGGCCTCAACCGGGCCTTCGTGCGGCAAGGTCTCGACGTGATGAGCAAGCGACAACGCCCCGGTCTTGTCGCCCTTAGTGATGTGGCAAGGCTGGAAACCGCCCCCAGCAGCTATCATCTGGGATTTGTGCTTGGCCCTCGGGTGAATGCCGGCGGGCGGATCGGCAAAGCCGACCTTGGCGCAAGATTGCTGGCCACCAACGACCCACACGAGGCCGCAGCCCTTGCCGAACGGCTCGACAGGTTAAACCACGAGCGGCGCGAAATCGAAGAACAGGTCCGCCTCAAAGCCATCGAACAGGCCGAAAGCCGGGGTCTTGATCAGCCATTGGTCTGGGCCGCGGGCGATGGCTGGCACCCCGGCGTTGTCGGGATCGTCGCCTCGCGCCTGAAAGAGCTGTCAAACAGGCCCAGCGTCGTGATTGGCTTTGAAGGGGAGGACGGCAAAGGCTCCGCCCGCTCGGTTGCCCATGTTGATCTTGGCCATGCAATCGCCCGGCTTCAGGCGGAAGGATTGATAGAAAAAGGCGGCGGTCACAAGATGGCGGCGGGCCTGTCATTGACCCGGGACCAGCTTGAAACCGCGATGGCCCGTCTGAGCGATCTTCTGGCCGCACAGGGGGCAGGTACGCAGGCCCCGGTTGATCTGCGCATCGACGCGCTGATCACCCCAAAAGCCGCCGATGTTGATCTTATAGGCGAGGTCGAACGCGCCGGTCCCTTTGGGGCCAGCGCCCCCGCTCCGCGATTCGCGCTTGCCGCCTGCCAGATCACATTTGCCAAACGCGCCGGTGAAAATCATCTGCGCCTCAGCCTTGGCGGCGAGGGTGGCGGACGCCTCGACGCCATCGCCTTTCGCGCCTTTGACAGCCCGCTTGGTGCCGCGCTGGAGGGCCACGCCGGGCAAAAACTCCATGTCGCCGGGCGTTTAGAGATCGATCACTGGGGCGGTCGCAAAAAAGCCAAACTAAAGGTCGAAGACGCCGCCTATCCGGTCTGAATTGAGCGCAATTTTGCGAAAAAACCCTCTTGCACCGGACAGGTTGAAACATTACAAGCCGCCACACGAACAAAGCGGTCCCTTCGTCTATCGGTTAGGACGCCAGGTTTTCAACCTGGAAAGAGGGGTTCGATTCCCCTAGGGACTGCCAGTTCGCCTTCCTTCAGAGCAAAAATGATCAAGCCAAAGCTTTTTGGCTCTTCGGCTTCTTCTTTGGCCAAATACTCAATCAGATCCCCGCGCCCTTGCCCCTCTCAAAGCCCCGCACTCACCGGGCCGTTGCTGGCAAACTGCAAATATTGCGCCACATAATCCATGCCCACCAAATCACTGAACGCCGCCATGATCCGCGCGGTTACAGGCCCCGGCACACCGCCGGGCAGGACATGGCCGTTCAATGACACAACCGGGCAGGCACAAAGCGATGTGGAGGTAAAAAACGCCTCGTCGGCGGCCATCCCCGCATGAACCGACACCGGCTCTTGCCGCAATTCCAAGCCAAGATCGGCGCATAACTCAATTACCACAGCCCGGCTTACCCCGGCCAGAATATAGGTCTTGGGCGGCGTGATCACGACACCGTTTTTCACCACAAACAGATTGCTTCCCGGCCCCTCCGCCAGATCGCCCAGGGGATCACACATCAGCGCCCAGGCCCCGGGGGAGACCGCCGTCACCTCGCGCTGCGCGATCATCATGTTGATGTAGTTGTTCGTCTTGGCATTCGGGCTCAGCGCATCAGGCGCAATCCGCCGCCGCGCGGGCACCACCGCCGCCACCCCATCGCGAAAATAATTCGCCCGCGCACGGAGCGGCAGGGGAATGCTGTCGATCATCACCGAAGGCCCGCGCCGTAAAGGTTCCTCCCCATCCAGTACCTGCGACCCGGAGGTCACCCGCACCGTCACCCAATTGTCCTCGCCCTTGCGGCGCACCGCCTCATTGCGCTCCACCAACTCATAAGTCGCCGCCAAAATCTCCTCTGGGGACATGCCGCAATTTATCCGCGCATAGGCAAGGCTTTCAAACAGTCGCTCCACATGCTCTTCCATGCGAAACAAGCGCCCCTCAAAGGTTCGCGCCGTGTCAAAAACCCCATCGCCATAAACCACGCCCGCGTCCCGGATCGGCAGGACTGCCTCTTCCTCCGGCAAATACGCCCCGTTCAAATATGCAACCCGTCCAGACATCACGCGCCCCCTATTTCTCTTTTGCAAAAATACTCACATCCCGCACGCGCAAACAAGCACAACCCTTGCTCCGGCACGGCCCCTTCGCTAGGGGATGGCCCATGTCCCAGAACCCGCCCAACATCCGCCCCGACCTTGCCCCCCGTGCAAAGCTCAGCGACGCCCCGCGCCCCGGCCAGCCCAAAATCGGCATGGTCTCGCTTGGCTGCCCCAAAGCGCTTGTCGACAGCGAACGCATCCTCACGCGCCTGCGGGCCGAAGGCTATGCGATCTCGCCCGATTACACGGGGGCCGAGGCGGTCATCGTCAACACCTGCGGATTTCTGGACAGCGCCAAGGCCGAAAGTCTGGAGGCGATTGGCGAAGCGATCACTCAGAACGGCAAAGTCATCGTCACCGGCTGTCTGGGGGCCGAGCCGGAGTATATCACCGGCGCACATCCCAAAGTCCTTGCCGTGACCGGCCCGCAACAATACGAACAGGTGCTCGACGCCGTCCACAAGGTCGTCCCGCCGGACCCCGATCCCTTCATCGACCTCTTGCCCGGCCAGTCCGTTTCCCTCACGCCGCGCCACTACAGCTACCTCAAAATATCCGAGGGTTGTAACCACAAATGCAAGTTCTGCATCATCCCCGACATGCGCGGCCGCCTCGCCTCGCGCCCCGCCCACGCCATCCTGCGCGAGGCTGAAAAGCTCGTCGAAAACGGCGTCCGCGAGCTGTTGGTGATCTCACAAGACACCTCCGCCTACGGCACGGAACGCGGATTTCGCGACGGCCCCCTTGCCGAACAACCAATCACCAGCCTTGCGCACGACCTCGGATCCCTCGGGGCCTGGGTCCGGCTCCACTACGTCTATCCCTACCCGTTTGTGCGCGAATTGCTCCCACTGATGGCCGAGGGGGTAATCCTGCCCTACCTCGACATCCCGTTCCAACATTCCCACCCCGAAACGCTACGCCGCATGGCCCGCCCCGCGCACGGTGAAAAGACGCTGGAGCGCATCGCGGAGTGGCGCGGGATTTACCCGGACGTCACGCTCCGCTCCACCTTCATCGTCGGCTACCCCGGCGAAACAGAGGCCGAGTTCCAACATCTGCTTGAGTGGATGGACGAGGCGCAACTGGACCGAGTGGGTTGTTTTCAATACGAAAACGTCGAAGGCGCGAGGTCCAACACCCTGCCGGATCACGTGGCGGACGAAGTCAAACAGGACCGCTGGAACCGGTTCATGGAAAAAGCCCAAAGCATTTCCGAGGCCAAACTCGCCAAAAAAGTTGGCACCACAATTGAAGTGATCGTGGACGACGTCGACGCCGAAGGTGCCACCTGCCGCACCAAAGCCGACGCCCCGGAGATCGACGGGAACCTCTTCATCGACGAGGGTTTTGAGGGGTTGAAGGCAGGCGATATCGTCAGCGTTGAGGTTGATGAGGCAGGGGAGTATGACTTGTGGGGTAAACGCCTGTCCGGGTGAAACCCGGCAAATGATACGGGGGATCATTTGTGGCGTTTACGCGCGGAGCGCTGGGGTGCCAAAATAGAAACACTCCGTGGGAGTGTTTCTGGCATTCGACGCGCGGAGCGTTGGGATTCCCAACAAGAAGCACCCCGAATGGCAAATCCTATTCTAGCTCGCCTTCTTCGATTTCTGCAACGACTTCTGCAACTTCGGAAGTTGACGTCTCGCGAATTTTAGGCGGGCTTTTTCGCCATTGGACAAGGTTCTGTCCGATGTCGCGGTAAAACTCGGGCACGATTGCTTCGAGGTCGGTTACAAAATTGACGGTTTGTATAAACCTTCCTCCAAGACGCCGAGCTTTAAAGACATGAAACGAGGTGACTTGCAGTCCAGATTTCCCAGATTCCACAATGCTTGGATCGGCCACCAACTCATCGTAAGAGAATTGAGTATTTTCGCTTCTGCCGGGCCAATACAGTCGAACAAACACATCGCCAGTGTTTTCAGTTTTGATTTGCCGCAACAACCAATTGACCCGCGCTTTCGACGACACGCGATCCTCGGGTGCCTTTAAGCGCATTCCAACTTCTATCGTTCGCCGCGGAAGATCAGCGGCAACCTCCAACAACGATGCGGCATCGGAAATCTCCAGAGATGCCTTGAGTTGACATTCTTCTCGGAGAATTTGGAGGTCGCTTTTGGTACGCTCTACTGGGTCATTCAGGAACTTTCGCGATAGTTTTTGCTGCACCCTTGATTCCGTTTGGCGGCTCAATATCAATGAAAGGTCGCGGGTTTCTTGGTGCCAAGCCCCTACCACTGCCTCTGCAATATCTGATTTTGCAGGGATTTTGCCCCCGGCGGAAACAAGTTTATTCAACTCGCTCCACTCTGGCGGCATGCGCTCAAATCCACGAAGCCCGGCACTTTCATGGCCAAGGAACCTCAAAAGTTCAGCGAGAACAACGCGTTGATCTTCGTCTCGAATACCTTCGGTGCCCAGCATCAAATCAATGGACGTAAAGATGTACATCCATGACCAATGGAAAACCGGGATTTTTGAACGGCTTTTTCGAACTTCCTCAATTGGGTGATTGGAAGGAGTAGAAGCGAACTGATTTGAGATTGTGATCACACAATCAACAGCGTGATCCTTTGCCAGCTTGCGATACTTTTCGATTTGTTCCGCTTCAAGACTAGCCGTCCCAACCTTGGCCTCAAGCAGCGCACGCCATTCTTTCGTGCCACTTTTCAGAACAATCAATCCGTCAGGACGATCGTTTGCGGTGGTCTTTTCGCCTTTGAAAACCACCTCTGTATAGGCTTCAAGGCTGGCGCGCTTCCCCCGTTTTTGACCAATCGACGCCAGCAAATCTTGGCCAAGTTCATCCACCAACTGCAAACACGCAAGGAATACTGAAGTTGTCCGGCCTTCCTTGGATGTCGTCGCCAATACGGGAAACAAACGCGCACGTTCGCCTTGCACAAGGTAATCTGGTCTAATCATCGTTTCTACTCCAATGCCGCATCTTCCCTCAAAAGTTAAGAATTTTCAACAATTTCAAGTTGAGCATTGGTCTGATCGAACACGTTTCCTTGGAATTTCGCCCTTGCGCAGCCCGCCACTTCGCGCCACTCAAAAAATCCGCCCAAAATCACCAAATCTTAACCCTTCCCTGCTATACCCCCTCTCGCTAGCAAAGACGTGGCGCATCAAGCCTTGCTTCAAGACCGGTAAACATTCCGGCGCATGGGTTTGATCCGAATGCCGCACATGACAGACTTCGAAGGTGCCGTTTTGGGGTAAAATCCCGAGGCGTATTCGGACTTATGCCACAAGGCGGGCCCGCTTACCTTTTCCCTTCGGGGGCCAGCGCTGCAATCGCTGGGATAACAATCGACCTCAGGAACAAAACGTTCGCCTGTCCCGCTTGCTAAAATGGCTTGCGGGGCCAAAGGCGTGGGCAAGGCGCTTACCCCGGCAACGTCCAAAGCCGCAACAGGATCAGCGCAAAAAGAACAAGCGTCCAGAACAGCACCTGGCGTCGTCTTGGCCTGTGGGCAGGCTCCCACAGAAACCCGCCAAAGACCGCAATTGTGATCCCTATACCGGCAAAATAGCCGATGCCAGCCTCCCGACGTCGCTGATCCGCGATCCGTTTCAAGCCGAACAACGCGCGAAACCAGACAAAGGCCCAGATCGCAAAGACAAGACCCAGCAGCACCAGATAGCCGATTTCACCTGGCTGCATTTCGCTATCCATAAGTATTGAACAAGACCATCACCCAAACGATGCCCCCGCTCAAAGCCGTTACCGCGACCGCCGCACTGGCCGCATCCTTGGCTTTCTTGGCCCGGGGGTGTTCCTCGGTCGAAAGGTAATCCACCACTTCCTCAACAGCGGTATTCATCAACTCCGCCGCCAATATCAGCAAGCCAAGGGCCACCAGCAGGATCTGTTCCATCGTCGTGATCGGCACAAACACCGTGGCAATCACCGACAGAATGTTCACGATCGTCCATTGCCTGAGCGTATTTTCCGTCTCCCAACACGCCGTCCAGCCCTGCCACGACCAGATGCAGTTATTTACCAGCCGACGCCCCTCACGCGCAAGAAATCCCGCCATATTGTCCCCCAATCGTTGCCCTGCCCGACACGGGCGGCTAGGCTTGCGTCCATGTTTACCATTGAACACGGCTTTGACGCGACAACTGTTATTCTCATCGACGACGGCGCCGCGCCATTGGGCGAGGACGTCACCATCAATGCCTTCGCCTCGGTCATCACGCTCGAACAGTTTAACGAACAAACGAATTCGGTACACAAGATCTCGCTTTCAATGGCGCAATTACGCGACCTTCAGGCCGCTCTTGACCTGCCCGAAGGCAGCTACCAGTTCCGCCGCGAGGAGCCTTGAAGGCGTTTTTGTCACAGGCTCAAAACTTAGAGTCGCACCGCTAACCAGATTTTCGGGAATCAGCTAATCTCGATTTTCAGGGTAATAACTTGTGCTGCTCCATGTTGACGATTTCACCGCTCTTGCCGCGGCCCGATCATCTTGAAACCTGCATCGCCTGGAGCGACCGTGAATGGCGTGCGCTCACCGGTTTCACGGCGCAGGACTGGCAGACTGAATTCCACCGCATGATGACAGCCCCGGTCGATGAGATTTTTGTCGCTCTGCTGGACGACACGCCAGTCGGCATGGCCTGGATGATCGAAAAGGAGGGGCTGGAAAGCCACGCCCATCTCACACCCTGGCTGTCCAATCTGGTGGTTGATGCGAAACATCGTGGCCGCGGGATCGGGCGGGCTTTGGTCAGTCATGTGGCGCATTATGCGGCTTTGGGTGGTGATCCGACCCTGCATCTTTTGACCCATACCCCGGCAGTTTACCTCAATATGGGCTGGGACACGATGGAAATGGCCGAATTGCGCAATCGTCCGATCTACGTGATGAGCCGTGATCTGAGTTATCTCCATCGCACAAGGCTCTACGGCACCTGAGCCCTTTCCATTCCCATTGGCCTTTGGCACATTCTCCCGAGCAATCAGGAGAAGATCATGGCCAGCACCGGCTTTTATTGGGACGAAAAATGTTTCTGGCACGCGGGCGGGAATTATGCGCTGACTTTGGCGCTGGATGTCCATGTGCAACCGCTTGCCGCTGGCGGGCTGCCGGAAAACCCCGAAACCAAGCGGCGCCTGAAAAACCTGATGGATGTGACCGGGCTTCTGGGCGAACTTTCAGTCGCCAGCGCCCCTCCGGCCAGCCGCGAGGATCTGGAGCGGGTGCATCCCGCCGCATTTCTCGACGAATTCAAGCGCCTTTCGGATGCCGGTGGCGGCGAACTGGGGTTGCGCACCCCCTTTGCCAAGGGTGGCTATGAAATTGCCGCCCTATCTGCGGGTCTGGCAAAACGGGCCCTGTTGGATGTAATGGCAGGCAAGGTGCAAAACGCCTATGCCCTCAGCCGCCCGCCCGGACATCATTGCCTGCCCGACTGGCCCAACGGATTTTGCCTGCTCGCCAATATCGCCATCGCGATCGAGGCGGCGCAGGCTGAAACACCCGGCCTGCGTTTTGTCGTCCTTGACTGGGACGTGCATCACGGCAACGGGACCGAGGCAATTTATTATGCGCGCGACGATGTGCTGACCATCTCCCTCCATCAGGAGAAGAATTACCCGCTTGATACCGGCGATACCACCGATCGCGGACAGGGCGCAGGGATGGGTCACAACATCAACATCCCGCTGCCGCCGGGTTCGGGGAACGATGCCTATTTCTACGCGATGGAAACCATCGTCCTGCCCGCCATTCAGGCCTTCAATCCCGACGCGATCATTGTCGCTTGCGGGTTCGACGCCTCCCCTTTTGATCCGCTGGCGCATATGCTGGTCTCCGCCAAGGGCTTTCGCGAATTGACGCGGATGATCAAGCAATCCGCGAAAGAGCTTTGCGATGGTAAACTGGTGTTGGTCCACGAGGGCGGCTATTCCGAGGCTTACGTGCCGTTTTGCGGCCATGCGGTGATCGCGGAACTGGCCGGGTCAAGCATTGACGCGCCCGACCCGATGGCTCTGGCGGTTGCCACGCGCCAGCCCAACGAACGCGTGGCGGCTTTTCAGAAATCGCTGATTGACGAGTTTGCCGCCATCCTGGCCAGCCCGCCGATGCCACCGGGTTGAGCGGAGGATGACGCATTGACTCTCGCCTGACGTGGGGTCAAAACCAGCCCGATTTCACCAAGTGGGACATGACAAATGAACAAGATTTACGGCACCGCGTCCGAGGCCCTTGAGGGGCTTTTGCGCGATGATATGCTGATCGCCTCGGGTGGCTTTGGCCTCTGCGGTATTCCTGAATTGCTGCTCGCCGCGATCCGCGATGCGGGCGTGAAGAACCTGACGTTTGCCTCCAACAACGCCGGTGTGGATGATTTTGGCATCGGCATTTTGTTGCAAACAAAGCAGGTCAAAAAGATGATCTCGTCCTATGTCGGCGAAAACGCTGAATTCATGCGTCAGTATCTTTCGGGCGAGCTGGAGCTGGAGTTTAACCCCCAAGGCACGCTTGCCGAACGGATGCGTGCCGGTGGCTGTGGTATCCCCGGTTTTTACACCAAAACCGGCGTTGGCACGGTGATCGCAGACGGCAAGGAGGTCAAATCCTGGGACGGTCAGGACTATATCCTGGAGGAAGGCATCTTCGCGGACCTCTCCATCGTCAAAGCCTGGAAAGCCGATGACACCGGCAATCTTGTGTTTCGCAAGACGGCACGCAACTTCAACCCGCCCGCTGCGATGTGTGGCAAGGTCTGTGTGGCCGAGGTTGAGGAAATCGTCCCGCGCGGCGAACTCGACCCCGATGGCATCCACCTCCCTGGCATCTATGTGCACCGCATTGTGCAAGGCACCCACGAAAAACGCATCGAGCAACGCACGCTTCGCCAAAGGGAGACCGCATAATGGCCTGGGATCGCAACCAAATGGCCGCACGGGCCGCGCAGGAACTTGAAGACGGCATGTATGTGAACCTTGGCATCGGCATTCCGACGCTGGTGGCAAACTACGTCGGCGACAAGGACATCACGCTGCAATCGGAAAACGGCATGCTCGGCATGGGGCCCTTCCCTTACGAGGGTGACGAGGACCCTGACCTGATCAATGCAGGCAAACAGACGATCACCGAACTGGCACGCACATCCTACTTTGACAGCGCGACCTCCTTTGGCATGATCCGGGGCGGCAAGATCGCCGCTGCGATCCTTGGCGCGATGGAAGTGGCGGAAAATGGCGACCTCGCGAACTGGATGATCCCCGGCAAGCTGGTCAAAGGCATGGGCGGTGCGATGGACCTTGTGGCCGGTGTTGGCCGGGTCATTGTCATCATGGATCACACCAACAAAAAGGGTGAGACCAAGCTGTTGAAGGAATGCACCCTGCCGCTGACCGGCAAAGGCGTTGTTGATCTCATCATCACCAACCTTGGCGTCTTTGATGTGGTCGAAGGGGGCCTGAAGGTTCTGGAAGTGGCAGATGGTGTCACGATGGACGAAGTCAAAGCCTCGACCGAAGCGACGTTGGTGGCTTAAGCACTTCCGTCGATTGTATCCAATGTCGAAATAGTTTCACGAAATGGGCCGGATTGTCCGCACTCCGGCCCTTTTTTCGCCCCAATCCCTTTCTAAAAGTTAACGCATGGTGGGACTGAACGGCATCCGCACTTCCTTAGCGGTCTTCGCTCTCTTCGGGCTCTCAGCCGGACTGGCGCTATGGTGGGCAAGCGACGAGAAGATCTGGCAAGACCTAAAGGGACTGACCTCTAAGGAAGTTGCGGTGCTGCTCCTCCTGTCCCTCACCAATTACGGACTGCGCGGGCTGCGCTGGTCCCTCTACCTCGGCGTTCAAGCGATCCGCTTGCCGCTCTGGAAAAACATCCTTCACTATATCGCAGGCTTCGCGCTGACCATGACCCCGGCACGTCTGGGCGAGCTGATCCGCCTGCGCTGGATCACCCGCGATACCGGCGCACGGCTGGAACATCTTGCACCCCTTGTGCTTGTGGATCGCGCAGGCGATCTCGCCTCGACCGGGTTATTGCTGGCCCTTGTGGTGGCCCTTGGCGCCGGTGGATTAAGCGGCGCGGTTCCTGTGGCATTGCTCGCCCTGGTCGCGGCCTTGATCGCCACGCGGCCTGTGCTTTTCAAACAATTGGTGGACCTCGCTTTTCGTGTGATCCGTCGCAAGCCGCGCTTGTTCGCCAAGGCCCGCCGTGCGGCACGCGCCCTTGCGCCTTATTCCAGGCTCCACATCATTTTCCCGGCCCTCGCGCTTGGGGCGGTCGGTTGGTTTGCCGAAGGCTATGCCTTTTACCTGCTGCTTGATTGGTTCGGCGCAGAGGTCAGCCTTTGGATGGCTGTTGCGATCTTTCTCTTTGCCATGATGACCGGCGGGGCCACCGGCCTGCCCGGCGGCGTTGGCGGGGCCGAGGCGGCGATGATCGCCCTCTTGACACTGGAGGGCGTACCCTTAGAGATTTCGATCCCGGCCACCGCAATCATCCGTATCACGACCCTTTGGTTTGCAATCGGGCTTGGCGCTCTTTTCTTTCCCTTTGCCGAAGGGCTGAAATCTAGGACATCACATGCTTTGGAACAGCACTGAATATACCGGCTGGGGCCGGGCCTTGAAGGCAAAAGCCGACCTTGCCCGCCCCGAGCGTGTCTCGACGCTAAAGGCGCTCTGGAAAGACGCCAAACACCCCGCGATTGGCAAGCTGCGCTCCTACGGCGATGCGGCTTTGGTCAACAAGGGTCGCGCGATTGACATGACCCGGATGAACCGGCTGATCGCTTTTGATCCCAAGACCGGCATTCTGGAGGCCGAGGCCGGGATCACGATTGGCGAGATTGCCCGCGTGTTCGGCCCGCAAGGGTTCCTGCCCGCCGTGATGCCCGGCACCGGTTTCGCGACCCTTGGCGGCTGTATCGCGAATGACGTGCATGGCAAAAACCACCATGTCGATGGGACGTTCGGCCAGCATGTTGTCTCTGTCGCTTTGCTGGGTTTGAATGGGCGGGTGCGTCAGGTCAGCCCGGACAAAACACCGGATTTGTTCAAGGCAACGCTTGCAGGACTTGGCCAAACCGGTGTGATCCTGTCGGCCAAAATCCAGATGATCGAGATCGGGTCCGAGGTTGTGGATGTCCGCGAAAACCGCATGGAAAACCTTGATGAATTTCTGGCGCGGCTCGACAGTTCCAACGCGCGATTTTCCGTTGGCTGGATCGACGCGCTGGCCCAAGGTGCCGCCCTTGGCCGTGGCATCCTTGAAGAGGCGGAAATCCGCGAACACGCAACACCGCTCAGCCCCCGGCCTGCGAAATCCGTGCCGATCAATGGCCCCAGCTTTCTGATGTCCGCCCCAATCGTGCGAGCGTTCAACGCGACATACATCCGCCGGGTTCCCGAAGAGGGTGTGCAGCATGATCGGACGTTAGACGATTTCTTTTTCCCGCTGGATCGGGTGCAAAACTGGAACAGGCTTTATGGCAAAAAGGGCTTTCACCAGTTTCAATGTGTTTTGCCTGCGGACAATGCCGCCAGACCCCTGCGCGAAATGCTGAGCCTGATTGCAGAAGGCAAACTAGCCTCGCCATTGGCGGTCCTCAAACGCCTTGGCCCCGGTCGCGCGGGCTATCTGTCCTTTCCGATGGAGGGCTATACGCTGGCCGTCGATTTCCCGAACCGCCCAAGGGTTGCGGCCCTTGTGGATCGGCTGGTGGAAATCACGCTGAATGCTGGCGGGCGGATTTATTTCGCCAAGGATTCCCTTGCCAAAGGCGATGCCGTCAAAGGCATGTATCCCGAACGTGGCGCGTTCGCCGAGATTGCCAATACGGCCGATCCTGAACATTTGCTGACAACCGATCTGGTCAAGCGCCTGAAACTAAGGAGGCCCCGGCCATGAACGAGACCTGGCTGATCTTAGGGGCAACCTCCGCCATGGCGCGGGCGTTTGCGAGTGCGGTTGCGGATCGCAAAACCGGCGTCTTGCTGGCTGGGCGGGACATGGATGATTTGCAAGCCAGCGCGTCGGATTGCTTGCTGCGCGGCGCTCGTCTGGCCGAGGCAGTGACCTTTGATGCCCGCAAGCCCGCCGGATTTGAGGCCATCGTTCAGCGTCTTGCCGCTGAGGAGGGCCGGATCAACGTCGCGGTCTTTGTCGGCTATATGCCGCCACAGGCGGAAATCGACAAAAACCCGGAGCTGATCGAACAGGTGTCCACGGACAATTTCTCCGGACCCGCACGGCTTTTGCAGATGATTGCCCCTTTGATTGAAGAACGCGGCTCGGGCACAATCGTCGGCGTCGCCTCGGTCGCAGGTGATCGCGGGCGCATCGGCAATTACGTCTATGGAGCCGCCAAAGCGGGTTTTGCGACTTACCTTTCCGGCCTGCGAAACCGCCTGACCAAGGCGGGCGGTCACGTGGTCACCGTCAAACCCGGCTTTGTCGATACCGCAATGACCTGGGGTTTGCCCGGAATGTTTCTGGTCGCCAGTCCAAACGATGTTGCCAAGGCCATCCTGAATGCCGTCGACAAGAAGAAGAACGAGATCTACACACCGTTTTTCTGGCGCTACATCATGCTGATCATTCGCAACATTCCCGAGGCAATATTCAAGAAGATGAGTATTTGACCGCGCCGCGGTAGAGCAGCCAACCGCTTGAAATCACAGCCAATCCCGGGCCAAAACGCCTTTCACCCGGCTTCGGTCTTGCCGCGACGGTCGTGACGCAGGTTTGCGTAAAGGACATGGGTGCGCCAGCGTCCGTTGATCTGGAGATAGCTTTGCGCAACGCCTTCGTATTTAAAACCGCAATGCTCCAGAACCCCACGCGATGCTGCGTTCTCGGGCAGGCAACCGGCTTGAATTCTTGAAAGGTCCAATGTTGCAAATGCGTAATGGACCACCGATTGAACCGCCTCGCTCATGAGCCCCTGGCGTGAAAATCTTTGTCCAACCCAATAGCCGATGGTCGCGGTTTCCGATGGGCCGCGCTGGATGTTGTCCAATGTGACCGCCCCGACCAAAGCGCGGCTGTTGCGTTCGATAAGGAACAAGGGAACGCCGGTGCCGGTTTCAACGGCGCGGCTTGCGGAATAGACCCGCGTTGAAAATGCCTTGCGGCTCAGGTGGTCGCGCGACCAGGCGGGTTCCCAGGGTTGCAGGAACGCCTGACTTTCACGACGCAATTCGACCCAGTTGGCGTAATCTGATGACTTTGGCAGACGCAATGTCATGCGGTCCGTTTCAATGGACACATTGCGACGCCGCGAAAAGATCATGCAGCCAGCCGATCGGTTAAGTCACTCAGGGAGGGCGCACCACCGACCGGGCCATAAAGCGCCATCGCGGATTTGCGGCTGGTGCAGATCTGGCTGGAAAACGCTTGCAACCCCTCGATCGAGACCGCCTCGATACGGGCAATCGTCTCTTCCAGACTAGGCACCCGGCCCCAGATCGAGACCATTCTTGCCAGCCGTTCGGTGCGCGAGGCAGGGCTTTCAAGCCCCATCAGCAACCCCGCCTTCAACTGGGTTCGCGCCCGTTCCAACTCGGGCCGCGAGATGTCATCGACGGACTTGCGGATTTCCTCCACGCAAAGGGCGGTCAATCCGGCAAGATCGTCTTGGGAAGTGCCGGCATAAACCGTCATCAATCCGGTGTCGGCAAAGACCCCTGCCGAGGCAAAGATCGAATAACACAAACCGCGTTTTTCCCGCGCTTCCTGAAACAATCTCGACGACATGCCACCGCCGAGGATCATCGCGTAAATCTGCGCGGTGAAAACATCGTCGCTGCGATAGCCCGGAGTTTCAAAGGCAAGCGTCATATGCGCCTGCTCCAGTGGCTTGACCACCCGCTTTTCGCCGCCACCAAACTTTGCGGCCAGAACCTGTTCGGACGGCCTGCGATCAATCGCGCCGAACATCGCTTCGGCCTCGCGCAGGATCTGGTCGTGATCAACCGCCCCGGCGGCCGCAAGGATCATCTGATCGGGCGAGTAACGCTCGGCCACGAAGCCGGAAAGGTCCGCCCGCGAAAAGCCTTCGACCAGCTTGTCAGCGCCAAGAATGGAGCGGCCAATCGGCTGATCCGGGTAGGCCGCCTCTTGCAGCCAGTCAAAGATGATGTCGTCCGGCGTGTCATTGGCCTGACCGATTTCCTGAAGGATCACGCCGCGTTCCACCTCGATCTCGCGCGGGTCGAACACCGGGTTCAGCACAATGTCACCGATCACATCCAGCGCCAGCGACACATCGTTTTCCAGCACCCGGGCATAGTATGCGGTGGTTTCGCGGCTGGTATAGGCGTTCAGATAGCCGCCGACATCTTCCAGCGCTTCGGCAATATCCAGCGACGAGCGCCGCTTGGTGCCTTTGAACGCCATATGTTCCAGGAAATGCGCGATCCCGTTCTGCTCGGCACGTTCATGGCGACCACCCGCGTCGACCCAGACCCCGATGGAGGCGGATTTCAGGCCCTCCATCCGCTCGGTTACAATGCGAAATCCATTGGCCAGCTTGTGTTGCCGGATCGTCATGAGCGCACCTTTTTGCTGATGATGTCTTTGAGCGCAGCAAGGTCATTTGCAACCTCCGTCACCCGTTCCGGCTTTGTCATCATGGCGGCCATGCGGGCGGGCAATTCGGGGCGAACGCCTGTGGCGGCTTCGACCGCGGCGGGGAATTTTGCGGCATGGGCCGTTGACAGGATCACCATCGGCACCTGCCCGGCAATGCGTTTCTCGGCGGCGACCTTCACCCCGACGGCGGTATGCGGGCAGACCACTTCGCCGCTCATTTGGTGCAAGGTGGCGATTGCGGCGCGGGTTTCTTCTTCGGTGCAATCACCGGAATCAAACTCCAGCCGCAGCCGCTCCAAAGCACCCTGAGACAGGCTGAAAGCACCGTTTTCCAACTCACCCATCAATTGGCGGATCGCAGCCCCTTCGCGGTCATAGACGTCAAACAATGCCCGCTCGAAGTTCGAAGAAACCTGAATATCCATCGAGGGGCTGATCGAAGGCGTTACACCTTCCTTGGTGTAGGCACCGGTTTGCAACGTGCGATGCAGGATGTTGTTCTGGTTGGTCGCAATGATCAGCCGATCAATCGGCAACCCCATGCGCCGCGCGACATAGCCTGCAAAAATGTCGCCAAAATTCCCAGTCGGCACGGTGAAAGAGACCTTGCGATGCGGTGCCCCAAGGCTGACCGCAGAGGTGAAATAGTAAACCACCTGCGCCAGCACCCGCGCCCAGTTGATCGAATTGACCCCGGCCAGCCGCACGCCATCGCGAAACTCGAAATCGTTGAACATATCCTTCAGCCGCGCCTGGCAATCGTCAAAATCGCCATCAACCGCCAGCGCGTGAACGTTGGGGGCCTCCGGGGTGGTCATCTGTGCGCGCTGCACCGGGCTGACCCGGTCGCCATCGGGGAACATTATAAAGACATCAACCGCATCGAGACCGGCAAAAGCCTCGATCGCCGCCGAGCCGGTATCGCCACTGGTCGCCCCGACAATCGTGACCCGCTCGCCGCGACGGCTCAAGGCTACTTCAAACATCTGCCCGATCAGCTGCATCGCCACATCCTTGAAGGCCAGCGTCGGGCCGTGATGCAATTCAAGCAGAAAATCATTCGCGCCGATCTGCACCAAAGGGCAACGTGCGGCATGGGCAAACCCGGCATAGGCACGGGTTATGATCGCGTGGAAATCGTCGTCCGAAAACGCATCGCCAATAAAGGGTTTCATCACCCGAAAGGCGGTTTCCTCGTAAGAAAGACCGGCCAGAGCCGCGATTTCTTCCGGCGTCATCACCGGCCAGCTTTTTGGCACATAAAGCCCGCCATCGCGTGCAAGGCCTGTCAGCATCGCCTCTTCAAAGGAAAGTTCCGGCGCATTTCCGCGCGTCGAGACATATTTCATGGCGTTGATTCCATAGCATCATCCAGGCTCCGCCGCCTGATACGCCAAAGCCAGTAGCCTGTCATCCCCATCCAAACCACAGCCAGCGAAAACCATGTGATCGCATATTGCAGATGGTCGTTCGCGATGCCGCTTGTAGATACCGGCCAGGGGCGAATGCCTTCAATCGGCGGAGTGGTTTGCCGCGCGACCACCAGGAGCGACGCTGTTTCAAATGTCGGGGCCAGGCTTTGCAGATCGCGGGCGAACCAGATCCGACGGTCAATGTCCGGGGGCGGTGTGAAGCCGTCCGTTTCATCGGGCCACATCAGATTGCCACCGATTTCATAAACCCCACTGACCCCCGGATCCTTGGGTGCCCCGCGCAGAAATCCCAGATCAACGATCAGCGCCAGCTCGCTTGTCTCCAGGCGGTAAAGCACGCGGTAACCGGGGCCAAACCCCTTGCGGCTAGTCAGCACAAAGATCGGCTTACCGACAATCTCTCCGGTGATTTGCACGCCCAGAAATTCATCCCGCGCTTCGACGGCATCGGCGGGTATTTCGCCTATCCGGCCTGCAATCATCTTCTCAATACGGCTGATCGTTGCTTCTTTTTGTGCTAACCGCTGGAGTTGCCAATTGCCTAGCGACACCAAAATCGCTGCACCAAGCACCCCGATTATCAGGGGGAAAATCATTGAGCGAACCATCGAAAACCCTTTGCAAAAGCAAAAGGCGCGATCCAAGTCCGCGCCTTTCTTTGTTCTTCAACTACTCTCGTGCGGCAGCACGAAACCCGCGGCAGGCAGAGCGTCAGCCGCCCCAGACGTAGATCGCCGCAAAGAGGAACAGCCAGACGACATCAACAAAATGCCAATACCAGGCAGCCGCTTCAAAGCCCAGATGATGCTCGGGCGTGAAATGACCATTCAGAGCCCGAACAAGGCAAACCGCCAGAAAGATCGTCCCGATCAGAACATGCGCACCGTGAAAGCCGGTCGCCATGAAGAAAGTCGCACCATAAATGTTGCCCGAGAACCCAAAGGTCGCGTGCTTGTATTCGTAGATCTGGAAGCCGGTGAAAAGAATGCCCAGCAAGATCGCCAGAATGAGACCGTTTACCAGATCCTTGCGGTTGTTTTCATGGGCAATCGCATGATGCGCCCAGGTCGCCGCGGCGCCCGAACAAAGCAGAATCAGCGTGTTGATCAGCGGCAAATGCCAGGCATCAAAGGTCTCGATCCCGGCAGGCGGCCAGACACCGTCAATCGCCGGGCTTTCAGGGCCCATGGGATAAAGCGCATGTTTGAAAAAGTTCCAGAACCAAGCCAGAAAGAACATCACCTCGGACATGATGAACATGATCACGCCATAGCGCAGACCGATCATAACGACGGGTGTATGATCACCGGCATCCGCCTCGATCACGACATCGCGCCACCAGACATACATCACGAACAGCACCATCGCAAAACCGATCAGCCCGATCCAAGGCCCGGAGCCATGCATCCACAGGACTGTGCCGGCAAGCATCGTAAACCCGCCAAGCGCCCCCAAAAAGGGCCAGAGACTGGGGTTCAGAATGTGAAAATCGTGGTTCTTTTCATGCGCCATGTTCTAGGTTTCCCTTATTTTCGGCTCAATTTAGCGGATTCGGTTGGTCTTTGGAAAGTCGAACTTCCTGCTGCGGCAAATCGGTCACATGGAATGTGTAAGACAAGGTGATCGATGGCAAAAGGCTGGCTTCGGCATCCTCGACGATTTCTGGATCAACGTAGAACGTGACCGGCATCTGCACTGTTTCTCCGGGCTGCAATACCTGCAACTCAAAACAGAAACACGCGATCTTGGTAAAGTAATACCCTGCCGAAAACGGCGCGACATTATAGCTGGCGGTGCCTGCGATGACCTGGTCCGTCGGGTTATGCGCTTCGTAGAAGGCCAATCCGGTTTCACCGATCTTCAGCTTCACTTCGCGTTGCATGGGCTTGAATTCCCAAGGCATGCCGCGCTCAAGCGAGGCATCAAAGCGCACGGTAATGGTCTTATCCAGCACGGTGTCAGAGCCGCTGGTGCTTACCTGTGTCACCCCGCCAAAGCCTGTTACCCGGCAAAACCAGTTGTAAGCGGGCACCGAGATGATGGACAAAGACCCCATCACCGCGACCAGCGCCACAAGACGGACTGCAATCTTCGAGTTTGATGTACTCATTCCCCGAGCTCCAGTGAGTTTCGGTAGGAATGGTCGAACGCCTCCATCGCCGCGCCGTTGGAAAGCTTGACAATGGTGATTGCCAGCACAAGCACGACAAATCCGCCCAGCGTCAAACCCAGCCATATGTTCCGCATGGCGCGGCGCTGGTGCAGTTCATGTTCTCGTCGAATAGCCATTTTTACACCCATTGCGGCCAGGCGGCCCAGTCAAATCCACTCCAGCGCAGGCTCGCCTCGACCAGGAGAGCGACGAAGTGAACAAAAAGATAAACCAGCGACAGGCGGAAAAATTTGCGTTCGGCGGCGTATTTATCCACCTCGGCGGTCTTTTCCGGGCGGCCTAGCAGGCCAAGGGCGCCAAAGACAAACATGCCGTTCAGAACCAGTGTCGTGGCAAAGAAAATCGGCCCACCAATGGACGTGACCGCAAGGATCGGGCCGACAAGGGCCAGCAATGCGGCATAAATCACAATCTGCTTGCGGGTTTCCTGACGGCCATGCGTGACCGGCAACATCGGCACGCCAGCCTTGGTGTAGTCGTCGTTCATGAACAGCGCCAGCGCCCAAAAATGCGGCGGCGTCCACATGAAGATCAGCGCAAACATCAGAATCGACTCAATCGACACGCCACCCGTTGCCACGGCCCAGCCGATCATCGGCGGAAACGCCCCGGCGGCACCGCCGATGACGATGTTTTGCGGTGTCGCGCGTTTCAGCCACATCGAATAAACGACAGCATAAAAGAAGATCGTGAAGGCCAGAAATCCGGCGGCAAAGAAATTCGCAGTCAGACCCAACATCCCGACAGCAAAGACCGACAGCCAGATGCCGAGCAACTTGGCTGCGTTGGCCGTAACCCGCCCTGAGGGAATGGGACGGGTGGCAGTGCGATTCATCACCGCGTCGATATCCGCGTCCCACCACATATTCAGCGCCCCAGAGGCCCCTGCCCCGATGGCGATGAACAGGATCGAGGCAAAGGCAATGATCGGGTGAACCGGCACGGGTGCCACAAACAGACCGACCGCCGCGGTAAATATCACAAGCGACATCACGCGTGGTTTGAGCAAGGCAAAAAAATCGCTAAACTCGGCGTCTTGCTGTTTGGCCATGGCGGTTACGTCACTCATCGGATCGTCCATATCATAACGGGGAGCGGCACCGCGCACCGGCACCGATCCCGATATTCTTGCCGCTTAGTTCGACGCCAGGGTCACTGCCGCAGGTTTACCGGCATATTCAGCCGCTGCCTGCTCCAGCCATTTTGCGTAGTTTTCCTGGCTGACCACTTTGACGGTGATCGGCATGTAGGCGTGATCTTTGCCACAAAGCTCGGAACATTGGCCAAAGTAGACGCCTTCTTTGGAGGCGTTGAACCAGGTCATCTGCAAACGACCGGGAACGGCGTCCAGCTTGACGCCAAAGGCCGGGATCGTCCAGGCGTGAATGACATCCGAACCGGTGATTTGCAGGACAACGTTCTTGTTGACCGGCACGACAACGGCGGTGTCGGTTGCCAGCAGATATTCGTCGTTCGCATAACCATTGGCGGCCAGATCTTCACGCGCCAACATGAAGCTGTCAAAGCCGAACTCCTCGTCGGGGTATTCATAGGACCAATACCATTGGTTGCCAGTCACTTTGATGGTGACATCCGCTTCGGGGATTTCCATCTGGTGGAACAAGGCCGGCAGAGAGAAGGAGCCGATGAAGATCAGGATGATGATCGGCACGATGGTCCAGGCTACTTCGATGACAGAGTTATGCGTGAAAGTGGCAGGCACCTTGTTTGCACGCTGGTTGTAGCGCACCAAAATCCAAAGCAGCAGGCCAAGTACAAAAATGGTGATGATTGTGATGATGACCAGCACCATCCAGTCCAGCCAGAACGCCCGTTCTGCGATTTCGGTCGCTGCGGGCTGGAAATCCACCCCTTTCGGCCAGGGCTTGCCAATCGTTTCAAGGCCTGCGGTCGGATCCTGGGCAAAGGCCAAGCCCGAGGCCAAAAGCCCGCCAGCAAAGGTTCCAAGTGCGGCAAATTTCTGTGCGATCTTCATCCGATGTCTTCCCATTCTTACGGTTCTGGTGACCGTTGCCTCCGGGTGAACTGCCATTAACAGAATCCCCGGTTGTTTCTCGCGCCTGATGAACCATAATATGACGCCGAGAACAAGTTTGTCCTTTGCGGCATAGAGACGCTTTTTGACGCAGACCTGACCGCCCTCAGCAGAAAGACCGCCCATGTCACCCAAAGATGACCGTTTTCGCCCCTTTGAGGCAAGCATTGATCGGGATGTGGCGCTAAAAACCTTGCAATCCGCCGTTTCGGGCGGAGATGACGGCGAATTATTTCTTGAACGCCGCCGCGCCGAAGCGCTGGTTTTTGACGACGGGCGATTGAAAAATGCCAGCTATGACGCCTCTGAAGGCTTTGGGTTGCGGGCGGTTCACGGCGAAACCACGGGTTACGCCCATTCCACCGAAATGACCGAAGCCGCGTTGAAACGTGCCGCTCAAACCGCACGTTTGGCGATTGGGACAGGAAAAGCCACCCCTGCCCCGGCACCAAAAGCCACAAATCAGCGGCTCTATACCGACGTTGATCCACTGGCCGAAGGTGGATTCGGGCTGAAGGTTGATGTGTTGAAAGAGATCGACAGCTACCTGCGTGCTTTGGACAGCCGCGTGATACAGGTGTCCGCCACGCTTGCGGCCTCCTTGCAGGAAGTGGCGATTTTGCGCGGTGACGGCTCTGATCTGAGCGACATCCGGCCGATGACGCGGCTAAACATCTCGGTCATCGTAGAGCGCGACGGTCGCCGTGAAAGCGGCTCGGCCGGTGGGGGTGGGCGCACCACGCTCAGCGGTTTGATGGAGCCTGCTCACTGGAAAGCAACGGCTCAGGAGGCGCTGCGCATTGCAACGCTGAACCTTGATGCGGTCCCGGCACCTGCTGGTGTCATGGATGTGGTGCTTGGCCCCGGCTGGCCCGGCATTTTGCTGCACGAGGCGATCGGGCACGGGCTGGAGGGTGACTTCAACCGCAAGGGCAGCTCGGCCTTTGCCGGGCTGATGGGCAAGCGGATTGCCGCGCCGGGCGTCACGGTGCTGGACGATGGCACGATCCCGGATCGACGCGGCTCGCTCACCTTTGATGACGAAGGCACTCCCAGCTCCAAGACGACGTTGATCGAAGACGGCATTCTGGTCGGCCTGATGCAGGATCGCCAGAACGCACGTCTGATGGGGGTCGAACCGACCGGCAACGGACGACGCGAAAGCTTTGCCCATGCGCCGATGCCACGAATGACCAACACCTATATGCTGGGCGGCGATGCCAACCCCGGCGATCTGGTGGCGGAGATCAAGGACGGAATCTATGCGGTCGGTTTTGGCGGCGGTCAGGTGGATATTACCAACGGCAAGTTTGTCTTTTCCTGTACCGAGGCTTACCGTGTTCAAAACGGCAAAGTCGGCGCACCGGTACGTGGTGCTACGCTGATCGGGGACGGGGCAACGGCGCTTAACCAGATCAGAGGGCTCGGCAACGACATGGCGCTTGATCCCGGCATGGGCAATTGCGGCAAGGCAGGCCAATGGGTGCCGGTCGGGGTTGGGCAGCCAACCTGTCTTATCGGCGGGCTGACGGTCGGCGGTGCCGCGACCTGACGCGCGGTTCTTGGGACGGCGGCGGATGCATTAACCCTGTCTTTACCGGCGGTCCGACATTCTGGCCGCAGCATGGACCCAAACCTGATCTCATCCCTTTGCCTGATCCGATCCCGCCGGGTTGGCCCCTCCACCTATCATCGGTTGCTGGCGGAATATGGTACCGCGCAAGCCGCGCTGGAGGCCCTGCCAGAGATCGCCTCGCAAGCCGGGGTCAAACGCTATGCCGCCTGCGGCGAAGAGGCGGCACTGGCAGAACTCAGCGCCGCAAAAAGCGCCGGGGCACGCCCGCTTTTGTTTGGCAGATCAGGTTATCCGACTGCCTTTGCGGCCCTTGACGACCCGCCGCCTTTCCTTTGGGCGCTTGGCGACATCAGTTTACTGTCGAAACCCGCGATTGCGCTGGTGGGGGCACGCAATGCCTCCAGCCTTGGCACAAGAATGGCCCGCAAGCTGGCCATGGAATCTGGGCAGGCCGGTTATGTGGTGATTTCCGGACTTGCGCGGGGCGTTGATGCCGCCGCACATGATGCCGCGCTTCAAACCGGCACGATTGCTGTGATGGCCGGTGGGGTCGACATGCTTTACCCGCCACAAAACCGGCTGCTTTACGAAAAGATCGGCCAAATGGGCCTGATCCTGTCAGAGCAACCGATGGGCGTTTCACCACAGGCCCGTCATTTCCCACGGCGTAACCGCTTGATTTCAGGGCTATCTTCGGGGGTTGTTGTGGTTGAGGCGGCGCTGAAGTCCGGATCCATGATCACCGCAAGGGATGCGGTTGATCAGGGGCGTGAGGTTTTTGCGGTGCCCGGACATCCGCTAGATGCCAGGGCCTCGGGCTGCAATGCGCTGTTGCGGGACGGGGCGCGGTTGGTGCGCGATTTTGCCGATATTGCCGCAGAATTGCGCCCGCTGAGTGGGGTCGCGCCTTTTAAGAATCCGGCCCCGGCGACAGCGAAAGCAACATCACCGCCGCCATCACCGCCATATGCCAATGACATCAGCCAGAACATACTCGCCGCCTTGTCCCCCTCGCCGATCAGCGAGGATGAATTGATCCGCAGCCTCGGCCAACCGGCCGCGCAGGTGTCACGTGCCCTGACCCGGCTGGAACTGGAGGGGGCATTGATCAGGCAAAGCGGCGGATTGCTGGCGCTTGCGGTTTGAGGGCAAGGATCCGTGATCCAATGCCCCGTATCCCCTGCCGCAGTTTCTGCGTCTCCATCAGAGTATTAGCCGCCGCAAAACTCCGGGATCACGTCCACCCAGATCCGGCAAAATTCCGGCGCGGCGAACCAAACATCGGTTGCCCCGATTGACCAGTGAACCGCAACCCATGTGTCGCCCGACAATTGGTAGAGTACATGCATAGAAGCCCCGTCCGAAAACTCGGGATCATAGCCACCGAACGCGGCCATCGGTGTTGTGGCGAGGTCGATCTGATCCCCACCCGGGCGTTGAGGCTCCAGGCTGGCATAGCCGACATTTCCGCTGACGCGCAGATCGCTCACGACAAATTCCACCGGCGGGCCGAAATTCCACTCGGCATGGGGGCGGATGGCGTTCATCATTGAGCTGCGGGTTGCGCTACCACGTTCGGGCTCCCGGTAATCTCCGGCCACCAAGAAACTGGGCCAGAGCAAACAAATCATCAATACTCTAAGCATTTTCGTTCCTAAAACGGCGTTCACCTCGGCATCAAACAGCCGGTTTCGCTTGCCGTCAAGACGGCCAAACGCAATGCCCATTGACAAGGCCACCCCCGAGACACCATGTTCCGCGCCCACGGATTTACGCTAAATGAGGTCGATAAAACTCCATGCCTGTTGTTGTTGTTGAGTCGCCCGCCAAAGCAAAAACCATCAATAAATATCTCGGTGACAACTATGTTGTGCTGGCCTCTTACGGCCATGTGCGCGACCTGCCGCCCAAGGATGGCTCGGTCGATACCGAGAATGATTTCGAGATGAAATGGGAGGTGGCAACACAGTCCCAAAAGCACGTCCGGGCCATTGCCGAGGCGCTGAAAGAAGACAATTCGCTTATTCTTGCGACCGACCCCGACCGCGAGGGGGAGGCGATTTCCTGGCATCTGGAAGAGGCGTTAAGAAAACGCAAAGCGATCAAGAAATCCACGCCGGTTGAGCGTGTTGTGTTCAATGCGATCACCAAAGCAGCCGTTACTGAGGCGATGGAAAACCCGCGCGAGGTCGATACCGCGCTGGTGGAGGCCTACCTTGCCCGCCGCGCTTTGGATTATCTAGTCGGGTTCAACCTGTCGCCGGTTTTGTGGCGCAAACTGCCGGGTGCAAAATCCGCCGGCCGGGTGCAATCGGTCACACTGCGGCTGATCGTTGAGCGCGAAATGGAGATCGAGGCCTTCAAGGCGCGGGAATACTGGTCCGTCAAGGCCGAGTTGACCACGCCGCGCGGACAAACGCTGGAGGCGCGGCTGACGGTTCTGGGTGGCCAGAAGCTCGACAAATTCGACATTGCGACGTCCGAGGCGGCGGAACTTGCCGTCGCGGCAGTTTCCAAACGCGACCTCAAGGCCGTAAGCGTCGAGGCAAAACCCGCCTCGCGCAACCCCTCGCCTCCGTTCATGACATCGACCCTGCAACAGGAAGCCAGCCGCAAATTCGGCTTTGGTGCGCGTCAAACCATGTCGACCGCGCAGCGGCTTTATGAGGCCGGGCACATCACCTATATGCGGACCGACGGCATTGATATGGCCCCCGAAGCGGTCGCGGCGGCTCGTGATGCGATCGGCGCGAAATTCGGCAAGGACTACCTACCGGCCAATCCACGCCTTTACAAGAACAAGGCCAAGAACGCGCAGGAAGCCCACGAATGTATCCGGCCCACCGATATGATGGCCGATACGGACTCCCTGAAACGATTGGAGCCGGATCAGCGCAAACTTTACGATCTGATCTGGAAACGCACCCTTGCAAGCCAGATGGAGGGGGCGCGACTGGAGCGCACCACAGTTGATTTTGGCTCTGCGGATGGTCAGGTCGTGTTGCGTGCAACCGGTCAGGTGGTGCTGTTCGACGGGTTCCTGCGCGTCTATGAAGAAGGCCGGGACGAGCCGGTGGAAGACGACGACAAGCGCCTGCCGCAAATCGCTGAGGGCGATGCCATGGTGCAAAACAGCGTCACCCCGGATCAACATTTCACCCAGCCGCCGCCGCGTTATACCGAGGCGACTTTGGTCAAGCGGATGGAAGAACTCGGCATCGGTCGGCCCTCCACCTATGCTTCGGTGGTTACGACCATTCAGGACCGCGACTACGTTCGCAAAGAGAAAAACCGCCTAATCCCCGAGGACAAGGGGCGCCTGGTCACGGCGTTTCTGGAGAATTATTTCCGCAAATACGTCCAGTATGATTTCACCGCCAAGCTGGAAGAAGAGCTGGACGATATTTCCGGCGGGCGCGAGGAGTACAAGGTCGTCCTTGGCCGGTTCTGGCGCGATTTTTCGGCGGCTGTGGCGGAGACCGCTGATCTCAGGATCACCGAAGTCCTGGAAAAAATCAACGAGGTGCTGGAGCCGCATCTGTTTCCCGCGACCGAAGATGGCTCTGACCCCCGGGTTTGTAAAAACTGCGGTAATGGCCGGTTGTCCATGCGTACCGCGCGATCCGGTGGGGCCTTCATCGGCTGTTCCAACTATCCCGAATGCCGCTACACCCGCCCGCTGGCTGGTGAAATGGAAGGCGGCGATATTGCCGGACCAGATGGCAAGCTTTTGGGCCACAATGACGACGGCGAACCGGTTGCTTTGCGCTCGGGTCGCTTTGGGCCTTACGTCCAGCTTGGTGAATTGAGCGAAGAAAACCCCAAACCGAAACGCTCTTCCATCCCAAAGGGCATGGATCTGGCGGATGTGGATTTGCAAAAGGCGCTTGACCTTTTGTCGCTGCCGCGCCTGATCGGTGAGCATCCCGAAGGCGGACCTCTGGAGGCCTCCATCGGGCGCTTTGGCCCCTATGTGATGCATACGACAACCGATGCGGACGGCAAGGCCAAGAAGATCTACGCCAACATCAAAGACCCCGCCGAAGTGCTGACCATCGGTATGAACCGGGCGGTCGAACTGATCGCGGAGAAAGCCGCGCGTGGCGGTCGGGGTCAAGCGGCCAAGCCGTTGAAAGAATTGGGAGAACACCCCGCTGAAGGTGGCGCGATCAATGTGATGGAGGGCCGCTACGGGCCATACGTCAAATGGGAAAAAATCAACGCGACATTGCCCAAAGACGTGGAGCCGGAAAGCGTAACGCTGGAATTGGCGGTCGAACTGGTGGATGCCAAAGCCGCCACCAAGGGCAAGCGCAAGAAACCGGCAGCAAAAAAGAAAGCCCCGGCGAAGAAGGCGGCCCCAAAAAAGCCAGCGGCCAAAAAGGCGACTCCCAAAAAGGCGGCGGCAAAGAAAGCCAAAGCTGACGACGACGAATAGGCGCGTTCACGCTAGTCGCTGAAAAGCCGGCCCGGTCCCATGCCTTTGGTGGGCGTACCGGACAGGCGCAGCAGGTTCCAGACAAGCGCAAGATTGCTGGAAATGACCGGCTTGCCAAGCTGGCTTTCTGCCTGTTCGATGATCTGAAATGTCCTGAGATTGGTGCAGGAGGCAAAGACCGCATCAACGTCGCCGCTGCCGACCTTTAGCAGAGCCGCAAGCGTCGAGGCTTCGGTGATCCGCGCGATCCGGCGATCTTCGGCTTCTTCAAATGCGCCGAGGTTGGTGATCTCGAACCCCTCTTTGGTCAGCACCTTTTGCATCGCATGGGTCACTTCGGGGACATAGGGCGTCAGAACAGCCAGCTTCCTTACCTCCAGATGCTTGAGCGCCGCAATCACTGAACTGAGCGGATCGCTGGTTGGCACGCCGGGGTAATGCTGGTGGATGGCTTTCGCGACATTTTGAGGTCCGATAACCGTGGCCCCGGAGGTGCAGGCATATCCGATTGCGCCGAAATCGGTTCCCTTGGGCAACAGACCGGCGGCGGCTGGAAGGTCCGCTTCCATTTCAAGCAGGGTTTCTGACGTGACCAGCGCGTGACTTGGAATGCGGGAATGAAAACAGGCCTTTTTTGCCTTTTGAAACACCGAAGCCGCTTCAAATTCCACCGTTTCATCGGTGCGCAGCACGATCAGACCAATGGCACCGCCACCGGCCAACCCGTCATCAAATTCGCAATCAAGCTTCATGCCCGCCCCTTGGTTCAACACAGCCAAGACTAGCGGGGCGCAAATTAAGAGGCCAGCTTTTTCAGATCGCTTCGCGCAAGCCGAGCCGGTTGGCCAGATCAAGCGCGACACCGTTGACAAGGGCCGCGCGGTCGCGCCCTTCTTCGAGCCCTAGACGAAACGCCTGTGCAAGGCGGGCAATATCATCGGCACCCGTGGCTTCGGCCAGTGAATTCAGGAATTGCGCACAATAAAAAAGTGTTTCCGCCTCGTCCGGGCTGGCGCTGATCATCAGATCGCGAGCGTGGCGCAAATCTTCGTCCACGGACAGCGGATCGGGATCGACGTCGATACGGAACGGCACAACGTTGGTGGCATCCTGCGGAATTTTGCGTTCCGGAAAATGCTGCAAAACCGCGTCCTGAAAGGCCTGCACATTGCGGATCGGCTTTTCCAGATAACCGTCTGCCCCTGCGATCAATGCCTCTTGCCGTGCGAGGCTCTGATCTTCGCCGCTGGTGACAAGGATCACCGGTGCATTGGGGCGATGTCCCGCCAGATCGCGCACCAGATCAAGCCCCGAGGCATCGGGCAGGCCCACATCCACCAACACCAGATTGGGCCGATAAGTCGACAAATGCCGATAAGCCGCACCAAGACTGTCAGCCCGCCGGAGCCTTGCGCCGGAACGCAGACACAACAATCGAACCGCCTCTGAACAATAGCGGCTGTCTTCGACCATCAGCAGGGTCAGGCCCAGCAATGGCCGCCTTGGCGTTCCCTTGCGTGATTGGTCCAGCCCGATTTCAAACTCCGCGTCCATAATGACCTCCTTGTTCAAGAGTTGATTCACTAAAGCGCGGATTTCCCTAACGCAGTGTTAATCGCCGCAAGAAACGTCCGTCTGCCGCCTTGCGGTGAGGCGGGTGTCGTCATAGTTAAGCTGCAAAGCAAATCTCGCATCAGGAGAACTCGATGATCGGTCGCCTTAACCACGTTGCAATCGCCGTTCCGGACCTTAACGCCGCCGCCGCGCAATATCGCACGACGCTGGGTGCCAAGGTCGGAGCGCCGCAGGACGAACCCGATCACGGTGTCACCGTGGTTTTCATCGAATTGCCTAATACCAAGATCGAGCTTTTGTATCCGCTGGGAGAAAATTCACCGATCAACGGATTTCTGGAAAAGAATCCCTCGGGCGGTATCCACCACATCTGTTACGAGGTTGATGACATCCTGTCGGCCCGCGATCAGTTGCAGGCCTCGGGGGCGCGGGTGCTTGGAAATGGCGAGCCGAAAATCGGGGCTCATGGCAAACCTGTATTGTTCCTGCACCCCAAGGATTTCACCGGCACGCTGGTTGAATTGGAGCAAGTCTGATGAACCCTGTTTCAGCAATAGTATTATACGCCGTCATCTGGTTCATGTGCCTCTTTGTGATCCTGCCGCTCAGGATCAAAAGTCAGGCGGAAACCGGTGACATTGTGCCGGGTACCCCGGCCTCGGCGCCTTCTGATCCGATGCTGAAGAAAAAGGCGGTCTGGACGACCATGCTGGCAACGGTGATCTTTATTCCGATTACGGTGATCATCGTATTCGGCCTGATCACGATTGAGGACATCGACTTTTTCAACCGGCTTTGACGGGGAGTTCGCGGCTTTGCAGCCTTAACCTGTGAAAAAGATGGGTGAAGGTCGCAACGCCGAGGATCGGCACCAGCAGGTTCAGCAAAGGCACCGATAGCGGGATCGCCATCAGCAGACCGGCCAAAAAGACCTGACCACCGTTGGCGCGGCGCAGCGCCACCGCCTCGGCGCGTTTCATCCGGCGCATGGCGACGATCTGAAAATACTCCCGCCCCAGCAAAAAGCCATTCAACGCCCAGAATATGAACGGCGCGAGCGGGGCGAAGATCAGATAGAGGATCAGCGCCAGCAGATTGGCGAGGACTACAACCCCGACAAAACGGATCGATTCCGAGATCTGCCCCCCCAGCCCATCCGGGGTTGTCGGCGGCAAGGATTTGTAATGCTTGGCCTCGACCGCATCGGCAATCCGCTCGACGAACAGGCCGAGAAACAGCCCTGCGACCGGCACCATCAAAAAGACCGAAAGGATCAGCCCGGCACCGATGCCAAGGCCCGAGCCGATCTCGTCCAGAAAGGTGATTTCACCGATGAATGGCAGGCTGAAACTATCGGGTAGAAGCCAGCCCAAAAGACTGGCAAAGGCCCAGATCATCGCCACCAGCAAAAGGATCGTCAAGCCGAGGGCGCGCAACAGGACGCCGCGAAAGGCTTTGTCGTCCATCTGGCCCAGAGATTTCATAAAGTCATTTAATATCATTGAGTTACCCAAGTGGTAATCGTCGCAATATCGGGTCGCGGACGTTCCGGCGGGGTGGTTTTTTCCGTGCCGACATGGATGAAGCCAGCGACAAACTCTGGCTCTGAAAGGGCCAGACCCTGCGCCAGAAATTCCCGATCAAAGGCCATCCAGCCGGTCAGCCAATTCGCCCCCCAGCCACTGGCAAGGGCGGCGTTCAACAGCGACAGGCAGACCGCACCCGACGACAGGACTTGCTCCACTTCGGGTACTTTTTCGGACGGTTTCGGTGCCGCCACTACCGCAATCACCAGATCGGCATTGGCAAATTGAGCGACCGCTTTTTCGGCCTTTTCCGCTGGCAACGCCAGGGCCGCGGCGCGGGTCGCCGTTAACTTTGCCAGACGATCAAGGGCAGGCTTTTGCAAAACGATGAAGCGCCAGGGTTCCAGCTTGCCATGATCAGGTGTCCGCGCCGCCGCCGTTAACAGAACCTCGACCGCCGTTTCGTCCGGGATCGGTGCAATCAGGGTTTTTGCAGGCCGGGATCGGCGGGTCAGCAGAAAATCAAGCACATCGGGTCGCGCATCGGGCATGTATAGCCTCCAAAGAATGTTTCCCTTCATGTCGGGGCGGGATCATCCCATGTCAAGCAGGGCCGGATCACTGGTGACGCGCACCAATTGCGTAAGATCGGCCAACGCCTCGATCTGACGGCCGCCCGCGTCAAAATTCCGTGGTGCCAGCCAGGTTTCAAACGCTTCGCGCAGCGCGGGCCATTCCTTGTCAATTGCCGCATACCAGGCCGTATCGCGGTTGCGTCCCTTGGAGATGGTATGCTGGCGAAACACCCCCTCGAACGACAACCCAAAGCGTTCCGCCGCACGGCGCGAGCGCAGATTGGCCGCGTCGCATTTCCATTCGAACCGGCGATAACCTGCCTCGAAACTCCAGCGCATCAGAAGATAAATCGCCTCGGTCACAGCAACAGAGCGCTGCATTTCAGGCGCGATATTGATGTGGCCAACCTCGATTGACCCGGCATTCGGGTCAATCCGCATCAGGCTCATCACGCCGCCCGCATGAGAGGTTTTCGCATCGCAAAGCACATAGAAAAACGGATCATTCAGAGCCGCCATATCGCGTACCCAATGATGATAGGTCGCCACTGACGAAAACGGGCCATAGGGGAGATATTTCCAGATCAGCCCCTCGGTGTCCTCTGAATTTGCCCGGTGTAGATCGGCGGCATGACGATCCGCCACCATGCGTTCCAGCCGCACATAGCGCCCCTTCAGCGTTGCCCCGTCCGGGCGTGCCGGGGCCTTCCAGTTTTCGACGATTTCACAGCCGTTGTTTTGGTCGATCACCGCAAGCCCCCCTATGACAACGCCCTTTTACAGCAGAATACGAGGATCGGTACCCATGTCCAGTCCAGGGAAAATATTGTTTTCAATCAGCCTCTTGTCGAAACCAAAAAGACCGCGGACCGCATGACCGGCAAAGCTGCGCACATCACGCGTCGGCGTCAGATCGCGGTCCTGATAAAGTTGCCCTTCGCCAAGGCCCGGCCAGTCGCCATAGACCCGTCCGCCGCGGATCGCGCCGCCCGCCATCACCATCGCACCCGCCGTGCCATGATCGGTGCCGCCGGACCCGTTTTGCCGCGCGGTGCGGCCAAATTCCGTCATCGCCAGAACGCTGGTTCTGGACCAGTTTTCCCCCAGCGTTTCACGCAGCGTCAGGATGGCGTCGGACAATTCTCCAAGGGCGCGTTTTATGCCGTTTTGCTGTGTGCGATGCGTGTCCCAACCACCGATGGAAAAGGCGGCGATCCGGGTTTCCTCGTTCATCCGCTCGGCGGCAAACCGCGCCAGGGCCCGTGCCCGCGCTGCCCGCCCGGCGTTTTGCATCTGGCTCATCACCATTTCGCTGGTCTCGGAGCCATCATCCATTGCCAGATCGAGTGCTTCCACCAGATCGCCGGCCAGTTCACCGGCTTCGCGAAACAGCGGATCGTCATGGTAAAGCGCCTCCAGAATGCGCCGCCCCTGGGGCGACAAATCCATCCGCGCCTCAGGCGACCAGCTGGAAACCGGCGCGGCACCGTTCAAAATGATCAAATCCTCGCGCCCCACGGCAAAGGCGGTCTTGGCACTTACACCCGGCATCGTTTGCAGCATCCGGTTCAGCCAGCCGTTGCGCCGCTGGCCGATCTCCACATCCATGCCGGTGCCCGCTTCCAGCAAGTCCTGGCCGTCAAAATGGCTGCGCTTGTCGCGATAGGGGGTGGAAACCGCATGGGCAAAGGCCAATTCACCGCTGTTCCAAAGCGGGGCCAGATCAGACAAATGCGCGTTCATCGCAAAGAAACCATCGAGCGGAAGGGTGCCACTTGGATCGCTCAAACCGGGCCTGAGGGCGGCAAAGGAAGGGTCGCCAACCGGGCGCACCACATCGAGCCCGTCCATACCACCGCGCAGGATGATGACCACCAGCCGCGCATCGCCCGGTAGTGCCGCCAGAGTGATTGGCGTCACCAAGGGGCTGGCCGCAAGCGAACAGCCCAAAAGGGACGAGCGTGCAAGAAACCGACGCCGGGAAATCAGCGCTGCCATAACTATCTCCTGTTAAATTCCGGGCTGGCCAGAACAAGGGCCACCCCCTCGAGGCGGCTTTCAGCAAAACCGACGGTTCTGACCAGCGATGTCGGGGCCAGATCGCCCAAGGCGGTTCTTGCAAATGTCGAAGGCTCTTTATCGCCTGCAAAAAGACCCGCCGCCAGCAAAGCCCATTGCACCCGTGCTGCCAGACCTTGGGCGGTCACCCAGTCTTCTTGCGCCTCGGGCCAGCCATCCGGTCCGGGTGGGGCTTCCCAAGCCTGACCCATCACCTGCATCGGCAACAACAATTGCGTGCGGGTGTCGCGGCGGGACATTTGATCTAACCTTTGCGGATCAACCGCCAACGCGCGAAGAGATGTCGCAATGAAATCAAAGGGTTGTTTGACCTTTTGCAGGGGAAGTCGTTGCGCCAGGGGATGGGTCAACAACGCCTCATAGACGACCAGCAGATCGCTCTGGCTGGCGGTATAAGCCCCGGCAAGCGCTGCAACCAGCGGCTCCTCCGGTTCATCCGCTACAAAATGCACCGCCAGTTTTCTGGCAATATGCCGCGCCGTGTCGGGGTGAAGTGCAAGGTCGTCGAGTGCGGCGTTGATATCCTCAAGACCCGCGCGCGCACCGCCGTAAAGCTGGCCCAATACCTCCTCGGCACCGGGTTCTGCGGCCCGGGTTCGAAACTTGAAGCCGGTGCGGAAATTGTAAAACAAACCGGTCAGAAGTTCCGCGAATTGGCGGACATCCTTTTGCGTATAGGCCCCGCCAACCCCAAGCGTGTGCAGTTCCAGAATTTCGCGTGCAAGGTTTTCGTTCAAGCCACGATCCCGCGCCTTGCCGATGGTGGAATTGGGACCGATTGACAGGATCTGATCGAGATAAATCAACATCACGGGATGCAGCACAGCCGCCTTGAGCAAATCGGAAAACCGCCCGGTAACATACGGACGGATGGCGTCTTCGACATAGGAGGTCGTGACCGTCGCCAGTCCCTTGCCCTTGGCGGAAATGGCAAAATGATCGGCCCAAAAGCGCACCAGACGCTCGCGAAACATGTCCTTTGCCGTCACCGCCCTGATGATCGAGCGGCGAAAATCACCCAAGGCAAGATCGCGGGCATGGTTGGCCGCCGTTTTGTAGGCGGCCTCCGCACCCGGTTGCTTTTCTCGCCGGGCTTTTCGCATGTCGCCCAGGATGCGGGCCTCGTCGCCGCGCAGATCAAACCCCGCGATTGGCCAGTCGGCGGCAGAGTGGTCAGGACCGCGCAAGGCCGCGAGCATATCATCCGGCCCGCCCGGCAAATCATCGCCGGGACGCAGACCATAGCCAAAGCGGATCGCCCGGATCAGGTTGGGGTTACTGCTCATTGCCTCTCCTCGCCACCTCTTCGATATGGGGGCGTTGGCAGTATTTTAGCAGAAGTTTGCGAAAAAGTCTTGGCCCGGATCAGCGAAAATCCGCAACAAAGGCCTGTGCGGCACTTCGGACATGGCGAAACCGATCACCTCCCAGATGCACGCCGCCGTACCAGCGGGTGACAATCACCAGAACGCCTTCCAGACCGGCACCACGCAGCACTTCGCCGATCACAAGCCCCGCACCGCCTTCGCCGTCATCGGATTTCAAAAGATCGCCACCGGGCAGCAACAGGCCCCAGGAATTATGCGTCGCCTTGGCGAATTTCTTGTTCTTCTTCAGCATCTTAAGCAGCGCCAAAACTTCGACCTTGGAAGCCGCCCGCCCGCCTGAAACTGCATATTTCGAGCCCCGATCGGTCAGGCTCCATTCTAAAATATGCAGATCATCTTTGTTCAACAAATACTCGCCTTGGGGAGGTTTGGAGGGGGCGAAGCACCCCTCCAACGAGGCTTGAGGTTTGGAGGGGGCGGAACACCCCTCCAACGAGGCTTGAGGTTTGGAGGGGGTGGAACACCCCTCCAACGAGGCTTGTGGTTATTCCTGCGGAATGACCCGCAAATGCAATTCACGCAATTGCTCGTTCATCGGCTCGGATGGCGCGTCCATCATCAGATCTTCGGCCCGCTGGTTCATCGGGAAAAGCATCACCTCGCGAATGTTCGCCTCGTCCGCCAAAAGCATCACAATCCGGTCGATGCCAGCCGCGCAGCCGCCGTGGGGTGGGGCGCCAAAGCGGAACGCGTTGACCATGCCACCAAAGCGTTTTTCAACCTCGTCGCGGCCATAGCCCGCCAGTTCAAACGCCTTGAACATGATCTCGGGTCTGTGGTTTCGGATCGCGCCGGAAACCAGCTCGTAGCCATTACACGCGAGGTCATATTGATAGCCGAGCACCTCCAAAGGATCCCCCTCCAGCGCCGCCATCCCGCCTTGCGGCATCGAAAACGGGTTGTGCTCAAAGTCGATCTTGCCGGTTTCCGCGTCTTTTTCGTAGATCGGGAAATCCACGATCCAGGCGAAGGCAAATCGGTTCAGATCGCTCAAACCAAGCTCTTCGCCAATCGCAACGCGTGCACGACCCGCAACCGCTTCAAACGTCTTAGGCTTGCCCCCAAGGAAAAACGCCGCATCCCCGACGCCAAGGCCGAGTTGTTGACGGATCGCTTCCGTGCGCTCCGGCCCGATGTTTTTGGCCAATGGTCCAGCCGCCTCAAATTCAAAGGTGCTGCTTTCAATAACCTCCCGAAGCCTGTCAATTTCGGCGTCGATGACAATCAATTGCTTGGCTAGCTCGGCACGGGGCTGGGGAAGCTTGATTTGAGGCATATAGTTTGCCAGCAATTTGGTTCTCTGTGCCTGCAATTTTTGAATGTCTTCATTCGGACTACGCCAAAAGATATACCCCATCCCCGGCAGACCCTCTTTCTGCGCAAACGCGTTCATGCGATCACAGAACTTGCGCGACCCGCCCTTGGGTGCAGGAATAGCGCGGATTTCCGTGCCCTCCTGCTCCAAGAGCTTGGCAAAAATCGCAAAGCCCGAGCCTGCGAAATGCTCCGACACCACCTGCATCTTGATCGGGTTGCGCAAATCCGGCTTGTCGGTGCCATACCAAAGGGCCGCATCCCGGTAGGAGATTTGCGGCCAGTCCTGATCCACCGACTTGCCGCCACCAAATTCCTCGAACACACCTTTCAGAACCGGCTCAATCGTATCAAAGACGTCCTGTTGTTCGACAAAAGACATCTCCAGATCAAGCTGATAGAAATCCGTCGGCGAGCGGTCCGCGCGGGGGTCTTCATCGCGAAAACACGGTGCAATCTGGAAATATTTATCAAAGCCCGACACCATCAACAACTGCTTGAACTGCTGCGGCGCTTGGGGCAGCGCATAAAACTTACCGGGGTGCAGGCGTGAGGGTACCAGAAAATCCCGCGCACCTTCAGGGCTGGAGGCGGTAATGATCGGCGTTTGATATTCGCGAAAATCCTGCGCCCACATGCGTTTGCGGATCGACGATACAACGTCGGAACGCATCATCATATTAGCCTGCATTTTCTCGCGGCGCAAATCAAGGAAGCGGTATTTAAGACGGGTTTCCTCGGGGTATTCCTGATCGCCAAAGACCATCAGCGGCAATTCTTCAGCCGCGCCCAGAACCTCCAGATCGCGGATGAAAACCTCGATCTCGCCGGTCGGCAGTTTGGGGTTAATCAGGCTTTCGTCGCGGGCCTTTACCTCGCCGTCGATCCGGATGCACCATTCCGAGCGCACCTTTTCCACCTCGGCAAAAACCGGGCTGTCGGGATCGCAAAGAACCTGCGTCACGCCATAGTGGTCCCGCAGGTCGATGAACAAAACCCCGCCGTGGTCTCGCACCCGATGGACCCAGCCGGAAAGACGGACATTTTCACCGACATTTTTGGCGGTCAATTGGGCACAGGTCTGGCTGCGATAGGCGTGCATTTTCATATTCCTTCGGGCGGTGCGACAGTCGCGCCGATACACCCTCTATGGCCCACAATGTCAAGGTCTGACGCCGCGCGGCAAAACGTGGGGGAATTGCCCCTTGAACCCATCCGCGCACTCTCTATAACCACGGCAATTTGCAAATCAGAGCCGAATCCACACCTAGGGCCAACGCCCTGCCGCCGGATGCCTGCACGGGGACCTCTCAGATGCCGAAAAGAACTGATATCAAGTCCATCATGATCATAGGCGCAGGCCCCATTATTATTGGCCAGGCCTGCGAATTTGATTACTCCGGTGCACAAGCCTGCAAGGCGCTGAAAGAGGAAGGCTACCGCGTCATCCTTGTCAATTCCAACCCCGCCACCATCATGACCGACCCGGCACTGGCGGATGCGACCTATATCGAGCCGATCACGCCTGAGATTGTCGAAAAGATCATCGCCGCCGAGCGCCCCGATGCGCTTTTGCCAACCATGGGCGGGCAGACCGGGCTGAACACGGCGCTTGCGCTCGATGATCTGGGCGTTTTGGAAAAATACAACGTCGAACTGATCGGCGCGGATCGCAAAGCCATCGAAATGGCCGAAGATCGCAAATTGTTCCGCGAAGCCATGGACCGGCTTGGCATTGAAAACCCCCGTGCGGCCATTGCTGAAAACATCGAAGAGGCGATCGCCGCCCTTCCCGAAGTTGGCCTGCCTGCCATCATCCGCCCCGCCTTTACCATGGGCGGCACCGGCGGCGGCATTGCCTATAACCGCGAAGATTACGAGGCGATCTGCGCCTCCGGTCTTGATGCATCACCCGTCAGCCAAATCCTGATAGACCAATCTTTGCTCGGCTGGAAAGAATTTGAAATGGAGGTCGTGCGCGACCGCGCGGACAACGCCATCATCGTTTGCGCCATCGAAAACGTTGACCCGATGGGTGTGCATACCGGGGATTCGATTACGGTCGCCCCGGCCCTCACGCTGACCGACAAAGAATACCAGTTGATGCGCACCCATTCGATCAATGTTTTGCGCGAAATCGGCGTCGAAACCGGTGGCTCCAACGTGCAATGGGCGGTTAACCCGGCAGACGGGCGCATGGTCGTGATCGAGATGAACCCACGGGTGTCACGCTCCTCCGCTTTGGCGTCCAAGGCCACGGGTTTTCCGATTGCCAAGATCGCCGCGAAACTGGCCGTCGGCTATACGCTCGACGAGTTGGACAACGACATCACCAAGGTCACGCCCGCGTCTTTTGAGCCGACGATTGACTATGTCGTCACCAAAATTCCACGCTTTGCGTTTGAGAAATTCCCCGGCGCCGAAGCCTCGTTAACAACAGCGATGAAATCCGTGGGCGAGGCGATGTCCATTGGCCGCACGATCCATGAAAGCCTGCAAAAGGGACTAGCCTCGCTGGAAACCGGCCTCTCTGGTTTTGACGAGATTGCGATTGAAGGTGCGCCTGAAAAGGCCGCCGTGATCCGCGCGATTTCGGCCCAAACACCGGATCGCCTCCGCCTGATCGCGCAAGCCATGCGCGAGGGTCTGACAAACGATGACATTCAGGCGGCCACATCTTTCGATCCTTGGTTCCTTGATCGCATCCGCGAAATTATCGAGGCTGAGGCGGATATTCGCGCCAATGGCCTGCCATCGGACGAGGCTGGTCTGCGCCACCTTAAAATGATGGGCTTCACGGATGCGCGGCTTGCTTATTTGACCGGGCAGCGCGAAAAGGCCGTCCGCCAGGCCCGCCGCGCCCTTGGGGTGACAGCCGTCTTCAAACGTATCGACACCTGTGCCGCCGAATTTGAGGCGCAAACGCCCTACATGTACTCCACCTACGAGGCCCCGGTTTTTGGCGACGTGGAATGCGAAAGCCGCCCGTCGGATCGCAAAAAGGTCGTCATCCTTGGTGGCGGACCGAACCGGATCGGTCAGGGGATCGAGTTTGATTATTGCTGTTGTCACGCTTGCTATGCACTGACCGACGCAGGCTTCGAGACCATCATGGTCAACTGCAACCCCGAGACGGTTTCAACGGATTACGACACTTCGGATCGGCTATACTTCGAGCCGCTGACGCTGGAACACGTCCTTGAAATCCTGCGGGTCGAGCAGGAAAACGGCACGCTCCACGGCGTCATCGTCCAGTTCGGCGGCCAGACCCCGCTGAAGCTTGCCAATGCGCTGGAAGAAGAAGGCATCCCGATCCTTGGCACCACGCCTGATGCGATTGATCTGGCCGAAGATCGCGAGCGGTTCCAGCAGTTGTTGCATGACCTCAACCTCAAGCAACCCTACAACGGGATCGCCTCGTCACCCGAGCAAGCCTTTGAAATCGCTAAGGATGTTGGTTACCCACTTGTGATCCGCCCGTCTTATGTCCTTGGCGGTCGCGCGATGGAAATCATCCGCGATGACGCGCAGCTTACCCGCTATATCAACGAGGCGGTGAACGTCTCCGGCGACAGTCCGGTCCTTCTGGACAGCTATCTGATTGGCGCGGTTGAGGTTGATGTTGATGCGATTTCGGACGGCGAGAACGTCCATGTCGCCGGCATCATGCAGCACATCGAAGAGGCCGGCGTGCATTCTGGCGACAGTGCCTGTTCGCTGCCGCCCTATTCGCTTTCGCCCGAGCTGATCGAAGAAATGAAACGCCAATCCGTCCTTCTGGCACGCGGTCTCAACGTCGTTGGCCTGATGAACATTCAGTTCGCGATCAAAGACGACGAGATTTTCATTCTGGAGGTGAACCCCCGCGCCTCGCGCACCGTACCGTTTGTGGCCAAAGCCACCGACAGCGCGATTGCCTCGATTGCCGCACGTGTGATGGCAGGTGAAAAGCTGACCGCCTTCCCGATGCGCCCGCCCTATAAATCCGCCACCGAGGATGAGGACCTGCCGCTGGCCGACCCGCTGACCCTGGCCGATCCCAACACCCCCTGGTTTTCGGTCAAAGAGGCCGTGCTGCCCTTCGCCCGCTTCCCCGGTGTTGATACGATTTTGGGCCCCGAAATGCGCTCCACCGGCGAAGTGATGGGCTGGGACCGGACCTATGAACGCGCCTTCCTCAAGGCTCAATTGGGCGCCGGTCAGATCATGCCAACGGGCGGCAAAGTCTTCATTTCGATCAAGGATGCCGACAAAACACCGGCGATGATCGAGGCCGCGGAAATCATGGTCTCCCTTGGATTTACCTTGATCGCCACCCGGGGCACCGCCAAATTCCTGGCCGACCACGGCCTTGAGGTCGAGATCGTCAACAAGGTCTACGAGGGCCGCCCGAATGTGGTGGATAACCTCAAGAACGGCGAGATCACCATGCTCTTCAACACCACAGAAGGCGCACAAGCCGTTGAAGACAGCCGGGAAATTCGCCGTGTCGCGCTTTTTGACAAGATCGTCTACTACACAACCGCCGCTGCCAGCCACTCTGCCGCGCGCGCCCTTAGAAATGCCCGCGAAAGCGAATTGGGCGTCAGGTCATTGCAGGCGTGACAAGCCTCGCACCAGTGGAATTCTTTTGACTTACAACTGTTGCGTCCCCGCAACGGCAGAGCCAAGCCGTCCAAAACCGCCCAAACAATTCCTCATTTTGATCACACTTTCTAAGTGAAAAGGTCCTGTTGAAGATCGCCATACGTGCGCATTACAACCTATGGACCTTAGAAACTTTGGGAAGGGTTTCAGATGTTTAGTAAATTATTCGCAGACGAATCCGGCGCGGTCACGGTTGATTGGGTCGTTCTTACCGCCGCCATAACCGGCCTTGGCATCGCCTCCGCAGCCGCTGTCGGCACCGGTGTCGAAAACCTGAGTGGCGATGTGGACGGCCAGTTATCGACCCAGACAATCGCTATCAGCTTTGGCGATGACAGCGGGGATGCCACAGAATGGAGCGGCCAGTCAGCCGCCGACTATCTGGCGTATGGTTCGTCGCTCGCGCCCGGCAACAATGGTGCAACTTATTTTCATGCCCAGCAAGCGGCCGCCGGAGATGCACCTTCGGGCTACAACTTTGACAACCCTTTGATGGACCCGGATAGCGGCAATGTCGTCTATACCAGCGACGACGGCCTCAACTATTCCATCGGTGGCGAAGTGCGCGCTGTTGATGGCTATAGCGGTTCCCTCAATCCATTCACGGCATAGCGACGCGAATAAGCGTTTTTGGTTCGGCACGTTCGCTGTGGCGAGCCAAAAAACAAAATCGTCTTAAAGATGTATTCCAATCGTCCAACTCTTGCCTTATGCTTGTCTTTTAAGAAATTGATTGTACGATTTGCACGAGCGCTAAATGCCCCTGGCCTATCTGATAGAATTTTCACTGAGTTCAGGCATTCCTCTTGGCATATTGGTCGTCGTCACGCTGATAGTTATTCTTCGCAAACTCCACCGGATCTATAGCGAAGTCAAAATTTCGCAAAGAACCTCCGAGGCTGACGACACCGAGGATTGAAAACGGCGCAACCCTGAAAATCCAGCCTTGAACACCCTGCCAGCCGCGCTAAAACCAAGCCCATGGCCAAGCTTTACTTTCACTATTCCACGATGAACGCGGGCAAATCGACGGTCCTGCTTCAAGCCGCGCATAACTATCGTGAACGCGGTATGGAAACCTATCTTTTGACAGCCGATCTGGATCGCCGTGCCGGTAAAGGCCGGATCGCCAGCCGCATCGGGATCGGCAAGGAGGCCGCGACTTTTCAGCCGGAAACCGACTTGTTTCAGCGCATATCAAAGCGGCTCGATGATGGCCCCTGCGCCTGTGTTTTCGTCGACGAGGCGCAGTTTCTGACCGTGGATCAGGTCTGGCAACTTGCCCGTGCGGTTGACGACCTGAATGTTCCGATCATGTGCTACGGGCTACGCGTGGACTTTCGCGGCGAGTTGTTTCCGGGATCCGCTGCTTTGTTGGCGCTTGCCGATGAAATGCGTGAGGTCCGCACGATTTGCCATTGCGGGAAAAAAGCCACGATGGTTGTGCGCCGTGGCCCTGATGGCAAAGCCCTGCGCGAAGGGGCGCAAGTGCAGATCGGTGGCAACGAAACCTATGTCTCCCTTTGCCGCCGTCATTGGCGCGAAGAGGTTGGCGACCGCTAAGACGGATCAGCCCCCCCGACCACGAAATACAAAGGCGACCCGGACAAGGCCCCTCATTTCTTTATGCTGGAAATATCCCCGCCGGAGGCTCCTGCCTTCAACACCCAAACCGGTCTTTAAGCGGCTTTCTCCACGATCACGGACCCCACCGAATAACCCGCCCCAAAGGAACAGATGACACCGGTGTCACCGACCGCAAGGTCTTTGGAGTAACGATCAAAGGCAATGATCGACCCTGCCGACGAGGTATTGGCGTATTCCTGTAGGATATTGGGTTGCTCATCGCCTTCGGGGACGCGTCCCAGCACCTTTTTGCCGATGAAATCATTCATCGCCTTATTTGCCTGATGCAGCCAGAGCCGTTTCAGATCGCTGGCCGAAAACCCCTCATCCTCCAGATGGGTGAGGATATGGCTGGAAACCAGCGGCAGCACTTCCTTAAAGACCTTGCGGCCGTTTTGCATGAACTGCATGTCGCGACGATCCTCAACCCCATCCGGGCGGGAGCGGCGCAGGAAGCCATTGTTATTGCGGATATTATTGGAAAATTGTGTCGCACAACGCGTTGAATGGATCAGGAAATGTTCACCCTTGGCGTCTGCGGCCCGGCCCACAATCGTCGCGGTGCAGACATCGCCAAAGATGAAATGACAATCCCGGTCGCGCCATTCCAGATGGCCCGAACAGATCTCCGGGTTCACCACGATCGCCCGGCGCACCGAGCCTGAACGGATCATGTCAGCCGCCGCCTGAATGCCAAAAGTCGCAGAAGAACAGGCGACATTCATGTCAAATGCAAATCCGCCCGCGCCAAGCAATTGCTGGATTTCAATCGCCACCGCAGGATAGGCGCGTTCCAGATTGGACGCCGCGCAGATCACCAAATCAACGTCGCTTGCCTCCAGCCCCGCCGCCGCCAGTGCCTTGGTGCAGGCATCAAGTGCCATTTCAGCCATCACACCGGGTTCGTCATCGGATCTTTGGCGCAACGAGGGATGCATCACATCAGGATCAAGAACACCTTTTTTATCAAGCACATAGCGTTGCTCAATCCCAGAGGCCGCAACGATGAAGTCCGTCGAGGAATGCGCCATCGGTTCCATTTCGCCAGCAGCAATCGCTACGGCGTTTTCTGCATTTACCTTGTCGGCATAAGCGTTGAAGGCGACGACGAGTTCCGCGTTGGTGATCACCTCAGATGGGGTGAAAACGCCGGTTCCCAAAATGGCTGGCCTATGCATATATGGTCTCCTGTTCCATCCGTTACTTGATCAGACACAGGGTTTTGTCGTCAAGGGCGATCAGACAAGGTTCCGTGGGGTCTCGCCCGCAAAAAAGGCCCGCAGGTTCTCGACCGCCATCAACCCCATTTCAATCCGCACCTCCAGCGCATTGGTCCCCAGATGCGGCAGCAGGACCACGTCTTCGCGTTGGCGCAGCTCGGTCGGGACAAAGGGTTCATGCTCATAAACATCGAGACCGGCCCCGGCGATTGTTCCGCCCTCCAGGGCGGATAGCAAAGCCGCCTCGTCGATCACATCGCCGCGTGCAGTATTGACCAGTATAAGCCCCGGTTTTGCCGCCGCCAGCACATGCGCGTCAATCAGATGGTGGTTTTCCGGGCCGCCCGGCACGTTTACGGACACAAAGTCACTGACCGCAAACAATTCTTTAAGATCAGCCACTTGCCGCGCACCGGGAATGGTGGTTTTGCGCTTTGAGCGGTTGAAATAGACGACATCCATGCCAAAGCCATAATGCGCACGATGGGCAACCGCCTGACCGATCCGGCCCATGCCAACTATGCCGATTGTCTTGCCGCTGACGTGCTGTCCCAGCATCTGCGTGGGATGCCAGCCGTTCCAGTTTCCACTGCGCACCAGCCGCTCCCCCTCGCCGGCCCGCCTTGCGGTCATTAGCAACAGCGTTAAGGCAATATCGGCGGTTGCATCGGTCACGGCGCCGGGCGTGTTGGTCACCACAACACCGCGTCGTGCTGCCTCTTTAGTGTCGATATGGTTAAAACCGACGCCAAAATTCGCCAGAATCCGGCATTTGATGTCCAGAGCCGCCTGGAAGGTCGCCTTTGAAAAGGTATCGCCCAAGGTCGGCAGGATCGCGTCATATTCGATCAGTGCAAGTGCGCAATCATCAACCCGCCAATGATCGTTCAAAGGGCAGGTCGTCACATCGGCAAAAGCCTCTGCGGCGGCGATTACCGGGTCGGGCAACGGACGGGTGATCAAAAGGCGCGGCTTGGCCATTATTGTAACCCCATCAATGCATCCTCGCGCCGGGTTCAACGTCCTGATCGGGCGCGATCAATAGAATTTCACCGTCACCATCCGCCACCCCAAGGATCAGAACCTCGGACATGAATTTGCCGATCTGGCGGGGTGGAAAGTTGACGACACCCATCACCATTCTGCCCACCAGCGCTTCGGGGCTGTAATGCGTGGTGATCTGGGCGGAGGATTTGCGTTCGCCGATGTCCGCGCCGAAATCCACCCAAAGCTTGATTGCAGGCTTTCGTGCCTCCGGGTAGGGTTCGGCCCGGGTGACACGACCGGCGCGAATATCGACTTTCAGGAAATCATCAAAACCAAGATCAGCCATCGGCGCGTCCCAACTCCCGGCCCCGTTCTGCCGCTGCATGAACCGCACGACGCAGGAGCGGTGCAAAGCCGGTTTCAGCGTCCATCAGAACCTCCAGTGCGGCGGCCGTTGTTCCCGCAGGCGAGGTGACGTTGACGCGAAGTTGACTGACATCCTCAGCCGCCTCTGCGGCCAATGCACCCGCGCCATCCACCGTTGCGATTGCGAGACGCATCGCCAGATCAGCAGGCAACCCTTCGGCCACACCCGCGGCAGCAAGCGCTTCGATCATGTGGAACACATATGCCGGGCCCGAGCCGGAAACCCCGGTCACCGCATCAATCTGCGCCTCGGTTTCAAGCCGTTCGGTCTGCCCGATGGCGGCCAGCAGGTCTTCGGCAAGGCTTAGGCCTGCCTCGTCCACCTGCGCGTTGCCGATCAGGGCCGTGATCCCCTTGCCAATCGCAGCCGGTGTGTTGGGCATGGCGCGTACAATCGGTGTTTCTGCCCCGAAAATCGCCTCGAAAGTGGCAATCGACGTGCCAGCGGCCACCGACAGGAAAAGCGTCGCTGGCCCGGCAAGTTGTTGCAGCCGTGGCAGAGCGTCGCCCATCATCTGCGGCTTGACGGCAATTACACAGATGCGCGGCGCGCCGGGCAGTTCGCCATTCAACGTAACGCCTTTGGCCGTCAGCCCGTGGACCCAGTCGCTGGGATTTGGGTCAAGGATGGAAACCGCGCGGGGATCGACCCCGTTTTTCAGCCAGCCCTCCAGCATGGCCGAGCCCATTTTGCCGCAGCCAAGCAACACCAGCCCGCGTTCGTTCACTTGTTGAAATGACATCTTTTCCCCGACATTTTTCGTCCCAGTCAGGGGCCAAGATTAGGCGGTTCCGTATGCCACGTCCATGGCAACCCGCATTGCCTCATGCGGCTGATCCTCGCCCCAGCAGACCAGTTGAAAGGCCGGGAAGAAACGTTCGGAGTTCATTACCGCCGTTTCGACAAGTTGTGCCAGTTGTTGCGGTCCGGCAACCTCGCCGCCCGCCAGAACCAGCCCATAGCGGTAGGCCATCAGCTTGTGTTCTTTCCAAAGGGTAAAGGCACCGGCCCAGCATTCATCATTTGCGAGGTTCAATGTCTCGTAAAGCAGGCCAAGCTTTTGTACGGGCGGGTCCATTTCAAACGAACAAACCAGACGCAGGGTTTCATCATAGGGCGACCATGCCAGCGTGATCGAATAGGTCCGCCACTGCCCCTCGATCGCCATGGCAATCTGATCGTCCGTGACCCGGTCAAAATCCCAGGCGTGACGTTCCGCCAGGGTTTCTACGATGTCGATGGGATGGATTTCGGTGGATTCAAAAATCTGCTCGAGAATAGCCATTGCCTGTGCCCTTTTTGATAGTTTCGAGCAGGTGTTTGCCCCTGCTTCAAAACGGGGAGCCTCACAAGTGGTCGTGTCATTGAGTGCCGACCTTACCAGATATGGTGGTGTGAATTGGCTGGGCTGTAAAGAGAAAATTGCGCGGTTTTTCAAGCTTTTGCAGTCTCTGTGGATAAGCCGGATTTTTTCGCGGCCTTATCCACAGGAAGCGGGTGATTTTTGTGCCGAAATCCTGTATGCTTGCGCGCGGGCCAAAAAGAACCGGCGACTGAGCCCGGCGGATGCGCCGCTCAGGACTTTGGTTTTGCCGCCGGTTTTTTCGCTGCGGCTTTGCGCGGCGCGGGTTTTGGTTTTTCCAGCGCATCAAGGCGAGCGCTTAGCGCGGCGTTTTCCTCGCGGGCTTTTTGCGCCATCAGACGCACCGCGTCGAATTCTTCACGAGTGACAAAATCCCGATCCGCCAGCCAGCGGTCCATCCAGCTTTTCATCGCTGTTTCCGCCTCGTCCTTCGCGCCCTGGGCCACGCCCATGGCATTGGTCATCATCTGCGAAAGATCGTCGAAAATCTTGTTTGTGGTTTGCAAGTCAGCCTCCTGCTTTGCGTGGCATGTTCAGCCCCTATATGGGGTGGATCGCGCGAAATGCCAACCTGAAGAGTTGACTTAATCGTCGCAAAAGGGTCAGGAAGGGGGCCAAAGAAAAGAGGCGGCCCTTGACCTTTCTGATCCCCTTTCCCGACATTTCGCCAGAGATTTTTTCGTTTCAGGTCTTTGGTATCACCATCGCGCTGCGTTGGTATGCGCTGGCCTATATCGCGGGGCTGCTTCTTGCCTGGAGATGGGCGGTCTCCTTGGTGAAACGCCCCGAACTCTGGCCTTCAGGCGAAAGCCCGATGAGTCCAAGGCACGTCGAAGACCTGCTGACCTGGGTGATCCTTGGCGTGGTAATCGGCGGACGGCTGGGGTTTGTTATCTTTTACGAGCCGGCATATTATTTGGCCAATCCAATGGATATTCCCAAGGTTTGGCAGGGCGGCATGTCGTTTCACGGCGGGTTTGCCGGGGTGGCCGTTGCCGGGCTGATGTATTGCCGTCGCCACGGGATCAGTGCCATCGCGACCAGCGACATGTTTTCGGTCACTGTCGGCTTTGGCCTGCTGTTCGGGCGGCTGGCCAACTTCATCAACGCCGAGCTTTGGGGCCGTCCCAGCAACGTGCCCTGGGCAGTCGCATTTCCCGGTGCCGGCGGTAATTGCCCTCCCGATTGGCTGACGCTTTGCACCCGCCATCCTTCGCAGCTTTACGAGGCCGCGCTGGAGGGTGCCTTGTTGCTGGCGATCATGGCGTGGCTGGTTTACCGGCGGGGCTGGCTAAAACGCCCGCTGGCGTTGACGGGCGTGTTTTTTACCGTGTACGGCGCTTCCAGAATTTTTGTGGAGTTGTTCCGCCAGGCCGATCAGCAGTTCATCACCCCGGATAATCCGCTGGGCCATGTGCTGCGGTTCAGCGCGGATTTCGGCCTTTCGATGGGGCAAGTCCTGTCGCTGCCGATCCTTTTGAGCGGCCTGTTCCTAATTCTGTGGTCGCATCGTCGCGCATGAGCCTACTGCCGATAGTCAAGCGTCAGATCGAAGGCTTCGGCCCGCTGTCGATTGCCGATTACATGACGCTGTGCCTGCTGCATCCCGATCACGGCTATTACACCACCGCCACCCCTTTCGGCCGCACCGGGGATTTTGTCACCGCCCCGGAAATCAGCCAGATGTTTGGCGAAATGATCGGCCTTGCGCTGGCGCAAAGCTGGCTTGATCAGGGTGCGCCCAGCCGCTTTTGTCTGGCCGAACTTGGACCGGGGCGCGGATCGCTGATGGCGGATATTCTGCGGGTCGGGAAATCCGTTCCGGGATTTCTGGCGGCCGCCGAGGCCTGGCTTGTGGAGGCCTCGCCCGCGTTGCAAAAGGTACAGGGCGACACCCTTAGGGGCGCAAATGCCCGCCATGTCGATCAGATCACCGCCCTGCCTGATCTACCGCTTTTCCTGATCGCAAACGAGTTTTTTGACGCGCTGCCGATCAGGCAATACCAACGAACCAAGACAGGCTGGCGCGAGCGGGTCATTGGCCTCAAAGACAACGAATTGCACTTTGGCCTTGGACCCGAGATTGCGGATCTTGGCATGGCCACGCCTGATAGAAGCGTGGGTGAGTTGCTCCAGACAGCACCTGCGGCCTCTGCGATCATGGCCGAGATTGACCGGCGCATCGCGAGCCAAGGCGGTGCGGCGCTGATCATTGACTATGGCGATCAGGGTATCCGCGACAACACCTTTCAAGCGGTTCAGGCGCATCAAAAAGTCTCTACCCTTACCGACCCGGGGCGGGCGGATTTGACGGCACACGTTGATTTTCAAGCCCTTGCCGAGGCTTGCGTTGAGGTAACCCATAGTGCGCTGACCCCGCAGGGCGTCTTTCTGGAACGTCTTGGCATCACCAGTCGCGCCACCGAATTGGCGCGTGGATTGACCGATCAGGCGTTGGAAAATCACATCGCTGCACATCGCCGCTTGACCCATCCCGAAGAAATGGGTGCTCTGTTCAAAGTATTGGCGCTCTGGGCGAAAGACGCGCCGCCAATTGCCGGAGTGACGACAAATGACGCTTGAAATTATCCGCGCCGACGATCTCGCCTTTGCCAATCATGGGTTTTTCACCCGCGTCGGTGGCGTTTCGACGGGCATTTATCAGGGCCTCAATTGCGGTGCCGGATCGGATGACACGCCGGAACATGTGGTGGAAAACCGCTCTATGGCGGCGATTGCATTAGGCGTTAAACCTGCAAGCCTTGCGTTTGTTCATCAGGTACATTCCGCTGATGTGCTGGTTGTCGATGCCCCGCCGCCCGCACCGAAACCCAAATGCGACGCCATGGTTAGCAAAACGCCTGGCGTTACCTTGTCGATCCTGACCGCCGATTGCCAACCGGTCCTTTTTGCAGATCCTGACGCCAACGTTATCGGCGCGGCACATGCAGGTTGGAAAGGGGCGCTTGGCGGGGTTCTGGAGGCGACGATTGACGCCATGGTCGGGCTGGGTGCCACAAGGTCCGCGATCCGGGCTGTTATCGGCCCCTCCATCAGTCAACGCGCCTATGAGGTCGGGCCGGAGTTTCTGGAGGAGTTCCTTGATCAAGACCCTGAATACGCACGCTTTTTTGCAGGCGGCACCGGGGGAAAATCAATGTTTGATCTGCCTTCCTTTGGGCTTTTCCGACTGCGCGGCGCGGGGATTGCCGCGGCCAGTTGGACCGGTCATTGCACCTATAGCGATGCGGACAGGTTTTTCTCCTACCGCCGGGCGACCCATCGGGGCGAGCCGGATTATGGACGGCTGATGGCCTCGATCAGCTTGGCTTGATGGCTTTGGAGATTGAACCGGCGGCGATTGCATAGCAGCACCCTTCAGAATTGCCGTGGATTTGCCCTGATCTGATGAATGCTCCGCATTTAATGTTGCTATTACAGCGTCTTACCCGATGATCCCGCCGCCCAAAGTCCGCGCAAAATGATCAAAGAGGTGCCGCATTCACGCCCCATTGGACCATGATAGTCAGCCCATCGAAACCGAGTTTAGGGCGTGAGTAAATGGGAACGAGTATGGCAAAACGTAGCCGTTGGATGAAATGGGTGCTGGCGGAGGCTGACAGCCTTGACGTCGAGATGCCATGGAGCCGCCGTGTCCGTTCCGCCCGCTGGAAGACCCGAATGTCGGTCGTCAGCCTGAACCGGTTGAAATTCCGCGCCTAACGCGCCCGTCCTAACATCAGCGTTGCATTGGTTTTGCGCAGATTGCGCCAGAACGCCTTGCCGGAAAGTTGCAGGATCATTCGCGTTGGCAAGACGTTTGGTTCGGCCTGACGCTCCACCGGTTGCAGATCGCCATCAATCTCTACCTTGTTGAAATCATGCGCGAACTCCTCGGAGCGAAGGAAGTCGTAAAGCACATCCATCGCTTCTTCGGGGTCATCCACCAGACGATCGTAATCCAGAACGAAAATCCGCTCGGCGTGGTGACTGCCTAATGCCTCGCGCAGTGCCGCGATCTGGCGACCAACATCGCCTGTGGGGGTCAACAGGCGATCCGCGAGGTCGGATAACTTGGCCTCGTCGGTATAACCGGCTTCCAGCGCATAGGAATTCACGATTGATGCGGGATTTCTGACCATCACCACAAAACGGCACAGCGGATAGAGGCGGACCAGCAGATCCATCTTGGACAGCCAATCACGATGGACGTCAAACACCGCCGCCTCAAACGCGCGATCATGGTAAACCGCGTCGATTCCACTCCGCAAAAGAGCGAATTTTTGCCCATCGTTCAGGCTTGCGGGCAACAGACCGCCGTCTTCAACACTTTTGTCCAATGCCACCACCAAATCAAAGGCTGCGCCCATGGTCTGGCTGATAAATCGGGGGTTTTGTCGCAGGATACCGGTCAGCACAGACATGCCCGAACGAGGCAATCCTGTCCCAAAGGAGAACCGGGCCAATGCTTTGATATTACTCAGCTTATCCGCAAGTTGAATGGTCATTTCACCGGTGTTGCGAGGGGCGTCACACTTCACTGGAAACTCTGCCATAGAAACCCGCCAAGGAAAAGAGAAGGCCCCGGTTCGCGGTCATTTTTTATCGCTGTTGTGGCAACAGTCCCGCTTTGGGTTTTGCATTGGTTCGCGAACGTGCAAAATCGACTATGTTATTGACTTTAATTCCTTTTTTGGCCATTATAGTCCCTGTTTTGTGGCCGATAAGGCTGCTTGAATGGTGTGCTTCTGCATCAATGGTGGGTAAATGTAGGGCGTACTCAGGACCGTGAAGGACTGAACGCATGACGATTACCCCCGGATCCCAGCCCTATGCTGGGAAACAAGCGCGACCGATTGCGCGTGAATTCAAGACTGCCACGACATCCTCTGCAATAAAAGATGCCCACCTGCGGGCCGCCAGATCGCCCCAGGCGGGCATCTCGCCAGAGCGGCGTGAAAAATCATTTGGTGTGTCCGTATTGCTCGATGATGGTTCGATTACCGATTTCGACCACCGCGCCCCGGCCGATCTTTTTCTGGAAGACATCTGCGCCAATGTTGCGCGTGGCACGGTTATTTCCACCAAAAACGGTGGTATCGCGGTGGAAGACCTGCGCCCCGGCGACCGGATCAAGACCCGCGACGATGGTTATAAAAAGCTGCGTTGGATCGGGTCATGTACGCTGAATAATACCGCTGGCGAAGGCGGCGATGCGGACAATCCTTTGCGCATTCGCGCCGACGCTTTGGGGCCGCTGCGCCCGGTCCAGGATCTGCTGGTCAGCCCGCGTTTTCGTATTCTGACAAACCATCCAAGCTGCGCGGCCCTGTTCGGCTCCTCCGAAACGCTGGCGCCTGCCGTTGATTTGCTGGACGGCGACACGATCATGCGGGTGCACCCCGCACAGGGCCTGACCTTTTACAACCTGATGTTCGATCGCCATCAGATCATCGAGGCAAACGGACTTGAAACCGAAAGCTATCATCCCGGCAATTTCGGCGTTGCCGTCATGTCGCTGGAGATGCAGGCACATCTGCGCCAGCTATTACCCCATCTGAACGGCAATCTGGACGCATTTGGACGCACCGTGCGCCCCGTACTCAAAGGGTTCGAGGCGGAAGTTCTACGCATTACCTAGGGGTTTGGTCCCGGCAAAACGGGTCGGATCGGCGGTACCGTCATCCGGCCCGTTTGTTTTGTGCTTTAGCAAAACCCCCGGGGGCCAGCAGTTAAGCCAAAGTCACTTCACTTTGCGGGCGCGTGCCGCCGCAGAGCGTAATTCCTCGGCAATTTCCTCGGCTTCTTCGGGGTCGAAATCAAGCGGCAGGCTCAGACCTTCGCCTTCGACGTAAATCCTGACCATGCCCTGATCGGTTGGTCCGATCTGCAAGTTCGCCGCGATCTCGCTTTCTTTGTTGATGCTCATAACCGCCTCCTGATTGCCATTTGGCTAGCCTTGAAACCCACCGTGGGCAAGGGGAAATGGGTGTCGCACTACCCACAGAAACACCGCACACGCCCAAAATTGACCCTACGTTAACCAATTTATCTTTCAATCTCATACCATATTTGCGCAACTTTATTGCCAATTCACCCAAATATGGCCTGTCAACACAACATTTCGTTGACTGAGCGGTTTTTTGCCTATGGTGTTTATCCACCTGCCCCACTGAACAGGCAGGGCAAAAAGAGGAAGCAGTAAAATGTTAGACCAAGCTAAAAAGTCGATCAAAAGCATCACCGAACTCGGTGTGGCGCTTCTGGCGCTTGCGATTGTCGCTTCGCTTCTGGTTGGGCCGTCCAATATGGCCTTTCTCGGAGACGTGACCGGGAACATCACAAATCTGATCTCCACCCTTGGTGGCGCGGGCCTTTCCGGGCTGATCGCTCTGGGTGTGGTTTTGTGGCTGTTCCAGAAATAGGCTGACCTTAAGTTCTCCCGAGGCAAAAGGTAGGCGCTCCATGGACAAACTACTTGAGGGGCTACGTCAGATACGATTGGTATTTCTGGCAGTCACTGAAACCGGTCTGGCGCTGGTTGCCCTCATCGTCACTGTCTACCTTTTGCTGGGAGCAGACTCCGGGACATTCGTCCTTTCCGTCATGGCCAATCTATCCTTGCTGGTGGACGCCGTTTCACCACAAGCGATCATCGCGGTTGCCATTGTCGTTGGCTTTATCTCGTTCCTCAGAAGCAAATCCTAAGCTCGATTCCCTGTTGACCCGCATCGCGGAACGTCCTAATTCGACCGGGCATCGCGATTTGCCGTGCCGGCGTAGCTCAGTTGGTTAGAGCGCTTGATTGTGGATCAAGAGGTCCCCCGTTCGAACCGGGGCGCTGGTACCACCCCCCTCCCTTTCTTGTTGAACTCAACCCAAGCGCGGGGCAAACCGGGGGAAAAGGCTGGCGCTTGAACCTTTCAGCACTCAAAAGCGGAAATTTTCGCAAATATCTCATCGGCAATGTCTTTGCCCTCCATGCGCTATGGATGGGGCGCGTCACCATTGGCTGGCTGGCCTGGGATATGACCTCTCAGGCCGGTTTCGTTGGGCTGGTGGCCTTTGCAGGCTTTGCCCCGACGATTTTTCTCGGGCCTTTCTTTGGCGTCATGGCAGATCGGGTCAGCGTAAAGGCCGCCGCACTGTTTACTCAAAGTGCGCTGGTTCTTGTGGCCCTGTCACTTTTTGGCAGCCATGTGACCGGCCTGCTTGGACCATCGCTGTTGCTTGCGCTTTCTGCGGTTCACGGGGTGATTTCCGCCATGCACAACCCGGTGCGGCTGTCGCTTGCGCCCCGGCTTGTGGCCCGCGAAGACGTCGCCTCGGTGGTGAATATCGTTGGCATCAACTTCAATCTGGCCCGCCTGTTGGGCCCAGCGCTTGGGGGGCTATCAATCGCAAGCCTCGGGATTTCCGCCTCGCTTTTGATCCAGAGCCTACTCTACCTGCCCTTCCTGCTGGCGTTGTCACGCCTTGAAATCCGGCCAAGACGGCAACTGGCCCCGGCAGATACGCCGGGCTTTTTCAGCGCCCTGAACGAGGGGGTTTCATATGTGCGCCAAAGCCGGCTGGTGCTGTCTGCCTTTTTGGTATCGGGCATCATGGCGCTGGCTATTCGCGGCACGCTGGAAATCCTGCCAGTGCTTGCGGATGGGGTCTTTCAACGCGGCGCTTCGGGCCTGGGTCTGATGACCTCCGCGGCGGGTCTTGGTGCCTTGCTCGCCGGGCTTGCCAAGGCGCTGGCCCCGCCGCAAAGGGTTGGGCAACTGCCGGTCACGGGGATCCTCTCCTCAGTGGTTGGGGCTGTGCTTGTACCGCTGTTGGGGATCAGCACAAACTGGGCCCTGGCGCTGAGCCTTATTGCCCTTTTGGGCTTTGCCACCACATTGACGGCGGTTTCCATGCAGACCGCGATCCAGCAGGATCTGGACGACGATATGCGCGGTCGGGTCATGAGTTTCTGGGTCATGATCGCCATTGGCGGCACCGCGATTGGCGCAGGAATACTCGGCATCGCGGTGGATGTCTTTGGGCTGACCGCAGCCCTAAACGTTGCCGGCGGATCAAGTGCCTTGCTGTTGGGATTGATCCTGTTAAGGCGATGTACTTTGCCCCGGCGCGTTGGCGGTCCCGGAGGGTGACTGCGTCGCGGCATCCGGGGTGTTTGTCGGGCCGGGAGGGCGCAACGAGGCGGCGGCCGCGTCGCTGTCAAACCCGTCAAAGGCGGCGTAGAAATCTTTGATCCGCACATCGAATACCTGCAAAAACGCATCGCGCCACTTATAATCCAGCCCGATCAGACGATAAAACTCCAGCAAGTGTGCGAATTCTTTCTCCTCGACCAGCATCACCGCCGCCAGAGACCCCTGCCCGTAAAGATCGGGAATATCCTTTTCGTTTCGGGGAAAACGCTCAAAGCGTTGCAATCCCGGCAGCGCCCCGCCCACGCTTTTGCTCACCCGGAAAACCAGGTCTTTTGGCGGCTTGAACAGTACCTCCAGAAATTCCGCCAGCACGACCGCCGCACCTTCGACCAGCCATTCCGGCCCAACGGTATGCTGTGAATTTTGATAGGCGCCATATTCGCCTGTTAACTGGAACTGCGCGGCATGGACCAACTCGTGAAAGATAACGGTGCGCAGGTTTCTGTTGTCCTGTTTGACAACGGCCTTGGGACTGGAATGCCGTCTGGTGGTACCGGCTAGCCGCGTGTCATAGGGATCAAACCCCGGATCCCCCTGCGGCAGGCAAATCACCACCGCATCGGGATTGGCAAATCCACTGACCTGATTGTCCTTTGAGCACACCCGCCTAAGAAACGCACGATCCGCCGCGCTTTGGCCAGAGCGTCCGTGTACGCGTTTGAAATACCTTTGGATTTCGCGAATGTCATCGGACACAAAGACCGAAACCGTATCCGCCAGCGGCATCCCCAGAACTGTCGAAAACTGCGCCAAAGTCTGATTGGTAAAAACACTGACCGCGCGTTTGGTGGTCTCGGTAATTGCCGCCCCGAATTCAAGATTGACCCGGCTTTTTGTTGCTGGCCAGTATTGGCGCAGCGCAATCTGCCCCGCGCCCAACTCCCGGCAAAGCACAATGGCCGAGCCACGGGTGAGACGAAACCGGTAAGCGTCTTCCCCAAGATCAGTATTCAGCGCAGAAAACGCTCGCCGGGTCTGCCCGCCCAGAATGCCATCAATCGGTCCGGGATCATGTCCCAGAGCGGCAAGTTGGTTTTGAACGCAAAGCACCGTGGCGCGATCCGCTTGGACCGGGCCGGCGAGTATCCAGATCGCCAAAAACAACCAACGCATGATTCGCCCCTATCAAGGGCCTCAAGTTTAGGCCAGACTTGCTGTTGCAGCCACGGATTTCATTGCCTCATCAATATGATGCACCGCCGTCCGCGCGAACGATCGCATCACCATGATCTCGAAACCTTTGGCCGTGCGCGTGATCACCGCCATCATATGTGCGACTTCACTTCGTGCGGTTTGCCCGCGTTTGAACTGGCTTTCGCGCAGATCAAGCGGGCAAAGACGCGCCATCACGTCTGCGGCCCCCTCGCCCTCCAGCGTCATCACCACCCAGCCGTCGGATTGATCGACTAGGGCGGCATGGGGCAAAAGAGAGGCATCAGCGGCTTTATCACCAATCAGGAAAAAGGCCCCCCGCCCGGCCCAAAGGCAGCGCAGGTTTGCCTTGCCGCTGCTTTTGCCAGCACCGGGCAGCGCCATGCCGTGCGCGGACTTTAGGGCAGCGCCCAAAGCTTTTTCCGCGTCTTTGCGGGGCAAAATCTCCGTGATGAAGGCAGGTGGGTTCTCACGCAGAAATATCCCGCCTTCCTGTTTTGGAACAACGCCTTCCAGCGCGGAAACGGCTTTCAAATCAACCACGTAGACGCCCTCCTTCTGGATCAAGGAACACCGGGCCGCTGACCTCGCAGAGCGTTTCAACGCCGCGCAGCAAATCCACCATGCGGATCTTTTCGCCGTGTCGTGCGCGACCATTTTTCAGGAACGCCAGCGCCAGCGGATGGCCAAATTCCGGTGAAAACCCGTGGCTGGTGACATAGCCCTGATCATTTTCGCGGATCGTCTCTGCGCCCTCGTTAAACAGATGCGCACCGCCAAAGAACTGCTTGACCGGCCCGACGGGTTTCAAGCCAACAAGCTGCTCGCGCCCTTCGCTGACCAGCGCTGAACGCCCCGCCATCGCCTTGCCGATGCAATCCTTCTTGTCCGACACCATACGTCCGGCCCCGATGTCCATCGCCGTCACGCGACCGTGGATTTCCGCATGCGTAATAAAGCCCTTTTCGATCCTGAGAACATTCAGCGCCTCCATCCCGTACCAGCCACCGCCAAGCGCCTTGGCCCGGGCACCAATCTCCCGCGCCAAAGCCTCGCCATAGCGCGACGGGACCGCAATTTCATAAGCGTGCTCGCCGGAAAACGAGATACGGAAAAGCCGTCCTTTGACCCCGCCAATCGTGACATCACCGCACCCCATGTAAGGAAAGGCCTTGTCGGTGATCGTCTCTTTACAAAGGCCATCCAGCAATTCGCGCGACTTCGGCCCGGCGACGGCAAATTGCGCCCATTGATCCGTGACGGAGGTGAATTGCACGTCCAGATCAGGGAACAACACCTGGCTTGCAAAATCCAGATGCGCCATGACCTGCCCGGCTGCTGCCGTGGTTGTCGTCATCAGATAGTGATGCTCGTCCAAGCGCGCGGATGTGCCGTCGTCCATCACCATGCCGTCTTCGCGCAGCATCAGCCCATAGCGCACCTTGCCAACTTTCAGGGTCGAAAACATGTTGGTGTAGATCCGGTCCAGAAACTCCGGCGCATCCGGTCCCTGCACGTCGATCTTGCCAAGCGTGGTCACGTCGCAAATTCCGACGGCAGAGCGCACCATCTGCACCTCGCGATCACAGCTTTGCCGCCACATCGTCTCGCCCGCTTGCGGGTACCATGCCGGGCGATACCAAAGCCCGGCTTCATACATCGGCGTGTTCAATTCCCGCGCCACGCGGTCCGATGGAATGAACCGCTCCGGCGCAAAGCCTTTGTGTTTGCCGTGCGCCCCCAAGGCCCCCATCGCGACCGGCGTATAGGGTGGGCGGAAGGTTGTGGTGCCGGTGTCCGGGATCGAGCGACCTGTCAGATCCGCCATGATCGCCAGCGCTCCCATATTGGCCAGCTTGCCCTGATCGGGGGCCATGCCAAGGGTGGTGTAGCGCTTCATATGCTCGACGGAACGGAAGTTTTCGCGATGCGCCAGCTTCACGTCCTTGGTGGTCACGTCATTGGCAAAATCAAGCCAGGAGCGCCCCGGCGCATTGGCGACATGCCAGAACGGGGTAATCTCGACCGGGGCGTCAGAGCATTTCGGCACGGTGATCCGGGGGATCGTCCCACCTAGGTCACGAAGGACCGCTTTGGCCGCATTGATGCCGCCGCGAAGGGCCGCGTCAGTCGACAAATCGCCAGCCGCTGCACCCGCCGCGATCATGCCGGGAATAGCGTCTTTGGCAGGCACAAAGGCCGCAATGTCCTCGCGCCAGACGGGTCGTCCGTTCATGTGGCAGGACAGATGCACATTCGGGTTCCAACCGCCGGAAACGCCAAGCGCGTCACAAGCAATCCGCTCAACCCCCGAGGTGGTGCGCACGCGGATTTCCCTCAGCCCCTTGCGCCCCGTCGTGCCGACAATTTCGGCCCCCGTCAGCACGCGGAAATCCCCATCGGCGCGGGCATCGGGGCGGGTATCAATGACGGCGACGATGTCGATGCCAAGCGCCCGCAAATCCTCGGCGGTGCGCATACCTTCGTCATTATTGGCAAAAATCGCGATCTTTTGGCCGGGTGCCACGGCAAAACGTTGCGCATAACTCCTGAGCGCCGAGGCCATCATGATCCCCGGTCGGTCGTTTTGCGGGAATGCAATCGGCCGCTCGGTGGCCCCGCCTGCCAGCACCGCGCGTTTGGCGGCGATGCGCCAGAAAACCTCCAGCGGGGCATCCTTGTGGAGGTCAGCAAGGTGATGCGACACCCGCTCCAACGCGCCATATGTGCCGCCGTCATAAGCCCCGGTGATCGTCGTACGCCGCATCAGCCGAACGTTGTCCATGGCCGCCAGTTGCGCCACGATCCCTTCGGCCCAGTCCGCCCCGGGTTTGCCGCCCACTTCGGTGGTTTCGCTCAGCAAACGCCCGCCAAAGCTGAAATCCTCATCCGCAAGGATCACATCCAGCCCGCCTTTTGCCGCCGTCAAAGCCGCCATCAGACCGGTTGGCCCGGCCCCAATTACCAGGAGGTCACAATGAGCGAACGCCTTGTCGTATTTCGCGCGGTCCTCCGCCCCGGACAAGGCCCCAAGACCGGCTGCGCGGCGAATAAACGGCTCGTATAGTTTTTCCCAAAAGGCTTTGGGCCACATGAACGTCTTGTAGTAAAACCCCGCACCGATGAAGGGGGCCAGAAGGTCGTTGCCCGCCAGAATATCAAAGTCGAGCGAGGGCCAGCGGTTTTGCGATTTCGCCGTCAGCCCGCGATAAAGCTCCTGCATGGTCGCGCGGGAATTCGGTGTGATCTGATCGCCGGTGCCAAGCTCCATCAGCGCGTTTGGCTCTTCGGAGCCTGCCGTCAAGATGCCGCGTGGCCGGTGGTATTTGAAGGATCGAGCGACAACTTTAACGTCGTTCGCCATCAGCGCCGAGGCCAGCGTGTCGCCTTTGAACCCTGTCAGGGTTTTGCCGTCAAAGGCAAAAGGGATCGTCTGGTTGCGGTCGATCCGACCACCTTTGGAGAGCCTCATGACACGCCCCTTTTGGCGGCATCCGCCAGTTCGGTTTTGCGAAACTCATAGGTTGTCGCGTGACGTTCTGCGACAATCCAGGCCCGGCAGCCCTTGTCGTGATGCCACAACTCGCGGTTCCAACCAGCGGGGTTTTCGCGGATGTGGACATAGTCGTAAAACGCCGCCTCGCCTGCATCCGGGGCCGGGCGATCCAGCAGTTTGGCGGAGCCGCGATAGTGAAATTCCCGGCTGTCGCGGTCGCCGCAAAGGGGACAGTTAATGCGCATGTTGACCCTCTTTTTCCGAGACACTGATCAAAAATGACACGCCTGGACGCAGGCCCGGCTCGCCCCCGACCCGCCCCCACGGGCGGGGGCGAAAATGCCCCCACCCTCGTGCCGGGGGCGAACCTTTGTGGCTGTTCACTTGCTCTGACATCGTCCGTTCCTAATGCAAATTCGGGGTGGCACCCGTGGCTTCTTCGTCGATCACAGCGCCGGTCTCGAACCGCTTCAACACCAGCTTGTCCGCCGCCTTGTGATGGGTACCCGTCGCCAGCAAATGCGCAAAGCAATCGCCCGAGGCCGGGGTCGCCTTGAACCCGCCGTAGCACCAGCCGCAATTGATGTAGAATCCTTCGATATCCGTCTTGTCGATAATCGGCGAACCATCCATCGACATATCCATGATCCCGCCCCAGGAGCGCAGCATCTTGGCCTTGCCGATCATCGGCATCAGCGCCATGCCCGCCTCGGCCACATGTTCGACCATCGGCAGATTGCCGCGCTGGCCATAGGCGTTGTAGGCGTCGAGATCCCCGCCAAAGACCAGACCGCCCTTGTCCGACTGGCTGATATAAAAGTGCCCCATGCCAAAGGAAATCACGTTATCAATGACGGGTTTTAATCCTTCGGTTACAAAGGCTTGCAAGACATGGCTTTCAATCGGCAAACGTAGTCCGGCCATCTGCCCGACCTGAGACGACCGCCCGGCGGCACACATGCCGACCTTTTTGGCACCAATAAACCCGCGCGAGGTTTCCACGCCCAGCACCCGGCCCTTTTGGATCTTTATGCCCGTCACCTCACAGTTCTGGATCAGATCAACGCCGCGCTGATCGGCCCCCCGTGCATAGCCCCAAGCCACCGCATCATGCCGCGCAGTGCCAGCCCGCCAATGCATCAGCCCGCCATAGATCGGGAAGCGCGCGTTGTTGTGGTCGAGAAACGGCAGGCGTTTGCGGACCTCTTCGCGGCCCCATAAATCTGCGTCGTCGCCCTGCATACGCATCATGTTGCCACGCCGTGAATGGGCGTCCATCTGGCCGTCGGAATGGGCGAGCATGATATGGCCGCGTTGCGACATCATGGTGTTGTAGTTCAGCTCCTGCTCCATGTTTTCCCAGAGCTTCAGGGAGTGGGAATAGAACTGAGAGTTGCCCTCCAGCATGTAGTTAGCGCGCACAATCGTCGTATTGCGCCCGACGTTTCCGCCACCGAGGTAGCCTTTTTCAAGGACGGCAACACGGGCTTGGCCGTACTTTGCCGCCAGATGATAAGCGGTCGAAAGCCCGTGCCCTCCGCCGCCGATGATGATGATGTCATACTCCGGTTTCGGCTCGGGGTTGCGCCAGACGGGCTTCCAGCTTTTGTTGCCGGTCAGCCCGTTCCACAGAATGTTAAGCGCTGAATATCGCATGTCAAATGCCCCCCAGATACGCCATGCAGACAAGCAAGGCCCGGGTCGCTTTGCAAGGCGAAAAACGCCACGCCGAAAGGCTCAGAAGTCGGAATTGTCCAGTTGCGAGGTGAAACGCGGACGGGTCACAACCACATGATGCCAGGTCCGCGCCGCCGCGCCAACGCCAAAGGCGGGAACATAGGGCACGAAGGTTTCCACCAGCACGACACTTTCGCCAGAGGCCATGACCGGCAGATGCGATTCGTCCCAGTTGAACAAATAGACCATCTCGGTCGTCAAAACCTGAGAGTCAGCGGTCACACGCGACCAATCGACCTCATAGCCGCCATCAGTGGTAAAGGTCAGGCTGGAGACCCGGATATAGATGTTGTCATCGGCCCAGGTCAGTTGCTCCAGCAGCCCCTCCAGCCCGTCGATATAATCGTTGTCGATACTGGTCTGCCGCGACAGAATATCGCCGATGGTATAACCGGCTTTGGTCGCGACGTTATAGTCGCGAAACGCATCAAAGAACGCGAAAGAGCCGACATACCAGCTTAGCAACAGCGGCAGGATCAGCACAAATTCCACCGAAATTGCCCCTTCCTCGTCGCGTATCAGCCGGATCGGCAGGTATTTGGTGAACCTGCCCATCAGATCGGCTCGTTCGCAAAAGCAGAGGAGGAAATCAGCCGCACACCCCCGGAGGGGTCTTTGGTAAAGACCAACCCGAGGCCGATATTGGGGAACATCGGATCAACCACCACACAGGCGCGGATGAACATGATGTCGTTTTGACCACCGGCATTGAACGAGACCACCGGTTCAACCTCGCTTTCGCGGTCAATACATTGCGAATTGCGCCCCGGCATGGTGAAGGTGGTGGCATCAATCGGCACCATTTCGATCTGAATGTTGTCCTCGCAATCTGCAAGGATCAGCGCGTTATCGCAGATCATCGTTTTCACCGCGTCATGGGTGATCGCAGTCGAACTTGGCGCCAAGCGAATTTGGCGCACGGTAAGGTCCAGGCCACGTTCCAGCATCATCACCTTGGTCATCATCAAGCCGCTTTCAAAGACCGAGACGAACAGCGACATGAAGACCGGGAAAACGATGACGAATTCAACCGTCACCCCGCCCTTGTTGTCGCGCCTGAGCCTGCGAAGTGTTCTGAAGATCCAGCCCAACATATCGCTATTCCACCAGCTTGAGTTTCTGGATCGTGGCGGCAATGGCATCAAAGGCATCGCTGATTTCCAAGCCATCCACATCGTAATAATGCGCCGAGGAGGTCGCGCAGGATTCCATGATGTCCTGACCGTGGCTCGGGGCCTCGAACCCGATGGTAAAGACGGTGATTCCGGCTGACTTGGCGGCCGAACAAATGTCCAGTAGGCGGTCGTCGGATTCGCTGCCATTGGTGGTTTGGGTGTAGGAATCCTCAAAATCGTTTTCCAGGCTCCAACTCCAGCCGTAGAAATAGTCCGCGCCGTAATCTATTGAAAAGGCGTTGAAAACCTCGGGCCATGTCATCTGCACGGCGGTACCCATGTCCACATCCCCGGCAACTTCGGTTTCAAAACAAACCCAACGCCAGCGCCAGCCCCGCCGTTCCCAACCGCATTCCGTTTCAGTGGTTGCCCCACCCGAGCCGCCGATAGGATAGTCGTTCCATGACCCATTGTGCGGGTAGTAATATTGATCGGTATCCGGGTTATAGACCGAGTATTTTTGCGTCGACCAGCTTGAAGCACTGCTGTCGATCCAGATGTCCGAATTTCCGCTTTTCCGCGACGGGATCAGGTCATACTGCGTGGTGTTTTCCCCGTCGGTCATCAGAATGACCACCTTCAGGGTTTCCGGGTCATCATAAGCAACCGGGCGCCCGGCAAGAGCGTTGTTGACCTCTCCGGTCGCAATCATGTTGGTGACAACGCCCTGAACCGCCGGGTCCAAGAGGGCGACGCCCCATTTCATCCCATTGTCCGCCGCCGTCGCCCCATCCGCAACCAACGCGTCAATCCGGGCATCCAAGGCGGCTTCGCTGGTGGAAAAGGCCAGAATCCCGAGGTTTTCATTGGTCTCGCACCAGGGCGAAGAGATCGGCGAGGATGAGCCACTGGAGGAAATATCAAAATGCCCAAGCCGGTTCAGGCTTTCGGTCATGGTGATGGAGGTCGTCTCGAAATCGGCATCTTCAAAGCGGATGCAGGACGAATAACCATGCTCGTTCGTGGCGTTGAAATGCGCCAGCAAAGAGCTGCCGACGACGACATCCGCCGTATAGGGCACTATCGAGATTGACACCTCGTTGGGGTCCGAGGAGTCAAGTAAGGCTTCGACAAATTCCTTGGCCGCCGATTTCAGATTGGTCATACGGCTGTACCAGCCCATAGAGCCGGAAATATCCAGCACCAGCGAGATTTCGACTTTTTGAATGCGTTCCTCCGCCGTGCCGGCCACCTGCGCCAACAGAGTATCAATCCCCACCATGTTGAGGAAGAAATTGTTCTGCAACACGCTGGCCGTGGCGCTGACGGTTTTGTAGTTGATCCCCTCGTCAACGGTCACATTCAGCGTATAGCCTTGCAGACCGGACTTGGCGAAATAGTCCACGACCACCTCTTCGGCATCAAGTTCCTGACTGAGCGAAGCCGCCGCCAGCAAGGCGCGGTCGAGCGTCGCCTGCAACTTCACCCGCTCGTTTTCGTAGCGCATGAAATCAATCGCCATGCCCGCCCCGGCCAACATGCCGATAAAGCAGATCAACGCAAAGATCAGCAAAGCGCCTTCTTCGTCGTCGCGGTAAGCCCGCCAGCCCGCCCGCAGACGGGAAACCACGGCGCTTAGGGCACCCTGCGTTTTCCTCTGCGGTGTTGTTGGACGGCTCTTGCTGAACACGATGGATCTCCGGCATGGCCACGCGCCTCGCGCGCGGAATCACTTGTTAACCGGCGGTAAGATCAACCTTTGCTGTGTCCAAAATGCGGCTTCAATCTGCCAAAACAGGATTGATTCCACGGCACATCCCCAAAAATTTCGGGATTGTTAACCAGAATTGATGTTAGGGTTTGCCCGTGATCAGGCCCAAAACAGGAAAACCGATGCAAAATCAGCAGGAACCGTCCTTTCGCCAATCCGTCGATCTGATGTTCAACCGCGCCGTCGCGCTGATGGACCTTCCCCCCGGATTGGAGGAAAAAATCCGTGTCTGTAACGCGACTTACACCGTGCGTTTTGGCGTGCGCCTACGCGGTCAGATCCAGACCTTCACCGGCTTTCGCTCGGTGCATTCCGAACATATGGAACCGGTCAAGGGCGGCATCCGTTTTGCAACCGGGGTCAATCAGGACGAGGTCGAAGCGCTTGCGGCCCTTATGACATACAAATGCGCACTGGTGGAAACGCCTTTTGGTGGTTCCAAGGGTGGGCTTGCGATTGATCCGCGCGAATACGAGGAATACGAGCTGGAAATGATCACGCGGCGCTTTGCCTACGAGCTGATCAAACGCGACCTCATCCACCCTTCGCAAAACGTCCCAGCCCCAGACATGGGCACCAGCGAGCGCGAGATGTCCTGGATCGCGGACCAATACAACCGGATGAACACAACCGACATCAACTCCAAGGCATGTGTGACCGGTAAGCCGTTGAATGCAGGCGGTATTCAGGGCCGGGTCGAGGCCACGGGACGCGGTGTACAATATGCGCTGCGCGAGTTTTTCCGCTACCCCGAGGACGCCGCAAAGGCCGGGTTGAGCGGCAAGCTTGAAGGCAAGAAAGTCATCGTTCAGGGGCTTGGCAATGTGGGCTATCACGCGGCCAAATTCCTGTCGGAAGAGGACGGCGCGATCATCACGGCGGTGATCGAACGAGACGGCGCCCTGATCAACGACAAGGGCCTCGACATCGAGTCGATCCGCGATCATGTGGCGGAAACCGGCGGCGTCAAAGGCTGCAAGGCGGGCAGCTACGTTGCCGAGGGCCTGCGCGTGCTGGAGGACGAATGCGACATCCTGATCCCGGCGGCGGTCGAGGGCGTGATCAACATGAACAACGCCAAGAGCATCAAAGCCAAGCTGATCATCGAGGCGGCCAATGGCCCTGTGACCGCCGGCGCCGACGAAATCCTGCGCCATGCGGGTGTCGTGATCATCCCGGACATGTATGCCAATGCAGGCGGGGTGACGGTCAGCTACTTTGAATGGGTGAAGAACCTCAGCCACATCCGCTTTGGGCGGATGCAACGCCGTCAGGAAGAAGCGCGGCACCAGTTGGTCGTGGACGAGTTGGAACGGATTTCAGAAAGCCTTGGCAAAACCTGGACCCTGACGCCGACCTTCAAGGACCGCTACCTGCGCGGCGCTGGTGAATTAGAGCTTGTCCGCTCGGGCCTCGATGACACGATGCGGGCGGCCTATCAGGCGATGCGCGAGGTTTGGCACGGGCGCAACGACGTAAACGATCTGCGCGTCGCGGCTTATCTGGTGAGCATTGATCGGGTCGCCAAAAGCTATCGAGCCAAAGGTTTATAAACCTCTTTGTTCGACAAATACTCCGGGGGGTCGCGGGGGGCTGGCCCCCCGCACTAATCAATATAGCTATCCGCCCGCCTCCCGGCGCGCGCGTAATGCACCGGTAAAACCTTGCCATAGAGCTGCATACACCGCTCGGGCGTGGCCACCATGTCCGGCTCTTCCACATAGGAAAAAATCGCGACATATCTTGGGGTTGGCCCTTTCAAGGGTGCTACACGGTGGAGCGAATAGCGCCCCTTGAACAGTTGCAAGTCCCCGGGTTCCAACGCCAGTGCGCGCACGCGATCCGAGCGCCCGTCAAGCACATCGCGCACGGCCTCAAAATTCTCCGCCCCGCGCCGGATATCCGGCGCATATTCAAACGCGCCGCCTTCTTCGGCGTTTTGAATGGCAAGCGTCACCGTGAAATTGTTCGTGTCGAAATGCCAGGGAAAGCCATTGCCCTCCTCGGCCATATTCACAATCACATCCGCTAAAGGATCAGCGTAGCGATAGAATTTTTCCGCCCGCAACGCCGCCTTGATAAACGGATCAAACCCCGGAAAATCAAACACGGTGCGAAGCGCCCCGGCCGCTGCAAAATTATCCGCCGGAATGAAGGCGTTGGAGCGGTCATAAAACCGCCGCGCCGGATGATCCTCGGGCAGCGACGGGTCGTCTTTGGTGAAATAGGGGTTGGTGCGCGAAAAAGACTTGTGCCCCTGATCCGCAACGCCATCCGCCTCTGCCGTCAGCGCCGCGACCGCCGCCTCTGTCAGGAACCCTTTCAGGACAGCGCAGCCATCCTGATCAAGGTCGCGCTGCACGTCCGCCAGCATTTTCTGATAGGCATCGCACCCCGGTCGATCAATCGGATAGCGCCCCAGATCGATCAATAAACGCGCATCAAACCCCATGGCTTACCCCCTCATTGGCACCACTTCATAACCCGGTTCTTCGGGCTCATCGTCGCTCATCTCGGCGGGGAATCCCGGGGCGCGGATGTCCAGTCCCGTGGCTTCCTCCAGACGTTTGATGATGTTGGGTGACAATTCCCTTTCACCAAACCGCGCAATCCCGTCGTTGAAAATGTCAATCATCACCGGGCTGATTTCCAAAGGTACCCCGGCGCGATCCGCGATCTCCTGAAAAAGGCCGATGTCCTTTTTCACAAGGTCCATGGTGAAGGAAATATCGCGCGAACCGTTCAGGATCACCTGGCTTTCGGTCTCGTGGACAAAGGACGTGCCGGAGGAAATTTTGATCGCCTCATAGGTGGTATTCAGATCCATTCCCGCCGCTTTGGAGGTCACCAATGCCTCGCAAACCGTGATCAGATTGGCCGTCGCCAGATAGTTCGTCATCACCTTCAAAACACTGGCCGAGCCCAGATCGCCGGTGTGCAACACCCGCCGTCCCATCCGGGTCAGCAGCGGCAAAATCCGCTCGAATGTCGCGCGATCGCACCCCGCAAAGATCGAAATATTGCCCGTCGCCGCGCGATGACAGCCCCCTGAAACCGGGCAATCCACCGCCGCCCCGCCCCTGGCGATCACCTTTTCGCCCAAGCGTTTCACTTCGGCCTCGTCCGTGGTGGACATCTCCATCCAGATTTTGCCGGGGCCAATTTCCCCGAGCAGGCCATCCGGCCCTTCCATCACCGCGGCCGAGGCCGCAGGCGAGGGCAAACAGGTGATGACCGCATCGCAATCCTTCATCATCTGGGCCGGCGATGCGCCTGGCTTTGCGCCCTGGCCGACAAAGTCTGCCACAAGATCGGCATTCAGATCGCGCACCGTCAGATCAATCCCATTGCGCAGCAAAGAGCCCGACAGTTTCGCGCCCACATTGCCGAGGCCGATAAATCCAATTTTCATCATTTTTCCTTTTTGAGAGTTATCGCCAGCATGAAAAAACAACCCCCCAAAAGACCGCCTGTTAACGACATGGGTCTTTCCTTTTCGCGACCTTGATTGTTTCCATTGGCGAAACAATCTTTTTCAAATTGAGCCACTGTTTTTCAATTGGGAACATGCCTAAATGCGGTGCAAAGGAGAAAACCATGTCCATTCGCCCCGTCAAATCCGAGTCCCTCGCCCAGCCCACGATGGAGGGCGCCGGTGTGCATCTACACCGCGCCTTTGGCTTTCACGACCCCAGCATGCTCGACCCGTTCCTGCTGTTTGATGACTTTCGCAACGATGTGCCGCAGCATTTCGAAAAAGGCTTTCCCTGGCACCCCCATCGCGGGATCGAGACGATTACTTATGTGCTTTCGGGCAGCGTTGAACATGCCGACAGCCTTGGCAACACCGGCACGCTTGGGGCGGGCGATGTGCAATGGATGACCGCAGGTTCCGGCATCATGCATCAGGAGATGCCGAAAGGCACGACCAGCGGGCAGATGCACGGGTTTCAGCTTTGGGCAAACTTGCCCTCTAGCCTTAAAATGACCCAGCCGCGCTATCAGGATGTGGAAGCTAAAGAAATCCCTGAGGTGGTCGAGGACGACGGCACAGTGATCCGCGTCATCATCGGATCGGCCTTTGGGAAAACCGGTCCGGTGGATGGGATTGCAGCGGATCCACAATACCTCGACATCTCCTTGCCGCCCTATGCCGTCAAGACAATCCCGATGGACACGTATCGCAGGACATTTGCCTATATCTTTGAAGGGCAGGGAAAATTCGCCGGGGCCTCCGGGCCAAAAGGCGTGCGCCTGGAAAAGGAAATCGCCGGGCAGGAGGTCAACATCCGCGATCTTTCAGGCAATCGAACGCTTGTGCAATTTGACAGCGGGGACGAGATCAGCGTGATGGCCGGCCCCGAAGGCATGCGGTTTTTGCTGGTTTCGGGCACCCCCATTCAGGAGCCGGTGGCCTGGCATGGTCCCATTGTGATGAATACGCGCGCCGAATTGGTGAAAGCCGTCAATGATTTGCAAAACGGGACGTTCATTGCGCCCCAGCACTAGTCAGGCAGCAAGGAGATAACCACCGCCATCAGGATCGCCAGCAGCAGCATATTCACCGCGATCGTTGCGATCACGGAGGTTTTCATGCGGCTGCGAATGGCGGTCTTGTCGACTTTTTCGAGGTACTTCATGCAGGTCTCATGCGCCCCAACCACCCGCGCGGGATCGTAAAGATGCGCGCGTTTGGGATTTGCACAACGATCTTCAGCCTCGATCAGATAGGTCATTTCGCGGCGGATATGCTTGGGCAACTGGCGACCGACATGGCTCATCTTGGTGCGCAGATCACGCCCACGCGCGGAAAACTTGGCGACCAATAGCGCCTCGATTTCGTCTGTCACCGATGTCAGAGACGTTTTATACATGGCCCCAATTCCAAACTCCCGCGCCTCGCTAGGCCGGAAAAGCGGATAAATTAAGGCGCAAATCGTGCATAAGTTCAAGAGGTTCCGCTGATATGGTCCAACTGACAAGCGAAGTTCACGGCGACAACGGCACGCCTTTGGTCATTGCGCATGGGCTTTACGGCTCGGCCAGAAACTGGCGGGTGATAGCCAAGCGGCTGTCCGATCGCCGCCGCGTGATTGCTGTCGACATGCGCAACCACGGCGACAGCCCTCATGCTGACAGCCAGACCTATGCGGATATGGCTGGCGATCTGGCCGAGACGATTGAAGATATCGGCGGTCCGGTCGATCTGCTGGGTCATTCCATGGGCGGAAAGGCGGCGATGGTTCTTGCGCTGACAAGACCTGATCTGATCAGCCGCTTGATCGTCGCGGACATTGCGCCTGTTACCTACGCCCACACCCAGATGCCGATGATTACAGCGATGCAAGGCCTTGATCTGAACGGCCTAACCAGCCGGGGTGTGGCGGACAAACGGCTGGCGCAATCTATCGACGATCCTGCGATCCGCGCCTTTTTGTTGCAAAGTCTGGAGCTTCGTGCCGACCCGCCGCGCTGGAAGCTGAACCTTGATGTGTTGGCCGCGTTTATGCCCGACATCATTGGCTTTCCCCCGCTTGACGGGGTGTTCGAGAAGCCAACGCTTTATCTGACGGGTCTCGCCTCGGACTATGTCACAGAGGCGCATCGCCCGGAGATTTTGCGCCTGTTCCCCGGCGCCCAGCACCGCGGTATTCCGGGTGCGGGGCACTGGTTACATGCCGAAAAACCGCGCGAATTTGAGGCCGAAGTGCGAAGGTTTCTCGATCCGTAGGGGCGTTATTTCGCCCGCAGCATCCGCTCCATCACGCCGGATTTCAGGATGAACCGGTGATATAGGGCGGCTCCGAAATGCAGCGCGATCAGCACCAGCAGTAGGGTAGTCAGAACCTCGTGGCCCTCCGCGGCGGCACTAGACCCGCCAAACCAGGCCGCCGTGCCACTAAGCGGCACCAGCAACAGGCAGAGATAAAGCAGGCCGTGGGTTGCATGGGCGGCGATCTTTTGCAGCTTGCTTTCCTCGTCCGGAAGGGCGGGCGAACCGCGCTTGATCTTGACTGTAATCCGCCAGATTGTCAGCAACAGCACGGCCACGCCACCGATCACATGGCCAAGCGCGAAACCACTGGTGGCGACCACTTGGCCCGCTTCGACCTTGTCAAAGGCATCTCCCATCCCATCGTTGAACAGGAATTGCCCCAGAATGATCGTTGCAATCCCCCAATGAAGCGCGATTTGTGTCCAAGTGTAGCCAAGTGGTTTATTAATGTTCTTGTCCCGATTGTTTGTACCGCCATGCCTTCGCCGATTTGACTGCGGCAGGTCAATAATCTTTGGCTTAGGAAGGGGAATGAGTCGCCGCCTAAACCTCCGGCCGAGGCGTGTTGCGCTTTTTCTTTGGCCACGTACGCTCAGGATTGGTTAATCTCCGACACTTAGAACGGCACCTGACGTCAAACGAGGGCTCTTCCTTTCGCGCACATCACGGTAAACATCCCGAGCGAAAGGCGCCGTCGCCACTAAAAGATTGATCGAAGGCGCGGGGGAAACCCCGTTCACGGCAAGCACAGAGCCCCCGACCCCGGCGGGCCCGCCACCCTTTGAAAGAAGACCCGAGATAAGTGATCCCCCGCCGCGTAAATGGACGCGGTGGGGCGGTTGGGGTTGGGGGAGAGGAACCTAGTAGGGTGGGCTTTAAGCCCACCACGCAACCCTAGTTTTCCAGTACTCCCCTAGCCCCAAACACCAGCGCCCGACACGGGGTGGGAGCAAAGCGCCCGCCCATGGGGCGAGTCGGGCGCTGCCAAATCGGAGATTTGGCTATAGGATAGTCAAAAACTATTCTGAAGTTACTTCGTCAAAACCTGCGAAAAGCCCACGGGAAGCTTCACTTGCTAGTTTAAGTCTACGCCCCCAAATGTCCAACTCACTTAACTCCAAAAATGTGCCGTCGAATGAACCCGACCCATTCGCATCCGGTATGGGTCCTTGCCACAAAACCGCAACGTGGCCCTCGTGATCTTCAGGCCGCTTCTTTAGTATTTCTTTTCTCAATAAATGACCTTTTTGCAATGGAGGCAATTTTCCCGAAACAAAATACAAGAAAATTTCGCAACATATTGCGTGGTATTCTTCAAGCTCCGGAACAAGGGAAATGTTCGCTCTACTTGGGAAGTTTTCACTACAAATTTTGATGAGCTTTTTTTCTGTTTCCACCAATCTCTCAAAATCTAGGCTAAGTTCAAACTCGGCTTGTACTGCACCAGTACTTTGGATCGCCCAATCCATCCCAAAATTGTTAATCGGTAAATCTTGATGTTGACTGTAATTTCTTAGTTCTGAACAAAATTGATAAGAGGCGTGAGCCGAGTGGACTTTTCGCAAAAATTTTTTCAGCTTCTCCAATTTCCCTTTGTCACCTGCAGCTACGAAACTTGTGGTACGTTCAACCATCAAAACTGCCGAATTGAGAAAATTGACTAATCGTTGCTGTAGCAAGAGCTGATGATCAATTGTGACTTCATCAGATTCTGCATATTTGCCAACTTCCAAATCCGCCTGAACTTGCGTCAAACTGGACTCTAGATCAGCAAAATTCCTGCAAAAAATGTCAAAATAGGTTAGTAGTGGGCGCAATTTTGAGACGTCTGCTAAGATTTTCCGTATTTGATCCAGTGATTCAGTTGGTACCGGACTGGCAGAAATTGAGTAGTTAACCGCGCGTCTACCTGTTGCGACATCGTCGTAGAATTGAAACCAAGCAAGTCGTGCTTCGGATTCACCCATCCATCTTCAGCGCACTTATAAACGCACTCTGCGGGATCTCTACCTTCCCGAACTGGCGCATTTTCTTCTTACCAGCTTTCTGCTTTTCCAGCAATTTCTTCTTCCGCGTCGCATCCCCGCCATAGCACTTCGCGGTCACGTCCTTGCGCAGGGCTGACAAAGTCTCACGCGCGATGATCCGGCCGCCGATGGCCGCTTGGATCGGAATTTTGAACATGTGTTGCGGGATCAGCTCTTTGAGCTTTTCGACCATGGCTCGTCCGCGTGTTTCCGCGCGGTCCCGGTGCACCATTGTGGACAAGGCATCGACCGGTTCATCATTCACCAGGATCTGCATTTTCACAAGGTTATCAGCGGCATAGCCTTCCATCTGGTAGTCAAAGGACGCATAGCCCTTGGTCACGGATTTCAGCCGATCATAAAAATCAAACACCACCTCATTCAAAGGCAAATCGTAGACCACCATCGCCCGCGCCCCCGCATAAGTCAGGTCGATCTGAATGCCGCGCCGGTCTTGGCAGAGCTTCAGCACATCGCCCAGATACTCGTCCGGCACCATGATGGTCGCCTTGATCCGAGGCTCCTCAATGTGGTCGATATAGGTCGCATCCGGCATGTCGGCGGGGTTGTGCATTTCCTGCACGCTCCCGTCCTTCATATGGATGTGGTAGATCACCGAAGGGGCGGTTGTGATCAGCTCGATATCATATTCCCGCTCCAGCCGGTCGCGGATGACCTCCAGATGCAACAGCCCAAGGAACCCACAGCGAAACCCGAAACCAAGGGCGGCGGAGGTTTCCATTTCGGTCGAAAAACTCGCGTCATTCAGGTGCAGCTTGGAGATGGCGTCACGCAGGTCCTCAAACTCGGCATTGTCCACCGGGAAGAGGCCACAGAATACCACGGGTTGCGACGGCGCAAAACCCGGCAGCGGCGTCTCGCAGCCCTTTTTCTCGTGCGTGATCGTGTCACCCACAGCCGTGTCGCGCACCTGCTTGATCGAGGCCGTCAGAAAGCCGATTTCACCCGGGCCAAGTTCGCCGATCATATCCATTTTCGGGCGGAAAACCCCAATCCGATCAACAGGATAGACCGCATTGGTGTTCATCATCCGGATCCGGTCGCCCTTTTTCAGCACGCCATCAATGATGCGCACCAGAACCACCACGCCGAGGTAGGCGTCGTACCAGCTATCAACCAGCATCGCTTTCAGCGGCGCATCGCGATCGCCCGTGGGCGGCGGCAAATGCTGGACAATCGCTTCCAAAGTTTCCGCAATCCCAACCCCGGTTTTGGCCGAGACCAGAATGGCGCCCGAGGCGTCAATCCCGATCACATCCTCGATCTGTTCAGCAACCTTTTCAGGCTCCGACGCGGGCAGGTCGATTTTGTTGAGGACGGGGACAATCTCGTGACCCGCATCAATGGCCTGATAGACGTTGGCGAGCGTCTGCGCCTCGACCCCTTGGGTGGAATCCACGACCAGAAGCGAGCCCTCAACCGCGCGCATCGAGCGGGAAACCTCGTAAGCAAAATCCACATGCCCGGGCGTGTCGATCAGGTTGAGAACATAAGCCTCGCCGTTGTTCGCGGTATACTCGATGCGAACGGTATTGGCCTTGATGGTAATGCCCCGCTCGCGCTCAATATCCATCGCGTCAAGCAGTTGCTCCTGCATATCCCTGTCGGCAACGGTGCCGGTTTGCTGGATCAACCGATCCGCAAGCGTGGACTTGCCGTGGTCGATATGGGCGACGATGGAGAAATTGCGGATATGGGCGAGGTCGGTCATTTTCTAGGCCTGCAAGAAGGGTTGGCCCCAGATACAAAAAGCGAATGGATTAGAAAAGGACAATCGCAACCCACAGGCAAACATCAAACCCAGACCCGGACCTCGGGGTGGGTGCAAAGCGCCCTCCCCATGGGGGAGGTCCGGGCGCTGGCCGGGACGCAAGCGCCCCAGCTAAGTGGGACCACAACCGTTGCACTCCCCCACCCCCCACAGCATACTCACCCCCATGACCCCAACACCCGCCACCCAGATCATCTACCGCGCCGAGGTTGAAGACAGCTCGCGCTGGCAGCAGTTCCACCACCGCAAGGGCGACGTCTTTGTCTGCACCGCGCCGAAATCCGGCACCACCTGGACGCAAGCGATCTGCAATCTGTTGCTGACGGGTGACCCGGATGTAGGCTCCGGCTCCGGTACGTTTTCGCCCTGGATCGAGCTGACATTGGACCCGATGGACGACCTCAACGCGCGGATGGCCAGCCAAAAGGGTCGCCGGGTGATCAAGTCGCACTCACCCTTTGACGGCGTGATTTACTGGGAGGATGTCACCTATATCGCCACGTTCCGCCATCCGCTCGATACGTATTTCTCCGTCCTCAAACACGGCGAAAACCAGCTCGATCCCGTGGATAACCCGGTCTACAACACCAATGCTGCGCAAAGTTTTGACTATTGGCTGAACGAACCGTTTCAGGCTGATCCCACCAACAACACAACTTTCGGCGGGGTTGTTCACCAGTATCTGTCCTTCCTCAAGGCGCAAGATTTGCCCAACGTCCACCTCTTTCACTACGCCGACATGAAACGCGATTTGCCCGGCGAAATGGCGCGGTTCGCAAACGTGCTCGACATCCAACATTCAGCCGAAACGATGGCCGCCCTCGCCCGCGCCGCCGGGTTTGACGCCATGAAAGCCAACGCCGAGAAAAACGCCCCCGAGGTTGGCGATGGCTATTGGAAAGACAAAGCGCAGTTCTTTCATTCCGGCACCTCGAACAAATGGATCGGCCGTTTGAGCGCGGCACAGATCGCGGAATACGACGCCAAAATCGCTGCCATGATGGACGCGAAAGACCGCAATTGGCTGGAAAACGCCACCAGCGTCTGAGGCCCAAGAAAACCCCCTACCCACAACCAAAATCCCATGCTATTTTCCGCGCCATGAGAAAACTGACCCTCGCCTTTTTGATGCTCTGTCTGACCGCCTCCAGCGCCCCTGCGGGTAAGGCGATCAAGAATGCCTGCCTGAAAGCGGGCCGCGAGGCTGCGAGCCGGTCGCTCTGCACCTGCATTCAGGACGTGGCCAACAAGAGCTTGAAATCAAGGGAGCAAAGGCTTGCCGCCAGCTTTTTCAAAAACCCCCACAAAGCTCAGGTGATCCGCCAATCCGACCGCAAGTCGCACGAGGTGTTCTGGCAGAAATACAAGATCTTCGGGGCGGCCGCGGAAGAGGAATGCGGCAACCAAAACTCCTGAGCGTAAATTCTTTATGCCATAAATATCCAAATCCGACGCCTCAGGCAGGAAAACAGTTGCGCGTAATCCCTCAAAACATCGTCATTTTGACCGGGGCTGGTATTTCGGCGGAAAGCGGGCTTGGCACTTTTCGCGATACGGACGGGCTTTGGACGCAATATGATCTCAACGATGTAGCAACGCCCGAAGGCTTCGCGCGCAATCCCGATCTGGTGCAGGATTTTTACAACCAGCGCCGCGCCAATTGCCGTGGTGCGCGACCGAACGCCGCCCATGAGGCGCTTGCACAATTGCAACTCGAACACCGCGGCGACGTCATGATCGTCACGCAAAACGTGGACGATCTGCACGAACGCGCGGGATCAAACGGCGTGATCCACATGCACGGCCAGCTTGATCGCGCGCTATGCGCGGCCTGTCAGCACCGCTGGCCCGCCGCTGAAATCATGGCGACAGCCGACCGCTGCCCGGTATGCGAAAGCCAATCCACAAGGCCCGATATCGTCTGGTTCGGCGAAATGCCATACCATATGGAGATGATCTCCGGCGCCCTAGCGCGAGCCGATCTGTTTGTTTCAATCGGCACTTCGGGCAACGTTTATCCGGCAGCGGGATTCGTGCGCGAGGCACGTCTTCTTGGCGCACAAACTCTGGAATTGAACCTCGAGCCTTCCGAAGGTGCCACGGATTTTCAGGAGGCTATTCTTGGTCCAGCCAGTCAGATCGTGCCCGAGTGGGTCGCCCGGCTTACGGGTTAAACCGCGATCAGGGCCGATTGAAAGGCGTCGAAATTACATTTGAAATCAAGCGCCTGCAACCTGCGGCAAGGGCCGCGGGACCAAACACGATGCGCTATGCCTCGCCGCCCGCTGCGGACAGAAAACTTGGCGATATACCAAGGCTTGCCAATGCGGCTTCCCATTTGCCGCCATCTGCGGCACTGAAGACCAGTTCGCTGGTTGCATCGCAGGTCAGCCAGCCATTGGCCTGAATTTCACCCTCCAACTGCCCCGGTCCCCAGCCGGCGTAACCAAGTGCCAACAGGCAATCGTTCGGGCCTTCGCCCCGGGACAGGGCCTCCAGAATGTCAACGGTTGCAGTCATCGAAAAGCTGTCGTCCACATCAAGCGTGGAATCCTCTGAACTGTAGTCTTTCCCGTGCAGCACAAAACCCCGGCCGTGTTCCACCGGCCCGCCGAGATGCACGCGAATTTCCCGCACACCTTTGCTGGGCGTGAGGTTCAATTGTTCCAGCAATTCGCGAAACTCCAGATCCCGCGCCGGTTTGTTGACGATCAACCCCATGGCGCCGTCTTCAGAATGGGCGCACATGAAAATGACGCTTTTGGTAAAGCGCGGATCGCCCATAGACGGCATGGCGATCAATAGTTTACCGTCAAGGTGGAATGGTTCTGTAGCTGATTTCATAGCCCAAAGATGGACACCCAAAGGGTTCTGATCAAGGGCAATTTGGCGTTCACGCAATCTGTCGCTAGAAAGTGATTTCAGAATTGCCCGGCTTTGACGTTAAAGAGATGGGCGACCGCAAAAAATCGGGTTCATTTTGTCTCATCTTCATCAGTTTCTGACAGGTTTGATTGTTAGTCTCGGCATTACCGTCGCCGCCGCGCCGCCTATCGCAGGTCAGACGATGCCTGCGCTTGAAGAAATCGTGACCGCGCGGATCATTCCTGGATGGCAAACTGTGGATGGCAATCATGTCGGTGCCTTGCAGGTGACCCTTGCGCCCGGCTGGAAGACCTATTGGCGGGCCGCAGGGGAAAGTGGCATTCCGCCGGTCTTTCGCTGGGGCGGATCTAGAAACATTGATCGCGTGGAATTGCTTTGGCCGCGCCCGGATATTCTGACGGCGGGGGGGGCCGAAATTCTTGGCTTCAGCGACGAGTTGATCTTGCCGATCCGGTTTCAGGCGCGTGAGCCGGGGCGTGAAATCCAGGCCAGGGGCGTTGTCGAACTCGGCGTTTGTCGCGAGGTTTGCATACCCGTTCAGATCCCGTTTTCTGCCGATCTGGCACCATCGGATGCCGATACGCAGTCATTGATCAAACTGGCGCTTGGCGATCAGCCGGAAAAATTGACCGGCCAACGTGCCGCCTGCCGCCTGCTTGCGCGTGAGGACGGCTACACCTTGGAGGCCGAACTGATGCTGCCTCAAACTTCAGAGACGCACGAGGTTGCGGTGATGGAACTGGCGCTGGACGGGGTCTGGGTCGCGCCTTCAATGGTGCATCGGCAAGGCGACCGACTGGTCGTCAGCAGCGACTTGATGAGCTATGACGGCAGTTCCTTCCAACCTGTACTGAATTCTTTTCGCCTGACCGTCATTGATGCGAACCGGGCAATCGAAGTCTCTGGCTGCGCATCTGCGAAGGGGGAATAATCCTCTGGGCTTAAAACCCCCTGCCCCGTTCGAGCTTGTCTCTGCGTACCTGTGTGGCGGGTTGAAAACCGCGCATTCCTAATGGCACAGCTAACGATAGCCCCAAACCACCCTTTTTACGTCGTCCAGAAAGCGGCGCTCTAGGCCTTTGGCCGTGGCATCTCTCTATGATCCCGCAGAGGCATCACAGGTTTTTCAAACAGCCCCCGCAGCCGCGCCCATTTTTGGGACTCGCTCGGCTGGTTGGTTCCTTCGATCTGATGGGTGACCCAATCCAGACCATAGTTATAGGTCACGATATAGCTGCGGATCGCCTCGATGATCGTGACCCGCATTTTCGCAAGGGTGCGGGTTTCCAGCCCGAATTCCATCAGCCAGGCGACCGCCGCAGCGCGCGTCCAGCCTTGATATAGGATCCCGCGAGCGGCCTCGTTGCGGGCATAATTCAGGCGTTCAACATATTCGACATAGCGGTGATACGTCGCGATCTCGGGCTGAAGATGCGTCAGCCCCGCCATCGGCAAGACAACATCGCGATCATAGGCAATGCGTTCTTCGCGACCAAAGCTGAGGTTGACGCCGTAGTTCGCGGCCCCTTCCGCCACGGTGGTATGCGCCCCGAATAGCGGCAACATCGTCCATTCCCGCCAGCCGCGTTTGTCGATCATTTCGGCCTCCAGCAGCGTCGCCTGAACGTGATGGCCGGGATAGGCTTCGTGGGTGGACAGCTCAATCGCGCGGTCGACGTGAAAGGGCATGGTCGTGCTGAAATGTACGTTTGTTCGACCCTTGCCAAGGTATTCGGCAAACGCCCCGAAGTTCCCGAAATTATTCATCAAAAGCGTGATCCCCTCGCCTTCGGGCAGGTCCATATGGGCGTGGGTGCGGCTTTGTGCCTCCTTCAGCGTTGCGGATACGATCCTTTCGACATGCTCGTGCGGGACAAGAAACCTGTCGCGATAGGCGCTCATTCGTTCGGGCAAGGCACCGCTTCCGGGAATGATCTGATCTAGTTCGGCCGCGAGACTGCGGAAATAATCCTCGTCCATCTCGGGAACCCGCACGGAATAAAGCGCCTCCACCTCGGCATCAAAGCTGACCGGCATTTGCCCTTGCAGGATCGACGAGCGCACCAGCAACGCCTCCGCCCGGTCCACCAGCAAGGCACGCCGATAAGCAGTCGCCTCGGAGCCACCGGTAACGACCGCCGCCAATCCGTCGCGCAATCGTCGAAAGTCGTTGTCAAGGTCAACTAGCGGGCGCACATCCGCCTTGATCGTAGCTTGCAGGGCCTTGTCACCAATAAAGATATAGGGATTTGGATCGTGATTGTGCAAATGCAGCGCAAGGCTCACGTAGTCATCGGCAAGCTTGTCGAGGTCGGTTTCAAGGGGCGCCTGGGACATTTCAGCCTGCCTCTGCGTTACGTTGTTCGCAGCGTTGAATTTCCCTTGGCTTATCGCCGGGTTTCTGCTGCGAGATCTGGTTCATGAATGTTTCCGTCTCCGGGCGTGGTCAGGTCGAGCGCCTGAAGTCCAGGCTTGGCGCATAAAGCGTTGTGTGCGGTGCCGCCGCGAGGTAGTCCGCAAGATCAGCCTCTTGCGCGGCCCTGACGGGATGGGCGACCCAGGCCTGAAAGGCGGTGGCATCGGTCCATTCGGCTATTACCGCGATGGCATCGGGGGCACCTTCCACCTCCAGCAATTTCGCGGATAGAAACCCAGGGATGGCAGCAGCGCATTCCTCAAAGACCCGGCGCTTTTTGAAGGCCTCTATCGCCGCGGCCTTGACGCCGGGGCGTAGCGTGATTTGCAGGTTGCTAATGATCACCGCGCACATCCTTTGTCAGATGTCCGGCCTGCGGGGTTTTCGTTTGACCGGAATATCCAACGATCCCACAGGCAGCGCGTGCGATCAGGCGGGCAAATGTCTCGATGTCCTTTGGGAAAAACGGCCCAAGGCCAAGTTCGGTTTGCAGGACGGTCATGGATACCAGTTGCATAACGTAAGGGACATCATCGAGCGTAATATTCGGCGGTAATTGATCGGCATAATCCGGCATCACCCTTTCGACCGCGTTGAACATGGTCGGTACGATGACTTGCAGCGGGCCAAAGCCAGAAATATCGTTTTGCGCCAATTCAGCCGTCGCGCGGTAAATACCACGGTGACGCCCAACCAATAGACGGCCCTCAACGCACAATCGGTAGATCATTGTAAAGAAATCACTATTCGCTTCGCGGCTTAGATCAATCGCGGCAAATGCTTGGTGAAAATCTTCGATCAGCCGTTCCGTTGCGCGGTCCAGCAAGTCCTTTTTGTCCGAATAGAGATGATAGAACGAGCCAACGGACAGATCGCTGGCGCTGACGATTTGCGCAATTTTTGCACCGGCAAAACCATTGTCCCAGAACACCTCATTCGCCGCGTCGAGGAGTCTTTGCTCGGTTTCAGCGCCGCGTTTGCTGAGCTTGCGCGGCGATGTCGCGGACAGTGTTTTACGTTGGTTGGCAGAAGGCATGAATTCAGGTGGTCCTTTCCGTCGATCAAATCGGCAGCGTCAACGCATTGAGCGTGTCAGGCCAGGGGGTCATGTTGAGATTACCGGTGTCGGTGATCAACACCGTGTCGGAATGCCGAAAACCGCCAATGTCGGGCAAGTATATGCCGGGTTCAATCGAGAATACCATTCCAGATTGGATTTCGCGGTGATCGCCTTCGGCCAGAAATGGTGCCTCGTGGGCGGTGACACCAAAGCCGTGCCCGGTTCTGTGCAAAAGGCAATCGCCATAACCTGCATCGCGCAACAGCTTGTTCACCGCCGCATCAACGTCGTGCATGATCGCACCGGGCACTGCCAATTCAAAGGCGAGTGAGCGGGCTTCCATCATCACATCAAAGGGACGTTTCGCGACCTCCGGCACATGGCCCAGGAAGAACGTGCGCTCCACTTCAGCGCCATAGCCGTTGGTCATTCCGGCGGAAAGGGCAACATGCGGACCAGCTTCGCTAAACGGGATGAACATATCGGTGAAATTATGCGGATCATGGGTGATCGGCTGGGGTTGAGCACCGGCTTGCAGCTTGGTTGAAAAGATATTGGCCGAAGGCAGATCGGTGAACATCTTTTGGGTCATTGCGCCCGAGGCAGCACTATAGGCGCTCATCGCGATCACGCCAGGTTTGCACTGCTCCAGCAACGCGTTCATGCCATGCATCATCATGTCGGATGCATATTGGTGGCGGCTGATTTCCCAGGGGGATTTAATCGCCCGGAGGTCTTCGATGATCTCACTTACAATATTGCGACCTTCAAGGTTGGCACAGACGAATTGCGGGCAGTCGTATTCGATGCCAAGCCGTTTGTGACCGTGCAAGACCGCCTTAAGCTGTGCGTCCCACCCTTCGCCCTTTGGAGCGGGAAACTCGAAATAGGGGGCGAAGTTGAGCGTGCCAACGGAGCGGGTGCGCACATGCGGTTCTTCGAGACGCGGCATGACAAAAACCGGATCGCCCTTGGCTGGCAGGACCAAAACAAACGGGCGTTCGTGGACCATGTTGGCAAAGTTGGTGAGGTAAAAGACGTTGTCCGGGTTGAACACAACCAGCGCATCCAGCCCGGCTTGCGCCATCGCCGCTTGCGCCTTTGCACGACGTGCTGCGATTTCAGTTGCCTGAGGCGGGGTGCAAAGCGGTGTGATTGTCATGGCGGCCTCCACTAGCGCACGAAAAACAGCGAAATCCAGGGCAGCCAGCTGATCAGCCCCAAAGCAAAGATCATCAACAGAATGAACGGGATAGCGGCCTGAACCAGCACCAGGAATTTTTCCTTGAAGGCTGACATGGCCACGATCAGGTTTAGCCCCACAGGCGGCGTCAGCAATCCGATTTCCAGATTGATGATCATGATGACGCCAAACAGGATCTTGTCAAAGCCGTAGATGGCGGCCACTGGCACAAGGATCGGGGCCAGGATCAAGATCGCCTCGGCGGTAGTCATAAAGGCGCCGACCGCCAGCAGCAGAAGGTTGACGATGACAATGAACATCACCGGGCCAGTGATCCAGTCGTCCACCAGATCGACCATCATTGCCGGAACCCGGTTTTCAATCAGGATCAGGTTGAGGCTGAGGGCGACCGCGATAAGCGGGAACAAAGCGCCGCCGAGTTTGGCGGATTCCAGCACCACAAGTTTCAAGTCGGCAAAGCCGATTTCGCGGTGCACGACCAGTTCGATGATCACGGCATATACCAGAGCCACGGCGGCGGCTTCAGTAGGGGAGAAATAGCCGGAGTATATCCCGCCCAGCAGAATGACCGGCATCATCAGCGCCCAGATGCCGTGGCGCAAGGCTTGCAGCATTCGCAGGGCGGAAAACCGTTCGGTCGGCATATTCCAATTGGAGACAACGGAATAGATCGCAAACAGACTGACCAGCAGCAATCCCGGTCCAAGGCCTGCGCGAAACAGATCAACGATAGAGGATTCTGTGACCAGACCATAAAGGATCAGCGGGATGGACGGCGGGATGATGATGCCAAGTGTGCCGCCGGACATGACAGTGCCGAGCGAGAATTTCTTGGAATAACCAGCTTCGCGCATCGCCGGGTATATCACACTGCCAATCGCCAGCATGGTCACGATTGAACTGCCTGAGATTGCCGCGAAGATGGCCGAACTCAGCACGGCGGCGACACCCAAGCCGCCGGGCAGATGCCCGACAAGGGCGCGGGCAACATCCGTCAACCGCCGCGCGGTGGAGCCTTGGGTCATAACGCCGCCGCAAAGCATGAACATCGGGATCGCAAGGATTAGCTCCTTGTCGAGCGACACAAACATGTCCTCGATGATCCAGGTCAGATGGCCGCGTCCCCAGACGGTTTGCGAATAGGCGATGGCGGCCAGCAGGATGACCAACAAGGGCTGGCGCAGCAGCAGCAGGGCCGCGACGATGGCCAGAAGCAGAAGCGCACTCATTCCAACGTCTCCCCATCATCTGGGCGCAGGTCGGGCCAGAGCGCAAAGGCAAGATACCGTAGCGCGGCGGAAGCAAAGCCAAGTGGCAGCGCGATCTGAACTTTCCAGATCTCGATGGCAACGCCAGAGGAGCCGCGCTGCCCGGAAAGATAGGTGTCATAGACGTAAAACGCGGCGATGATGGCAACGGCGGTCAGGAACAGAAACGAAAACAGGTCCGCGACCCGGTTCGTCATCGGCCCCCAATGTTCGGGAAACAGGTGGTGGCCAACCTTTGGCACCAGTTGAGCGCCCGTCCAGGTGGCGATCCCGATCCCGGTAAAGGCCCCGACAACAAGCAGATAAACCGAAATTTTCTGCGAGCCATAAAGCACAAATTTGCGCCCATCCATCCCCACAAGTTCCATCAGCGGTGTGAATGCCTCGCGCAGCAAAACATCGTAGATGAGCAAAACCGCGATGGCCGAAAACGCAATGATTGCGATCCAGACCTCGACCTGATGCCAGATCGACAAAAAACTGCGAACGCGCTCTGGGGCTGGGGATACCTGGTGCATCGTATCACTCAAAGATCGGGGAAATGGTTTCTTGTCGGGCGCAAATGCACTGCGCCCGACAGTCTTTGTCGTGTGGTTACTTGGTGCAGGAGGCTTTGGCGGCCTCCAAAGCGGCCCAGAACTTCAGACCCTCGGGGGAGGATTCTTCCAGGACTTGGGCGTAGTATTCGTCGATCCCTTCGCGCCACATAGCTCTTTCCTCGGCTGTTGCCACGGCAACGGTGCCGCCTTTGGATTGGTGCAACTGGTAAAGCTGGTCTTCAAAGGCGTAGAATTGCGCCGAACGTTCGGCAGCAGGGTGACGTGCAAGGGCGCGTTCGATACCAGCCTTGTTTTCGTCGGACAGACCTTCCCAGACCGCATCATTGATCACGATGACGCCCGGCGGTATGCCGATGTCGACTTTCGTCAGAACCGGGGCGACCTGCGAGATACCGGCAAAAATGTAAAACACCGGAATGGTGGGGTATACGTCGATCAGGCCGGTGGAAATGCTGGATGCGGCTTCGGTCACAGCAACAAGGTTTGGAAATGCGCCCATGCGCTCCCAAAACAGGTTGGTGATCGGGTTTGCAGCGCCGCCAAGGCGCAGACCGTCAATGGTGTCGGGCGTCGTGAAAGCCTGTTTACCGGAAATCTGGAACGAACCGACTTCGGTCCAGTCAACCAACCGCAGACCGGTGGGCGCAATCAATTCGCGGTAATCTTCGCGGACCGTATCAAGCATGCAGGACCGGCTTTCATGGTCGTCGTAATAAAACAGCATGGACACGAGGTACGCGTCGCGCAACTGATCAGCGAGGCCCGCCGTGGAAAACGCGCCCATGTCGATGCGGCCGCGCATGACCTGCGGCAGCGCCGTGTTTTCAGGTCCGAGTTGCGAGTTGTAGAAAATCTCGATCGCTACGCGGCCTTCGGTTTCTTCGGCAACATCTGCTGCGAACTGGTCAAATTGCTTTTGCCAGATGGTTTTTTCTGGTGCGGCGGTGGTCATACGCAGGGTGATATCCTGCGCAATGGCGGGCGTCGCCGCGACGCCGGCGGCCACGAACAACGAGGCCAAGATGGATTTATAGGACATATGCGGGCTCCTCCCTTGAAGCGCATTGAATGAGGTCGTGCAGATAGGTTTTGCACAAATAGAATACTTTTTCTAGAAAAAAGATTCTAATTTGCTCAATGCTAAAAATCCTTGCCGCGAGAGGTCATCGTAAATCAATGGAACATAAGCGATTCTTGGGGACTAGGAGGTCGGATTAACGCCGGCTTCACAGGGTTTATCAAGGTTCGCTCGGTTGGAATTGGGCAGGCTCGGGTCGAATCAGAGGGCAGAAAGCCGCGAAAAGGCCTGCGTTCAGCGCATTGCCCGGACGCCCTGCCCCAGGCTCAAAGCTCGTCGCGCCAAGGCGGGTTTGCACCAGCGCGGCCGACATTTATAGCGGCAACGCGGGCGCCAAGTTTGATTGCGCGTGTAATGTCTGCCTCGGATGCTACGCGAATGGCGGGCTTGGTCAAAAGGCCTGCATCCGCAAGGCTGGCGAGAACACCCGCATTGAATGTGTCGCCCGCGCCAACAGTGTCGACGACCTCGACCTTTTGGCTGGCGACGAAGATTGAGCGGCCGTCTGGTAACCAGGCATGAGCGCCCGAACTGCCGCGTGTGAGGATGACAACGGCTGGCCCAAGCCGTTGGAGACGCTCGGCCTTTGCCTCCAGCGCTTGGGAGTCCTGAAAGATCCAGTTCAAATCCTCGTCCGAAACCTTCACGATGTCAGCCAGCCCCAGCATCTGTTCAAGGCGGGTACGGAACCTTGGCTCGTCGGTGATGAAACCTGGCCTGATGTTGGGATCGACCATCACCACACAATCGGCGGCGTGGCGTTCGGCAAAATGCCGGTAGGTTTCGGCACCCGGATCGCAGGCAAGGCTGATACCGCCAAAAAACAAGGTGGAGACGTCGTCGATGTCTTGCGGCAGATCACCTGTGGCAATCATTCTGCCTGCGGAGTTTTCGTCAAAGAAGGAATAGGAAGCATGGCCGTTGGTCAGTTTGACAAAAGCCAGCGTCGTTGGCCGGTCCGACAGGATTAGGTTGCGGGTATCAACATTGCTGGCCCGCAAATCCGCGACCAGTTGTTGTCCAAAAACATCCGTGGACACACCGCTGAGAAGGCCCGTGCGCTGGCCCAATCGCCCAAGACCAATGGCGGTATTGAAAATGGCACCGCCGGATCGCGGAATGAAACCTTCTGGCCCCAGAACGGTTGGTGCGGGGATCATGTCGATCAGCGCTTCGCCACAGCATAAAATCATCGGGGCATGTCCTTCCTGAGCAGGTTAATGCGTCCCGCGTCCTTCATTGGATCGACCGTATCGCCGGGTATGAGGCGCGGAATTTGCGATATGCCTCATCAAAGGCGGGCATCAAAGTTTGATCGGGGTCAATGGTGTTTTCTGCCTTTGGGGGCTGGATGACTTCCTCTGGTGCGGCCTTTGTGGCGGCAATCATCGCCAGACGCGCCGCCCCCATGGCAACAAATAAGCCGCTGTTTGCAGGAATGCCAAGCGGCACGCCCAATACCGTTGCAATCAGCCGCACCCAATAAGGTGAAGCGGCCCCGCCCCCGATCGCCAGGAGGTGCTGGAAAGAGGCTCCGGCGGATTTCATTGCCTCGGCGCAATCGCGCAGACCAAAGGCCACGCCTTCCAGAACGGCGCGGGTCATATCCGGTAGCGTGGTTTGGGTTTCAATGCCGACAAAAGCGCCGCGTATTTCCGCGTCGTTGTGGGGGGTTCTTTCGCCCGAAAGATAAGGCAGAAACCGCAGCGGTCCCGGCGGGCTTGGCGTTGGCCCAAGCGCCTTGGTCAAAGTTTCGGCCGATTGGCCCGAAATTTGGGCAAGCCAGTCAAGGCTGGCCGTGGCCGATAGCATCACCCCCATCTGATACCAGCAATCGGGCAGGGCATGGCAAAAGGTGTGCACGGCGGTTTCCGGAGCGGGTTGGTAATCATCGCGCGCCAGAAGCAAAACGCCCGAAGTGCCAAGGGAAACAAAACCTTGCCCTTCGTGCAATGCCCCGGCACCACAAGCTGCGGCCGCATTGTCCCCGGCACCCCCGGCGACGACGACGTCATTGGACACCCCCCAAGCGCTGGCCAACCCGGTGCGGAGTTGACCGGCGGCAGCACTTCCTTCAACCAAACGCGGCATCTGGTCCCGGCGCATATGGCTTGCATCCAAAAGTTCGTCGGACCAGTCCCGCGCGGCGACATCCAGCCAGGACGTGCCGGAGCAATCGGACATGTCGGAGACATGTTCGCCGGTGAGGTAGAGGTTCAGGTAAGCCGCAGGGAGCAAGACTTTGGCTACGCGAGCATAGGCTTCTGGCTCGTGCTTGCGCACCCATTCAAGTTTAGGGGCGGTGAATCCGGGAAAGACGATGTTGCCGGAAATTTCACGCACGCCCTTTGTTGCGTCCAGTTGTGCTGCCTCGGTTGCACTTCGTGTGTCGTTCCAAAGGATGCAGGGGCGGATGACGGCGTTCTTTTCATCAAGCAGAGTTGCCCCGTGCATATGCCCAGCCACGCCGATACCTTTGAGATCGGCAAAGGCTGGATGTGCGATGCGTAAGTGACCGACCGCCGCCTCAAGGGCCGCGATCCAGTCCGAAGGGTCTTGTTCGGACCAGCCGGGATGGGGTTGGCGGGCTTGATACTGCGCCTCTGCCGATCCGATGGGGGAGCCATCGTCGGCCACCAAAAGTGCGCGAAGGCCGCTGGTTCCCAGATCAATGCCAAGAAAACTCACGGGTTAACCGTCGATATAGGCGGTCAACGTCGCCTCGACGCCTTTGGCGTAAAGCATCGTCAGCCAATCCGCGAAAGCGTTTGAAAAGCGTTTGTCGTCGCCAATGGAACCGTAGAAATGCCGTTGGTCCAGCCAGACTTGCGGATTGTCGCGTGCGGCTTTTGCGGCCTGAACAAGCGTGTCCCAAACCGGGTCATTGGGTTCAATCGCACTGCCATCCTCGCGGGTTCCAAGGCACATGCGCGCCCAAAGCGCCTGGGACAGTGCCAATCCTTCCAGTGAAGTCCCGCGCGCAATCGCATCGCGAATAACCGGCAGAACCGCGCCGGAGTGGCGGCTGGAGCCGTCGAAGGCCACGCGGCGCACCGTGTCGACAATCTCGGCGTTGGCGAAGCGGCGCTCGATCAGGTTGACGTAGGCCTCTGGCGTCATGTCGGGCACAGCTTTTACATGGGGTGCAATTTCACCAAGGGCAGCCTTGCGAAAAAAGCCTTTGATCGCAGGGTGATGCATGGTCGCTGAAATGGTTGAGAGGCCAAGGATTTCGGCCGGGGCCGCTATCATCTGGTGCCCGCCATTCAAAAGCCGCAACTTCATCGCCTCAAAATCGTGAACCTGATCGGAGATCGTCGCGCCGACGTCCTCCCAAGGGGGGCGACCGGCGCAGAAATCATCTTCGATCACCCACTGGCGAAAATTCTCATGCGCGACGGGCGCGGCATCCTCAACGCCGAACTCGGCGGCAAGCTGCACCTCATGCGGACCGGTCGCAGGGACAATGCAATCGACCATCGAGTTTGGGAAACTCACGGTTTTGTCGATCCATTCCGCGAGGGTCGCATCCATGAGTTTGGCAAGGCCGACCACCACTTCGCGCAGGATCGTTCCATTGCCCGGAAGGTTGTCGCAGCTTTGGCATGTAAAAGGACCGACGCCCGCGTCGCGGCGCATTTTTAACGCGGCGATAATCGCCCCAAAGGCCGTCCGGGGTTCGTTCGGGTGGGCAATATCGGCCTGAATATCTGTGTGGTTTGGATCAAAGCGTTTGGTCGCGGGATCAAGGTAGTAGCCGCCTTCAGTCACCGTCAGGGATACGATGCGAATGGCGGGATCCGACAACCGTTGGATCAGCGGGCCATTGCCGTCCTCAATCGGAACGTAGTCGATCATCGCGCCGATGATTTCGGCTGAAGTGCCCTTTGGATCAAGTTCGATCAGCGTTGTGAGGTAATCTTGCGCCGCGAGTTTCTTGCGTTGCTCATCGTCGTAGGCTCGCACGCCAGCCCCGATGATTGCCCAGTCGTGTGCCTTTCCCGCCTGCATCAGCCGGTGCAAATACCACGCCTGATGGGCGCGATGAAAATTGCCAAGTCCGATGTGAATGATCCCCGGCGTCAATGCCGCACGGTCGTATTGCGGACAGGCGATCTCCAGCGGCATCCGAGCCAGGTTTTGGGTGTTGAGTTTCACCGCAGTTGGTTTTGTTACGACGTGGTTCATCAGCTCATCCATTGTCCACCATCGACGTTGAAACATTGGGCCACGACGTAGCGGGCCTCGTCCGTGGCAAGAAAGATCGCCATGCCGGTCAGGTCGTCAGCCAGACCCATGCGCCCGAACGGCACAGCGGCGGCCACTTCGGCCTTTTTCTGACCCGGGGCTTTGTTTTCGTATTTTGCGAAGAAAGCATCGACGCCGTCCCAATGTTCGCCGTCCACAACGCCGGGTGCGATGGCGTTCACGTTGATGCCGTGTTCGATCAGGTTGAGACCAGCGGATTGGGTCAGGCTGATGACGGCGGCTTTGGTGGCGCAATAGACTGCCACCAGCGGTTCACCGCGACGCCCGGCCTGGCTTGCCATGTTGATGATCTTCCCACCTTGGCCGCGTTCAATCATATGCCGGGCGACCGCTTGCAGCGTGAACAACGTCCCGCTGACATTGACATCAAAGGCTTTTGCAAAATCCTGCCGGGTGATTTTAACAATTGGTGCGGCGGTGAAAATCGCGGCATTGTTGATCAGGATGTCGATGCCGCCAAGGGTTTGCGCTGTCTTGGTAACGGCAGCGTCGATACTGTCCTGCTTCGTGATATCCATTTCAACGGCAATGGCATCTGTGCCGATTTCCTGTGCTGTTGCGCGTGCGCGGGCAATATCAACGTCGCTGATTGCCACGCGCGCGCCTTCACGCACGTAAGCCTCGGCAAAGGCACGACCGATGCCGCGCGCGGCCCCGGTGATCAGTGCTGTTTTGCCCGCCAGCCGTTTCATTCGATGCGCAATCCCATGGCGTCGAATTTGTGGATTTGGTTGGGTTGTGGCGTGAGGTAGATTGTGTCGCCGTGTTTGGCTTCGATGTCGCCACTGATGCGGACGGTGACCATGTCCGCCAGACCGGTGTCATGAACGTGGATGAAAGTGTCCGAGCCGAGGTGTTCAGCGACGCCCACGACGCCTTTCCATGTGCCGGAAGTTTTGCTCACGTCGGTATGTTCGGGGCGGATGCCGATAGTATGTGCGCCGTGCTTTTCGGCCTCGGGGCCGGAGAAGAGGTTCATCTTGGGCGAGCCGATAAAGCCTGCGACAAAGACGTTTTGCGGCTTGTGATAAAGGTCCAGCGGCGAGCCGACCTGTTCGATCACACCAGCTTGCAGAACGACGATCTTGTCGGCCATGGTCATCGCCTCGACCTGATCGTGGGTCACATAGATCATCGTGGTGTTCATGCGTTTGTGCATTTCGCTGATTTCCAGCCTCATGCCGACACGTAGAGCCGCATCAAGGTTCGACAGGGGTTCGTCGAACAAAAAGGCGGACGGGTCGCGCACAATGGCGCGACCGATGGCGACCCGCTGGCGTTGCCCGCCCGAAAGCTGACCTGGCTTGCGATCAAGGTAGTCACCAAGGTTCAAAGACGCCGCTGCCGCTTCGACCCGTTTGTCTATCTCGGCCTGGGGCATCTTTTCCATGCGTAACGGAAAGCCGATGTTCTTGCGCACGGTCATATGCGGATAAAGCGCATAGGATTGGAACACCATGGCAAGCCCGCGCTTGGAAGGCGGCACTTCGGTTACATCCTCGCCGTCGATGGAGATAGCACCGGAGGTCAGATCCTCCAGCCCTGCAATCATCCGCAGCAAGGTGGATTTGCCACAGCCTGACGGGCCGACAAAAACCGCGAACTCGCCGTCCTCGACGGTCAGGTCAAGGGGGGGGATAACCTCTGTTTCGCCAAAGCATTTGGTTACGTTGTTCAGTACGATACGTCCCATGGACTTTCCCTATTTCACAGCGCCAAAGGTCAGACCTTGGACAAGTTGTTTCTGACAGAACCACCCCAGCACCACGATCGGTCCAACGGCAGCCGCCGAGACCGCGGAGAGGCGTCCAAAGAACAGCCCTTCGGGGGCGCGGTTCCCTTCGATCAGCTTTGAAAGTGTTGCGGCATCCGTGGTGGTGAGGCGGACGGTCCAATAGGCCTCGTTCCAGCAAAAGATGAAGGTCAGAAGCGCGGTTGACACAATCCCACCCCAGGCGAGCGGGATCAGGATTTCGCGGATCTCGCCCCAGGTGTTCACGCCGTCCATTTTACCGGCTTCGATGATGTCCTTGGGGATTTCCTTGAAATAGGTGAACAACATCCAGATCACGATGGGCAGGTTGATCAGGCTTAGCACCAGAATGACCAGAAAATGCGTATCAAAAATCCCAAGCCCTTTGGCCAGGAACGTCATCGGATAAAGCACGGCGGCGGCGGGCAACATTTTGGTGGACAGCATCCACATCAGCACGTCCTTGGTCGCACGGCTGGGATTGAACGCCATCGCATAGGCCGCAGGAATGCCGACAACCAGCGTGAAGATCGTGGCAAAAACCGAGGTGATGACCGAATTGGTCGCAAAGCGCCAATAGTCGTAATTGTCGGTCATGTTGGAGTAGTTTTCCAGCGTCGGGGTAAAGAAAAACAGGAACTCTGGCTTCACCGCATCCGCGTCCGTCTTGAAACTGGTCAGAACCATCCAGAAGATCGGAAAGAAGAACAAAAGCGCGATCCCCCAGGCCAGAGCGGGCCGACCGTAGGTTCCAAATCTTGACGTTTGTGCAACAATTGCCATGGCTGCGCCCTCCTATTCCATCAGGGTTTTGCCAACCATGCGCAGCAAAAAGATCGCAACGATGTTGGCAAGAATGACGGCGAAAATGCCGGTGGCGCTGGCCGCGCCAATGTTGTTGTTGGCAAACTCACCGATCAGATAGGGCAGGTTCTTGTTGCCGTTGCCCCGGCTGACGATCTCGATTTCCGCATAAAGCGACAGATGAAAAATCGCCTGGATCATCACCACAATCGCGATCGGGCGGCCCAGGTGCGGCAGCGTCAGAAAGCGGAACTGCGACCAGGTGCTGGCCCCATCAAGTACAGCCGCCTCTTTTTGCTGCTGGTCCTCGGATTGCAGCGAGGTCATGAATATCAGCACGGCGAAAGGCGTCCACTGCCAGACCACCATGATGATCACAGCGATGGACGAGGTCTGCGTTGCGCGGAACGAAATCGGCGTCAGTTCCGGCCAGAGCGAGAAGAAAACTCCCACAATCGGGGCTGCGCGAAGCGCATCAAGCAGATCGTTCAGCCCGCCAACGGCGAGGCCTTGCAGGCCAAGCACGGGGTCAAGGATCATGTTGATCCACAAAACCGCGTTGACGGCGGGCATGACAAAGAAGGGCGAGATCAGCAGGACACGCACGACCCCGCGTCCCGGAAAGGTCTTGTTGATCAATACGGCGATCAACACGCCCAGGATCACGGTCAGGAAAAGAATGCTGCAAACGATGAACAGACTGTTTTGGATCGCGAGCACAAAGTCCTTGGACTTCAGAACAAACTCGTAGTTCCCAAAGCCGCGCCAGTTGCTGAGGCTCGGCGAGGTCCACTCCGGGCGGCGCAGGCTGTTCAGCACATAACGAATGAACGAAAAGTAAAGCGTCATGCCAAGCGGGACCAACATCCACACCAAAAGCAGTAAAACCGCAGGTGTTTGAAGGAGCCGGGGAAGCGATCTGTTCGACATGATTTATCCTTCCAGCAAAACGGCGAGGGCGTTGAGCTTTGTGCCAGTGGACTGAGACTGATCAGATGTTACGCGGCGCTTGTCAGATACTCTAGGCCAAGCGACGGCTTTGGTTGGGATGGGGGCCCAGGTTAACCGGACCCCCGATGTTTCTTAGTAGTAGCCAGCTTCGCGCATGATCGAATCTGCCGCAGCTTGTGCAGCCGCCAGAGCGTCTTCGACCGACTTGGCACCGGACAGAGCCGCAGCCATTTCCTGTGCAACTGCCGAACCCACTTCTGGGAACTCAGGGATCGCGGCAAACTGAACACCAACGTAGGGCTTCAGGTCCGTCGCAGCAGGTGCCGCAGATTCGATGGCTGCCATTTCAGCAGCGGCGAATTTGGCAACAGCCTGGAACTCTGGGTAGGCGTAGGTCGAGGCGCGTGTGCCTGTTGGAACCGAACCCCAGCCAAAGTCAGGGTGGTTTGCAACAGCCTGGATGTAGGCCTTGGAGGTTGCCCATTCGATGAACTTCTTGGCCTCATCGGAGTTTGGCGAACCGGCTGGAACAGCCATTGCCCAAGCCCAGAGCCAGTTTGCACCAACGGGGTTCCCGGCGTTTGGCGATTGCGCGTATGCAACACCGTCAACCGTCAGGAATGAAGCTGCGATTGTGGCGTCGATCCACAGGCCGCACTTACCTTCGTTGTAAAGGGCAAGGATCTCGTTGAACGAGTTGCCTTCGGAACCTGGAGGGCCGTAGTTGCCCAAGAGATCAACATAGAAGTTGATGGCCGCATTCCACTCGGCGGAATCGAGTGTCGGCTTCATGTCTTTGTCAAACCAAGCGCCGCCGAAGGAGTTCACGACCGTGGTGATAAAAGCCATGTTGTCGCCCCAGCCCGGCTTGCCGCGCAAACAGGCACCGTAAACGCCGTTGTCTGGATCGTGGATCGCAGCTGCTGCGGCTTTGACGTTGTCCCAGCTGTCATTGTCAGCGATGGAAACGCCAGCGGCATCGGTCAGATCCTTGCGATACATAACCATGGAGCTTTCACCGTAGAAAGGTGCTGCGTAAAGCGTGCCCTCATAGGAAAGACCATTGCGCATCGCTGGCAGCATGTCGTCAATGTCGTAATCCGCGCCAAAATTCAGCGGCTCGATCCAACCGGCAGCACCCCAGATGGGTGCTTCCTGCATGCCGATGTTGATGATGTCATACTGACCACCACCGGTTGCGGTGTCAGAGGTGACCTGCTCGCGCAGAACGCCTTCTTCCAGCGAAACCCAGTTCAACTCGACACCGGTATCAGCCGTATAAGCCTCGGCGACCTTTTGCATGTTGATCATGTGACCGTTGTTCACAATCGCGATTGTGAGCGAAGTCTGTGCATAAGCAGCGCTGGCCATCAGAGCCGCGGCGCTTGCTGCAAAGAGCGTGTTCTTGAGATACATCCTGTAACTCCCTTTTGTGTGGATGTTGCAGATTGAGCATAATGAGCAATCTGCCGCGCCGTCAATTAAATTTTTACTCGTGTAAATTTTGTGGGTTTAACTTATTTTAAACAAAAGCTTACGCGGAGCCGCGCATGATCAACCGCCCTTCAAAATGGGTGACCTCGCGCGATTTCGGACGCTGGCCGGACTCAATCAGGCGCAGAATCGTTTCAACACTGCGCGCGGTAATTGCCTCGTAGTCCTGTGACACCGTGGTAAGGCTCGGACAGGTGAAGCGCGAAAACGGATGATCGTCATGCCCGGCAATGCGCAGGCCACAATCCTTGCCATGACCGACCTTTATCCCGCTTTCAAAAGCCGCGGACAACAGGCCGATGGCAAGCCGGTCGTTCGAGCATAAAACCGTGTCGGACGGGAGGTTCTTTTGCGCAAGAACCGCGGAGCCTTCGCGAAATCCGATTTCTTCAAACCCCCAGCCCTTGCCGTCCACCTGGATAAGATGCGGCTTTTGCCCCAGACGTTCCATCGCCGCAATATAGGCGGCCCGGCGTTTGTAAGCGTTCGGGTTTATCGGCGTTTTCATCTCGAAAAACATTGGTGGTTCCCCCGATCGGCAAAGATATTCAACGATCAATCCGATGCTCTGATTGTTGTCGGAACCAAAAAACGCCGCCCCAATGCCGTCAAGATTGGCGTCAAACAGAACGGTCGGCACCTCCTCGGCAAAGGCGGCGACCTCCGCGTCAATGGATTCGCGACCATGCGGAGCCAACAGAACCCCGGCGGGTTTGATGGAGCGCAGACTGTCGAGGTTAGAGACTTCCTGCTCCGGCCCGCCGTGCGAACTGAGCAACAGGGGATTGAACCCCGCCGCCACGATCAACCCTTCGATGGTGCGGGCAATCCCGGCAAAAAACGGGTCCGTCAGGTTGGGAACCACAAGGCCGATGTTCTTGGTCTGACGGCGGTTTTGATTGACCGCATAAATGTTGGGGCGGTAATTATGCGTCTTCAGCGCCGCCTCAATCTTTCTCCGCGTCGAAACCCGAACGCTGTCCGGATCGTTGAAGTATTTCGAGACTGTCGGACGGGAAATACCGCTAACGGCAGCAAAATCCTCCATGTTCTTGATCGTTGGATCGCTCATCCGCGAAACCTTTCCCTGGCTCAACCCACCATTCCAGAAGCAGACGAGGTTTCAGAATCTAGGCACTGTAAAAATCATAGTTACCGCGCGTAAATTTTCAATGGTGTTTTTTGTAAGTTCATTGAGGGGTGTGTGAAGGGTTGGCGAATAGCCCAAATTTCGGCCCCCTGCCCGCGAGTGCCCAAAATTCGAAGCCATCAATAGGTTTAAGTTAAACAGCAGAGGTAGACCAGCATATGAAGCTGGTGCTTGAGACGTTGGCGAAAGCCACAACACCCGTGGTTGGCAACGCTCTGGCGTTTGCGCAACAGACCTTTGTTTGGTCTGCAGCGAAGGTTAAAATGTTGATGAACGCGCCGCCGCCTTGCTTTGGCATGATCGACGTTGTCATCCGCCCAGGCCGGGCCTGCCGACGGTGATAAATGCTACTCTCACGTCGGACATTTTGCTTTTCTCAAGCTACGTTTTCTTGGTGTCGTCGATGATGTTCATAGTGGCCATCCCACTGTCGCCAAGCTCTACTGCCGCGAACGGCCCACCGTGGCACATGTTACCGGGATCTTGGTTATCCATTTGCTCAGCCTCGGCCAGAATGGCCTCAGCAAACTGCTCAGCATTGTCAGTGGGGCGATAGCCCAGAAAACTGGCTTTGGCATTGTCGACCGGAACGCGGTCATTATTCGAGACGCCATAGACGACACTAAACCCTGTCACTGGTGTCTCGATACAGCGCTGAACAAGCTGGATCAGGTCATCATAAGACAGCCAAGAGCCAAGTGCGCGGGCGTTTGTGACTTGCGCACAAGATAAGATACGCATGTGCACACTCTCTAAGCCGCGTTTGTCCCAGTACATTGATCCAAGATCTTCAGCAAAACATTTGGCCAAGCCATAGAATGTATCAGGGCGATGGCGCACATCAGTGCCGATGAACTCGTTCTTCGGATGCATCCCGACCGCGTGGATGGAGCTGCCGTATACAACGCGTTTCAAGCCATGTTGGTAAGCCGCTTCCCAGACATTATAGGCCCCAACGAAGTTTGGACCGAGCAGCTTTTCAAACGGCCCTTCATCGGCATAGGCGCCCATGTGAACCACCATGTCAGCCCCTTCCAGCACACGCATCATATCATCCAGACTAGCCAGATCGCCCTTGGCATAGCTTTCGCCGGCATAAAGCGAGCCGATGTCATCTACGATGTCGGTCGAGACCAATTCGTCACACATTTTTGACATAGGCTCGCGCAAGTAAGATCCAAGGCGGCCGGCGGCTCCGGTCAGAACAAGTTTTTTCATGAGATCAGGTCTTTCTTTTGAGTTTGGCAACGGAGACGGCGATGCGGTCAATCGCGTCCGCGAGAACATCCAACGAGGCACCCGTTGAGATACGGAAGAACGGAGACAACTCGTATGCGCTACCGGGAACAGCGGCGATGCCAGCGTCTTTGAGGATGTAGGCTGTGACATCCGCATCATCAGTCAGCGTATCACCGTCCTCGGTTCCTGCGCCGATAAGATCGGCACATCCAATTAGCCCATAAAAGGCCCCTCCCGGCGGGTCGAGCGTTAGGCCGTCAATCTTTGTGATCCGATCTACAACCAGATCGCGGCGTTCCTCAAACGCGGCGCAAAATCGGCGCACATCATCTTGCGGGCCGTTCAAAGCCGCAGCGGCCGCGGCCTGCGCGATGGCGCAAGCGCCTGAACAAATCTGGCTTTGCACCTTTGTCATCGCGGCAATCAGGGGTTTGGGTCCTGCGCCATATCCGATGCGCCAGCCTGTCATTGCATAGGCCTTAGACACGCCATTTACAGTCAATGTTCTGTCCTTCAAGGACGGGTTGGCAGCTGCGAAAGAAAGGAACGACCGGCCATCAAACAAGATATGCTCATAGATTTCATCCGACAGGATCAACACATTTGGATGCCGTTCCAGCACCGCACCCAATTCTCGCAGGTCCGTGTCGGAATAGACGGCCCCGGCGGGGTTGGAGGGCAAGTTCAACATGATCCAGCGCGTCCTGGGTGTGATTGCGGCCGCAAGTTGTTTGGGTGTCAGGCGAAACCCGTTTTCGGCTGGACACTTCAAAGCGACAGCCGCGCCACCAAGAATGAGCACGATGTCCTTGTACTGGCCAAAGTAGGGTGCGCACATCAGGACTTCGTCACCGTCTTCCAGCGTGGCCATCATCGCATTGAACAGCACCTGTTTGGCACCGTTGGAGACGATCACCTCATCGGCAGCATAAGTCAGCGCATTTTCACGCGCGAGTTTATCGACGACCGCTTGTCGCATCTCCTGCGTACCATTGGTCGGTGGATATCGCGTCTCACCGCGCAGGGCGGCCTGATGCGCGGCCTCAACAATATGGGCGGGCGTGTCGAAGTCAGGCTCGCCCAACCCAAGGTCGATCACATCTTCGCCGCGGGCTTTGGCTTCCTTGGCAGCCTGGCTGACCCAGGCAGAGGCGGAAGGTTTGACAAGATCTAGGCGGGAGGATTCGAAATTCACACCAGGTCTCCATTGACCGTAGCGAGCAAGTAATCTGACGCTTTCGCCAAAAGACTTGCGTCTGTACCGCAGGCGACAAAGGAGAAGCCCTCGTTCAGCAATTCAGTCGCGAAAGCGGGGTCCAGCACAAGGGTGCCAACCGGCATGCCCTTGGCGATCAGTTTTCGTGCCGCCGGCCTGATCAATGCCCAGACTTCCGGGTCCATCGACTTGCCAAGCTTGCCGATGTCGGCTGCGATGTCGGCGGGGCCAAAGAATATCCCACTGACCCCATCCACATCTGCAATGGCTTCGGCCTGCTCGACAGCGGTGCGCGTTTCGAGTTGGAGCAGAACTGCGGTCTCATCCTCGATCCGCACGGTGTAGTCGCTCACGCGTCCAAACTTTGTGGCGCGTGTCGCACCGGACACACCGCGCACCCCGTGAGGAGGATACCGCGTGGCGGCGACAGCACGCCTGGCCTCTTCTACCGACTGTATCATCGGGAACAAAATGCCAGGTGCCCCCAGATCAAGCAGGCGTTTAACGGCGACTGTGTCATTCCATTCAACCCTGACAATCGCGGTGGTGTCACTGGCAGCAAAGGCCTGTAGCTGGCCCAGTACGCTGAAGTAATCGTTGGGGCTGTGTTCCATATCAACAAGCGCCCAATCATATCCAGCCGGGGCGATGACTTCCGCCACAAAGTTGCTGCACAGGCTGATCCAAAGACCAACTTGCTTGTCCCCAGCGGCAAGGGCGTGGGTAAAGGCGTTCTTTGCCAGCTTCATCAGATGATCGCCTTCTCTATGATCTTGCGACCTGCAGGGATACGATCAAAATGAAATTGTGACATGTTGAGCGTTTTGTAGGCACCGCGCACCATGATCTCAGCCGTGCCACGCCCCATCGCAGGGGATTGCTGAAGCCCGTGACCCGAGAACCCATTCAGGAAGAAGAAGTTCTCGACCTCCATATGGGGACCCATAATGGCGTTGTGATCAAAGGTGTTCATCGCATAATGCCCACCCCATTCGGACTGTACCTTGATGGCTTCGAACTGCGGGATCCGCGTGGCGAGGATCGGCCAAATGTGGTTTTCCCACATGCTGTGATCCATTGCGAAATCGTCGTAATCGACGGCAGGATCAATGTCGGAATGCCCGCCGCACTGATACGTGCCACCGCCGTTTTCACGAACGTGTACGCCTGAGGGGTCAATAGTCAAAGGCAGGTCGCGGTCCAACGGTGTTTCAGCCGAAAAGATCCAAGAGTATCGCTTGCGCGGCTCGACCGGAATGTCGATCCCAGCCATCTGTGCCGTGCGCGCTGCACGCGGTCCGGATGCATTCAGCACCTGCCCGCAGGTGATGACTTCGCCCGATTTCAGCGTTACACTTTCGACGCGTGTGCCGGCGGCATTTTTCGTGACGGCGATCACTTCGTTCTCGATGTATTCCACACCCCGTTCGCGTGCGGACTTGCGCCACCAATCGAATACGGCAGTTGCATCCCAGAATCCTTCGTCGACAAGGTTGATTGACCCCAAAACGATGTCGTCGACGTTGTAAAACGGATAAGCTGCCTTGATTTCTTCAGGCGTCATCAGTTGCGTGGCCGCCCCAGCAGCCACTTGCACTTTCTGGCTTTCTCGCAGCACATCGGCAAAGCCGTCGTTGTCAGCCAGATACATGTACCCAAACGACCGAATGGAGAGGTCAGGCACTCGATCATCGTTGCCCATATAGCGTGGCAGGTTTTTCGCGAAGTCGGCTGCGAACTGGCTGATGCGCACATTCAACGCACCAGAAAACTGCTGCCGCATGCACGAATTGGTGTGCATGGTCGAAGTGTTCTCGTAGGTTAGATCACGATCAACGACCAAAACCTTGCCATCGAAATCCTTGTCGTCGGACAAAAACCAAGCTGCCGAAGCGCCCATCATGGCTCCGCCAACGATGACAACGTCGTAGGATGTGTTTTGAGGTGTCTGAGTCTTCATATCGTGTCTCCCCGAGTAACAGCGGCTTTGACCTCTGCAATGTCAGCCGCCGACAGATTGTAGTCACTTGCGGCCGTCTCAGCCGAGATATAGCCGCGTGCCAGATCGCGCTTCACCAGATCGGCCGACCGTTCGGACGGATCGCCGTAGCCAGCGCCGCCCGGGAATGCCATGACGACCCTGCGACCATGGGCGACGAACTGCTTGCCTTTACCCTTCATGGGGCTACCGTCGTCTTGTTGAATGGTTGTAGGTGCGCCGGCTCCGCCGCCGCGACGCCCTCGGGCCGGGTGATCAACACGGTCGAACATTGCCTGAATGTCAAATTCATGCCCTTCCTGAGCACCTACTTCCATGTATTGACCAAGGCCGCCGCGTGTTTTGCCAGCGCCGCCTGAATCAGGCCGCAGTTCCTTGCGCCAAATGATGACGGGGCCAGCGTGCTCGGTGGCTTCAATCGGCATGGTCATAACGCCAGAGGGGAAAGCCGTGGCATTCAACCCATCAAAAGCAGGTCGCGCACCAGAGCCGCCAGAATTGAATGTCAGCACCTCAGAGCGCCGCGCCGTCGGGGGTGCGGGAGCATCGCTGCGCGGGCGCACGGACACTTGGAAGTTGCAAAGACAGCCGGCACCTTCGGCAGGGACAAGGCCCGGCACGATTTTATCGAAAGCATCAAAAACCGCGTCCGGAACAAAATGACCCACGATATGGCGCAAAGCCACAGGTGCGGGGTGCAATGCGTTTACGATTGAATTTTCCGGCGCTGTGATCTCGAACGGCGCGAGGCTGGCCGCATTGTTCGGGATCTCCGGCGCAATCGCGACCTTCAGTGCGTAACAGGCATAGGCCTTCGCATAGACCAGCGGGCAGTTGATGCCCTTTTTGTCGAGGCCGGATGAACCCGTGAAATCCGAGACGATCTTGTCACCCTCAACACTGACTTTCACCTTGAGTGTGATGGGACGGTCAAAGCCGTCCATCGTCATCTCGCCGGTGGCCGACTTTTGCGGCAAGGCGGCGATCCGTTCGATGGTAGCGCGACGGGAGTTTTCGAGAATAAACGCTGCTATCCCGTCAAGATCGGACAGGTCGAATTCCTGCATCATGTCGATCAGACGGCGATGGCCGATCTCATTGCAGGTTGCCAATGCATAGATATCGCCAATCAGTTGATCTGGTTCACGCACGTTTCCGCGAATGATCCGGGTTAGCGTTTCATCAACCTGACCTTTATCGGCGAACTTCATTATCGGGATATATAGGCCTTCTTCGTAAACGCTGGCCGCATCCGCGCCGAAACCACGCCCCCCTATGTCCACAATATGCGCCGTGCAGGCAAAAAAGCCGACCAGTACTCCATTGTGAAATGACGGTGTGACCATTGTGATGTCGTGCAGGTGGCCGGTACCTTCCCACGGATCGTTGGTGATGTAGACGTCGCCGTCAAAGATGTTCTGGCGGCCAATGCGGCGGATAAAATGCGCCACCGCGTCCGCCATCGCATTGACGTGACCGGGCGTGCCGGTGACGGCTTGGGCCAGCATGTTGCCATGTGTGTCGTAGACCCCGGCCGACAAATCCCCCGCTTCGCGAACGGATGTCGAAAACGCCGTGCGCACCAGCGCCTGCGCTTGTTCTTCTACAACCGAGATTAGACGGTTCCACATGACCTGATAGGCAACTTTTGAGTGTTCTTGTGTCATTGCTTTACCCTTTCGCCACAACATCAATACAGCCGTCTGGCTGACAGATTGCATCCCGACTTGCGGGTACGATGATGGTGGTTTCATCCTCAACAACTGCCGCCGGACCAGTGGCGCGTTCGCCCACAGCCATATCAAAGCGGTTCACGATCTGTGCGCTAAGGTACTTTGCTGATGCCGCATCAAAAAGCTTGCGTTCACCTGCTGTCGCAGCTTGGCCAACGCCGTCTGCTTCGCTAATCCGCGCGACCTTTTCAGCCGGTGTTGTGGCATTAACTGACCAAACGGTAATCTCTATATCCATCCCTTCGACCGGGCGACCGAACAATTTGCTGTAATCCTCGATGAAACGAGCCTCGAACGTGCCCGCATCGGGGTTCATGGCCTGCTCTTCGGTTAGCTCAATTGGGATTTCCCAGCCTTGGCCAGTATAGCGCATATAGACCTTGAACTCGGACAGGATCGGGCTGACCTCATCGCAGGTGCGCACGAAACCGGTCGCCTCGGTCTTCAGATCGGTCAGCAGCGATTTGATGCGCACGCCGTCAAAATCGGACAGTTTCATATAGACAGAACGATTTGCCTCGAACGAAAATGGCGCACGCAGAAAGCCGATTGCGGAACCTACACCTGCGCCCTGTGGCACCAACAATCGATCCACTCCCAGCTTTTCGCACAAGCGTCCAGCGTGCAAAGGGGCCGCACCACCAAAGGCGATCATTGTGTATTCCGACAGGTCCTCGCCATTTTCGACCGCATGCACACGGGCCGCGTTGGCCATGTTTTCATCTACCACTTCGGCCACGCCAAAGGCTGCCTCAACCGCATCCATATCGAGTATGTCACCGACATGTTTCAACAGAGCAGACGTAGACATTTCAGGATGTAGCCTGATTGATCCACCTGCAAAATTGTCTGGGTCGAGTTTACCAAGAACCAGGTCCGCGTCGGTTACGCCGGGGCGTTCACCACCGCGCCCGTAACAAGCTGGGCCAGGCTCTGAACCTGCGCTTTCCGGGCCGACGCGAATTTGGCGCATTGCATCAACATGAGCCAATGATCCACCGCCTGCACCAATTTCCACCATATCAATCACGGGGATCGAAATTGGCATGCCAGAGCCTTTCTTGAAACGATATGTGCGGGCGACCTCGAACACGCGGGAGGTCTTGGGAGCCTGGTTCTTGATGAGGCAAATTTTGGCCGTGGTGCCGCCCATGTCGAATGACAGCACCTTGTCCAAGCCGTAACGCGCGGCGATGTGGGCCGCGAAAACCGCGCCACCCGCCGGGCCGGATTCGACCAAGCGAACGGGAAAATCCGCGGCGTTTTGGATGGAGATGATTCCGCCGCCTGAGTGCATCAGGAAGATGCGACAGGACACGCCCTCATCGCCCAAACGTTGCTCAAGTCGGCCAAGATAGGAGGCCATCAGTGGTTTGATATAGGCGTTTGCCACAACGGTGTTGAAGCGTTCATATTCACGCATCTGCGGGCTGACCTCGGAAGAGATCGAGACGGAAACACTGGGCAATTTCTCCGCCAGAACGTCACGAACCAACTCTTCATGGGACGCATTCAAATATGAATGAATCAAACCAACCGCAACACTTTCAAATCCGGCCTCAGCGATCTTGTCCACGACTGCCTCTACTTCGGCGCGGTCGATATCGACCAAGACCGCGCCGTTGGCATCGACGCGACCGCCCACTGTAAATCGCATCTGACGCGGCAACAGCGGATCGGGGAGGTTTAGGTTCAGGTCGTATTGTTCAAACCGCGATTCCGTGCGCATCTCGATGACATCTCGGAAACCTTCGGTGGTGATCAAAGCGGTTTTGGCGCCACGCCGTTCTATCAAGGCGTTGGTGGCCAACGTAGTCCCGTGGATGATCTGATCAATTTGGCTTGGCGTAACCCCCGCCTTTTTACAGACCTGATGCATGCCATCGATAATGGCGTTTTCAGGCGCGGCGTAAGTGGTCAGTACCTTGATCGAAAAAGGAGCGCCGTCCTTTTCCAGTACAACGTCGGTAAAAGTGCCGCCGATATCTACACCGAGGCGGATGGAATTCGCTGCCATCTGAGGCTCCTGCAAGAAACTACGTGCCAACAGAGCGCTAAATGCGGCCAAAGATCAAATTGATTAAATTTTACCCCCTGATCACTTTTAATGATCTAATAGGTTTGCATCGCAACTTTGGCGATTTGGGCAGCTTGTTCAACGAAACGGGCGACACGTGTTGGCGCATAGCGTGCATGGAACGATAAGGGTTCGGGCAACCAGCCCGGTTCTACTATGTGTAGGTCGCCGGCCCGGATCTCGGCGTTTACTAGTCGTTGGGGCAGTAAGGCGACACCCAGGCCTTCAAGAACCATAGGCAGGCAGGCAGACAAGGCGCTTGAATGCACAATTCGTTCTCGACGCAAGCCATGCTGATCGGCAATGTCGTGAAGGGCAGCGCAAGCTTGCGTGTGCTTGGCATGGGTCAGGATCGTCAATTCAAAAAGCTCTGGCAAGGAAGGCTTCGCACTGACGTTTTGGATCAAGTCCGAATTTGCGACCCAGCAGTAAGCCTCTTGACCCAATGGATCGCTCGCAAAGGTCTTTGATTTGAATGGGCCAGTTTGAATTGCCAGATCGAGTTGCCCTTCAATTAGTCGGCGATCTATTGCGTTTGAAAGATCAACTTCCAATTGGATGCGCACCTTTGGATAAGCCTCTTTCATGCGTCGCAAGAAGCCTTGCAACCATGTGCAAGCCACAAGTTCCGTCACACCCAATCTAAGTGTTTCTTCGATCAACTCGCGACGACCAGCTTCCTCAATAAGTGCTTCACCAGCCCAGAGAACCTCGCGTGTTTTGATGAGTAATTTCTCACCTTTTGCAGTCAAGCGAACAGAACCGGCGTCGCGTATCAACAGGATCTCGCCCAATGCGGATTCAAGCGCGTTTATGCGTGCAGAAATATTGGGTTGCGTGGTCCCGAGCGCCGCAGCGGCCGCGCGAAAGGTTCCTGTATCGACAACAAACGTAAATGCTTCCAGCTGTTTGAACGTGATCTGACTTTTGATCATCATTAGCCTTTTGATAGATTTGACTGATTTTCAATCTAGCGCGCCACAGGTGGCGAACAAGTCCTTTGTTTTTAGTTTGGCGGCGTGGGCGAGGGTTTTGGTGCTGACGCTTTCTCCTCTCTGCTGACGGTGTTTCAGATCGAGGAACCAACGCTCGGCGAATTCCTTCGCCAAAGTCAGGGCCGTTTCTCGCGTGGAGGCGCGGCGGTTCTAACCTTCCAGGTAAGTCGAACGCCGCCAAATCCCGCTTGCGCCCTGCTTGTAAAGATTAACCTTTCCATCGAGGATTTTTGATCTACATCCATAAATCACATTCTCCCCAAATTGGCGCACAAACTTGTGCAAAACTTGCATAAGAGAGGATTCACGATATCGACTGGCGCCAATTTCTTGCAGGTTATTGTTTCTGTTTATTTAAATGGTGCCCGGGGGCGGATTTGAACCACCGACACGAGGATTTTCAGTCCACTGCTCTACCCCTGAGCTACCCGGGCACGGGAAGGCTATGATGCCTTGGGTCGCGCGGTTTTAGGATAGGGTCATGGTGCTGTCCAGAGCATTTTTCGCAATTTTGGCATTGCTTTTGTCTTAGTGCAGCGGTCTTTGCTGTTCTAGGAAAGCTTCGGTTTCCTCTTCGCCATCCAAGGGGGCGTCGCCGGGCAGGACGTAGCTTTCGGTCAACCATTTGCCAAGGTCGATATCTGCGCATCGGCGCGAACAAAATGGCCGGTATTGCGGCACGGGTGTCTTGGCGCAGATCGGGCAGCTCATCGGGTAATCTCCTGGACTTCGCGCCCAGAATGCACAAGCCGTTCCGCGGCATCAAGTCCTCGAATAACGGTTGTCGAGCGTCCCCCTGTTTTCTAGGGTTTTGCCAGAAAAGGGGGGATTTGCCGTGTTGGATATTACGAATTTTGACCTCAACGAGATTGACGATAGCTTCATCGCCGATCCCTATCCGACGCTGATGGCGCTGCGCACCAGTAGTCCGCTGCACCGCAATGGCGATGGTTCGATCTATCTGACGCGCCATGCGGATGTTCTGAAAGTCTATCAATCCCGCACAATGCTATCGGACAAGAAAGAGGAGTTTGGCAAGAAATTCGGTCAATGCCCTTTGCTGAACCACCATACAACCAGCCTGATTTTCAACGATCCGCCCTATCATACGGTCGTGCGAAAGCTGCTGGCCTTTGCGTTTACGCCACGCAAATTGCAGGAGATGGAGCCGCTGATCGAAGGTATCGTGGGCGATCTTCTGGATCGGATGGAACCCGGACAAAGCTTTGATCTGATTGAAAAATACGCAATGGTTCTACCGACCGAGATCATTTCTTTCATGCTTGGCATCCCCGAGGAATACCGCCCCAAGCTGCGCAGTTTTTCAACCGCAATTCTTGGCGCATTGGACCCCGTCGTCCCCGAGGAGCGGCTAAAGGCGGGCAATGATGCGGTGGTCGAATTTGGGGCGATCCTGCGCGATCTGATCGCCCATCGGCGCAAAAACCCCGATGGCGGGCGGCCCGGTGACATTCTGACGGCGCTGATTTTTGGCGAGGTGGACGGGCGACGGTTAAGCGATGAAGAACTGGTTCAAAACTGTATTTTCCTGCTGAATGCCGGGCACGAAACAACCACAAGTCTGGTTGGCAACTCGATCCATATCCTGCTGGAAAACCCTGACCAACTGCGGTTGTTACAAGGTGATCCAGACCTGATCACAACCGCAATCGAAGAGTTTCTGCGCTATGAAAGTCCCCTTATGATTGGCAATCGGCTGGCGGGGGAAGACATCGAGCTGTCGGGTCAAATCGTGCCCAAGGGGACCTATATTCACACCTCTATTGCAGCGGCAAACCGGGATCCCGAGGTATTTGATCGCCCCGAAGAGGTCGATATCACACGGGCCAAAAACAAGCATCTGGCGTTTATCACGGGCATTCATGTCTGCCTTGGGGCGACGCTTGCGCGGATCGAAGGCCGGATCGCGGTTGGTGAATTTGTCAAACGATTTCCAAAGCTTGAGGCAGATGGCCCTGCCGAACATCTTGGTTTGGCGCGATTTCGCGGCTACCAGAAGTTGCCGGTGCGGATCTAACGCTCCGCTGAAATCTCGACGGCGGGAATTCCTGCGAATGTGGCCCCTTCGGGCACGTCGGAAGTCACAACCGCATTTGCACCGATACGCGCATGATCCCCGACAACCAGCGGGCCGATCAGTTTGGCCCCTGCCCCGACATCCACATGGCCGCCGATTACTACTGGTCCGGCCAACGTGACCTGATGAAAGATCAGGCAATTGGGGCCGATAACCGCCTCTGGGTGCAGGATAATCCCGGTTGGATGCGGCAACAGCAAGCCACCGCCTATTTCCATGTGCAGATGAATTTCGCTTTGGGTGACCAGTGACCAGAACCAATGCACAACGACCCAGTATTTCGCGGCCAGCCCGGCCAGCGGCCCTTTCGTTGCGCGTGCCTTTTGGTAGCGGCGGATGGATCTGAGAAGTTTTGGCCCCGGCTCCCAAAAGCGGGACACGGCCTCGCGCGACCAGTCCGGTTTGCTTGCGGAAATGTCAGAATGCCGGGTCACTGGCGGCTCAACAACAGGCGCAGCGGGATGCGGTCGCGTTTGCGTTGCAGCTCTATGTGGCCAAGGGGGGTCCAACCGACAAAAATGGTCTCCACGCCATCGCTTTTGAAGGCGCGGGCAATCGTTTGTTCGGCGGCGCGGCGTTCTTTTTTAGGCATCGGGGCCATGTCGATAACGATCTGTCCGCCAAGGCCGCGAAGGCGAAGTTGACGCGGCAAATCGCGCAGCGTGGCAAGGTTGGCTTTCAACCCGGCGGCAAAGGAAAAATCGCCACCCGTATTCACATCGACGGCGATCAGCGCACGGGTTTCTTCGACGTAGTAATGCCCTCCTTCCGGCAGGCGGATTGCAGCGTTGGAAAGGTCCTCGAGCTGGTCGAGAACGCCGTGGTTTGCCAGTGCTTCCGCGCTGTCGTCAACCATGTCCGGTGGCGGTGTCGCCCATTCGACCCAAGCACGATAATGCGACGACGGGGCAGCGCAGAGCAGCTCTGGCCCCTTGCCCTCTGCCTCTGACAACACGGCGGCATTCAGCGACAAAAGGTGGTCAAGATCGTCAAGAATGGCACCGTCATCAGCCCCTTCGGCAGCGCTGCGGATAATGCAACCGGTGCTTTGATTTGCGCGGGTCATTGCCTCGCTTGCCAGATCATGAAGGCGCAGGCGCATTTCCTCGTCGCGGATCGAACGCGCGATATTCAACCCCGGCGCATCGGGTGTCACAATGGCATAACGCCCTTTGAACAACAGTTTCGGGGTGACCGGCGCGGCCTTGCCATCTTCGGCGCGACCAGAGACCTGCACCAGCAAAACGTCGCCTGGCGCGATCCCCTTGGCATTGCGCAAAAAGCCGGTTTCGCCGCCGCCGAGTTTCAGCGTCATGCCGTTTTGCCCTTTGATCGGGCGATCCGCAACTGCGCGGTGGATTTCGCCGGGCAGCGGTCCGCTATCGTCCTGCGCATCAAGGTAAAGGTCGTGCAACAGGCCGTCGATCATTAGCGCGGCGGCCTCGCGACCGTCTATTTGACCAAGCGCAACGACGCGGCCCTTCATCCCCAGCCTCCCAACACATCATAGCCCGCAGCCTGCAACAGGCTGGCTGTTTCCTGCAAAGGCAGGCCGACAACGGCGGTGAAAGAGCCGGACAAAAAGCTGACAAATGCCCCGGCGCGGCCCTGAATGCCATAGCCCCCGGCCTTGCCCTGCCATTCGCCCGAGCGGATATAGGCGGAAATCTCTGCATCCGACAAACGCTTTAGTTTCACGATCGTTTCAACGTCCCGCGTCCAGGTTTTTGTGGTCGTGCGTATACAAACCGAAGTTATCACCCGGTGACGCCGCCCGGACAGCATATGCAGCATCTGAACGGCATCTGCGGCATCCCGGGGTTTGCCAAGGATGCGCCGCCCGAGGGCCACGGATGTATCAGCTGACAACAGAACGCTATTCGCCGGAACCTCCAGCGCCATGGCCTTTTCGTAGGCCATTCGCGCACAATAGGGACGCGGCAGCTCACCCTTTGCCGGGGTTTCGTCGATGTCCGCGGGGGTAATCTCGTCCGGGGTCACGCCGATCTGAGCCAGCAATTCCCGCCGCCGGGGCGAGGCCGAACCCAGGATCAGCCGCATAACTGCGCTTACTTGTAGCGGTAGTTGATCCGACCTTTGGTCAGATCATAGGGGGTCATTTCCACCTGAACCTTGTCGCCTGCGAGCACACGAATGCGGTTCTTGCGCATCTTGCCAGCAGTGTGGGCAATGATCTCATGGCCGTTCTCGAGCTCTACCCGGAATGTCGCATTCGGCAGAAGCTCAACCACGACACCTGGAAATTCGAGAAGTTCTTCCTTGGCCATGTTTTCTCCGTCTTTTTTACACTTAAAGCGCGGTCGTCCCACGCGCCGCTTAAATGGGCCGGTTTTGCAAGGAATTCAAGCGGTAATGATGGTTTCACGTCGTCTGGTGCGCAGATGTGGCTTTGTATTCTCAGATCGGGCGCAGCTTCGGACAAATGCACAGCAGTTTTTCGCAATTTGTGCTGGAATGGAGGCTTAGGGGGCGCGAAAATGACCCAATGGCCAGGAGCGGCGCGAAGCCATCCGACTCGGGCTTGTGCCAATTGCAGCGCGGTCGACATGGGCGTGGTGGAAGGTGTTGGCGGCGAGGTCAAATTCAGGGACAGCGGCATGATCCGGCCGCTAGCGCTTGGGGTATTGCTTACGGGTCTGGCGTTATTCGCCCGCCGCTTTGGGCAGATCACCTATTATAGCTTCATCGGGCTGGCGCTATGGCTGATCGTTATTGTCGTCGCCATATTCCAGTTTGCCTGGGATCATTCCACGGATTTGACAAACCGCGCGGCGATCCTTTCGCGAATTTGGTCGCGTGCCTGACGATAGGCGTTCAGCTTTTCTTCGCGGGTTTCGCCCAAGCCGGTGGGGTCGATGATCGGCCAATATTCCACCTCCAACGCGGCAAAGCGAGTAAATTCCAGTGCGCGGCGTTGCGAGGCCGGGGAAAGCGCGATGATCAGATCGTAACTTTCCAGATCGTCGCCCCATTCGACCATCTCATCCATGGTGCGGACCCGGTGCCTGGATAATTCAACGCCGATTTCCTTACAGACGGCTATGGAAAATCCGTCGATCTCCAGGTCGTTCTTGACGCCTGCGGATTGCACATAGACCGTTTGGCCGACGTGTTGTTTCAGCAAACCTTCGGCCATAGGCGAGCGCACGGCGTTGTAATCGCAGCAGAAAAGGACCGATCCGGGGTTTGCTGCTACCATCCCGCCCTATCCCTTGAAGTGCAGGACGCAGATCAGCGTGAACAATCGCCGGGCCGTGGCCTTGTCAAGGTCGACCTTGCCTTCCAGACGTTCTTCAAGAATGCGGCCGCCCTCGTCGTGGATACCGCGCCGGCCCATATCTATTGCCTCGATCTGGCTGGGGGGCAGGCGTTTCACTGCGTCGAAATAGGCCGCGCAAATCTGGAAGTAATCTTTGACCACTTGACGAAATGGCGACAGGCTCAGCAGAAAGGCTTGCAGCGGGGCGTCGTTTTCATCTCGTACATCCAGAACCAGACGACGTTCCTTGATTGCAAGATTCATTCTATAGGGGCCCGGTTGGTTCGGGAGGGTAAACTGGTTTTCTTCCAGCAGATCAAAGACAGCAACTTTGCGTTCCTGATCAATTTCAGGGGTTGGAACCGGCAGGCCCGCGTCGTCGATTTCCACATGGATGAGGCGGTTTGGATCGCTCATGTCGCCTCGCTATTCAGCGCATCAAGGCGGGCGCGAATGGAAAGGCCATGCGCCTCCAGACCTTCGCTTTGGGCAAGGGTTTCAGCCGCGGGGCCGATGGCATTCAGCGCCTCCGGTGTCATATGCGAAATGGTCGTGCGTTTCATGAAATCCAGCACTGAGAGGCCGGAGGAAAACCGGGCTGATCGCGCCGTGGGTAAGACATGGTTAGGACCACCAACATAATCCCCGATCGCCTCGGGTGTATAAGCACCAAGGAACATTGCCCCGGCGTTGGTGATTTTGGCGGCCAATTCACCGGGGTCAGCGACACATAGCTCCAGATGTTCAGCCGCGATCCGGTCGGCCAGATTTGCCGCTTCGTCCAACGACTGAACCTGAATGATCGCGCCATAGTCGGCCCAACTTTGCCGCGCGATGTCACGACGCTCCAGCGTTTTGAGACGCAGGTCAACCGCCGCAGACACAGCCTCCGCCAGATCAGCATTATCAGTGATCAGGATCGCTTGCGCGACCGCGTCATGTTCGGCCTGGCTCAGCAGATCCAGCGCGATCCAATCGGGGTTGTTGTCCTTATCGGCGATCACCAGAATTTCCGAGGGGCCCGCGATCATGTCGATGCCGACAGTTCCAAAGACCTGCCGTTTAGCCGCAGCGACATAGGCATTGCCGGGGCCTGTGATCTTATCAACGGGAAGAATGGTTTTCGTCCCATATGCCAGTGCCGCAATCGCCTGCGCACCGCCAATCCGGTAGATGGTTTCCACCCCCGAAAGTCGTGCCGCCAGCAAGACCAGCGGGTTCACTTTGCCACCGGGTGTGGGGGCCGCAATGACCAGCCGCTTGACGCCTGCCACCTGTGCGGGGATCGCGTTCATCAACACCGACGAGGGGTACGAGGCCAAGCCGCCGGGTACATAAAGCCCTGCCGCGCCAACCGCAGACCAGCGCCAGCCTAGTGTGGCCCCGATGTCGTCAGTCCAGCTTTCGTCCTTCGGCAATTGGCGTTCGTGATAGGCCCGGATACGCGTCGCGGCCAGTTCCAGTACGGCGCAGTCCTTGTCGGAGACTTTGGCGATCTCGGCGTCCATTTCTGCGGCCGAAAAGGCAAGGGTTTCAGGCGTCAACGACAGCTTGTCGAACTTTTCAGTCAACGCGATCAGCGCCGCATCGCCGCCCCGGCGCACGTCGCTGATGATCGCAGAAACCGTGTCGGCAACATCTGTGTCGCCTTCGCGTTTGGCTTCGAGAAGCGCCTGAAACTCGGCTTGGAAATCGGGATCAGTGGTTGAAAGTCTCACCGGCATGACCTGCCCCTACTCATGCGCGGGCGCATGGCCCGACGGTGCCAGATAGGGGCGCGTCACGTCGCTGAGCGTCACGTCCAGACATTCGACATCCAGCGCGATTGCACCATCGCCTGCCAGGGTGAGTTCAAGCCGCCCCTGCCCGTCTTCGCCCGGCGTAAACGCAAGGGTCAGCACGGCGAAAATCGTATCACTATCGCTGCGATCAATGCCTTGGGTAACCACATTGGCAACGTCATTGATCACCAGCATGGATTGGACGCGTTCAAACTTTTTGCCGTGCCGTTCTGCCCGTGGCACGTCCTCCCAGCGAAAGCGATTGAGCAGCAATGCAAAGCGCCGTTTCTTGCGCTGGAATGTCATTTCGGTGATCGGAAAGACCGCATCCTGCACCAAAGCAGCAATCACGCCAAGGTCATCGGCGTCCAGCGCCTGAAGGCGCAGCGGCTTTTCATCGCCGTCCTCAAATCGTGCATCCTCAGACATTGTCAGGCACGCGTTCGATTTTTGCGCCACAGGCCGACAGCTTTTCCTCGACCCGTTCGTAGCCGCGATCAAGGTGGTAAACGCGGTTCACACGGGTCTCCCCTTCGGCCCCGAGACCCGCAAGGATCAGCGAGACAGATGCCCGCAAATCCGTCGCCATGACCGGAGCACCCTTCAGACGTTCAACTCCGGTGACGGTTGCAGTGCCACCATGAACGTCGATCTTGGCCCCCATTCGCATCAGTTCGGGCGCGTGCATAAAGCGGTTTTCAAAAATCCGCTCTTCCAGCACCGAAGTGCCATTTGCGGTGCAAAGGAGCGCCATCATTTGCGCCTGCAAATCCGTTGGAAACCCCGGATGCGGGGCGGTTACGACATCGACCGCATTGACCCTGCCGTTCTTACGGCTGACGCGCAGACCGCGCGGAGTTTCCTCAACATCAATTCCGGCCTCGTGCAGCTTTTCGGCAAATGCCGTGACGAGTTCCATACGACCATTGATCAATTCGACCGAACCGCCGGTGATTGCCGGGGCCAGCATATAGGTGCCAAGTTCGATCCGGTCGGTGATCACGGGATGGGTCGCACCTTTGAGGTGATCCACACCCTGAATGGTGATCGTTTCCTCGCCCGCGCCTTCGATCTCTGCCCCCATGGCGATCAGGCAATTGGCGAGGTCGACGATTTCCGGCTCACGGGCGGCGTTTTTCAGAACGGTGGTGCCTTTCGCCAGCGTTGCCGCCATCAGGATGTTTTCTGTCGCCCCGACTGAGACCATCGGAAATTCGAAAGCGCCACCCTTCAGACCCTTAGGGGCCTTGGCGTGGACGTAGCCATCGCGTAGGTCGAGTTCGGCACCAAGCGCCTCCAGCCCTTTCAGGTGCAAATCAACCGGTCGAGCGCCAATCGCGCACCCCCCCGGCAAAGAGACAACCGCATGGCCATCCCGCGCCAGCATTGGGCCCAGCACCAGGATCGAGGCACGCATTTTGCGCACGATGTCATAATCCGCTTTGTGATTGGTAATCGTCTTGGACGACAACGCCAGCACCTGACCGTCCTGCAACGATGAAACCTCGACCCCAAGGCTTTCCAGCAGCGCCCGCATGGTTTTGATATCCGACAGGCGCGGTGCATTGGTCAGCGTCAGCGGCTCTTCGGACAAAAGCGTGGCGGGCATCAACGTCAAGCAGGCGTTTTTCGCGCCAGCGATCGGGATCGCACCAGAAAGTTCACGGCCACCCGTGACGATAATCGAATCCATGTGTTTCCCTTAATCTCCGGCCTTCAAAGCATCCGCATCCGCGCGGGCGCGTGTCTGGCCCTTGCGGCGTTGTAGATTGGCTCGGAGTGCCTGTTTCAGCCGGGCATCGCGCTTCTTTGCGGCCTCGGCTTTCTGCGGGTTTTCAGAGCTTTTCGGTTCGGACGTCTTTGTCATACGCCTTCTCTAGCGCAGGGGCTTGCCGTGGTCCAGATTAGGGTTGCGTCCCAGCGGATTTACGCTAAAAGCACCCAGCATTGACAGGGCTGCTGTAGCTCAGAGGTAGAGCACTCCCTTGGTAAGGGAGAGGTCGAGAGTTCGATTCTCTCCAGCAGCACCACCGATTTTTGCCAAGAAAAAGCCGTCCACAGTTCTTCCCAATCCCAAGCAACAGTGGCTTTTCAAAGAAAAGCCGCGAAAGCGCGTCTCGGGAATTGCTGAAAATTTTAAACGCCAAGATACCTTTGCAAGGCATCGCGATCGTTTCGCAGCGCCTCCGAGGTTCCGTTCCAGACCACTGCACCTCGTTCGATTACAAAGTTCCGATCCGCGATTTTCAACAGGTCCGTGAGGTTCTTGTCGACGACCAGAATGGACACATTCTCGCCTTTGATCCGGTTCAAAGCGGCCCAGATTTTCTGGCGCACAAGAGGGGCAAGGCCTTCGGTGGCCTCGTCCAAGATCAACAGCCGCGGGTTGGTCATCAGGGCGCGGCCAATGGCCAGCATCTGCTGTTCGCCGCCTGACAACAAGTTGCCCATGGAGCTTGCGCGTTCAGCCAGTTCGGGAAAGAAATCATAGACCTTTTCGATGGTCCAGGGATCCGGGCGATCAAGGTGATTTGACGCCGTGGCAATCAGGTTTTCGCGCAAGCTGAGGTTTGGGAAAATCTGTCGACCCTCGGGTACCAGACCAAGGCCAAGGTTGGCGATGCGAAACGACGCCTTGCCGGTAATCGCGGCACCGTCAAATAGGATTTCACCACCCGACGGGCGGACGATCCCCATGATCGAGTTGATCGTGGTCGTCTTGCCCATGCCGTTGCGGCCCAAAAGCGTGGCAACCTCGCCCTCCTTGAGTTCCAGATTGACGCCAAAAAGCGCCTGCGACGAGCCATAGTGTGTGACCAGATCCTTGACACTCAGCATGGCTTATTCCTCGCCCAGATAGGCATGACGAACATCCCGGTTGTGACGAATTTCCTCGGGCGTGCCGGTGGCGATGATGCGTCCATAGACCAGCACCGAAATCCGGTCGGCCAGAGCAAAGACCGCGTCCATGTCGTGTTCGATTAGAAGAATTGTCTTGTCGCCTTTCAACGTTTTCAAAAACGCGATCATCCGGGTACTTTCCTCGGAGCCAAGTCCCGCCATCGGTTCATCGAGCAGCATCAGGTCGGCACCACTGGCCAGTGCGATTGCGATTTCAATCAGGCGGTGTTCACCGTGGCTGAGAGCGTGCGTCGGGGCCTCGATCCGTTCGGTCAGCCCGACGCGTGCCAGAATCTCAGTTGCCTCGTCACGCAGGGGCTGGACTTTCCGCGCGGCCTGCAAGAAGCGAAACGAATGCCCTTGTCGCGCCTGAACGGCCAGCGCCACGTTATCAAGCACCGACATATCCATCACCAGCGACGTGATCTGAAACGACCGGGTGATCCCAAGTCGCGCACGGGCATGGGCCGCCTTGTTCGTGATGTTGTGGCCCCGAAAATGAACCGACCCGGTGTCGGGACGTTGTGCGCCAGACAATTGGGTGATCAGCGTGGTTTTACCTGCCCCGTTGGGACCGATGACCGCGTGCAGTTCACCGGCTTCAACAGACAGAGACACGTCATCCGTAGCCGCCACACCGCCAAAGCTCTTGCAGAGGTTTTTCGTCTCCAGGATCGCGGCCATCAGTCTTTCCCTCGTGACAACAGTCCAAGCAGGCCACCGCGTGCAAAAAGCACGACGCCGATCAGCATCAACCCAAAGGGCAAGTGCCAGTAGATTGTAATTGAGGAAAGCACTTCTTCGAGCAAAATAAACGCAGCCGAGCCCAAAATCGGTCCGGCGGTCGTTGCCGTGCCGCCAAGGATGACCATGAACATCAACTCGCCCGAGCGGCTCCAGGCCATCATTTCGGGGCTGATGAAGCTGGAAAAGTTACCCATCAAAGCTCCGGCAAAGCCGCTCATCGCGCCTGAAATCACATAGGCAGTCAGGCGATAAAGGTAGGTATTATACCCAAGCGTTATCATCCGCTCATTGTTGCCCTTGGCCCCCTGAAGCACCATGCCAAAACGCGAATGGATGATCGTGCGCACAATCAGAATCGCGACCACCAGTGAGAAATAGCTGAGGAAATAGAGTTGCAGCGGACTGTCCAGATTGATGCCGGGAATTTCCGAGCGCACCTCGATGACCAGACCGTCGTCGCCGCCATATTCGTCAAGGCTGATGAACAGATAATAAGCCATCTGCGCGAAGGCCATTGTAATCATGATGAAATAAACGCCCTTGGTGCGCAGGCTGATCGCACCGGTAATCAGGGCAAACAAGGCCGACAGCAAAACCGCCAGCGCGATCTGGAACAACCCGTTGGTTGTCGCGACGCTTTCAAAACCGCCGTAAAACTCGTGATAGACCGGGATGCCGACCGCATAGGCACCGATGCCGATATAGGCCGCGTGGCCAAAGGAAACCAGACCGCCATAGCCTAGCACGAGGTTTAGGCTGGTGGCAGCAATCCCAAGGATTACAAGGCGCATCGAAAGATCAAGGTAGAACTCGTTCCCGGACCAGTACAGGACCGGCGGAACGACCAGCAGAAGCCCAAGGACCACAAGAGTTGCAACGCTAGAGCGGGTCAGTCCTGTCATCTCAACGTACCTTTGGGGGGAACAGGCCTTGCGGTTTCAATGCAAGGACAATTGCCATGATTATGTAGATCAGCATGGCTGACACGGCCGGGGCCGCGGTCTCGGCGGCTTCGGCTTCCATCACCAGTTTGAACGCATCGTCGATGAACGAGCGGCCAAGCGTGTCAATCAGCCCAATGAGGATCGCGCCGATAAAGGCCCCCTTCATCGAGCCGATACCGCCCACGATGATGACCACAAAGGCGGTAATGATAATGCTGTTGCCCATGCCGATGGAGGCCTCGGTAATCGGGGCGACCAGCATTCCGGCAAGCCCCGCAAGCATCGCGCCAAGTGCAAACACCAGCGCAAAGAGCGTGGAAATGTCGATCCCAAGGGCTGAAACCATGGTCCGGTTCGACGCCCCGGCGCGGATCAACATGCCAAGGCGAGTGTAGTTGACCAGCCAGAACAGCCCGGCAGCCGTCAAAAGGCCCACCCCGATAATCAGAACCCGGTAAGTCGGGATCACCACGTCGCCAAACAGCGCGATCTGCCCGTCCAGCCAATCCGGCAGGGGAATGGCGATACCTTCGGGCCCCCAGAAAAGATGCGTGAGCGTATCAAGCACAAGGATCAATCCAAAAGTGCCCAGCACATGATCAAGGTGGTTACGGGCATAAAGCGACCGCGCGATCGTTCGCTCGACCAGAAAACCGATAATCCCTGTCAGCGGCAGGGCGATCAGCACCGCCAGAAGGAAATTCCCAACAAGGAAGGTCAGCGACGCGCAGATGAACGCGCCAAGCATATATAGCGATCCATGCGCCAGATTGACAAAATCAAGGATGCCAAACACCAGCGTCAGTCCCGAGGCGACCAGAAACAGCAACAGTCCAAGCTGCACGCCGTTCAGAGTCTGGATGAACAATAAGCCGTAATCCACGAGAAGATTTTTCCGTTCTTGATCCGAAAAATGGCCGGAGTTTCCCCCGGCCATCGCTTCTTTTGGTCGCTAGACCCTATTTCAGCGGGCATTCCGCAGCATAGGGGTCCTGGTGTGCCTCGTAGACGGTGGCGACAACCTTTGTGGTCCAGTTACCATCGGCATCGGTCACAACTTCACGCAGGTAGAAGTTCTGGATCGGCATGTTGTTGTTGCCGTAGGTGTATTTGCCACGGACACTGTCGTAATTGGCCGACTTCATCGCAGCGCGCATCCCGTCCATGTCATCAAGATCACCGCCAACGGCCTCAACTGCGGATTTGATCAGGAACATCGCATCATAGGATTGAGCGGCGTAGAACGACGGGTAGGTGCCGTGCTTTGCCTTGAAGTCCGCTACAAAACGCTTGTTTTGCGCATTGTCGAGCGACGGATCCCATTCCTGTGTGGTTTTGGAGCCCAGAACCGCATCAAAGTTCGCGGCCTGCAAACGCGGCAGGCTGAGCCCGTCAACGGTGAAGGACGTGTAAAGCGGCATGGTGTCTTTCAGACCAGCCTGGTTGTATTGCTTGATGAAAGCACCGCCAGCGGCACCGGGATAGAATACCCAAAGCGCTTCGGCGCCCGAAGCCTTGGCTTTTGCCAGCTCGGCTGAGAAATCAAGCTGGGCATCCGCACCCCATTTGGTCAGATCCTTGCCTTTGATTTCGCCTTTGTAGGTCCGTTCAACACCGGCGACCATGTCTTTACCGGCGGCATAGTTCGGCGCCATGATGTAAATCGACTTTACGCCTTGCTGGTTCAGAACCTCGCCCAAGGCCATGGGGGTCTGGTCGTTTTGCCAGGAGGTCGAGAAAAAGTTTTCGTTGCAGAGCTTACCGGCAACGGGCGAAGGACCTGCGTTGGCGGAGATCAGGAATTTGCCTTCATCCAGCACAGATTTGCGCGATGCCAGCAGCACATGGGACCAGATGTAGCCGGCGACGAAGTCAACGTCATCCTGCTTGACCAGCTTGTCCGTAACCTGTTTGCCTGTTTCCGGCTTGAAGCCGTCATCGCCAAATATGACGTTTACATCCAGATCGCCCATCTTGCCGCCCATATGTTCGACAGCAAGCTCGACAGCGTTTTTCATGTCATTACCGATAATGGCCGCACCTGTCGTCAGAGTGGTCACAAAACCAATCTTAACTTCGGCAGCCAATGCCGGAGTGGTCAACATCGTAGCAGCCAGGGCCGCTGAAAGTAGTCTCTTCATGATAGTCTCCCTTTGGTGGCCATCAGGGCGCTGGCAGCGGGATGCTGTCACCCTGAATGCAAGGCGCAAAACCCGAATCGTGCCGGATTTTGGCAGTATATTTTATCATTGCGCATTATAGTGCGTCTTTTTGGTCGTCTGACAAGTAAAAATTTGCCCTTACGTCAATTGAACGGGTTGCTATCGTTATCCGCAGCGCCAAGCAGATCGACGCATTCCGACAGTTTCACGATCGAGGCACTGGAGCCTGCGAGCGAATAACGTTCGATCAACTGACGTCTCGAAGTCATCAGGTTCAGCACATTACCACGCATCACTTCACGCATAAACCGAACTGAAGTATCGGAATCGTTCAGCGTGAAGAAAACCGAGTTTTCGTTCATCTCCGCATTGTTCAGGGTCCAGTCCGCCCGCCGATCAATTTTGACAACGATGTCAGCGGTTTCATTGTTGAATTGCCAGGCCTTGTTATAGAATTGCAGGCTAGCGCGGTCGCTGGAATAAGCCCAGATCAAAAAGGCGGTATTGTTGTTGCCGACCTCTGCCATGCAGGCAAATGTGCCGTCGTCAAAGGCGACCAGACTGACCTCCCATGCTTTGCGGCGAAACAGGACCTCTGACTCCAGCACGCCGGCCTTTACGCTGCCGATTGAGTTTCCGGGCAGTAAAGGCATCGACAAGCTCAGGACTGCCCCCAAGACCAGTGTGGCAAATCGCTTGAACAGCATTCGGCGCTCCTTTCCGCACGGGGCAAGCAGCACCCGGCATATCCTCTTCGACCTTGATTTCTGCCAGATTTCCGCAAGCAGAAATAATAATCAATACCTTGACGCGGATTCTTTTTTGACCGCCAAACGCAAAACGCCCGGGGTTTTACCTCCGGGCGTTGGTTGTTTTCGTCTTAAAAGTGTGGATCAGCCAAGCCATTCCCAAGGACGCGTAAAGTTGCCAAGCGCCCCGTTGATCGCATCATCATCCGCGTTTCCGGTCTTCTTGAGCTGAGCGACCAGACCACGTTTCTTGTCTTCGACGACGCTCACGACCTCGGCCTCCAGACCCGCATCGGAGAGAACCTTGTTGTAAACCCGCGTAATTGCCGCCTTACGCAAATCAGGCTTGAAGATTTTGCCGACCGCAGTTTTCGGAAGCTCGGCAATGATCTCCATATGTTTGGGCAATGCCGCCTTTTCACCGATACGTTCTTCGGCAAATTCCATCAGATCCTCAGCCGTGGCGGTGCCGCCTTCGATCAGCTCGACATAGGCCGCCGGCAATTCGCCGGCATGTGCATCCGGCTGACCGATCGCGCCAACAAAGGCAACGTCGGGATGTGCGGCCAGCGCTTCTTCGATGACGGCAGGATCAATGTTGTGACCGCCACGGATGATCAGATCCTTGGCGCGGCCTGTGATCCAAAGATACCCTTCGGCATCAATCCGGCCCAGATCGCCAGTGCGCAGATATTTCTTGTCAGCAAAAAGGCCGACGTTTTTTTCCGCCTCGGTATAGGTGCCGCCGGGGATCACGCCGGGGTTGGAAACGCAGATCTCGCCGGTTTCATCGACGCCCATCTCCTGCTTGATCTTGCCCTTGGCATCGCAGTCCAGAATGCGCACGTCCGTATAGGGGAAAGGAATGCCGACCGAGCCGATCTTTTTCTCGCCGTCAAACGGGTTGCAGGACACAAGACAGGTCGCCTCGGTCATGCCGTAACCTTCAAGGATGGTGACGCCGGTGGCTTTTTCGAATTTGTTGAACAATTCAACCGGCAGGGGTGCAGAGCCGCAAAAGGCCGTTTTCAATGTCGAAACGTCAGCATCAACGGGGCGCTGCATCAACTGCGCCGCAGCCGTTGGCACAGTGACCATAAAGGTACCTTTCCAACGCTCGACCAGTTTCCAGAAGTTGTCGAAAACCCCATCGCCGCGATAGCCCTGCGGCGTCGGCATTACCATGTGACCACCCGCTGCGATTGTGGCCATCAGGATCGGATAGGCGGCGAAAACGTGGAACAGCGGCAGCGGACAGATGACCACATCTTCGTGGGTCATCAACAGCTCTTCGGACAGCCAGCCCTGATAAAGCATCCCGGAATATTTGTGTTGTGCAACCTTTGGCATGCCCGTCGTGCCGCCGGTGTGGAAATAGGCACCAACACGGTCCTCGGTTGCATCCGCAAAGTCGAGACCATCGGCGCGGTGCTTGGCCAGTTCCTTGTTGAAATCGAGAACCTTTGCGTGATGATGCACCGGGTTCTTCGGCCGGATCAGAGGCACAATCCAGCTTTTGGGTGGCGTGAGGTAACGCAGCAGGTCAACTTCGAGAACGGTTTTGACGTTTGGTGCATGGCCAACAGCCTCGGCCGCTTTTTGGGCAACGTCAGTTTTCGGAAAGGATTTCAGCGTCACCAGAACCTTGGCGTTTGTCTCGCGCAGGATCGCGCCGATTTGCTCGGCTTCCAAAAGCGGGTTGATCGGGTTGACGATCCCGGCGACGGCACCGCCCAAAAGGGTGATCGCGGTTTCATTGGCATTCGGCAGAAGATAGGCAACCACATCGTTTTCGCCAACGCCCATACGGCGGAACATATTGGAGGCCTGGGTCACTTTGCCCAAGAGCTGTGTCCAGTTAAGGGTCTCCGCCTTGTCGCTTGGACCCGAGGTGATCTGAAAGGAAAGGGCATCGCGGTCCGGGAACCTTGTTTGCGCACGTTTTACGTATTCGTAAATCGTATTGACCGGCAGTCGGTCGTCCCATTTAACCGCATTCTCAATCGTAATCTTGTCGTCAAGTGTAGCCATCTTCGTCATGTTAATCCCCCCTAGGATCGCGCTTCTGCGCGTTTTCGTCCACCTGCCTTGAGCATGAAACGAATTTGTTGAAACTGGCAAGTCCCTAGCATGGCGAATCGTGCGTTGTCCGGTGGTAGAGCCGGTTTTCCGCGAAAGTGACGTAACGAATTTGCAGGTAAGGCGGCGGATTTCGCCGTTATTCCGCGGCCAGACCTTCGGTAAACTGCAAACGGGCCAGCCGGGCATATAAGCCGCCCTCGGCCACAAGTTGCGCATGAGTGCCGGTTGCCACCACCTGACCTTCGTCAAAAACGATGATCCGGTCAGCCTTTTTCACGGTCGCCAGACGATGTGCAACGATCAAGGTCGTGCGATCCGCGCTGAGCTTTTCCACCGCGGCCTGCACCAGCAATTCAGATTCCGCATCCAGTGCCGAGGTTGCCTCGTCCAGCAGCAGCACAGGGGCGGCACGCAAAATCGCCCGGGCAATCGCGATCCTTTGCTTTTGTCCGCCCGACAGCATGACACCACGTTCACCGACATAGCTGTCATAGCCATCCGGCAAGGCTGTGAGGAAATCATGCGCCGCCGCAGCGCGTGCGGCTTCTTCAACCTCGGCGTCCGTGGCATCGGGGCGGCCAAAGCGGATGTTTTCACGCGCGGTATCGGCAAAGATCACCGGATCCTGAGGCACCAACGCCAGAGATTTGCGGAATTCTTCACGCTCCAGATCGCGCAAGTCCTGACCGTCCAGCGTCACCTGCCCGCTTGAAGGGTCAAAGAACCGCAACAAAAGCTGAAAAATCGTCGACTTGCCCGCACCGGATGGGCCGACAAGTGCCACCGTCTCGCCCGGGGCTACTTTGAAGGAGACCCCGTTCAATGCCTTCACACCGGGACGCGCCGGATAATGGAACGTCACCTTGTCAAAGGCAATGTCACCCTTGACGAGGGCCGGCAGCTTTTTCGGTTCTGCCGGATCGCCCACATCATCCTTGGCGTTCAGCAATTCCACGAGCCTTTCGGTCGCCCCGGCCGCGCGTTGCAATTCGCCCCAGATTTCCGACAAAGCCGCGACAGACCCCGCGACCATGACCGCGTAGATCACAAACTGCACCAGCGTCCCGACCGAGATCACCTCGGCGCGCACATCTCTTGCGCCGATCCAAAGCACACCGACAACACCCGCGAAAATCAGGAAAATCACGATCACGGTCATGATCGCCCGTGTCCCGATCCGTTTGCGGGCGGCATCAAATGATGCCTCGGTCACAGTGGCGAATTGAAATCGGCTTTGCGCTTCGTGGGTGAAGGCCTGAACCGTCTGCGCGGCTTGCAATGTCTCGGACGCATTGCCCGAGCTTTCTGCGATCTTGTCCTGGTTTTCACGGCTGAGACCGCGCAAACGACGCCCCAGCAGAATGATCGGCACGATCACAACCGGCACGATCAACAGAACCAGCCCGGCCATCTTGGCACTGGTGGCCAGCATGAAACCAAGGCCACCCAGAAAAATCAGCACATTTCGAAGCGCCACCGAAACCGACGAGCCGATAACCGACAGGATCAACGTGGTATCTGTAGTGATGCGGCTTAAAACCTCGCCGGTCATCAGTTTCTCAAAGAAGCTCGGGCTCATCCCGATCATCCGGTCGTAAACGGCCTTTCGAATATCCGCCACAACCCGTTCGCCAAGACGCGTCACCAGATAGTAGCGCAACCCCGTGCCAACCGCCAAAAGGGCGGCCACACCCAGGGCCGCTGCAAAATAACCATCAAGGAGCTCAGATGAGCCGCTGGAAAATCCATCAACCACCCGGCGCACGGCCAGTGGCAGAGCCAGCGATAATCCCGCCGTCAGCACCAAAGCAATCCCGGCCAGTGCAACCATCACACGATAGGGGCGCACAAAAGGTAAAAGCCCGCGCATCGGCCCGATGGTCTTGGACTTTTCGCGATCCTCTGGGTTTGCTTCGATCTGGTTGGCCATGTCTGTCCCCGACTACTTGTTGTCCTACTTATGGAATGCAGCGAAAGGCTACAACCGGGATGCCGCAAATGGGCGTCATTTCATTCAAAACGATAATCGGGGAAACCTGGAGCGGGCGGCGGGAATCGAACCCGCGTCATCAGCTTGGAAGGCTGAGGTCTTACCACTACACAACGCCCGCTCAAGTCGTGATTGCTTAGATCAGGCCAAAGTGAGGGTCAAGTTAATAGTCATCGCCAAGGCTGAGCGTTATCCTGAAATCCGGCGCGGTTCGTTCGAATTGACTTTGCGCCTGTGATGGCGGCTTGCGAAACGCAATGGGATCGGTTCCCCTGTGGCTGAAACCCATTCTGTCACAGGAGCATCCCTTGAAGATTTTTAGAAACGCAACGCGTCCCGGCAAGCAGGCCCCCGAAGAATGGTTCAGTGGCGATGTCTGGCAGGAACCGGTGGTCGAGGCCCCTGCCCCGGCACGGCTACGCGCCCTGATCGTGCGCTTTTCGCCGGGTGCGAGAACCGCTTGGCATACCCATCCGCTGGGACAGACCCTTTATGTACAATCGGGTTCCGGCCTGGTTGGTCTGCGCGGTCAGGCCCCGCAGGAAATCAAACCCGGCGATACCGTCTGGATCCCGCCGCACGAGGGACATTGGCACGGGGCCGCACCGGATCAACCGATGGTCCATCTGGCAATGCAGGAGGCGCTGGATGGCCGGGTTGCGGATTGGCTCGAACATGTGAGTGACGCGGATTATCAGCCGGATTGACGCCCGATCCAAGAAGCGACCCGCAATGACGGTTTTCGGCAATTCGGACGCCCCAAGCGCGATACGCTAGCCACAAATCCAAACAAGGAGGCCATGATGCTGGAAGAAGCAAAACAGAGAACCGCCACGCTTCAAAAAAACATGCAGCAGAACGACGTGACCCTGGCGCTGTTCACTGACCAAAGCTCGATTGCTTATCTCGCAGGGTTCTGGGGCTATCTTGGGATCGAATTTGGCCGCCCGACCATGCTGGTCGTCCCCGCCGACGGGGCGCCGATTGTGATCACCCCGCTGATGGAATCCGAAATGGTCGCGGCGATGACCTGGGTTGAAGACGTGCGCACCTGGGAGGACGCGGGACCACGATCCTGGGGGGCGGTGCTGAGCGAATGTCTGCGCCCAAAACCTGCCGGCCTTTGGATCGAACAAAACCTGATCCCCGCGATTGTCCGGCAATACCTAGGCGATCAACACAACGATTTGGCGCTGCACGACATCAGCCCCTTGCTGGCGAGCCAGCGCATGATCAAATCGCCGCTGGAAATCGGCGTGATGAAACAGGCGGGCGAAATTGCCGGGGCTATGATGGCGGCGGCTCATGGCTCCTTGCGCGCGGGGGCGCAGGAGTTTGAAAGCGCGTTGGCGGTGATCGAGGCGGGGACACGCAAGGCGGCGGGGTTTCTGACCGACAAGGGCTGGGAGCGTTTTGTCTCGCCGATGATCCATAACCTGCAAGTGCTGCAAAGCGGGCGCGATACCTCGATGGTGCATCGCCGCGCCTCGGTCAAAGCCTATGCCAAGTTTGACCCCGTCTACTTCTGCTTTTGCAACATGGCCGAGTTCCAGCAATATAAACTGGGGTTTGATCGGATGTTTCACATCGGCGATGTGCGTGACGAAGACGCCCGCGTTCAGGAGGCCGCGATTGCCGCACAACAAGCTGCAATCGCTGCAATCCGCCCCGGCGTTCGGGCCGAAGAGGTCGCTGCCGCCGCCAATGAGGTATATGCCGAACGAGGCTACGAGACCGGATACCGCACTGGTCGTTCAATTGGCGTGGCTTATCTTGAAGCACCAGAGTTAAAGGCCGGAGACAAGACAGTTTTGCAACCCGGTATGACCTTTGCGGTTGATGGCGGAATTTCCGTGCAAGGCCTGAGCGCCGGGCGGATTGGGGATTCCATCGTTGTGACAGAGACCGGCGCTGACTATCTGACGTCCTACCCGCGCGAATTGCTGGTCACCCCGTCATGAGCCAGCGGCCCGGCTTTCGTCTTGGGGTGGCGCAATCACCGGCTGAATTAACCGGCGTGGCAGAGCGGTTGGCGTGGCTTGATGACCTCTTGTCGCGCAACGGGCATCACCATGCCGACCTTTTGGTTTTACCAGAGCTTTTTGCCACCGGTTACAACGCCGCCCCGCTGATCAACGCCCATGCCGAACCAAAGAACGGGCCGATTGCGCAACAGATGGCCGCGCTTTGTACAAAGCACCAAACGGCAATCGTCTATGGCTACCCCGAGGCCGAGGGCGGGCAGATTTACAACGCTGCACAAGCCTTGGATGCAGATAGCAAGAGCCTCGGGCATCATCGAAAACTCGCGATCCCACCGGGGTTTGAGCGCCAGATGTTTGCGCCGGGACAGGGTATCAATGGCTTTGACTTTCGCGGTGTTCATTGCGCGATATTGATTTGCTATGACGCAGAGTTTCCGGAAACCGCCCGGCAGGCGGCGGCCAATGGCGCGGAGGTTCTGATCGTGCCAACAGCGCTTGGGGCTGACTGGGGCTGGGTTGCCGGGCAGATGATCCCGACGCGCGGCTTTGAAAACGGCGTCTACCTTGCCTATGCCAATTCTGCCGGCGTGGAAAATTCTCTGCGGTATCTCGGGCAAAGCGTGATTGCGGCACCCGATGGCCGAGAACTGGCCCGCGCCGCGCAGAAACCGACAGTGCTGGTTGCCGAGATTGACCCCGCAAAGGTCAGCGCCGCGCAACAACGCCTGCCCTACCTGATCGACCGTCAATCGCTACAATTTTAGGACGGGATCTGGTGGCATTGCCCACCAGGGCGGCTGGTATTTGGCGACCCCTGAAGGACTCGAACCCTCAACCTGCTGCTTAGAAGGCAGCTGCTCTATCCAGTTGAGCTAAGGGGTCAGATGGTGCTTGTCGGTCTATGTCCGATCTGGGATTGAATGACAAGCTTGCTGGCAATGGTCCCTGATTAGTGGGTCCATGCCCCGCGCCTTTTGGTGGCGAAGTTTTCGCCATATCCACCCTGCCTGATGACCGGTTTGCGCTTGTGCGGTTCTACCAGCACATAATCGATTTTGTGATCGCGTGCGTATTTTTCGGCAGCCGCGCGGCTTTCGAAGGTCATGCGGACTTGCGAGTTCATGTCGCCTGACCCGGTCCAACCCATCAGTGGATCAATCGCGCGTCTTTCGCCGGGTGCAAATTCAAGTACCCAGGTTTTGGTTTTGGCCTGACCCGACTGCATTGCGTTTCGGGCGGGTTGATAGATCCGTGCGCGCATGTTGCTACTCCGCTTTTGCTGGACTTATCTCAGATAATCCGGGGGTCGCGCAAGCGCATTGTAGAATTGCAGCGCATGATTGCGAGGGCGATTTGTGGGGTGATTTGCAGACTGAGGGAAGGTAGCCAATCAGGGACAGGGAGCGAGGGGTGGGGTGGGTGGTATTGCCCCTGATTGGCGTACCATACTGCTGCTTGCAGAACCTTGATGCCACAGCCCTCTTTGCGTCGCAACAAAAACTTTCGTTAAAGTTGCATTATTTGGTATGTTTTTCTACCTAGAGTGTTTACGCCTTGTTAACGAAACACTAGAATTTCAACTCTGCGAGGCAGAATCGGCGATTGTTGACCAATTGAGCATTTGGTGGGGTGGTCGGGATAAAACCAAAAACGACCCGGATATTGAAAAGGACCAGCTGAGGGGCTGGTCCTTTTCTCTGTTGATAAAGCGTAGCGGCGTCAGAAGTTCAGCGAAATGTCCTGATGGACCGCTGTGCAGGACGCCATGTAAAGCGCCTGCTCGCGGCTTAGACGTGGCTGTTGACGCGCACCAAGAGTGCCTTTTATCGCCTCAAGATAACTTTCAAGCGCTGGTTTCACTTCGGCCTCGGCAGCCAGTCGCCAAACCTTGTCAGCCTCGAAAGCTTCCAGCGCTTCGTCGTATTCCGCCAACGCCTTATCGCGATCCGGTGACTTGGATTTCAACGCACGCCGCGCCTTGGACAAGGCAGATGAGACATCACGCGCACCATCCACTTCGGAGAAGTCTTTGGAAAGATCGTTCACGCTTTCATGAATATCGGCCGGCACACCGGTTTCGATGGTTGATCGCATCGCGCGAAGCCGCGCCTCCAGGGCCAGGAAATCCGGGTTTGCAACCAACGCATTCAAAACCTCCCGCGCCGCCTCAACCGAGGCATCGGCATTGCGACGATAGGTGTTGCGGGCCTTGTCCTCGGCCTTGGTCAACTTGGCAAAGGTGTCATGGCGCTCTTCCCAATCCGCGGGGATTTCAGCGCGAAGTGCTTCGACCTCGGCGACCAACGCATCGGATTCCACCTGCAGTTCCGCCTTGCGTTCGGCCTGGGATGCGTCGCGCAGGCGGCTGATCCGGGTCTTGAGGTCATCGACCTCCTGACCGATGCGGCGCATCTGCTTTTCGATCCGGCGAACCTTGCGCAATTCGGGGCGATATTCGTCGCTGGCGCCGTTGACGGCTTTTTCGGCCTCGAACGCCTCGCTCAGCGAAGCGATCGCCACACTTGCACTTTCAAAGCTTTTGCCGACATCGCGGGCCATGCTCTTTGGCAGGACCGACAAGTCAAGCGCCTTGGCCGTCGAAATCACACCAAGAAGCGCCCCGCCATCCGCTGCAATCTTTTCACTGACATATTGCTCCATGCAATATTGCAGCTTGGGATTTCGCGGCGGCGGCGAGGTTTCCGACAGGAAACTCACCCGGTTTGGCAGATAGTTCACCAAAGGCGGATATAGCCCGACGATAAACAGTGCCGTGATTTGCAAGGTGATAAAGGCGATCACACCCTTATACATCTGCACGGTTTTCACGACCGCCGGGGCAACCCCCCTGAGATAGAACAGGGCAAAGCCAAAGGGCGGCGTCAGGAATGAGGTCTGAATATTCAGACCAATCATCACACCCAGCCAAACGGCGGTGATGTTTGCACCGGGATCTGCCAGCAGAATGGGGGCGACAATCGGCACAACCACAACCGCGATTTCAATGAAATCAAGGAAGAAGCCCAGGACGAAGATCACCGCCATGACGATGATAAACTGCGTCCAGAACCCACCGGGCAACGAGTTCAGAAACTCGCGCACCAGTTCTTCGCCGCCAAAGGCACGGAACGCCGCGGTCAACATGGCCGCACCCAGAAGGATGATGAAAACTAGCGAGGTTGTCTTGGCGGTTTCCATCATCACCCCTTGCAAGGTGCCATCAATGCGGAACACGCGAATGCCGCTCCAGACCAAAGCCACAATCAGCAGGAAGGATGCAAAAGCGCCGATCTGAATGCCGCGCAGGTCTTCAGCGGTTTGAACACCTTTGATGTTCATCTCGTAATTCGACAGCGCATAGCCGATCAACACCAGGGCAAATAATGCCAGAAGCGCCGGGTAATAGGTCGTTCGACGCCCCTCCGTCAGGCGATAACCCGCCATGACCAGCGCCCCTGCGGCCCCAATCGCGCCCGCCTGGTTCACCGTGGCAATCCCCGAAATGATCGAGCCAAGCACAAGGAAGATCAACGCCAGAGGTGGCACCAAGGTAAGAAAGACTTTCTTCCAGAACTCCAGATCGAACTTGCCGTCATAGTGCACCGCTGGGGCCGCACTTGGACGAATGAGCGCAAAGATCAGGATGTAGAGCATATAAAGCCCGACCAGAACCATGCCGGGGACAAAAGCCCCCAGGAACATCTCTCCGGCCGAGGTCGACGCCACGTCAAAGACCGACGGCATGGACAATTCGCCCGTCGCTTCCTTGTGCAAAGCTTTTCGCGCGGTGGACGCCTGATCGGTCGCGCTGGCCAATTGGTCCGCCAGAATGATCAGCACGATAGAGGGCGGAATGATCTGCCCCAAGGTGCCCGACGCGGCAATGGTCCCGGTCGCAAGCGACGGCGAGTAATTATTGCGCAGCATCGCAGGCAAGGAAATCAGACCCATGGCCACAACAGTCGCCCCTACGATCCCGGTTGTTGCGGCCAGCAATGCACCCACAAAGACCACCGAAATGCCAAGACCGCCGGGGACAGGACCAAAGAGCTGCGCCATGGTGACCAGCAGGTCTTCGGCGATTTTGGAGCGTTGCAGCATGATGCCCATAAAGATGAACAACGGAATCGCAATCAGCGTATCCCTCTCGACCTCCCAATAGACCCCTCGAAGGTTGGTCACCCCCGCCGACAGCCATTGCGATGGCCCGCCGGAGTGAAAGAATGCATCGGTTCCGCCGCCAAACAAGGCACCCGAGGCGGCCGCCAGACCGATGGTCAGGATCGCAGCGCCCGGCAAGGCAAAAGCCACCGGGTAGCCCGATCCCAATGCGGTCGCCATGATCAGAACGAGGATTGCAAGAAAAAATAGTTCCATGATTCTGCCCCTAGTGCCCGACCGGCGTCGCCTGACGGCGGCCCGGTTCATCCCGGTAATCCGCCACGGCCTCAAAGAAATAACTGACAAACTGGATCAGCATGGTGGCGGCGAAAATTCCAAGGAATGCAGCCATCTGATATTTGACGAACATCCCCACCCCGCCGGTCTGCGTGATCTCAAAGTTCATCACCGGCGCGTTGATGATGGATTGTTTGCCGTTCAGCCCGATCCAGATGATCACGCCCGCGGTCGTCATGCCGAGAAAAATGGTGCCCGTTGCGTTCAAAAAGCCCGCGGTTTTACTGGTAAACCCGGCGTAAAGCACATCAACCCGCACATGGCCGTCATCGAACAAAGTGTAGGCCGAGGCAAAGAGGAACAATGCGGCATACCAGTAGCGCACCAGATCGCCCATCAGTGCTTGTTCGTAAGAAAAGACGAACCTCGATATGACGATCAGCAATTCAGCGGCGACAATCATCAGCGCCAGCCAGATAAACCCGACGGTTCGGGTGATCAGAGCAAGTAGAAAACCAAGGATAATCAGCGGGATATGCACATATGTCCCAACGAATTTGGACAGGCCCAGCGATCTTACGAGGTCTTCGGAAAAGAAAAGGTCGAGAAACTTCTCGACCCGCATCACGGCAATGGTTGAATCGACGATCCCGACGATCAGGACAACCCAGAAGCAGGCACGGATGATGTAAAGGTTAAAGCGGTGAATGCGCATCGCGTCCCATCGCAAGGCGGTGTCGCGACTTCGCATCACATAGGCAACCACAAGGCCAATTGCGCCAAGATAAACCGCGATGCCCAACATTGCAGGGGCACCTCCGCCCGAAAAAGCAGTCCCGGCCGGGGCCAGCCCAAAGCCGACGGTTAAAACGTTGTTAATCAGATAGGCTGCGAGTAACGCCAGGATTCCCCAGCCGAAAATTCGTGTTTTCAGCGCCTCGGCGCCGTAGCGCGATAGCTCTGTGGCTGTGCCTGCCTCAGACATGCTTCCCCCAATTCATGTGACGAGATTTACCACAATTCGGATCGCGGCGGCGTTGCGCTGCTGTCCGGTCTTGCCCCCAAATCGCGTATCAACAGGAAAAGAGCGGGGCAAAACTGCCCCGCCCAATCTTCGTTTTGACCGACTTAAACCAGCCCGAGAACCCGGTTCCGCTGGTTGATGAACGTGCCCTCGAAGTTGGCAAGCATCGTACCATAGGAGCGCAGGGCTGCCTGGAACTGATCGTCGATTTTGGTTGCAAGGTCGGAGTGCGCGCGGACGTCCGCAAAGACCTCTGCGGAGGCTTCGCCAAATGCATCCCACGTATCGTCGTTAAACGCACGAACCTGAACGCCGTGGTCGTTGACCAGTTTGCCAAGGAATTCGCCGTTTTTCGCGATATTCTCTTCGTGGGACGCTGCATGCTCTTCCATACAAGCGGCTTCGATGACGGCTTTTTCCCAATCGGAAAGACCTTCGAACCACGACTTGTTCATGCCGAACGCAAGACCACCACCTGGCTCGTGCATACCGCCGGTATAGTAGAACTTGGCAGCCTCGTAGAACTTCATGAAGTAGTCGTTGTACGGACCAACCCACTCGGTTGCTTCAATGGCGCCGGAAACAAGGTTTTCGTAGATCTGGCCACCTGGCAGCGACACGGTGGACGCGCCCAGTTTGGACAGAACCTGACCACCAAGGCCCGGAATACGCATTTTCAGACCTTTGAAGTCGTCCGGGCCGTTGATTTCCTTGTTGAACCAGCCACCGGCCTGTGTACCTGTGGAACCACAAGCAAAGGCTTTCAGGCCAAATTCGCCGGACAACTCGTCCCAAAGCGCTTGTCCACCACCGAACTTGATCCAAGCATTCCACTCTGGTGTGCTCATTCCAAAGGGAACGGAGGTGAAATAGCTAAAGCCAGGGTGCTTACCGCCCCAGTAATAGTCAGCAGCGATATAGGCCTGGCTGTTGCCGGATGCGACTTCGTCAAACGAATCAAACGCACCAACACGCTCGCCGGCGGCGAAATATTCAACGTTCAGCGCGCCATCGGAAAGCTGAGCGATCCGCGCGGCAAGACGCTGGGCCGAAATCCCCAGACCCGGGAAGTCCCGCGGCCAGGTCGACACGATTGTCATGTTTTTTGCATGGCTGGCAGCGATTGCCGGTGTGGCAAGGGCAGCAGTCCCGACGCCCGCAAGCGCGGCGCCTCTTAGAAACTTACGACGTTCCATGTGTAATGAGTCCTCCATGTTTCTCATCTTTTTCTTTGGCGACCCGCCTGACTTAACTCCCGAGGCGTTTGGCCGCTTTGCGCATCATGCCTTAGCGTCACCGCAATACGCAACAGGTTTCGAAAGGTTGATTTTGGCACCATATTTGCAGGCGATCACCCCTTTGACCCGGTTAAGTGCCCTTGCTTAGAGCCGATATTCGTAGATTGGTCAAGAAATCTTACCAATTCAGGGATTTTTTCGCATCCGATCTGCCCCATGCTGCTGGAAAGCTCGGTTTTGAGGATGTGAATCACATGCGCAGCACCCGCCGGGCCCAAAGCAGCGATTCCCCAGATAAAGGCCCGCCCCAGAAAGACAAAATCCGCGCCAAGCGCCAGCATCCGGGCGATATCCAAACCGGTCCGTGGGCCACTATCAACCATGAGCGGGACCGCTTTGCCGATTGCCGCCCGGACTTCGGGCAAGACCTCAACACTGGCCCGCGCCGCATCCAACTGCCGCCCGCCGTGGTTGGAAACCCATATCCCATCGGCACCAACCGACAAGGCGCGTTCAGCATCCCGACCGCTCATCACGCCTTTGACGATCAACGGACCGGGCCATTGCGACCGTATCTCTGCCAGCATGGAAAGCGTGACGTGACCTTCCATGCGATCAAGCAAAAACCGCGCGGCGTCGGCTGTGGAGAGGCCACTTGGGACATAGGGCAGAAGATTGCGAAACCTCGGCACGCCTTCACGTAGAGTTGCAAGCGCCCAAGCCGGGTGAGAGATCACATCAAAGCAGGTTCCGGCGTTCAGTCGCGGCGGCACCGACAAGCCCACGCGCAAATCCCGGTCCCGCCTGGTTTCGGTTGGTATATCGACCGTAACGATCAGCTCGCGAAAGCCAGCCTTTTGAATGTCCGACAGCATCAGGCTTTGCATGTCGGGATCGTTGACGGGGTAATATTGATACCAGGTGTTTTCCGGTGCGATTTCGGCAAGTTCGGCCATTCTGGTCGTGGCAAAACTGGATATTCCCATGGGAATATTGCTCTTTTTCGCCGCTGCCGCTGCGATTTTTGCCGCCCCCGGCCAGATAAGATCGCTCAGGCCAAAGGGCGTGATCCCAAAGGGAAGATCATAGCGGCGACCAAACATGCTGACACCCAACTGCGGTCGGTTCATCGTGCGGTGCGGCAAATATTCAGGTCGGAACGTGATCGCATCCAAGGCCTGCCGGTTGCGCATCAAACCAACTTCACGCCCAATCCCGGCGCGGACATATTCCGAGGCAAAACGTGGTATCCGCCGAAGGGCGCGGCGTTCCAGATCAGCAACAGACGGGTATTTCTGATCCAGTTTCGTCATTCACGCCGCCCGGTAGCGCGACACAAAACGCCGAAGGATTTTTTCCGGCTCCTGGACGTCTGCCGCCTGGCAGATCCCGATCAGCCGATCCGCGTCTTCTGGCGGAAAATAACCGCGGTTGCGATAAATGTTGATCCGGGTTTCGAACCCGGCACCATCCGCTTCGGGGTGAAATTGGGTTGCGTAGACATTACGCCCAAAGCGGATCATCTGAAACGGACAGGCCTCCGACGAAATCAGATGCACGCAGCCTTCCGGCAAATCCTGCACCGCTTCCTTGTGGCCGACAAAAGCGTCAAAATCCATTGGCAATCCAGTCAGGAGCGGATCATCCGCCCCGGCCTCGGTCAGATGACAGCGGCTGGGCCCAACTGGCTCGGAAAACTGCCGCTTGGAAACCTCGGCACCCAGATGATGCGCCAGAATGCCAATGCCATAACAACACCCCATGAATGGAATATCCTGCGCGGTGATTTGCGGCATCAGGGAAAGGATCGCCGTTTCGATCTGTTTTTCGCCGGGGGGTTTGGTGTCCTCGGGATCGCTCACACAACCCGGGCCGCCACCCACGATCACCCCGGCATAATGCGCAAGATCGAGGGTTTCAGGCAGAGCCTGTTGATCAAGGCGAATGCGGTGAACTTCGCCCGGATCAAGCGCCCCTTTTTCCAAAAACGCGTCGAATTCACCATCCGCCGCTTCGGTTTCAGGGCGCAGTTGCAGGACCAGAAAGGGTTTGGTGGACGTCACAACTACACAATTCGCACAGATTTCAGGCCATCGGCCTCGACCACGGAACAGCAGATGCTCTTTAAGGTACGCGCCTCGCCGTAGGGCCAGGGTTGGCCACGGTGCAGGGTTGCGCGTTCATCCCAGATCAGCACATCGCCAACAGACCAGTCGTGGGAATAGACAAACTCCGGCTGGGTGCAAAATTCGATCGCCCGATCCAGCAATTCGGTGCTTTCCTCCAGTCCCAGTCCCTCGATCGCAAAGGCATGGCTGGCGATATATAGTGCCTCTTGCCCGGTGACCGGATTGGGCCAGATTGCCCGCCATGGGCGATCCGGCCATTTGTTCATTTCGGGCAAGGCCCCAAGCTCGCCGGAAATCTTGCGCCGTGAATTGGACAGGCGGTGCCAGATGATTGCGTTTTCGAACTTTGCCTTCAAATCCTGTGGCATCTTTGCCCAGGCCGCGCGGGTCGAAGCGATCTCGGTCTGGCCACCGGTTTGCGGCACGACCTTGGCGGTCAGAATATTAACCAATGCAGGGATCGGCAAAAATGTGCTGTCGGTGTGCCACAGCATGTTGGCTTGCAGGTTTTTCAGATGCAGGCTTTCGGCATCAGCTACCCCGCCTTCGGTCTCATTCGAAACTGCTGAAACCGCGAAAGCGACATCCTTGCCTGCCGACATCGCTTCGCGGTTTTCCAATGGGCCAAATAGTTCTGCCAGCCGTTTATGGGCGGCGTCATCGAGGTTCTGATTGCGAAAGAGCAATAGAGAATCCGTCTCAAATGCATGGCGAATTTCGGGATAAAGGGTGTCTTGCGACACTTCTGAAAGGTCAACATCGCGCACCTCCAGGCCAAATCCATCGCATAGTCTTTCGGTTTGCATATTCCCCCCGAAGCCGTTGATTCAAGGATTGATCTGAAACCGAAAAGCGATGGATGTCACGCGGAATTTAGTCCCTTTCGCCTATTGAAGCAGCCCTTGCGGGGCCAAAGGGTCGTACAACGTGTAGCGGGCGCGCCCCCGGCGCTTGGAGGCATAAAGGGCGGCGTCCGCATCACTTGCCATCTGCTTGCGATCCGGAGCGCCGTAATATTGCGAACCGGTGATCCCGATGGAGGCACTGACCCGGCATTTCGCACCTTCAAAGGGGATAGGCTTCTCCAGCCGTGCGATAATCCGATCCGCAATGGTGCGCAGAACGCCCAAGTCAGTGCAGTCGGTGATCACCAGAACAAACTCGTCCCCGCCGACGCGTGCCACGATGTCCTCGCTGCGGGTTTCCTCAAGCAGGATCCTTGCGGCCTGTTGCAGGACAAAATCACCGGCAGCGTGGCCAAAGGTGTCGTTCACTTCCTTAAAGAAATCGAGGTCCAGATGCATCAAGCCAAAAGCCCTATCGCCGGGATTTTCGGTAAGGCGAGGCAACAGATAATCCAGCGCACGTCGGTTTTTCAGCCCGGTCAGCGTGTCGGTGTAGGCCTTTTCTTCGGCGGCGATCTTGGCCCCCTGCAAGCGGTTGTTCAACTTTTTGCTTTCGTTCAGAACGGCGGCCTGTGCTTCCATCAGGTAGAGCATCTCGACCGTCGGATCACTCGGCGCAAAATCCTTGCGCGTAAGATTGAAACTGCGTACCGCATCTGCAACCGAAATACCCAAAGACAGGTTCAGAAGAACGCCCTGCCCCGCCGGTAGCGCGACTACCAGACCTTTAAGCGGTGTGCGCGGTGCGGCGCGGAAAACCACCTGAACCGGCTCGCCGCTGGCTGCGGCCAAATCCGCGATGGACTGGATCGTCCTTGGGCGGCGAAATTCCAGTATTTCCGTCAGCCTTTGACCGAGGATGGCTTGTTCCGGGCGCAGCTTCAAAAGGCTTGGACCAGCGCGCAACACATGCCCTGTCGGCCCTGCCCAAAGGTGAAGCGGCATCAGTTGATCAAGGGCGGTTTTGCCAAGTTTCACCCCGGCGCGTCGCACTTTGCGATCTGTATCGCCCAGATGTTTCAACGGGTTCTTCACGAGGCGACCCCCAGTTCAAACCGCTTCGCATCGGCAAAATCGCCATCCAGCAAAGCAATGGAAATGGTGTCAAAGTCGCCAAACTCATCCAGGCCCGGCAGGTGATCCAAAACCACCAAAGCCCCATATTCATCAGCCATCGCTCGCAGCATCCCAAGGACAAGCGCCCCATATCCCGGAGTCGGCCAGCGATAATATAGCGAAAAATTCTGCGCCCCATGATCGCGCAGCTCAAGCTGTGGCGTGTCGAGATCGGGCAACGCCAGTTTCGCACGGTCATTCATGTCATCAAGCGAATGCAGGAACTCCTCAAAAGTGTCGCCGCCAAACCGCAACAATCGCCGTAGCGCTGCATTGGAAGGATGCGACACCAGATGTGTGCCCACGTCCTCCAGAAATTCGCGCCGCTCCTTGTATAGTTCGATCAACGCGGCATTGATCACCGCTTCGGCCTCGGCAAGATCATAGGTCAGAAGCGCCTCAAAATCATCGTGACCGACGTCCGACATGGCGCAAATTTTGGTCCAGACTTCTGACCCATAGGCAATTTCTACAAATATTTGGATCGAGCGTATTAAAAGTCCATGCACCACAAATCCCCAGCGCCAATGCAGGCAATGAATTAGCGCTCAGAGATTAACAGGTGCCAAACGTCGCCTTAACGCCGTGGCAATATTTGCACACCATTTATCTCGATTGCGTTGAGTTTTACTGGTGAAATCGAAACCCCGCCGTCCAGAATTGCCTTGATCAGCACAGCAGCATCCTGATCCAAGGAGGCCCGACCAATCATAATGGGTTCGCCACCTTGAGAGAAAGACGCCGCCGTCCGATGGGGAACCATCGTAAAATTTTCAGCCCGCGCCTGGCCGCTTTTTCGAATAAAGAAAACAACGGTGTCGTTGATGTCGCTTGCATCAAGACGAAGGACAACGGCAACGCAGCCGGGGTAATCCGGCGCGATTTGTGTTTCACATGCTTCTTGCAACTGACGAAGGCGATAGTCCGGCAAAAACGTCAGAACCCCTTCGGGTAGCTCAGCACCTTCAGGCTGAACGGGCAAAACCTCCCTGAGATTCGCAGCCTTTTCAACTTTGGACGTTTTGCGCTTTTCGCGCGCAAATTCACCTTCGGATTGGCCTTCGTCAAACTTTGCAAGCGCTGTCTTCAACGCCTCGGCATCAGGCGGGTTTTCCGCATTGCGCAAACGCTCCAGCGCCGCAAGACCCGCGCTCCCCCAGTCATCCCCAAGCTTGTATAAATCCAGATCGCCAAGCGTGATCTTCCCGCTCAGATACCGCGCGACATGGTTGTTCGCCGAGATCTTTTCCGCGTTCAGAACAGGGGTTAACCAAAGAACCCCAAGGCCGATAATCAGAAGCGCGATATAAGTGTTTGCCGTGCGAATATGGCCCCGCCACCCGGCTCCAAGCAGCACGGCAATCGCGTAACAAAGCCCATAGGAAAGCATCACAAGTGCTGCCAATGCGCCGAGCAGCCGTGGCGGAGTCCAGCCGTATTGCGCCACCCGCACCCAGATCGCATAGACCGCGATACCAACGATTACAGGCAATAGCAGTGATAAACCACGGGCCGCCAGAACCATGACCTTGGAACTTGCCGCATCCTCGTCGCGCCCCTCGACCGCAGCTGTGATCAAGGTCGCCCCACCGGCAGCCATACCCAGCATCGTGGCCGCTGCGGAAATGCTGGCAAAGACTTTTGCCAGGCCCTGAAACGGCACAAGTACAACAAAGACCGCGACGACGATTGCGACCAGAGGCAACAACAACCGCAGCAACAACAACGCCAGTCGACGCATGGTGGAGACAACTGTTTTCACCTCGTCCAGCACCGCAAGTGCAAGACCAAGGACAACGCCCGTCAAGATCATCCAGACAATCCTGATCGCGATAAGATCACCGATAAGGCCCACACCGACAAGCGACAGCAGCGCGTCGCTTAGAAAGAGCACCAGCCAGAACAAACCGGTGAAAGCCCATGCCGTCAGAGAACGCACAAAAATCGACCAGGCATGATCAAAAAGCGCATCATAATCCCGCCATCCCTTGGGCGCGATTTCAGCGGCAATGGCAAAGGGGATCGACAGGCTCACGACCAGCGAAAATGCGACAAGCGGATGAAACGCGTCCATTGCCGCGTTGAAATCAAGGAACCGCCAACTGCTCCAGAACAACAGAAAACCGGAAATCAGACCAAAGGCGACGGCATAAACTGCGGCACGTTTTAACCGTAGCGGCCCGACCGAGACCAACAGCGTCGCCGAAATGCTTAAAGCAATGGCGACAAACAGCATAAGCCAACGGGCGTCGCTAATCAGTGGCGGCAGAACCTCGAACAAAGCCCACAGGAACGCCGCACAGGCCCCGCCGACCAGCGGCAGCACCATTCTTAGACTGGCAGTCTGGATCATCTTGCGCCTCGCGGTGGTGGGTTTTCACAAAGCATCGCGAAAAGAACCAGCCGCGTCAAATCCTCTAGAAATCCGTCGGCGCCCCGCCCTCGGATTTCCGCCGATCGACATAGGCCCGCAACTCCTCGGCAATCGCCTCGTCCATCGGGGGCGGCGTAAATTCGTTGAGGATGTCTTTGTAAATCTTATGCGCCCGCTCTGCTGTCCATGTCGCCCCGTTTAACTCCCAAGCCTCATAGTTGCTCCAATCGGAGGCAAAAGGAGAATAAAACGCGGTTTCGTAGCGGTCTTGCGTGTGCTGCACGCCAAAGAAATGCCCTTGGGGGCCGACCTCTTTGATGGCGTCAAAGGCGATGTCCTCGGGCGTGGTGGCAACAACCGCAGGCTCCATATAACGCTGGATCATCTGCAGGACTTCGCAATCCATGATGAATTTTTCCGGGCTTGCGATCAGACCACCTTCCAGCCAACCCGCGGAATGGTATATGAAGTTCGCCCGGCTCTGAACGGCGGACCAGAGCGAATTGGACGTCTCCCACATCGCCTGCCCATCCGGCACATTGGCGGCACAGACGCCAGAAGCGCGCATCGGCAACTTGTAAAACCGCGCCATTTGCCCGGTCATTTGGGTTGCCCGCATATATTCCGGTGTCCCGAAAGCCGGGGCCCCGGTTTTCATGTCGACATTGGAGGTGAACGTGCCAATCGCCACAGGTGCGCCGGGGTTCACGACCTGCAAAAGCACAATCGCCGCCAGCCCTTCGGCAATCGACAGCGTCACAGCCCCCGACATGGTGACAGGCGCCATCGCCCCCGCCAGTGTAAACGGCGTGACCACAACCGGCTGGCCGCGCCGCGCGTGGATCATGGCTCCTTCCAGCATCGGAAAGTCGTGCTTTAGCGGACTGACCGAGTTGATGTTGGTATACATATGCGGCTTGGCGTCAAACTCCTCGCGGGTCATGCCACCTGCGATTTGCACCATATCCATCACATCCTCGACCCGTTCACGACCCAGCGAATAGGCATGAACAACTTTGTCGGTCAAAAACAACTTTTCCGACACACAATCGAGGTGACGCACCGAGGCGTGGACATCAATCGGCTCGACCGGATAGCCGCCCGCAAAATGGATGCAGTTGAAATACTGCGTGAGCTTCATGAGGTTGGTAAACCCCTCCCAATTGCCCGAGATTTTGCCCGTGGTGATGTCCATGTAATTCGGCGGCGACGAGACATTGCCGAACAGAATGTGGTTACCTCCAACCGGGATCGCGCGGTCCTTGTTTCTGGGCGTAATCGTGAATTGTTCGGGCGCATGGGCCAGCATTTCCATCACGAAATCACGGCCCATTTTGACGTTTTCGCCCTCAACCTTGCAGCCCGCATTCTTGAGGATCTTACAGGCGTCCGGGTTCAGGAACTCGATCCCGATTTCTTCCAGGATACGCATGGCGCCATTGTGAATGGCCTGAACGCCGTCTTCGTCCAATGGCTCGGTCGGGCGGTCGGTGTTGACCGGGATGCGCCAGGGCATCTGCTCGATCGCATGGGTCGAATCCCGGCGCGCATTGCCTGCGCGTCCCCCGCTTCTTGTTCGTTTGGCCACGTCTGTCTCCTGTTCGCTTGCGCCTCAGGCAATCCCGACTTCGCGTCCCATTCTAAACCGAAAACGACATGACGCGTCGGAAACGGGGGAATCTTTGCCTCCCTGAAATCAGCGATCCAGCCAGTCCGGGATTGCGCCGATGTCCGGCAGAACAACATCGGCAAATGGGGCCAACTCCTCTGCTTCCGCCATGCCGGTCAAAACCGCAATCGTGGTCATCCCCGCCGCACGGCCCGACATCAGATCATGGGTCGAATCGCCGACCATCGCGACCTCGGCCGGGTCCAGCCCGGTGGATTTGCAAAACCCGTGCTGCATGCCGGGCGCGGGTTTGGCCCCAAAACCGCTGTCGAACCCGGCAACAAAATCAAACAGCTCCAGAATATTGACCGAAGAAAGATGCGCCAACGCCGGTGCCTCCGCGTCATTGGTTGCGACACCAATTGCAAGCCCATCGGCCTTGAAAGCCTGCAACAAGGGGATCAGCGGCACGGTCTCGATCTGCGGCACCTTGGCGGCAATTGCATTTACCTTGTCGAACATCTCAGCGGTGGAAAAATCCGGGAAGACCGCAACCAGTGCCGAAGCAACCTCGTCCGGGGTTCCGGCGATGATCACGCTGCTTTTGGAAAACTGACCGGAGGCGAAATCGTAACCAAGTGGGTGCGCGAATTCAGCCGCGCGGCCCGGATCGCCCTTTGCCAGATCAAGAAAGAACCGACGGGCCCATTCCCCCCAGGTTTGCTTGAAATCAAACAAGGTTCCGTCCTTGTCAAACAGCAGCCCGCGAATTTTGGTCATTTTGCCCCCTTGCTCAATCGGGGCGACCCTAAACCAGCGCCTGGCAGCCGCAAGTCCTCAAATGTAATTGACAGCGACAATCGTTGCGAATAGGTATCCACCCCATGAGTGACACCCATGACTTTCGTGCCTCCATCGGCTTTCAGGCTGCCCAGATTGCGCGGGTATCCGAGCGGCGGTTTGAGCAAAAACTGACACCTCTTGGCCTGACCAGAGTTTTATGGTCGGTTCTGCTGGCGGCGGGTCAGGAAGGGCTGGAACAACCCTCGCAAATCGCTTTGTTTGCCGGCATTGATCGCACCGCAACTTCACGAGCGTTGCGCCGACTTGAGGCGACAGGCATGGTCACCCGCCAAGGCATGGAGGACGACAAGCGGCACCGTAAGGTCGTCCTGACCGACAAAGGCCGCGAGCAGCTTGCCATCGCAAACCGCGCGGCGGATGAAAACGCCAAGTATTTCGCCTCCAAACTTAGCTGGTATGAGGCGAATATCCTTGGCGACATTTTGCAAAAACTGACGAAGCCCGAAAACGGCTGACATTGCTTCCAATCCCACCTTTATCGAGACGCCTCAGGTCCAGTTGATTATTTCCGCGCCCGGAAGCACCTGACGGGCAATTCCGACCTTTTCGGGTGCCAGGCTTGCGAAATCGGCAAAGGCGTAGACCAGATCGTCGCTGCTGAGGACAAAATCCAGCACGGCTGCCAAAAACTGCGGATCCCCGGCCATTTCTGCAAGATCGGACATATCAGCACCGGCTTGACCTAGAAAGGCGAGCACAAGTTCATCGTCAGCCGACAGCCAACTAAAGGCTTGCACCGCGATTTGTTCTGCTGCCGCACCATTCATGGAATTTCCCTTAGGTTATGTCGTGTTTTAGCGAGGCTGTTCAATCTTTGTTAACGCCTTGGCGAAAAGATGCCAGCCAATGTTAGTGTCGGTGGGTTGAAGGTGTGTAAATGTCCGGACGCATTTTGATTGTCGACGATGTTGCTACCAACCGCCTGATCCTTTCCGCCAAGCTGACCAAAGCCTATTTTGACGTGGTTTTTGCCGAAAACCGCCGCGAGGCGCTGACAAAAATTCATCGTCAAAACCCCGATCTGGTGCTGCTCAACAACCGCAGATCAGGGGCTGACGGTCTGGAAACCTGCAAAAGGATCAGGAAAGACGCTCAACTCGCGAACATCCCCATCATCATGATCGCGTCGCATTTTTCGCGTGATGACCGGCTTGCGGCGCTGCGGGCCGGGGCTGATGATTTCTTTGCCCGTCCCGAAAACGACCGGGTCTTGCTGGCGCGGGTGCGCAATCTGATGCGCAGCAAACGTGTCCTGGATGATCTGGCTTTGCGTGGACAGGCGCTTGACGACCTTGGGTTTGAAATGCGGACGCAAGCGGGTTCATCTTTGCGTGGCAACAGGCCACGCATTACCTGCCACGGCGCCCAATCGCAGGAACGCCAGCAAGTCGTTGGCGACCCGAATTTGCAACAGCGCTACACTTTTGCCGATGATACCGCCACAACAACCGCAGATCTGTTCCTGATCGTGGCCGACCCGATTGAAAGAAGCCACAACAAACGCATTGCCAGAATCCGCGCAGAGCTACAAACCCGCAATGTGCCAATCATCCTGCTATTGGCGCAATGCAATGACAGGATGATCGCCGAGGCGCTGGACCTCGGGGCCAATGACGCTTTGGTCTTGCCGGTCAATCCCGCCGAACTGGCGTTGCGTATAGATCACTGGCTGGCCCGGAAATCCCGCGAGGACATGCTGCGCGAACAACTGCAAACCAGTCTGAGCGAGGCGGCGCTGGATCCACTGACCGGCCTGCACAACCGTCGCTACTTTGAACGGCATTTCGCCCGTGCAATCCGCAACGCCGATCAATCGGGCAAGGGTTTTGCCCTTTTGATGATTGACATCGACAATTTCAAGCGCGTGAACGATGCCTTCGGCCATGCAACAGGTGACGCAATTTTGCGGCAGCTTGCTGAAAGGCTGAACGCAAACCTGCGGGGCGTCGATCTGATTGCCCGCATCGGCGGTGAGGAATTTTTGGTGGCAATGCCTGCAACCACAAGATCGGAGGCGATGATTGCGGCTGAACGGCTGCGCCACTTGATCGCCGACATGCCGTTTTCCACTGTTCACCCGGAGCAATCGCTGCGGATTACCGCCTCGATCGGTCTGGTTTGCGACAAGGAGTTGCGCGCACCGCTGACCCGGCTGACCGATGCTGCGGATCGCGCGATGTATCGCTCCAAAAGCGAGGGACGCAATATGGTGACCCTGTCTAGTTTCGCCGCTTGAACCTGCCGCCGTGCCGCGGTTTGCGCAACTCGGCTGCAAAGGCTTTACGCGCAGTCAGATCCATTTCGCTTATACGTGCGACCAACAGGGCTTGGCCCAGCGCGAAGTTCTCCTCCAACCGCGCAGATTGTGCTGCCAGCACCGCGGCGAATTCTGCCGCCACAAAGGGCTCGGCCTCCAGCTTGTCGGCAAGATCCTGCAAATGCTTACCCAATAACGGACCACCAGGCGGCCCCGATCCGGCGCGCCGATCTGCCAGGTCGCGTCGTAACGCATCACGCTGATCACCACTCATAGCGGTCCAATAGGGGCGTAATCCCAGTGCATAGATGGCCCTGTCTGAATGGCGCGCAGATGGCCCGCCTTTCAGCATGGCACCACCAACCAAACCGACAATGGCAAGGTTGATCCCCAAGGAGACCACCAGCAGGATTTTCAATCCCCGGCCGGTCTTTTTGAGGCTTTGCTTTGGTTCCTGCATGACTATCCCTCCTCCCATATTCCATCGAGTGAAAACGGATCGCTTTCCGCAAACCCCGTCAATGTCAGCCCATAGTTACTGCCAAAAGCCAGCAACTGTTCGGGCGGGTTCCAGCCAATGCCAAACCCGACCACCAGAAATGCGCCAAGCACCGCTGCCGTTTGCCAACCCCCGATGCGATGCGCAAAAACCGGCTGCCACCAACGGGACTTCGCCAACTCCTGCCGCGGGTGCGCCGCAGCTGCGGGCTGAAACGCATAGGCGTCGGCAAGCACTGCGGAGGCCAGTTCACTGGACACCGATGGCGGTGTTGATTTTGCCGCCTCGAAAAATCCATCCAAATCGAGCGCTTCTGTGTCTTGCTTGCTCATCTTGTCTTTCATTCTTCGAACCCCAATTCAGCTTTCTGCAATCGCAGAATTTCGCTTAATCTTCGTTTGCCCCGCGCGATCAGGCTTTCGACCGCTTCCACTGAAAGCTCCATTGCCTCGGCGATCTGTGGATTTGCACAGTCTTCCAGATGCCGCAGAATGACCGCCTGTCGCTGTCGATCCGGCAATGCCAACAAGGCGTTGTTTAAAGCATCGGTGCGCGATTTGACCATCAGATTTGCCTCCACCGAAGGGCCTTCATCCAGCGGTTCGGCCACCGTGTCCAGCGCGATATTTGGCCGTTTGCGCAGTCGATCAAGGCAAAGGTTGCTTGTTACGCGGTAAAGCCAGGTTGATATTTTCGCCTCGCCCGTGCGCCATTCCGGTGCGATTTTCCACAAGCGCAGCAATGCCTCCTGCGCCACATCTTCGGCCTCGGCCGGATCGCCCAGCATTCGCGCGGCCAAACGGTATGCCAAAGGTGTCAGACGCGTGCTAAGCGCCGCCGCGGCCGCACGATCCCCGCTGGCATAAAGCGCCAGCAAAGCCTCGTCGCTGAGATCACCAAGGGCATCAAAAGGCATATTCATTATCCCGGTTTGCTAACACCTTTCGGGCTTTGTCGCCATTTCATTGGCCCGCCGAAATCGCCAAAGGCAATCGGCGGACCAATTGGGCAGATTATTCGTCCTTCTGACCCCAATGATTGCGGCGCTTCATGCGTTTGTCCTTCATCCCCGCGACTTCGTCCTTGGAGATTGCCCCATCGCCGTCGGCATCCAGGCGGTCAAACATACGGGCATGGCGATCTTCGCTTGGCCGCATTTCATCCATGCTAAGGAACCCGTCGCCATTAGCGTCGCGACGTTCAAACATCCTTGCAACACGTTCGGAACTGCGGATCTTGGCGTGTTCGATCATCGCCGCGACCATTTCTTCTTGCGACATGAGGCCATCACCATCGGTATCTCCGGCCGCAAAACGGGCGTTCCCGGCTGTGGACATTTCTTCGGGTGTGATCTTGCCGTCACCGTTGGCGTCGATCTGCTCGAAGTCAAAGCCCTGGCGCGGTCCACCGCGATGGTCTTTGCCTCCCGCAGCCAAAACCGGGCCAATCGAAACCAGACCGATCGCGCCAACAAGCGACGCGGCTACAATTGCGGATAAGGTGGTCGTTTTCATCTTCTGCTCCTGTTCAATTCAGAGGCTGCATTTTGCGGCCTTATGATCTTCAAACGCAGCAAGCGGGAGTTTCCGTCGCAGAAATTTGCAATAATTTGCGACAAGCGGACGCAGGGCAGCGTGTCCCGGTGCGAAATGATCAAAGGCGCCCTATCTGTTGCGCCATGAACAAGACATCCGATTCCGAGCGGCCCCTCAAGCCTGCGATCCTGCGTGGACTGCGCCTGAAATGCCCGTCCTGTGGCAGTGGTCCGCTGATGAAATCCTATCTCAAGACGCGCGACACCTGCGCTGTTTGCCGAACCGAGCTGCATCACCACCGCGCGGATGATGGTCCCGCCTATCTGACAATCCTGGTTGCCGGTCATCTGCTGGCCCCTTTGATCATGTTTGTTTATTCAACCTTCCGCCCTGACCCGCTGACCATGGCGGTTCTGCTATGTATCGGCTTTACAGCACTTGCGCTTTTTCTGTTGCCACGATTCAAGGGCTTGTTCGTTGGCATCCAATGGGCCAAACGGATGCATGGCTTTGCCGGGCCGCGCCCGATTATGCCGCGTAGTTGAACTTTACAGGCGGCAAGCGGCGCAATATCACCAAGGCTAATCCCGGCTGACAGAAAAGAGACTTCATGGACAAGACTGCCATCCGCCACGCCGCTACCGTCATTCTGTTGCGTGATGCCAAAACCAAGCCACGCATCCTGATGGGGCAGCGCGGCAAGTCGGCGGCTTTCATGCCAAACAAGTTTGTCTTTCCCGGGGGCGCTTTGGATCCCGTGGATAGCGATGTGGTTCTGGCCCATTCACTGTCCGAACTCTGCATGACGAGGCTCGCCAAGGAGACCGATCCGGCGCTTGTTACCCCCCTGATCCTTGCCGCCATCCGCGAGGTCTGGGAAGAAACCGGCCTGTTGCTGGGTGAGCCATCGGATACCGCACGCGCACAGGCGGATAAGGTGCCCCCGGATTGGTTTACCTTTTATGCGCAGGGTGTTGAACCCTCGGGCGAGGGCATGAAATTCGTCTTTCGCGCCGTAACCCCGCCGGGGCGTCCGCGCCGGTTTGATGCTCGTTTCTTTCTGGTCGATGCAGAGCAGATCATTGGCGATCTGGATGATTTCACCCATGCCACCGACGAGCTTAGCCATTTGCAGTGGATACCGCTAAGCGAAGCCCGCGAGTTCGATTTGCCTTTCATAACCGAAGTTGTGTTGGCGGAAATCGAAGCTGATCTTGAGAACCCGGACCGCAATGCCTCGATCCCGTTCTTTTACAACGAGGACGAGCGCTCGATGTTTTCGCGCCTTTAGGCACTTTCCAATAGGGCCAGTTTAGCGCTAGAATAAGTCCAGTTTAAAGATTGGGCGATGCCATGGCCATTGGTGCCGAAACCTTTTTCCTTGATCCTGCCTTTCAGGGCAGCCTGCAAAGCCAGATTCAGCAGATCGTTGCTTCGGCAATTCTGTCAGGGCGGTTTCGTCCCGGCGAAAAGATGCCTTCGTCGCGCAAACTGGCGGCGCATCTGGGGATTTCCCGGATCACTGTGACACTTGCTTATAACGAATTGGTTGCAGACGATTATCTGTCGTCGCGTCGCAAATCGGGGTTTTATGTCTCCCAAACGGCGCCGGTGTCGCGACTGCCGGAGCTTGATGAAAGCAAGGCAACCGATCAGGTCGACTGGTCCCGCGCAATTCGCCGCCAATTTACCGGCGGTCGGCTGGTGAACAAGCGGCTTGACTGGCGCAACTACCCCTACCCCTTCATTTACGGGCAGGCGGACCCCGATCTTTTCAACCAGTCCAGCTGGCGGCTTTGTGCACATCAGGCTTTGGGGCGCAAGGAATTCGACAGTCTGACCAGCGACTACGCCGAGGCTGACGATCCCGAATTGATTTCCTTTATCGCCCGCCACACCTTGCCACGCCGCGGAATATTGGCCAGCCCGGATCAGATTCTTGTAACGGTCGGCGCACAAAATGCCCTTTGGATCGCCGCGCAAATCCTGCTCGCCAAGGGGACGCGGGCGGTTTACGAGGATCCGGGCTATCCCGGTTTGCGTGACATTCTGCGCCAGTCCGGGGCCGAGGGAATTGCGGTGCCGGTGGACGCACAAGGTCTGCCGCCCGAGCGCATCCCGGAAAACATCGACGTTCTTTTTGCCACGCCGTCGCACCAATGCCCGACCACTGTCACGATGCCGATGGAACGAAGGCGCAAGATGCTGGCGCTGGCCGAAGAGCGGGATTTCCTGATCATCGAAGACGACTACGAATTCGAGATGTCGTTTTTGAAATCACCGGCACCCGCGCTGAAATCATTGGATAAGCATGGCCGGGTAATTTATGTCGGCTCTTTCTCGAAGTCACTCTTTCCCGGCCTGCGACTGGGCTATGTGGTCGCCTCGGAACCCTTCATCCGCGAGGCCCGTGCGCTGCGTCACGCAATTCTGCGCCACCCACCGGGTCATATTCAGCGCACGACCGCCTATTTTCTGGCGCGGGGTCATTATGATGCGATGGTCAAGCAGATGCGCGATGCGTTTTACGAGCGGCGACAGGTGATGACCAAGGCGCTGGAGGAAAACGGACTTAGGGTTGCAGGATCCGCCTCTTTCGGTGGCTCGTCTTTCTGGGTGCAATTGCCGGTTCATGTGGATACCGAACGTCTTGCCGAGCGGCTGGCAAAGCGTGGTGTTCTGATCGAGCCGGGCAATCCGTTTTTCGCGGATCCAACGCGGCATCGGAACTTTTGCCGCCTTGCCTATTCTTCGATTAACTCCACAAAGATCCCCGAAGGCATTGCCCGGATCGCTGCGGAGCTTGACTGAGCCGTGATCTGGACCTATGCGATCGGAAATCTGGCCCTAACGGCTTGGGGCGCTTCACGCCATAAGCTGCGCCAAAGGGGCTTTGTGCGGCCCTTCTTGTCATGCAAATCCAGTCTGGAGACTACCCCATGAAAATGACGACCGAAGAAGCCTTTGTAAAAGTGCTGCAAAAGCACGGGATCGAACATGCGTTCGGTATTATCGGTTCGGCCATGATGCCGATCTCCGACATTTTTCCAGCCGCCGGGATCACCTTCTGGGATTGTGCGCATGAGGGTTCTGCGGGCATGATGTCCGACGGCTACACGCGCGCCACCGGCAAAATGTCGATGATGATCGCGCAAAACGGCCCCGGCATTACCAACTTTGTAACGGCCGTCAAAACCGCCTACTGGAACCACACACCCTTGTTGCTGGTCACCCCACAGGCTGCCAACAAGACCATCGGTCAGGGCGGTTTTCAGGAAGTCGAGCAGATGAAACTGTTCGAAGACATGGTCGCCTACCAGGAAGAAGTCCGCGATCCTTCCCGCGTGGCGGAGGTTCTGACCCGGGTGATTTCGCAAGCCAAACGTCTGTCCGGCCCGGCGCAACTGAACATCCCGCGTGATTTCTGGACGCAAGTCGTCGACATCGAAATCCCCGAGCCAATCGAATTTGAATCCTCTCCCGGTGGCACCAACTCCGTCGCTGAGGCCGCTAAGTTACTGTCTGGCGCGAAAAACCCGGTTATCCTGAACGGTGCCGGCGTTGTTCTCGCCGAAGGCGGTATTGCGGCGTCGATAGCATTGGCCGAACGGCTTGATGCGCCCGTTTGTGTTGGCTACCAGCACAACGACGCCTTTCCGGGCAACCACCCGCTGTTCGCCGGTCCTTTGGGCTACAACGGCTCGAAAGCCGGGATGGAACTGATCTCCAAAGCCGACGTCGTTCTGGCCCTTGGCACACGTCTGAACCCGTTTTCGACCCTGCCGGGCTATGGCATTGATTACTGGCCAGCGGGTGCAAAAATCATCCAAGTCGACATCAACCCGGACCGCATCGGCCTGACCAAAAAGGTCAGTGTGGGTATCGTTGGGGATGCGGCGAAAGTCGCGACTGGCATTCTGGCAGGACTGGCAGATGATGCAGGTGACGCAGGCCGCGCAGATCGCAAAGCCACCATCGCGCAGACAAAATCCGCGTGGAAACAACAGCTTGCCTCCATGGACCACGAAGACGACGATCCCGGCACCACCTGGAACGAACGTGCACGATCCGCAAAACCCGACTGGATGTCGCCGCGTATGGCATGGCGCGCGATCCAATCCGCCCTGCCACGCGAAGCGATCATCTCGTCCGACATCGGCAACAACTGCGCCATCGGCAACGCCTACCCTGACTTTGACGAAGGGCGCAAATACCTGGCTCCCGGCTTGTTCGGCCCTTGCGGCTATGGCCTGCCCTCGATTGTTGGCGCAAAAATTGGACAGCCAAATGTCCCCGTGGTCGGCTTCTCCGGCGACGGTGCTTTCGGGATTGCCGTGAACGAACTGACCGCCATCGGTCGCGATGAATGGCCTGCTGTGACGCAAATCGTTTTCCGCAACTACCAGTGGGGCGCTGAAAAGCGGAACTCAACTCTCTGGTTCGACGACAATTTTGTCGGCACCGAGCTGGACACCAAAGTGTCCTATGCGGGCATCGCGCAGGCCTGCGGTCTGCAAGGCGTTCAGGTCAAAGGCATGGACGAGCTGACCGAGGCGCTTAACAAAGCGATCAAGGATCAGATGGAAAACAACAAAACCACCCTGATCGAGGTTATCCTGAACCAGGAACTCGGTGAGCCTTTCCGTCGCGACGCGATGAAAAAGCCGGTCCGGGTTGCCGGGATCGACGCCAAAGACATGGCCGCGGAATAAGCGCCCCTTGTCTGATTTGTGCGAAAAATTTGGGCTCGCGCCAGACGGCGCGGCCCATATCGTTTTAAGCGAAGGCACCGATCCGCGCGTAGCCGAGGCCGCCATCACGGCCACCAAATTGGGGATGGCCCAGATCACGCTGATTGGACCCCGCGCAGATGTGGCGGCAAATCTTGGTGGGGCAAGCGGGATCGCCATTGTAGACCCCGCCGACTGCCCGGACCTGCCAAGATATGCCGCCGCTTATGCCGAACGGCGCAAATCCAAAGGCCTGACGCTTGAGGCGGCCACTGCCGAGCTATCGCAACCGAATTTTCTTGCCGCAGCCATGGTTGCCGCCGGGGACGCGGATGGCACCATCGGCGGCGCGGTCTATGCGACGCCCGATATTATCCGCGCGGCATTGAAGGTCATTGGCACCGCCAAAGGCACCAAGCTGTTGTCGTCGTTTTTCCTGATGATCTTCGAAAACCGCCCTGACTTGCCGAATGACATCCTGTTGTTTTCGGACTCCGGTCTTGTGATTGATCCCAATGCCGAAGAGCTATCAGAAATCGCCATTGCCTCCGCAGGTTCCATGAGTACGCTGACCGGGACTACGCCGCAAATCGGCATGTTGTCCTTTTCCACCAAAGGCTCGGCTACCCATCCAAACGTGGACAAAGTGACCGAGGCCACGGCCTTGGTGAAAACCAAACGCCCTGATTTGGCGATTGAGGGCGAGTTGCAATTTGACGCCGCCATCGTGCCATCAGTTGCCGCTGCCAAAGCGCCGGGGTCGGACGTGGCGGGCCATGCCAACGTTCTGATCTTTCCCAATCTTGATGCCGGGAACATCGGCTACAAGATCGCCCAGCGTCTTGGCGGCGCCCGCGCGATTGGTCCGGTCCTGCAAGGCCTTGCCAAACCCGCAAATGATCTGTCGCGGGGTTGCACCGCAAGCGACATCGTGGACATGATTGCCGTAACCCTCGCCCAAGCCGAATCCCTAATATCCGGAGACAAGAGATGAACGCGCCCAAGCAACCGATGCTGGACACCTCGCCCAAAGTTTCCGACGAAATCCGCAAAACGACCTGTTACATGTGCGCTTGTCGTTGCGGAATTAACGTGCATTTACAAGGCGGTAAGGTCAAATACATCGAAGGCAACCGCGATCACCCGGTCAACAAAGGCGTGCTCTGCGCCAAGGGTTCTGCCGGGATCATGCAGCATTATGCGCCGTCGCGACTACGTGCGCCTTTGAAACGGGTGGGCGAGCGTGGCTCCGGTGAATTTGAAGAGATTTCCTGGGACGAAGCTTTTGACATCGCCGCAGACTGGCTGGCACCTTTGCGTGAAAACGCCCCAGAAAAGCTCGCGTTTTTCACCGGACGCGACCAGTCGCAAAGCTTTACCTCCTGGTGGGCGCAAGCGTTTGGCACGCCGAATTACGCGGCCCACGGCGGGTTTTGCTCGGTCAATATGGCGGCCGCTGGCATTTACACCATGGGCGGTGCGTTCTGGGAATTTGGTGCACCAGATTGGGACCGGACCAAGCTGTTCATGATCTTTGGCGTCGCCGAGGATCACGATTCCAACCCGATCAAAATCGGTCTAGGCAAGCTGAAAAAACGCGGGGCTAAAGTCATCGGCGTGAACCCTGTGCGTTCGGGCTACAACGCGGTGGCCGATGAATGGGTCGGGATTACGCCAGGCACGGACGGCTTGTTCATCCTGTCGCTGATCCACGAATTGCTCAAAGCCGGCCAGGTCGATCTTGGCTACCTCACCCGCTACACCAACGCGCCGTATTTGGTGAACGAGGACAAGGGCAGTCCTGATTTCGGCCTTTTCCTGCGTGATGATAACGGCAAACCTTTGGTGCTTGACCGCGCGACCGGCAAGCCGGTTGCGTTTGACGAAAAGGGCGTTGTCGCCGATCTGGCGGGGCATAACCGCTACGCGGGCGCGACGCATCGACCTGTTTTCCAACTGCTGGCCGAACGGTATCTGGACGAGGCCTATGCGCCCGAAGCCGTGACCGAACGCACCGGTGTTTCAGTCGAGCAAATCAAACGCATCGCCGCCGAGCTTGCGCATGTTGCCTTCAAGGAAGAGATCACGATCAACCAACCCTGGACCGATTGGAAGGGTGAGAAACACGACAAAATGACCGGTCGCCCGGTCTCTTTCCACGCGATGCGGGGAATTTCGGCCCATTCTAACGGCTTTCAAACTTGTCGCGCGTTGCATGTGTTGCAAATCCTGCTCGGCAGCGTCGAGGTGCCCGGCGGGTTCCGCTTTAAACCGCCCTATCCAAAACCGGTGGAGGCCCACCCAAAGCCCCATGCAGGGTTCAACAAAGGCAAGGCACTGAACGGCCCGCACCTCGGCTTTGTGCGCGGTCCTGAGGACCTGCTGTTGGACGAAAACGGCAACGCCAAACGCATCGACAAGGCTTTCACCTGGGACAACCCGATGTCGGCCCATGGCCTGATGCATATGGTGATTTCCAACGCCCATGCCGGTGATCCCTACAAGATCGACACGCTGTTCATGTATATGGCGAATATGTCGTGGAACTCGTCGATGAACACGACCCGCGTCATGGAAATGCTGACCGACAAGGACGAAAACGGCGATTATGTGATCCCGCATATCATCTATTCCGACGCCTATTCGTCGGAAATGGTGGCTTTTGCCGACCTGATTTTCCCCGACACAACCTATCTGGAACGCCACGATTGTATCTCGTTGCTGGACCGCCCGATCTGCGAACCTGAAGCTGCCGCCGACGCCATTCGCTGGCCGGTTGTCGAACCTGACCGAGACGTGCGGGGTTTTCAATCTGCGCTGGTGCAACTCGGCGCGAAACTTGGCTTGCCGGGCATGGTGAACGAGGATGGGACGGCGAAATACAAGGACTACGCCGACTATATCGTCAACCATGAACGTCGCCCGGGTGTTGGCCCGCTGGCCGGTTTCCGGGGTGAAGACGGCAAGGGCGAGGGGCGAGGGGCGCCAAACAAGAACCAGATTGACCGCTACATCGAAAACGGCGGCTTTTGGATCAACCATGTGCCAGAGGCCGCGCAATTCTATAAGCCGTGGAATGCGGACTATCAGGATTGGGCCGTTGCCCGCGGGATATTTGACGCGCCGCAACCCTATATCTTCCAACTTTACGTCGAACCGATGGCGAAATTCCGCGCCGCTGCAAACGGTCATGGCGACATCCAGCCGCCTGATCATCTGCGGGCTCGGGTCGCTGAAACGATGGACCCCCTGCCAATCTGGTGGCCGCCGTTTGAGGAAGAACAGATCGATCAAAACACCTATCCCTACCACGCCCTGACCCAGCGTCCGATGGCGATGTATCATTCCTGGGGGACGCAAAACGCCTGGCTGCGGCAAATCCACGGCCGCAATCCGATGTATTTGCCAACCGCCATCTGGCAGGACAAAGGCTTTGCCGAGGGCGATTGGGCGCGGATTTCCAGCTACAACGGCGAAATCACGGTGCCGGTGGCGCGGATGGATGCATTGAACTCCAAAACCATGTGGACCTGGAATGCGATTGGCAAACGTCGCGGTGCCTGGGCCCTGGATGAGGGCGCACAAGAGGCTGAAAAAGGGTTTCTTCTCAACCACTTGATCTCGGAACTTCTGCCTGAACAAAAGGACGGGATGCGCTGGTCAAACTCTGATCCAATCACCGGACAAGCGGCTTGGTTTGACCTTCGGGTGGACATCGAAAAGGTGAACGCGCCGGTTGAAATCAGCCAGCCCGCAACGCCCGCGCAAAAAAGCCCGGTCGGCAAAGGCCCCTCGAAACTGACCTATGGGGATGCGTTTTAATGCGTCATCACCGGATCACTTCGGCGGATGGCACCGAGCTGTTTGTGGCCCAAACCGGCCCCACAGATGCGCCCGCTATCCTGCTGATCCACGGCTGGTCGCAATGCCATTTGTCGTGGAAAAAGCAGTTAAACGGACCGCTTGCAGAGCGCTATCGACTGATCGCGCCGGACCTCAGGGGGCATGGCGCCTCGGGCAAACCGGACGCAGCAAGTTCTTACGACAATGCCCAACCCTGGGCCGAAGACATCGCCGCGATCATTCAATCGCTGGAGCTTGATAAGCCGTTGATCGTCGGCTGGTCGATGGGCGGCTGGTTGGTCTGCGACTACCTGTCTGTCATAGGCGCGGACAATGTTTCTGGTATCGCGCTTGTCGGCTCGTCGATCCGCATGGGGCAGATTGGCGGTGAAACCCTGCAAGCCAAACGTCGGCCCGAGGTGCAGGCCACCGGCATGTATACCAACAATCTCGACGCAAACCTCAGCGCCACTATAGCATTCGTGAAGGCCTGTTTCGCCTCACCCCTGTCCAAGCAAGACCTCGCCTTTATGGTCGGCTTCAACATGTTAGTACCGCCGCATATTCGCAAGGCCGCAAGGTTTCGCGTCGAAGATCATCGCGAGATGTTGGCGGATTACAAAAAACCTGCCCTGATCGTCACCGGCGCAGCCGAAAAACTGTCCCTGCCGCCCATGGTGGCCGAGATTGAAGCCGCCCTGCCCCACGCGACTTCCGTGACGATGAAAGGCTGCGGCCACGCACCGTTCTGGGAAGACCCGGCCGCTTTTGACGACCACCTCTCCACTTTCGCCGCGCACTGCTTTAAGGAGGCCGCATGACCACCCTGCCGCAAACAACCCAGAAAAAGCTGGGTCTGGCGATTGATCTGGACACCTGCGTCGGCTGCCACGCCTGTGTGATCAACTGCAAGGAATGGAACACGTCAAACTACGGCGCACCCCTGTCCGATCAGGACCCTTATGGGGCGGTTCCCTCTGGCACCTTCCTCAACCGCATCCACACTTATGAAGCAAAATCAACAGGTTGCAACTCACAAACCGTACATTTTCCGAAATCCTGCCTGCATTGCGAGGACGCGCCCTGCGTCACCGTTTGCCCCACGGGCGCGTCTTATAAACGGGTCGAAGATGGCATCGTTCTGGTGAACGAGGATCGCTGCATTGGTTGCGGTCTCTGCGCCTGGGCATGTCCTTATGGCGCACGGGAAATGGACATGGCCGAGGGTGTGATGAAGAAATGCACGCTTTGTGTGGACCGGATTTACAACGAAAACATCCCCGAAGAAGACCGCGAGCCTGCTTGCGTACGGACTTGCCCTGCCGGCGCGCGTCACTTCGGCGATTTTGCCGATCCTGACAGCAACGTTTCCAAGCTGTCGGCCGAACGTGGCGGGATCAAACTGATGGACGAAATGGGCACGATGCCGGTCAACACCTACCTGCCGCCGCGTCCCAAAACCGATGTGACCGGCGAGGGGAAAATCGACATCCTCGCGCCATTCCTCGAACCCAGCACAACCGAGGCGAAAGGCTTCCTCGGCTGGCTCGACAAGGCACTGGAGAAAATCTGATGCATCCCGCACCTTCCGTCATTTTGTTCACTTCGCTCTCCGGCCTTGGCTTTGGCTTGCTGACATTCCTTGGCTTTGGCACCCCGGATGTCTCGGGCTGGGTGGCTTTCGTGTTCTTCTTTGTTGCCTATGCGCTGGCGGTCGGCGGGCTGTTGTTTTCAACGCTGCACCTCGGCAACCCGCAACGCGCAATTTATGCGTTCAGCCAATGGCGCACCTCATGGCTGAGCCGTGAAGGAATTTCAGCCGTTGCGGCCCTTTGCGTGATGGCGATCTATGCAATTGGCGTGATTTTTCTGGGCCAAAACTGGCAGGTTATCGGTTGGATCGGGGCGGCTTTGTCGTTGTTGACCGTGTTCACCACCTCGAAAATATACAATCAACTCAAGACCGTACCGCGTTGGAACATGGCGCTGACGCCGTTCCTGTTCCTGACCTATTCCGTCTCTGGCGGGGCCTTGCTGGCCGGTCAGGTCCGTCTAGCCGCCGTTCTTTTGCTGGTCCTCGTCGTTGTTCAACTGGCCTATTGGTCCATCGGTGATCGGGCTTTCGCGAACGCCGGGCACACGCTGGAAACCGCAACCGGCCTTGGTGATTTGGGTGAGATGCGCCTTTTGGAAGGGCCGCACACCGGGCCGAATTATCTGCTGAAAGAGATGGTGCATATCGTCGGGCGTAAACATGCGTTGAAGCTACGCTCCATCGCGGTGGTGACCCTGGGCCTGTTTCCCGTGGCCATTTTGATCCTGCTTCCGGCGTCACATTTGTTGGCCGGGATCGCCGTGATTTCGCACCTTATCGGCGTCTTGACCGCGCGTTGGTTGTTCTTTGCCGAGGCAGAGCATGTCGTCGGATTGTACTACGACAAACGCTAGAGTGCGAGGATCAGCACCAGGATCGAGGCGACCACCAGCGCGATCCCCATAACCTCGCGCCGACTGCTTTTCTCGCGAAAGACCAGCCAGCTTGCCAGAAATGTGAACACCAGTTCGATCTGGCCCAGCGCTTTGACGTAGGCCGCGTTTTGCAGCGTGAAGGCCATGAACCAGCCTGCGGACCCAAGGACGCCAGTCAGGCCAACCAGTGCCGTGACGCGCCAGGCCCGGAACACTTTCACAAACTCCGCGCGGTCACGCCACATCAGCCATGCGCCCATGACGAGCGACTGAAAGACCGTCACGAAGGCGAGGGTCACAAAGGCGCGGATCAGGAAATCGCCGTCGGACAGCGACAGGCTCGCCCCGCGATACCCCGTGGCAGACACACCGAAGAGAGCGCCGGACAACAGCCCAAGGCCGGAGGCTTTGTTGAATAGCCGGTCGCGCCAAGGCAGTTTCTCCACCTGATCGGGCGGGTCGGACAACAGGACAACCCCAGCCAACCCGATGGCAATTGCCAGAAGGCCCCAGGCAGAAATCACTTCGCCCAAAACGATCAGCGCCAGAATGGCCGTCTGAATCGTTTCGGTTTTTTTAAGCGTAATCCCAACCGTGAAATTACGCGCCGCAAACAAGGCAACCACGCAGGCCGTCGCTAGAATTTGGCCAACCCCGCCCACGCTTGCATAAAGGTAAAACCCAAGCGGGACTCCCGGCATGTCGCGTAGGTCCGCACTGATCAGGAATGCCACCATCAAAAGTGCAATCGGGGCGGCAAAAACAAAACGCGAAAACGTCGCCCCGGCCGTGCTCAGCCGCGTGGCTTTCAAATGTTTTTGCAGCATGAACCGCAGGTTTTGTGCGAATGCCGCAAAGATCGAGATTGGGATCCAGAGTTCCATGGCCTCTCTTGCCAGCTTGCTCACAGAACGTCGAGAAGATGTGATGAGGATCCGCTGAAACTTTTCCCTATAAGACCACGTAGATTAGGGACCGTATCAACAAAACGAGGTTAACATGCAGACCCGCCGCACATTTCTAGCCAGCACCGCCGCTTTGGGTGCCTTTGGCTTTTCGGGCCCTACCGCTTTGGCGCAAAGCTTTGAAATCACCCGCACAAAAGCTGAATGGAAAGCCATTTTGACGCCTGCGCAATATGCCATCCTGCGCGAGTGGGAGACCGAAAAGCCGTTTACCAACACACTGAAAGGCGAAAAGTCACTGCTGCTAAAGGAATCCCGCGAGGGCAATTATCATTGCGCGGGCTGTGACCTCGCGGTTTACCCGTCCAAGACCAAGTATGAATCCGGCACCGGCTGGCCAAGTTTTTGGGCCTCGATTCCAGGCGCTGTTGGCACCGAAGAGGACAACACGCTGTTCACCACCCGCACCGAAGTTCATTGCCGTCGCTGTGGCGGGCATCTGGGGCATATCTTTAACGATGGGCCAAAGCCAACCGGCAAACGTCACTGCCTGAATGGCCTCGCGATGACCTTTAAGGCCGCCTAATCCGCCTTCCACAGGGGATGGGGCACGGGGTCTTTTGCGCGAAAAAAGTAACGGCGAAAGATTTCCGCATAATTGCGATAGCGATAGCCGTCGTTCATCTCCAGATATTGCGCCCTTGATTTCACATAAAGCCCCGGCAGCCGATACCAAGGTGCGCCGGGGTTTTTGTGATGCACAATGTGGAAATTATTGTTCAAAAACAACAACGAAAGCAGTCCGCGATCTTCGATTACAACGGAACGTCCAGTGGCAGATTCATGGGCGCGATGTTCCAGATAAGTGCGGATTTTCAGCAATCCATAAGCAAAATAGGCCGCCAGCACATAAATCCAAAACGGCAGGTTTGAGAAGGTTGCAAGCAGCCAGAAAAGCGGTGCGAAACCCGCAAAATGCAACAGCCAACCCCGCAAAACACCTGCTTCCCCCCTGCGGATCGCGTGGAGGTCGGACTTGATCATCGCGTGGGTCGAAATCGCCGGGCCAAGCAGGATCCGCCCGAGCAAGGCATTGTTGATCCGGCGCAGAATCTTCACCGGCGTTGACAATCCGGCCCAGATTTTCGGGTCCAGAAAGTTGGTTTCCGGGTCATCATAAGGATCGGTCAGACTTTCGTCGTTGTGATGCGCCAGATGGGTGTCGCGAAACCTGCGGTAAGGCACAAAAAGGCCTACCGGCAGAAACACAAACGCCTCGTTTAGAACAGGATTTCGGGTCGGATGACCATGAAGGGCTTCGTGTTGCAGCGACGAATGCAGCGCCATGCCAAGGGCCAGTGCCAGGAAACTGACGGGATATGAATACTGCGGCAGGAGCGTGACACTCAGAGCCATCCAGCCATAACAAAATGCAAGCATTCCAAACGTCTGCCATTCAAACCGGGGAATCGGCTGCACCTGTCACCTCATTGTCAATCATTTCACAGCCCTGTGAGTATCAGTCCCGAAAACACTTGAAAATTTCGTAAATCCGCAACAAATATTCAACTATGTTGAATAAATTAACATATTGCTTATGAACGCCCCTGTCGACAAACGCGCTCGGGCCGAGGAATTTCGCAAGCGGCTTGTCGAGGCCATGACGCTAGGCAACGTGAACCAAAGCGCCTTGGCGCGATCGGTCGGGGTGGACCGCTCGACGATCTCGCAACTGGTGAATCCGTCTGAAACCCGCCTGCCAAATGCACAGGTGGTTGCGGAATGCGCACGGGTTCTGGCTGTTTCATCCGACTGGCTATTGGGCCTGAGCGAGCGTCCTGAACGCCCGGGAGATGTGCTAAACGCCTCCATGGTGGTGACCGAGGCCAAGCGTTCCTCGGCGGATCGGCAGATCACACGCTGGCACGCGGAGGCCGCGGGTGCCAAAATCCGCCATGTGCCGGCAACGCTGCCTGATATGTTGAAAACCGAACAGGTGCTTCGCTGGGAATACGGCCCACAAGTCGGGCGCACCCCGGATCAGGCGATTGGCGCGGTGGATGACCGGCTGGACCTGTTCGAGCGGCGTCTTTCGGATTACGAATTGGCGATTCCGCAACACGAAATGGTCTCTTTTGCCCGTGCGGAGGGCTATTATAAGGGCCTGAGCGCGGCCCTTCGGCTGAACCAGATTGACCGGTTGGCGCAGCTTTGCGCGGATCACTATCCTGCGTTGCGGATTTATCTTTTTGACGCGAGGCGGGTGTTTTCGGCCCCGATGACGGTCTTTGGCCGCCAGCTTGCGGTGCTATATATCGGGCAATCCTACATTTCCTTTCGCGATTCCGAGCGGGTCCAGACCTTTACCGACCACTTTGATCATCTGGTGCGCGAGGCGGTGGTGGAGGCAAGGGATTTTCCCGAAACACTTGCCACGCTCAGGGCCGGTGTCGCGGATTAAGCGCTAGATTTTCGGGTCCGGGTTCACGGTAAACCCATCAACCGCGATCACCTGCCCGGAGACAAACCGCGCCGCGGGCGAGGCGAGGTAAAACGCCATTTCCGCGATGTCCCGCCCTTCGATGAATGACCCCATTGCGGTACCGGACGCGTAGCCCGCGTAGACCTGATCCCGCGTCATGCCTTTGGCCGCGGCTTCGCGTTCCAAAACGCCTTCCATGCGCGGCCCTTCGACCGATCCGGGGCAGATCACATTGGCACGGATGCCATGGGGCCCAAGTTCCATCGCCAGAGTTTTGGTCAACCCGATCAACGCCCATTTGGCCGAAGCGTAGGGTGCGCGATTGGGATAGCCGTATTGCCCGGCGGTCGAGGAAGTCACTGTAATCACGCCTGATTTTTGTGCCTTCATCAGGGGGGCCGCATACTTCGCCGCCAAGAATGCACCCTCCAGATTGACCGACAGGCAGGCTTGCCAATCGGCCAGATCAATGTCCTCAATCGCCGCCGTTGGCCCTGCTGTCCCGGCATTGGCACAAAGTACATCCAAGCCACCCCAGGTGTCCGAAATCTGGTCAAACATCGCGGCAACAGCCGCCTCATCCGCCACATTCAGCGCGGTTTTTCCCCAGGCTGCGGGGCATTGCGCCAACGCCTCCGGCGACAGATCACACACCCAGACCCGCGCACCGTCTTCCGCAAACCGATCCGCAATCGCCCGGCCAATCCCAGAGGCCCCGCCGGTAATCAGTACCCGCAAACTCACCGCGCTTGCCCGACGTGCCGCCCGATCCCATCGGGGCGTGGCAGTTTAGCGTGCAGCGCTTCAATCTCGGCCAGTTTTGCGGCAATTGCAGGCGAAGGATTAGACGCGCGGCGGGTCGCGAGGTCCACATGGATCAGCACCTGTTCGCAGGTCGCCAACGCGCGGCCATCCGCATGATAAAGCGTCGCGAAAATATGCATCTTTTTGCCCTGCCCACTCAGGCAAATCGACTTGGTATAAACCCGCTCGCCAGCCTCGACCTCGTCAAGATGACGAATATGGGTTTCGGCGGTAAAGTAGCTCTGCCCGCCGTCGATATAGGCCATGTCACAGCCGACAATTTCCATGAAACGATCGGTCGCCTTGGAAAAGGCCTCCAGATATTTCGCCTCGTTCATATGGCCGTTGTAGTCCGTCCAGTCGAGCGGTACGACCCGATCAAGTGTTGTCACCGGCTGGCTGAAGTCAATGACCTCCTCGGCCCGCAACAGCGCGTCATGTCCGTTCGCGACATCACCTGCCCCCCAATCCTGCGTCTTCAGCGCACGGATAATGGACACAAGGTTTTTGTCGCGGATCGCCTCCAGATCGCGCGGAGATTTGTCGCCGGATTGCGTATCGCACTGATCGCCGACCATTTCGACAAACTCATCCGTCAGTTCAGGCACATCCATCAGCTTGGTCCAGGGCCATTTCAAACAGGGTCCAAACATCGCCAGCATCGCACGCATTCCGCCCTCGCCACCGGCCAGATGGAAGGTCTGCATTGTGCCCATCTGTGCCCATCTGAGGCCCGGTCCATAGGCGATCGCGGCGTCCAGTTCTTCGGCGGTTGCGACCTCGTCCTTCAACAACCAAAGCGCCTCGCGCCAGAGCGCCTCTTGCAAGCGATCCGACAAAAACCCTTCGATCTCGACCCGGCAATGGAGGGGATACATGCCGATGCTGCGGTAAATCTCCTTGGCGCGTTCAATGTGGCTGGCATCGGTTTTCTGCCCGCCGACAAGTTCGACCAGCGGCAGGAGATACACGGGATTGAAAGGATGCCCGACAATCAGCCGTTCGGGGTGCGCCATCTTGGCCTGCAAATCCGTCGGCATGATTCCCGAGGTGGAGGATGCGATCAGACCACCCGCGTTCACGACCTCGATCTCGGCATAGACCGAATGCTTGATGTCCAGGCGTTCCGGTACCGCCTCGACGATGAAATCAGCGCCTTTCGTGGCCCCCGCGATGGAGCCACAAAGCGTCAGCGACCCCTCATCCGGCAAGGCGACATCCGTCAATCCGGGCAAGGCAGCGCGGGCGTTGGAGATCACGGCTGTGATCTTGCGCTCCGCCTCGGGGTCTGGGTCAAACACCCGGACATCCCAGCCGTTCAACATAAACCGCGCGGCCCAACCACCGCCGATCACACCCCCGCCAACGATGGCTGCTTGCTTTTCCATGTCATCCTCCAAAGGCCACCTTGGGCCGGTTATTCAACGGCGGATCGCCTTCGGAGGAATGGTCCCCCGAGGTCTAACCACCTTGTTTCACGAGCATGATCTTTGACGTATCATACCCATTTTGTTCCAGTATTTTCAGCGCCTTAGCATAGGCACTTTTCGAGATCTTGGGCGAGCGCGCCAGCACCCAGCCGGTCTTGCCCTTGGGCTCGCCAACTACGGCCAGCGAATAATTCTTGTCGACGTAGAGCACCCAATAATCGCCCTTCGCGAAAGGCAGCCAGGGCACAAAGGTCACGCTCAATTTGCCGGGTCCAACGACACTCGCCTGCCCTTCGGCCTGCGTAACCTCACCGTCCAAAGCGCCCTGCCGACATGTGTTCAGCACGCGTACCTTGCCATCATCGCGCATCGAATATTCCGCCGTCACCCCAACGCAGCCTTTTTCGAACCGATTGGGGAAACGGGCGATCTCGTACCATTTGCCCAGGTAACGCTGGAGGTTCAGATCAGCCTGCGCCGAAATCGGGATCGAGCGGTCACGGTACTGCGCCTGCGCCGCCATCGGCAGGGCAAGCAGAAAGGCAAGGCAAAGGGTCAGGATACGCATCAGAAAACTCCGTTTCAAAATCAGGAAGATGTCCTGATCTTTACGCGGAAGGGCCGGCCCCGGATCACTGAGGCGCCTTTTTCTCAAGCCCCAGCTTCGCCCGTACCTCATCCGGGCCGATCACACGCGCACCCATACGCTCCACAATGCCAACGGCGCGTTCGACAAGCTGGTCGTTGCGCGCAAGAACGCCTTTGTCGAGCCAGAGGTTATCCTCCAAGCCGACCCGCACATTGCCACCCGCCAGAACGGAGGCCGCCGCGTAAGCCATCTGATTGCGCCCGATGGAAAAGGCGGAAAACGTCCAGTCATCGGGCACGTTGTTGACCATCGCCATGAAGGTATTCATGTCATCAGGAGCACCCCAGGGCACGCCCATGCAAAGCTGCACCAGCGCCGGGCTGTCCAGAACGCCGTCTTTCACAAGCTGCTTGGCATACCAAAGATGACCGGTGTCAAACGCCTCGATCTCGGGCTTCACGCCCATTTCGGTCATCATCCCGCCCATCGCAGTCAACATGCCCGGCGTGTTGGTCATCACGTAGTCCGCTTCGGCGAAATTCATTGTGCCGCAGTCGAGCGTGCAGATTTCCGGCAGACATTGGCGCACATGTTCAACGCGTTCCTCAGCGCCGATCATGTCCGTGCCTTCCTGGCTGAGCGGCAGGGGTCGGTTTGTGGGGCCAAATACCATGTCACCCCCCATTCCGGCGGTGAGGTTCAGGACAACATCCACATCCGCTGAACGCACGCGGTCGGTCACCTCGCGGTAATAATCGAGCCGCCGCGATGGTTTTCCGGTCTCAGGGTCGCGCACATGGCAATGCACAATCGCGGCCCCCGCTTTGGCGGCGTCAATCGCGCTTTCGGCAATATCCTTGGGGCTGCGCGGCACATGCGGGCTGCGGTCCTGCGTGCCGCCCGAGCCAGTCACAGCGCAGGTGATAAAGACGTCGCGGTTCATTTCCAGGGGCATGGGCTTTCCTTTTGACCGAGCGATTCGAAGTTGAAGTCTGGATAAATCATGCGCCGACTTGCAGCGTCCGGTTTTCCCATTTACGAAGCTGGATTTGATGAAACCCGAAGATTCGATCTTTTCAGCGGCCACAGAACGCCTTTCCGTCGGCCTGCTTTTGCTTCCCGACAGCAACCTGTTGTCGCTGGCGGCTTGCGTTGATCCTTTACGCGCCGCCAACCGTCGGGCGGACAAGAAGCTGTTCGAGTGGACGTTTCTTACGCCAACAGACGTGCCCGTCGCGCTCACCTCGGGGATCGAGATTTCGGGCCAGCCGATCAGCGCCAAGGACAGTTTTGATCTGTTGATCGTGGTCGCGGGTTTTAACCTAATGGCCCATGCGGAACGGCCCCTGTTGCGCGTCCTGCGCGACCTTGTTCCCCGGGTCAGGGCTTTTGGCGGGGTTGATGGCGGGTCCTGGATTTTGGCGCGGGCGGGGCTTTTGAACGGGCAGACCGCGACCACCCATTGGGAGGACCTCGAAGAATTCGCCGATGTGTTCCCGGACATCCATGTGGTGCGCGACCGGTTCACCATTTCCGGCCCCTTCATCACCACTGGTGGTGCTGCCCCAGCGATTGATTTGATGTTGCATCTGATCCGTACGCGGCATGGTCAGCAATTGGCTGAAGGGGTCGCCTCAGCGCTGCTTTATCAGGGCAGTGCCACGGGGTCCGAACCGCAAGTGCCGGTGCTGACCACCCGCCTCAAACGCGAGGCCCCGCGCTTGGCTGAGGTCATGGAACAGATGGCCAAACGTATGGAAGACTCCCCGCCGATTGCCGATTTCGCAAGCGGCATTGGCCTGTCGCAACGCGCATTGGAGATGATGTTCCAACGTCAAATAGGCCTCTCGCCTGGGGCCTATTTCCGAAACCTGCGGCTGGAAGAAGCCCGGCGATTGGTCCTTGATACCGGCCTGTCGGCGCAGGTCATTTCACTTCGAACCGGGTTTTCCTCGCAAGCCACCTTTGCCCGCGCCTTTAGACGCGCTTATGGCATGTCGGCACGGGATCTAAGGCGGTTGCATCGCCCTTAGTAAGGCATCGGGAAGTCGCGGTAAACGTCTGTAATTTCAGCCATAACTTCTGCCGACAATTCCAGATCGAGACCTTGTAGCACCTCAACCAACTGCGCCTCGGTGGTCGCTCCAAAAATCGCCGAGGTCATGAATGGACGCGTCCGGCACCACGCCAGCGCCATGTGAATGGGGTTCAGCCCGTGACGTTCTGCGATTTCCAGATAACGGGCGACGGCCTCCACAGCGTTCGGCGTAAACCGTCCCCCAAGGTCATCGACAAAGGTCTTGCGCGAGCCTTCGGGCTTGGCCCCGCCCTGGTATTTACCACTCAGCAACCCCGCTGCCAGCGGTGAAAACGCCAATAGCCCGAGGTCTTCGTGATGCGACAGCTCAGCCATATCGGAGTCAAACATCCGGCAGAGCAGCGAATACTCGTTCTGGATCGTCGCCATGCGCGGCAGGCCCTTGTCCTCGGCCAGCCGCAGCCATTGCGCTGAACCCCAGGCACTTTCGTTCGACAGACCCACCGCGCGAATGCGACCCGCCTTGATATGGCCCGCAAGCGCCTCCAGCACCGCCTCCATATGTTCCAACACCTCGGCGCGATCCTGTCCCGTTGGATCATAGGTCCAGTTCTGACGGAACATATAGGAACCGCGATTGGGCCAGTGCAGTTGGTAAAGGTCAACGTAATCCGTGTTGAGCGAAGCCAGCGAGGCCTCCAGCGCCACACCAATCGTCTCTGGCCCCATGGCAGCCCCATCGCGCACGTTCTTGTAGCCAGACCCCGAAACCTTGGTTGCAATCACCATCTCAGATCGCCGCCCGGATCGTTTGACCCATTCGCCGATCACCCGCTCGGTATCGCCCTGGGTTTCCTTGGACAAAGGGTTCGTGGGATACATTTCCGCCGTGTCGAGAAAGTTGATCCCATGATCCAGCGCCATGTCGATCTGCCGACAGCCTTCGTCCATTGAGGTTTGCGTCCCAAACGTCATGGTCCCCAGACACATATCGCTGACTTTGATGCCCGTGCGGCCTAGCTCATTGGTTTGCATCCCGCTGCCCCTCTTTCTTTGCGCTTAGATGTAACTAACCCGTCACCACTGGGCTGCAAGTGAAAACCCAGAGGAGGATGCAGGTAAGATCAAAGAGTTTTGCGCATCACATCCATCGCGCGGTCCATGACATCGGCATCCGCGATCGTGGCCCGCAAGCAATCCGCAAGGCCATAGCCAGCCATTGGCCGCATCATCAAACCTTGCGCCTGCAACGCATCGTGTACGTTGCTTGCCTGAGCAGCGTCCGCGAATTGCAGCAAAACAAAGTTCGTCCGGCTTTCAGGGACATTCACCCCAAGTGCGCGGGCCTCCATCGCAAATTTGTCCCGCAGCGTTGCGGTGCGTGCAACAACACCTTGCATATAAGGTTGATCGGCCATGGCCGCACGGGCCATTTCCTGAGAGACGCCGGAGATATTGTTCGGGTTCAATATTTTGCGCATTTCCAGTGCGATTGCTTTTGGGAAAACTCCCCAGCCAACCCGACTGCCCGCCAGCCCATAAGCCTTGGAAAAGGTGCGCGTAACGACCGTATTGCCAGCGTTGCAAAGCTGAAAGATCGGCGCGGGATCGAAATGGGGGTCAGTGAATTCCGCATAGGCTTGATCCACGACAAGCAAAACGTCCGACGGCATCTTGTCGCGCAGCCGCATCAAGTCACCCGTGGGCATCGTCGTTCCCGTTGGATTTCCTGGGTCACACACAAAAACGACCCGTGTTTGGCTCGTGATTGCCGCCAGCATCGCATCTACATCGACAGTAAAATCCCGCTCTGGTGCCGTGACATATTCAGCACCCGTTGCACGTGTGGCGGTAGCGACAAAGGCATAGCCAAATTGGCTGCCCAACACCTGATGACCCGGCCCGGCATAGGCGCGGATCAAACAGCCGATCAACTCCATCGAACCAGCACCGCAAAGGATCATCGGTTCAGGGATATTATGCAGCGTTGAAATCTCGCGGATGAGGTCTCGCCAATCCGGATCAGGGTAAAGTGCTGCCCGTTCCAGCATCGCCTGACCTGCCGCTATGGCGTTCGGGCTAGGTGGCCAGGCGCTTTCGTTTTGCGCCAGCGAGGTCATATCCGAACCGCCAAGATCGGCCAGAACATAGGGCGACATCTGCGCGATTGTTGCGATCGGCGTAATCATCGGTCTGCCCCGTATAGCTTTGCACCTTCGGCACTCACCAGTCCTTCGGCAATGTCGCGTGTCACCGCCTTTGGATCCCGGTGTGTCGGGGGGCCAAACCCGCCGCCGCCGGGGGTTTCGAAAATCAACCTCTCGCCAGGATTGACGCGTAGTTCGCATTTCCCGGGAATGTCGTCTTTGCGTCCGTCAATTCGGATGCGCCCCGGCGCGCCGGGCAGTCCACCTGCCCGCCCCCGCGCGGGGAACTTCAAGCGTTCAACCGACAGGAACACCAAAAAGGCTGCATCGTTGGCCGAGGTCATTTCGATCCTTTGACCAAGCCCCCCGCGATATTGGCCGGGTCCGCCGGAATCCACTCGCAGTTCGCGCGACCAGATCGTGACCGGGGCCGCAGCCTCGGTGATTTCCACCTGAGAGCCATAGACGCCCGAGGGAAAGGCAGTGGCGGACAAACCATCCGACGTGGGTCTTGCCCCGGTGCCGCCATTGTGAACCGGTTCAATCGCAAACTGCCGCCCGCCGGTGCGGGCAACCTCCGGCGCGTGCCGCATCGGCAGATCAAACATCGAGGACGCACCTTCCGCCGGTACCCGGTCCAGCAGCGCCTGATGCAGGCAACCCAACACCAAATCCGGCGTCACTTGCCCAAGGGTATGGCGCATCGCCACCGGCGCGGGATGTTGCGCGTTCAGGATAGATCCGGGCGGGCCATCAACCGTGAAAGGTGCCAGCGAACCTGCGTTATTTGGAATATCAGGCCCGACGATACAGCGCAGCGCAAAGACGGTATAGGCCGTCGCATAATTAAGCGGTACGTTGATCCCCTTACCCGAACACCCTGAGGTGCCGGTAAAATCGACATGCATCTCGCGATCAGAAACATGCAATGCGGCGTGCAGTTCCAAAGGCGTTTCGTAGCCATCCACATGCATCACATTGAGGTAGACACCATTTGGCACCTCAGCGATTGCCGCCTCGGTGCCGCGTTTCGATGTGTCGATTATATAGCGTCCGAGGGTTTCGAGATCCTCCAGTTCAAAGGCGGCCATCATCTCCAAGAGACGCGAAACCCCTGCTTCGCAACACGCGATCAACGCATAAATGTCGCCCTCGTTGGCTATGGGTTCGCGGGAGTTGGCGCGAATTATTTCCAGCAAAAGCGCATTCGGCTCTCCCTCCTCCACCAGACGACAGGGCGGGATCAGCAGGCCTTCGTCGTAGATGTCAGACCCTTCAGGCCCCATTCCAAGACCGCCGAGATCCACCAGATGCGATGTGCAGGACGTAAATCCAACAACGCGTCCGTTCAAAAAGGCAGGCATCAGCAAAAGGAAATCGTTAAGATGACCGGAGGCCAGCCAAGGGTCGTTGGTCATGAAAATATCACCGGGGCGCATCATCTGCTCGGGAAAACGCGCCCTGAGATGCTGAACCGCCGCGGCCATGGTATTGATATGCCCGGGCGTCCCGGTGACGGCCTGAGCCAGCATCTGGCCTTTGGCGTCAAATATACCGGCAGAAATATCCCCGCATTCCCGCACAATCGGGCTGAAAGCCGCGCGGATCAGGGTTTGGCCCTGCTCTTCCACCAAGGCGAGCAGGCGATTCCACATGACTTGCAGGCGGGCGTTTGAATATGTCGTCATCCTGCGGCTCCTTCTTCGCGCTGGCTCAGAACAAGGTTAAATCGCTGATCGACCTGCATATCAAAATCGGCCGAAACGAGCGTTGTCGTTTGATCCTCCACAACCAGCGCGGGGCCACTGAGGTAATCGCCGGGCTGCAAATCTGCCCGCCAGATCAAGCCGGCACTGGTTGGTTTTCCGCTTAGATCGCAGATGATTTCGCAGCGTTCCTTTGGGTTATGGCCCTTTGATCGGAGGGGCCTTCCTTCGGCAAACGCTCTGTGCACGGTGGTCGTGCCCCGCACGGCCCAGTTCAGAATTTCGATCTCCATGCCCGGAACCGGGCGGGAGAATTGTCGGCTGTATTCCCGCTCAAAAACCGCTTGCAATGGCGCGAGGTCATTTTCGCCCATCCGGTGATTGGGCAGCGCAATTTCAATTTCGTGACCCTGCCCCGCATAGCGCATGAATGCAGATAGGCTGGTCGTGATCGCAGCGTCGCCCGCACCTTTTTTGACCACTTCAATGGCCTCTTTGGTCATTTCGGCAAGCCGGTCGTTGATCGGTTGGAAATCCAACTGCTGAAGGGTCGTGAAATGCGATCGAACGATTTCAAAACTGATCGGCGCAAACAAGAATCCAACCGCAGAGCCGACCCCGGGGTCAGGCGGCACGACAATCCGGCGCACCCCACAAGACCGCGCAACCCGTGTGGCATGGAGCGGGCCGTTGCCGCCAAAAGCGATCATCACGCGCTCGCCCAGATCCTTGCCGGATTCAACCGCGTGCATCCGGGCAGCCGACGCCATGCTTTCATCGACAATCCGACTGATCCCATCCGCGGCACCAATAGCATCAAGGTCCAGCGGCGCTCCGATTTTCGCCGCCAGCGCCGCCGCGGTTGCCTTGGCATCAAGCGAGACAAAGCCTTCCGCAAAGGTCTCAGCCCGCAGATAGCCCAACATCAGATCGCTATCGGTCACTGTCGGCTCCGTGCCACCTTGGCCAAACGCCACCGGACCCGGGACTGAGCCCGCACTTTGCGGCCCGACACAAAGCCGTCCGAGATGGTCCACGGCGGCAATGGAGCCGCCCCCGGCACCGATCTCGATCATCTCGATGACGGGTATGCGCACCGGCATCCCAGAGCCTTTGATAAACCGCGCCGCACGAGCGATTTCAAACTGGCGCGACATTTGCGGCGCACCTTGGTCGATCAGGCAAAGCTTGGCGGTAGTCCCGCCAATATCTAGCGACAAAACCTCGTTTGCGCCGATCTCCTGCGCGACTTTGGCCGCAAGAATTGCACCACCTGCCGGGCCGGATTCCACTAAGCGGACGGGTAGGCTTTTCGCCGTTTCCAGCGTACACATTCCCCCACCAGCGGTCATCATCAACACCGGGCAGCGCAATCCGGCCTTTGTGAAGGCTTGCTGAAAATCACTCAGATAACTTTGCATCAGCGGCTGGATATAGGCGTTTGCAACCGTTGTGCAGAGGCGATCAAATTCCCGCGCTTCGGGGCTGATTTCTGACGAAATCGAAATTGTCAGATCAGGTCTTGCGGCAAGCAAAAGGTCGCGTAGCCGTTGTTCGTGTGCCGGATTGGCATAGGAATGCAGCAAACAGATCGCCACTGCTTTGGCGTTGCAAGGCTCAAGGGCGCTAAGCAGGCTTTCAACTTCGCCTTCGTTCAAGGGGATCAGCACCTCGCCGTTTGGGCCAAGCCGCTCGGTCACGGTGAAGGAGCGGCTGCGCGGCACCAGAAGATCAGGTTTTTGCAGATCAATGTCATATTGCGCATAGCGCCGCTCGTAGGCGATTTCCAGAATATCGCGAAAACCCGCCGTGGTGATCGTGGCAACCTTTGCGCCGCGCCGCTCGATCAATGCGTTTGTCGCTAGGGTCGTGCCGTGGATGAAGCCGCTGATCTGTTCGGGCCGGATCGACGTCTTTTCCCAAAGCCGCCTGGCACCACTTAACGCGCCAAGGGCGGGGTTTTCGGGTGTGGTCAGTGTCTTTGTTGTGGCGACAAGCTCATCATCACCGCGCATTAAAACGGTGTCGGTAAATGTGCCGCCAATATCAATCGCGAGGCGTAAACGGTCTGTCTGCATGGAAAACACCATCAAGAATGGAGAGAAGGCAACAACAGATCGGGGCGGATTGTCCGCGACCCCGATCGACAATAGCAATCAGTTAGGTACGAGATCACATCCCGTTGCCCGCCGGCCCAAAGGTCTGGGGAAAAAATTGCGATGCATTGCGGTTTCCTGAAAACCCATTCAAGTTCAGGTTAATCTAGACGCCATGATTGCGATCAAAGCAAGACTTGGATGCAAAGCCTGAGTACAGCGAAATCCGAAGGATATAGTGGATGCCCTAAAACAGGGTGAGATCACCGCTGTCGGCTACCTTTTGCTCCGAGGGCGTGGGGGCAGGATCAAGCACAGCCTCATCGTTGCCGATCAGCAATTGCCTTGCCCGCCCCGTGGCAGGCCAGAACATCACCCGACGCGCCTGTCTGCCCAAAAGCGATTGTGCCTTGATAGGGATGTTTTCTTCTTCAAGAAACCATGTCGCAAACTGGGCATTTGAACGACCGATGGTGCCAAAATGCTCCGCCATTTGCGCACCGCCAAAAACCTTGGCGCAAAGGCGGTCGCGGCTTGCACCGGCTTTGAGTAGCGCGTTGATCAGAACCTCCATCGAATTTGCACCAAAGCGAATATGAGCCGAGTTTTCATCCCCCGACTTTGGCAACAAAAAGTGGTTCATCCCGCCGACATGCGCCGCCGCATCATAAAGGCAGGTCGCTACACAAGAGCCCAGAACTGCCGAAAGCACAACGTTGTCCCGATGGGCGGTGGAGTACTGACCCTGATGCACGTATTCAACGCGCATGTCCTGAACTGCCATCTAATGCGCCACCTGTTGCGCCGCCTGATGTCTTGCCTGCATGGCTCAGAAATCCTTCCAGTCGCGCGGGTCAGCTTCTTCTGCGAGGTTGCTCGCACCGGTATAAACCGGACTGGCGGCGATTGGGCTTTCGGGACGCATAGCCGCTGAAAAGGGCACGACAGTTGCTGCGTTTGTCGGCGTATCAAGCTGAAACCGCGTGACAAATTCGCTAAGAACCTGACTTTCCTTGCGCAGGTTAAAGCTGGCGGCAGTACTTTCTTCGACATGGGCGGCGTTTTGTTGCGTTACCCTGTCCAGATGATTGATGCCGGTATTGATCTCCGACAGGCCATTGCTTTGCTCGATCGAGGAATCCGCGATCTCGGAAATCAGTTGAGAGATCTTTTCAACCCGCGTGACGATACTTGCCAGCGACTCCCCGGTCCGGCTCACCAATGCCGACCCGGTTTCAACCTGCTGGGTACTCATGGAAATCAGCGTTTTGATCTCCTTGGCCGAGGCCGTTGCGTTTTGCGCCAATGACCTCACCTCAGAAGCGACAACCGCAAATCCCTTGCCCGCCTCACCGGCACGGGCCGCCTCTACTCCGGCGTTCAACGCCAAGAGATTGGTCTGGAATGCAATGTCATCAATAACGCCGATGATCTTGGCAATCTGGTCAGAACTCGCCTCGATTTCCTTCATTGCGGATACCGCCTGCTGAACGATCTCGCCGCTTTTCTGTGCTTCTTCACGGTTTTCAAGGACAGCTTCCTTGGTCTTTTGCGCCCGTTCCGCGGCAAGCCGAACGCTTTCCGTCAGATTGCCAAGTGCTGCTGCACTTTCTTCAAGGGTTGCCGCCTGCTTTTCGGTGCGCCCCGACAATTCTTCGGAGGATTGACTGATCTCCGCCGCACCGTTTTGCACAACTTCGGCAGATTGCGCCAAGGCCGAAAGGACAGAATGCAGATGTTCAACCACATCATTAAAATTGACCCGAAGTGCGTCATATTCTTCTGGAAACGGGGTCTCGTCTGAAGAATCGATACGCACGCGCAGGTTGCCATTTGCCAGCTCTGCCATGTTTTCGCTCAAGCGGGTCACAGCGATTTGCTGACGGTCACGCGCATTGGCGTTGTCTTTTTCAAGCGTTTCAGCGGCGACCAATCTTGTCTGGAACTCCGATAGGGCCGTTGCGATCACCCCGATTTCGTCAGCCCTTTGCTGATCTTCGACCTCGATCTCCCGTTCACCTTTAGTCAAGCGGCGAATTGTGTCGGTCAGACCCAAAACCGGCTTGTTCAACAGACGATGGATCGCAAACGACAACCCGGCCAGAACAAACAGCATGACAGCAATTGCAGCAAACATGCCGACCTTTTGGGCGCGACTTGCCTCTTGCGAGAGCGCCGTCATGTCCCAGCCGATCACCAGAACGCCGATGATCGCCTGGTCCTCGCCAAAACGGATCGCCGAGGCAAGCGTGGTCCGCGAGGGGGTGGCAATTTTCTGATCTAATCCTGTGTCGAGGACTTGCCGCGCAAGGTCTGCTTGTGCGCTGCTTTCGTCACTTGGCGCAAACCGCGACAAAAGGCTCGCATCCTTTGCAAAGATCTCGATGAAATGGGCCGTCGGACGCGGCCCGTTCAGCAATCTCTGGAACCGCGCCTCCATCGTTTCCGTCTTGCCAAACCGCGTCGCCCCGCTGACGTGCTGGGCCAGCAATTCGGTGACGATCTCGAACTTCAGACTGGAAGAGGCGCGGAACTGATCGCGCATAACATGCCCTTGCATGACCGAGACGATGGCAACACAGGCCAGCATTCCGGCGGCGATCAACAGGATCAGCTTACGCCCGATGGAGCGACGAATAAATTGGAAAGCGCGGTACATAGGCAGACCCCGCTTACTGACTGAGGACGCCGACATCGACACCCACTGTCAACGCACCGATCCGCGCGCCGGTTGCCGGGTCAATGATGGGAATCGACACTTGCGATTGATATGCCTGCGAGCTTTCGTCAAATTCGACATCGCCGATCTCGATCTCGCCGGTCAGAAACGGGCCTTGCCACTTTGCCTCGTCGCCCTGCCAGTAATCCGACGTCGGATCGCTTTGACCGACGTTCAACCCCTTGGCATCGGTGGCAAATATTTCCGCAAAAAGCCCGCCACTATCCTCTTTGAGGTTGCGAAAATGATGCGACAACTCATTCCCGAGCACACTGGAAATCAACGCACCATCAACTGTTTCCCCTCGCCACTGGGTATCCAGCCGGTCAATCTCTGACTGTGGCAGGCCAGCGGTTTCAACATTTTGCGCCCGGATCGCCTGAACAACCAGAGGGTCCTGCACCCAGGCCTGCAATTGAGAGGTCGCCAATTCGCGCAATCCATCCTCGAAATCATTGGCGGCAAATGATGGTCCGGCCGCAAGAATCAGGCTGGCAAAAATCAGCGGTTTTTTCATTTTTTAAACTCCGTTTCCAAGATGTCGTGGAAGAAAATCACGCAGAGTTTAACAAACCGATAAACAGAAAATCCTCTCTTTTTAAGTGCTTTCACGATCAAGGCGTCAATCAATCCTTAAGAAACACAGCCCTATTAAATCTCATATTCATCAAAACCTCTTGGCGATGGCGCCTGGAAAAAAGGAGTTCCGATGGTCGAGATTACCTGCCCCGAAAGGCTCGATTCAGATGCTGCCAATGCGCTTTTTGACCAGATCAATGCGCATGTGGGTGAAGACCTTGAAGTGGACCTTGGTGCCGTCACATTCCTTAGTGCGATGTGCGTGCAAACCCTGCGAACAGCCGCGGCGCAATGGGCCAGCGACGGCGCAAAATTTCGCATCCTGAACCTGTCAGTTGCAACCGCTGAAGACCTTCGTCTTTTGGGTGCGTCCTCTATGCGCGAGGTCGCATAGATGCAGGTGCTAGCAGTAGATGACAGTCGAACAATTCGTGCCATGGTGTCCCAGGCGCTCGGAGAGGAAGGAATTGCCGTTCTTCTTGCCGAGGACGGGATTGACGGCTTGGAAAAGCTGTCGAACTCGAAACCGGATGTCATCATTACGGATATAAATATGCCGCGAATGGACGGCTTTGGGTTCATCGAGGCCGTGCGCAAGGGCGACAAAAGACCCCGGGTGCCGATCCTCGTTCTGACGACCGAAAGTGCGCCGGACCTAAAAACCCGTGCGCGTGACGCCGGTGCGACCGGATGGATCGTGAAGCCCTTTCAAAACGACAAACTGGTGGCTGCCATCCGGCAAGTCGCGCAGGTCTGAACCATGTCAAACGACGATATCCGCGCCGGCTTTTTCGAGGAATGCGACGATTTGCTGGCCGCTTTGGGCGACGGGCTGATCGCTTTGGAACAAAACGGATCGGATATCGAAGTGATCAATGCGGTTTTTCGCGCCGTTCATTCAATCAAGGGCGGTGCCGGTGCCTTTGGGCTCGATCCGCTGGTGGGCTTTGCGCATGTCTTTGAAAACCTCTTGGACGGGTTGCGAAACGAAGTTGTGACATTGGACAAGAATGTTCTTGGTCTGTGTTTTCGCGCCGGTGATCATCTGGCGGATCAGGTCGAGGCGGCACAAGCTGGCGGTAGGGCTGATCCTGCCGACAATGCCGCGCTTGTCGCAGAAATCGGTCAGCATCTCGCGAGTGATCAAGCAACAGCGGCATCGGGTAATCTAGAGTTTGCCGCAATGCCGATTGCGCTCGATTTGCCGGGAATGGATACAGCCGCGGCGGCGTCAGACCCGGTTGCGCGGTTTTCCTTTGCAACCCTGCCGGGCTTTTTTGAGGCCGGTCACGAGCCATTGTTATTTTTGCGCCAGTTGGCTGACCTGACCAGCGTCAAATGCCATCACAAGAACGCACCCGGCCCATGGGTGGCCTTCGATCCTGCGACTTCTGGTTTTGCCGTCGATATCTCTTTGGACCCGCCGCTTGAGCGCTATGTCGTGTCGGAGGTGTTTGAATTTGCCGAAGGGCTTTGCGATCTGGATTTTGCGAAACCGTCGCAAGAACAACGCACTATCCCTGCGCCTTCTACCACACCTGCGCCACCACCACCCACCACCAAATCGACCACCGCCCCCTCGTCGACTATCCGCGTCGATCTTGGACGGGTGGAGCGATTGAACTATCTCGCGGGCGAACTGGTGATCACGCAAGCCATGCTCAAACTGTTGCTCGAAGCGCCCGGCGTCGACCTGGCCCCGGAAATGCGTGACGAAATGGAACATCTGCGCAATCTTTCAAACGACCTGCAAGACAGCGTGATCGCCATCCGCGCTCAACCCATCAAGCCGCTTTTCTCCCGCATGAGCCGAATTCTACGGGAAGCTGCCAAATCAAGCGGCAAAGCCGTCCGTCTTGAGACCCAGGGTGCCGAGACCGAGATCGACAAATCCGCGCTGGAGCGGTTGGGCGATCCGTTAACCCATATGGTGCGAAATGCGGTGGATCACGGCCTGGAAAACCAGAGTGAACGTATCGCAAAGGGAAAACCCGAAGAAGGTAGGATTACGCTTTGCGCGGCACATCGTTCGGGCAAGGTTGTGATCGAGCTTTCCGACGACGGGGCGGGCATCAACCGCGAGCGGGTTCGCGACATAGCAATTTCCAAAGGGCTGATTGAAAGCAGCGCCGTACTGAGCGATGCGGAAGTTGACAACCTGCTGTTCCTGCCGGGCTTTTCAACTGCGGAGCAAGTTTCCGATCTATCAGGACGCGGCGTCGGCATGGATGTAGCCCGCAGTGAAATCGAAGCCCTTGGCGGCCGGGTTTCAATCCGTTCTGAAAGCGGTCGCGGTACTCAGCTGACGATTACCCTTCCCTTAACACTGGCGGTCCTTGAAGGCATGACCGTCCAACTGGCAATGGAACGAATGGTGATCCCGATCACTTCAATCGTGGAGACCCTGCGCGCCTCGGAGACTAACCTCTCACAAGTGGCGCAAGACGCCTGGATGGTGTCAATTCGCGGCAGCTTTTTACCTTTGGTTGACCTCGCCAATTACTTTGGTTTCCGCCCGGCCTTGGCAGATTTCTGCGGCAAGCCGCTACTGGTCGTCGAAACTGCCGATCACGCGCATATTGCAGTCGCGGTTGATCAAATCCTGGATCAAAGCCAGGTCGTAATCAAAGGCATTGCCGAGCATTATCAATCGGTTCCGGGTGTTTCTGCGGCGACCATTCTTGGCGACGGTCAAATCGCCCTAATTGTTGACCCCGAAGAGATTAGCAGCCCGGAATATGACCCGCCAGTTTTGGCGAGGGTAGGATGAACATGGATCAAGTCGCCTCAAATAGCCGAACAGAATATGTCGCCTTTTTTGTTGCTGAACGTGCTTATTGCATCGACATCCAATCGGTGCGGGAAATTCGCGGATGGACCAAAACCACCGCCCTGCCCCACGCGCCGAACTTCGTTCGTGGCGTTTTCAATCTGCGTGGTCAGGTCATCCCGGTCCTTGATCTCTCGGAACGACTTGGCTGGCAGGCACTGGAACCCGGCCCTCGCCACGTTATGATCGTCGTTCATATCATGGGGAAAACCGTCGGACTTCTGGTCAATGCGGTGTCCGATATTCTCGACGTCAGCGCGGATGAACTTCAGGAGGTTCCCGATACGGTGCCGCAATCCGCGCGGTTTTTTGTAACCGCTGTCTTGAACCAACAAGACGAGATGCTGCGGGTTCTGGCGTTGGAAAACGTTCTTCCCGGTGCGCTTGAGGCGGCGGAGTGAACGCCCGCCAGCAACCCTTGCAAATGCCGCGCGGCATTGCCTGTTCGGATCAGGATTATGGTGCCATCGCGAAGCTTGTGCTTACCCAGTCGGGGATCAATCTGACGGCGGAAAAGAAAAACCTGGTTGTGGCTAGGCTGATGCGCCGCCTGAAGCAATGCGGTCTCGGCAGTTTTCAGGAATATCGCCGACTTGTCGAAGACCCCAAGGCAGGCAAGGCTGAACGCCGCCAGATGATCACCGAACTGACCACCAATGTCACAAGGTTCATGCGCGAGGCGCACCATTTCCGTCATTTGCAATCCGATGTGCTCGACGGGCTGATCGCGCGCGCAGAAAATGGTCAGCGTATCCGGTTCTGGTCGGCGGGATGCTCCAGTGGTGAAGAGCCTTATTCACTGGCAATGTGTTTGCTTGACCGCTGCCCTGACGCCGCTGGGATGGACATCAGAATTCTGGCAACCGACATTGACCCGATTGTTCTGAATGACGCGAAAAATGCGATCTACAATCAGCAAACCGTTAACGAATTGCCTTCGGATTGGCAGCGCAGGTTCCTGACGGATCGAGTTGGAAACGGGTTTTTAATAAATGAGTCAGTCCGCAGTCTTGTAACTTTTCGCGAATTGAACCTGATCGCAAAATGGCCGCTCTCTGGTTTCTTAGACGTCGTCTTTTGCCGTAACGTCGCGATTTATTTCGGTCGCGATACCCAGATCACGCTCTGGCAACGGTTCTACGAACAAATGCACCCCGGCGCACATCTGTACATCGGCCATAGCGAGCGGATTTCAGGGCCGGTCTCCCAACATTTCACGCAAGTCGTCACGACAGGATTTCGCCGCAGCCAGCACGCCCCTGCGTCACAAGGAGACTGACATGTCACTCAAGGAACAACTGCAAATCATGGTGGTCGATGACATGGCAACAAGCCGGGCGTTGATCGAACAGGCGATGGATGAAATCGGGTTTCTCCACGTTGATTACCAAAGCGATCCGACGACCGCCTATGGCATGCTGGCAGCACGGCCGATGCATCTGGTCGTTTCGGACTACAACATGCCCGGGATGTCGGGTCTTCAGTTGCTGGCAGCTTTGCGCCGGTTTCAGGCAACGCAACGGATCGGCTTTATCCTCGTCTCCGGGCGGCTTGATCAGAACATCATTGCCGAGGGGCAGAAATACGCCCTTAACAACTTCATACAGAAACCGTTTTCAACGCTGCAAATGAGAAATTGCATCGAGAAAGTCGTCGGAAGGCTATGACCTGTCGTGCCTCCCTTGCTGTTGAGCCCAGTCGCGCGGAAATCCTGACCCGTCTGGCTTGCGAGATGACCGCGCTATCCGGCATTTTGCTGGAAGTCGAGGAAAGCCTGTTTCAGGGTGAAAGTGCGCTTGATCACTCGGCCTTGCATGGACGGGACATCCAGAAAATCGACCTGATGCAACAGACATTAAGCGCATTGACCACGATCTTGACGGCATTATCGCATCAAGAACTGGTCAGCGGCGAAATGGAGCTGCATGGGGCTTGCCGTGGCATTACGCTGCGCGATCTGGTTCAAAGGCTGCGCGAAGGGCGCGATGGAATTCCGATTGCAGCCCCGGCAAAATGGGCCGGCGAGGCCGAGTTTTTCTAAGCAAAAGTAACAAACGATCCACCGAGCGAATTATGTCCAATTTCGGGCACTTACGGGCATTTTTATGTTCACGATGCGGAATTTCTCTGTTTCTGGTCTGGAAACGAACGGGATTTCGCGTGGCTTTTGACGAAAACCGGCGTTTCTGGCCCGGCATCAATCTTGCCCTAAAAACCGCCCTAGAGTTGCAAAATGTGGCAGGATTTCCGGCAATCTGGATTTGATTTGGACAACATTGCGGCAGAATCGCGCTTTGATCGTGTCCATTGGTCCTTTTCTGGAGACAATCAAATAGGGCATTGGCGTCAAAATTCGCATAAAAAGAGACGCAATTTCAATGTGTTGTTTTGACAAATCTTCGCCACTTTTCATTTCGCAATTCATCGTTTTCACGCTACAAGAAGGTGTGGGGGCACTGATTGGTCAAGGACGGATCAGGGCCAAAGAATGCCCGACCGACTTTGCCAAAACAGGCAAAAGGAACAAATGGCATGGCGCGACCCCACAAGGCCAAAAATCACGATGACGGCGACGACGAGCTTTACGTAAGCTCATCACGCGGCGGTTCCGGCAGTGGCTCGGGCAAAGGTTCAGGCAGCGCATCCGGGTCCGGGTCCGGGTCCGGGAAAGGGTCTGGTAGCGGGTCTGCTTCAGGCTCGGGTAAAGGTTCTGGCTCCGGCAGCGCATCTGGCACGGGTAAAGGCTCGGGTGGTTCTGGCTCCGGCAGTGGGTCTGGCAAAGGGTCTGGCTCTGGCAAGGGTTCAGGTAGCGGTTCCGGCTCTGGCAGGGGCTCGGGCAGCGCTTCGGGTTCCGGCTCGGGCAAAGGGACTGGCAGCGCTTCGGGTAGCGGTTCGGGGTCCGGGTCCGGCTCGGGCAGCGGTTCCGGCAAGGGATCGGTCATTGTTTGCTTTACGCCGGGCACATTGATCGACACGCCAAAGGGCGCTCGTCCGGTCGAAGAACTGCAACTTGGCGATCTGGTTTTCACCCGCGACAATGGTGCGCAGGAAATTCGCTGGATCGGCGCGAAACCTGTGTCACGCGCGGATATTGCCGCCGACGTCAGCCTGGCCCCGATCCTGATCCGCAAAGGCTCGCTTGGGGCGAATATGCCCGAACGCGACCTGCTGGTATCGCCGAGCCACCGGATGCTGGTGAAAGACGCAACTGCGGAGTTTTATTTTGCCGAACCCGAAGTTCTTGTTGCCGCCAAACATCTGATCGGCCGCCCCGGGATTTCGCGCGTCGCAGTGCCGCAGACAAGCTACATCCACTTCATGTGCGACCGCCACGAGGTTGTGCGGTCCAACGGCGCCTGGAGCGAAAGCTTTCAGCCCGGCGATTATTCCCTGAATGGCATTGATCATCTTCAGCGGATGGAACTTCTCAAGCTGTTCCCTGAACTGCAAAGCCGTCAGGGTGTCGCTGATTTCTGTGCGGCACGTCGCTCGCTCAAGCGCCACGAGGCGGAGTTGCTGATCGCCTGATCCGCGCGTCACCATCATTGAAAGCTCCCGCGCGGTCCTGGGGTCGCGCGGGCTTTGCCACTTGGGGCGCTTGGCCTGCATGGCTGTTTCAGCGATCAGCGGTTTGCTCTGATCCTTTCGCGCGAAACCATGCCGGTTCCTGCCCAGACGTTCAAAATTTAATTGAGAACAATACAAGAACATTCTAGTATTGATCCCATGACAACCCCCCTGATTCAGCGCCGCAGTTTTCGCCCGAAACCGGGCCTTGCCTTTCTGGAAGGCCAAAGCCTGATGACCAGTCGCGCTCATGAATTCTGCGGCCCGTCTCGTCGCACCCTGGCGCTGATTGCAGCGCAAAAAACCACCGGCCCGATCTTCTGGATCCGTCCCGCATGGCAGGCCGAGCAACTTTATGGCGACGGGCTGTGCGATTTCATTGACCCCGCCCGGTTGATCTTTGTCACCCCCCGCCGGGTCGAAGACATCCTCTGGGCGCTGGAAGAAATCCTGCGAAGCGGCATGGTGGAACTGGCGGTCTGCGAATGCCCGGGCCTGCCTGGCCTGACCCCCGTGCGCCGCCTGCATCTGGCCGCCGAAACCGCCACGCGCGAACACAACACCCAACCGATTGGCCTGTTGCTGACGCCGGGAAATGGCGGCGCGGCGGGGGTCGAGACCCGTTGGCATATGCGGCCCGCCCATCACAACAAAAGCAATCTTTGGCGGCTGGATCGGCAACGCGCCCGGATGGCACCCCAAAAAAGCTGGGCGCTCAGCCTCGATAACCGCGGGGTTCAGCTTGCCCCCTGGCACAAGGCACAACCTAGCGAAGCAGTTCCCGCCTGACATTTTCGCCAAATCAGGGCTGGAAATCCGGCAAGCAAGGCGCAAAAGTCGCGCCAAAACAAGGGACCGGGCCATGACGCTGATCAAAGACGCAACATCAAAGGACGCCAAGGCAATCGCCGCACTATGGACACCCTACATCCTGAACAGCGACATCACCTTCAACGCCGCGCCCAAAACCCCCGCGATGATCACAAAAATGCTTGCCGAAAAAGCCGCCGCAAACCATCCGTTTCGCATTGCAACAGACAACAGCGGCGCATTGCTGGGGTTTGCAACATACGGGCAGTTCCGCGCCTCGAACGGCTATGCGCGCACCATGGAACACACTGTAATCCTTGACGAAACCGCTAAAGGTAGCGGTGTTGGCCGCGCCCTGATGAGCGATATCGAGGCTATTGCCAAGGCCGCTGGCGTCCATTCGATGTTCGCAGGTGTTTCAGCCCGCAACCCAGACGGGATCGCCTTTCATCAAGCCATCGGCTATCACGAGGTCGCGCGGCTGAAAGAAGTCGGCTATAAACGCGATCAATTCTATGACCTTGTCCTGCTTCAGAAGTTCCTGTGACCGACACTGATCTTACCACCAAACCGCTCTGGTCTCGTATTGCCGAGGCTCTGTCGGCGCTTGCCCAGGGTGAAAGCCTGTCCGAAGTTTTCCAAAAACTGCGCACCCCGCCAGAGCGAACCGTGGCCTTTGCGATTGCGGTCATCGCGCTTAGTGCGAAAATGGCCAAGGCCGACGGGCTTGTAACCCGCGACGAAGTGACCGCTTTTCGCGAGGTTTTTCACATCTCCCCCGCCGATGAACCGCAGGCCGCAAAGGTCTACAACCTCGCAAGGCAGGATATCGCCGGATACCAAAGTTACGCCCGTTCCATCGCGCAGATGTTTGAGCCGGGTGCGTCCATCCTCGAAGACCTTTTGGAAGGTCTGTTCCATATTGCCCTGGCAGACGGCAATTATAACGAAAAAGAGGACGAATTTCTTCGAGAGGTCGCCGGGATTTTCAACATCCGCGAAAAATGCTTCCGGATGCTACGGGCCCGGTTTGCACCGGAGGCAGCTCGTGATGCCTACGACGTTCTTGGCGTTGATCCTGGCACACCGCTGGCTGAAATCAAGGCCACCTGGCGTGCACTTGTACGCGAAACCCACCCCGACCAGATGCTGGCCCGCGGGGTTCCACCCGAAGCGATCGCGCTGGCCACCAAACGACTGGCTGCCGTTAACCGCGCCTGGGACGAGATCAGCCAGAAAGCCGCCTGATGCGCATTGCAACCTACAATATCGAATGGTTCGCAAATCTTTTCAGTCGCCGTGACAAGCTGTTGATCGACGACAATTGGTCGGGCCGCCGGGACATAACACGCGCCGCCCAGATCGAGGCAATCGCGAAAGTCCTGAGCGCAATTGACGCCGATGCTATCCTGATCGTCGAAGCGCCAAACACCGGCCACCGCCAATCCACGACCCGCGCATTGAAAAACTTTGCAAACGCATTTGAGCTGAGAACCCGCAAGGCCATGACCGGGTTCACCAATGAAACCCAACAGGAACTTGCCCTCCTTTACGACCCCGACGTGATGAGCGCCCGTCACGATCCCCAAGGTGCGCCCCCAAATGCCCCGGGCGGCGATCCCGCCCCTCGCTTTGATGGCAGGCTTTTGATGGATCTCGACATTGATGAACAGCCCGAAAAGGTGGCTTTCTCCAAGCCCCCGCTAGAGGCAGAAATCTCGCTTAAAAACGGCCAGAACCTTCGCCTGATCGGGGTGCATGTAAAGTCCAAAGCCCCCCACGGCGCAAAGGGTCTCAAGGATCAGATCAGGATTTCGATCGAAAACCGCCGCAAACAACTGGCCCAATGTATCTGGCTTCGCCGTCGTATCGACCAACACCTTGACGCAAAGACACCGCTGATCGTTCTGGGCGATCTGAACGATGGTCCAGGATTAGATGAATATGAGCACCTGTTTGGTCGATCCGGGGTCGAGATTGTTCTGGGCACCGACGGGCCTGAAGATCGACGCCTTTACGATCCTTCTGCCTCGCTGGCCCTATCGTGTAATCTGGCCGTTGGCCCGTCAACCTCGCGGTTTTTTCTACACGAGCGGCAAATCTATCTGAACGCGCTTTTGGACTACATCATGGTTTCCGCAGATTTACGAAACCGCGCAAAGAAGTGGACAATCTGGCATCCCTTTGACAATCCGGATTGTTACAATGACCCGGACCTGCGCGAGGCGCTTTTGAGCGCGAGCGATCATTTTCCAGTGGTTCTGGACCTGGATCTTGAAACGCCGCTTTAGCGCGGGTTCGCCGCGTCCGGGGTCAAGCACGACTTCAGCCTAAACTGCTAGTCTTGATCGCGGGCGCGTTCTTCCAGCACATCAAACGGCACGCCAGGTTCGTCTTTGGCGCCACGGATTACCAACGACGTCTTGACGCTTGCCACATTCGGGGCCGCCGTCAGATGTTCGGTCAGAAAATTCTGAAACGTCGACAAATCAGGCGCGACGCATTTCAGGATGAAATCGATCTCGCCGTTCAGCATGTGGCACTCGCGGACCAAGGACCACTCGCGGCATTTTGCTTCAAAGGCACTGAGATCAACCTCTGCCTGAGAATGCAGGCCGACCATCGCGAATACCTGTACCTCAAAGCCCAATGCGCGCGCGTTTACCTTGGCGTGATAGCCTCGGATCAGTCCAGCGTCCTCCAATGTGCGTACGCGGCGCAAACAGGGCGGTGCAGAAATTCCCACACGGCTGGCCAGTTCTACATTCGTCATCCGCCCGTCTTGCTGCAATTCCTTCAGGATATTGCGGTCAATCGGGTCAAGTTTGCTACCGTGCATCGGTGACTCCTGCGCTATTCAGGCGCTTGATTACTTGTGAACGCCGATCAGCGCAATAATATTTCGCCCCAGCGCAACAAATGATCCTGAATCAAGCCTCCGGGGTTTTCTTTTCACAGAATGCGGCGCGTCTCTTTCGCCCGGGCAATCGGGCTTTTATATAGACGCAAAGCTACCCCAAAAGAACGAGAATCCCATGTCCGACCCCCGCCATACCCGCCTGTTGATCATCGGCTCCGGCCCAGCGGGCTACACCGCCGGCGTATATGGAGCCCGCGCCATGCTCAACCCGATTCTGGTGCAGGGGATGGAACCCGGTGGTCAATTGACGACCACGACCGAAGTTGAAAACTGGCCCGGCGATACCGAGGTGCAGGGCCCCGATCTGATGGTCCGTATGGAGGCCCATGCCCGCGCCATGGGGACCGAAATCATCATGGATCATATCTCGGACCTCGATCTGTCCAAACGCCCGTTCACGGCAAAAGGCGAAAGCGGGACGACTTATACGGCGGATGCCCTCATCCTTGCCACGGGCGCCAGGGCTAAATGGCTGGGCTTGCCGTCAGAGGAAAAGTTCAAAGGCTTTGGCGTTTCAGCCTGCGCGACCTGCGACGGTTTCTTTTATCGCGGTCAGGAAATTGTCGTGATCGGCGGCGGCAATACCGCCGTTGAAGAGGCGCTGTTCCTGACCAATTTCGCATCCAAAGTCACGCTCATCCATCGCCGCGATGAATTGCGCGCCGAAAAAATCCTGCAAGACCGGTTGATGAAAAACCCCAAGATTGAACCTTTGTGGTTTCACCAGCTTGAAGAGGTGGTCGGCACAGAAGACCCCCTGGGGGTCGAGGCAGTCCGCGTCAGAAATGTCAAAACCGATGAAGTCACGGAAATTCCCTGCAAAGGCGTTTTTGTCGCGATCGGTCACGCCCCGGCCAGTGAATTGGTCAAGAATCAACTCGAAACCCATATGGGCGGCTATGTCAAAGTCAATCCGGGAACAACTGCCACTTCAATCGACGGGGTATTTGCCGCTGGCGATCTTACCGACCACGTTTACCGTCAGGCCGTCACCAGTGCGGGCATGGGCTGTATGGCGGCGCTGGATGCGGAGCGTTTTCTGGCCGAAAGTGACTAGATTTCTGCTTTGCAAAAATACTCACTCACAACGCCCTCTCTAGCGCCCCACTTTAACTGAATGCACCAAGGCCGTAAAAACCGCATGATTACCCCGCCCAAAGCAGTGATGTTCGACGTCTTTGGAACGCTGGTTGATTGGCGCGGGTCTATCACTCGCGAGGTCAAAGCCGCCTTCGAAGGTCATGACCTGCCGATTCCGGCGGATGAATTCGCCGATATTTGGCGCGCGCAATATCAGCCCTCCATGGCACCGGTTCGCAGCGGCCATCGCGCCTATCAGCCGCTGGAGGTATTGCACCGCGAAAACCTTGATCGGGTTTTTGCTGAAATTGAATGCAAAAACCCGCTTGATGAAAGCCAAACCAAAACCCTGGTCGATGGCTGGGAAAGGCTGGACCCCTGGCCAGATGTCCCAATGGGCCTTGCACGGTTGCGCAAATCAACCCTGATCGCCCCTTGTTCAAACGGCTCGTTTGGCTTGATGGCGCGACTGGCCCGATATGCCGATTTCAAATGGGATTTCATTCTGGGCGCGGCTTTGGCGCAGGACTACAAACCCTCGGCCTCGGTTTATCTCAAATCAGCGGAAGCCCTGGCTCTTGATCCAAAGGACATTATGATGGTCGCCGCCCATAACGATGATCTGACGGCAGCAGACGCGCTTGGCTTTCAAACCGGCTTCTTTCCGCGCCCACACGAACATGGAGCGCAACAGAAAAGCGATCTGGAACCGGCTGGCAAATGGACCAATATTGCGCGTGATCTTGTGCATCTCGCCACACAACTCACAGAGGGCCGCTAGCCTTCGTTCACCATGTCAAACTGACATGGCCCTTCAAATATCCCGATCCAAAAGGGATGGTTCAAAACTGCCGCACCGGCGGCAAACAGCGGCTTCTTGCGGATCAGCTTGACCGCCGCACCGCTGATGTCGACGTTAACATCCGGTCGATCCGCTGCGTTCGTGGCAAACGGCTCCAACGACATCAAAACAATGCGCCCTGACTTAGTCGCGCTTTCCTCGTCCGGCCATTCGCCCATCAAGACCTCGCCCGCGGCAAGGTTTTGTATATCCTCCCAGCCAAGGATCAATCGTGGCGCACCGAGGTCGCGACCAAACGCCCCTTCAAAGCTATCGACCAATGCGCAATCGGGCGTACCGTTGATGCCGATCAGAGTCAGGGCCGTGCTTAGAAACGAAGTGAAAGCGATAGGTCCGCCCTCGCGATTTTGCCGATGTCCGATGGGTCCTGCTGGACAGCGAATGTGAATTGGCCGGGGAATTTGCGTCCCAGATCAACCGGCAATTTAGCCGCAAAAAACGGGGCAAAAGAGGTTTCTGATGCTGCATTGAACGACCGCTGGCTAAACAAAACCGCCCCGCCCGCACTCCGCCCGCTGGCCGCCAAAAGCGACACCTGGCCAGAGTTGAAGTTACCCGGATTGGCCATGCCAAAGGCAAATCGCGCACCTTTAGTGCCCTTCAATTCCATCCCAAAGGCCGCTCGGCTAAAGGACGCATTGCTAAGGCCCCAGTTTGTTGTGCTGGCGGCAAAGCCTTCGGTAAAGCCTTTGGAATAACGGCCAAAGACTTCCAGCGTGTTGGAAACTTCGTGACTGAAGCCAAGTTCGATATTGTCCATTTCCGAACGCAAATCACCGCTGGCGCCGGTCAGGTCAAACTCAAATGCCGCATTGCTGCGCCCCAGAGACGCCATGATTTTTGTGCTTTTCCCAAGATCGAAGACCATATTCATCCCGAAACCACCGGCATCGCCATCGGCGTTGCCAAGCTGGACATAGGGCATGAAGGAAATCCCGTTGTCTCCCGAGGTCAGCAGTTCAATCCGACGGGTCGATTCTGCCTTGAGGAATGCCGGAGTCGGCAACAGGCTGGCCTTGTCTCCCCATACGCTCAGCGAAGCGACATTGGTGCCGGTGCTGGCCTGTGACATCAAAACGGTTGCTCCGCCCAGACCTTCGCTCAGAACAGCGTAGGACAGGAACCGATCGCCACCCGCAATGGACCCCGCAGCACTGGAGGTATATCCGATGCTGCCGCCAAGGCTGGAACCAGCAGAAAACAGGCCGGCCCCGCTGATTGCGAATGCCGCTCCGTCAAAACTGTCAAACACGGCAACCTGGGTTTCGCCAATGGCTGAAATCGTCGCCGCGCCAAGACCGGCGGGCATTGAAAGGCCTTTTGCGGCCAACGAAACCGAGCCACCGCCCGTCGCCTCGCTGCTGGTTGCCAGCGTCAGACCACCGACAACCGCAACCGCCGCTTGCTGGTTGATCAGACCGTGGCCAAAAATCTCCCGCATCTGGTTTACCGTACAGGTCGCAGAGGTACAGCCGTTGCGACCGGTCAGACCATCATAGCTCGCTGTTGCTTTGACCCGCGCCACCACTTGTGCCGGGGTCAGCGACGGAAACTGGGTTGCGACCAGCGCCAGCAGGCCCGAAACATGCGGTGCCGCCATGGAGGTGCCGCTCAGCCTTACATAACCGCCGCCGCTTCTGGCGGCGTAAATTCCGTCATTGGTCTCATCGTCGCCCCCACCCGGCGCAGTAACGCAGGTATCCCAAGAAATCCCGCAGCGGTTGGTATAATTGGTTTCAACCTTGTCGCTACCGATCGCCGTGACCGACAACCATTGCGGTGCAAGGCTTGTGATACGGGTTGCCAGACCGGCCTCAATGCCCGGGTTTGCCTGCCCGGCGTTCCCATTCGCCCAGACGAAAATGGTCCCGCTTGTCTGCGCGTTGGCAAAAGCGGCCAACGAGAGCGGCAGACCACCATTTATCGCAGCAGCCGAGACGGTGTCGATGGTCGCCGATGACCCCCAGGAGTTGTTCGAGATGTCGATACCGTCGATAACATGCCGTGCGATGATGTTTGCCCAGCTTGCATCCGAATTGACGGCCACAATCGAGCCTGCGGCATTGCCGATCTTGTAGGAAAACAAATTCGCATCATATGCCACGCCGCGCATGCCCATCTGGTCTCGATTGGCCCCAATCGTGGAAGCGACATGGGTGCCATGACCGTTTTCATCCGTGTTGGGAGTACCCGTGATCCCGGTGAAATCCACACCATTGATGGTCCTGCCGTTGAATTCACTATGGCTTGCATCAATGCCACTGTCGTTCACTGCAATGTTGACCCCGGCGCCAGTAAATCCGCCATCGTTCAGGTCCGACGCGCTGATCAACCCAAGACCGTATTGCATGTTGTATTCGGTCAAAAAGCCCGCGCAGATGGTGCCACAGGAAGAACCGGAGCTACCCGAACCGCCACCGGCTGCCGCAAGACCCAATGCGCCAAGCCCGAGTGCCACAGCAATACTCGCCCCACCACCGGTAAGGCCGGCAATTACCGGTACGGTCTGTGTGCTCTTTGTCGGCTTGATCCGTGGGCCAAATGCGACTTGCGAAAGAATATCCCGGCTCAGCCGCGCGGTGCTGACGTTTTCAACAGCCGCAATCCGGCGAAAGTTACGCAGGATCGTTTCCGCACTGGTCGGCAGCATCCCCACCAATTCACCGTAACTGCTTGCAACAGCGCCCGTGTCACTTCCCTCAAAAGCAGCGAGTGCGGCTTTGGCCTGATCCGCGCCCAAACGCTCTGTCAGAATTTCGTGCAAGCTGCGCAAAAAGGCCGCCCGACCTTCAAGCGACAGATTAATTGGCACAACAGAGGTGCTTTGCATCGTAGAAATCTTGATGGGCGAAACGTCTCGGCCAAGCCAGGTTTGCGCCTCCGTCAGCCCAGGAAGGGCCACAACAAGCAGCGAAATTCCAATCACATTTTTCGTAATACGCAACATCTCAACCCCCAGTTTTGATCCTTGCTCTGAATTCAGCTTACCCACTTCCCGACGATTCTCCATATTTTTTGTTGGGAAGGTGGCAATTTGGACAGCGGCTGTGACCAACTTGAAGCGAATTGCCGGTTGCTAGGCAGTTTCTGCGGTCGGCAATACCGTTAGGCTGTTTTCAAACCAGTCCCAGGTTTGCTGCGCACTTTTGTTATAGGCAAGATAGGTCGGGCGTCGAAATTCCAAGGCCGAAGCAACCAGGAACAGCCGCTTTTCAGCCAGATGGCGCAAAACGAGGCGTCTTGGCAAATAGGCGCTGCCACCTTCTGAAAGGATATGCGCCAAACCCAAAGACGCCGAGCCAAAGCTGAAACGCGCGGTATTCGCGTCGGCATAGGCCTTTACATGGTCGCGGCCAAACTCCTCGCCGCCTTCGACAAAAACGTAACCGGGATCAAACTTTGACGGGGCAGCCGGATCGGTGGAAACCAACACAAGGCGATCCGCTTCTAGCGAGATGCCGTTCTGGCGCGGCGATGTTGTGGCGCGGGTTGTAATCGCCAGATCGGATTTGCCGTCGTTTAACCAACCCGCAATGTCGCCCGCACTGCCAAGCCAGACCGATATTGCCAGATCAGGTTGAGTCTTTTTCAAATGATCAAACAACCGCGCCCCAAGGCCAACCCAGAGATCGCTTTCACAGGCAAGGTTGCAGACCCCTGACAACCCGCGCGGCAACGAGATCTCACGCTGCGCCTGTTGCCACAGATCCGCGATCGTGTCGGCGTAGCGGCGCAACCTCTCCCCCGCCGCTGTCAGACTGGCCCCGGAGCGGGCGCGGTTGATCAACCGTTGTCCCAGCTTGTCTTCCAGCGATTGCAGCCGCGCGGTGACGGTGGATTGCGTGATGTTCAACACTTCGGATGTGCGCATCAGGCTGCCAGTTTCGACAATGGTCAGAAAGGTTTGAAGTTCGGCAAGTTTCATACCACTAATTCGAATATTTCGAACCAATTGTCCAATTAATTTCATTTTTCCGACTTCAAAAACTCCGCTATGGAGGATGGCGGGAAAATCAGAAACGATCCGCTGGCACGCGACGGCAAAAAAACAACCAACGCAGGGGGACATATTCATGGTATCAGAGACCTATCAGATGCTGATCGACGGGGCATGGGTCGATGCCTCGGACAAGCAGCGCTTTGACAGTCATAATCCTGCGACCGGGGACGTTTGGGCCACGATCCCCGAGGCTACTGCTTTGGACGTGGATCGCGCGGTACGTGCCGCCGCCGCCGCGCTGGAAGGCGAATGGGGCGCGATGACACCAACCGCGCGGGGGAAATGTCTGACCCGGCTTGGCAATCTGATGGCTGAGGCTTCTGAACATCTGGGCCGGATCGAGACCCGCGATACCGGCAAGATGTTCAAGGAAACCGCCTGGCAGGCGACCTATATTGCGGAATACCTGCATTTTTATGCTGGTGCTGCCGACAAGATTTCCGGCGATACGCTGCCAATTGATAAGCCCGACATGTTCGTCTTTACCAATCGCGAACCCGTGGGCGTTGTCGCCGCTGTTATCCCCTGGAACAGTCAGATGTTTTTGACGGCTGTAAAGCTTGGACCGGCACTGGCGGCGGGCAATACGATTGTGTTGAAAGCCTCCGAACATGCCTCCGCCCCCTTACTGGAGTTTGGCAAGCTGATCGAAAAAGCAGGCATTCCGGCGGGTGTGGTAAACATCGTCACAGGCCATGCCGAACCCTGCGGCAAAGTTCTGACGTCGCATCCGCTGGTCGCCAAAATCGCTTTTACCGGTGGACCGGTCGCCGCCCGGCACATCCTTTACAATTCCGCGGAAAACTTTGCCAAGGTTTCACTGGAACTGGGCGGCAAATCCCCTTTCATCGTCTTTGACGACGCGGATATCGACAGCGCCGTCAACGGCTCGGTCGCGGGGATCTTCGGGGCATCGGGCCAAAGCTGCGTTGCAGGCTCGCGCCTATACCTCCACGAAGACATTGCCGATGCTTTCCTTGAAAAAATGATCGCAATTGCAAAGGGTATCACGATTGGTGACCCTCAGGCCGACGAAACCGAAATGGGCCCGCTTTGCACAACAGGCCAGATCAATCATATCGAAGCACAGGTCGCCCTTGCGAAAGAGGAAGGCGGGAGCGTCCTCACAGGTGGCAAACGCCTCGCGGGGGACGGGCTTTATTTTGAGCCAACGATCATCGACTGCCCGCGTCAGGATCTGACCATCGTTGATACCGAACTATTTGGTCCGGTCCTGTCGGTTCAACGCTTTAAAACCGAAGCAGAGGTCGTGGCCCTAGCCAATGACACGAAACACGGGCTTGCCGCTGGGATATTCACCAAAGACAGTGCGCGGTCCCTTCGCATGGCGCGGGCGGTTAAAGCCGGGATCGTCTGGGTGAACACCTACCGCGCGATCAGCCCGATTGCCGAGTTTGGCGGCCAGAAAACCAGTGGCTATGGCCGCGAGGCCGGACTGCAAGCGCTTTATGACTACACCCGCCCCAAAACCGTCTGGATGAACATGTCCGACGAAGCAATCGCAAATCCGTTCAAACCGAGGTGACAAAATGAAATTTCACTTGGCAATCAATCTGGAACGCATGGACGACAGCGCCTCGATGACGGAGGTGCGCGATCATACGCTCGACATGGTGAAAATGGCCGACAAGGCTGGGTTTGAAACCGTCTGGGCCGCTGAACATCACGCGCTGGAAATGACCATCGCGCCGAACCCCTTTCAATTGCTGACTTGGTGGGGCGAGCATACGGACAATATCCGTCTTGGTTGCGGCGTTGCTAACGCCGCCTATTGGCATCCGATCAATCTGGCTGGCGAAGCGGCGATGGTGGACCTTTTGTCCGGTGGTCGGCTGGAGTTGGGTCTTGGTTCCGGGGCCTATCAGCGCGAGTTTGATCGCATGAAACCCGGCCTCGCGCAGCCCGATAGCTATCGCTACATGCAGGAAATGTTACCGCTGGTGCAGGCGCTCTGGCGTGGTGATGTCGAGCATGACGGGGATTACTGGCAATTCCCTTCCGCCACCTCCTGCCCCAAACCCCTGCAAGACAACGTGCCAATGTGGGTCGCGGCGCGTGCACCCGTGACATTTGATTATGGGGTTGCGCATAATTGCAACCTGATGTCCTGGCCGCTGACCATGCCGATGTCCGAGGCCGAGGCCTACCGCACCCGTCTGGATGACGCGATTGCCAAAGCAGGTGGTGAATGGGCGGGCCAATGGGCGCTGATGCGCCACACCAGCGTTTGGGACAATGACGCGGATCGGGAAACAACACTGACGGCGGTGCGAAATGTGCTTGGAAAATTCGGCAATCTGATGATGAAAAAGGGTGATGTGGTCAACGGCTTCCCAACCTCGATCCCGCTGGCAGAGCTTGAAGGCAACGTCCGTGTTGATCCCGCCATGTTGGAAGAAAACCTGAGCTTTGGCACCGCGGCCGAAGTGACTAGAAAGGTCCGCGCTTACGAAAGCCTTGGCGTTGACTGCTACATCTACTACGCCTCCATGGGGTTGCCGCAAGACGTGCAAAAACGATCCCTGGAATTGTTCATCAACGAAGTCATGCCGGAGTTTGTTTAATGAGTGTTGAAATCCGCCGCACCCTTTTGACCATTCAGGACACCCATATCGAGGGTTGGAAAAAGGTCGAAACACCAACCCGTCTGATAAGCGCCATTGCCATCATCAAGAACCCCTGGTTTGGCCGGGGCCACGTCGAAAACCTGCGCCCGGAAATTCAAAGCCACGGGCCTGAAATCGGGGCCTTGCTGACCAAGATGATCCTTGATGTGACGGGCGACGCACTCGAAGGGTACGGCAAAGCCTCCATCGTCGGGATGGGCGGCGAGATCGAACACGCTCAGGCCCTGACCCATACGCTGTGGTTCGGGAACCAGTTTCGCAATGCGGTCAACGCCAAGACCTATCTAGCGTTCACCAACACAAGGGGCGCGGCAGGCACCTCGTTGATGATACCGCTGATGCACAAGGACGACGGTGGTCAGCGATCGCATTATCAGACAATCCACACCTCCGTGCAGGACGCACCGGCAGAAGATGAAATCGTGGTTGCCCTTGGGGCCTCCATCGGTGGTCATCCCAACCATCGGATCGGCAATCGTTATCAGGACATCGAGGAAATGGGCGGCGATGTCGATAATCCCGCCGGTGTCTGAGGACCGCATCAACGGCACCGCCTTTGATTTGAGCGGCCCAAAAGACGCGCCACTTGTCGTGTTGATCCACGGACTTGGCTTGTCCCGGCGGCTTTGGGATCAGCACATGTCGGCTTTTGCGGACTTTCGCGTGCTGCGCTATGATCTCTATGGCCACGGCGCAAGTGATCCAGCGCCGCGATCAGCCGATCTGAGCCTTTTTTCCCAGCAGCTTTTTGAGCTGATGGCGGCGCTTGATTTGCCCAAAGGCCATATCGTTGGTTTTTCCATTGGCGGTATGATCAACAGGCGGTTTGCGCTGGATCACCCCGAAAAAACCGCCTCGCTGGTGATCATGAATTCGCCCCATGATCGCGGCGAAGAGGCGCAAGCGGCGGTTGAGGCGCGGGCGCGGTCCGTGCGTGAACAAGGTGCCTTTTCCACCTTTGACGCGGCGCTGCAACGCTGGTTCACACCGGCGCATCTCGCAAATGGCCAAAGTGCTGCAAAAGTGCGGGACTGGCGTGGTCAGGTGGACGCCGAAAGCTATGCCCAGACAGCCTGGGTTCTGGCCAATGGGGTGCGTGAACTGATCGCACCGACCCCGCCCATTTCCACGAAAAGCCTTGTGATCACATGTGAAAATGACAGCGGCTCGACCCCATCCATGGCCCGTGCCATCGGCGCTGAAATCGCCGGGTCCGAAACCTTGATCATCCCGCATCTTCAGCATCTCGGCCTGATGGAAGACCCTGACGCCTTCACCAAACCCATCCTTGATTTTCTTTCCCGGAGCCAGCCATGACAACGACCCAAAGCGGTGGACAAGCCGCCGTCGAAGCCCTCAAGAACGAGGAGACCAGCCATGTGTTCGGTCTGATCGGCTCCGCCACGATGGAGATGTTCGACGCGCTGTACGATGCCAAGGACATCAAGCTGATCGGGGTGCATGATGAGCGCACAGGCACCCATATGGCTGACGGATTTGCGCGGGTTTCCGGCAAGGCGGGCGTGGTTCTGGCCGGTCAAAACGGGCCAGGAGCGACCAATCTTGTAACAGGATTGGCGCAGGCCAAGGCCGCTTATTCGCCGGTCGTCTCCATTGCAGGAATGCTGGCGACAGGCCATGTCTACCGCGATGCCTTTCAGGAGGTTGATCAACAGGCGCTCTTTGGACCTGTCACCAAAAAGACCTGGACCGTGCCCCAGAGCGACAGGGTGCCGGAGCTTTTTCGCGAAGCCTTTCGCACAGCACTTTCACCCCGCCAAGGCCCCGTGCAGTTGAACCTCCCCCGCGATGTTCTGGCCGGGCAAGCTGACTTTGACGAGGCACCTAAACCAAATGCCTATCGCAATATGTCCCTGCCCGCTGGGGCGGGTGATCAGATCGCGACGGCGGCGCAAATGCTGGCGACAGCCAATCGGCCGGTGATTGTTGCCGGGGGCGGGATCAAAGCCACGGAAGGTCACGCCGCTGCCTGCGCTTTGGCCGAGGCGCTCAATTGTCCTATCGTGACTTCCCCCGGTCACGGCGACGCGATCCCCTTTGGTTTTCCGCTCAATGCGGGGCAGATGGGGCCGCGCGGCAATCCGGTTGCCTCGCGCCTTGTGAAAGAGGCCGATGTGATCCTTGCCCTTGGCACGCGGCTTGGGTTTAACGCCACGTTCTATAGCTACGACAACATCAACCGCGACGCCAAAATCATCCAGGTAGAGCTGGTACCAACGGCCATTGGCCGCTTCTTTCCTATCGAAATCGGTATCTGGGCAGATGCCCCAACTGCGGCGGATCAAATCCGCAAGGCCCTGGCACAATCCATGTCGCGCAGCGCTGCTGACAGTTGGGTGATCGGCTTTCAGGCCGAGCGTGAAGCATATCTTGCCAAACGAGATGCAGAGGCGGTGGAGACCCATCCGACCCAACCCTCCGGCCTGTTCAAGGCCCTGCGCGGCGTATTGCCCAAGGATGCGGCGATCACGATGGATGCGGGCACGCTTTGTTTGCAAGCCACCGATGCGCTCAATTACTGGTCACCAAAAAGCCTGTTCACACCGCTTGATTTCGGCCTTGTCGGGTTTTCCTTTGCCTGCGGTCTAGGCATCAAATGTGCCGCGCCCGAGCGTCCTGTTGTCAGCCTGATGGGCGATGGCGGGTTCGGGATGAGCGTTTCCGAACTCAGCACCGCCGTCGATCATGGGATCAATACCGTGACCGTCGTTATGAACAACGGCTGTTGGGGGGCGGAAAAAGCCTATCAGCGTGATTTTTTCAACGGCCGCTATATCGGTGCCGATGTCTCCAGCCCGCCATTTGACAAACTGGCCGAGCTTTACGGCGCGGCCGGGTTTCGCGCCGAGCGCCTGTCAGAGGTTGCCCCGGCAATAGAGGCGGCACTAGCCTGTGGTAAACCCGCTGTGGTGGACGTGATGGTCGATCCAAACGCGCTTTATTCATTTCGACGCGACAGCTTCAAACATCGCGGCGGGTGATCCGCATCGCACCTCTTGATTTCAGGTGGGTTGCGAGTTAGCCGCTCTTGATCATTTCAGCCGCTTTTTCTGCGATCATGATCGTTGGCGCATTGGTATTGCCGCTGATCAGGCGCGGCATGATCGAGGCATCCACAACCCTAAGCCCATCAACCCCACGCACCCGCAATTGCGGATCGACAACGGACGTTGCATCGCTGCCCATTCGACAGGTTCCAACCGGATGATAGATGGTATCCGCGCGTTTGCGGATGTGATCTGCCCATGCAGCATCGTCCAATTTGGCGGGCAAAAAGAATTCCTTGCCCAGATGCGGCCTCATTGCCGGGGCGGACATGATCGCACGGGTCATTTTTGCGCCCTTGACCATCACTTCTATGTCTATGTCAGCGCTCAGGTAGCGCGGATCAATACCGGGCGCCGTGCGCGGATCGGCGTTCTTGAGAAATACCCGCCCCCGGCTTTCGGGGCGCAATTGACAGATGTGACAGCTGATCCCATGGCCAAGCCGGATCATTCGCGCGTGGTTTTCAACGATACCAATGGCAAAGTGCAACTGAAGGTCGGGCCTGTCGAGCGCGGGATCGGTTTTGAGGAACGCACCAGCCTCGGCAATCGGGGAGGCAACAAGACCGCGACCCTTCCTTGCCCAACGTCGCATTGCCTTGAAAAGGTCCAACGCACCGCCCAAGCTGACACCCAGGGTATCACGGTGCGTCGTGCGGTAAGAGTGAATGAAATCAAGGTGATCCTGTAGATTTTCCCCGACTTCCGGCGCATTCACCAAGGGCGTGATCCCCTGTTGCATCAACATGTCAGAATCGCCAATGCCCGAAAGCATCAACAGTTGCGGCGAGTTGAATGCCCCGCCGCAAAGCAGAACCTCGCGCCGGGCTTTGACGACCTGCGCGCCTGCTCCGCCTTTGGAAAAGGAAACTCCGCAAGCGCGGCCATCGCGCAATATCACCTTTTGTGCCCGTACCCCGGTGAACACTTTGAGGTTACTGCGGCTCATTGCCGGATGGAGATAGGCCGCAGCCGCCGAACAACGCTCGCCCATCCTCGCAGGGGAATGGAATTGCGTGACCTGATAAATACCGGCACCCTCATTATCGCCAGTGTTGAAATCCCTGCTGATGCGGTGCTGCATTTCGGCATTTGCCTTGACGAATTCCTGAGTGATTTTGCGTGGTTCTTTTTGGTTGGAAACCTCTAAAGGACCGCTGTCTGAATGCCAGTCGTCCGCCCCGTTTTCGTTGTTTTCTGCCCGTTTGAAATAGGGCAGCACATCGTCCCAGGACCAGCCATTGCAGCCAAGGTCGGCCCAGGCGTCATAGTCAAGCCGATGCCCGCGCACATAAAGCATTGCGTTGATCGCACTTGATCCCCCCAGCGCACGACCACGCGGCTGGTAGCCACGCCGCCCGTTCAGACCGGGTTGTGGCACCGTTCGATAGGCCCAGTTGTTGATCCGTGGCCGTCCGGGCAGCATCGGCACGGTCCCCAGAGGTGCTCGCACCAGGATACCTTTGCCTTCCCCGCCTGCCTCAATCAGACATACCGTGGTTTCAGGGTCTTCGCAAAGACGTGCCGCCAAAACCGACCCGGCAGATCCGCCGCCCACGATTACATAGTCAAACTCCATTGGCGGTCCCTTTTCCTTGCGTCATCTGCCAATCGCAGGCCGCTTTGTTGTTGGGGCCTAGCTTTCGCCATGGTAATTGTCAAAAGATACTGTGACCCCATTCACCAACAGTGTCAGCCTTGCCGTTAAGGGGCTTTTGCGCACAAATCGGGAGCAATCCGAAAATGGAAGAACTGATTTCACGGCTACGCAAAAACACCGCCAAGGCGCAGCCATTTGGTGCCATCATCAAGTTTGATACCGGACCAAACGGTGTTTTGTGCATAGATGGCACAGGCGAAACGATTGTCGTCGACGACATTGATCGCGACGCCAATACAACCATCATCCTTAGTCAGGACGCATTGGAAAAACTGATGCGCGGAAAACTAAATCCCGCGATGGCGGCAATGTCCGGAAAGCTCAAGGTCAAGGGGGACATGTCGCTGGCGTTGAAGCTGGCGAATTTTCTTTGATGTCATAATCACGATCGGAACAACACGGCACTAAGCTCGGGTCCGAAAAAGCATTTTCCGGGGAGGGGCAAATGCTCAAAATTCTAAAGGCGCTTGGCGTTGTCGTAGGTCTGTTTGCGATCGGATTGCTGGTCATCTATTTTGCCTTCTTTCGCGGATTGCCCCGACCGGAGATTGCCCTGCAACCCTTAGAATTCAGCGGCAAGGAAACCGCCGGGCTGCATGATTGCTTTTGGATGGGCCCAGTAACGATTGACGCCTTCAACACCGCCTATCCCGATGGTGGTGCAATTTACTGGCCCACCGTTTTCAAATTTCCGGCGGCTGAACGTGACAGCTATATCGAGATCGCCGGTCAATTTCCGCGCTCGCGTTATCTGTCGATCCACAGCTACACCGGCAACGCGGTCCCGTATGACCATCTGAATGACCAGGAGATTGTGCCTGATGAAGGGTCGCAAAACCCGTTCAAAACCGGAAAGCACACCGACAATCAATCTTTTACCTTGCGGGTTTACCCCGGTGCGATGCCGGAAACGCCAGCGCAGAACGCACTTTATCTCGGACCGCTTGAAAAGGTCAGCAACACACCGATTATCCTGCGCTCCTACGTCTCGGAAGTCGAAGGCGACAACGGTGGCGGGGCCGGTTTGCCACAAGTGACGCTGGTGCGCTCTGGCGGGGAGCGGATTTCCGGGTCTGCCTTGTGTGATCTTCTGCAAAGCCCCAAGGCCGGGGAACAGGGCCGGTTCCTTTCAGCACCGGTAATCCCGCGCACGGCCTATGACAAGATGATCCACAACCGCGAGGTCAGATCGGCCCTGTTGAAGAACAAGCAGGAAGAATGGACAGTTTTCTGGGACCCGCGGATTTCTGTCGCGCGGCTCATCTCTCCTGCCATGTCCAAGGTCATGAAGGGGCTTGCTCGCTGGGGGGTCATCATGAAAACTTCGGGATTCTTTGCCAATTTCGACAACGAATATGTCTCGATGTATATCAATCAGGAGTTCGGGCCTGTCACCGTGCTGCGTGGCAAATTGCCCAAGACACCGCCAACCGGAACGGCGGCGGCCAGCGGTGAATATGACATGCGCTATTGGTCGATCTGCACCAACGAAGGCTTGGCCACAACGCGGTTTACAGCCTGTCTTTTCGACAGTGAGGTTACGATTGATCAGGATCGCAACTACACAATCGTCATCTCCAAGCCATCAGATCGCCCGAAGAATGCAACGGCGGCTTGCGGGGTCTCATGGATGGATTTTGGCGTAGCGGGCGACGGGGCTGGCAACACCGGTCTGGCAGTGTTGATCCTGCGCAACATGTTACCGAACCCGGCGTTCAAGGCGGCGGTTCAGAACATCCAGCGGGTCGGCGACGAAAAATCAACCATGGGTGATTATCTGCCGATCCCGGATTACATGGAAACGACTGATTTCGAAGCGCCTGGATGTGCAAATGGTTAGATCCCCCAACATAGGAGCATGACAATGAAATCCTTTCTGACCGGTCTTGGTGTCGGCATTGTTTTCGCGGCACTTCTGGGCGGGGTTGGCGGCTATCTCTGGGTTTCAGCCGAAGGTGAAATCCAAGAGCGCACGGAAATCACCTATGCAACCGCCAGTGCCGTGACTACACGCCCGGACGTCAAAACCCATAGCGAGATTTTCCGACGCCGAACCGAAGAGGTCAGCCCCGGTGTTCACCTTGCTGTCGGATATGGTCTGGCAAATGTCATCGTGATCGACGCGCCCGAAGGTCTGATCCTTGTTGATACGCTGGAATCCATTCGCGCGGCCGAAGGGCTGTTGCCCTGGATCGACGGTCTTCGCAAATCGACGGGCAAGGAGATCACCGACATCATTTTCACCCATAATCATGCGGATCATGTTTTTGGCGCGGGTGTGTTTCTTGAAGGTCAGACGACCACCCCACGGGTCTGGGCTCAGGCGGGAACGCAAGGCCGGGTACATGAGATCATCAATGCGCTGGCACCCGTCACCTTCCGTCGTGCAATGCGGATGTTCGGCGTCTATCTGCCCGATGAGGATTTTGAGAATAACGGAATTGGTCCGCGATTGCTCAGCGATGATCAGGACGGTTTCTTCTTTCTGCCCCCAAGCGACGTGGTGGAAAACCGACTGGAGGTCAAGATCGCAGGGGAAAGTCTGATCCTGCAACATGCGCCGGGGGAAACCGACGATCACCTGGCGATTTTCCTCGTTGATCGTAAAATCCTTTTGCCTGCGGACAATTACTACCACGCCTTTCCCAACCTTTATACGGTGCGCGGCACCCCTTACCGCGACCCGCGCAAATGGGCCGCGAGCATCGACGTCATGCGGACTTTCGGGGCGGAAATCATGATCCCCCAGCACAGCCAGCCTGTCTTTGGGAAAGATCGGATCGAAAACCAGCTACGCGATTATCGCGATGCAATTCAGTTCGTTTATGATCAAACGATCCAAATGATAAACGCTGGCCTCACGCCTGATGAAATCGCCGCGCAGATCAAATTGCCGCCGCATCTGGCAAACGCCCCGTACCTGCAAGAATTTTACGGCAAGGTTGAATATGCCGCGCGTGCGGTCTTTTCTGGGACTTTGGGCTGGTTTTCCGGTGATCCGGCTGAACTGGACCCGGTGACGGGCATTCGTCGCGCGACCCTGATGGCCGAACTTGCCGGTGGCCCGGAGGCACTTGCGAAAGCCGCAGGCGATGCCCTTGATACTGAACCTGCCTGGGCGCTAATGCTGGCAACCGAATTGATGCGGCTTGATGTGCCCGAGGCGCAACCGCTGAGGGCAAAGGCTTTGCGCAAGCTGGCGGCGGCGGAAACCGCTTCTTCGGCGCGGAATTACTATCTGACCGCAGCCGCCGAGGCCGAGGGTTTCACGCTTCCCAAACCCAGTTTCGGCCCCACACCCGACGAGATGATCAATGCCATCCCGATCCGCAACTTTGTGGAAATCCTGACGCTCAATCTGAAAGCCGACCGCGTGCTTGATCGCGAATTGTCCTATGGCTTTGACTTTACCGATGCCCCGCCGCTGACAATCCGCATTCGCCGCGGCATTGCCCTTCTCGAAGACGGCCTGGCACGGGATCGTATCGGTGCGCTTAGAACCAGTACCGCAAATTTTCGCGGCATTGCCATCAAACGACTGGACCCCGCCAAACTGCTTTTGGCCGGAGAGATCACATCAGAGGGCAGCATCCTGACAATGCAGGAGTTTTTGGCGCATTTCAGACCACCTGTTTGAAGGGGCAAATGCCTTTGTTTGTCGCACAAAAGGGCCTTTTCCTTGACTTCACGTCTTGGCGTGGTCATGTAGCCCGAAATCCGGAAATCTACGAGGCAGCAATCATGGCAAAAGCCGCGAAACAAGAAGACGGCGTGATGGAATGGATCAAAACCATTGCCTATGCACTGATCCTGGCGGGCATTATCCGCACATTGTTCTATCAGCCTTTCTGGATCCCCTCAGGGTCAATGAAGGACACGCTTTTGATTGGCGATTTCCTTTTTGTTAACAAGATGGCCTATGGCTATTCACGCCATTCGTGCCCGTTTTCGCTTTGTCCGATTTCCGGGCGCATCCTCGGCGGTGAGCCTGAACGCGGTGACGTCGTGGTTTTCAAACACCCTGTCACGCAAGAGGATTTTATAAAGCGCCTCATCGGTCTGCCCGGTGATCGGGTACAGATGAAACGCGGCATTCTTTATCTCAATGGTGCACCAGTCGAACTCGAAGCCGTAGGCGTGTTTGAGGAAATCAAGGAACAGCAAGGCCCGGTTGGCAACATGCCGGCTTGCGAAAACGAGCCGGTTCAACGCGGCGATCTTTGTACGAAATCGCGGTTTATCGAAACACTGCCGGGCGGGGTTCAGCATTCTATCCTGAACATCACTGACAATGGGTTTTCCGATTCCACCAGCGCCTTTACCGTTCCCGAAGGTCATTATTTCTTTATGGGTGACAACCGCGACAATTCACAAGACAGCCGGGTTGCCCGCAACATTGGCGGTGTTGGATTTGTGCCTTACGAAAATCTTGTTGGCCGTGCGGATCGGGTAATCTTTTCTTCGGCGGGACGATCCATTCTGGCCTTCTGGACCTGGCGTTCGGATCGCTATTTCAAGGCGATCGAGTGAAGATTTCTGCCGAACTCAAGGCGTTTTCTGAACGCCTCGGGCACACCTTCAAATCGCCCGGCCTTCTGATAGAGGCGATGACCCATTCGTCCCTGTCCTCTGCGACCAGACCCGACAATCAACGGCTGGAGTTTCTGGGCGACCGGGTGTTGGGCCTTGTGATCGCAGAGGCGCTATTGGCGGCGGATACGCAGGCTGCTGAAGGGTTGCTTGCACCGCGATACAATGCACTTGTGCGCAAGGAAACCTGTGCGGCGATCGCCCGTGACATTGATCTTGGCGCGGCTCTGAAACTTGGCCGTTCAGAGATGTTGTCGGGCGGTCGGCGTAAGGACGCGCTGTTGGGTGACGCAATGGAGGCGGTAATCGCCGCGGTCTATCTCGACGCCGGTTTTGAAGCCGCTCGCGCGTTGATCCTGCATCACTGGACGCCAAAAATTCTAACGGCGGAAAAAGATGCAAGGGATGCAAAGACCCAGCTTCAGGAATGGGTGCAGGCACGCGGGGCACCACCACCGGATTATAACGAAATTGCCCGCAAAGGGCCGGACCACGCGCCCGTTTTCAAAATAAGGGCGTTGTTGGCTGACGGGCAATATGCAACAGCCGAGGCTGGTTCAAAACGACAGGCGGAACAAATGGCGGCGGAAAAACTACTCAAGAAACTCGGAGTACTATCATGACCCGAGCGGGGTTCACCGCCCTTATTGGTGAGCCGAACGCAGGCAAGTCTACCCTGCTGAACCGTATGGTCGGGGCCAAAGTTTCGATCGTCACCCACAAGGTACAAACGACCCGCGCCCGCATTCGCGGCGTGGCCCTTGAAGGCGAAAGCCAGATCGTTTTTGTCGACACGCCCGGCCTGTTTCGCCCCAGACGCCGGTTGGATCGTGCGATGGTTTCCGCCGCCTGGTCAGGGGCAGAGGATGCGGATGTCGTCGTTTTGCTCGTCGAGGCACATCGCGGTCTGATAGAAGGCGTAAAGTCGATCTTGAAGGCCCTGCCAGAGCGCGCCGCACGCGGTCAGAAATTCGCACTGGCGATAAACAAGATCGACCGGGTGAAGTCAGAACGGCTGTTGGGACTGACAACCGAGCTAAACGAAGCCTTCGATTTTGCCGCGACATTCATGATTTCCGCTGAAAAGGGCCACGGTGTTGCTGCGCTCAAGACCTGGCTAGCCAATGAAATGCCTGAGGGCCCCTGGCTTTACCCCGAAGATCAGATCGCAGATTTGCCGCTGCGGATGATTGCGGCCGAAATCACCCGCGAAAAACTGACTTTGCGACTGCATCAGGAATTGCCCTATCAACTGACTGTTGAAACCGAAAAATGGGAAGAGCGCAAAGACGGCTCTGTACGCATTGACCAGTTGATCTATGTAACCCGCGAAGGTCATCGCGGTATTGCACTTGGGCCAAAGGGAGAGACGATCAAGGCGGTTGGCAAAGCCGCGCGCGAAGAGATTTCGGAGTTTCTTGATCGCCCCGCGCATTTATTCCTGCAGGTCAAAGTTCGACCGAATTGGCAGGAGGATTCCGAGCGTTATTCGGAAATGGGTCTGGAATTCAAAGACGGCAATGCGGAGTAGGCTATGGCGCGACTGACAGCAGAATTCTGGGTCAGCGCGTATCTCAACCGATTGAGAACAAGCAATATTCCCGCCTTCGTCGTTTCGCGCGGTGATGCCACGGCTGGAACCATAGTGATCAAGATCAACACGCTTGATGGCGAGGCGGAAGCGTTTCAACGCAGCTTTGACGCAAACGGCAACCGGGTCTGGATGACGCTCGTAAAAGGGGCCGATGAGGCGGTTGAACAAAGCTTGCAAAAGCAGCGACAGTTTGATCCCGACATCTGGATCATCGAGGTCGAAGACAAGGCCGGTCGGCATCTGCTGGACGATCCGAGCCTGGGGGATTGAGCGATGGAGTGGCGCGATCAGGGCATCTTATTGCAATCTCGCACCCATGGTGAAACCTCGGCCATCGTCGAAATTTTTACGGCCGAACATGGTCGTCACGCAGGCGTCGTGCGCGGTGGCGTGTCGCGCAAGCTGACGCCAATACTTCAGCCCGGCAATCAAGTGGCCTGCGATTGGCGGGCCAGACTTGACGAACACATCGGCACCTTTCGGGTTGAACCGATCACGTCCCGCGCGGCGACCTTGATGCAGGACCGGGCAAGCCTGAGTGCGCTCGGTGCGATTTGCGCGCTGCTGAGTTATGCTTTGCCAGAACGTGAACCACACCCAAAGCTTTACGACGGGACGATGGATTTGCTGGCCCATCTGATGGATGGTGATTGGCAGCAGGCTTATCTTGCGTGGGAAATCATGTTGCTTGAGGATATGGGTTTTGGCTTAGACCTCAGCGATTGCGCGGCCACGGGTGCGCAAAGCGATCTGATTTATGTCTCCCCCAGAACCGGTCGCGCGATTTCGCGCAAAGGGGCCGGGGAATGGGCCGATCGCCTGTTGCCGATGCCCGGCGTCGGAGAAGTTCTGCAAGGTCTTGGGACCACCGGCTATTTTCTGGAAAACTGGCTGGCACCCGCACTTGGCGATCGGCCTTTGCCCGAGGCGCGGGGGCGGCTATTGTCGCTACTTGCCCAGACGACACGGAAAGGGACGCCATGAAGTCTTACGCCGAAATCTATGCAAACGCCCTTGAGCGCAAAGGCGAGGCGGCGTTGAAAGCGCATTTACCGGAACCACCAGTGGTCCCTCTGACCGAGCGGAGTGACGCCTGGCTGTTGTCGGAGTTTTCCAAACGAGTGTTTCAGGCGGGGTTCAACTGGAAAGTTGTGGAAAACAAATGGCCGGGTTTTGAGCTGGCTTTCGACGGTTTTGACATCGGGCGAAATGCATTGATGTCGGACGAGGATCTTGACCGTCACCTCAAAAACACCGACATCGTCCGCCACGCTGCCAAAATCCTGTCGATCCGCGACAATGCGATCTTTTTCGGCGACCTTGCAAAGGAATATGGGTCTGCTGCGCGTTTCATCGCGGATTGGCCAAAAGAAGATACCGTCGGTCTGTTTGACGTCCTCAAGAAACGCGGTTCGCGCCTCGGCGGGGCGACCGGGCAATATGCTTTGCGTTTTGCAGGCTACGGCAATTTCATCCTGTCGCGTTCGGTCGTTGCGGCGCTCAATGCCGCAGGTGTGATCGACGGGGCGGCCACGTCCAAAGGGGCGCAAAAAGCGGTGCAGGCCGCCTTTAACCAGTGGGCGAAGGAAAGCGGCAAGGACCACGCCACGATCAGCCGTGTCCTTGCGATGTCGGTGCCCGACTAAAGTGATCAAAGCACGCCGCTAGTCGCCGAGAACAAACCCTTCCCGGCGGGGATCAGCAGCGCCGCTCAGCCCTTCATCGCCAATTGCTATGATATGCAGACCAGAGTTCAAATTGCGCACATTGATCTCATGCCCCAACGCGCCAAGTGGACCCGCCAATGTTGCAGCCTCGGTACCTTCTTCCAGGTCTGTCCCGCCATTGCGGTTAACCACATGCCCCCGTGCCACAGCCTCCGCCGGGGTCATCCCCCAGTCGAGCATCCCGATCAGCGACAACAGCGTATAACCGATGATCCGTGATCCACCTGGCGAGCCTGTCAGCAACACCGGCTTTCCATCGCGCATGACAATGGTCGGGGCCATCGAGGATCGCGGCCTCTTGCCGCCTTCGACGCGGTTCGCAATCGGCTTGCCATCTCGCTCCGGTGCCAGCGAAAAATCCGTCAACTCGTTGTTCAAAAGGAAGCCGCCAACCATCAGGCGGGAGCCGAAACCGGTCTCAATCGTAGTCGTCATCGAAATTGAATTGCCATAGCGATCCACGGCTACAAAATGCGAGGTTCCCGCGCGTTCCGGGTCCAGATCAGGGCTCCGTAAAGCACCCTCTTTCCAGGGCGGATTGCCCGGCGTGGCTTTGTCCATGGCTTTTGCCGGGTCAATCAGGCCCGCACGTTCGGCAAGGTAGCTACGATCCAGCAGGCCTTCGGGCATGGTCACAAAATCGCTGTCCGCCATGAACAACCCACGATCTGCAAAGGCCAGTTTGGAGGCCTCTGCGATCAAATGATAGGCCTCTGGCACGGGACCAAGGGCAGCCAGATCAAATGCCTCCAACATACCCAAAACCTGCCCGACACTCAGCCCGCCGGAGGAGGGTGGCCCCATGCCGCAAACGTCCGCGCCGCGATATGTCAAGCAGACGGGTTTCCGTTCGATCACGCGATACTTGGTGAAATCCTCCATATTCAGAATGCCTGGGTTTTCCGCGTTTCGCGTCGCGGCCACAATCTCGGCCGCCAAAGGCCCATGATAGAATGCAGCGCTCCCCTTGGCGCTGATCGCTTCCAGCGTTTCCGCAAACGCCGGGTTCTTCAAAAGATGTCCGGCTTGCAACGGATTGCCTTCGGCATCAAAAAAGTAAGCCCGCGCGGCTGGAAAATCACCCAAACGGAATTGCGCCGCAGCCTCGATGGAGGCCGCCAAGCGGGGTGATACCCGAAAGCCGTATTTTGCCTGCAAGATCGCAGGGGCAACCAAAGCCGCCCAATCGGTATTACCAAACTTCCGGTGCAGTTCTTCCAACAACAACAGCGTTCCCGGCATGCCAACAGAACGCCCACCCGCAACCGCTTCGGGCCAGCTAGTAGGAGTACCGTCTGCCCCCAACCAATAATCCGGGCCCGCCGCCAGCGGCGCGGTTTCCCGTCCGTCCCAACTGGAAAGTCGCCCAGTAGCCGCATCAAAATAAAGCGCAAACGCTCCGCCCCCGATGCCCGAGGATTGCGGCTCCACAAGGTTCAGCATCAATTGCACCGCCACGGCCGCATCCGCCGCCGTGCCACCGCGTTTCAGGATGCGATAGCCAACCTCTGCCGCCAAAGGATGGGCCGCAGCCACCATGAACGTCTTTGCAGTTCCTTGACGCACTTGGCTGACATCAAAGGTTTCTTCGGGTTGCCGCGCCTCCTGCGCCGTACCTGAAACGGGAAATAGTAACAACGCCGCAAGGGTTAGAAAGCCCCTCATGCCGCGCTCAGAATTTGCCAGGCAAAGACCAGCAAAGACAGGAATGATACCGTGAAAACTAGCGTACGCAACATGATGACACCAATGCCTGCAAGCATGACGACCGCATGAACAGTCCGCGCCCAAAAGAAAACGCCGGAGGCAAGCACAGTCATCTCATTGGAAATGCCCGCAAGATGCGCGATGACCACAAGAGCCGCAAAAGCCCCAAATTGCTCGACCAGATTGATATGCGCACGATTGGCGCGACGCACCCAGGCCGGGAATTGCGATTGATCGCGCAGGTTTTTGTAGTCCTCCGAGGTGAGCAAACCCGCTGTCATCACCTGTCCGATGATGTGAGGGATCCACAGAACTGTCAGCAAAATGGTCGTGTAAAACAGATACCAGAGTTCGGGGGTCATAAGAGGCTCCTTCGCCGCTGAGGTCAATTAACCAATAGGCTAACGGGCGGACGGCGAATTACCAACAAAAAAGGGCGCCCCGCGTGGACGCCTCTTTGATCTGATCGCTACAAATGTCGCCTAATTCCGCCCGGTTTCCAACAACCGCCGCGCAATCACCTGCGCCTGAATTTCCGCAGCCCCCTCAAAGATATTGAGAATCCGCGCATCGCAAAGCACCCGCGAAATCGGATATTCCAACGCAAAACCATTGCCGCCGTGGATTTGCAAGCCGTTGTCCGCCGCCGCCCAGGCAACCCGTGCGCCCAGCAGTTTCGCCATGCCCGCCTCCAGATCGCAGCGCCGTCCTTCGTCCTTTTCACGGGCCGAATGATAGGTCATTTGTCGCGCGACCATGATCTCCACCGCCATCATCGCCAGTTTCGAACTGACCCGTGGGAAGTTGATGATCGCCTTGCCAAACTGCTTGCGGTCCTCGGCGTATTTCATCGCGATTTCCATTGCCGATTGCGCCACACCAATGGCCCGCGCCGCCGTCTGAATCCGTGCGCTTTCAAAGGTCTGCATCAATTGTTTGAAGCCCTGACCCTCTACCCCGCCCAGAAGGTTTTCGCCCTTCACCGCGAAATTATCGAACCCCAGCTCGTATTCCTTCATGCCGCGATAACCGAGCACCTCGATCTCGCCGCCCGTCATCCCTTCGGTTGGAAACGGATCGCTGTCCGTGCCCGGCGTTTTTTCCGCCAAGAACATCGACAGACCCGCGTAATTCGAGGTCTCCGGATCGGTCCGCGCCAGCAACGTCATGACATGGGTCCGCGCCGCGTGGGTGATCCAGGTCTTGTTGCCGGTCACGCGATAATCATCGCCGTCCTTGACCGCCCGCGTGCGCAAGGAGCCAAGGTCGGAGCCAGTGTTGGGTTCGGTAAAAACCGCTGTCGGCAGGGTTTCTCCGCTGGATATCTGCGGCAACCACTTCGCCTTTTGCTCTGGCGTGCCGCCACAAAGGATCAGCTCGGCTGCAATCTCCGAACGCGTCCCGAGCGAGCCAACGCCGATATAGCCCCGGCTCAGCTCCTCAGACACCACGCACATCGCCGCCTTCGGAAAACCAAAGCCGCCAAATTCCTCGGGGATCGTCAGGCCAAAGACGCCAAGCTCGGCCATTTCCTCGATAATCTCCATCGGGATCAGCTCGTCTTTCAGGTGCCATTCATGGGCAAAGGGCAGCACCTTGTCGTCGGCAAAGCGGCGGAATTGATCGCGGACCATTTCCAGCTCGTCATCCAGACCGGTGGTGCCAAACGTCGCCACGCCCGCACGTTCGCGCATCAGCGTGCAAAGCCGCGACCGCGCACTTTCCGAATTACCGCTTTGCGTCAGCGTCATCACCGCATCGTTCATCAGCATGCGCTGCGCGTCCTGCCCCAGGCCAATGTCTTGAAGTCGCGCGATTTCACCCTGGCTCATCGGGATGCCGCCGTAGACCTGCCAGAGGTATTCACCAAAGCAGATTTGCAACAGCAACTGCTCCATCTCGTCAAACTTGCCGTCCGCCTCCAGCGCCACCGCCCAGCCGTTCATCTGGCGCAAGGCCTCGACGTAAGTGGCCAGCCAGGAAAACGCATGCGCTGCGAATTGCTCAGCCTCCAACGCCTTGCCGGAAACTTTCCCATCGACCGAGACCTTGGCCCGCAGCGCCTCTCGCGCCGCCACCAGAACCTCCTCCAACGGCGGCAGCGCCTGTGTCGTCAGCTCCAAAAGACCCGGCATAATTACGGTTTTCCCGTCCATGGCAACGCCCTCATCCAACATCTCAAATTTCCTCTAACGCAGGCGACAAGCCGACCGCGATTCCCTAACTTATGCTGCATTGCAGCGCAACATAAATACAAACCAAGGGCAAGCGGCGAACGATTATGACGCGGCGGAAAGACGCAGGGGAATGCGCATAACTCTGCCCTTGTCATTCCTGCACGCAAGGGGTCACAACCGGTTATGAGCAGCCTTTTCGCCGATCTTCCCGTCACAATTGTGATCTTTGCGCTTTGCCTCGCGTTGCTTGCGGGCTTTGTCAAAGGCGCGGTTGGCTTTGCCATGCCGATGATCCTTGTGTCCGGCTTAGGCTCGATCCTGCCGGCCGAAATCACCATCGGCATCCTGATTTTGCCGACGTTGGCGACCAACATGCGGCAAGCCTTTCGCAACGGGATTTCTGCCGCCTTCCAGAGCTTTCTGAAACACTGGCGCTACAACGCGATCCTGTTTGTGGTCCTGATATTTTCCGCCCAATTGCTAACGCGGCTCCCCTCCGGTGTGCTGTTTGTGATCCTCGGCCTGCCAATCGCAGGCTTTGCGGTATTGCAACTCGCGGGATGGAGCCCACAATTTCGCCGCGGCACAGAACGGCTGTTCGAGGCGTTGATCGCCACAATTGCCGGCTTTTTCGGCGGCATGACCGGCGTCTGGGGCCCGCCAACGGTGATGTATCTGACGGCGCTTGATACCCCAAAGGCCGAAAGCGTCCGGGTGCAAGGCGTGGTCTATTTCCTCGGCGCGGTCTTCCTGCTGCTCGCCCATATGCAATCGGGCGTCATGAACGCGACCATCGCGCCCCTAAGCGCCCTTGTCATAATCCCCGCGCTTTTGGGGCAGAGCATCGGCATCTGGCTTCAGGATCGCATGCCCCAAGCGGTCTTTCGCCGCGCGACCCTCGCGGTGCTGGTGATCGCGGGTCTCAACCTGATCCGGCGGGGGCTGGTTGGTTGACGAAAGATTTACCGCAAGGGCGCATCCAACAACGCTAGACTGATGCGATGCTTCGACCGGTATTTCTATCCCTGACCCTTTGTTTCGCGACGCCGCTCAACGCAGGTGAGTTGTTTGATACCTGGGGCAACATCGCACAATGCAGCCGTCAACCGTTGATCGAAGGCGGCAGCCTTTTGGCCGCACCTTTCGAGATTTCGGAAAACTGGCTGAAGCAACGCGATCTTTGGTGCGCTTTGACTTGGTTTCCCACAACAAACAGCGCAACCGGCAGCTATACTCGCGTCCGTGCGCTTTGCGGCGAAGACAGCCAGCGGGGCTATTGGCTTTCACTGGTTTATGCGCGATCAAACGATCAACTAACGCTCATTTGGGATGAAACCCTGGAAAACGGCCCGCTGAACCGCTGCCGCACCAGCTAAGACCGGCCCTTCTTTATGCGCCAAATATCCCCCGCGGAGCGTCCGCCCCTAGCCAAGGGCGACGGCTTTTACCTCGGCATCTATATAGTCTTCGTATTGCGCAAAATTATCGGCAAACATTTTCACCAGCTTTGCCGCGTCCCGATCATAGGCCTCGGGATTGTCCCAGGTCCGGCGCGGGTCCAGTAGAATATCCGCCACGCCGCCTACCGCGACCGGCACTTCAAAGCCAAAATTTTCATCACGGCGGAACTCTGCGGTATTCAGCGTTCCATTGAGCGCTGCGGTCAGCAAAGCCCGTGTCGCGCGGATCGGCATCCGGCTGCCTGTGCCATAAGCACCACCGGTCCAGCCGGTATTGACCAACCAGCAAGTCGCACCGGTCTTTGCGATCTTTTCGCGCAAAAGGTTGCCATAAACCTCAGGACGGCGCGGCATGAAAGGGGCGCCAAAACAGGTGGAAAACGTCGGCTCGGGCTCGGTCACACCGCGTTCTGTGCCCGCAACTTTGGAGGTAAAGCCGGACAGGAAATGATACATCGCCTGGGCTGGCGTCAGCCGCGCAATCGGCGGCAGAACGCCAAAGGCATCGCAGGTCAACATAATGATGTTCTTCGGCTGACCGCCCAAAGAAGTCGAGGACGCGTTTGAGATATAATCCAGCGGATAGGCACAACGCATATTCGCCGTCAGGCTGTCGTCTTCAAAATCCAATTCCTTGGTTTCCGGATCAAAGACCATGTTTTCGATGATCGTACCAAACTTTTCGGTCGTTGCGAAAATCTCCGGCTCCGCTTCGGCGCTGAGCGAAATCGTCTTGGCGTAACAGCCGCCTTCAAAGTTGAAGGTGCCGCGATCCGACCAGCCATGTTCGTCATCCCCGATCAAGACCCGGTCAGGATCAGCGGAAAGCGTTGTTTTGCCGGTTCCTGAAAGGCCAAAGAAAACGGCCGTATCCGCGGGGTTTCCCGGCGCATGATTGGCCGAGCAATGCATCGGCATAATGCCTTTTTCTGGCAGCAAATAGTTCAAAAGCGAGAACACAGATTTCTTGTTTTCACCCGCATAGGCCGTGCCGCCGATCAGAATCAGCTTTTTGTCGAGGTTGACCGCAATCACAGTGCCCGAGCGGCACCCGTGTTTTTCCGGGTCAGAGTTGAACGACGGGCAGTTGATGATCGTAAATTCCGGTTCGAAGCTGTCGAGTTCTTCACGCGCGGGCCGACGCAGCAAATGCCGGATGAAAAGGCCGTGCCAGGCCAATTCGGTCACAACCCTGACATCAAGGCGATGCGCGGGGTCCGCGCCGCCGTAAAGGTCCTGGACAAAATATTCGCGCCCCTTCATGTGATCCAGCATATCTGCATGCAAAACGTCAAAGGCCGCCGGTTCCATAGGTGCGTTGTTTTCCCACCAGATGTTGTTTTCAACGCTTGGTGTGCGGACAACGAATTTATCCTGCGGCGAACGACCCGTGTGGGTTCCGGTGGAAACCAGCAACGCCCCGCCTTTGCCTAGCGTGCTTTCGCCGCGTGTCAGCGATTTTTCGACAAGGCTCGGCTCTAGATCGTTGTAATGGACTTCGCCCAGCCCCGTTATGCCACATTTTTCGAGGGTCTTTTGGGGGTTCACACGTCCGGATGTCATTAATATTGCTCCAAGTCGTAGGCCTTAGTAGCCCGCTCGTTCAGGTCTTCCGGACGGCTTTGATGGTTAAAACACATGCCCGGGTCGAAATCGCGGCCTGTATACCCGCGAGGTCCGGAAGGTAAAAGAGGAGTCTGGGTCGCAGTTTCACAAAAGATGATTGCCCAAATGCGCGACATATTAGTCATATATTATCCAAATGACGGATTGTTTCGGTTTGCCGCCACCCTGAATTAACAGTTTGCAGTTGATTCCGTGCCACAATTTGCTGAAAATGCCACAAAAAAGAAGAACAGAGCAGTAAAGGGGCCGCGATATGTCAACGATCGCACTGGTGGATGATGACAGAAATATTCTGACATCCGTTTCCATGACACTCGAAGCCGAAGGTTACAATGTCGTAACCTATAATGATGGCCAGTCGGCGCTGGATGGATTTGCACAGAAATATCCCGACATCGCGGTTCTTGATATCAAGATGCCCCGAATGGACGGCATGGATCTGTTGCACCGCATCCGGCAGAAATCCGACATGCCGGTGATCTTCCTCACCTCCAAGGATGATGAAATCGACGAGGTGCTGGGCCTGAGGATGGGGGCGGACGACTATGTTCGCAAACCATTCAGCCAACGCCTGCTTGTCGAACGCATCCGCGCTATCCTGCGCCGTCAGGAAGCGATTGCCTCGGATGGCGGCGAAGACCCCGCCGAGAGCAAACTAATCGAACGCGGCTCTTTGGTGATGGACCCATTGCGCCATTCGGTGACCTGGAAAGGTGAAAGCGTTAACCTCACCGTCACAGAGTTTCTGCTGTTGCAGGCGCTTGCCACACGGCCGGGATTTGTCAAAAGCCGCGACCAGCTTATGGATGTGGCCTATGATGATCAGGTCTATGTGGATGACCGCACCATCGACAGCCACATCAAACGCCTGCGCAAGAAAATGCGGGCCGTAGACAATGACTTTTCGTCGATCGAAACGCTCTACGGCATCGGATACCGCTACACCGAAGCATGACAAACGTGTCGGACCGCGACGCAGATTCGGGCGCAAACGCCCTCCGCCCTGACATCATCCTTGGCGATGATTGGGAGGAACGCGCCCGTGCGCCGCGCGACGACATTGATGTAGAAGAACCACCCCGGCGCAAACGCCGCTGGATCGTGATCAACTCTTCACCATTGGCGCGCAAGATCATCACCTTCAACCTTTTGGCTCTGGTGGTGCTGCTGGGGGGAATCCTTTATCTCAATCAGTTTCAGGAAACCCTGGTCGATCAGCGCAAATCCAGTCTGGTCACCGAAGCAAATCTGATCGCCAAAGTGTTTTCCGGCGAATTGCCCAGTTCCGGGCCAGTGAATTTTGCGGCCGGCGACGGCATCGCGCCGGATCAGGTGCTGAACGAGCTCAGGATTGCCGCCGATGCGACCGTCTTTGTCTTTGACCCCAGCGAAACTCTTGTGGCGACGACATTCGGTCAGGACGGAAACAGCGGAAAGCCCCGTAGTACGGATGTTGAGGGCACCTTTATCACCGATTTTCTGAATGTGATCTGGGAGCAAGTGGCAAGGCTTTTCGGTTCCGCCGAAGTGCAGGTCATCGGGGCGGAGGATCTTGCGCGCAAATCCGTCGCCTTCGCGCTTGGCGGGCAGACCCGTGGCGAAACGGTGAATGACGCCAACGGAGATCTTCTGTTGTCGGTGGCGACACCCATTCTGCGCGGCAATGAAGTCATGGGCGCGATTGTTCTGACAACGCAATCCGGTGAAATCAACGAACTGGCCCGGCGCGAACGCGAACAGGTTTTGCAGATGTTCGTTGTCGCGATCCTTGTCTCTATCGGTCTGTCGCTGGTTCTGGCCTCAACCATTGCCAACCCTTTGCGCGATCTCGCCTCGGCGGCGGAATTTGGCCGTGCGAAAAACGCCCGTTCCATGAGCCCGAGCCGCGTGCGCATCCCTGATATGACCGCAAGACCGGACGAAATTGGCCGTCTCTCCGGGGCGCTGCGGGGCATGATCACAGCGCTTTATGATCGGATCGAATCCAACGAACAATTCGCCGCCGATGTCGCCCACGAGATCAAGAACCCGCTGTCGTCCCTGCGATCTGCGGCTGACACGATGCGGGTGGCCAAGAACGAAGTGCAGCGCGGCAAGCTGCTGGATGTGATCGAGCATGATGTGCGTCGCCTTGATCGGCTGGTCTCGGATATTTCCAACGCCTCAAGACTGGACAGCGAGTTGGTCAAAGAGGAAATGATGGCCTTTGATCTGGTCAAACTGTTGGAGAATCTGGCAGTTCACCACAAGATGGAAGCCAACGACAAGGGCGTCGAATTCATCTCGGACCTCCCGCAGGGCCGGATCATCATCCGCGGCCTGGAAGCACGGCTGGCACAGGTCTTTGTCAACCTGCTGACCAATGCGATCTCCTTTTGCGAGGACGGCGATGCGGTACGGCTTTGGGCGAAACAAAAAGAGGACCGGGTCCTTGTGGTAGTCGACGACACTGGCCCCGGCATCCCTGAAGAGGCGATGACGAAGATCTTCAAGCGGTTCTATTCTGAACGCCCGGCAGACGACTTTGGCAATCACTCCGGCCTTGGATTGGCAATTTCGCGGCAAATCGTAGAGGCGCATGGCGGCGTTATCTGGGCCGACAATATCCGACCCACCGACAACGATCCAACGTCGGAACCCCTTGGCGCGCGCTTTGTCGTGGGTCTGCCGATTTGAGCGGCGGGTTGCTGCTTGACGTTCCCGTTCATGCAAGTGCTGTGGCGATTGAGGACCGTGGGCTGCTGATCATCGGTCCATCGGGTACCGGCAAATCCAGCCTTGCGCTTTCCTTGATGGCCCTTGGGGCGGTGCTGATCGGTGATGATCGCGTTGTACTTAGTGAGGCCGGAAACGGCATATCCATCGCACCGGTCGCGGCGTTATCAGGAAAAATTGAAGCCAGAGGAATTGGAATAATCTCAGCTTGGTATACATCTGATGTCATGTTGTCTGCGATCGCTGATCTTTCCACACCACCGTCCTCCCGGCTGCCGGAGGAAAACCGGCTTGGTGTTGGCGGTGTTGACGTGCCCCTGTTCGCAGTGGCCGACATGCCAAATGCAGCAGCAGCATTGTTGCAGATGCTTAAAGGTGGGCTTGTGACATGACCCTTGCAGCGTCGCATGGTTCCGAGCAAAACGCGATGCGGGTCGTTGTAGTAACCGGCCCTTCTGGGGCGGGTCGATCAACCGCGATCAACGCGCTGGAGGACCTGGGGTTCGAGGCGATTGACAACCTGCCGCTGACCCTTTTGCCCCGCCTGCTTTCTGGCCCGCCAATGCCGCGTCCGTTGGCCTTGGGGGTTGATGTGCGCAACCGTGATTTCAGCGCCGAAGGGCTGGCCGAGGTTGTCGAGATCATGGGCACCGAGGCGGGGTTTGACGCTACACTTGTTTACCTTGATTGTGAAACCGATGTGTTGCTGCGCCGCTTTTCGGAAACCAGGCGAAAGCACCCGCTGGCGACAAAGGGCACGGCTCTTGATGGAATTATCCAAGAGAAAACCCTCATCGACAGCCTACGCCTGAAAGCTGATGTACTGATTGATACATCCGCAATGTCTCCCCATGACCTGCGCGCCGAACTTGTCGACTGGTTTGCCCCGCCTGACGATGGACGTATGGCGATCTCGGTCCAGAGTTTTTCTTACAAACGCGGAATGCCGCGTGGCCCGGACATGGTGCTTGATTGCCGCTTCCTGAAAAACCCGCACTGGGAGGCGAGCCTGAGAAAGCTGACCGGATTGGATCAGCAGGTTGGCGACTATATTGCCACGGACCCGCGACTGGCGGATTTTCAAACCCGCACGGCCGATTTGGTCCTCTCGCTGCTGCCGGCCTACCGCGAAGAAGGTAAATCCTACTTCACCATCGCCTTTGGGTGTACCGGAGGGCAACACCGTTCGGTTTTCATGGCCGAATGGTTGGCAAATAGTCTTGCAGAGCACGACTGGCAGGTGTCTATTCGCCATCGCGAGCTGGAAAGAAAGCAGAGCGACGGTTCGCCGCTGGCTCAGGGAAGAGACATTTGATCGGTATCGTGATCGTAGCCCATGGTGGATTGGCCGGCGAGTATTTGTCGGCTGTTGAACATGTCGTGGGCAAACAAGACGGTATCAAAGCCATCGCGATCCTCGCTGACCATAATCGGGCAGAAAAACAAGGTGAAATATGTGACGCCGCCGATGCGGTGGATACCGGTGATGGCGTGGTTCTGGTAACGGACATGTTTGGCGGCTCGCCTTCCAATTTGTCGTTGCTCGCCTGCCAGCCTGCCGATCGAAAAATTCTTTATGGTGCTAATCTTCCGATGCTCGTGAAGCTGGCGAAATGCCGCCGCAAATCGCTGGATGACGCAGTTTCCTGCGCATTGGAAGCGGGTCGGAAATATATCAACTACAGCGACGGACGGGTCTGAGGATCAGGCGGAAGGCAGTGAAGATGGAACTGGCAATCATCAATGAAAAAGGTCTGCACGCCCGCGCGTCAGCCAAATTTGTCGAAACCGTCGAGGAATTTGACGCCGAGGCCGAGGTCAGTCGGGACGGGATGAGTGTTTCGGGCGACAGCATCATGGGGCTTTTGATGCTGGCGGCGTCAAAAGGGACTTCGATTCAGGTGGAAACCCAAGGTAAAGAGGCGGAGGCCCTTGCGAAAGCGCTGGAAGCCTTGGTAAATAGCCGCTTCGGCGAAGACGCTTAATCCAGGCGTCCCGCGCGATGGGGCGACAAAGGACGTGACGCTTGCAGGACGATTTCCAACCGCTTGACGACCAGCCTTATGACGGCCGGAATCTCTCTTATGCGGGGACATTTACCAATCCTGCCAAGGCAACTCTGATCCGGGTGATCGAGTTGCTGACTGGCAAACTGCGCCTGCTGAAGCTGGTTCGCAAATTCGAAGCCGCCGGTCAGGTGGAGCAAACCGATTTCTGGCGCCGGGCAATTGATTTGTTGCAGATCGACCTACAGACCCCGGACGAGCAGATTGCACATATCCCCAAAGAAGGCCCGGTTGTGATTGTCGCTAACCACCCGCATGGTCTGGTTGATGGGATGATCCTTGCCGAGCTGGTCGGGCGCGTTCGTCAGGACTTCAAGATCCTGACACGCTCGCTTTTGACCAATGTGCCGATCATCCAGTACCACATGCTTCCGGTCGCCTTCCCCCACGAACCCGATGCGGTGCGCACCAATCTGGAAATGCGCCGCGAGGCGATGAAACATCTGAAGGAAAACGGCGTGATCATCCTGTTCCCTGCGGGTCAAGTCGCGACCTCACCGGGCTGGATGGACGAAGCCCTAGAGGCGGAGTGGCTGCCGTTTACGGCCAAGATGATCCTCAAGAGCGACGCCAAAGTCGTGCCGATCTTTTTCCCCGGCCAAAACAGCCGCTGGTTTCAATGGGCCAACAAAGTGTCGATCACCATTCGGCAAGGCTTGTTGCTGCACGAAATCGCCCATGCGATGAAAAAGCCGCAAAAACCGGTGATTGGTCCTGCGATTGATCGGGATGGGATTGAGCCCTGGCAAAAAGACCCGCGCGGGTTCATGGCACATCTGCGCGATCTTACCTTGAGCTTGCGCCAATAACGGGTGGGTTTGAACCCACGCTTACGCGCAAGGTTCCAGCGCCTCCAAAGCCACACGACAGCCGAGTTATCCACTAACGCGTCGGCACCGGGACATCGCCGCGATAGTCGTAAAACCCTCGACCGGATTTTCGACCATACCAACCGGCCTCGACGTATTTGGTCAGCAGTGGGCAAGGGCGATATTTGGTGTCTGCCAAACCCTCATGCAGCACGTTCATGATGGCAAGGCAGGTATCAAGACCAATAAAATCCGCCAATTCGAACGGCCCCATCGGATGATGCGCACCAAGCTTCATGGACGTATCAATGCCCTCAACCGTGCCGACACCTTCGTAAAGCGTATAGATTGCCTCGTTAATCATCGGCATCAGAATACGGTTGACGATAAAGGCCGGGAAATCCTCGGCTGAGGTGGAAACCTTGCCAAGCCGTTTCACCACCTCTTTGAGCGCATTAAATGTCGCCTCGTCCGTTGCGATCCCTCGGATCAATTCGACCAGTTCCATTACCGGAACAGGGTTCATGAAATGCACGCCCATGAACCGTTCGGGGCGATCGGTTCGCGAGGCCAGACGTGTGATCGAAATCGACGAGGTATTCGATGCAAGAATAGTCTCGGGACGCAAGTGCGGCACCAGGTCTTCAAAGATCGCAACCTTGATCGTTTCGCGTTCTGTCGCTGCTTCGATCACCAGATCACACTGGCCAAGGTCTGAAAGCGTTTCGGTTGTGGTGATCCGCGCCAGCGCTTCATCCATCTGTGCCTGAGTGATCCTGTCACGCCCGACCTGACGAGCCAGATTGCCGCGCATGGTTTCCAGACCGGCATTTAGCGCCTCGGTCGAAATATCATGCACGGAGACGTCGAACCCGGCCACAGCAAAAACATGCGCGATCCCGTTGCCCATCTGACCTGCGCCAATAACGCCGACTTTGTTGATGTTCATAAGGGTCAGCCTTTTCATTTTGATTTTGCCGGACTTTAGGCGCGGGGTCCGGGGCTTCGCAAGGGGATTAGTGACAATCCAAGCGACTCCACTTTTAGCCTTAGTAATTTGGCAAGGAATTGCCGCCAGTCTGAGCCCAGGGTGAATATTTTTAAGGGTGGTGTGCCATGGACTTTGACCGTCTTTCGGCGGGGGCGTTGGAGTATAATCTCTATCGGTTTCGCAAATCCAAAACATTGTTTCGCGGTCCACGACCTGATCTCAGTCGCCGCTTTTGCGCCTGTTTCGGATCGACGGAAACTTTCGGAAAGTTTGTCCCCGACCCTTTTCCAGACCGATTGAGCCGGGCGCTGAAACTGCCGGTCGCCAACTTTTCCTCGGTGAATGGTGGCGTGGAAATGGTCCTGAAAGACCCGTCCATCCTGCTGGCCGCCAACGAGGCGGCGGTCAATGTCGTGGCCATGACCGGGGCGCATAACCTCTCGAACCGCTACTATACGGTACATCCAAGGCGCAATGATCGTTTTCTCTATCCCTCCAAAATGCTCATGACGATCTATCACGACGTTGATTTCAGCGACATTCATTATACCCGTCATTTGCTGGCAACTCTGGCAGCCGCCGACATCGTGAAATTCGGACTGGTGATCGAAGAATTGAAACAAGCTTGGCTGGCGCGGATGAAGACACTCTTGTCGATGATGGAAGGGCGCATTGTGTTGCTTTGGATGGCGGATCATGCGCCCGGTCCAGCGACACTGGATCTGGGCCTGGAATCGCTTTTTGGCGATCCATTGTTCATTGATCAGGACATGATGGACCACCTCAGCCCATCGGTTACGCGCGTGGTCGAGGTGATCAGCGACAATGAAACACTGGCGCAAGGCCAGAAAGACATGGTCTTTTCTTCGACCGAGGCCGAGGCGGCGGCGTCAATGCCAAATGCTGCGATGCACCAGCTTGCAGCGAATACTTTGGCACCGGTGCTCGAGGAACTTCTCTAACAAAAAGGCCCGCCGTTTCGGGCGGGCCTTCAAGAGTTTTTGGCGATGCTGGTTTACAGCGCTTCGGTCAAAGCCGGAACCGCGTCAAAAAGATCGGCCACAAGACCGTAGTCAGCCACCTGAAAGATCGGCGCTTCTTCGTCTTTGTTGATCGCCACGATCACCTTGCTGTCCTTCATACCGGCAAGGTGCTGGATCGCGCCCGAAATACCGCAAGCGATATAAAGATCAGGGGCCACAACTTTACCGGTTTGACCGACCTGCCAATCATTTGGCGCATAGCCACTGTCCACAGCGGCGCGGGATGCACCAACGGCGGCGTTCAGCTTGTCAGCCAGCGCTTCGATGATCGCAAAGCTTTCCTCGGAACCAACCCCACGGCCGCCGGAAACGACGATTTTGGCCGAAGTCAACTCGGGACGATCGCTGGCCTGAACCTTGTCTTCAACCCAAACGCTGAGGTCCGAGGCAGCCGCCGCGCCAATTTTCTCAACCGACGCAGAACCACCTTCGCCTGCCGCATCAAAACCTGCGGTCCGGATCGAGATGACCTTTTTTGCATCCGAGGATTTGACGGTCTGGATTGCATTGCCCGCATAGATCGGGCGCTCGAACGTGGAACCATCGACAACGCCGGTCACATCGGAAATCACCATCGCATCCAAAAGGGCTGCAACCCGTGGCAGGATGTTTTTCGCATCCGTAGTTGCCGGGGCTACGATATGCTCGTAGTCGCCAGCAAGGGACACGATCAGATCAGCCGTGGCTTCTGCCAAACGATGACCATAGATGTCATGCTCGGCGCAAAGCACCTTGGAAACGCCGTCGATTTTCGCTGCCGCATCTGCCGCCGACGAACAGGTCGCCCCGCAGCAAAGTGCGGTAATATCGCCCAGACCCTTGGCCGCCGAAACAGCCTTTGCGGTCGCATCCATGGCCAACTCGCCATCGGTGACTTCTGCAAGAAGAAGAACAGCCATCAGATTACCCCCGCTTCGTCTTTGAGTTTTTGAACCAGCTCGGCCACATCGGCCACCTTCACGCCAGCCGCACGGGCCGCAGGTTCGGTGGTGGACACGATTTCAAGGCGCGGGGCCACGTCAACACCCAGATCGGCAGGTGTTTTGATGTCCAGCGGCTTTTTCTTCGCCTTCATGATATTCGGAAGGGACGCATAACGCGGCTCGTTCAGGCGTAAATCGACCGAAACGATAGTCGGCATTTTCACCTTGATCGTTTGCAGACCGCCATCAACTTCGCGGGTCACAGTGGCGCTGTCGCCGTCAATGTCCAGTTCGGAGGCGAATGTTGCCTGGCTCCAACCCAGCAGTGCCGACAACATCTGACCGGTTGCGTTCATGTCGTTGTCGATCGCCTGCTTGCCACAAAGGACCAGACCGGGCTGCTCTTCCTCAACCACTTTGGCAAGGATTTTGGCAACGGCCAGAGGTTCGATATCCGTGTGCACATCGTCCGCAGCCTCGATCAGGATCGCGCGGTCAGCACCCATGGCCAAAGCGGTGCGCAGGGTCTCCTGGCTTTGCTTCACGCCGATGGAAACCGCGACGATTTCCTCGGCCTTGCCCGCCTCTTTCAGGCGGATCGCCTCTTCGACGGCAATCTCGTCGAAAGGGTTCATCGACATCTTTACATTGGCGAGATCAACACCCGTGCCGTCCGCTTTTACGCGCACTTTCACGTTGTAATCGATCACGCGCTTGACAGGCACCAGCACCTTCATCTCGCGGTTCTCCTCGTTAGGACGTCCCGGTAATCGGAACTTTCATTACGAATCTTCTTGCGGGGTGATAAAAGAAAGGCCGAAAAAACTGTAGGTCTAAATCGACGCGGCACCTGTCTTTAACGTCGCGTTTTTCGCATGACGACCGATGAGGCCAATATGCGGAGAAAAATTTGCCAACGATGTGCCGAAGTTGCGGGATGCCAATGGCCAAGGATCCGGGCCATGGTAGAACCGAAAAAGACGGCTCCAAAAGCGAAAAATTCTGCGCTTATTGTGATGAGGGCGGCGTGTTCCAAAACCCTGGTTTCAGCGCAATGGACATGCAGACCGTCTTTGTCGAGCAGATGAAAAAGCAAGGTACAAACAGCTTTTTGGCGTGGCTTTTCAAACGCGGTAATTCTCCGCTGGAACGTTTGCGATGACTGATCCCCTCAACGTCGCGTTAAACGCCACGGCTTTCGCCTTGTCCAAAGCCGGGCCAGCGCCTAAGTGAATGGTCATGAAACACATGATCCCTTTTCTGAAATCGCCGCCCACAGTCGCGGTCATTCGCCTTTTCGGCGTGATCGCCAGCGGCTCCCGTTTGGGCGGCGAAAACCTCAATGATGCGACGCTTGCACCCCTGATCGAAAAGGCCTTTTCCAAAGGCAAGCCGGTCGCGGTGGCGTTGGTCATCAATTCACCGGGCGGCAGCCCTGTGCAATCGTCGTTAATCGCCGCACGTATTCGCCGTCTGGCGGCAGAAAAATCCGTACCGGTCTATGCCTTTGTCGAAGACGTCGCGGCCTCGGGCGGTTATTGGCTGGCGAGCGCTGCGGACGAGATTTTTGTCGACGAAAGTTCCATTCTAGGCTCCATCGGTGTCATCTCCGCTTCCTTCGGGTTCACCGGTTTCATGGAACAGCACGGGATTGAGCGGCGCGTTCACACCGCAGGCAAAGACAAATCCATGATGGACCCGTTCCGCCCTGAACGCCCCGCTGACATCAAGCGCCTCAAAGCGCTGCAAAGCCAAATTCATGACAGCTTCATCCACCAGGTCAAATCCCGGCGTGGGGCTCGGCTGGCAGATGCGGACCTTTTCACCGGCGATATCTGGGTCGGGACCAAAGCCATCGAAGTCGGGCTTGCCGACGGCATCGGCCATCTGGCCCCTAAAATGCAGGACATCTTTGGCGCAAAAACCCGCTTCCAGGTCTTTGGCCCGAAAAAATCCCTGTTCCGTCGCTTTGGGACATCCGTCGTGGGCGAGTTGACCGGCGCACTCGAGGACAAGGCACTTTGGGCGCAATACGGGTTGTGATGCGATGATTATCAAAGCGGTTTCCCTCTTTTTGATCCTGATTCTGGTGCTTGCCATGTTTGGTCGTCTGCGTGCGCCCAAGCTGAAAAACCCGCTCAAACGCAAGCCGCTTGAGACCAAGAAATGCAAGAAGTGCGGCAGCTACATCTTGGGCGATGGCCCCTGCAACTGCACAAAGAAACACTGAGCTAGGGGCGCAGGAACGTGGACATCCTTATGTCGATCACCGGACTTGTGATCCTGCTTCTGGCGGGGGACAGCCTTGTGCGCGGGGCGGTGAATCTTGGCTTGAGGCTTGGCATTCCCGCGTTGATCATTTCGCTGACAGTCGTCGCGCTTGGCACCTCGGCGCCGGAATTGTTGATCGCCGTAAAGGCTATGCTGCAAGGCTCGCCCGGGATTGCGATTGGCAATGTGGTTGGCTCCAATACCGCTAATATCCTTTTGGTTCTGGGACTCCCTGCTCTGCTGGCAGGGATCAATGCGGCAAATTGCGAAAGCCGGAAGACCTATTCTTTCATGCTGGCGACCACGCTGATTTTTATCGCCATGAGCTTTTTTGGGCCGCTTCAGGTCTGGCACGGGATCGTCCTTTTGACGCTTTTGGCCGCGCTTTTGACCGAGAGTTTCTTTTCCGCCCGCCGTGCCCAGCGTGCGGTTGAGCATCTTTCGGACATCGAAGACCTAGAAGCCGCCGACCCGCAAATGCGTGGCTGGAAAATCGCGCTGTTTATGGTGCTTGGCCTGATCGGCCTGCCGCTTGGAGCGGATTTGCTGGTCGAAGGCTCGATCTCGATTGCGCGTCACTTTGGCCTGTCGGAAGCAGTGATCGGCTTGACCCTTATCGCAGTTGGCACCTCGCTGCCCGAGCTGGCAACAACATTGGTCGCAGCTCTTCGCCGCCACGCGGATGTTGCCCTTGGCAATGCGATTGGTTCCAACATGTTCAACATTCTCGGCATTATGGGTGTTGCCAGCCTCTTTGGCCCGCTTCATATTCCAACCGAGATCCTGCGCTTTGATCTTTGGGTCATGCTTGGCTCGTCACTAATTCTGGTGCCATTTGTGTTTTGGCGCATAAATATCAGCCGCGTGTGGGGCGCGGTGCTGACGGTGTTTTATGCGTTGTATATCGTACTGCTCTTGTCCTGAGAAACCATTCAACCGACAGGAACGAAAATGCTAAACCAAACCGCGCTGATTACGGGTGCCGCACGGCGATTGGGCCGGGCAATGGCATTGGAACTGGCCGCCCTTGGCTATGACATCGTGTTGCACTACGCAGGCAGCAAAACCGAGGCGGAGGAAACCGCCGCAGAAATTCGCGCCCTTGGTGCACGTGTGAACTGCCACCAAGCCGACTTGTTGGTCGAGGCAGAGACGAAAGCATTGGCGCAAGCCCCCCTCGCCTTTGATCAACCCTGGACGGTGCTGGTCAACAACGCTTCGATTTTCGAATATGACAATATCAAAACCGCGACGCGTGATAGTTGGGATCGGCATTTTGACAGCAATCTGCGTGCGCCGTTCATCCTGACGCAGGCCTTTGCAGCCCAGATTGAAACCGGCGCGATCGACAACAGCGGCGAACTAGTGGCGACCGGCAATATCATCAACTTGGTCGACCAAAGGGTGCGTAAGCTGACACCCGAGTTTATGACCTATACGCTGGCAAAATCTGCGCTTTGGACGCTGACCCAGACATCAGCGCGCGCATTGGCCCCGGACATTCGGGTGAACGCGATTGGTCCTGGTCCAACGCTTCGGGGTGCGCGGCAATCGGTTGCTCATTTCGAAAACCAAAGGCAGGCAACGATCCTGAAGCGCGGCGCTAACCCGGGTGATATCACGGCCGCCTTGCGCTTTATTCTAGCCAGCCCGTCCTTGACCGGACAGCTTTTGTGTATCGACGGCGGGCAGCATCTTGGATGGCAAACCCCTGACATTCAGGGCGTCGAGTGACGTCAATTACGCGCAGGTAAGGCAGAGCGTCACGACAGTTTTCCACTTTGACTTGTAAGATGACAATTGTGTTACAATTTCCCTAATAAAATCAATTGTTTGCATTGGTGTATAAAAAATATCCTACAAAATCAACGGCCTGCAAATGTGCCTAAAAAATAGGCAAACCGTGGAAATTGCCAAAACCAAACAGAAAATCCGATGGTTTTCATGCTTGTCCAGAGACTTATCCACAGAAATCGTGGACAGGATTTTCCTTGATATTGTGCGCTTATTGAAGCACCGCCCAAAAGAATCGGCTAAGCTTGCCCCATGACGACATCCCCCGAAACCGAGGCGCTGATCGAAGAAGGTCAGACTGATACCGCCAGCGATCAACCGCGCGGCCATCGTTGCATTCAGGCCTATCTCAGGACGCTCGACAATTCGCCGGGGGTTTACAGGATGCTCGATGAAAAGGGCGCGGTGCTTTATGTCGGCAAGGCGCGAAACCTGAAAAAGCGGGTTTCAAGCTATGCCAAGGCTTCGGGTCATACGGCAAGGATCGGGCGGATGATTTCAGCCACCGCGTCGATGATGTTCTTGACCACAAGAACCGAAACCGAGGCGTTGTTGCTGGAACAAAACCTCATCAAACAACTAAAGCCCCGCTACAATGTGTTGCTACGTGACGACAAGAGTTTTCCCAATATTCTGGTCAGCCGCGAGCATGATTTCCCGCAGATCAAAAAGCATCGCGGCAAGAAAACGGAAAAAGGCGACTACTACGGCCCCTTTGCGAGCGCAGGGGCAGTCAATCGTACTTTGAACCAGTTGCAAAAGGTGTTCCTGCTCAGGAATTGCACGGACGCGATGTATTCCAGCCGCACAAGGCCCTGTCTGCTGCACCAGATCGCTCGCTGCGCCGCGCCTTGTGTGGGTAAAATCTCGCAAGCCGATTATGCTGCATTGGTGGACGACGCGACCTCGTTTCTGGCGGGCAAGACCACAGCCATCCAGACCGGTCTAGCCGCAGAAATGGAAGCTGCCTCCAAGGCCATGGAGTTTGAGCGCGCCGCTGCCCTGCGCGACCGCATTCGTGCCTTGACGCAGGTGCAATCCGCGCAAGGCATCAACCCCCAGGGCGTGAGCGAGGCCGACGTCATTGCGTTGCACGAAGAGGGCGGGCAGGCATGTGTGCAAGTCTTTTTTATCCGCGCCAATCAAAACTGGGGCAACCGCGCCTATTTCCCGCGTACGGGATCAGGGGCGGAAGGCGCTGAAATCCTTGAAGGGTTTATCGGCCAGTTTTACGACAACCGCCTGCCACCCCGGCAAATCCTGCTTAGTCAGGAAATCGAAAACCCTGATTTGATGGCCGCAGCACTTACCGAAAAGCTGGGGCGCAAGGTCGGCATTGATCTGCCCAAACGCGGGGAAAAAGCCGAACTGATCGAAAACGCCTATCGCAACGCACGCGAAAGCCTTGGCCGCCGTCTGGCCGAAACCACCGCACAGGCAAAATTGCTCAAAGGGCTGGGCGAGGCGCTTGATTTGCCCGCCACCCCAACCAGGGTCGAGGTTTATGACAACTCGCATATCCAGGGGACAAATGCCGTGGGCGCGATGATCGTGGCGGGCCCCGAAGGCTTTGCCAAATCGCAATACCGCAAGTTCAACATCAAGGGCGAAAACCTGACCCCGGGCGACGATTTTGGCATGATGAAAGAGGTATTGAACCGCCGCTTTACCCGCCTGCTGAAGGAAGACCCGGAACGCAAGGGCGGCTTGTGGCCCGATCTTCTGTTAATCGACGGCGGGGCGGGTCAGGTCTCGGCGGTGGCGGAAATTCTAACGGATCTCGGGGTGTCGGATGTTCCCTTTGTCGGCGTGGCCAAGGGATTGGATCGCGATCACGGCAAGGAAGAGTTTCACCGCAAGGGCCAGCGCCCCTTTGCGCTGCGCCACAACGATCCGGTTTTGTATTTCATCCAACGTCTGCGCGACGAGGCGCATCGTTTTGCCATTGGTGCCCATCGCCAAAAACGCGCCAAAGCCATCGGGGCAACCCCATTGGATGACGTACCGGGCGTCGGGGCATCGCGCAAACGCGCCCTTCTCCAGCACTTTGGATCGGCCAAGGCGGTGGCGCGTGCAGGGCTGTCTGATCTGAAGGCGGTCGACGGAATATCGGATGCCCTTGCGGAAACAGTATATGCCTTCTTCCATGACCGGGGCTGAGCGGTTAGAACCCTAGTCGAACACTCAACCTCTGGACCCTCATGCGCTGGAACCTGCCCAACATTCTGACTGTCATCCGCCTGATCGCGGCGGTGCTTTTTGTTGCCGTTTACCTTGTATTACCGCGCCCATATGCGGATTGGACCGGGGTAAGCCTGTTCATTACGGCGGCGTTGACTGATTATTTCGACGGCCTTCTCGCCCGCAAATGGGGGCAGGTGTCGAATTTTGGCAAGATGCTCGACCCGATTGCCGACAAGGCGATGACGATGCTGGCGCTGATGATGTTGCTGATCCTCTATTTTCGTGATGGTCGGACAATCTATTTTCCACTCGAATCACCATGGATCGTCGGCGACTGGATCCTTGTTGTTCCCGTCATGGTGATCGTCTTTCGCGAGGTGTTTATCTCGGGCTTGCGTGAATTTCTGGGAGGGAAATCTGCAAATCTCGCAGTAACCAACCTGGCCAAATGGAAGACTACAGTGCAAATGGTCGCCGTCGCCGCTCTGTTGATCGTCCTTCTGTTCGAGCATTATTTGGTGGTGTTGTCCTTCGCCATGGACGAGGCGTCCTTGCGCGCTATTCTCGCTGGCGACTTGGAGGATACCTTGAACATCCGACCGCTCTATTCTGGCCGGATTTACATGTTTAATGCGGGCTTCATTCTGATCTGGTTCGCCGCCCTGCTGACCGCGATAACCGGGTGGGACTATGTCGTGAAATCAAGGCCCTACTTTTCGGATAACGCCGAATGAAAGTAAATGTCCTATACTTTGCCTGGCTGCGCGAGCGTGTCGGCGTTCCATCAGAATCCATAGAGACCACCGCTAGGGACGTGAACGCCTTGATCGCTGAACTTAGTGCACGCGACGATTCTTATGCCTTGGCTTTTCAGGACATGTCCGCGGTCCGCGTGGCGGTTGATCAGCAACTGACCTCCTTTGACACAAAGCTTGCCGAAGGCGCAGAGGTCGCGTTTTTTCCGCCGATGACGGGCGGCTGATATGGGCGTTCGCGTGCAATCAGAAGCCTTTGATAGCGCCGCACTGCTGAAGGGTTTTGGCATCAGTGCGGGCGCAGTTGTCACCTTCACCGGACGGGTGCGCAACAATGAGGCAAACGATCTGGTCGCAATGGAAATCGAACATTACCCCGGCATGACTGAGAAAGCGCTGGCAGCGATAGAGGTCGAGGCCAGAAAACGCTGGAGCCTGGTGGATTCGCTGGTCGTTCATCGTTTTGGGGCTTTGCGGCCCGATGAGGATATCATGATGGTGGCCACCGCTGCGCGGCATCGCAAGGCTGCATTTGAGGCGGCAGAATTTTTGATGGATTACCTGAAATCCCGCGCCCCGTTCTGGAAACGGGAACACACCGCCTCCGGATCGTCTTGGGTTGCGGCAACAAAAGCCGACGAAGACGCGCTTGGCCGCTGGTAGCTTAGCCGCTCAGATGTTCGTCGATATAGGCGCGAAGTTCTTCGCTTTCGCGGCGTGACACGCCAAGACCTTCCATCGCGGCGGACAGTTCCGCTTCGGCCTGACTTAGCTGGGTCGTCAGTTCCTGTTCACGGCTTTGCATATAGGCGATAGCCTCGTCACGGGTTTCTTCGGCTTCGTGCAGCTGCGTCGCCAAATGATCAAGTTCAGCGATATTTGAGCTGTCCACCCGGTTCATCTTGCGAAAAATCCAATGGGCGCCCCAACCCAACGAAAAGGCGCTCATCAGGATCAGCGTCACCACAAGTATCAGCTGTGTCTGTCCCATTATTCTTCGCCCTCTTGCTGAGTTGTTTCTGCGTCGTCACTATGCGGAATCGGACCTTCGGGCTCGACTAGTTTGAATTCGATCCGCCGGTTGAGTGCGCGTCCTTCTTCAGTGCTGTTGTCGGCAATCGGCAACGCCTCGCCATAACCCTTAGCACTTAGAAACGAGGTCAGAACCTCTTCGGCCAGCAAAGCGTCCAGTACTGCTTCGGCGCGTGCCTGGCTGAGGGTCTGGTTCATTGTTTCGCGACCCTGGCTGTCAGTGTGACCACCGATTTCCATCGGCACCTCAGAGCAATCACGCATGGACTCAGCGATTGCCTGAATCACGTCAAACGCGTCGGCTTCAACTTTGGTCTCTCCCGGACCAAAGACGATTGGCCGTTCAACCAGAATGCCATTGATCGCGGCCACACATTCTTCGGGGGTGGGAAGCTGCGCCAGCCTGTTCAGCGCCTCTTCGTATTTGACCTCGATTTCGTATCGTTCCGACTGCCCCAGTTGCTCCGACAGGATCTTGGTTACGTCGCTGGAGGCTTCGGGACGATCTGCGACACCGCGCACCTGAACATCATCCAGCGTTACAATAAGCGAGCCATGGTACAACAGGTCCAACGCTGCCAATCCCGCTAGCACCCTTGTACTCCAGCCATCCGGCAGGGCGCTGTCGATGCGGGTGGTGTCATGCACGTTGTCGCCACCAAAGAGTGACCGGGCGAAATTGACAACGGATTGTTGGGTTCGGGGCGTACGCAGTCGTCCACGCAACTGCACCAGACCTTCGGGGCTTTTGGTGGCGGTCAATTCCAGCGCTTCGGCCTCCGGCGTGCCTCCTTCAACCAACGGTTTGGGGGGCAACACGGCATGAACGCTGAAAATATCGGGCAACTCACGCTCAAGCGAATTTACGACGCTGTCAAAATCCGACTGCTGGGTCGTCGCGTCAGCAATAAAGGTCACATCCGCATCCGAAAACGTCACACTGCCGCCGCCTACATCATTGAGCGCGCGTATGGCGATGATTACCGCATCGGTCCAGCGCGGGGTCGGCGCACCCAATCCAATGGTGCAACGCCCGTCGCCTGCCAGACCGGCGCGCTGTGCTGCTGCCATGATCCGTTCGGCATTCGCCTCGGTATCGGTTGAGCAGCTATCAAAACGCGCCCCGGACTCGTCCTTGATCAGGCGCAGGCTGAAAGGTGAAATCACCGGGCGTGGCGCTGTAATATTCAGGACAAGGGCAACGTCCTTCGGCTTTTCGCCTGTTAGATGCATCTCGATCTCGGCCTTTTCTTCGGGGCTGTCAGTGATCGCCGTGATCGAAACCCGTCCCGGCGTCACCGAGATTTTCGAACGCGGGAGGTCATGTAGTGCATCAAGGGCAAAATTTATCGAATCCGCCCATTTATCCGGTATCGGAAAATCTGCGGTTTCCAGCATATCGGTGACCCGAGCACCGTGGTCCAGCCCTTCAACGCTATCAAGAACAAAGGTCCGTCCGGTGTCCTCGGGTATCAGCCCGATCAAAGAGATCCCGTCGCCATTGCGCAGCATTTCCAGCGAAAACCGCGGGCCACGCAGCAAATCGGATTCCACAATCGTAAAATCATCACGAATACGCCCGCTATTCACTACGCTTTTGACAGCATTCAACGCCCGAAACCTCGCGCCTTCGTCCGGGGCGGGCCCGCTTAGATGAACCAACAACCCATCCGCCCGGGCTGAGGCCCAACCGTAGCCGGCTTCCTTCAGCACCGCGGCGACCTCGGCTTCGGTTTTTTCCTCGGTGTAATCTACTATAAAATACCCAAAGGTGGCCGCAAGGGCGCCGACAAGCACAAACACCAATACGCCGTAAAAGAGGGCAATTCGTTGCATCAGGCTGGAACGGGCTCCGTTTTGGTCGCAGGGACTGGATGTCTTCTAAACCCGATGCAGGGTACCATTCAATCAAACTATTGTTGCGACGGCGAAAAACAGCACAGGCAACAGGCCTGCATCCCGGTTGGCGCGAAACAGTCGAAGGCAAGTCGCAGGATTGTTGATGTCCAGCTCGCGCAACTGCCAAGCCAGATGCCAACCAAAGAGCCAGACCCCCAAGAGCGACACCAGCATTGCCGCCATGGAGGCAGTATCGACCAAGGCCAGAATCACACCGACCATCAACAGAACTACGGCCACGACGAAAAACGCTCTCAGCCAGGGCAGGGTCTGATCGCCAAAGAGCCGCGCGGTGGATTTTACGCCGATCAGAATATCGTCCTCGATGTCCTGATGGGCATAGATCGTGTCATAGAACAAAGTCCAAGCAATGCCCCCGACATAAAGCAGCACCGCTGGCCAATCCAAAGCGCCGCTGTGCGCGGTCCAGGCCATCAAAGCCCCCCAGTTGAAGGCCAGTCCCAAAAACACTTGCGGCCACCAAGTAAAGCGTTTGGCGAAGGGGTAGATTGCAACCAGAGCCAAGGACAGAACGCCAAGCGCAATCGTTGCGACATTGAACGTCAGCAGTATCAGAAAGCCAACGAATGCCTGAGCCCCCATCCAGACAAGGGCCGCTTTGACGCTGACCTGACCTGCGGGGATCGGGCGGCTTTTGGTTCGTGCAACCTCAGCGTCGAAATGTCGATCCGAGATATCGTTCCAGGTACAACCGGCACCACGCATCAAAAACGCGCCAATGCCAAAGCCTGCAAATATCCATAGGTCGTGCAAACGGGCCGAACCCGGATCCGCCGCCATTGCCAAAAGCAATCCCCACCAGCAGGGCAACAGCAGCAACCACGTCCCCGCAGGCCGGTCAGCCCGGCTGAGCCGCAAATAGGGCCGTGACCAAAGCGGGCAAAACCGATCGACCCAGTTCATCTTTGTCGCATCCGCAACGCGGATATCACCGCTCTGCTCTGGTGTTTGCGGATTGTCGATCATATCTAGGGTCTCATGTCTGTAGAACGCGCGAAAATCAGGCTCTTTGTAGAGCAGGACCTTGCCCCGCTGCAATCGGTTCCGCTGGATCGGGATCACGCCCATTACCTTTTCAACGTGATGCGTTTGGTGGCGGGCGACCGGGTTGCACTATTTAACGGGCGCGACGGGGAATGGACCGCGGAAATCGTGGATGCGCAGAAAAAGCGCGGGATCGTGCGGTGTCTCGGACAGGCCCGAGTTCAACGCAATCCGCCGGATCTTTGGCTTTTGTTTGCGCCGATCAAAAAGACCCGCACGGATTTTATCGTTGAAAAGGCAACTGAACTTGGCGCTTCACGGATTTGCCCGGTGCAGAGCGATTTCACCAACGCCGAACGGATCCGCCAGGATCGCCTGCAAGCCCATGCGGTTGAGGCGGCAGAGCAATGCGGTGAAACCTTTGTGCCGGAAGTGACGGATTTGCAAAAATTGTCGGATATGCTGACCAATTGGCCGGATGATCGTGACCTGTTCTTTTGCGACGAAGAACTTGCCGAGGACGCGACCGCTGGCCGCCCGAATAAAGCTCGTCAAAAGGCCGCTGTTCTTATCGGCCCCGAGGGTGGGTTTTCCGACGCCGAACGGCGCTTGATAAGTGCGTTGCCGGCGGTAAAATCAATGTCGCTTGGCCCCCGTATTCTGCGTGCTGACACGGCGGCGGTTGCGGCCCTTACCCTTTGGCAGGCGCTATTTGGGGATTGGCCATGAGCGGGTTTCTACGCCCCGAAGTGGTCACGCAAATGCGCCGCTACGCCGAAGCTTTGGTTGGGCTGGCGCTTTTGTTGATCGGTGCGCTGTTCTTTTGGCGCGGCTGGATCCGGTTTGACCTTCTTGCCGAAATTCTGGGGCTGGTCGTCGTGATCCTTGGCGCGGCGCTGCTCTACGTCGGTTATCGCCGCGCCCAGTTTATGCAAGGCGCAGAGGGAACCGGACTGGTGGAGCTACGCGAACAGCAAATCGTCTATATGACGGCACTAGGCGGCGGCACAATGGATGTGGCCGCGATCAACCGGCTGGAATTGCGTCAGAGCCCAAGCCTTGGCCGGGTTTGGGTATTGAAACAATCAGGCGGTCCCAGCCTGATGATACCGGTGGACGCGCAAGGGGCGGCGGTACTCTTTGATGCCTTTCAGGCCTTGCCGGGTCTAAGTGCCGAAATGCTGGTCGCAGCGCTGCGCGAAAACGGGCTTTCACGGCAAATTGTCTGGCGTGGCGATCCGGGATTTCGTGCCTTGACTTGACCGCCCGGGCCTGACCCACTAGCGCCAAGACCTGACGAATAAAAACTGGAAATCACTGATGTCTATCCCCCAATCCGGCGGCGGTCCGATTGAAAACTTCGCCCAGCTGGCCGCCTATCTGGAAAGTGGCTGCAAGCCAAAGGATGATTGGCGGATCGGCACGGAGCACGAAAAATTCGGCTACGTCAAGGATAGCCATCTGCCCCTGCCCTACGAGGGGCCAACCTCGATCCGGGCGATGCTGGAAGGGCTGCGCGATCGTTTTGGCTGGTCGGTGGTCACCGAGGCTGGCAATATCATCGGCCTTGAGAAAGACGGTGCTAACGTCAGTCTGGAGCCGGGCGGACAATTGGAATTGTCAGGCGCACCTTTGGAAAACATTCACCAGACCTGTGACGAGGTGAATGTGCATCTGCGCGAGGTTAAAGAAATCGCGGATGAAATCGGGGCGGGTTTCATCGGCCTTGGCGCGGCCCCCGAATGGACGCACGAACAGATGCCGATGATGCCAAAGGGCCGCTATCGCCTGATGACGCGCTACATGGGAACGGTCGGCACCCATGGCACGCAGATGATGTATCGGACCTGCACGGTTCAGGTGAACCTCGATTTTGCCTCCGAGGCCGACATGGTCAAGAAATTCCGTGTCGCCCTTGCCTTGCAACCCGTGGCGACCGCGCTTTTTGCCAATTCGCCGTTTTTTGAGGGCCGCGTGAACGACCATCAAAGCTGGCGCTCGCGCATCTGGCGTGATCTCGACCCCGCACGCACCGGCACGTTGCCCTTTGTCTTTGAGGACGGCATGGGGTTCGAGCGTTACGTGGACTATGCCCTTGATGTGCCAATGTATTTCGTCTACCGCGACGGCGAATATATCGACGCGCTTGGCCAGTCGTTCCGCGATTTTCTCGCCGGAAAACTACCTGCCTTGCCAGGCGAAACACCAACGCTGTCCGATTGGGCAGATCATCTGACGACGATTTTCCCCGAGGCGCGGATCAAGAAATACATGGAAATGCGCGGTGCCGATGGCGGCCCCTGGCGCAGGCTTTGCGCGTTGCCAGCGTTTTGGGTTGGGTTGATGTATGATCAGGGCGCTTTGGATGCGGCCTGGGACATCTGCAAGGATTGGTCAACCGAGACCCGCGAGGACTGGCGCATCGGTGCCTCGATGGGCGGTTTGCGCACCGAAGTCGAAGGACGCCCCATGGCCGATCTGGCGGCCGAGGTGCTGGAGATTTCAAACGCAGGACTGGCGGCGCGAGCCCGCGAAGGCTCGGGCGGTTTGATCCCGGATGAAACCCATTTCCTAAATGCCTTGCAGGAAACTCTGGAAACCGGCCAAACGCCAGCGGATGAGTTGTTGGCCAAGTTCCACAGCGACTGGGATGGTGATCTCAGCCGGATTTACGGCGAATACTCCTACTGATCGCGCCTAAATTGGACCCCCGCCTTTGATAGGCGTGGGTCATGAGTATTTTTTACAAAGAAGAAATTAGGCTTAGTCGCGGTCCACGCGCGGGATCGAGGACGACGACACCTCGCCGACATATGGCTCGGGTTCATCCTCACGCAGGGGATCGTGGCCAAAGTCATTCGGGCCTTTCGTGCCCTCAGTTGCCCACCAGACGATCAAAAGAATGATACCGACAAGCGGCACAAGACCGATCCAATACCACCAGCCCGAACGATTGGTATCGTGCAGGCGACGCACAATGACCGAGATCGTAGGCAGAAGCATGGCGAGCGCAAACAAACCGGGCAGCAGGCCGACACCGATCACGACACCATCTACCACCGACAGGATTATCTGGCCGAGCCAGGTGAACAGGAGGAAAAACCAGAACTCCGAACGCGGGGCGCGGCCCGAAAAAGTGACGTATTTGTTCAGGCAAGTCTTGATAGCAGTGCCAAAATCCATGGGGTCTCTCTCCTATTTGGATTATGCACGAATGCTAGGGCTTTGAGACCTGTTTTGGCAAGGCTTGGCCAAAATCAGGCCAGCACTACCCCTTTTGGCCGATTTTGGTCTCGGTCCCGGCCATCAGCCGCCGGATATTCTCCGCATGGCGCAGCCAGATCAGGGTCATCAAAAGGATCGCCAAAAGAACAGTGTCCTCTGCGCCCTGCCCCCAAAGCCAGATCGGTGCCGTTGCCGCACAAAGCAATGCCGCAAGCGAGGAGTAGCGAAACAGAGCTGCAATCACCAACCAGGAAAGGCAGACCAAAAGCCCACCAATAAAATTCAGCGCCAACAGGGTTCCCAGAAAAGTAGCCACGCCCTTGCCGCCATTGAACCCCAGCCAAAGCGGAAACAGATGCCCCAGAAACGCGAAAAAGGCCGCGACCTGTGCGGCATCCTTGCCAAAGACAAGCCCGGCAACAATCACCGCGATTGCGCCTTTGCCTGCATCAAAGAACAGCGTCAGAAAGGCCGCGAACTTGTTGCCGGTTCGCAAAACATTGGTCGCCCCGATGTTGCCCGATCCCACCGTGCGCAGATCACCCAGACCAAACAGCCGGGCAACAAGAATGCCAAAGGGGACAGAGCCAAGTAGATAGGCCAGCATCGTCACCAAAAGAAGCGAGGCGGGCGAGGTTTCAATTATCGGGATCATAAAAATACTCCAGCACTTAATGAATTCGATTGCCAGCGACCCAGGTGCCAAGGACCTTACCTTGCATCCTTGCGCCGTCAAAGGGCGTGTTCTTTGATTTTGAACGCAATTTGAACCGATCAAGAACAAAGGGCGCGTCAGGATCAAAAAGGACCAGATCAGCAGGTGCGCCCATCGTCAGTCGTCCGCCGGGCAGGCCCAATCGCTGCGCCGGGTTATAGGATAACGCGCGAAACAATGCGGGCAGATCAATCGCCCCGGCGTGGAAAAGTCGCAATGCCGCCGGCAACAGGGTTTCCAGCCCAACGGCGCCCGAGGCGGCCTCTTCAAAAGGCAAGCGTTTGCTTTCTTCGTCCTGCGGCGTGTGCATGGAGGAAATGATGTCGATCTGCCCATTCGCCAGAGCCTCGACCACAGCCAGACGGTCTTCTTCATCTCGCAGCGGTGGCTTCACCTTGAAGAAGGTTCGGTAATCCGCAACGTCCAATGCGTTTAATGTCAGGTGATGGATCGAGACGCCCGCGCTGACGTTTAACCCTGCCAAACGAGCGCGTTCTAATGCCGGGAGGGCCGCGCGCGTCGTGATCTGATCCGCGTGATAGGCCGCCCCGGTCATTTCCACCAGCGCCAGATCGCGCTCCAGCCCCATGCGTTCGGCCATGGGGGAAACGCTGGGCAAACCCCGCAACGTTGCAAATTTGCCTGAGGTGACGGCCGCCCCTGCCGAAAGGCCGGGGTCTTGTGGATGGCCGATCACCAGTGCTTTGAGGCCGGTCGCATAGGTTAACGCCCGCGCCAAAACCTTGTGGTCCGCGCAGACCGCATCACCGTCAGAAAAGGCCACGGCGCCGGCATCCTGCAAGAACCCTATCTCGGTCATCTCTCGACCCTGACGCCCCTTGGTGAGAGCCGCCATGGCAAAAACATTGACCGGGGCGCGATCCCTTGCCCGGTTCAGCGCAAAGGCCAGCGTTTCCGGGGTATCAATCGCAGGCGTCGTGTCGGCGCGGATCACCATGGTTGTGACCCCGCCCGCGGCGGCGGCAAGCCCCGCAGAGCGGAACCCTTCCTTGTGGCGTTCGCCGGGTTCACCGATTTTCACACCGATATCGACAATGCCGGGGGCTAGAACCTTGCCATTGCAGTCAATGGTTTCAACGTCTTTTGGCGCTTGATCCGATGGGGCAATGACACCATTGACCACCAGCAGATCACCTTTGGTTTCGCGCCGTGCCTCGGGGTCGATCAGACGGGCGTTTTTGAACAGAATAGCGCTCATGCCGCCCCCTTTTGCACATCGCGGATCAGCCGATAGACGGTAGAGCCATCCGCGATCCGCTCAAAGCCAATTTTGACTTGGCTGGTGCCATTTTGGCCGCGCCGGGTTTCTTCAGCGAAGTGAATGGTTGCAGGGGTGACATTGTCAAATTCAAGCACTGTCGTTTCTGTGATCGGATAGCTTTTCAACTTGCGTCCCTTCAACGGCAAAACGCTCGCGATAAATGCGCGTTTATTGGTTAGCGTGTACCAGGTGTTGCGCCGTCGATAGGCCGACCAGAACAATGCGCCAAAGGAAATACCGATCCCGACCGAAAAATGGATCAGCCCAAAGGCCCAGAAAAACCCGCCCGCACTTGCCGCCAAAACCATCCAGAAAAGTGCGAAGCCCGCGAAGGCGAGGCCAAAGAGGAACCCTACGATGTTGCTGGGGCGAAACACCACTTTCCCATCGGGACGCCCCTGCCAAAGGATCGCTTCGTCCGCGTCCAGAATGCCTTCCCAGCCAGAGGTCACTGCAAGTCCTCCAAGTCATCAAGGTCCAGCGCCTTTACTCTGTCATGGAACAGTCCATAAAGGGTGTTCAGATTGTTGATCAACCAGCCATGTTGCCTGTTCCAAGTGGCACGGTCCGTTGGATCTGTGTCGGTTTGCTTGATCGAAATCCGTGCGCCCTTCTTACCGGGAAGGTCTTCCCAATCCAGCGGAATTGGCGATTGTGCAGTGATCTCGACCTTGTCGCGTTCCAAAAGCTGGAAAAACCCGGCAGCATCTTTGCCATGAAGTTCAAGCTGAACGCGGATCCATTGCTCGCGGGTATTGATGTTCACAGTGAGTGTGAAGAACGAGCGGCCAATGGGGATCAGCATCCATTGCTGTGGCGACGGCTTTTGGCATCGCAAAGTGCTTTGTTCGGACAATGCGGATTTGAACTCAGTCCAATACGCGACGTAAGTTTTCTTAAGATCAGTCAACGCAGCGGTTGGGTTTCCGCGGGAAGACGCGGCACGACGGGCCCAGTCGTTGGGCTTGGCGATCACATTGAAACGTGGGGCGACCTGACTGTCGCCGATGCGCCAAAGCTCGATCTCTAGCGCAAAGAACTGAAAGTCGTCCCCCGTCGCATCATTGAGCATATCAATCGCGGCGCGGTGTTCGTCGCGCACTCGTTCCGCCACCCAGATCACGGTTTTGGCCTTGCGACCCGCCGCATAGGTCAGCAGCTTTCCAAGATGGTCATGATCGGTGTTGCCAAACTGGTTCTCGATGATGACAAAACGGTCATCCGAAGCGGTATCTTTGCACAGAAGGTCGGCGTTGAACGTTCCGACGACGGCCTCCATTTCCACCAGTTCCAGCCAGTCCGCCCCATATCCAAGTGTTTCGCCTATCAACTCCAGATTGGATTCCTGTGAAAGCCAGGGTGTAAAATCCCGCGCCTCATCTTTCCAAACCGAACGGAGGTCCTTAATCTGCTCAAGTCGTCCAAGACCACTCACACCAACACCCCCGCAGGTGTTTCCGCGTGGCGGGCTCGGATCAGCAGGTCCATCGCCGCCATACGCACGGCGACGCCCATTTCGACCTGTTCGCGAATGACGGATCGGTTGATGTCGTCAGCCAGCGTGCCGTCGATCTCGACCCCGCGGTTCATTGGGCCGGGGTGCATGACGATGGCGTCGTCTTTGGCGTGGGAAAGCTTTTCCATATCAAGGCCATAGCGGTGATAAAACTCGCGCTCCGAGGGGATGAAGCCGCCGTCCATCCGTTCGCGCTGAAGGCGCAGCATCATCACCACATCGACGCCCTTCAACCCTTCGCGCATGTCATGATAAACCTCGACACCCAGATCAGCGACGCTTGATGGCATCAGCGTTTCCGGCCCCACGAGGCGCACGCGGTTTTCCATTTTACCAAGCAGCATGATGTTGGACCGGGCCACCCGGCTATGCGCGATGTCGCCGCAAATCGCGATGTTCAGCCGATGCAACCGCCCCTTGGCGCGGCGGATTGTCAGTGCATCCAACAGCGCCTGTGTCGGATGTTCGTGTCGCCCGTCGCCTGCGTTCAGCACCGCGCAGTTGACCTTTTCCGCCAGCAGATTGACCGCGCCGGAATTCGGATGGCGTACCACCAGAAGGTCGGGTTGCATCGCGTTGATGGTTAACGCCGTGTCGATCAGAGTTTCACCCTTTTTAATCGACGTGGTCTGCATCGACATATTCATCACATCCGCACCCAGCCGCTTTCCGGCCAGTTCGAAACTCGACTGTGTGCGCGTCGAGTTTTCAAAAAACATGTTGATTAGCGTTTTGCCCGCAAGAGCATCGCTGTGTTTGTTCGACGCGCGGTTCAGGGTGACATATTGCTCGGCCAGGTCGAGAATCGACAGGATGTCGTCGCTCTGCAAGGGTTCGATCCCCAGAAGATGCCGCGCTGCAAAACCCATCGTCAGTCCTGTGCCAATTTCACGCCTTATAGGGGGGTGGATCAGGGCCGACAAGCATTTAGAAATTGAGAAGCCCGGCCAAGCGATTTACACTCGGCGGGAAAGGAATCCCCCACCGTGATAGAGATCGAAGACCTAAGCCCGGACGCAGCCCTCGCGGCTTTGGCCTGGCAGGTCGATCTTGGCGTGAGCGAAGTGATCTCCGAAGCGCCGATCAATCGCTACGAGGATCCCGCGCCGATTGCCCCGACAGCGGCGGAGAAACAACCTTCTGCGGTGCATCAGGCACCCCCTCAAACGCCTCAAACACCCAAGGATCAAGGATCAAGCGAACCGGCACTGGCGAGCCTTGTGAAAACCGCCAATGCAATGGCCGCGGCGGCGACAGATTTGAAAGGGCTGCGTCAGGCCTTGGCCGGTTTTGAAGGCTGCGAGATCAAGAAAGGTGCGCGGAACCTGGTTTTTGCAGATGGCAATCCCTTGGCCCGCGTGATGATCATCGGCGAGGCACCGGGGCGTGACGAGGACCGAGAAGGCAGACCTTTCGTTGGCAAGGCCGGGCAATTGCTCGACAATATGTTTGGCGCTATCGGTCATTCGCGCCAGGGCGAAACCCCGCAAGATGCGATTTACATCACTAATGTTCTGCCCTGGCGACCACCACAAAACCGCGATCCGCAAGCTGACGAAATCGCCATGATGTTGCCGTTTCTCAAACGCCATATCGCGCTGGCAGACCCCGATGTGCTGGTTCTAATGGGCAATTCAGCCTACGCCGCGTTGTTGGGCAAGACCGGCATCACCCGGCTGCGCGGACATTGGACCAAGGTGGCCGGCAAGCCTGCGCTACCGATGTTTCATCCCGCATATCTTTTGCGTCATCCGGTTGATAAACGTCTGGCTTGGGCGGACCTGAAGGCCCTGCGAAATCAACTGAAAGCCCCCTCATGAGTCGTGAATTCATTCCCCTGAACATCGCCGTTCTGACCGTTTCGGACAGCCGCACACTGGCGGATGACAAATCCGGTGATATTCTGAAGGACCGGCTGCTGAACGCCGGGCACAATTTGGCAGATCGCAGGATTTTGCCGGACGAGCGGGCAGAGATTTCTGCGTTGTTACGCGACTGGTGTGCGGATCCGGCAATTGATGTGGTGATTTCCACGGGCGGCACGGGTCTGACCGGGCGCGACATCACCGTAGAGGCGCATCGTGATGTTTACGAAAAAGAGATCGACGCTTTTTCGACGCTGTTTACTACGGTGTCAGTAAAGAAGATCGGCACCTCGGCTGTGCAATCACGGGCCTGTGGTGGTGTTGCTAATGGAACATACCTCTTTGCGCTGCCGGGCTCGCCGGGGGCGTGCAAGGATGGTTGGGACGAGATTTTGCTCGCGCAGCTTGATTACAGGCACATGCCTTGCAACTTTGTTGAGATAATGCCGCGACTTGACGAACATTTGCGACGGAAGTGATCGGACTCCGCGTATAAATGGACAAGACGTGGTTTGCTGCTAATCTTTCGCTGAAACAGAACCCTAATTGAGTTTGAACATGCGCTTTATACTTCGCTCCCTCATGGGACTATTCCTCTTGGCGCTGACCCTGGGGCTGCTGGCCTTTGCAGGCGGAACAACACTATCCGCAATGAAGGAACGTGCGGCCCGGTCCGCTGGGAAAAGCCGGGCAACGGAGCGTGTTTTTACAGTCAATGTCTTGCCGGCTGATGCCGGTGTGCAGAGCCCGGTTGTCCGCGCTTTTGGTGAAATTCGCGCACAGCGGGCGTTGGATATTCGCGCACCCTCTGGCGGCACGATCATCGCGCTTACCAAGAATTTCGTCGAAGGTGGTCGGGTCGAAGAAGGTAGCCTGTTGTTGCGGCTTGACCCGGCGGACGCTGAAACAGCGATGGCGGTTGCAACCACGGATATGGGCGAACGGCAAGCCGAACTGGCCGAGGCAAAACGTGCGCTTGAATTGGCACGCGACGAGGTAGTCGCCGCAAAGGCACAGGCCGATTTACGCACCGCTGCATTGACGCGTCAGCGCGATTTGCTGAAACGCGGCGTGGCGACAGAGGCCGCTGTTGAAACGGCCGCCCTGGCGGCCTCTTCGGCGGATCAGGCGGTTTTGGGCAAAAGGCAGGCCGAAGCCAGCGCGGAGGCCCGGTTGAACCGTTCGACCACAGCCGTCGCACGTCAGAAAATCCGGCTGGAAGAAGCAAAGCGCAATCTTGCGGATCTCGAAGTTTTTGCGGAATTTTCCGGTACGCTCAGCACCGTTTCCGTGGTTGAAGGTGGGTTGGTCGGCCCCAATGAGAAACTTGCGCGACTGATTGATCCTGCAGCGCTTGAAGTCGCATTTCGCCTCTCGACCAGCCAATATGCGCGATTGGTTGCCGCCGGACAGGGCACGCCAGAAATGGAGGTAACGGCCCGCCTAGAACTTTACGGAACGACGGTCGAAATCGCCGGACGGATCGAACGTGTCAGCGCCGAAGTTGGCGTCGGGCAAACCGGCCGACTGGTCTTTGCACGCCTAGACGGCACGGATGTCGCCGCCCTGAGGCCGGGTGATTTTGTGAGTGTAGAGGTCACAGAACCACCGCTTGAAAACGTCGTACGGCTGCCGGCAACGGCGGTTGATGCGGGGGGTGAAATTCTGCTTCTTGGCGATCAGGACCGACTGGAAATCGAGCAGGTACGTGTCTTGCGGCGCTTGGATGATTTTGTCCTCGTACGGGCCGAGGGTCTGGATGGCCGCGAGGTGGTCGAGGCCCGCTCGCCGTTGCTTGGGGCCGGAATCAAAGTCAAACCCGTGCGCCGCGACGCTGTGATCCCGAAAGAACAGGAAATGATCGAACTCAGCGATGAACGACGCGCCAAGCTGATGAAATTCATTGATGAAAACGACAAATTACCCGATGTGGTGAAGGAACGGATTATCAAGCGTCTTCAAGGGGATAAAGTTCCGTTGACGATTGTTGACCGCATAGAAGCACGGATGGGAAGCTGATGGCGGTTCGCGGTGTCCAGCAAGGGCTGATCGGCGGCGTTATCAGCTATTTCACCCGCCACAGAACTGCGGCGAACCTGTTTTTGGTCATCATGATTGTTCTGGGCCTGATGTCTGCGACCAAAATCAGGTCGCAGTTCTTTCCTGACATCGTAATCGACAACGTCTCAGTGTCCGTGACCTGGCCGGGTGCTGGGCCCGAAGACGTCGACAACGGGATCGTGCAATTGCTGGAACCAGCCTTGCTGTCTGTCGAGGGCGTCGAGGAAAGCAAGGCGTTTTCCTATGAGGGGCGGGCGCGGATTCAGCTCGACTTTGAACCCGACTATGATATGGCCCGCGCCGCCGAGGACGTCAAAACCGCCGTGGATTCCGTCACCGACCTGCCCGAAGACGCCGATGAACCTGTGGTAAGACGCGGGGCATGGCGGGACCGGGTCACTGACGTCGTAATCACCGGGCCCGTATCAACCGATCAGCTTGCGCGATTTGCCGATGAATTCGTCGCACGGCTTTTTCGGGTCGGCATTACCCGAACAACGATCCGTGGCGTCGCGGCACCAGAAACAATTGTTGAGGTCACCCAAGCGCAGTTGATCCGAAACAATGTGAGCCTGCGCAGCATCGCAGATGTCATCCGCGAGGAGGTCGATGCCGACCCCGCAGGTGACGTCGCCGGGGGATCGACCAGAGTGCGAACCGGCATCGCCAAACGAACCGCTGACGAGATCGGCAATATTGCTATTCGTTCACGCAGCGACGGCTCTAAACTGCTGATCTCGGATGTGGCCGAAATCCGCGTCGAAGGCGTGACTCGCAACCGGTCATATTTCGTCGGCAGCAATCCGGCGATCTCGATCCGGGTGGATCGTGCCGATCAGGGCGATGCGATTTCCATGCAAAGCATCGTTGAAGAACAGGCCGCCGAAATGGAATTGACCCTGCCCGAAGGCGTCGAAATCCGTCTGATACGCACTCGCGCCGAGGCAATCACTGATCGGTTGAACATCCTGCTGGACAACGGATTGATGGGTCTGGGTCTGGTTGTTCTTTTGTTGTTTTTGTTCCTGAACGCCCGGACCGCCTTTTGGGTGGCCGCAGGTATTCCCGTGGCAATGGCGGCAGCGATTGCCCTGATGTATGCTTGGGGGCTGACGATCAACATGATCTCGCTTTTTGCGTTGATCATCACGCTTGGGATCGTTGTTGATGATGCGATTGTTGTTGGTGAGCACGCCGATTTTCGCGCCCGTCGCTTGGGGGAATCCGCAGTGGACGCCGCCGAGAATGCAGCGTTGCGCATGGCGGCACCTGTATTCTCCGCAACGGTCACAACTGTCACAGCATTTTTTGCCCTGACAGCCATTTCCGGGCGGTTTGGCAGTCTGATCGCGGATATTCCATTTACCGTTATCGTTGTTCTGCTGGCCTCGCTTGCTGAATGCTTTTTGATCCTGCCCCATCACATGAGCCACGCTTTGGCCTCGATCAACCGACGGCGTTGGTATGACTGGCCAAGCCATGTCTTCAATCTGGGCTTCACCTGGTTTCGCGAAAACGTCTTTCGCCGCTTGATCGGCTGGGTCGTGGTATTTCGCTATCCGGTCATTGCGCTGGTGGTGGTGGCACTTGCCAGTCAGGTGAACCTCTTTCTTAAAGGCGATGTCACCTGGCGGTTCTTTAATGCACCGGAGCGCGGTTCGATCACCGGCAACTTTGCGATGGTTTCCGGTGCGACTCGGGTGGATACGCTGGAAATGATGACCGAATTGCAGCGCGCGAGTGACGAACTGGCAACGCGTTACGAACAAGAACATGGCCGCAATCCCGTGGATTTTGTCATGGGTGAAATCGGCGGTACGGCGGGGCGTGGTCTGTCCGGCCAGGACACCAAGGACGACGATCTGCTCGGGGGCATTTCCATTGAGTTGATAGATGCGGATCTGAGGCCCTATACCTCGTTTGAATTTCTGGCCGAATTGCAGAACGAGGTACGCAGGCACCCGCTGTTGGAGACTCTTTCGTTTCGCAGAGTTCACGCGGGACCGGGTGGGGATGCGATTGATATCCAGCTCTACGGAGCAAGTGCAGAAGTGCTGAAAGAAGCCGCACTCGATATTCAAACGACGCTTGGTCGCCACGGCGAAGTATCCTCGCTTGAGGACAACATGGCCTATGACAAGGAAGAACTGGTACTGGAATTGACCCCGCAGGGCCAGGCCCTTGGCTTTACCATCGACGGTCTGGGGCGGGTTCTGCGCCACCGCTTGAACGGTATCACGGCGGCCACCTTTCCGGTCGGTGTGCGCTCAGCGGAAATCACCGTGCAATTGCCCGAAGGCGAAAAGACTGCCGACTTTGTTGAGCGCAGTCAGATGCTGACACCCGATGGCAATTACGTGGCCCTGTCCGATATTGTGACCGTCACTTCAAAAACCGGTTTTGCCTCAGTGCTGCGGGAAAACGGGCTAAGGATCTTGAAAGTCTCGGGCGGAATTTCCGAAGATGATCCCGTTCGCGCAGAAGAAATAACCAGGGAGATCAAAGAGGTACTGCTACCCAGGATCGAAAGCGAATATGGCGTGGCCTATCGGATCGCCGGTCTTTCGGAGCAAGAGGACACTTTTCTTGCCGACGCTCAACTGGGGCTCATGCTGGCTCTGATCGGGATATACCTCACACTTAGCTGGATTTTCTCGTCCTGGACGCGGCCGATTGTGGTCATGGCGATTATCCCTTTCGGCCTTGTAGGCACGATCTGGGGTCATAATTATTGGGATGTGCCATTGTCGATGTTCACCGTTGTCGGCCTGATCGGGATGACCGGGATCATTATCAATGACAGCATTGTCCTAGTCTCAACCGTCGATGAATATGCCGGTGATCGTGACATAACCACGGCGATAATCGACGGGGCAACGGACCGCTTTCGACCGGTTTTACTGACGACGCTCACAACCGTACTGGGCCTGTCACCCTTGTTGTTCGAACAATCGCAGCAAGCGCAGTTCCTCAAGCCGACGGTAATTACGCTTTCTTATGGATTGGGGTTTGGGATGTTTTTGGTGCTGTTGATGGTGCCATCATTGCTTGCAATGCAGCGCGATGTCTCACAACAGGTGCAGGCGTTCCGGCGGATGCTTCTGGGCCGGCGGATCAAGCTATTAGGTCGTGCAACACTTCTTGGCACCATCCTGCCAATGGCCGCATTGTTTTCCGTAACCCTTGGCAGCTTTGTGCTTAACGGCTCCATCCCACCGGGTGTTTTAAGTTGGCTTGGTCCATTTGCACAATTGTCGGCAGGAATGGCCGCCCTGCTGGTGTTTTTGATTGGCAGTGCAGTGATTTGCTTGCTCGCCGGGACTATGGCCGGAGCACTGCATGTCATCAACAACCGCCGCATCCGTGGATAAACGCTGAAGCGGTCGCCTTCCGCCTTAGCCGCCATTCCGCATTTTCGGTGCAAGCGCCTCGATCACCACAAAGGCCTGTGCCCACGGGTGATCGTCCGTCAGTGTCACATGAACGACAGCTTCCATCCCGTCCGGCGTCATTTCGCGCAACCTTTTCGCGGCCCATCCCTGCAAATGCATCTGCGGCTGACCGCTTCTGAGGTTACTGACAGACATGTCCTTCCAGGCGATACCCATCCGCAAACCGGTCCCGAGCGCCTTCGAGCAGGCCTCTTTAGCAGCCCAGCGCTTGGCGTAGGTTCCAGCGACATCTTTACGTCGCTCTGCTTTGGCTTGCTCCAGATCGGTGAAAACCCGGTTGCGAAAACGATCGCCAAAGCGTTCTAGAGTTCGTTCGATCCGCTCGATATTCGCCAGATCGGTGCCGATACCCAAGATCATTCAAGCGTCACGCTACCGGTGGCCTGATTGATCCGCACACCAATACGTTCGCGCGCGTTCGGATCTGCAATTCCGGTATCGGGATCGTAGTGATCAACGTCGATATTGACCCGAAGTCCAAGGCTCGCGTCATAGCTGGCCTTTTGTTTCATGAACGAAATACCGACCCATCCCTGCCCCGGTGCCAAAGAGACCACATTACAGGCCTGTCCAAATTCCGGGTCTGGCGACAACACCAACAAGTGGAACGAACAACAAGCCGGCTCGTAAGTATCAAGCAAAGCCACCCGGATCGCACCATTGGCAAAGTCGCGGTAGTTTTCTTCCCAGGGGGTGACGAGGTTGCGTGCAGACGAAACCCAGTCGCATTGATTGACGGTTTGTGCGTTTGCGCCACTTGCTAGCGAAAGGCCGACAATCGCGGCTAGCAGAGTTCTTGTCATGTTGTCCTCCTAGGGAAAAGCCTCGGTGCGGGCCTCTTCCATCAATTGACGCATATGAGCCATGGCGCGGTCAAGGCCAACGAAAATACTTTCGCCAATCAGAAAATGACCGATGTTCAATTCCATGACCTCTGGAAAGGCAGCAATTGGCTTGACGGTCTCATAAGTCAGACCATGGCCTGCATGAACCTCCAGCCCAAGGGAATGGGCAAAGGATGCCATATCGCGCAATCGATTAAATTCCGCGTCCCTTTCGGCCAATCGCCCTTCGGCGAAGGCGTCGCAATAGGCGCCGGTGTGCAGTTCAACTACGGGTGCGCCGATCCGCGCGGCGGCTTCGATCTGTCTTGGATCCGCTGCGATGAAAATCGACACCCGGCAGCCGGCGTCCTGCAACGGAGCAATGAAATGAGCCAGCCGGTTTTCCTCACGCGCGACTTCCAGCCCGCCTTCGGTTGTCCGCTCTTCACGTTTTTCGGGAACGATGCAAACTGCATGTGGCGTATGGCGCAACGCGATTTTTTGCATTTCATCAGTGGCTGCCATTTCGAAATTCAGTGGAACATTCAAGCGTTCCATAAGCGCTTCGATATCACGGTCCGCAATATGGCGACGATCCTCGCGAAGATGAGCGGTGATACCATCCGCCCCGGCTTTTTCAGCCTGAAGGGCCGCGCGAACCGGGTCGGGATAGGCACTGCCACGGGCATTTCGCACGGTTGCAACATGGTCGATATTCACGCCCAGGCGCAGGTTTCCAAGTGGTTTTGTCAATGCAGTGCTCATTGGATTATCCGGCATTTCAGGAAAGGGGTTCGGTATCGTTCGGCTTCTTGCCAAAGACGGCTTTGCGTTCCTTTAACCGCTCCAGCAGACGGCCTTTTCGCCGTTTCTGGTAGGCCGCAATCAGTGGCCGCGAAAGGAAATAGGCGATCAACCCGCCGACAACACCGGGGATCGTGCCGCCAACGAGGTAAGGCAGAAACACACCACGGAAAAAGCTGCCGATGTGAGACCAGTCGGCTTTTTCGGCCGTAAATATCGCTTTGAAATTATGCCAGAAATCACCCGCCGCTTGGGAAAACAACTCCAGAATCGTTTTGCTGGATTCCACCTCGAAAGCGCTGCCCAGGATCCAGTGGCCCAGCCCCAGCGAGGTACCGGCGATAAACGGAAACGTCAGCGGATTGCCAAAGAACGTCGCCAAAAGTGCTGCCAAGGCATTGCCACGGAACAAAGCCGCCAGACCAATCGCCGCAACGAAATGCAAACCAAAGAAGGGCGTGAAGCTGATATAGACGCCAACCCCAACGCCACGCGCGATCTTGTAGGGTGTATCAGGCAGACGTTTGAGGCGATGGCCGACATAGGAGACCGCGCGTTTCCAGCCTGAACGAGGATAAATCCCCTCGACCAACCAACGCCCCCAGGACAGCTTATTGCGCCTCTTGAAAACCATTCGCTCCGCTCTTTGGAGCCCCGTAGGTCCGGGGCATCGCCTAAAATTCAGGCCGGGATGCTTGCCTGTTCCGAATTGCGGAACCGGGTAATCTGGGCCACATCCGAATCCGCTTCAACAGCGGTCATCACGTTGTGAAGATGCTCCACATCCCGCACCTGAATGTCCACGAGCATTTTGTAAAAGTCCGGCTTTTTGTCCGTGAACATCATATCCGAGATATTGGCGTTCTGCTCGCCAATCAAGGTGCATATCCGCCCTAGTGTACCCGCATCATTCGCGATTGTCATTTCGACGGTCACATTGTTCTGCGCGACCCGCGCGGCTTCGTCCCAATGGAGGTCAACCCAGCGATCCGGCTGGTCTTCGAATTCGATCAGGCTCTGGCAGTCAATTGCATGTACCTTAACGCCTTTGCCGCGATAGGTGATCCCGACCACTCTTTCACCGGGAACCGGCTGGCAGCAACTTGCGGGTTCCGCGATCTGCCCATCAGCCAATCCGATCATCGCGCCTTTTTGACCTGCCTCTGGGACCGGGGTGCTACGGGAAATCTCTGGATATAAAAGGTCGGTTACACCACGCCCGGTAATCTCGGCGTTCCCCAGCATCGCGAGGAGTTCGATTTCATTTGCCAGACCCATCTGACGCGCTGCCGTTGCAAGCGCCTTGTCGGATACTTTCTTGCCGACATGCTCAAAGGCGACCCGCGCCAGTTCGCGCCCCAATCGGACCGAACCATCGCGGCGGTCTTCGCGCAGCGACTTGCGGATGGCCGAGCGTGCCCGACCAGTCACTGCGATTTCCATCCATGTCGATTGCGGGCGCTGACCTTCGGCGGTGATAATCTCGACCGACTGACCATTGCGCACCCGCGTCCAAAGCGGCACCCGAATGCCGTCAACCTTGGCCCCGACGCAGGACGACCCGATCCGCGTGTGGATCGCATAGGCAAAATCAATCGGTGTGGCCCCGCGCGGCAGCTTCACAACCTCGCCCTTTGGGGTGAAGCAGAACACCTGATCGGAGAACATTTCCAGCTTGACGTGTTCCATGAACTCGTCGTGATCATCCGAGGCCTCGACCCGTTCGGTGAGTGCCGTCAGCCAAGTAAAGGGATCAACCGCAAAGGGGTTTTCGACCCGTTCGCCGTCTTTGTAGGACCAATGCGCGGCGACCCCGGCTTCGGCAACCTCGTGCATCTGCCGCGTGCGGATTTGCATCTCTACCCGTTTTCCGTCGCGCCCGGAGACAGTGGTATGGATCGAGCGATAGCCGTTTGATTTGGGTTGCGAGATATAATCCTTGAACCGCCCGGGCACGGCTGCCCACCTTTGGTGAATAGCCCCAAGGATACGGTAGCAATCCTCGATCTCGGCCGTGATGATGCGAAAGCCGTAGATGTCGGAAAGCCGCGAAAAGCCTTCTTTCTTTTCCTGCATCTTGCGCCAGATCGAATAGGGCTTTTTCTCCCTACCGATCACATCGGCCTCCAGCCCGTGTCGAACCAGAACATCGCGGATGTCGTCAGTGATCTGCGGGATCAGATCGCCGGTCTGGCTGCGCAGCGTCAGAAAGCGGCGGATGATCGAGGTACGCCCCTCGGCGTTCAGCACCTGAAAGGCGAGGTCTTCAAGCTCCTCGCGCATCGACTGCATCCCCATGCGACCCGCAAGTGGTGCAAAAATATCCATCGTTTCCCGGGCTTTTTGCTGCTGTTTTTCCAGCCGCATATGCTTGATCGTCCGCATGTTGTGCAGACGGTCTGCCAGTTTAACCAGAAGGACGCGCAAGTCCTTGGACATGGCCATCAGCAACTTGCGAAAATTCTCGGCCTGCTTGGTCTCGGTGGAATGCAATTCCAGATTGGTCAGCTTGGTCACGCCATCGACCAGTTGCGCCACTTCTTCGGAGAATTGCGCGGCCACTTCGGAATAGGTGGATTTCGTGTCTTCAATCGTATCGTGCAGCAACGCGGTCGCGATGGTCGCGTCATCCATCTGCTGTTCGGTCAGGATCGCCGCCACTTCAACCGGGTGGCTGAAATATGGTTCACCCGAAGAACGGTACTGCCCTTCGTGCATGGCTTTGCCATAGACGTAGGCACGCCTGATCAGGTCGGAGTTTGAGTTCGGGTTGTAGTTGCGGACCAGATCGACCAGGTCTTCGACTTCGATCATCCGGGCCGCTCCTTCAGCGGGCAGAGGGTAGAGGTAACAGCAACAGCCGTCACTTCATCTCTTGAGCTTCCATCAAAGCGCGCAGCAGGTTTTCTTCGGACATATCGTCCTCGGGCTTGTCCTCTTCGACATTGCCCATCAGCAGGGACATCGAATCGTCTTCGGGCTCATCGACTTCGATTTGTGTCTGATTACTTTCGATGTAAGCTTCCCGTAGGCCATCAGCAGTCAGAGTTTCCTCGGCGATTTCACGCAACGCGCAGACCGGGTTTTTGTCGTTGTCACGGCTGATTGTCAGTTCGACACCGGCGGATAATTCGCGCGCACGATGGGCGGCCAACATCACGAGTTCAAACCGGTTTGGTACTTTATCAACGCAATCTTCGACGGTCACACGGGCCATGAGGCACTCCAGTCTACATTTTCTTCGGCAGAGAAACCGCTATCTAGGGCCGTTTTTCATGGATTACAAGGGTTTTCGACCTCTGGATTGCGCCCCGCAACCGCCTATTCTAAGGTCCGCTGATGGCACAGGATAGACCGCTTCTAGGTATTCTTTTGATGTTGGGATTCTGCGTCCTTGCACCGGTCGGCGATTCGATTGCCAAATATCTGGGCGACAGTATCCCTTTGCTGCAATTGTTACTGGTGCGTTTCGGCTTTCAAGCACTCTTGCTCGTGCCGCTCTTTCTTGCCTTGCGTGCGCGGCTAGCGGTCTCTGCCCGGGTGTTATGGCTTACTTTCGTTCGCACCATCCTGCATATCATCGGCATCGGCGCGATGTTTACCTCCCTGCGTTACCTGCCCTTGGCAGATGCCGTCGCGATTGCTTTTGTGATGCCATTCATCATGTTGCTCTTGGGGAAAACCTTTCTGAATGAGGAGGTCGGCGCGAGGCGCTTAAGCGCTTGTCTTGTCGGCTTCATCGGCACGCTTTTGGTGGTGCAGCCCAGCTTCGCCGATGTCGGGGCCCCTGCCCTGTTGCCGCTGTTGGTAGCCGTTGTCTTCTCGCTATTCATGCTGGTCACACGTCAGATCGCCAAAGAAGTCGATCCGATCGCTCTGCAAGGGCTAAGCGGCGGCATGGCCCTGCCGGTTTTGGCGCTACTGTGGTTGCTATGGCCCTTTGATCGCGCCAGCATTGCGGCCATTGTCGTGCCAACGGCGTTCGAGGTGGGACTGCTGCTGCTGATCGGTTTGGTCGGCACCTTGGCCCATCTGTTGATGACCTGGTCGCTTAGGTTTGCGCCCTCCGCGACGCTGGCCCCGATGCAATATCTGGAAATCCCCTTTGCGACCCTGATCGGGTGGGTGGTATTCCGCGACCTGCCAAATGGTCTGGCGGCCGTCGGCATTCTGATCACCGTCGGGGCCGGGCTTTACATCATTTACCGCGAACACCGGACTTCGCGACTGGCGGCGCCGCCAGCGGTCTGATCCCATTGGTTGCGCTTTCCGGCAGTACGGCATGTAACGCTGCAATGGTTTGCCCCAAAACCGGGTGCCACCAATCGGGGGCCACATCCATCAGAGGCACAAGCACAAACCCGCGATCCTGAAGGCGGGGATGGGGCAGGATCAATGCATCCGGGCTTTGTGATTGCTGCGCTGTGGTGGGCAGATCGTGCCAGTGCTTGAACGTAGCCGGATCGGGTAGAACCGCTTGCCCAAAGGCAATCAGATCCAGATCAATAATCCGCGCATCCCAGCGCTTTGCTCGCACCCGTCCCAGCGTTGCCTCGATGTCGTGCAAAGCCGCCAAAAGTTGATCCGGCGAAAGCCTGCATTCCACGCGAACAGCGGCATTTACAAATTCCGGGCCGGATCCCGGTGGGTAAGCGGGGGTTGCATAAAGTGTGCTGCAATTCAGCTTTTCCAGCCCACAAACACCCGCCAGCAATTCAAGGGCGTGTTCTACATTTGCTTTTGCACTTCCTGCTTGCGAAGTCAGATTTGACCCTAGGGCAATCAGCGCAATTGTTACCGGATTGTCGGAAATTCGGGATTGCATCATTGCTAATATACCCTATCTTCGGTCTGTTAGTTTCATTGATGTTTACCAAAAACATACCACTCACAAGCATTGATGGGACGCATTTTGACAAGAGGGATCCACGATGTTTTATCGGGATGAGCGATTAGCGCTCTTTATTGACGGCTCAAACCTTTATGCAGCGGCAAAGGCCCTGGGGTTTGACATAGACTACAAGCTTCTGCGTTCGGAGTTCATGCGACGCGGCAAGTTGTTGCGGGCGTTCTACTATACAGCATTGCTGGAGAATGACGATTATTCGCCGATCCGCCCGCTGGTGGACTGGTTGAATTACAACGGCTTCACGATGGTGACGAAACCGGCCAAGGAATTCACCGATTCCATGGGGCGGCGTAAGGTCAAAGGCAATATGGATATCGAATTGACGGTCGATGCCATGGAACTGGCACCACATGTGGATCACATCGTGATCTTTTCAGGCGACGGTGATTACCGCCCACTGGTGGAAAGCCTGCAAAGGCAGGGTGTGAGGGTTTCGGTCGTCTCTACCATCCGCTCGCAACCGCCAATGATTGCCGACGAATTGCGCCGACAGGCTGACAATTTCATCGAGCTGGACGAACTGAAAGATGTTGTCGGTCGCCCGCCGCGCCCTGAGACGCCGATGCGCCCGGACGAGGTGGAACTGGCCGAAGACTAGACACAAAAGTTGCACCCCTTGCCGAAGTTCGCGCAGGGGTTGCCAACTATTTGGGAAATCAGGATACTGTCCCTCACTCTTTCAAGTTTTGTTTTGTCGAGGGTTCATGTTCAGATTTCTTGCCGTCATTGCCATTTTCTTGACCGTCCTTGCACCGCAGGCATTTGCGCGCGAAGCAAGAACTGCCTTGTTGGCTCAAATCGGTGATTGGCAGGTCGTCCGATATGTTCTCAACAGTGGGAAATGGTCTTGTCAGGCAATCAATTCGCGCGGTGTTTATACCGGCGGTGTGATGATCTACATGATGGCCAAGGGTCAAAGCCGGGGTTATCTTTCCTACCACAACGGCTTTGACATGCCCTATGGCTCCAAGGCAAAACTGCAGATCGGTAATAAGACATTCACGCTTCTGGTTGACGACAAGAAGAACCTGCGATCCCATTGGCCAACCTCAGGGCGCGATTTGATGAACATGGAGCGCGCGATGTTGCAACTTGCCGCATCGAAGGGAAACAGAAAGATGTTCGTCACCGACCGTCACGGCACCACCTACGGGTTTTCGGCCACCAAAATGGACCAGGTCATCAAGCTGATCAACGAAACCTGCGGTAAAAAATAGTCACAAGGACCGGGACGCTCTGGACCTTGCCGCCCTGGCTGCTTAGCAAGGGACGGTGAAAGGACGCCCGATGAACAAGCCGCCACTGACCCTATATCTGGCCGCCCCGCGAGGGTTTTGCGCCGGTGTGGATCGTGCCATCAAGATCGTTGAAATGGCACTTAGCAAATGGGGCGCTCCCGTCTATGTGCGCCACGAGATTGTTCACAACAAATACGTCGTTGACAGTCTGCGTGCCAAAGGCGCGATCTTTGTCGAAGAACTGGAAGAATGCCCCGACGACCGCCCGGTGGTATTTTCCGCGCATGGTGTGCCAAAGGCCGTGCCAGCCGCCGCTGAGAAACGCAAGATGGTCTATGTGGACGCGACTTGTCCGCTTGTCTCCAAGGTCCATATCGAAGCGGCCCGTCATCATGAAAACGGATTGCAAATGGTCATGATCGGCCACGACGGCCACCCTGAAACCATCGGCACCATGGGACAATTGCCCGATGGCGAGGTTCTGTTGGTCGAAACCGTCGATGATGTCGCCAGCTTGCACCCGCGCGATCCGTCGCGGCTTGCCTATATCACCCAGACGACCCTGTCGGTTGATGACACCGCTGATATCGTCGCTGCTTTGCTACAGAAGTTTCCAAACATTGTCGGCCCGCACAAGGAAGACATCTGCTACGCCACGACCAACCGGCAAGAGGCGGTCAAGGCGCTCGCACCGCATGTGGAGGCCCTGCTGGTGATTGGCTCGCCCAATTCATCTAACTCGCGCCGTCTGGTGGAAGTCGGGGCGAAAGCCGGTTGCCGCTACGCCCAATTGGTTCCCCGTGCCGGCGACATTGACTGGCGTGCGCTGAACGGCGTGCAGGCAATCGGGATCACCGCGGGCGCCTCGGCCCCTGAGGTTCTGATCAACGAGGTGATCGACGCCTTTTCCGAACGTTTCGATGTCACCCGCGAGATCATTGAGACGGCCCAGGAGAACGTCGAATTCAAGGTGCCCCGCATTCTGAGGACGGAACAGGCGTGAAACTCGACCCGCAAACCCTGGCGGTTTATAACTCCCAGGCCGGCGATTATGCCGATATGGTTTCCGCCGCACCGGATGTCATGCTGGAGCGTTTTGTCGAACTGCTGCCGGAAAAATCCGAAGTGCTCGACATTGGTTGTGGACCGGCAACGGCCACTGCGCGGATGATCGAACTGGGCCACCGGGTCAAAGCATTGGATCCGAGCATGGAAATGGCCGCAGAGGCCAAAAAGCGGTTTAACGTCGATGTCACGATTGGTGGCTTTGAGGATGTCCACGAGACCGATTACTTCGATGCAATCTGGGCCAGCTTTTCATTGCTCCATGCCCCGCGCGAAGACATGCCCGGCCATCTGGCCGCCTTCAGAAGGGCACTGAAACCAAAAGGCCTGCTGGCAATTGGTCTGAAATCCGGCAAAGGCAGCCATCGCGACAAGATCGGTCGCCTTTACACCTACTACGAACCAGAAGAACTAAGCGATCTGCTAGATGTCGCCGGTTTCAGCGTCATAGGAATTGATACAGGCGAAGGCACCGGATTGGACGGCAGCATCGCACCATGGTTTCACATCCGCGCCCATGCCTGAGTTGTTTGCCTATACCGATGGTGCCTGTTCCGGCAATCCCGGTCCCGGCGGATGGGGGGCTTTGTTGCAGGCCAAAGACGGCACCAAGGTCATCAAGGAACGCGAACTTAAAGGCGGCGCGGCGGATACCACTAACAACCGCATGGAGTTGCAGGCCGCGATTGCAGCCCTCGAGGCGCTGGAAAAACCATCGCAAATTACGATTGTTACCGACAGTGCCTATGTCAAAGGCGGTGTGACAGGTTGGATCTTTGGCTGGAAGAAAAACGGCTGGAAAACCGCCAGCAAGAAACCGGTCAAAAATGTCGATCTCTGGCAATCGCTGGATGCGGCTCAAGCCCGCCACAAAGTAACCTGGGAATGGGTCAAAGGCCATGCCGGTCATCCCGAAAACGAACGCGCGGATGAGTTGGCGCGCGCAGGAATGGCACCCTTCAAGCCTAAGAAAACAAACCGCGCAAAAACCTGACGTCTTTGTTCTCAAAATACTCAGATAACGCGCTCAGCAAAGCCGTGCGGCGATCAGCTATTTTTTCGCGATGTAAGTCTGGTAGGCCCAGATCAGCACCAGTGCGCCCAGAACTGCCCCGATAAACCCTGCGGCCATGCCGAGGACCGCCAGCAACATCGACAGAACCGCGCCGCCGACCAATGCGCCCAGCACCCCAATTGCGATGGTTACCGGAACGCTGGTTTCCAGATCCATGATCCGGGTCGCGATAAAGCCAGCGGCGGCACCGATGATCAAAAGGTAAAGAACAGCCACGATATCCCCCCGGCCAAGTTACGTTGTTGCCCGACATATAGGCTCTTTGCGCCGGTCTTTCCAGATCAGCCGAGCCGCGATCCGATCGGCAATTCAAATCCAAGCGTGAGTTCAACCGGTGCCATTGCTGCTTTGCCGGCACGCTGCAGCCGCGTCAATCGCACCGCGCCGCTGCCACAGGCAATATCCAGCGCATCGGAAAGTACTTCGCCGGGCGAACCGCTGCCTGTTCCGATTTCTGCGCCCAGAAGTTTGACCCTTTCCTCCCCGATCATACACCAGGCACCGGGAAACGTGGCTAAACCACGGATTTGCCTGTCAATCGTCTCGGCCGGCTTTGTCCAGTCGATCCGCGCTTCGGATTTTTGGATCTTCTCTGCATAGGTGATGCCATCGCCTGATTGTGGCATGGGTGTCAAAGTGTCCAGATTTCCGATAGCTTCAACGATCAAGGCAGCACCCATGACCGCCAGTCGATCATGCAATTGTCCGGTTGTTTCCTTCGCTCCAATCTGCGTTTCCCGGACGGCAAGCACCGGCCCCGTGTCCAGCCCTGCCTCCATCTGCATGATCGAAATGCCGGTCTTTTCATCACCAGCCATTATCGCGCGGTGGATTGGTGCCGCCCCCCGCCAGCGTGGCAAAAGCGAGGCGTGGATATTCAAGCAACCCAACTTTGGTGCATCCAGAACCACTTGCGGCAGGATCAGCCCATAGGCGACCACAACCGCAATGTCGGCCTCAAGGCCTGCAAAGGCCGCTTGATCAGCCGGGTCGCGGAAATTGAGCGGGCTGCGCACCTCCAGCCCCAAGGAACTCGCGCGGGCCTCCACCGGGGTTGGCCGGTCTTTCTTGCCGCGTCCCGCCGGGCGGGGCGGCTGGCAATAGACGGCGGCAATTTCGTGTCCCGCCGCGATCAGCGCCTCAAGGGCCGGAACGGAAAAGTCCGGGCTACCCATAAAAATGATGCGCATCCTAGCCTTGCTTTCTGGCCAGCTTGGTGGCCCTCGCGATCAACATTCGGCGTTTCACCGACGACAGGTTATCAAAATACATCCGCCCGTTCAGATGGTCGATCTGGTGCTGAACAGAAACCGCCCAGAGGTCTTCAAAATCGTGACGCACCCGAAACCCGTGGTGATCCAGATATGATACCGTGATTTTCTTGGCCCGGCTGATTTTGGCGTGAACCCCCGGCAGGTTCGGACTGCCTTCGTCATATTCAACTTGAGCATCGCTGGCGTTGATGATTTCCGGGTCGGCCATGCGCATCGGCTCGGCCTTGTTGGATGAGGCATCCACCACGATCACCCGCTGCAACACACCGATTTGGGGGGCCGCAAGGCCGATGCCGGGCATGGCGTACATTGTCTCCAGCATGTCATCCCAGAGGGTTTTGATGGCATCATCTACGCTCTCTACCTCCCGAGCCGGGGTTTGGAGACGTTTATCCGGGAACGGCACGAAGGCACGGATTGTCATGCCCCGCGCGCCCGCTCTTTTTTCAGCTTTTTCATCTTGTTTGTGATCATCGTGCGTTTGATTTTTGACAGATGATCAATGAACAGCGTGCCATTCAGATGGTCGATCTCGTGCTGCACACAGGTCGCATGAAGGCCGTCGAATTCGCGTTCCTCCGCGTCGCCATCCAGCGTCAGAAACCGCACCCGCACAGCCGCGGGACGCGTGACCTCTTCATACATCTCAGGGATCGACAGGCAGCCTTCTTCGTAGGTGTTCAACTCATCCGAGGACCAGGTGATCTCCGGGTTGATCAGCGCCAGCGGTTCGGCGTTTTCCTCGCGGGCAGCGCAGTCCATTACAAACAAGCGCTCCGTGATCCCCACCTGAGGGGCCGCCAGCCCGATGCCCGGTGCGTCATACATCGTCTCGAACATATCATCAGCCAAACGCCTTAGCGCTGCATCGACGCTTTCAATCGGCATGCAGTTCTTTTTCAAACGCGGGTCCGGGTGGATCAATATCGGGCGTAGGGTCATGGCGCTGATTTAGCGCTCCTTGATGTGAGTTTCAACCGACATGGCGAGGCAACGCAAAGGTTACAAATATCACCTTGAAGTTACATATCCTCAGGCGATATGTCACCTCAGGGTTACAAAGATGGAGATTCGTCATGAATGGACAACAACTCGCCGGGTTTCGCAATATCGCCTTTTCGGCGCTTGGCTTGATTTTGGCAGCCTACGCCATCGGAGTTTTGGTAACCGGTCGACCCGACCCGGTCTCACCGCTGGTTCCTTCCCTTGCCGGGATTATTGTCGCTTTCCTTGTCTCAACCACGGCCTGGCTGTCGAGAAAAGGGGCCGCGGGCATCGCCTGGGACGAATTGGTACGCAGCACCTGGAAATCGGCGTTGCGGCGCGGCTACTGGGTTGCGGTCTGGCTTTATGCAGTCTTTGGCCTTGCGCTTTACAATGACCTTTTAACCTTCCCGCAGGCCTTTGCCGCCATGGGCACCTTGACGGGTGCTGCACCCTTCCTGTTTTTCCTCGTCGCGTGGATGCGGGGCCGGGTTTGATGGGGGGGCTTGCCAATACTCTGCGCGATCACCGGGCGCGGCTTGGCCTCACCCAGTCCGAGCTGGCGGATATGGTCGGCGTCAGTCGCAAAACCATCAACACGATTGAAAACCGGGTCTTTGTGCCCTCCACCCTTTTGGCGTTGAAACTGGCGCGCGCATTGGACGCGTCGGTCCACGATCTTTTCACGCTTGAAGCCGGGGATTAAACGATTAGGGTGTCGGCGCAAAATTGGAGCCACCCCATGAATTTCGACGAGATCATTGAGCGCCGCAACACACATTCCTCTAAGTGGGACAGGATGGAGACGATCTATGGCGTTTCGCCCAAGGATGGGTTGTCGATGTGGGTGGCGGACATGGATTTTCGCTCGCCGCAGGTGGTGCAGGACGCGGTTCAGAAAATGGTGGATCATGGGGTCTATGGCTATTACGGCGATTTTGGCGACTACAAACCCTCCATTCAGTGGTGGATGAAAACCCGGCACAACTGGGAGATCGAAACGGACTGGGTCTTCTCCACGCACGGTCTGGTCAATGGCACGGCACTTTGCGTGCAGACGTGGACCGACCCCGGTGATGCGGTGATCCTGTTTACGCCTGTTTACTACGTTTTTGCGCAGGTCATCAAAGATGCCGGGCGCGAGGTCCATGAATGCCCGCTGGTGAACAATGATGGCCGCTACGAAATGGATCTGGAAGCGGCGGCGGCATCCCTGACGGGCAAGGAGAAAATGGTTGTCCTCTGTTCCCCCCATAACCCGGGCGGCAGGGTCTGGGCGCAGGAGGAGCTTCGCGCCATTGCCGATTTCTGTGTTGAACATGACCTGATTTTGGTCTCCGACGAAATCCACCACGATCTGGTCTATTCCGGTCACAAACATATCCCGATGCCGCTTGCGACACCTGATATTGCCGACCGGCTGGTGATGATGACCGCGCCTTCCAAGACGTTCAACATCGCCGGGGCGCACAACGGCAATGTGATCATCAGCGATCCAAAACTGCATGCTGAGTTTAAGGCCACCTCAATGGGCCTTAGGATTTCGCCAAACGCTTTTGGGGTGGCGATGGAAACGGCGGCCTATTCCACTGAAGGGGCGATTTGGTTGGACGCTCTGATGGATTATCTGACGGGAAACAAGGCGATTTTCGAGGATGGCGTCAACTCGATCCCCGGCCTTTCTGCCATGCCGTTGGAAGCGACCTACCTTGAATGGGTGGATTTCAGCGACACCGGCATGGCGCAATCCGAGTTCATTCGCCGCGTTCAGGAGGACGCCCGGATTGCCCCCCAACACGGCGGACCGTTTGGCACAGGGGGCGAGGATTTCCTGCGCTTTAACATCGGCATGCCGCGCGCGCGAATCGTCGAGGCGGTGGAGCGGCTGCAAAATGCTTTTGCCGATCTGCAATGAGGTGGCGTGCGCTTCTTCTGGCGCTTTTGTTGGCGACGCCTGCCGCTGCTGAAACGCTTGACCGCGCGGACGGGAAAACCACCGAAATCAAGATCTGGGAAGGCGAGAAATGTGGTCCCCTGGCCATTCTGAGCCATGGGTTGGGCGGTGACACACGGACCCTAAGCCGCATCGCGCTTATGCTGAACAGCGATGGCTATCGTGTGATTGCTATGGGCCACGCAGAAAGCGGTCGTGCGGCCTTGCGCCAAGTCTGGCAAGCGGCTGATCGTCGCGCGGCCCTGCTCAGCGCGGCGGGCAATCCTGCGTCTTACCGCGCTCGGCATCTTGATCTGGATGCGACGCTGGCCTTTGCGACAAAGGAATGCAGGCCGTCGTTTATGGTTTTGCTTGGGCATTCCATGGGCGCACAAACCACCATGATGGAAGCCGGGGCGGTTCCGGTTTTTGGCTGGAAAGGACGCGATCGGTTTGATGCCTATGTGGCGCTTAGCCCGCAAGGTGTTGGATCACGGTTTCGCCAGGGGGCATGGCGGGCGATCAAGAAACCCGTGCTGATGGTGACCGGCACAAGGGACAAGGGCGTTGATGGCGGCTACGAAACGCGGCTGTCAGCGTTTGAAGGCTTGCCGCGCGGTCAAAACCGCCTCGCCATCGTTGAAGGTGGCACACATATGCATATGGGCGGCTTTGGTGCTGGATCAAAGGCCCGTACGGTCCGGGCGATCATTCAGGCTTATTTGGGTGACCTTCGCTCGGGCGCATTGCCCAAACCGGCGAGTTTTAGCGGTGTGACCTATCGTCAGAAGTAATTTTTCTGCGTTGCAGCACTTGCAGCCCCACACGCAACATTCTAACCAGTTGCCAGCCCAAAACGACAGATCATTACCCGGAGAGCCATGTCCTTTCGCATCCAACCCCCCGCCCCGTCCCGTCCCAACCGCTGCCAGTTGTTTGGCCCGGCCTCGCGCCCGGCTTTGTTTGAAAAGATGGCGGCCTCGGCGGCGGATGTGATCAACATTGATCTAGAGGATTCCGTTGCCCCCGATGACAAGGCCAACGCTCGCAAACTGGCGGTTGAGGCAATCAACGACATCGACTGGGGCACCAAGACGCTGTCGATCCGGATCAACGGGTTGGACACGCCGTTTTGGTATCGCGACGTCGTGGACCTGCTGGAACAGGCCGGCGAGCGGATCGACCAGATCATGATCCCAAAGGCTGGCAATGCGATGGACATCTACGCGGTTGACGCGCTTGTCAGCGGGATCGAGGCCGCCAAGGGGCGCAGAAAACGCATCGCGTTTGAGGCGATTATCGAAACGGCAGCGGGCATTGCGCATGTCGAAGAAATCGCCGCCGCCTCGCCCCGGATGGAGGCGCTGTCGCTGGGGGCGGCTGATTTTGCAGCCTCCATGGGGATGCAAACGACGGGCATCGGCGGGACGCAGGAAAACTACTACATGCTGCGCGAAGGCGCGCAATATTGGTCCGATCCCTGGCATATGGCGACCGCAGCGATTGTTGCGGCCTGCCGTACGCATGGTTTGTTGCCGGTTGATGGCCCATTCGGGGATTTCTCGGACGAAGAAGGTTTCCGCGCCCAGGCCCGCCGCGCCGCCACCCTTGGCATGGTCGGCAAATGGGCGATCCACCCCAAACAAATCGCACTGGCGAACGAGGTGTTCACGCCATCCGCCGAAGCTGTCGCCGAAGCGCGTGAAATCCTCGCGGCCATGGAACAGGCCAAAGCCAACGGCGAAGGGGCGACGGTCTACAAGGGCCGACTGGTCGACATCGCGTCTATCAAACAGGCCGAGGTGATCGTGCGTCAATCCGAGATGATTGGCTAAAGCTTTACCACCGGTTGACGCAAGATTGTGTTCAATTTCTCAGGCGCAACCCGGCGGGGATCGCTGAGATAAACCTCGTGGTGCGGGCTGCCAAAGGTGACGCCTGCCTCTGGCATCACGCGGTCATGCAACTTCGCCAATACTGGTGCCTCGTCCGTGTATGGGCCGATGTGCAAGGTCTGGAAACTGTCGCCTTCAGTTAAGCTGTCCAGACGTACGACCTTCAACAAGGACGTGTCCTCGCCCTTCTTAGCCTGCTTCGTTATCGTTGCCGAACGCGCCTCTTCCACCAGCGCGGGCTCCACAAAATCCGGCATTCGGATCATCGCCGTCCATTGCCATTTGTCACGATTGCCTTCGACAAATGCCGCGCGATCCTCGGACCACCAAAGCGCACTTAGTGGCGGGACCACAAAATCGCTTCCCTCGCTTTTACAAGCAAACTTAACCCCGTAAGCCAGCGGATAAAGCGCTCCCAACGCAGCGGCATAATCCGGCCCACCGGGGTCGCCTTTCCCGTCGATCATCAGGTATTGCATGGGTGGCACGACCACCCGATCCCAGCGGCCTTTCTTGCCGGAATAAAACAGACGGTCCGTCTTTTTGAGGTCCAGTTTCTCCATAGCCACCCTAAACAGGTCCGTTGAAGTCTTCGTCTTCCAACTGCACGTAGATCAAGGTTTCAAGCCGATCCGGCGGCGTTGTTTCGGGTGTGTTTGCATAAACCTCGAACATGCTGGCAACCTCGGGTGTTTCGCCCTTTTCAGGCATCCAGGTGTTCAACAGCCAGTCCCAGGTCTTTGGCAGGTCCGCATAGGGGCCAACATGCCGACAGATCGCATAGCGCCCTTCTTCCAGATGCAACGCCTCCAGTCCATCGGGCACATGGCAACCGTGTTTCAGCACAAATCCTGCATGAGCGCGCAGATGCTCTTCAGCTACATGGTCAGGATTGTCGTGGTAGATGGCAACAAATTCAGCGACATCTTTTTGCCGCCCAGAAGCGTTCAGTTTTTCACCGGCGATCTTCATGGCGTCGCTGATTTTCGAATAGGCGCCTTTATGGACAATTGCACCCACTAGCCGGGCTGGTTCATCATGGATCGTGACGGTAGGCATTGGTTCCCCCCAAACGTTTTAGATGTCCACATGACAGACCTATGATCGCGAACTGACCGCTTCAAGCCCAATGGTGTCGCACCTCTGGCATTGCATTCAATCAATGCTGCGGCCATATAGTTTGCAATGATCAGGCAGTCCGGGCGATCCCATGAAAAACTATCTCGAATTTGAAAAACCACTGGCCGAGATCGAAGGCAAAGCCGAGGAGCTACGGGCTTTGGCCCGGCAAAACGGTGAAATGGACGTCGAGGAAGAAGCCAAGGCGCTCGACAACAAAGCCGCGCAGTTGCTCAAGGAACTTTACAAGGATTTGACCCCCTGGCGTAAATGTCAGGTCGCACGTCACCCCGACCGCCCCCATTGCAAAGACTATATCGAAGCGCTGTTTACCGAATTCACACCTCTAGCCGGGGATCGCAATTTCGCCGATGACCATGCGGTCATGGGCGGGCTGGCGCGTTTCAACGACCGCCCGGTTATGGTGATCGGCCATGAAAAGGGCCATGACACCAAATCCCGGATCGAACGCAATTTCGGCATGGCGCGGCCCGAAGGTTATCGCAAGGCCATCCGCCTGATGGATTTGGCAGACCGCTTTGGCCTGCCGATCATCACGCTGGTTGATACCGCTGGCGCTTATCCCGGCCTTGGGGCCGAGGAACGTGGTCAGTCCGAGGCAATCGCGCGTTCAACCGAAAAGTGCCTGCAAGTCAAAGTCCCGCTGATCTCGATCATCATCGGTGAAGGTGGCTCGGGCGGTGCAGTGGCATTTGCCGGGGCCAACAAGGTCGCGATGCTGGAGCATTCCGTCTATTCGGTGATCTCACCGGAAGGCTGCGCCTCGATCCTCTGGAAAGACGCCACCAAAATGCGCGAAGCCGCCGAAGCGCTGCGCCTTACCGCTCAGGACCTTCTCAGCCTCGGTGTCGCGGACGAAATCATCCCCGAGCCCATTGGCGGTGCACAGCGCGACCGAGCAGGGACAATAGCCAATGTAGGTAAATTGCTGGAAGGCATGTTAAAGTCGCTTGCCAAGAAATCGCCAAAGGATCTGGTGAAAGAACGGCGACAAAAGTTTCTCGACATCGGCTCAAAAGGGTTAGCGGCCTAGGCGGCACCTGTCTTCTTCTTTGCAAAAATACTCATAAAACCGGAACGTCGGGCCTAGGCGTCAACGCACCCAGAATTGCGCGCGGGCCCGATCTTCATAAACCGCGTCATATTCAGCGCCGCCGTCGCGACCGTTGGTCGCCGCTTTGAGAAAATCGCCCGCGCTTGGGACTTTTGGACGCTCCGCATCCTTGTCCCACAGACCGGCCCGCATCACCGCTTTGGCGCATTGGAAATACATCTCTTCCAAGGTCACGATCAAAACACTGCGTGGAAGCTTGTCGCCTTTGGCAAAGCGCTGTCGCAACTCAGCGTCCGCACTGATTGCACCCCGGCCGTTCACCCGCACCACATTCTTGTCGCCGATCACAAAGAACATCAGCGAAACCCGGTCGTCGCGCACGATGTTGCGCAGATTATCTATCCGATTGTTGCCCGCCCAGTCAGGCATCAGCAGCGTTGTTGCATCCTCTATCGTCACAACCGGCCCGTCTTCGCCACGCGGGGTCGCATCAGTGCCCTCTGGGCCGACGGTTGATAGCACGCAAAACTTTGCGGCATTGATCCAGGCCGCATATTCTGGCGTCATTTCCGTGACGACCTTGGCGATAGAGCCGGGATAGGCCTCGCCGTAGATGGCTTCCAACGCCGCGATGGTGGTGATGATCTCAGGTTTTGACATGGAATCCCGCCTCCGCCATCAGGCGATTGGAGTTGCTTTCTACGACCTCTTCCAGTTCGGCCATGAAATCCTTCACCGGTTTTCCGGCCTTGATCGTCGGTAAGAACTCAACGATCGCGGTACCGCGTTTGCGATAAATTCCATGACGCGGCCAGAAGACGCCGACGTTTGCGGCCGCTGGTACGCAATCCTGTTGCAGCCCTTCATAAAGCACGCCCGAGCCAATCTTGTAGGGAATATGGGCCCCCGCAGCGACCCGCGTCCCCTGCGGATAGATGATCAACTGTCCGGGCAGATCGTGACGCCGTTCCTCCACGCCCTGCACCATCTGGTCAATCGCCTTGGCCTTGCGACCCCGGTTCACCGGGATGCAGCCGATGCGAAAGGCGTAATAGCCAAGGATCGGGGCCCATTTCAGCTCTGCTTTCATTACAAAGCGCGGGAAAGGCACCGCTGAGACAATCATGATGATGTCAAAGAAGGATTGATGCTTGGCGCAGATCAGCACTTCGCCAGTGGGCGGGGTACCACGAATTTCGGATTTCAGACCGACAATCATCCGCGCACTCCAACGTACCCAATGACAATAGGTGTGAACGGCAGTGAAAGCATAGCGACGATTGATGATTGCCAGCGGCGTGAAAAATAGCGCCATCAGAGCCATCATCAGATACATCTGAATGATGAAGAACAGCGACAAAACCCATTGGATCGCATAACGCATCAGGTCAATCCTTTCAGTGTTCGAAACGCCGCTCGCCGGGTCGCGGCAAAGGCAACCAGCCCGGCAAAAGGCGGGATCAACAGCGGCAAAAACCAATGCCAACCCTGAAAACCAAGGCCCGTCAGAAAGGCACCTTCCTCGGCCGGCGAGGGCAGCATAAACACGCCCAGTAGCGCAAATAGCACACCAACGAACGCCCCGAACAACGCCCTGAGCGTAAAGCGGCGCACAAAGGCACGCGCAATATAAGCGTCTTTCGCACCGACCAGCCGCAAAACGGAAATCACCGTGGCATTTGCCGCCAGTGCCGCCCCAGCCGCCAACGTGATCATCGCCGCAGTCGACATCACGATCAAACCAATGGCAAAACCAGCCAAAAGCCGCAACCGCATCGCCGCATCGACAAGGGGGCGCCGCCAGCGGGTATGATCGTCAAAGACAGCCCCGGGGGCTTCACCGGCAAGGCGCAGGCGCAGGCCCTCCACATCCGGCCCCGGAATATCCTCAATCACCTCAACCAGACGCGGGATCGGCAGGGTTTCAATCGGCAGGTCCAGGCCGAACCAGGGCTCCAGCAGCTTTTTTTGTTCCGCGTCACTCAACACCCGCGCAGATTTGATCCCGGGCGTGGTTTCCAAAACCCTCAGCACCGCGTCGGTTTGCGCGCCAAGCTGACCTTCGGGCGCGGAGATTCTGACGGTTGCGGTGCGGGCCAGTTCTTCGGACCAGCGATCCGCAAGACGACCGGTTGCCAAAGAGAGCGCCAGTGCAAAGACCGCCAGAAACGCCATGGCAGCGGCGGTAAAGGAAGTCAGGTTTGCGGTATAGCCGCTGGGGGGCACCACCCGATCGGCGTTCTGATCACCCGTCAACAACGCGGAGATTTTGTTCAGCACCGCCATCAAAGATCCGCCCCAGCGAGCTGCAATCGCTTTTTCTGGATACGCAGCACACGCGCGGCAGTTTGGCTTTTTGCGTTGCGAATGAGGTTCAGGTCATGGGTTGCGATCAGAATCGTCTTGCCCATGCGGTTCAGTTCCACCAGCAGGTTCAGCAGGCGCAGCGCCATATCCCAGTCAATGTTCCCGGTAGGTTCATCGGCAATAATAATGTCGGGCGACATGATGACAGCGCGTGCCAGTGCCGCGCGTTGGCGTTCGCCGCCTGAAAGATGCGGGGGCAAAGCCTCTGCGCGGGTAGAAAGCCCGACCCAATCCATCAGTTCAGTGAGGTTCTGCATCTCCGCTGCCGTGTCACGACCCGCCACATCCAGCGGCAGAGCAATGTTTTCTGCAACCGTCAAATGATCCAGAAACTTGCAGTCCTGATGTACAACCCCGATCCGGCGTCGGGTTAGTGCCACCTGATCGCGGTCCATCGCCGCAACATCGTTTTCAAACAGTTTCACACTGCCACGGCTGGCCAGCAATTCCATGTAGCAGAGCCGGAGCAAGGTGGTCTTGCCTGACCCTGACGGGCCGGTCAGAAAATGGAACGAGCCCGGCGCAAGTCGCAGGCTGATGTCATTCAGGATGTCTCCGCCGCCATAAGAATAGGCGGCCCCTGTCAGCTCGATCAATTTCCGCTCCGATACCCTGATCCCGGCATTTCGCGCATGCGTCCGGTTCTTGTTGCAATCCTTAACGAAAATACCAATCACTTGGAATGGCAAGCCCTCGTCGTTACATATGTTTTTGTGAGCTGATTCGCCGCCAAGACGAAAAAAGAGCAGGAAACGGGAAGTTATGCGTCTGGTATGCCCAAAATGCGCGGCCCAATACGAGGTTGACCCGCAAGCGATTCCTGAGAACGGTCGCGACGTTCAATGCGCAAGTTGCGGAAACACCTGGTTTCAGGACCGGGCCGGCGAAGCTGTAGCAGAACCATCCGAAGATGAAACTGTCGAAATCACGACACCACGCCCGGCATCGGCAACCGCGGACCGCGCCATTCTGGATATCCTGCGTCGCGAGGCAGAGTTTGATGCAGCGGCGCGAAATGGTGATCAGGGGGAAGCGGCCGATCCGCAAACCTCCGAGAACGCCCCCGTCGAAGAGACACCGGAAACCGCGCATCATGAATATGAAGAAGATCCGGAACCGGCCTCAGAGTATGAATACGAACCAGAGCCGGAACCAGAGCCGGAATCCTATGACGAAACCCCTGAACACCCTCTGGAAGAAGAACGCGACCTGACCGTCAGCGAATTGGCCGCCCGCGCACGCGCCACGCGAGGCGGGTTGCGCGATCAGCCGGTTGATCGCGCGGGGCGGCGGTTGAATTTGTCCGATCCGGGTGCCGATCCGGACGCCATCGAAGATCAGGGCCTTATGGCGGCCCCACAGCGCCCTGGCCCGGTTGCCGATTTGCCAGACGTTGAAAGCCTGAAATCCTCGCTGCGTGCCGCGATGGATGAAGAACGCGACGGCGAGCCTCGATCACGTCGCAAACGCGGCAAAGCCAAGGGGAAAGGTAGCAACCGCAAAGGGCGGGCTGGTTTCTATCTGGCAGTTAATATCGCCCTACTGGCCCTTGCGGCCTATGTGCTTGCGGATCAGATCAAGGAAGCCCTGCCGGCAACCACGCCTTATGTGGATATGTTCGTCGCCAGTGTGGATACTGCGCGACGTGCCCTTTCGTCCGGGTTTGCTGTACTTGTCGAGATGATCCAGAACCTGATCGCCGGACAAAGCTAGTCCTGTTTAAAACCGGTCCAAAAGCCGTTCCAGATAATCCAGTTCGATCCGTGGCCTTGTCTTGTCGCCCGAACGACGGCGGATTTCTTCCATCAACTCGCGCGAGCGCAAAATCGGATCGTCCTTGCCCAGCAACTCGTCGCGCGTGCCAATCCGGCCAAGAGAGCCTGATTGCCGCCCCAGTGGATCACGTTCGCTGTCAGGATCAGGGCTGCCGGCCTGATCGCCTTGCCGCCCTTCCGCCTCGTTCTGGTTGCGGGCCAACTCGCGCCCCAGGTTTTCAAGACCCTCGCGCAGCGCCTCTAGCGCTTCGGCCTGCTGGTCCAACGCTTCGGGCAGATCGCCTTGCCGGAGCGCATCGCGGGCCTCGGCCATTTCGCGTTCAGCTTGGCGCAGGGCCTCACGCGCGGCACGGCCTTCTTCGGTTTCCGGGCCGGGCAAGCTTTCGCGCTGGCTTTCCAATAGTTCGCGCAATTGCTCCTGACGCTCCGCAAGTGCTTCGGGTGTCATGCGACCGGGGTCGCGACCGTTGGTGTCATCGTCGCCTTGCCCCGGTTGGCCGGGATTTGGCAATTCCCCGGGCTGGCGCTGACCGTTGAATTGTTCCTGCAACTGACGGAAACTGTCGTCTGACAGGTTCTGTTGCTGGCGCATGGTATCGGAAAGTTCTCGCATGGATTGCTGGCCTTCGCCCTGCTGACGCCGCGCGGTCTGCATGTTCTCCATCATCTCGCGCAATTGCTCCAGCAGTTCTTGGGCTTCTTCATTGCGGCCCTGACGGAACAACTCTTCAATCTGTTCCAGCATCTGCTGCAACTGGTTTTCGGTGATTTCGCGGGTTTCACCATTTTGCGCCTGATCGCGTTCGGGGTTGCGTTCGCTGTCTTCGGCCAGCTTTTCCAGATAATCGCGCATCGCCTTGCGCAATTCATCCATCAACTCCGACACTTCATCCTCGGTAGCACCATTTTCCAGCGCCTCGGACAAGCGTTCCTGCGCACGGCGAAGGCGTTCGGCAGCGTCACCCAAAGCCCCGTCCTCGATCAGCAAGGCAATCCGCCAGAGGTTTTCGGCTATCTCGTCGCGGTTCTCATCGCTGAGCGCAGAGGTAGAGTCCTGCTCAAGCCGTCTGATCGTCGTGCGAAGCAGAAGATAGGCACGCTCGTTTTCAAAAAGATCCTCGGGGCGATGAGTAACTGCGCGCAATACCTGCGAGACACGACGGGCATTCATCCGGTTCCACAACAAATCGCGGCGCTGCTCGATCAAGGCGGCTGCAATTGGATCAAAGAACCGTCGCCCGGGAAGGAAGATCGCCGTTTTCCCGGTGTGGCCGGACTGATCGCGGGCATCAAACGCCTTGAGGTCCAGAAGCACCGGAAGACCTACCCAGGGATGGCGAGAAAGGTCTTCGATCAATCGATCACTAAATTCGTTGGTTTTGCCATTGAAAGGCATTGGCAGATCAAACCCGATCTCAGGGCGTGGCTCCGGTGGCAAAACCAGTCCATAACGTCGTTTGATCCGGTCCATGTCCAGACGAATGCGCCCTTGTGCTGCGACAACGCCGTAGTCGTCGCCGGCCTCAAAATCTATGACCGTCTCACCCGCTGGTGTGCGTTCCACTGGCCCGGCAATCGCGATGACCGGGGCTTGATCCGGCACAAGTTGAAACGACCAACTGGAAAGGACTTCTTCGCCGTTTTTAATCACCACACGCCCGGATGTGGTCATTTCGAAATCCAAAGCGCGTTGAGACGCATCATCGGTTTCGGAGAGTTGCGATGTTGCGCCCGACAGCGTCTCTTCGATCCGAAGTGCGTCGTTGTCGCCATAAAGGCGCATGCTGAACCGGCTGCCTTCAGGCAGGTCAACCGGCGAATGGGTTGGTATTTCGTTCAGGTATAGCGTCGGCAGGCCCGTGTAGGCAGGTGGCTCTATCCAGCCTTCAAAAACCGGACCAAGGCTCAGGGCGGCGGAATCGCCATTTTCAAGATCAAGTGCGCCACCGCGCGGCAGCGTGCCGCTACTGAACAACAGCGCAATCACTGCGCCGGTTGCCGCGACATAGCGAAGGCCCAACGGGTCGAGATCGGAAATCCGCAAGTCAGGTTCGACCACTCGTGCCTGATTGGCCCGAACGCGCATCCGATCCAGATGACTGCGCCAAACCTCGGCAGAGGCCTTGTCACGCGACCCAATCGCCTGATTATCCCAAAGCGTCGACAAAGGCCGACCGGGCAAGGAGCGATCCAGCCGGTCAATGGCCTGCCCGCGGTCGGGCCAACGGAAACTGCGCAGACCCATGGCGAAGAAAACCAAGGCCAGAATGCCGCCACCAAGGGTCACAAAGTAGGCGAGTTCAATGCCTGCCCAAGCAAGGAAATCAAACGAAAAGAGCGTCCAGAGCACAAAGCCCCAGGTCCAGAGCGGCCAGAATGATCGCGTCACTCGTTCGGCAAACAGCCCAAGGTGGGTCAAGAAAATCCGGCCTCGAAACGGCCGCAGCGCCCTTGTCCGCGCAAAGGCCTGACTGGTCGAAATCTCGATACCGCGATGTCTGGTCTTGGCCATGACCCTCCGCCAGATCAGCTTGATTGCTGCATCCACGGCGGCAGCTTATCGCGGTTGATCATTTCTTCCAAGCTTGGACGCGGGCGAATGACGGCAAATTGATCGCCATCAACTAACACTTCGGGGATCAGCGGACGACCGTTATATTCGCTGGCCATCACCGCTCCATAGGCCCCTGCCGAACGAAACGCGACAAGGTCACCGGCACCAAGTGTCGGCATCAGGCGTTGCTTGGCAAAAGTATCGCCGCTTTCGCAGACCGGGCCAACGATATCGACCGGCTTGGGCTCCTGCCCCGGGGTCGGTTCTGTGACCGCTACGATATCATGATACGCCTCGTACATCGCAGGGCGGATCAGATCGTTCATGGCACCGTCCAGAATGAGGAAATCGCGCCCCTCCCCTTCCTTGAGGTAGGTTACCGAGGAAACCATGATCCCCGCATTGCCCGCAATCAGGCGACCTGGCTCAATCTCGATCTCGCAACCCAAGTGACCCACTGTGTCGCGGATAACCTGCCCGTATTCAATCGGCAGGGGCGGTGCCTTGTTGGAGCGCTCGTATGGGATGCCAAGCCCGCCGCCGAGGTCCAGCCTGGTGATGTCGTGACCGTCGTTTCGCAAGGCTTCGGTCAACTCCGCCACCTTGGCGAAAGCCGCGCGGTAGGGGTCAAGATCGGTCAGTTGCGAGCCGATGTGAACGTCTATCCCGATCACCTTGATCCCCGGCAAACGGGCAGCTTCGGCATAAACCGCACGGGCTTTTGTTATCGGTATGCCAAACTTGTTTTCCGATTTGCCGGTCGCGATCTTGGCGTGTGTCCTGGCATCCACATCCGGGTTTACGCGAATGGTGATCGGCGCGGTCTGCCCAAGGTCAGTGGCAACACGCGACAACAGCCGCATCTCCGGCTCGCTCTCCACGTTGAACTGGCGAATACCGCCTTGCAGGGCGCGGCGCATTTCTTCGGAAGTTTTCCCGACGCCGGAAAACACGATCCGCTCGCCGGGAACACCGGCCACACGGGCTTTTTCGTATTCCCCAATGGACACCACGTCGATGCCCGCCCCAAGCTCGCCCATCAGTTTCAGGATCGCGAGGTTGCCGTTGGCTTTCATCGCATAGCAAATCAGGTGATCCATGCCCGCCAACGCCTCGGTGAAGAGGTTAAAGTGGCGAACAAATGTGGCCGTTGAATAAACATAAAATGGCGTACCAACGGCGCGCGCAATCTCGGCCACAGGCACGTCTTCGGCAAAAAGTTCACCATTGCGGTAAAGAAAATGATCCATTTCAGGTCACCGGGCGCGAGCGAAGGAACAGAAAAAGCGGCAGTCCGAAAGAGACACCGATCAGATAGGTGGCGGGCAGGCAGAGCAGCACCCAATAGTCTCGTCTGACGTAAGTTTCCGCCAATATCCAGACGTTGAGGGCAAGCGCAGCGATCAGCAGATCGTAATAAAGCGCCGTGGTCGCTGCATTGGCCTTCCAAAGCACCAGCATTGCGCTGAGGTCCAGACCGTTTTCTGCCAAAAACGGCCAGAAATGCCACAGGGGAACAAGGGCCCCAAGAACCGCTAGACCCAGATAGATTATTCGTAAGATCGACATGAGCCCTCCGCGCAGGACCGCGCAAAGGGCCCAGATGCGGCCTTAGCCTATTCGACGCGAATATGGAATATGGACCAGACCCAAAGATCGTCGTTCATATCCTTGAGATCAGCACGTTCCGCGCGGGGAAAGACGATCTGGGTCGGGCCGAAGTCACCGATACCAAACATCTTCCCATTCTTCTTGTAGGCCACAATCGCGCCCATCTTGGAAAAGGCCTCAAGCGAGGCTTCGACCGCATAGCCGTCCAACGCCTGAATGGTTACCTTCTTGCCCGAGGCCCCGGCCGCCAACAGGACATCGGCTAACAGCGGTCCGGTGAATTCGTGTTCGTCCCCGTCTTTCGGAAAGTCCGCACGCACGGTCACTTCGCCCAGCTTCTTGAGGTCGGCAAAGGAAAAAGCCGCCGCCTTGTCAAATTCCACCTCGTTGAAGCCAAAGAATTTGTCAGTGTTTTCGTCATACCCACCGCGGTTCGGCTTATCGACAGCACCGGTTACAGTCAGCAACACCGGGCCATCCGCAAGTGCCGGAGCAAACGACAACACTGAAAGCAACAGGGCAGTTGCTGCCAGTCGGCAGACGGAAAGAAGTTTCATGGTTTCGTCCTTGATAAGGGCGATTACCCCGCGCTTGAGGACTTCGCCGGTGGAGTCAAAGGCTCGCCGTCAATGCCGCACCCGGACAGGGCGGCCAGCCCCAGAACAGCGATGAGGATCAGTTTCTTCATGTCAGCTTCTCCCGCCAGCGGGAAATCTGAGCACGCACCTGATCGGGTGCCGTCCCGCCGTAACTTTTTCTGCTTTCGGTTGATTTGTAAACAGTCAGAACATCATAAACGTGCATATTGATGTCCGAATGCACGGATTGCATTTGATCAAGGTTCAGATCAGGCAAATCAACGCCCTGATCCTCGGCCAGTTTCACCAGCGCACCGGTCACATGATGGGCGTCGCGAAACGGCATGCCCAATTCGCGCACCAGCCAGTCCGCCAGATCGGTCGCCGTGGAAAAACCACTCGCCGCCGCTTTTTCCAGATTTTCACGGTTCGGTTCCATATCGGCTACCATACCGCTCATCGCAGCCAAAGCCAGCATCAGGCTGTCCGCGGCGTCAAAGACCTGTTCTTTGTCCTCTTGCATGTCCTTGGAATACGCCAGTGGCAGGCCTTTCATCACGGTCAGCAAGCCAACCAGCGAGCCGTTGATCCGGCCCACTTTCGCGCGGATCAACTCGGCGGCATCGGGGTTTTTCTTTTGTGGCATGATGGACGAGCCCGTCGAAAAGCGATCCGACAGGGTGACAAAGCGGAATTGGGCAGAGGACCAGATCACCAGCTCCTCGGCAAAACGCGACAGATGCGTGGCGCAGATCGACGCCGCAGACAGGAAATCGAGCGCAAAATCCCGATCACTCACCGCATCCAGCGAATTGGCCGACGGGCGATCAAAGCCAAGCGCTTTCGCCGTCATCTCGCGATCAATCGGAAAGGACGTGCCTGCCAGCGCCGCCGCCCCCAAAGGGCTTTCGTTCATTCGTGCGCGGGCATCCAGAACCCTCGATTTGTCACGCGCGAACATCTCCACATAGGCCATCATGTGATGCCCCCAGGTGACCGGCTGGGCCACTTGCAAGTGGGTGAACCCCGGCATGACCAGATCGGCCCCGCCTTCGGCCTGATCCAGCAGCGCCCTGATAAGCGTGTCCAGACCAACCGCAACCGCATCCAACTGATCGCGCACCCAAAGTTTAAAGTCCGTCGCCACCTGATCGTTGCGCGACCGGCCCGTGTGCAGACGCCCGGCAGGCTCGCCCACCAGATCCTTAAGCCGCGCCTCCACATTCATGTGAATGTCTTCCAAAGCGGTTGAAAACTGAAACGTCCCGGTCTCGATCTCTGACAAGATCGTGAGAAGGCCTTCCCTGATCGCCTCTGCATCGTTATCGGATATGATACCACACGCCGCCAGCATTGCTGCATGGGCGCGGCTGCCTTCGATGTCCTGACGGGCCATTCGTTGGTCGAACCCGATCGAGGCGTTGATCGCCTCCATGATCGCATCCGGCCCCGAGGCAAAGCGACCGCCCCACATTGCATTTGATGATTTGGCGTCAGACATAAGAACTTCCATTTGGTCAACAGGAGACCGCAATGACCAAGGCCATTACCGCAGCGCTGCTATACGTCGCCTTTGTACTTGGTGCAAATCCCCTCTGGGCTGAAACCCCGGATCGCGCCGTCCTGCTGGAGGCCCGCCAAGGCGACATGCGCAAGTTGGCGATCCATGAGGAGGCCCGCGCCGTACCCGAGATCAAGGTGTTTGACTCAGACGGCGCTGAGGTTTCGCTGGCGGAATATCGCGGCAAAACCATATTGGTGAATTTCTGGGCCACATGGTGCGCGCCTTGCCGTAAGGAAATGCCCGAGCTGAATGCGCTGCAAAAAGAACTTGGCGGTGATGATTTCGAGGTCGTGCTGATCGCCGTTGGCCGCAACCCCGCCCCCGCGATCACCCAGTTTTTCGAAGAAGCCGGGATCGACGCGCTGGAAACATTGCTCGACCCCAAACAGAACCTCACACGTCAAGTCGGCATATTTGGCCTGCCCGTCACGATTCTGGTCAACGCCGAGGGTCAGGAGGTTGCGCGTCTACAAGGCGACGCCGGCTGGCATTCCGAACCGGCGGTGGATTTCCTGACCCTTTATCTCGACCGACCGACAAACTGACCCCACGACATCAGCGCCGCCCGCTTGACTTGAACGCCCAACCTGCCTCAGGTTTTTGCGCATGCAAATTTTGGAGGCGTTCGAATGCCGCTTCACATCCTTTTGCCGATGGTCGTCACCGGCATTCCCTTGATCGTGCTGTTGATCTGGTGGCTGCAACCTAGCCCGCGTGCGGATCTGACGCCTGAATATGTCGCCATGATCTGGAACCGTCGCCACCCGGAGGCGGCTTTTGAAAGTGCGGAAATCTCTTCGACAGGGAATTTTGCGATTGTGGAAACGACTGCTGGCAAGGGGATTTTCTGGATGATGGGGATCGACCCGGTGACGCGGATGCTGTCGTCCGACTGGGAGACCCGCGAGGATACATCCGGCCTGACGCTGATCCCGCATGACTTTGCCACGCCGCGCATTCGCCTTGCGATCCCCAATGAAATCGAGCGCAAGACTTTTCGCGCCGCTCTGAAAGGAGCCCATACATGAGTGATCAGATCACATTCCCCGATGTCGTGAACCTTGCGGTCCCGGCCTTTGTCCTTTTCATCCTGTTCGAGTTGTTGTGGATCAAACTTTCCGGCAAAGGCGGGCGCTATGAGGCACGGGATGCGGCAACCTCGCTTGTGATGGGCGCGGGCAATGTGGCGGCGGGCATTCTGCTTGGCTTTATCGCCTATGGGTTTTTCACCTGGGCCTGGCAATTTCGCCTGTTTGATCTGGGCACCAGCCTTTGGGTGGTGGCGCTGTGCTTTGTGCTCGATGATCTGCGCTACTATTGGGTGCATCGTTTCGGCCATCGTATCCGCTGGGTCTGGGCAAGCCACGTGAACCACCATTCCTCGCAGCACTATAACCTGACCACGGCGCTGAGGCAGACCTGGACCGGCACGTTTACCTTTATGATGATTGTCCGCTTGCCCCTCCTGCTGCTTGGCTTCCACCCCGCGATGATTATTTTTGTTGGCGGCGTGAACCTGATTTACCAATTCTGGATCCACACCGAAGCGATCAACAAATTCCCCCGCTGGGTCGAGGCGATTATGAACACGCCAAGCCATCACCGGGTCCATCATGGGCGCAATCCGCGTTATCTTGATGCCAACTACGCCGGGGTTTTCATCATCTGGGACCGGATGTTTGGTACCTTTGTCCCGGAACTGGACGAGGATGCGGTGGAATACGGCCTTGTGCAGAACCTTGGCACCTTTAACCCGATCCGCGTAGCGTTCCACGAATGGATCGGGCTTTTTCGCGATGTCTTTCAGCCGGGGCTGAGCCTGCGTGAGCGGTTCCTCTACGCCTTCGCCCCTCCGGGATGGAGCCATGACGGGTCGCGCGATACTTCGGAAAAGATCAAGGCCGACCATGTGGCGAGGAACCCAGCGGATGCAGGTTCTCCTGGGTTTTAGAGGCCTTTGACTTCGTGGTGTCGATGGCAGGTCGTGATGTGGTCGTTGACCATGCCGACAGCCTCCATAAACGCATAGACGATTGTCGGGCCAACGAATCGGAAACCCTCTTTCTTGAGGTCTTTGGAGATTTGCTGGGACAGTTTCGTCTCGGTTGGGACGTCCTTTTGTGTCAGGAACCCCGGTTGCAGGGGTTTGCCGTCGACGTAATTCCAAAGGAATGTATCAAATCCAACCCGTGCGTCGATCTCGTTATAGGCACGTGCATTGCCGATTGTGGCTTCGATTTTGCCGCGATGCCGGATGATGCCTTTGTCCTTCAGGAGTGTGCTGACTTTGGCCTCGTCGTAATCTGCCACCAACAGGGGGTCGAACCCATCGAAAGCCGCGCGGAAATTATCCCGTTTTTTCAATATGGTAATCCAGCTTAGACCAGCCTGAAATCCATCCAGGATCAGCTTTTCCCAGAGTACGCGGCTGTCATATTCCGGCACGCCCCATTCGGTGTCGTGATAGTCCACATAGATCGGATCAAGCCCGCACCAACCGCATCTATCCAAGGCCAATGCTCCCCTTTGGTTTTTGCTTTGTTCTCAAAAATAGCGGAACAACCGCGAACAAATAGCGAAAATTTACGAATTCGCAAGGAATTCCGCTCCATTTTAGCTCAAACGCCGCCAATCGAAAGTCGTTCTGATGAAAATGGTCGAAATCAATTCAAGCCTTCAAAGCCCGCTGGACTTTGCCCTGTCAGAGCGCGATCGCGACATCAAGCGCAAGATCGAGGCGGCCATTCAAACCGGCAATATTTGCCTTGCATATCAACCGGTTGTCACCTCGAAAGCGCAAGATCGCGTGGCTTTTTACGAAGGTTTGATCCGCATTCTCGACGAGGATGGGCAAGTGCTGCCAGCGGGCGACTTCATGCATGTGGCTGAAACTCGTGAAAGCGGGCGGATCATAGATTGTCTGGCACTAGAGGCAGGTCTTGCCGCCCTTGCACAAGAACCCGCGCTTCGCTTGTCAATCAACATCTCCGCACGCACGATTGGCTATAGCCGCTGGATGGAATCTCTGGAACGTGGGCTACACGCAAACCCAACCGCCGCTGAACGGCTGATCCTCGAAATTACCGAAGCCTCGGCCATGGCTGTGCCTGATCTTGTCTCCAACTTCATGGAAGACCTGCACTGCCGGGGCATAAGTTTTGCACTTGATGACTTTGGCGCGGGATATACAGCATTTCGCTACTTCAAAGATTTCTATTTTGACATTCTGAAGGTCGATGGACAGTTCATCCGCGATATTGATCAGGACACAAACAATCAGGTTCTTGCGTCGGCACTCGTCTCTATCGGTCAGCACTTTGACATGCTGACCGTCGCCGAATCCGTCGAGACCCCGGCCGAGGCGGCATTCCTTGCTTCGGCTGGCTTTGACTGCCTGCAAGGCTATCACTTTGGCCGTCCGACCATTCATCCTTATTGGCAATCGCGTGAAAAGATCCGCGCCGCAGGCTAGTTCGCGCTGGATTACCCCATGTGACAAATCGCAGCGACTTTTTACCGGGACAGGCTGACAATACCGCACAACTTGGATTTCACGGCCATTCGCCTGCCGCTGCGGAACTATATTCCGACAAATAAAACCCTTGCGCAACTTTATGAAACTGTTTAGCGCGGTTTTGAAATTTTGATGCGTCATCGTTTTTGCTGACTAAACCCCGTCGGGGACTTATGCTGCACCGCAGAAACGAATCGATCACCAGACAAGGGGATGAATATGACGAACGTAGTAATCGCTTCCGCCGCACGGACCGCAGTTGGCAGCTTTAGCGGCTCTTTTGCCAACACGCCTGCGCATGATCTGGGCGCAACGGTCCTTGAGGCCATTGTTGAACGCGCCGGAATTGAAAAAGCTGATGTCTCTGAAACCATCCTTGGACAGGTTCTATCCGCCGGTCAGGGACAAAACCCTGCCCGTCAGGCCCATGTCAACGCAGGCCTGCCACTGGAATCCGCGGCCTGGGGCATCAACCAGGTTTGTGGTTCCGGCCTCAGGGCCGTTGCACTGGGCGCACAGCACATCCAGCTTGGCGATAGCGATGTCGTCGCTGCTGGTGGTCAGGAAAGCATGTCCCTTAGCCCCCACGTTGCGCATCTGCGCGCGGGTCAGAAAATGGGCGACATGAAATTCATCGACTCGATGATCAAGGACGGCCTTTGGGACGCTTTCAACGGCTATCACATGGGCACCACAGCCGAAAACGTTGCCAAGAAATGGCAAATCGGACGCGATCAGCAGGATGAATTCGCCGTCGCCTCGCAGAACAAGGCCGAAGCGGCTCAAAAGGCTGGCAAATTCGCCGATGAAATCACCCCATTCGTTGTCAAGACCCGCAAGGGCGAGACCGTAATTGATAGCGACGAATACATCCGCCACGGCGCGACCATGGAAGCCATGCAAAAACTGCGCCCCGCCTTTGACAAAGAAGGATCGGTGACAGCAGCGAACGCATCCGGCCTCAACGATGGTGCGGCCGCTGTATTGCTGATGAGCGCGGATAACGCCGAAAAACGAGGCATCAAGCCATTGGCACGGATTGCTTCCTTTGCGACCGTCGGTCTTGACCCCTCGATCATGGGTGTCGGCCCGATTTATGCATCACGCAAGGCGCTTGAAAAAGCCGGGTGGAGCGCCAGCGATCTGGATCTTGTCGAGGCCAACGAAGCCTTCGCGGCGCAGGCCTGCGCTGTCAACAAGGACATGGGCTGGGATCCTTCGATCGTTAACGTCAACGGCGGCGCGATTGCCATTGGGCATCCAATCGGCGCTTCGGGGTGCCGGATCCTGAACACCCTGTTGTTCGAAATGCAGCGCCGCGACGCAAAACGCGGCCTGGCCACCCTTTGCATCGGCGGCGGCATGGGCGTCGCGATGTGCCTGGAACGCGACTGATCGCATAGCGGGCATTCCATAACAGCACTTCTTTCCCGGCGGGTCCCGCTTTAGGGCCTTGCCGGGAAAACATGTCAAATCGAGAGGACACGACAAATGGCACGAGTTGCACTTGTAACCGGCGGAACGCGCGGCATCGGGGCCGCCATCGCAAATTCACTGAAGGAAGAAGGCTATAACGTCGCCGCAAGCTATGCAGGCAACGAAGAAGCCGCAAAAGCCTTCACTGAGCAAACCGGTATCGCCACCTACAAGTGGAACGTCGCCGACTATGCGGAATCGCAGGCCGGCATCGCCAAAGTCGAAGCAGACCTCGGTCCGATTGATATTGTCGTCGCGAACGCCGGCATCACGCGAGACGCGCCGTTCCACAAGATGACACCCGAGCAATGGCATCAGGTCGTCGATACCAACCTGACCGGTGTTTTCAACACGGTTCATCCGATCTGGCCCGGTATGCGCGAGCGTAAATTTGGCCGCATCGTGGTGATTTCCTCGATCAACGGCCAAAAAGGCCAGTTTGCACAGGTAAACTATGCCGCAACCAAGGCTGGCGATCTGGGGATTGTGAAATCTCTGGCTCAGGAAGGTGCTCGTGCGGGCATCACGGCAAACGCGGTTTGCCCGGGCTACATCGCCACTGAAATGGTCATGGCCGTGCCGGAAAAAGTACGCGATTCAATCGTCGCGCAAATCCCGACCGGTCGTCTGGGCGAGCCAGAAGAAATCGCGCGCTGTGTGAAATTCCTCGTCTCCGACGATGCTGGCTTTGTGAATGGTTCGACAATCACAGCCAACGGCGGTCAGTTCTTCGTCTGACCGTTACAAGTCAATTCGCGTCAATGCGGGCCGTTCCCCTTGAAAGGGGTGCGGCCCTTTTTGTTTCTGGCCGTTTCAGGCAGTCGTTAGGGCAACGCGTTCAATCGCTTCTTTCAGGCGTAGTTTCTGCTTTTTCATTTCGATAATTTCAATGTCAGAAATGCCCGGGCTTTTTTGCGCCTCTTCGACCTTTTTTGACAACTTATCGTGTTTTTTCCGCAATTCCTGAAGATGCGAATGGGTGCTCATATCCTACTCCTTTTTGAAAGTTGCCTCATTGATATAGTAAGTCGAACACAGAATCCGAGTCGTGTCACGGGGTCTGTTGCCGGAATTTTCTTCACCTTTTACCCAAAGGGCCTGGCCGCGGCATCAGATGCCGCCTGCCAACAGTAACTGGTTTTGCCCAGAGCCTTGAAAAACGGCTCCGATTTCGTGGTTGCCTCGCGGGAAGTACCGCCAGAACACCGCCAAAAGCGATAAGCGACAATCCGCACAGCGCGGTGATTTTTGGGACTTCGTTGAACCAGAAAAACCCGATCGCCAGCGCAATGACGAGATTAAAGTAAAAGAACGGTGCCAGAACTGCCGCTGCGGATCTTTGATAGGCTGCAACCGTCAGGAAGTGGGTTGATGCGGTCAAAGACCCCAGCGCGGCGATATGAAAGACCATTGATGGATCAAATTCGCTGATGTGAAGCAGTGCAAAGGGTGTCAGCATCGCCGCCCCGATCAAACACTGGCTCATCAAGGCGACAATGGGATGCAGCCCCAACCGGTTTCGCCCGGCCAATGCCAAGAACAGCCCTAAAAGCACGCCCCCGCCAATGGCGATCAAGACACCGGTTTCGAGCCCCCCGGTAGGGCGCAGGATCAACAAGGCACCGAGAAAGCTCAGCATTGCACCTATTGCTCGCGCAGGCGTTAACGTTTCACCAAAAGCCAGCGTCGCAATAACGACAGCGACAATCGGGGCGACCAAGAATCCCCCGACTGCAAGCGCAAGCGGTACTTTTGACAGGGCGATGATCAGCATAGTCATGGCACCGATCACCAACGCCGATTGTAGTATCAGGGGAACCCGCACGTCGCGGGGGATTGCCAGGGGCACTCTCCAGATAGTTGCAAGCATTCCGGCGATGGCCCCGGCCACAAGATAGCGGGCAAAGACCACGAGAATCGGTGGCATATTTGCGCCAACGTCCTTGGACAATGCGTCTCCGACCGGCGTCAACGCGACCGACAACAGGATTAGTACCACACCGTTTTGCATCGTTCGCTCTTCACAACTCACCTGAGGTTCCTTATCACAGTTCTACCTCTGGTAGAAGTGACGACTTTAGAAATCTCTAAGAGTGCGAAAGATCAGTCGAGATTTATCGCCCCGCCCTCGCGCAGGATCGCCGTCGCGGCGTCCGAGTAGTCGTCTGTATCGCTGATGTGACGATCACCGCGATGCAGAATGAACGGGGCCAAAAGACGCGTAGCGGAACGATGCCCTTTGGTTGCCTGCACTATGACACGGCCCGCAGGACGGCCAGTCCTTGCTGCAATCGGCAGGATCGTGATTTTACCGCTGCCTTTTTCAAGGGCGGTCAGAATTTCAACCAGACGATCCGCCCGCTGAATGATGCTGATCGTGCCGCCGGGCCGCAGGCGCCTCAGCCCCGCATTTACCCAATCATTCAGCGGGGTTTCCTCGTGATGTGCGGTCCCTTTGCCCGCATCAGCCGCGCGGGTCGCCTGTCCCTGTCCGTAATAGGGGGGATTCGCGCAGACATGATCAAAGCTCTTTTCGCGCAGATCTGGCGGCATGTCACAAAGATCGCCGATCAGAATTTCACCCTGAAATTTGTTGCGGCGCAGGTTTTCAGCCGCCAGGCGTCCATAATCAGACTGAAGCTCCAGACCACTCACCCAAAGGCCGTTAACACGCGCTGACAGACAGCTTAACACAGCGCCGGTTCCGGTCCCCAACTCCAGCACCTTTTGCCCAGCGTTGGCGGGAATGGCGGCGGCCAGAAAAACCGCATCGACGCCGGCGCGATATCCTTTGCGGGGTTGCAACAATTGTACCCGACCATCCAGAAAAGCGTTTTCGCTCAGCGGGATATCCGGCAGATCGCCAGGGTCAACTTGTGCTGATTTCGACATCGTTGTCCGTAAGGATCGCACGAGCCTGAAAAACGTCGCGCTCGGCAATCATCAATCTTCGAGGCATGATTCCGATGGACCCTTCCATCACGCTCATGTGGACGTCCAACTCAAAGCAAGTTATACCCTCAGCGGCCAGCAATGCCTTTGCAAAGGCAACGAGGGTGATGTCATTTGTTCGCATAAGTTCGATCATGACGCTGAAATAACGTCAGGCTGGAACGCTTGTCGAGAGCTAAGAGGGAAAGAGTGGAAGACCAGGCCTCTCTGATTAGAAAACCGCACGAAGAATTGGCGCGACTGCTTGCCGCGGACCTTGATGCCGTAAATGCTTTGATCGGCGAACGGATGGCTTCGGAGGCTGCCCCGCGCATTCCCGAAGTAACTGCCCATCTGGTCGACGCAGGCGGCAAACGCCTGCGCCCGATGTTGACGTTGGCCAGTGCCGCCCTTTGTGGATATTCCGGCCCTTATCACATCCATCTGGCGGCAACTGTGGAGTTTATTCACACCGCGACCCTTTTGCATGATGATGTCGTTGACGAAAGCAATCAGCGGCGTGGTCGCCCGACGGCAAACCTGCTTTGGGACAATAAATCATCGGTTCTGGTTGGGGATTACCTGTTTTCACGCTCATTCCAATTGATGGTTGAAACCGGGTCGCTTCGGGTTCTGGATATTCTCGCCAATGCCTCTGCGACGATTGCGGAAGGCGAAGTGTTGCAGCTTTCGGCCGCGCAAGACCTCAAGACCGACGAATCGATCTACCTGCAAATCGTGCGCGGCAAAACCGCGGCCCTGTTTGCGGCCGCAACAGAGGTTGGGGGCGTCATTGCCGAGGCACCGCAGGCCCATATCGACGCGCTCAGGAATTACGGCGATGCGCTTGGAATTGCCTTTCAGATTGTTGATGACCTTTTGGACTATGGCGGCTCAACAGCGCAGATGGGCAAAAACACCGGTGATGATTTTCGCGAAAGAAAGCTGACGCTGCCGCTGATCAAGGCAGTTGCCCTGGCAGATGTTGGCGAACTGAAATTCTGGTCGCGCGTGATCGAGCACGGCAAGCAGAGCGACGGTGATCTGGCGCAAGCGATGAGTTACCTTAAACGCCACAATGCGCTTGCAGACACCCGCCAGGACGCGTTGGCCTGGGCGGAATACGCAAAGAACGCCCTGTTGTCGTTGCCAGACAGCACAATTCGCAAGCACCTGTCAGATCTGGCCGATTACGTCGTTTCAAGGGTCGCCTGATCCAACAAGCATCGTCGGAGCAATCCACCAATCCTTGTGATGATCCGCGATAGTCCGGCCTGCGGCCGCCGCGCTGTTGGCATCCGGGAAAAGGCCAAAAACCGTCGCACCCGAGCCTGACATTCGCGCAAGCTGACAGTGTTTTGCCCCTGCAAGCGCTTGCAAAGCTTCACTTATTTTAGGGACCATTGACTGCGCGGCCATTGCCATGTCGTTTCGCTGATCATGAAGGTAGGCAAGCCATTCGCCCCTGTCGTCGGCAAGCGGAAATGGCGACAGGCCTTTACCATCGGTTCTGGACAACATGCCAAAGACCCGCGCCGTAGAAACCTCAACGCCGGGGTTGATCAAAAGCGAATTGAATGGGGGAAGGTTTGTGATCGGTTCAACCATCTCCCCGATCCCCGCCATTCGGCTGGGTCGTGCGGTTACACAAACCGGCAAATCAGCACCCAGAGAGGTCAATTCGCTGGCCTTTGGAACTTCGTGCCCCAGCAATCGCACCAGCCCGCGAACGATAGCAGCACCATCCGAGGTTCCCCCACCGATGCCCGACGCAGGCGGCAAGTTTTTCTCCAGTGTGATTTTCAGCGGCGGGCGATCCGTGAAAAGGTTCGCAGCCTTCCAGACCAGATTTTCGGGGCCGACGGGAACTCCGGCGGCGAATAGGCCGGTGACTTCCAGATGATCACGCGGTGCCGTTTCTATGCTGAGGTGGTCGCCAATATCGGCAAAAACCACCAGCGAATCGACCAGATGGAAGCCATCTCCGCGTTTTGCCGTGACATGCAGCGCAAGGTTGACCTTGGCTGGTGCAAACTCAGAAATCATTCACTGGCGACGGTTTTCGCCTCGTCGTCGAGGACGACATCAAGGCCTAGCTCCAGCTTCTTGCGAATGCGGGTGGCCTCTTGTTCTTCGGGTTCGAAAGATAACGCACGTCGCCACTGAAACTGAGCCTCCAATTTGCGTCCAACCTTCCAATAGGCGTCGCCCAGATGGTCGTTGATGATCGGGTCGATGGGCAGCAACTCGACCGCGCGTTCCAGATGCGGCACAGCTTCGGCAAACTTGTCGAGACGATAAAGCACCCAACCAAGTGAATCCGTGATGTAACCATCATTTGGCCGCCGCGCGACCGCGGTTTCAATCATCCCTTGCGCTTCGGTCATCTTGATACGTTTTTCGACCAGACCATAGCCAAGGTAATTCAGAACCAGCGGTTGATCGGGTGACAATTCCAGCGCAAAGCGAAAATCTGCCTCGGCCTTGTCCCAGGCTCCTTCCCGTTCGTAAGTTATGCCTCGGGCGTAATAAAGAAACCAATGGTTTGGCAGCGGTTCCGAAATCAGATCGATTGCAGCCGTATAGGCCAGCGTCGCTTCGGCAAAGCGTGATTCCCGCCGTAAAGCGTCACCCAGCGACGTCTGGACTGATGGGATCTGACCGTGGGTTTTTGTCAGGCCCCGCAGCACTTCGATGGCGGCTTCGGCCCTGCCGTCTGCGATCAGGCTTTCGGCGCGGCCAATTTCGGCAGAGAAAAAGACCGGGCTGTCAACCGGCACACGGTTGTAGTTTTCGACCGCCAGCGCATATTGCCCCTGCTCGTTCAGTTGTTCTGCTACCAGCAAAAGCGCGGCTGTGGACTCCGGCCGCAAATATTCTGCCATCCGCCCGTAAATCAGCCCAAAGCGATCATTTTCGTCGCCGGCAAGCACCGTGGCCAGCGACATGAACACTTCCGAAGCCCCTTCGGTCGCGTTGGTAATATGCGTAAAGGGAAGCGTTTCACCGTTCACCAACTGCGCCCGCAAGGCGACAATCTCAGGATCAGCCGATCCGTTCAACGACATGTCGATGATTTCCATCGCCTCGCTATTGCGATCAAGCTGCGACAGGATCGTGATATGCGCGATCAGACTACCTCGCCCGATCCGGATCGGCGTCGTATCCCCGGCTAGAAGCCGCTCGGCAGACTCAAAGTCGCCAACAACCGCCAACGCCATCGCCCGGTGGTAATCGCTGAACGCCTGCATCGCTGGGCTTGTACCCATAGCCTCAAACCGGGCAACAGCCTCGGACATCTGGCCAAGGCCCAGATAGATCCAACCCTGCATCAAACCATCAAGCAGCGGCGAAAATTCGACACCCGCAGCAAAAAGACTTTTGGCGGCAGCGAAATCGCCCTCCCGCAGCAAATCCGTCATGGTGACCAGTTGCGACAATTGACTATCGGCGTTGATCGCCTCCATCCGCCGGGCGATTGCGCGGGCTTGTTTCATGTCACCTTTAGACAAATGGGCAAGCATTGCACTTTGCATCAGGTTCGGGTTGTCGGGATCGCGGGCCAGCGCCTTGGTGTAGTAAAAGGCCGCTTTCTCGTATTCGTTGTTATAGCTGGCCTGCTCGGCCGCAAGATAAGCACCCGCCAGACCTTCGGCCCGCAGATGACCCGGCCCAAGCGTCAGAGCCAGAAACAACGAAAGCGGCAACGCCGCCCGGCTTAGTAAATGCGTTACGATCAAAACCGGTCTCCTCAACGACAACGGGGGAAAGCCTAGTGACTTTCCCCCGCTCGGGCAATGCGCGATCATGTGCAATTGCGTGACAAATTGTTGATGTCACATGTTGGGATAGTTCGGCCCTTCACCGCCCTGGGGTGTTTTCCAGGTGATGTTCTGGCTCGGGTCCTTGATGTCACAGGTTTTGCAATGAACGCAGTTCTGCGCATTGATCTGAAACCGTGGATTGGACCCATCGTCGTCGCGAATGACCTCATAGACGCCTGCCGGGCAATAACGCTGCGCCGGTTCTGCGAACTTCGGCAGGTTGACCGAGATTGGCAGGTTCGGATCGCCAAGGCTGAGGTGACAGGGCTGCTCTTCCTCGTGGTTGGTGGCCGAAAAGGACACGTTGGTCAGCCGGTCAAACGACAACACACCATCGGGACGTGGATAGTCGATGGGGGCGTGCTTGTCCGCGGATTCCGTCGCCTCGGCATCATTTTTACCGTGCTTCATTGTCCCAAGCGGGTTCCAGCCTGTAAGATTGGCGACCCACATATCAAAGCCACCAAGCACCAGCGAGGCGACAAGGCCAAACTTCGACCAGAGCGGTTTAACATTGCGCACCCGCTTCAGATCCTTGGCAATCGGGCCAGAGCGAACATTGTCCTCATAGGCGGTCAGTTCATCCCCCGAACGACCGGCACCGATGGCCGCGAATGCGGCCTCGGCTGCGGCTTTGCCCGACAGCATTGCATTGTGATTACCCTTGATGCGCGGCACGTTGACCAGACCCGCCGAACAGCCGAGCAATGCCCCACCCGGAAAGACCATTTTCGGGATCGACTGCCAGCCACCTTCGGTGATCGCACGCGCACCGTAAGCAACCCGTTTCCCACCTTCGAGCAGCTTTGCAATTTCGGGGTGATGCTTGAAACGCTGGAATTCCATGTAAGGGAAAACATGCGGGTTCTTGTAGTTCAGATGAACCACAAAACCGATGTAAACCTGATTGTTATCAATGTGATAGATGAAAGACCCACCACCAGCATTGCCACCAAGCGGCCAGCCCATTGTGTGGGTCACGGTGCCCTCGGAATGGTTTTCCGGTTTGATCTCCCAGATCTCTTTCATGCCGAGGCCGAATTTTGGCACATCGGAATTGGCCGCGAGGTCATATTTCGCGATCACTTCTTTGGAAAGCGACCCCCGCACCCCTTCGGAGAGGAACACGTATTTGCCGTGCAGCTCCATGCCGGGCTCGTAAGAGGGGCCGGGATTGCCGTCTTTGTCGCGGCCAAATTCACCAGCAACGACGCCTTTAACCTCGCCATTGTCACCGAAAACCAGTTCGGAGCAGGCCATGCCGGGAAAAATCTCGACGCCCATTTCTTCGGCTTGCTCGGCCATCCAACGACAAACATTCGCCATCGAGACGATGTAATTGCCGTGGTTGTTCATCAGGGGTGGCATCGGGAAATTCGGGATGCGCAGGCTGCCCGCTGGCCCAAGCATCAGGAAGTTGTCCTTCTTGACGGGCACCGAAATCGGCGCACCCTTGGCTTTCCAATCGGGGATCAGCGCATCTAGGCCGGATGGGTCCAGAACAGCACCTGACAAGATATGCGCCCCAACTTCCGAGCCCTTTTCAAGGACAACAACATTCAGGTCCGCATCCAGTTGTTTCAGCCGGATCGCCGCTGACAGACCCGCTGGCCCCGCGCCCACGACGACGACGTCATATTCCATCGATTCCCGTTCAATTTCGGACATGATGTTCCCCCTATTCACGCCCGATCTCTGGCGGGCAATTCAACTTTGGACTGACTAACCAGCGCACCTGTCCGGGTCAATCACGACGAAACGTCTAATTGCATGGAAATCAGGCGTTTTGGACCGTTCAGACGTTCAAACTATCGTCTTCGGGTGGGATCACGCCCAGACGGCGGCCGAAATCAAGGTAGGAATGACGGCGTCGGTTGCGCATCTCGTGGCGGGCCTCTGCGTGTTTGTCAAAGTCGAAATTGACACCTGTGCCCTCGATGATCCGGTTCATCAAATTGAACAGGCCGGAGATTTGCACAACTTCGAACAACACCGCCTCCGACCAGCCGGCCGCAAAAACCGCATCGGCATCAGCCTGCACCATTTTGGAGGGCAACGTATTCAGCTTCTGCACATAGCGAAAAATCGGCTTCATGCGTTCGCGCACCGGGGCGGTTTCAATGTCATCCAAAAGTGCGTCCACCATGCCGCGAGGAATGCCGAAGATTTCAGAATAGACCCGGTGCGATCCATAACAGAACGTGCAGGCATTCAGGCCCGACACATAGGCCGCGATCAACTCGCGCTCACCCACCGGCAATTCGCCTTCGTCGCGTAGAATGGCCTCTATGTATTGGAACAGATGCCCCGCCTTGTCCGGGAAGCGCGAAAACAAATCTGCCAAAGTTGCTTCGGCTGGCAATGACGGAAACAGGGCCATGAACGACTCACCCCTCTGGTTGGTTCACCGGGCAAGCTTAGCGCAATTTGTAACTTTCTCAACGCAGCGGCGGGCCGCTCCCAAATCTTCATTGTTAATTCAGCGATCTGCCCGGCCTATCTGGTTCGCGATTTCAATTGAGAGGCACCAAATGAAGGTTGATTTTTGAACTGGCTCAGACAGCCGGATCGGCGGCGCTAAAAGGCAGGTGGCATCGCAACCGCCAGATGCCTGTCAAAAAGAGGATCGAAAAATAGCCATCAACCGCATAATGCCAGCCCAGATAGACTGACAGAAACAGGATGATCGCGCAGAACAAGACGCCTGGGATGGCCCAGATCAGGCCGCGTTCAATGCCATAAAGAGCAATTACGGTTGCGATGCCGACATGGACGCTGGGAAAAGCAGAAATGCCAGTGCCGATTTCCTGATTGCGGTCGATCAGGAAATGCCAGAGATCCTGTTGGATCATGCCAAAAATCGTCGAAGAGACTTGGTTGGTGTTTAAAGCCTCGGTAAGTCCCGCAAACTCAGTCCCACCCATATAGCGGTCAAAATAGACCGGCCCGACCGAAAGACCCGCCAACGCCAGAACGTTGCCAAGGCCGATCCAGGTCAGCAAATAGAGCAGCAGGAACCGCGAAACCCGGGCAGGATCACGATCAACCAGCACAAGGAACATCGGAAAAACAAAAGCGGGGATCGACCAGATCGTCAGATAAAAGGTTGTCGCTAAGCCCGTTGGGATGAACGATGACAGCGCATGGGTCAGGACCCAGGGGTCAGTGCCAAAATGCAATTGCCGGTCAACATCGGCAAAGAAGCGGTCAGCATAAAAAGGAAAAACCTGCGGTAGCGAGGCTTTGAGCGCACCAAAAGAATAGGCGATCAGCAAGCTGGCAAAGGCGGCCAACACAAGGTTTCGCAGCATGTCGAGACTGAGTTTCAGGCGTGACAGCAGCAAGAACAGCAGCACCAGCGCGGCAAGGTAGGGCAGTAAGGCTTGCAGGGCCGACCAATGAGCCAGCGGCACCAGCATCATGTTCACGAAATATTGCAAGGGATTGTCGCGCAAAACCAGGATCAGGCCGACCATGACCAGAAAGTATAGAAGAGATAGACGAAGAAAACTTCGCAAGACGCCTGCCATTGATCGCTGCTCGTTTGTGCGTTTTTTACGAAGTTACTAAGGAACGCATCGGTAGTCCAAGCGAATTCGCCGCTGATTTGCGATGGTTGTTCGACAGAGGCCGTTGGCAAGAGAACCCCTTGCTCTTGCGGTTGTCAAAACTTATGTTCAACCCTCGAAGAACGACAGTCAGGGAAATCCCTCTAAGATGGAAAAAATACCGGTCACGCCACGCGGCTATAAGGCGATGGACGAAGAGTTGCGCAAGTTGAAATCGACGGATCGCCCTGCGGTCATCCGTGCGATTGCCGAAGCGCGTGAACACGGCGATTTGTCCGAAAACGCTGAATATCACGCCGCTCGTGAACAGCAAAGCCACATCGAAGGCCGCATCAAGGAGCTTGAAGCCCTGATCGGACTGGCCGATGTGATCGACGTGACCAAGCTGAAGGGTTCGATCAAATTCGGGGCCACCGTCAATCTTGTCGACGAGGACACCGACGAGGAAAAAACCTTTCAGATCGTCGGTGAACCCGAAGCAGATATCGAAAAGAACCTGCTGAACATCAAATCACCAATCGCCCGCGCCCTGATCGGCAAGGAAGAGGGCGACAGCGTCGAGGTTCGCACCCCCGGCGGCACAAAGAGCTATGAAATTCTCAGAGTAAGCTTTATCTGAGGGCGACCCCGCAGAGGCCCGACTATAATGGACCCAGAAAAACCCGAAGCGCCGCTTGATCTTGGCATCTACGGACGTCAGGTCCGCGCCAAGGTCGAGCTTGTCGATATCGTTGCCGCAGCACTCAGCCTGATCTGGGTGGCGACGGTCGCGGGCTTTTGGTTTTTCATCGGGATTTCTTCGGGCGAAGGCGATCCGGGTTTCAACCCGATGACCTTTGTGATGACGATGGTTTCGATCCTTTTACCCGTTGGTCTGATCTGGGTTGCCAGCGCCAGCGCGAAAACCGCCAAGGTAATGCGCGAGGAAGCCTCACGCCTCCAAGCCTCCATTGATGCCATGCGCCACGCCTATGTCTCGCAGCAACAGCGCTCCGGTCAGGTGGTGCGCCCCGCCGTTCAAAGTACGCGCCCAAGTCTTGCCAAGGCCAGCGAACCTGCCGGGGTGGCGACTTTCCATTCGCGCCGCGAGCCTATAATCACCGCGCCGGAGGTGGAAAAGCCGCTGGAATTGACAACGCCCGAAGTGACCGAGGAACCACAACAACCGAGCTTCCCGGGGGTGGAATCCCATGACCCCACCCCAAGGGAAACTGCACATCAACCCGATGTCCTGTCGCTGAATAACCCGGTTGAACCAGAAGATTTTCTGGCCGAAATGGACTTTGAGGATCTGCCCGTCGAGCCAGATAACTCGATGAGCATCCCAGAATTCATTCGCGCACTGAACTTCCCCGAAAACGAGGACGACAAGGAAGGGTTCCGCACCCTGCGCCGCGCGCTGGAAGACCCCGACATCGCCCGCATGATCCGCGCCTCGCAGGATATTCTGACCCTGATGTCGCAAGACGGCATCTATATGGATGACCTCAGACCAGACCGACCGCGTGCGGAAACCTGGCGGCGTTATGCCAGAGGCGATCGTGGCCCGGCGGTTGCAGGACTTGGCGGCATTCGCGACCGGACCTGTTTGGCGCTGACGGCCGGAAGGGTCCAACAAGACCCAGTGTTTCGCGACGCAGCCCAGCATTTCCTGCGCCAGTTCGACACGGTTCTGGCCGAATTCGAGAAAACCGCCACAGATGAAGAACTCGCCGCTATGGGCGAAACCCGCTCTGCCCGCGCCTTCATGCTGCTGGGGCGTGTCGCCGGGACATTTGACTGACAAACGCTACTTGTGCGGTGCCAAAGCCAGCTAAGTACCGTTTCGCACGACCATCCAATCGGCTTCAGCGGCCCGCTTGCGATCCAGCCCCGCTTTTTGATCGTCGCCAAGTACCCTTCACGGACGCGCCGCTTTAGCTATGGTTCCAATCCTCGGGATCGTCGGAATTATTCGGCGACAGTCCGATAATATCCCCATCAGTTGAACAACCCAGCCCCAGAACAGTGCGATTTGCGTAACTGAAGTAAGCGCTCACCTGATTAATCTCCAGGATTTCACCATCCGACCATCCCGCCTTGCGTAGCGCCGCAACATTCCCCTCGCGCAGCGTCCAAGGGGTTTGGGTTAGCACCCGCGCATAATCCATCGCCTGTTTCTCCGCATCGCTCAGCGGCGCGTCTTGCAGCTTGTTCGCCTCGATTGCCGCGCGGATTGCATCCGCCCGTTCGTCGTCCGCCAAAAGACGTTTCAGCCCGGCGAAATGATGTTCCACGCAGTAAGAGCATTGGTTCAACGCACTGACCCAGACCCCCAGCGTTTCTAAAAACCATTTCGGAATCGTGTTGCCGGAGTGATGCAGCACATATTTGTAGATCGCCATATGGCCTTCCATCGAATGCGGGCGCAAGCCATGCACCATCATGATGTTGTCCACATTGTTGTCCGGGCCTTTTACCCGGTCATATAGCGTCTTTAACCGACCCGTGGCTGCCTCGTAAGGGATGGTTTTGATCCAGGACATCGCGTCCTCCCAGAGAAATTACGTGGTGATACCGAAACTGGCATAGGGATAAAACCGCACCGGATCGCCGGGCGAAATTTGCTGTGCCTCGTCACCGAGTTCGATTAACCCCTGCGCCCAGGACAGCCCGGAAATCCGGCCAGAACCTTCGGAGACAAAGGGTTCACCATGACCCTCCGGTGTCAGCCGGGCACGCAAATATTCGCGCCGCCCCGCTTTCTTGGACTTCTGAAAGGCAGCTGGCACATCAAACCCCAATGGTACAAGCCAATCGCGCCCCGCCATCTGAAACAGCGCCGGACGCGCAAAGATCAGGGTGCAGACAAGGGCCGCAACCGGATTGCCCGGCAGACCGAACAGCGGCACTCCCTGCCATTGGCCAAGCGCCAGCGGGCGACCGGGCTTGAGCGCAATCCGCCAGGAATGCACTTTGCCTTCGGCGTTCAGAATAGCGCTCAGATGGTCCTCATCCCCGGCCGAGGCCCCGCCAGAGGTCAGGATGGCATCGACTGTTTGACTGGCCCGATCAAGACAATCGCGCAAAGCTTCCCTGTCATCTGGGGCGCGGCCCAGATCGACCACATCAAAGCCCCATTGCGCCAAAAGCGTTAGCAACATCGGGCGGTTAGCATCGAAAATCTGGTCGCCCGTGGCAATTTCACCAACCTCGAGCAACTCGTCCCCGGTCGACAGAACCCCGACCCGCAATCGCGAGAAAACGCTAACTTCTGAAACACCTGTCGCCGCCATCAGGGCTATTTCCGGCGGCGAAACCAGACAACCCCTACGCAGGATCAGACTGGCTGCCTCGACATCTTCGCCAGCCTTTCTGGCGTTGCTGAACGGCTTTAACCCGGCCGCAAAGTGAACGACATCGTCTGCTGCAACCACGTCCTCTTCCAGAACCACGGTGTCAACGCCCTTTGGCAAGCTTGCCCCGGTCAGGATACGAATAACGGCCCCCTCTGGCACAACCCCGGCAAAAGGCGCACCTGCCGCCGCGCGTCCTTCAATCAAGCGGAGCGTCACGTTGCCGTTCGCAGGTAGTGATGCGGCTGCAAAACCATAGCCATCAACGGCGGAATTTGCGTTCGGCGGATTGGCGCGAACCGCCTTGACGTCTTGCGCGGCAATCCGGTTCGCCGCCTTGCCGAGGGTCACAACCTCCTGCCCAACGGCAATGTTCAAACGGCTTTGCAGCAGGGCCAGCGCCTCATCAACCGGGGTCCACTTCACCCCCGGCGGCAGGGCAAAACAATCGTTGTTCAGACCCTTTGTCGTGTTCATCGGCCAAGCCCCAGCGCGTCGGCAATGAAATCGGCAATATCCGCCGTATCATCCAGACCAAAGGCGGGAATATGCAAACCTTCATGCGTCTCGTTGCTGGCAAGGGCCACGATGGTCTTGTCGTTCGTTGCAATCAGCGGCTGACCCGTTTCGTGCCGATGAGCCTCTATCTTTGGGTGTGCATCGCGTTTGTAGCCCTCGATCAGCACCAGATCGACCCGTTTCATTTGCGCCAGCAAATCCGCCAGCGGGGGTTCGCTTCCTTCGCGGTTTTCATGCATCAAAACCCAGCGGCTTTGCGAGGCCAGCAAAACTTCCTGTGCCCCGGCCTTGCGATGGCGAAAACTGTCTTTGCCCTCTTGGTCCACATCAAAGGCATGATGCGCGTGTTTCACCGTCGAAACGGACAGACCACGGGCTGTAAACTCTGCCACCAGCCGCTCCATCAGCCCGGTCTTGCCGTTGTTTTTCCAGCCGACCACTCCGAAGATCTTCATGCATTTTGCTCCGCAAGAAATTGTTGTGCGAGAATTAGGTCCTGCGGCGTGTTCACGTTGAAAAACGGATCGACCTCGCCGGTCTCAAACAACGCCGAGGCAGCGCCATGTTGATCGCTCCAGGCGACAACTTTTCGCGTACCCGCCGTCAAGGCCAGCGCCAGATCGTCAAGCAACGCAACAGGCCAGAGGCCAAAGGTCGGGTGGCGCAACAGCTTGTCGTCACCCCTTGTTGCCGCCAACGCAATTGGCGTGCCTTCGGATTTTGCCGCCTCAACCAGTCGCGCAGTCAGATCGCCCGGAAAGAACGGCGTATCCGCCGCCACAGTTACAATATGCGATGCGCCCTGCGACTTCGCCCAGATCAAACCGGTCAACACCCCGGCGAGCGGGCCTTGAAACCCGGCAATCGTATCGGCAATCACCGGCAGATCAAAGGCCTTGAACCTTTCGGGATCACCATTGGCGTTCAACGCCACCCCGCCGACTTGTGGAGCAAGCCGCGCGATTACCCGCTCCAACAGCGGCCGGCCGCCAAGATCAAGCAAAGCCTTGTCGCCGCCGCCCATACGCCGGGCCTGACCGCCTGCCAGAATAACACCAAGCAGGGTCATGGGGCGGCCCCCTTGCGGTTCCTGCCCGGTTTTTCTTCGGCAATGCCGCTGGGATCAACGTCACGCACCAATCGCGCCTCGCCCGCGAGACAAACAAACCGCTTGCCCTTCAGACGCCCGATCAGCGTCAAGCCGACGGATTGCGCAATCTCCACGCCCCAGGCGGTAAACCCTGAACGTGAAACCAGCGTCGGAATGCCCATCATCGCCGTCTTGATCACCATTTCGGAGGTCAGCCGCCCGGTGGTGTAAAGAATTTTATCCGCCGCTTCGATCCTCTCGGACAGCATCCAGCCCGCGATCTTGTCAACCGCGTTATGCCGCCCGACATCTTCCATATAGACCAAGGGACGATCCCCCTGACAAAGCACCGTGCCATGAATGGCACCCGCCTCCAGGTAAAGGCTCGGCGTGCGGTTGATCTTGTTCGAAAGCGCGTAAAGCCATGACGTATGAACCGGGGTTGCGGGCAAGGTCACGCCTTCCAACCCCTCCATCATATCGCCAAAAACCGTGCCCACGGCGCAGCCGCTGGTGCGGGTCTTTTTCTTGAGCTTTTCCTCGAAATCAGTTTGCCCGGTGGTGCGCACGACGACACATTCGACCTCTTCATCATAGTCGATCCCGGTGATTTCGTCAGCCGCCCCCAGCATCCCTTGATTGGCCAGAAACCCAAGCGCCAGATATTCCGGGTAGTCGCCAATCGTCATCGCCGTCACGATTTCCTGCCGGTTGAGGTAGATGGTCAGGGGCCGTTCCTCCACCACGTTCAGCGCCGTCTCATGGCCGTTCTCATCACGCCCCGACACCCGGCGCGTCAGACGATCAGCGCCCGGATTGGGGGCGATCACAAATTCTGATTGATCGACAAGTTTTGCCAATAGACATCCTCAATTCGCCGACATAGGCATGATCCTGCTGGCAATCTAAGGCGTCGAGATGCAATTCAACAGTCCCAAAGCGGTGTTTTGGCGGGGTTTCATTGATGGCCTGCCTTTCGTTCTTGTGGTTGTCCCTTTTGCGCTGCTTTTTGGCGTTGTCGCCACCGGAGCGGGTCTAAACATTGTCGAGACGATGACGATGACCATTCTGGTTGTCGCCGGGGCCGCACAGTTCACCGCACTCGCGCTTTTGCAGGAGGAGGCTCCGACTTTCATCGTCTTGCTGACTGCTTTGGCGGTGAACCTGCGCATGGCGATGTACTCCGCAGCACTGGTGCCACATCTGGGCAAGGCCTCGATGGGGATGCGCATGGTGATGTCCTATTTCATGGTCGATCAATCCTTTGCAATCGCCGCCCGGAAGTATGAAGAAACGCCTGGGATGCCGCTGCCGCATAAAATCATCTACTATTTTGCCTGCCTGCTGCCGATTGTCCCGCTTTGGTATCTTTGCTCTTACGTGGGCGCGCGGCTGGGCGCTGCCATCCCGCCGGAATACTCGCTCGATTTTGCAATCCCCTCTTGCTTCATCGCGCTGACCGCACCGATGATGCGTAGCCTGCCGCATTTTCTGGCGGCATTGGTGTCGATCATCGGCGCACTTGCGCTAGCTTGGGTGCCATATTCGCTGGGACTGATCATTGCCGCTGTCTTTGCCATGGCCGTGGGTGCCGAGGTCGAACGACGCCTTCAGGGAGACGCCGCATGATCACCGACAAGGAAACGCTCTGGATCGTCATCGTGCTTTTGGGGCTTGGCACCTACCTCATCCGGTTTTCATTTCTCGGCCTGCTGGGCGGCATGGAACTGCCTGCATGGGTGCTGCGCCATCTGCGCTACGTAGCCGTTGCCGTCATGCCCGGATTGATTGCGCCGCTGGTAATCTGGCCCCCGGCAACCGGCGGTGAAACCGATCCCGCCCGCCTGATCGCAGCCCTTGCGGCCTTTGCGATCGGCATCTGGACCCGTTCAGTCGTACTCACCGTTTTAGGCGGGATGGGAACGCTTTATCTGGTGCAATATCTGACCTAAACCGGCAAAGCCGTCGTTTTGCAAACGGTTCTGAGCGCAAAAGAAGAATGCATCTGCGCCACCCCCGGCAGACGTGCGAGATAGCGACGATGTATCCGCGCGAAATCCTCGGTATCTTCGGCCACCACCTTCAACAAATAGTCCGCCGTTCCCGCCATAAGATGACACTCAAGAACATCAGGAACCCGCGCGATCTCCTTTTCAAACGCCTCCAGCACCTCATCAGCCTGCCCAGAAAGCGTGATCTCCACAAACACGGTCGAGCGGCGGTTCAACGCGCGGGCATCCAGAAGGGCGACATATTCGGTGATGATCTTCTCCTTTTCCAGGCGTTGCACCCGCCGGTGACAGGCCGATGCAGACAGGTTGATCCGATCTGCAAGTTCCGCATTTGAAATCCGACCTTGCTTCTGCAAAACCCCGAGTATCCGACGATCTGTGGCGTCAATCTCCATATCTAACAACTTTCTCCCGGCAATTTGCAGTTTCACGCAATAATCACTGTGCAAGGTTGGAAAGAGCGGGGCGAAATAGCAAGCCAATTCTGCCCGACATGCGCGAGGATCGGTGAAATTCACGGCCAGCGCGCGGAGGATATCATGCTGATCGGTTGCCCCAAGGAAATCAAGAACCAGGAATATCGCGTCGGAATGACACCGGCTGCGGCACAAGAGGCCGTCGCCCACGGTCATTCGGTAATTATCGAAACCAGCGCCGGTGCCGGTGCCGGCTTCCCGGACGAGGCTTATGTTTCTGCCGGTGCCGAAATCGTTGACACCGCCGCCGAGATCTTTGCCCGCGCGGATATGGTTGTCAAAGTCAAGGAACCCCAGGCGGGCGAGCGCAAGCAACTCCGCGAAGGGCAAATCCTCTTTACCTACCTTCACCTCGCTCCGGACCCCGCGCAAACCAAAGACCTGCTCGACAGCGGCGTCACGGCCATTGCCTACGAGACCGTCACAGATCGCAACGGCGGCCTTCCTCTGCTGGCCCCAATGTCCGAAGTTGCCGGTCGTCTGGCCCCACAAGTTGGTGCTTGGACCCTGCAAAAAGCCAATGGCGGGCGTGGTGTTCTGCTTGGCGGTGTGCCCGGTGTTCTGCCTGCCAAAATCGCCGTCATCGGAGGCGGTGTCGTTGGCACACATGCCGCCAAAATCGCCGCTGGTATGGGCGCGGATGTCACCGTCCTTGATATGTCGATGCCCCGGATGCGCTATCTTGATGACGTCTTTGGCGGCCAGTTCAAGACGATGTATGCCTCCAAAGGCAACACTGCCGAAGTTGTGGCCGAGGCCGATATGGTCATCGGCGCGGTCCTCATTCCCGGGGCAGCGGCACCGAAACTTGTGACCCGCGAACAACTGTCCTCCATGAAGCCGGGTGCGGCCATTGTGGACGTGGCGATTGACCAGGGCGGCTGTTTTGAAACCTCCAAGGCCACCACCCACGACGATCCGATATATGAAGTCGACGGCATCATGCACTACTGCGTCGCCAATATGCCGGGGGCGGTTGCGCGGACCTCCACCATCGCGCTTGGCAATGCGACGATGCCCTTCATGATGGCGCTTGCGGACAAGGGCTGGAAGCAGGCCTGCGAAGATGACGCGCACCTCCTGAACGGGCTGAACACTCATCAAGGCAAGCTGACCTATTTCGCGGTTGGCAAGGCGCTTGGGCTCGATGTGATTTCACCAAGCCTTGCCCTGAAAATGTAAAACGCAAGCTGCCCGGAACGCATGGCGCCGGGCGGCAAGCCCTCATTGCTTGGCCAATGAGTCCCGGATTTCCAGCAGGACATCCAACTCGCTTGGACCTTTTGGCGCCTCAGGGGCCGCCTCTTCTTCCTTCTCGGTCAAGGCTTTCACTTTGTTGACGTAACGCACCAGCAGGAAAACCACCCATGCGATGATCAGAAAGTTGATCACGGCCATGATAAAGGCCCCATAGGCAAAGACCGCCGCACCGGCATCCCGCGCTTCGGCCAAAGTCGCATAACTCCCTTCGCCAAGCACAATGAAAAGATTGGTGAAATCAACGCCGCCCAAAAACAGGCTGACAAACGGATTGATCAGATCGCCGACCATGGATTTCACAATCGCCGTGAACGCCGCGCCAATGATAATCCCGACCGCCATGTCCATGACGTTGCCCTTGGCGATGAAGCTCTTGAACTCGCTCAGCATTTTTCTTCCCCCATTTTTCGTGTTGTATTTTCGTTCTGACGCCTCGCCGCTCCACAAGCAAGAAAATCCGCGGCTGGCCTTGCAATCAGGCAGCGCGAATGCCCAAGTCCAACGGGAAACAAGGGAAAATCATGTCCAAACTCTCCGATTTTGAAATCACCAAGAAATGGCCAGCAAGCAATCCGGACGTCATTCAGCTTTATTCGCTGCCGACGCCAAACGGTGTGAAAGTCTCCGTGGCGCTCGAAGAAATGGGGCTCGACTATGAACCCCATCTCGTGGATTTCGGCAGCCAAGATCAGATGAGCCCAGAGTTTATCTCTCTGTCATCAAACAATAAAATCCCGGCCATCATTGATCCCAATGGGCCGGGCGGTGATGCCATCGGCCTCTTTGAAAGCGGTGCGATCCTGATTTATTTGGCCGAAAAATCCGGCAAGTTGTTGTCCAGCAACCCGGCAAAACGTTACGAGACGATCCAGTGGCTGATGTTCCAGATGGGCGGCGCGGGGCCGATGTTTGGCCAGCTTGGCTTTTTCACCAAATTCGCAGGGGCCGAGATCGAAGACCCCCGCCCGCGCCAACGTTACATCGACGAAACCATCCGGCTTTTGGGCGTGGTGGAAAAACGTCTGACGGGTCGCGACTGGCTGGTGGACGACTATTCCATTGCCGACATCGCGCTCGCGCCGTGGCTCAAAACGCTGATCACATTCTATGACGCAGGCGAATTGCTCGGCTGGGAAAACTTCCCGAATGTGGACGCCTATATCAAACGCTTCAGCGCCCGACCTGCCGTCGAAAAAGGGGCAACCATTCCTGGCCGGCCCTAGGGATAAGGCCGCGCAGCCTTAGCGACACCCAGCTTTTTGCCGTTCTTATTGGTGTAAGCCGTCGCGGTCCATTCATAGTCGTGTTTGCCATTTGGCGGGCAAGGACTTTTGTATTTGAACTGCCCGGCGGCGACGGTCTTGCCGCCGGAATATGTCGTCCAGCCGCCCCCATGATTGTAGCTGGGCACGTCCAAATCCTTGAGCTTGAACCGGATCGCCGTCGTCCCAGCAGGTACGTTTTTCACCTTGAAAACCGGGTTGCCGACGCGATTGGGACTGCCAGATGTGCAGAGCTTCAGCCCGTCCCAGGTGAACGAAAACGTAAAGGCATGGGCGGCGGGCGCTGCCAGAACCAGTGCTGCGGCAAGGGAAAAAGCTTTCATCGGGGGTCTCCTATCGATTGGGCGTAATCCTAACGCCGCCCGGTCGCAAAACAACCCTCAGAGCGTGCCGTCCAAAACATACCGCAGGATTGCCGCGACTTGCGCCGGGGTTTCAACCACGGCCAAGGCTGCGGCATCCACCTCCTTTAACGCATGTTGATGATCCGCGCCGTGCATCACAATCAGCGATTTCCCAAGCGCCGACGCATAGCCTGCATCAAACGCCGCGTTCCATTGTTTGTATTTCTCGCCAAACCGCACGACCACGACGTCAGCCTTTTCAATCGCATTTCGGGTACGGATCGCATTGACTTTTGCGCCCTTGTGATCGTGCCAGAACTTGTCAGACTCCGCCCCCAGAATGGTCACGCCACAATCATCCGAGGCTGCGTGATCCGTGACCGGGGCGCTGAACGTGACGTCCAGGCCTTTGGTCACCGCGATCAACTCCTCGCGCCAATCGGTATGGATTTCGCCGGATAAATAGACCGCCAACGTCATGATTTTTCCTCTTCCATCAGTAGGTTGCAAAGCCGCTTGGCGATCGCCAAGCAAGACGTCAGCCCCGGGGACTCAAAGCCAAAAAGATGGTAAAGCCCTGAAACACCATGGTCCAGAGGGCGCGAAAACTCAAACTCACGCTTGGCCTCGCCCGGCCCCCAGATACGTGGTCGAATGCCTGCAAAATCCGGTTGCAACGCGCCATCCGGCAGGTCGGGCCAATAGGCGCGGATCGCGGTTTCAAATTGGGCCTGTTTGCTGGCATCAACGGTATAGTTGACATCGTCAATCCACTCCATATCCGGGCCAAACCGCACGCCGCCACCGACATCCTGAACCGAGTGAATCCCAAGGCTGCCAACCCTCGGCATCGGATAGATCAGCGCCTGAAACGGAGATTTCCCGGCGATTGAAAAGTAACTGCCCTTGGCAAGGTTCCGGCTAGGGATCAGATCGGCGGGCATCTCCGCAATCCCCCGTGCCACATCCCAAGCCCCAAGGGCCGCGCAATTGAAGAGGCTCCGGCAAGTCACCCACGTCCCCTCCGCATCGTCGACTTCAACGTGAAACAAGCCATTTTCCCGGCGTGCCACGCGAAATGGCGCGTTCAATGCCAACGCCCCGCCTGCGGCTTCAAACTCGCCCAATAGCGACAACATCAACGCCGGTGCATCCACAATCCCAGAGGACGGCGACATCATCGCACCCGCTGATTTGACCGCCGGTTCCCGCTCCAAAACCTCCGCCTCGGACATCATATAGAGGTCGCTCAACCCATTGGCATGCCCCCGTGCCATCAAGGCCTCCAGCGTTGGTAAATCGCCCGAAGTTGGGGCCAAAGTCAGCTTGCCGCAGCGTTCAAACGGGACATGTCGGGTGGCGCAATAGTCGTAAAGCATTGCCTTGCCGTCCAGACAAAGCACCTGCTGATCGGAACCCTTTTCGTAGTAAATCCCGGCGTGAATAACCCCGGAATTCCGGCTCGACGTGTGCTGGCCAATGGCGCTTTCCGCCTCCAGCACCAGCACATCGCGGCCCTCGGTCGCCAGATGCCGCGCCAGGGCCAATCCAATGACCCCGGCCCCGACAACAATGACGTCAAAATCCGCCATCAGCCGCGCAATTTGCCACCCGTGGCCTTAGCGACTTTCTCGACAATCTTGGCGCTGACCGCTTCGATATCCTTGTCCGTCAACGTCTGATCGCGGGGTTGCAGGCGCACCGAAATCGCGATGGACTTCTTGCCTTCGCCCATTTGTGACACCGCTTTTTCACCGGTGAAACTGTCAAAGACAGTGGCCGCTTCGATCAGCGCTTTGTCAGCACCTTTTGCAGCATTCACAAGATCTTGCGCGGCGACACCTTCGTCAACAACAAAGGCAAAGTCGCGTTCAACCGCTTGCAGATCGCTGATGTCGAGCGCGGGACGGGTTGCGGTTCTGGCTTTCGGGAACGGCACATTTTCAATCCAGACCGTAAAGCCCACAGCAGGACCTTTCACGTCCATCGCTTTCAGCACTTTTGGATGAATTTCGCCAAACACTGCCAGAATATTCTTTGGTCCAAGGCTGAGTTTCCCAGAACGTCCGGGATGCCACCAATCCTCAACCCCGCGCCCGATCATCAGCTTGGCAGGAGCACCAATCGCCGACAGAACCGCCTCGGCATCGGCCTTCGCGTCATAAAGATCAACACTGCGCCGCGCCCCGTGCGGGTCACGCGGACCTGTCTGACCGACCAGCAAACCGGAGGCCAGTACATGCTGCTCCCCTGGCTCGCCGCCATGAAACGCCTGACCCAGTTCAAAGAGCGCCAGATCACCAAAGCCACGCGCCTGATTTCGCGCCGCCGCCTGCAAAAGCCCCGGCATCAGCGCGGGCCGCATATGGCTCATCTCGCTTGAAATCGGGTTCGCAAGCCGCGTGTCATCGCGCCCGCCGCCAAACATCCTGGCACTCGCCTCGTCGATGAAGGAATAGGTCACGCATTCGTTGTAACCAAGGGCGGCAATCGTGCGCCGCGCCGCCGCTTCGCGTTTTTGCAGCGGCGTCAGAACAGGGCGCATCACGCCGACATCTTCGCGCGACAACGGTTTGCCTTTTAGCTTGGTCAGGCTTTCAACCCGAGCGATTTCCTCAACCAGATCAGCGCTGCCCTTAACGTCTGGCCGCCACGTCGGCGGGGTCACATCCATGCCATCAAAGGTAAAACCAAGCGACGTCAGAATTTCAATCTGCCGCGCCTCGGGAATGTCCATGCCGACCAGCGAGGACACACGCGACGGGTCCAGCTTGTAGCTGACACCGCGATCGGGCACGTCACCGGCCACAACCATTTCGGAGGCCTCGCCGCCGCAAAGCTCCAAAATCATCTGGACCGCCAGGTCGAGTCCAACAGGCGTGAACGCCGGATCAACGCCGCGCTCAAAACGATAACGCGCATCCGAGTTGATCTTCAGCCGCCGCCCTGTTGATGCGATCGTCACAGGATCCCAATAGGCGCTTTCGACAAAAACGCTTGTGGTTTCCTCGGTGCAGCCGGTCGCAAGCCCGCCCATGACACCGGCAATGCTTTCGGCCCCGTTGGCGTCGGAAATCGCCGTCATGTCAGCGGCCAGCGTGTAATCCTTGTCGTCAAGCGCTGTCAGGCTTGTTCCCGCTTCGGCCCAATGCACGCGCAGATCGCCGTCCATCTTGTCCACATCAAAGACGTGCAGCGGCCGGTTCTGGTCAAAAGTGAAAAAGTTGGTGATGTCCACAAGGGTCGAAATCGGCCTGAGCCCAATCGCTTTCAGCCGGTCCTGCAACCACTGCGGTGAAGGTCCGTTTTTCACACCCCGGATCACCCGGCCGGTGAAAACCGGACAGGCCTTTTCTTGCACATCCGCGTCAATTGTTACGCCGACAGGGCTCTTGAACGTGCCCTTAATCTCAGCCGTCTTGGCCGGTTTCAACACACCCAAGCCCCGCGCCGCGAGGTCGCGTGCAATGCCGAGGATCCCAAGCGCATCGGGGCGGTTTGGCGTGATCGCAATTTCAATCACCGGATCATTCGCGCCGCGATAGTCGATAAACCGCACGCCCATCGGCGCGTCTTCGGGCAGATCAATGATGCCGTCGTGATCGTCGGACAGCTCCAGCTCGCGCTCCGAACAAAGCATCCCGTTGCTTTCCACGCCCCGGATCACGCCGGGCTTGAGGTCGACACCGGTCCCCGGCACATGGGTCCCGACGGGCGCAAAAACCCCAACCAAACCGGTCCGCGCATTGGGCGCACCGCAAACGACCTGCACCTCCTCGGACGCCGCATCCGGCCCGTTCGGCCAGGTCTCCACCCGGCAGAGCCGCAAGCGATCCGCATCCGGGTGCTGCTTGGCCTCGATCACACGGCAAATCCGAAAGGCCCCGAGCTTGTCGGCCGGGTCTTCGACACCTTCGACCTCAAGGCCAAGATCGGTCAACGCCTCAAGAATGTCCTCAAGCGGCGCGTCGGTTTCCAGATGGTCTTTTAGCCAATTGAGCGTGAATTTCATGGTTCTAGGCCTTGGTTCTTGTCGGTTTGGCGGTCAATACCGCAAAGGTCTGGGAGGGGGAAGCCGGATTTGGGGTGAATCCATCCCCGCAACGGTTTGCCCCATTAACCGTGCCTTGAATAGTGTCTTTTAATGTGCTATCTATAGCACCGTCAAAGGAGCGAAACCATGCCCCATGTAATTCATACCGCAATGACCGCTAGCGTCACCGACCTCAAGAAAAACCCAATGGGCACTGTCGCGGCAGGTGAAGGCGAAGCTGTCGCCATTCTCAATCGCAACGAACCTGCGTTTTATTGTGTGCCTGCCGCCGAATATCAGGCGATGGTGGAATTGCTCGAGGACATGGAATTGAACGCAATCGCTGATGCGCGGATGAATGAGGTTGGCGTTTCCGTCAACATAGATGACCTATAGGCTGGAATTCCTGCCCTCCGCGCAAAAGGAATGGCGCAAACTTGGGGCGACAGTTCAAAAACAGTTCAAACGAAAGCTGGTCGAGCGGTTGGAAAACCCCCGCGTCGCCGCCTCCAAACTTGTCGGTGCACAGGATCGCTACAAGATCAAACTGCGCACTTCCGGCTTTCGCTTGGTCTATTCGGTACGCGAAGACGTGCTGGTTGTGACGGTGCTTGCCGTTGGCAAACGCGACAAAAGCAGCGTATATCGAAAGGCCGAGGGGCGGTCAGAACCTTAACTCAACCCACCATGCAAATTCGGGGCCGCCAGCGCGGAAAACCCGTAGTTGCGGAGCCACCTCAAATCACTGTCGAAAAACGCGCGCAGATCCGGGATGCCGTATTTCAGCATCGCCAGCCGGTCGATCCCCATGCCAAAGGCAAAGCCCTGAAACTCCTCAGGATCAACGCCGCCGTGCGCAAGCACCTTGGGGTGCACCATGCCGGAGCCGAGGATTTCCATCCAGTCGTCGCCCTCGCCCACCTTCAGCTGGCCACCCTTCCACGAACAGCGCAGATCGACCTCGGCACTTGGTTCCGTGAACGGGAAGTGCGAGGCGCGGAAGCGCAGCTCCACCTGATCGACCTCGAAAAACGCACGGCAGAACTCCTCCAGCGTCCACTTGAGGTTCGCCATGGAAATGTCGCGCCCCAGCGCCAGTCCTTCAACCTGATGGAACATCGGCGTATGCGTCTGGTCGTAATCCGCGCGGTACACCCGGCCCGGCGCGATAATCCGGCAAGGTGCACCATGCTTGAGCATATGGCGGATTTGCACAGGCGACGTATGGGTGCGCAAAACATGCGGCGGCTCGTCTGAACCCTCCGCGCGGTGCATATAAAACGTGTCCATCTCGGTGCGTGTGGGGTGTTCTGCCGGGATGTTCAGCGCATCAAAATTATACCAGTCGCTCTCGATCTGCGGCCCTTCGGCGACGGCAAATCCAAGGTCGGCAAAGATCGCGGTAATCTCTTCGCTCACTTGCGAAACCGGATGGATCGACCCTTCACGACGGGGTCGTCCGGGCAGGCTGACATCCAGCCATTCGCTGGCCAGACGTGCTTCCAAAGCGGCATCTTCGAGCGATGCGCGTCGCGCCAGAACAGCCGAATTAATCTCGTCCTTCAGCGCATTAAGCGCCGGTCCCGCGACCTGCCGTTCCTCGGGTGTCATCTTGCCAAGCTCGCGCATTTTCAACGCCACTTCGCCCTTTTTGCCAATCGCCGCCAGCCGCAAATCTTCTAGTGCCGCCTCGTCCGAGGCCCCCAGAATGCCGTCCAGATATTTCGATTTCAGCGCGTCCAGCCCGTCCATGGCCCTGCCCATTCTCTTAGAATTCAAACCCCGCCCCTGCTATCACAGGGACGCTTGATTGCAAGTCTCAGTCGCGGATCGCCTCGCGATGTTTGACCGTCATCATTGTCGCCGTCATCGTCGCAAACAACGTCTCGACCCCGTCTTTCACCGCAAAGGCCTTCGCCTCGGATACCGTGATGGTGCTCCCGGGCTTGATCACATCCGCACGAAACCGAAAACGATCCCCTTCGCCGGTTGCCAGAAAGTTCGTCTTGAACTCAATCGTCAGGATCCCGGTCCCCTCTTCCATCAATGACACGGCAGAAAACCCGCAGGCCGTATCCATGATCGAGGCGGTCACCCCGCCATGCAGAAACCCATGCTGCTGCGTCAACGCCTCACGAAACGGCACTTCGATCTCAACAAACCCCGGCCCAACATCGCTCAATTCTGCGCCCAACAAACCCATAAAGTGCTGGCGTGCGAAACTATCGCGAATTCGCACCTCAAACCCTGCGAATCGCGGCTGAAACTCTGGCATGTCGCCCTCCTTCTTTATGCTCCAAATATCCAAATCCGACCCCAAACGAAAAACGCCCGATCCATTTTGAACCGGGCGTCTTCAAATCTCTGGTTCGCGAAGAAAATTACGCGAGAGCTGCTTTCGCCTGATCGACAATCGCACCAAATGCATCGGGTTCATTCACAGCCAGATCGGCCAGAACTTTACGATCCACTTCGATACCAGCCAGCGACAGACCATTGATGAAACGCGAATATGTCAGCGCTTCGTCATGGGAACGCACAGCCGCGTTGATCCGCTGGATCCACAAAGCGCGAAACGTGCGCTTGCGGGCCTTGCGGTCGCGGGTTGCGTATTGGTTAGCCTTATCAACGGCTTGCGTGGCAGTACGGAAGTTCCGCGAACGTGCGCCATAATAACCAGCGGCGGCTTTAACTACTTTGCGGTGACGGGCGTGCGATGACACGCCTCCTTTTACTCGGGACATTTCTCAGGCCTCCTTAGCGCGCGTATGGCATGTATTTTTTAACGATCGTCTCATCTGCGGCACAAAGAACCGTGGTCCCGCGTGCGGTGCGAATGAATTTTGTCGATCGCTTGATCATGCCGTGGCGTTTGCCAGCCTGGCCTGCTTTGATGCGACCAGAGGCCGTCACCTTGAAGCGCTTTTTAGCGCCCGATTTCGTCTTCATTTTGGGCATTTGCATCTCCGTTCAACTTCAATGGCAATTCACGCGCAAGGCAGCCCTTTTCGCACAGGCACGCAGTTAGAAGCCGAGGCTATACGGCCAGCACCCGGGAATTGCAAGAGATCAAAGTTTCAGCCAAGCCAACAGATTGGCAATCGTCTGGTAGTAGGCATCTGGCACATCCCACAAGTCCAATGGCTGAGGGGACAACCAGATCGCATAGGCCAGCAACCCAAGTGCCACCAGCACCGCAAAACCCGCAACACGCGGGCGCCGCCGCTCGATCAAGGCACTCAGGAAAGAGACCATCGACAAGGCCAGCAGGACCGTTCCCGCAACAATCAGACTGTGAACGATCATCATCTAATCGGATTCAAAATCGTCGATCAGCCGCATTTCAATCGGTGAAACCCTGAGAATATTCGTCGTCCCCGGCATGTTGAACGGGATCCCCGCCGTCACCACGATCTGATCACTGTCCTCGCCAAACCCATAACGCTGCGCCGCCCGTGCGGCCTGCACCACAGCCATCTTGAAGCGTTGCAATTCCGAGGTCATCACGCAATGCATCCCCCAGGACAGGCAAAGCCGCCGCGCCGTTCCCACAAGCGGGGTCAGCGCCAGAATAGGCACCCTTGGCCGCTCCCGCGCCGCTTTTAATGCGGTCGTTCCGGAATGGGTGAAACAACAGATCGCTTTCACATCGGTAGTCTCCGCAATATCCCGCGCCGCTACCGTAATGCCATCAGCCACGGTTTTTCGTACATGCGTGCGCGAGCTTTCGATAACTTCGCGGTAGGTCGGGTCATTTTCCACCTCAACCGCCACATCGTTCATCGTGCGCACCGCTTCCACCGGATAATCGCCCGCCGCACTTTCCGCTGATAACATCACCGCATCCGTGCCCTCGTAAATCGCGGTTGCGACATCCGACACTTCAGCCCGCGTCGGCACCGGCGAAGAGATCATGCTTTCCATCATCTGCGTCGCGACAATCACCGGCTTGCCGACATGGCGACAGGCCTTGACCAGCCGCTTTTGGATCGGCGGGACATTTTGCACCGGCAATTCCACACCCAGATCGCCCCGCGCCACCATGATCCCATCGGAGACCTCAAGGATCGCCTCAAAGGCCTTCACCGCCGCGGGTTTTTCAATCTTCGACAGGATCGCCGCGCGACCCGCAGCCCGTTCCCGGGCCTCGGCCACATCTTCGGGGCGCTGCACAAAGGACAGCGCCAGCCAGTCAACGCCAAGGGTGCAGGCAAATTCCAGATCCTCGCAATCCTTTTCCGACAATGCGGCTAGCGGCAGCACGACGTCCGGGACATTCACACCCTTGCGGTTTGAAATCTCGCCACCGACTTCCACAACACAATCCGCGAAATCCTTGCCGCAGTCCTTGACCCTGAGCCTGATCTTGCCGTCGTTCACCAGTAGCGTTTCTTCAACCGCAATCGCGGCAAAGATTTCCGGGTGCGGCAGGTTTACCCGGGATGCGTCACCTGGGGCCTCGTCCAGGTCCAGACGAAAGGGCTGGCCACTTTCCAGCTCAATTGGACCATTGGCAAATGTACCGACCCGAAGCTTCGGTCCTTGCAAATCCGCCAGAATCGCAATCGGTCTACCGGCCTCGCGTTCAACTTCGCGCACGATCCGATGGGTTTCACGCAGAGTTTCATGGGTGCCGTGGCTCATGTTGAGGCGAAACACATCCGCGCCCGCTTTGAACAATGCGGCAATCGTTTGCTTGTCGTTGGAGGCAGGCCCCAGCGTCGCCACGACTTTGACTTTTCGATGTCTGCGCATGTTGTCCTGCCCCTGTTAGCCGCTCTTATGGCGAATGTGCCGCCTTTCTTGCAGGTTTCGACTTTCAATCCAAGTCCCGCTTGAGGCCGCCTTGGTTTCGGTGTCTAAAGCCCGGCGATGAGGATTTCATGACAGAAACATTCCAAGCTTTCACAATCGAAAACGCCAATCGACCGGGGCGGCTTGTCGTCACCTGCGATCATGCATCGAACCATGTCCCCCATGCCGTTCTTGGCGGCGACCTTGGCGTGGCACCTGCGGACATGAACCGCCACATCGCCTATGACGTGGGTGCCGCAGGGGTGACCCGCCACCTTGCCGATGCGCTTGATGCCCCCGCGATCCTGAGCCGGTTTTCGCGCCTTGTGATCGACCCGAACCGGGGTGAGGACGATCCCACGCTGATCATGGCGCTTTATGATGGTACGATCATTCCCGCCAACCGCGCCCCCAGCGCCGAGGATATCGCCTGGCGGCTGAACCATTGCTATCGCCCCTATCACAACGCCCTTGACGACCTGCTTGCCCAACGCAGCGACCCGGTTCTGGTGGCAATCCATTCCTTCACGCCGCAGCTTGCTGGTCGCCCCAAACGCCCCTGGCACATCGGAATTCTACACGAAAACGACATGCGCCTGGCCGTACCTCTGCTTGAACGTCTGCGCACAGAACCCGATCTTTGCGTCGGCGAAAACGAACCCTACGGCGGCCACCTCAAAGGCGACAGCGTGGATCGCCATGCCATCCGCTGGAATCGCCCCAACGTGCTGATCGAAATTCGCAATGACCTCATTCGCACCGAAGATCAGCAACGGGGCTGGGCAAACCGCCTCGCCCCGATGATACTTTCACTCAGCGCTGAAATCCCGACAAAGGAGCTTGCCCATGGATAAGCAAACCGAACTCGAACTCGAAGCCGCCGCCTTTCGCGCGCTGAAACATCACCTGATGGAAAAACGTACCGATGTGCAAAACATCGACATGATGAACCTCGCAGGCTTTTGCCGTAATTGCCTCTCGCGCTGGTATCAGGAGGCGGCTGCGGAACGCGGGATCGAAATGACCAAGGAAGAGGCCCGTGAAAGCTTTTACGGCATGACCTCGGCCGAGTGGAAAGCCAACTACCAAACCGATGCTTCCCCGGACAAACAACAGACCTTCAGAAAGGCATTTGCCGAAAACGTCGGTCCCGAAGATAACGCATAAAGCTTCTTTATCCACTAAATATCCCCGCCGGAGACACCTCGAAACACGCGCCCCGAAAATCCGTATTCAACGCGGGTTAAGCGCCTATCAGACTGGAATTGTCCGGCCCGGCGTCTTTGTTCCGCAAATACTCAACACCCAAGGCCAAATCAAATGCGCCGTGCAAGAGAGGCCTCCCGCACGGCCCAAAGTAAATTCATTAAACTGGATCAATAATCCGACCGGTAAACCTTCTTGGAGGATTTGGCTTTCACGCCGGGACGCGCCAGATCGAGGTTTCAATGGTAATGAGCCAGCCATCCGGCCGTGATCCCGGGCGAATCTGATAAGCTTTTTCCAAGGCCCGCAAAGCGGTCGATTGCGCCAGATCATTCGCCAGATCAAGCCGACGCGCCAGCACCATGCCATAGCGCCAGAGCCCTGGCATCATCGCGCCAAGCCCCGATCTGACCTCATGTTCCGCCTGTTTTGCCACGCCGCCTCCTCAGCTCATGCTAAAGCAAGCAGGCCCACTTTCAATCAAAAGTTCAGATCCCGGCCTTGCGACTTTCCTCAAGGTAGATTTCCCGCAAGCGTGTCGCCACAGGACCAACACCGGTGCCAATGGCCGCGCCGTCCAGCTCCACCACCGGCATCACAAACATCGAGGCCGAGGTGATAAACGCCTCGTCAGCGCCTTGGGCTTCTTCAACCGAAAACGCCCGTTCCTCAACTTCCATCTGCGCCTCGCGCGCGAACCGCAGAACCGCCGCACGGGTGATCCCATGCAGAATATCGTTGGAAAGGTTTCGCGTGATGATCTTGCCGCCCTTCACGATATAGGCGTTGTTCGACGTGCCTTCCGTGACCATGCCGTCCTCGACCAGCCAGGCATCATCACACCCCGCCGCCTTGGCCATCATCTTGCCCATCGAGGGATATAAAAGCTGCACCGTCTTGATGTCCCGCCGACCCCATCTGAGATCGTCAATCGAGATCACCTTGATCCCCACCTGCGCCTGCGGGCTTTCCGCAAGGCCCGGTTTGGACTGGGTAAACAACACAACCGTCGGCTTTGTTTCCGCAGGATCAGGAAAGACAAAATCCCGATCGCCGGGCGCACCGCGGGTGATCTGAAGATAGACGCCGCCGTCCACAACCTCATTGCGGGCAACCAACTCACGATGGATCGCGAGCAACTCGTCATCCGACACCGGATGCTCCATTTGCAGTTCATTCAGCGAACGTTTCAGACGCTCCGCATGGCCGTCAAAATCAATCAACTTGCCGCCCAGCACCGACGTCACCTCATAAACACCATCCGCCATCAGGAACCCACGATCAAAGATCGAAACCTTCGCCTCGGCCTCGTCCATATAGTCGCCGTTGAGATATACAATTCGTCCCATGATCCAGGATCCTTTCTCAGCCCCAAAGGGCAGGTTCAGCCGGGTGCACGCCCGCCTTGTCAAATTTTAGTGCCGGGGTGCGGTCTTCGGCCAGCAACAGCGGCCCGTCAAGGTCGGTATATGCCGCACCTTGCGCCACCAAAACCGCCGGCGCCATCGCCAGCGACGATCCAACCATACAGCCCACCATCACGCCAAACCCTTCGCCCAAGGCTGCCCGGCGCAACTCCAGCGCCTCAGTCAACCCGCCTGTTTTATCAAGCTTGATGTTCACGATGTCATATTTGCCTTTGAGCGCTGCCAAAGACGCTCGATCATGGCAGCTTTCATCGGCACAAACCGGCAAAACCCGCTCCAGATCGGCCAAAGCGTCATCTTCGCCCGCCGGAAACGGCTGTTCGACCATCTCCACACCCAGCTTCACCAGAACCGGCGCAAGGGTGCGATACAACTCCGGCGTCCAACCCTCGTTCGCATCCACAATGATCCGCGCCTCGGGTGCACCGCGCCGCACGGCCTCGATCCGCGCGACATCCTCGTCACCACCACCGAGCTTGGTCTTGAGCAAAGGCCGAAATGCATTTTCCGCCGCCTGCGTTTCCATCTTGTCCGGCGTCGCCAGCGACAACGTATAGGCCGTCACCTCAGGCCCCGGCGCATCCAACCCGGCAAGCTCCCAAGCCGGAACGCCCGCCCTCTTGGCCTCCAAATCCCAGAGCGCACAATCAACCGCATTCCGCGCCGCTCCGGGAGGCAACGCCGCTTGCAAGCCCACGCGATCAATCGGCAAAGACAGTCCTTCAATCTCGGCGGTCACACTCTCCAAGGTCTCGCCATAGCGCGCATAGGGCACACATTCGCCCTGCCCGGTCACGCCACCCTCCGTGATCCGCACCGACAGCACTTTCGCTTCGGTCCGCGATCCCCGTGCAATGGTGAAAACCTGTGCCAGACGAAAGACATCCGCGCTAACTTCGATCTGCATGGCCGCCCCTCTTTGTTCTGAAAAATACTCCCCGCGCGGAGCGCAGAAAGTAGACCGCTCAGGCGTCAGGCACAATCATCGGATCATGGGCAACAGCCGAAACCGCGCGTCCTTCGATCCCGTCCAGCGCATCCACCAATCGGGCCGCACCCTGACGATAAGGATCAACCGTCGGCAGACCCATTTCAGCCTCGACACCCGCCATGTACGTCAGCGCCTCTCCTTCCGACAAATGTTGGGTGTTGACCGAAATCGCCACAACTTCGCAAGCCGGGTTGCCCACACGCGCCAGCGTCAGCGCCGTGTCGCGCAAGACCTCAAGCGAGGGCTGTTGGTAATCCGGCAGACCGCGCATATGCGCCCGCGTCGGCTCGTGGCAGAGGATCAACGCATCAGGTTGACCCCCATGCACCAACGCCATCGTCACACCGGAGTAAGAGACATGAAAGAGCGACCCCTGTCCCTCGATCAGGTCCCAGTGATCCGCGTCATTGTCAGGTGTCAGCCACTCCACAGCACCCGCCATAAAGTCCGCGACAACCGCATCCAAAGGCACACCGTCACCGGTGATCAGGATACCGGTTTGCCCGGTCGCCCGGAACGTCGCCTTCATGCCGCGCTCCAGCATTTCGCGTTCCATCGCGATGGCGGTATACATCTTGCCAACCGAACAATCCGTCCCTACGGCCAGACACCGCTTGCCGCTCCGCGCGCGCCCATTGGCAATCGGATAGTCCACCTCTGGTACACGGACGTCATGCAACGTCCGCCCACAGGCCTTGGCCACGGCGACAAGCTCAGGCTCGTCCTGCAACAGATTGTGCAGGCCCGATGCCAGATCAAAGCCTTCCTCCAGCGCCTGAACCAGCACCTTTTTCCAGGCTTGCGAGATAATCCCACCCCGGTTCGCCACGCCAATCACCAGCGTCTTGGCACCGGCCGCTTTCGCCTCTTCCAGCGTCATATCCGGCAGGCCCATATCGGCATTACAGCCCTCCATACGGAACTGACCAACGGACACATCAGGTCGCCAATCTTTGATGCCTTGCGCAACTTTTGCAGCCAAAGCGTCGGGCGCATCGCCCAAAAACAACAAATACGGTGTCTCGATCATGATATGCCCCCCAGAAATATCGAACAGCAGACATTTAACAGCGCACCTGTCGCAGATCATGGGAATTTGCGCTTCTCTGCTCTAAGAAAATAGAAGATTCTTCGAATATACAAAGAATCCACGAACAATCTATCGCCACGACCCATCACCACCCGCAGGTTCATCCCGTTCGGCCTCGGGATGCAGCACCGTGCCAACTTGCAAACCCTGCACGTTCAGGGCTTGTGCGGTGCCTGTCTCTTCTGGCGCATTCACACGCGCTGCCCGCCAGGAGGCAACCAGAAACATCGCGACGCTCAAAAGGCCAACAAAGACCATCATCGCCCTTGGCCCCGCCGCACCAACCAATGCCGGGCCGCTCAGCGCGCCACCCAGAATGCCAAGGTTCAAAACCAGGACCATCGTGCCACTTGCCGGGATGATCTGCCCGGGCGCCAGTTGGTCATTCGCATGTGCTGCGGCGATCGAATAGATCGGAAACGTCAGCCCTGACAGCAACGCCACACCGCTTAGCAAACCAAAAGGCCAGACGCCCATGGCCAGGGCAAAAGCCACAGCGGCGGCAATGATCGACGCCAGCGACATCACAATCCGGCGATCCACCCGGTCCGACATCCAGCCCAAGGGATATTGAAAGACCGCCCCGGCCAGCGAGGAGGTCACAACCAAACCCGCCGCCGCCCCGGCACTAAGACCCAAGGCCAGCCCATAAAGCGGCAGCCCCAAAAACATCACCGCCGCAAGGACGCCATTCACCCCGGCCACCAGCATCGCCGTGGGTGAAATCGCAAACAATGCCCGCGCAGGCAGTCGATCCGGGGCGGCATAATCAGGCGCTTTGACGGCGGACAACAACATCGGCACCAGCGAGATCGAGATCAGGATCGAGGTCGCGCCGAACAACAAAACCCCGTTGGGATCCTCTATTGCGGCCAGCGCTGAACCGGTTGACGACCCCGCCGCCGCAACCACAAAGTAAATCGACAGGATCCGCGCGCGATTAAGATTGGTCGCCTTGGCATTCAGCCAGCTTTCCGCCACCACATAAAGCCCGGGATAACAAAACCCCGCCAAAAGCCGCATAACGCCCCAGGTCCAGGCATCGACCGTTATCAGATGCACGATTGCCGCCGTCGAACAAAGGCTCGCCAATGCCCCAAAAGCGCGGATATGCCCAACCTTTTCCACCAGCTTCGGCGCAATCACACAGCCAAGCAACGCGCCCAGCGGATAACCCGCCTGCATCAGGCCAATCGTCGCCTCGGAAAAGCCGATCCCATAGCCGCGAATGGTCAAAACTGTCCCCAACAGCCCGTTGGAAATCGTCAAAAGCCCGATCCCAAGAAAGAGCGCCCAATTTTCCCTCAATGTCAGAATCATGGGGACGGCGCTATCACGGCAGTCATGTTCCCGCTAGGGGTTAGCCGATTTTGACCCATTCATAAGGGCAGTCGATAGACGCAAGGAACCGCTCCAACTCTGCCGCGCTCATGCCAACCGTGCGGTCATTCACCAAGGGGTGCATGTAGATCTCGGCGCAGTTTATAAGGCTTTCATCAAGAAAAAGCCGCACGTCCGTTTTGACCCCGGTCACCATCGCAAGAGGCGTCACAGCCCCCGGGCGCACGCCCAGTTTTTCCTCCAGCCGATCCGCCGAGCCAAAGGAAAACCGCGCAGCGCCCAAACGCTCCGACAGAGATTTCAAATCAACCTCAGTGTCCTCGCGCACCACCACCAGATAATTGCGTTTCTTTTTGTCCCGCAGATAGAGATTCTTGATATGCCCGCCGCCCGCATCCACAGGCAACATCCCGTCGCGCACGCCTTGGGACTCCGCGACAGTTTTCAGCGGCACATGTTCAAAATAGCGAAAGGCGAATCCCCCCTCGCGCAGCACAGCCATCAGCGCGTCCGAGCTAAGAGGCAACTCATCCTGAATTTGCGACGATGCGTCCAACAGTCAAACTCAGCGCAACAAAGCAACCGGCGCGTCAGGGTCGCGGGCAAAGTCTAAGGGCGGCGTGTCGCTAACGGCGGTTTGACGTTTGAACGTGTAAATCCGCTCGCGCCCTTCCAGCGACGAACACACAATCAGACATTGGTACAAATGCTTGCCGCCGTCAAAAATATCAACGAATCCTCGGACATGCGGGGCAGTTTCCGCATCAAGCGCAAAGCCGTCTTCCCAAAACCGTTCGATATGAAACATCTCGTCTTCGACCACAAGTCGCAGTCGATTGCGCTTTTTGTAGTCGCGCTTTCGCGCTTCTTCCAGACCCTTGCGGACCTCTTCCGGTAGATCAAAAATCATGGCCACGCCCCCCGCTGACGCTCGAAAAGAACGAAGCCATTATGATTCGCGCAACCCAAGATTTGGTTAATTCTCTCAGGTGTTGTGATCTTCCACCAGATCAACCCCGACAACGGGGCGCAAAACATGCGGTTTTGTGGGGTCATAAAGGGCTGAGTCCACAAAATCATGCGTTTCAGCCAGCACAGGCCCAACAAAAACCAACGCCGTGCGTGTGATCTTTTGGCTACGCACTTTCTTGCGAATATCACTTAACGTACCCCGTAGGATCATCTCATCCGGCCAGCCGACACGGTAGGCGACAACCACCGGGCAATCCGCGCCATAAAGCGGCACCAACTGGCGTTCAATCTCGCGCATATTGCGGATCGCCAGATGGATAACCAGCGTCGCCCCTGTATGCCCAAAATTCTCCAGCGTTTCACCGGCAGGCATCGAGGTTGACTGCATCGACATCCGCGTCAGCACAATCGACTGGGCAATCTCAGGGATCGTCAACTCCTGCCCCATCGCCGCCGCCGCCGCTGCATAGGCCGAAACGCCCGGGATGATCTCATAAGAAATCCCCGCGGCCTTCAACTTGCGGATCTGCTCGGCAATCGCGCCATAAAGCGAAGGATCACCGGAATGCACCCGCGCGACATCCTCACCGCGGCCATGCGCCTCGACAATCTCGCGGTGCGTATCCGCCAGCGTCATCGCCGCCGTATCCAGCACACGAGCATCTTTTGGCGCGCAAGCCACAACCGCCTCAGGCACCAGCGACCCGGCATACAAACAAACCGGACAGCGCTCGATCAACCCGCGCCCCTTCACCGTGATCAGATCAGGATCGCCTGGACCCGCACCAATAAAATAAACCGTCATCGCACTCTTCTTCTTTGCAAAAATACTCCGGGGGTCCGGGGGCTGGCCCCCGGCGCTCTCAACCTATCCAACCTTGGACAAATCCCCATCAATCCGCCGCGCATAGCCCCTCGGCGTATACATCCGCGGCCCTTCACCCAATTGCGCCAGCCGCGAATTGGAGGACCCCACCAGCACCACCGTCAACATATCAACCTCGTCGACGTCCAACGCATCAAGCCGCCGATAGCGCACTTCTTCCTCGGGTCGCCCCAGCGAAGAGGCCAGCATCACCGGGGTCTCCGCAGGCCTGTGCTGTAACAGAATATCCCGCGCCTCGGCCAGCAAGGTCCGGCGCTTTTTCGAGACCGGATTATAAAAAGCGATCACAAAATCCCCCTCTGCCGCCGCTTTCAGCCGCTTGATAATATCCGTGCGCGGCGTCAGCAAATCACTCAACGAAATCGCGCAGAAATCATGTCCCAACGGCGCACCCGCCCGCGCCGCAGCGCCTTGCAAAGCTGACACTCCAGGGGTCGAGACCACCTCAACCCGGTGCGCCGCGTCTGACACGCCCATCTCGTCCGGCCCACGATCCAGAAGCTCAAACACCAGCGCCCCCATCGCGTAAATCCCGGCGTCCCCGGAACAGATCAACGCCACATTCCGCCCCTCGCCCGCGCGTTCCAGCGCATAGCGACAGCGATCTTCCTCGCCACCCAGCGGAAAATCAGACCGCTGTTTTCCAACCGCCAAAGGCCCCAGCAAATCAATGTAAAGCCCATAGCCAACCAGCTCCTCAGCCTCCGCTACAAGGGCCGAAGCCTCCGGCGTGCGCCACGAATGTTGCCCCGGTCCAATGCCGATAATCGACAGTTTCCCACGCGACCGTCCAGCCAGCTCCACAATCGGGGCCTCCGCCCGCGCCAGCGCCACCGTCGCATTGGCCGTCTTGCGTTTGGTCACCACCAGCGCACCGGTCTCCCCGGTCAAAGCCAGCGCCGCGCCTTCAGAAACGCCGTGACAGCCAACTTCGGCAAAAACCACCTCGGACGGCGTCGCCAGACGACCCGCTTCAGCCTCCAGCGCCGCCGCATCAAAAACTCGATAGGGCACATTTAGCGCCTTGGCGGTTTCGATCATCGCAGGCTCGTCACCCTTCAGATCAAGCGAACCGACAGCCGCAATCGCCCCCGGTGCAACCCCCGCCTCGGCCAAAACCTCAGCCACCAGCCCGGCCATTTCACCAACCGAACAGCCCCGCGCACAGCCCAAACCAAGCGCAAAGTGTTGCGGATGATAGACCAGCCGCGCCGGGCCACCTTCAAGCGGTGCCTCACTTGCCACAAGTGCAACCGAGCCATCTGCGTCGTGCGCCACCTCAAACGGCAGATCGCCCTCAACCCGCGCGCCGCCGCCATTCAGCAGGGTCATCATCACCGATTTCGCGTCCCCCGGATTGGCCAAACGCCAGCCCTTCGGCGGCTCGTCCAGTGCCACACCCAAGGCCACATCGCCTGCCGTTGTCACCGCCGCCGCACCGCCAAGCACACCAGAAACCTGCCGCGCCAATCGGTTCGCGCCGCGATGTCCGCCGAGCAACGGCACCACGACCGAGCCATCATCCGAGACCGACAAAACTGGCGGCTCCACCCGTTTGTCCGCCAGCAAAGGTGCCACCGCCCGGACCAAAATCCCCGAAGCACAGACCCCGATCACAGGGTGTCCTGCGGCAAACAACATCCGGACATGCTCCAACGCATCCGGGAAATACCCATGCGCCCGCTCGACCCGTTCCATCCGGCCATGTACGGCACACTCAAGCGCCTCGGCAATTTTATGGGCCACGTCCTCGCCCGAGCGTGACAGGCAAATTACAACAGGGTCTAAAGCCACGGATCGGCTCCTTTTATCACCAGAATCATCGAAAAATAAGGCGCCTTTTCAGGTGCTTGCGCCAGCGGCACCACGCGTTCCTCGGCCATGGAGGCGCGTTCCACATAAGACGCCACATCCATCAGCTCCGCCGCCAAGACCGCCGCCTTAACCTTCGCCAGATGCTTCCCAACCTTCAGGATCGCCACGCTTGCCGACCCGTTCAAAGCCGCCAGAATATCCGCCTCAGGCGACGTGGCCGAGATCACAGATAACCGCTCATCCCGCGCAATCAGCCCCTTGCCAAGCCGCGCCGAAGCCGCCCCAACGGAGGTTACCCCCGGCACGATTTCCACGCCAAAGCGCCCGGAAAGTCGCGCGTTCAAATACATGAACGAGCCATAAAACAGCGGATCGCCCTCACAAAGCACCGCCACCGAACGCCCGGCCTCCAGATGCGCCGCAATCTGCGCGGCGGCGGCATCATAAGCCGCCTGACCGGGACCACGATCGACCGCCATTGGCACGTCAAACGCCAGTTCTTCCACATCGTCCGGCAAATGCACCGCCGCAATCGCTCGCGCCAAACTTTCACGCCCCGGCACCTGCGGATAGGCCACGACATCAACCTCTGACAGCAATCGCGCCGCTTTCAGCGTGATCAATTCCGGATCGCCGGGACCAATCCCAAGGCCATATAGAACGCCCGACGTCATATGCAACGCACCCCGGGCTCGACCCGGGGCCTTTCAAAATCACCCACGCGACAAAACTCCAGGAGGTCTCGGATCAGGTCCGGGACACCACGGCGAACCGTTAAGCAGCCACCCTGCAACAAGCGGTCCCTGACCAAGTCCGGGAAAATCCCATCCATCCTCATCGCTTCACCAACGCCCATTGCGTGACCGGCATCAAAGGTTTCCAACCGGTCAACCGCCCGACAGGTTCTGCCCGCGCGATGTTCAGCTTCACCAGCGTCCCGCCATGTTCCTTATGGAGCGCCACCAGCAGCGCCTCGCTTTCCAGCGTCACTGCATTGGCCACCAGCCGCCCCAATGGCCGCAGGGCCTCCCAACAGGCCGCAAAAGTCTCGGCACTCAAGCCCCCGCCAATGAAAATCGCATCCGGCGCGTCCAGCCCATTCAACGCCTCCGGGGCAACCCCTTCACGGATTTCCAGCTTCGGCACCCCCAGCGCCATCGCATTGGCCGCCGCCAAAACCCGGCGATCTGCACGCGGCTCAATCCCGACCGCCCGCGCATAACGCGCCGCCCGCATCCATTCCACCGCGACCGAGCCGGAACCACAGCCGACATCCCACAACAGCGCACCCCGCATCGGCATCAGCTTGGCCAAAGTTGCCGCGCGAACCTCCTGCTTGGTCATTGTCCCATCGTGCTGAAACAACTCATCCGCCAGCCCCGGCACACGCGGCATCATTGCCGCATCGGGGGCGGCAATGCATTCCACTGCCAGCGTGTTGAACGCAGGAACGTCATGCGCCCAATCCGCCGCGATCCCATCAAACCGCGCCTCATCCGGCCCGCCCATTGCCGCCAGAACTGTCATCCGACTTTGCCCAAAGCCTCGCTCGCGCAAAAACCCGGCGATCTGCCCCGGCGTCTCCGCGCCGGTCGTCAGGATCAACAGGCGCTGCATCGGCTGAATAAACGCAATCATCTGCTCCACCGGGCGCCCGTGCACCGTCAACGTCTCCAGATCAGCCATCGACCAACCCATCCGCGCAGCGGCCAGTTGGAACGCGCCGACCTGCGGATGATAGGTAATCTCGGCGGGATCAATGCTCCGCCCGATCCGCGCCCCGACGGAATACCAAAGCGGATCCCCGGTCGCGAGGACAACCACACGCCGCCCCCGATGCCCCTGCAACAGATCAATCAAAGCATCAAACGGCGACGGCCAGGCGACACGCTCGGCACGCACGTTCGCAGCAAGATCATGATGCCGATCACCGCCGACAATCACCTCCGCCGCCTCAACGACGGCCCGGGTCGCAGGCGTCAGCCCGTCCAGCCCATCCTCGCCGATGCCAACGATATGCAACCAGGCACTCATGATGCCCGCTCCTCCGGCAATCCTGCCGCCAGTGCATTCACCGCAGCCGAAGCCATCGCCGAGCCACCTCGCCGCCCGCGCAAAGCCACAAACTCACACCCCCGGGGCCGCTCCGCCAACTCCGCCTTGCTTTCCGCCGCGCCAACAAATCCGACAGGAAACCCTAGGATCACCGCCGGTTTCGGCCAGCCCTGATCCAGCAATTCCAGCAAATGAAACAGCGCCGTCGGCGCATTGCCAATCGCCACAACAGCGCCCTCAATCTGATCTCGCCACAACTCCACAGCCGCCGCTGACCGCGTATTGCCGATCTCCGCTGCCAACCCCGGAACCCGGGGTTCGTTCAGCGTCACAACGACGTCATTTCCAGCAGGCAAATACCGCCGAATAATCCCGGCCCCGACCATCTCGCAGTCACAAAGCACCGGCGCACCCGCCAAAAGTGCGCGATGCCCCGCCTCAAAAGCCCCTTCGGAGAACGCCAGCCGATCCGCCACATCAACCATCCCACAAGCATGGATCAAGCGCACCGCCAGCGCATCCAGACCGTTCGGAAACCGCTCCAAACGCGCCTCCGCGCGCACCGTCGCAAAGCTCTCTGCATAGATCGCAGACGGGTCTCTTACATAAGGACGCATGGCTTCTCTTTTGCAAAAATACTCAAATCTACCGTCACTTCACCCGCGCGGATTCCGGTCCAAGCGGATGATCCGCATGGGGGTAGGCCGCATGATGATGATCGTGAGAATGGTCGTGGTGATGGTGGTGGTCATGATCGTGATCATGAGAGTGCCCATGGTCATGATGATGGTGGTGGTGATGCCCGCCCATCTCCAACCGACAAGCCCCCGTACAAAACGTCTCACACAACGCACAATCCGCCACGTTGGAGCCCGGCGCAGACGCCCCCTGCCCCTCGACATGATGGTGATGGCTCTCCTGCACCAGACCAACCTCGGCCTCAAACCCAAGAACCTGCACGCGGTATTTACACATCACACAAGTCGGCGGCGGCACATCACCAAAGGCCGGATGCCCTGCGCGATCCTCAGCCGAGATTTGAACCGTTCCCCCCTCAACTTCCAGAACCTGAGCACGAAACGCACAATCCGCACAGTTCGGCAGCGGCACCGCCCCATCCTGTTCACACACCCGCTCGGCAAAGGTTTCCAGGACCAGCGGATGATCGTTCAAATAGCCCGCCTTGACGAATTCAATACCTGGATTGGCCGCCGCAACCCGGTCGGTAAACCCATAAATCCGGTCGATCAGAATGCCGGTAAAAAGGAAGTAAGGAAACACAATGACCCGCTTATAGCCAAGCTTCGCCACATGGCTCAGACAAGGCTCCACCAGCGGAAACGTCACCCCGGAATAGCCGATTTCACACCATCCAAAGCCCATACCTTCCCACAAAAGCCGCGCGATCTTCGCCACATTCGCATTGGCATCCGGGTCCGACGCCCCGCGCCCGATCACCACCAGACAGGTCTCGTGCAACGGCAATTCGCCGTGCTCGGCGTTTGCCGCCTCAACCGCCTCGCGCACCCGCGCACCGGCAGCGGCAACCATCTTGGGGTCCACACCCAATTCGCGGCCATAGGACATCTCGATCCCATGTTTCTTGCCATAAGTGTTTAAAACCGTCGGAATATCATTCTTGGAATGCATCGCTGCAAACAGCATCCCCGGCACCGCCAAAATCCGCTCACACCCAGCTTCACGCAGCCGGTCCAGACCATCGCGGATCACCGGATTGGCAAACTCCAGATAGCCGTAATCCACCATCCAGTCGTCGGGCAACAGGGGGGGCAATTTCTCAGCCAGCACCGCAAACTCGTCCACCGCCGCTTGCGATCGCGAGCCGTGGCCACAAATCATCACACCCGTTTTGGTCATCTCATCCGCCCCTTTTTTCTTCACAACAAAGAGGCCTAGGGGCACGCCAAAGCCGCCCGCTACCGCGATCCTGCGCCTGGCCCCCGATCTGGGTCAACCACGCAACACGCACCTCTCCGGCCCCCAAAAGGGGCATCGCTTCCCCCCTCTTGCCGCCGCAAAAGGCGAATTGCAATCTCCTAATCGCCGCGCTTGGGTTCAATCCCGACATCGCACGACTTCTTCTTTGCACAAATACTCGAATCCCGTGGGTAGCCGCAGGAGTATTGTTTCCGTATTAGAAACAAACTTGTGAATATCGCGCTATTTCATCCAATTCAAAAACGTTTACCTCTGTGGCAAGCAGCAAAGGACAAAGAAAATGGGTCAACTTGTAAATGGCACTTGGCAGACTGAGGATGGATTTGCCGATAAATCCAGCGGCAAATTTGTCCGCTCCACCGCAGGCTTTCGCAACTGGATCACCCCAGATGGTGCCGCAGGCCCATCGGGTACAGACGGCTTCAAGGCCGAAAGCGGACGCTATCACCTCTATGTTTCCTATGCCTGCCCCTGGGCACACCGCACGCTGATCTTTCGTGCATTAAAAGGTCTCACAGACCATATCACAGTCTCGGTCGTGCATCCCGACATGCTTGATGACGGCTGGTCCTTCTCCACCGACTACGCCGGGGCCACGGGCGACACGCTCTACGGCCTGCCTTTCGCACGCGACATTTACACCAAGGCCGACCCGGAGGTTTCCGGTCGCGTGACTGTCCCGATCCTTTGGGACAAACAGCGGCAAACCATCGTCTCGAACGAAAGCTCCGAGATCATTCGGATGTTCAATTCCGCCTTCAATGGCCTCACCGGCAACACTGACGACTATTGGCCCAAAGACCTTCGCGCCGCTATCGAGCCTGTGAATGACCGCATCTACAATACCCTCAACAACGGCGTTTACAAATCCGGCTTCGCCGCAACCCAAGCAGCTTATTCCGAGGCCGTGACCGCCCTTTTTGAAACCCTTGACTGGTTGGACAATCGCTTGTCTTCAAGCCGTTACCTGATGGGCGAACAGATAACCGAGGCCGACTGGCGGCTCTTTCCAACCCTTATCCGCTTCGATCCCGTCTACCATCTGCACTTCAAATGCAACCGCAACCGTATCGTCGATTTCCCCAACCTCTGGGCCTACACGCGCGAATTATATCAATGGAAAGGGGTGGCCGAGACGACCAATCTAGATCACATCGTCCGTCATTATCACTATAGCCACGAAAGCATTAACCCTCATCGGATCATCCCGATCAATCCGGTGCTGGACTATCACGCACGGCATAATCGCGGATCGCTCTGAGACGCCAAAGCGCGTTGTCCATAATGCTCCACAATCGCCGCAAGGTCATTGAGCGAGACCGCAGAACCAAGCGTCAACGCCCCGTTGGCGGTCAGTGAAAATATCTCGCCGTTGGAGAAGAACGTATCCGAAGTAACAAAAATCACCTGGCTTTGCGGCAGTTCAAAAAAGGCATAATCCGCAATCGACAAGGCCCCGCCGCCATTCAGCGCACCATTCAGGACCACCACATCGGGGCGAAACAGTCGCAACGCCGCAAGGGCAGGTTTGAATTCACGCTCCAGACGGACCTTCAGGCCCCGGCGTTCCAGATGCGCCTGCCACAAGCCCCCCAAAACCTCGTCGCTTTCAACAATCAGAACGTGCATGCCACCACTCCGCACAATCACTCCACGTCTTCACGCTTAGGTAAGATTCGTAAATGAAAGGTTAACGTAGCCGCGCAAAGGTAAAGATTCCGATTGCGTCTCTGCGTCGTTTTGCCGATTTACGTCCTCAAAACCACCCCGGAGAGATCATGACTTCGACCATCACCATCTGTGACACCTGCAAACGCCCGGACTGGGAGGCGCGAGGCGTCGAGAAGACTGATGGCACGGCACTGGCAGAGTTACTCGAAGCTGCCGCGAAGGACGTTGAAGCCGTGCGTATCCGTCGCCATTCCTGCCTGATGGGCTGCGGCAAAGGCTGCAATCTGGCGATACAGGCAGCGGGTAAATTGACCTATGTGATGGGTGATTTTGAGGCCGACGGCGTTCAGGCAAAGGGCATCGTGGAATACGCCCGCCTGCACGATGAAAGTGACACCGGTCAGGTGCCGTTTCGCAGCTGGCCGCAAGCCGTCAAAGGTCACTTTGTGTCGCGCATTCCCGTACCTGACAGCGACCTCTGATGCGCGACCACGGCGGGCGGATATCAGATGCAATCGCTGAATATGGCGGCTCTTTCGGTGACTGGCTCGACCTTTCAACCGGCATAAATCCGACGCCCTATCCCATTGGCAAGCTGAGCGATGACCTTTGGACCCGCCTGCCCGACCCCGCCGCCGAAAACCGCCTGATCGAGGCCGCCCGGTCGTTCTGGAACATTCCCGACGACTGCGCCGTTTTGGCCGCTGGAGGGGCCTCGGCCCTGATCGCGGCTCTGCCCGGATTGCGTCCCCCCGACAGGGTTCAGATCGCTCGTGAAACCTACAACGAACACGAAGCCGCTTTTGCCGCCGCAGGCTGGCAAATCAATCGCGACAACGCCCCCGCGCGGGTGATCGTGCGGCCCAATAATCCCGACGGATTGATCGACCCGCTGCCCGCACCCCTGCCGGATTTATTGGTCATCGACGAAAGCTTTGCGGATGTCACCCCGGATCAAAGCCTTGTCGCCCACGCCACCAAACTCGGCGTTATCATATTGAAAAGTTTCGGTAAATTCTGGGGCCTTGCCGGATTACGCCTTGGTTTTGCCATCGGCCATCCCGCCGAAATCAGCAAGCTGCGCGACCGGATCGGTCCCTGGCCGGTATCCGGCCCGGCGCTTGAGATTGCTACCCGCGCGCTTGGCGATCACGATTGGGCGGTGGAAACCCGAGCCCAGCTATCCAATGCCGCAAAACGTCTTGATCAGATCGTGGAACCAATTTCAACAGCCCCCGTACAGGGCACCGACCTCTTCCGTCTGATCACTTGCAAGAACGCTTTGGACGTGCATCAACACCTTTCGCGACACCACATTCTGACGCGGATTTTTCCCTACAACCGTAATTGGCTGCGGCTGGGCCTACCGGGCACCGAGGTCGACTGGAGTCGCCTGGAATCTGCCCTGAGCCACCTGAAATGACCGCCCTCATTCTGTTTTTTGCATTGCTTATCGACGCGGCGTTAGGCGAGCCCGCAGCCCTTTGGTCCCGACTGCCCCATCCCGCCGCCCTGATGGGCCGCGCGGTTGCCTTTGGCGAACGGCACCTCAACCGGGGCAACCATCGGCTGGCGAAAGGCGGGCTGGCCCTTGGCCTTGGTGTTTTGGCGATGATTCTGACGGGTCTGGCCATCCAAAAGCTCCCTTTTGGCGAGCTGTTCAGCCTCGTTCTGGCGGCAATTCTGGTTGCGCAAAAGTCCCTAGTCGCGCATCTACGTGCGGTCGCGCAAGGACTGCAAACCTCGCTTGCCAAAGGCAAAGAATCGGTGGCGATGATCGTGGGCCGCGAGACCGCAGAAATGGACGAAAACGCAGTCATTCGCGCCACAATCGAAAGCGGCGCTGAGAACTTTTCCGACGGCGTCATTGCCCCGGCTTTTTGGTTTCTGATTGCCGGTTTGCCCGGATTACTGGTCTACAAACTGGTAAATACGGCTGATTCCATGATCGGCTATCGAACGCCGCAATTCGAACAATTTGGTAAATGCGCCGCCCGGTTGGACGACTTTCTGAACCTTGTTCCGGCCCGCCTGACCGGTCTGCTTTACGTGATTTCTGGACTTTCGCTTAATGCTTTGCAGGTCATGCGCCGGGATGCCTCCCTGCACCGCTCCCCGAATGCGGGCTGGCCGGAAAGCGCTATGGCGGCCCTCCTCGGGGTCGCGATTTCAGGCCCGCGCACTTATAATGGTCAGCAAACCAGCGATCCTTTCGTTAACGCCGAAGGCCGCCGCGACCTGATCGCCAATGACATTCACGCAGCCATTGCGATTAACTGGCGGGCTTGGGTGGTGTTTACCTTAACCATCGGCGGGATCGCACTAGGGAGCCTATGCCTCTGATGACCCAGACTATCTACGCCATCGGCGATATTCACGGCCACCTTGGCCCGCTAATCGACATTCATGCCCGGATCGAAAAGGACCGCGCGGCCCATGCCGACCGAAATGCCGAAGTCATACATATCGGCGACTACACCGACCGTGGTCCCGACAGCAAAGGCGTGATCGACTACCTGATTGCGGGTCAAAATCGCGGCGAAAACTGGCGCTTTCTTCTGGGCAATCACGACCGGCTTTTTGCCTGGTTTCTGGCCGACCCTAACCGCGTCGATCCGCGCCTCAGAACGGACTACACATGGCTTAGCCAAAACATGGGCGGGCGCACGACGCTTGCCTCTTACGGCGCACCCTCCGCCGAAACTGCCGATCCGATCGACCTGTTTCAGTACGCCCAAAACGCCGTGCCGGACAGACATCGCAAATTTCTACAAGGCCTTGAAACATATATCGAAAAACCGGGTTTGTTGTTTGTCCATGCGGGCATCCGACCGGGCATTCCAATGGCCAAACAAAGCGTTGATGACCTCGTCTGGATACGGCAGGAATTTCATGATCATAGCGGCCCACATCCCGCGCTGATCATCCACGGACACACCTCAATCGATGCGGTCACCCACTACGGAAACCGCGTCAATATCGACACCGGCATGGCCTGGGGACGGCATTTATCTGCCATCGTGATCGAGGGTAAAAACCTTTTCGAACTTAGTGCAACCGGCCGTCGTTTGCTTCAGCCCTGAGCCGCCTTCATCGCATCCCGCAGCACATCGCGATCGCCAATGTGATTGGCCAGCAACAGGATTAGTCGCGCGTTGATCGCATCGCTTTCGGCCTTGTCGCGGCCCTCGTGCAGCGCCAGCAATTCGGCATAGAAATCGTCGGCACCGCTGATATTCGCCTTTGTGTTCAAGCCGCTCATTCCTGGTCCTCCGCCCTTGCAGTCGCAATTTGAACCGCCTTTTTAACCGCTTCCGCATCAAAGGTTAACCATCGCGCGGCGACATGCTGATCGGGCCGCAAAAGGTAAACGCCCGAGGCTGCATCTCCCAGATAGCGGGCCTGCAATTCAGGGTTTTCAGCCGCTTTGGCCGTAATCACGCTGATCGAAATCCCATCGACCTCCAGCGCCGCAATTTCACCTGCGTCAATTGCCAAAAGGCAGAAACCATCGACCTTTTCCAACAGCCAACCGCCATCAAGTGGCGCGTCCTTCATCGAAGCACCGGGGCGCAAATCAACCGGCAATTCTGCGGCATCCGGGCCATTCAGGATTGATCCATCATAGACGCAAGGCACAGAAAGGCGGCCCGAGTTAACCAGCGGCCGGGCAAATTCATATTGCTCCGCCAGATCAAGAACCGCATCGCGGAAGGTCCGGCTGATGTCCGACTTTGGCGTGATGAAGTCCGTGGAACGTGTTGAATTCAATATGTTTTCATCCGCGCCGTAAGCCCGCTCGTCGTTGTAGCTATCAAGTAGTTTTTCCGGTGCTTTGCCCTCAAGAACCAACTGCAATTTCCAGCAGAGGTTATCGGTATCCTGCAAACCGCTATTGGCCCCTCGTGCGCCAAACGGGCTGACCTGATGGGCAGCATCACCGGCAAACAGCACGCGATTATGGCGAAATTTCTCCATCCGGCGGCATTGGAAAGTGTAGATCGAGACCCAGTCCAACTCGAATTTCGCCTCCTCACCCAGCATCGCTTTCAGGCGCGGGATGACGTTTTCCGGCTTCATTTCCGCCTCGCGGTCAATGTCCCAGCCGAGTTGCAGATCAATCCGCCAGACATTGTCGGGCTGTTTGTGCAGCAACGCGGATTGCCCCTTGTTGAACGGCGGATCGAACCAGAACCAGCGTTCGGTCGGAAAATCTGCCTCCATCTTGGTATCGGCAATCAGGAAATTGTCCTCAAAAACCCGCCCTACAAAATCAAGCCCCAACATCCGCCGAATCGGTGAGCCCGCGCCATCGCAAGCAATCAGCCAATCCGCGTCAATGTTGTAAGACCCCTCGGGCGTGTCGATTTCCAGCGTCGCGTGATGGTCGTGCTGACCAATGGCCGAAACCTTGTTGCCGCCGCGAATTTCGATCTCTTTACCTTCGGCTTGCAGTGCGCGGATCCGCTCAACCATATGAATTTCAAAGTAATATTGCTGAAGGTTAATGAAGGCAGGCCGCTTGTGGCCATCTTCCGGCAAAAGGTTAAAATCGTAAATCCGCCGTTCGTCAAAGAAGACTTTACCGATATTCCATGTCACGCCCTTTTCAACCATCGGATCGCCGCAGCCAAGCCGGTCGGCAATTTCCAGCGTGCGTTTGGAAAAGCAAATCGCACGGCTCCCGAAAGAAACCTTGTCGTTGTCGTCCAGCACCACCACCGGCACATCCCGCTGCGCCAGATCTATTGCCGCCGCCAAGCCAACCGGTCCGGCCCCAACAATCACAACCGGGTGGCGCACCCGCGCACCTGCGTCCTGATCGCTTGAGCGTTTGTAAGGATAAAGCGGCGTTTCAAAGATTTTTGACATGGGATCTCCGCTATTTTGCGCCCGCATTTTTAACCCGGTATTCGTTGCAATTGCAACGAACAAAGCCCTAAACAACCGCGCACCAAGTCTGAACCGGACATTTTTTCGCAGTTCTTAAACCTTTGTTGAGGATTCCTGCGTAGAACCCTATCCGACGTCACATCGCGGTAATCAGGTCTGCGTACATCACGGTAAACATCCCGAGTGGACCTGGCCTTACCTATAAAACATCGATGAGGTGCGGGGAGATAAAATCCCCCGTCTGGTTTCTCCGCATGGCGGGCCCGCCTTCCTTACCGACAATTCATCCCTTTAAACGGATGACGCACTAGCCGGCTGACAAGGGGGTCAGGCCGGGCTTTTGGCTTGGCGAAACGGCCTGCCATTCGGTTGCTCATAGAGACCTCGGTCGATGAAATTGCCCGCGACTGGCCCGAAACTCAGACCTCTACGATCCAATCACCCCTGCAAAGCCGCCCACATTTCCAGATCGCGCTCGGCCGTCCAGATGCGCGGGGTTTCGATCCCTCGGGCCTCGTCATAGGCCCTTGCTATGTTGAAAGGCAGGCAGTGTTCGTAGATCGCGTAGTCCGAGAATTTCGGATCGCATTCCGCGCGCGCCGCATCCCAAGCCTCTTTCAACGAGCCACCACGCGCGGCCACCCGCGCCACCGGGCGATAGGTGCTTTCAACAAAATCACGGGTGTTTTCAATTGCCGCGTTGACCATGTCCTTGCCGACCAGCGCGTCGCCGCGCCCCGGTGCAATTGCATCGACATCAAACCAGGCGATATTGTCCAGCGTGTCGCCCCAATCGGCGAAATGTCCATCGCCGCAATAGCAAGCCGAGTGATATTCAACGATATCGCCAGTAAACATCACGTTTTGATCGGGCACATGGATGACGATGTCACCAGCCGTATGCGCCCGGCCCAGATGCATCAGATCAACCCGGCGATTGCCCAGATAAACCGTCATTTCTTCGGAAAACGTCGTCGTCGGCCAGGTGAGGCCAGGTATGCTTTCGTGCCCTTCAAAGAGGCGGGGAAAGCGTTGAAACTCGCTGTCCCAGTCTTCCTGACCACGCTCCACAACCATGGATCGTGCCACATCCGACATGATGATCTGATCCGCGCCAAAGGCACTTGCCCCCAGCACACGCACCGCGTGATAATGGGTTAATGCGACATGAGTGATCGGCTTGTCCGTCACCTCGCGCACCTTTTCGATCACCTTGCCGGCAAGGCGTGGTGTGGCCTGGGCTTCGATGATCATCACGCTGTCGTCGCCGATGATCACGCCCGAATTCGGATCACCCTCGGCGGTAAACGCATAGAGGCCTTCGCCGATTTCATCGAATGTGATTTTCTTCTCGGTCAGGTCGCCCTGCGAGGCAAATGCCTTGGCCATATTAACCCTTTTCCACGCTTTGTTCGATTGCACCAAAGATCGTGTGACCGGAGGCGTCTTTCATGTCGATGCGCACCGTATCGCCAAATTTCATAAACGCGGTGGATGGTTTGCCCGCGTTAATCGTCTCGATCATCCGGATTTCAGCGATGCAGGAATAGCCCGCCCCGCCTTCGAAAATCGGCTTGCCCGGGTCGCCGTCCAGCTTGTTGGAGATCGTTCCCGAGCCGATAATGGATCCTGCGGAAATCTTTCGGGTCTTGGCCGCATGGGAAATCAGTTTGCCAAAATCAAACGTCATATCGACACCCGCCTCGGCGCGGCCAAAGTGTTCGTTATTATAGTCCACCAACATCGGCAGGTTAACCTTACCGCCATCCCAGGCTTCACCCAACTCATCAGGCGTTACGGCCACGGGTGAAAACGATGTAACACCTTTGGACTGGAAAAACCCGAACCCCTTGCCAAGTTCCGCCGGAATAAGATTGCGCAGGGACACATCATTGATGATCGCGATCAGTTTGATGTGCTTGCCCGCCTCTTCGGGCGTCACGCCCATTGGCACGTCGTCGACAAAAACCGCCACTTCGGCCTCCATGTCGATGCCCCAGTCCTCGGACCCGCAAATGATCGGATCGCGCGGTCCGATCATCGCATCGGGTGCGCCCATATACATCAGCGGATCGGTCCAGAAGGTGTCCGGCATTTCCGCACCGCGGGCTTTGCGCACCAATTCGACGTGGTTAACATAGGCCGAGCCATCCGCCCATTGCGCCGCACGCGGCAAGGGGGCCATGGCGTTGCGTTCGCGAAACCGATCACCCAGACCTTCGTTCTGGTTGAGGCTTTTCGACATTTCCATCAACAAAGGCGCGGTTGTTTTCCAATCGTCCATCGCTGTGCGCAGATTTGGAGCGATATGGGTTGCCTCGACATAGCGCGTCAGGTCGGTGGAAACGACGACAAGCTGTCCATCGCGGGTGCCGTTATTCAATGTCCCGAGTTTCATGAATTATGCGGTATCCTGTCTGTCAAAACCGGGCGCAAGGCCCGGCTTTTGTTGAAATCGTGAAATGAGCAGAGATCGCCCCACACTGAGATTACTCCCAAAGTGAGCCGAATTTGCCTGATGTTCCAGCTATTTTTTGCCCGGCGTGCCGTCGAATTTCTTTTCGATGTCAGACCAGCAATCAATGTAATCGTCCTGCAAGGGTGCCTCGTTGGCAGCAAATGCCGTCAGATGTTGCGGGAAGCGGGTTTCGAACATGAAGGACATGGTATTGTCCAATTTGTCCGGGCCAAGGTTCGCGTTGGAGGCTTTTTCAAAGGCCTCGCGGTCCGGACCATGCGGCAGCATCATGTTGTGAAGGCTCATCCCGCCGGGAATAAACCCTTGAGGCTTGGCGTCGTATTGACCGTAAATATTGCCCATCAACTCGGACATGATGTTCTTGTGATACCAGGGCGGACGGAACGTATCCTCCATCACCATCCAGCGTTCACGGAAAAGAACGAAGTCGATGTTCGCCGTCCCCGGCACCCCCGAAGGGGCCGTCAAAACTGTGAAAATCGACGGGTCCGGGTGATCAAACAGGATCGAGCCGACGGGGCAATAGGTGCGCAAATCGTATTTCACCGGCGCGTAATTGCCGTGCCACGCAACTACATCCAAGGGCGATTGGTTGACGCGGGTTTCATGGAACTGCCCGCACCATTTGATAACGATGGAGGACGGCACTTCGCGGTCCTCGTAAGCTGCCACGGGTGTTTTGAAATCCCGCCGGTTGGCCATGCAATTCGCGCCAATGGGACCACGCCCCGGCAGTTCAAATTTCTGGCCATAATTCTCGCAGACAAAACCGCGTGCGGGGCCTTCCAGGACTTCAACGCGGTAGACAAGGCCGCGCGGCAGAATGGCGATCTCCTTCGGCTCCAGATCAATCACGCCCAATTCAGTGCAAAACCGCAACCGGCCTTCCTGCGGGACCACCAAAAGCTCGCTGTCTGCGGAGTAGAAATACTGATCAACCATGGATTGCGTGATCAGGTAAATATGCGTCGCCATGCCGACTTGGGTATTCACATCCCCCGCCGTGGTCATGGTCCTCATGCCGGTTAACCAGGTGAGTGGCGTGTCGGAATGCGGCACGGGATCCCAGCGGTATTGGCCAAGTGACACCACATCCGGGTCTACGTTTGGCGCGGATTTCCAAAACGGCATGTCGATCTTTTCATAGCGATGCGAATGCTTGACCGACGGGCGAATGCGGTAACACCATGTACGTTCGTTTTGATGGCTGGGCGCTGTAAAGGCCGTGCCGGTCAGTTGTTCGCCATAGAGACCGTAGTTGCATTTTTGTGGGCTATTCATGCCTTGCGGCAGGGCGCCAGGCAGGGCCTCGGTCTCGAAATCATTACCGAATCCAGGCATATAGCCGGGATTGGTGCCAGTTTGAGTGGTGTCCTGAATCATCGTGAGTGAATCGGCTGGTTTGTTCATCTGACATCTCCCCGAGGTGAAACTATTCGGGTTTGCTATCGCAAATTCGTTGCAAGTGCAACGAAATTGCAGCGCGAAGGTCAGGGCAAGCGGACACTCTGCTGGGAAATTCACCGCCCTAATAAACCACGCCTTGCAGCGGCGGTCGTTCCATGGTCCTTTAATCGTCTCAATCGCAACGATCCATGGGGGGCATGTGCCGGGTTTTGAGTTGAATGACTTTTTGCCGTATCAGCTTTCGGTTCTTGCGGCCCATGCGTCGGCGGAATTTGCGCAGACCTATTCGCGTAAATTCGGCATCACCGTGCCCGAGTGGCGGATTGTGGCACATCTTAGTCAGGTCGAAAAAATCTCGATTCGCGAGATTTACCGGCAGGTTGCCATCGACAAATCCAAGGCCAGCCGGGCGGCCGCGCGGTTGGAGGCGGCGGGTTACGTCAGCAAGAAAATCAACGCTTTGGACAGGCGGTTGGTGGAGGTTTCTCTCACCCGGAAGGGCCGCGAAATGGTCGCTGAGATTGCCCCTTTAGCGCATCAGTTCGAGGTCGATTTCCTGCGTGGGTTGAGTGAAAAGCAACAGCGGGAACTGAAAATCCTTCTCATGGCAATGATGGAGAAAATCGGATGAAAACCGTACTTTTCGACTATTGGCGGTCCTCGGCGGCCTATCGTCTGCGGATCACGTTGAATTTGATGGGGCTGGACTATGATCAGGTGCCAGTTGATCTGACCTCGGGCGAACACCGGGGAGATGCCAATCTGGCGCGTAACCCGCAAGGTTTGGTGCCGACGCTGGAAATCGACGGGCACTCGCTCACGCAAAGCCTTGCAATAATTGAATATCTTGACGAAACACGGCATTTTGGCCTGCTGCCGAAAACCGCTTTGGGCCGCGCCCGTGTGCGGCGGATTGCCTATGCGATTGCGATGGAAATCCATCCGGTTTGCAACCTGTCGGTAGCGAAGTTCGGCACGGAAAACTCTGGCGGCAATCTGGAGATGAAGGACTGGATGCTGGCCTTCATCCCCAAGGGTCTGGCAGCCGTGGAAACCATGTTGGCGGAACCGCAGACCGGTGCGTTTTGTCATGGGGACGACATTTCGATGGCCGATATCTGCCTTATACCGCAAATCTATAACGCCGCCCGTTGGGGTGTTGATCTTTCGCCTTTGCGCCGGATCAACGCGATTATGGGCAGGCTCAGCAAAATCGACGCCGTTTCTGCGGCGCATCCTGACAAGCATAAACCGGAGTAGACATATGACCGATATCGTAATTCTAGACGGCGTACGCACCGCCATTGGCACCTTTGGCGGCTCCCTCGCTGGAACTGCGCCGATCACGCTGGGGGCGCATGTGGCCCGCGCCGCGATGGAGCGTTCGGGTGTTGAAGGCGGGCAGATCGGTCATGTCGCTTACGGCCACGTGATCAATACCGAGCCGCGCGATATGTATTTGAGCCGCGTCGCCGCTATCGAGGCTGGCATTCCTGACACAACCCCTGCGATGAACGTGAACCGGCTTTGTGGTTCCGGCGCGCAGGCGATTGTGAGCGTGGTGCAAAGCCTGATGCTGGGCGATGCGGACTTTGGTCTTGCGGGCGGGGCCGAAAGCATGAGCCGCTCGCCCTACATTCTGCCGCAAGCCCGTTGGGGCCAAAAGATGGGCGATCTGACGTCTGGCGATATGATGCTGGGCGCGCTCAACTGTCCCTTTGGCACCGGTCATATGGGCGTGACGGCAGAAAATGTGGCGGACGAACATGGCATAACCCGGCAAGCGCAGGACGCCTTTGCGATGGAAAGCCAGACCCGCGCGGCCGCCGCGATTGAGGCCGGGCGGTTCGATTCCCAAATCGCGCCGATAGAGGTCAAAGTCAAACGCGACATGGTGCCTTTCGCACGGGACGAACACCCCAAGGCGACCTCGTTGGAGGCGCTTGGCGGCCTCAGGGCAGTGTTCCGCAAGGATGGGTCCGTGACGGCGGGCAATGCCAGTGGGATCAACGACGGCGCGGCGGCGATTGTCCTGGCGACGGGCGATGCGGCCAACAAGGCCGGTCTAAAACCACGCGCCCGTGTCCTTGGCTATGCCCATGCCGGTGTGCGCCCCGAGGTGATGGGGATCGGCCCCGTGCCAGCGGTGGAAAACCTGTTGGCCAAGACCGGCCTCAAGATCAGCGACTTTGATGTCATTGAATCAAACGAGGCATTCGCGGCGCAAGCCCTGGCCGTCAACAAGGGCCTTGGACTTGACCCGGCTAAGGTCAACCCCAACGGTGGGGCCATCGCGCTTGGGCATCCCGTTGGTGCGACGGGCTGCATCATCACCGTCAAAGCGCTTTACGAGCTGGAACGAACGGGAGGTAAACGCGCCCTTGCCACCATGTGCATCGGCGGCGGTCAGGGGATTGCGATTGCGCTTGAGGCGCTTTGATCATTATCCGGCGCCGCGCTTAGCCTCGCCGCATCCTCCCCGACCCTGCCCGGGGGCGATACTGAAAAGCTGCTTCGACGCGAAATCTGGGCAGAGTTGATCGGCAGTGTTGAAGCCGGCGAGATGGACTTGTCGGCCGACGATCTGCTTGAATGCGCGGATTTCCTCAGCGTAACCACGCTGGCGTTGGCAAGGCGAATTGCCTTTGGTGATATTCGCGAAAACCAGATCCCGAAGTTTGTCGCGATTACTCTCTCGGCTTGCAGGCCACGCTAGAAGCCTTGCTGGTGTCCTGAACGGCCTAACGCAGTTCGATGCTTAGCCGTTCCGAAAGACCGGCGGCGTCCACCACAGAAATGTCAAAGAACCCTGGGCCCGACGGCGTGAACTGGATCTCACGGCTAAAGGCCCGTGTCTTGATCAAACGCCCGTTGGCAAAGACGGAAAACGGGGCCGTGCCATCGCGCAATTTCAGGATCAAAGGCATCTCCAGACCTTGTTGGCCAAGTGCGAGATCAATCTGCGCACCATCTGGGGGATAGGCGATCTTGGGCGCGAGGGCTGACTGAAAAACCTCGCCCTTGCGGCGGAATTGTTGCAATGGTTGCGGCAGATCGGAATGGGATACCATCAGGGTTTCGGGTGGCGGCGGCGGCAAGGGATCCTTGGTGGATTTGAGCCGGGTGAATGTCTCGAACAACAGCGGTGCGGCGAAGTCCGCGCCTAGAAGGCCGGGTGCTGAACCACCGTCAGGGCGACCAACCCAAATGCCTACGACGTGCCGCCCGTCGTAGCCGATTGCCCATGCGTCGCGGTAGCCGTAAGATGTTCCGGTCTTGAAAGCAAGACCAAGATCGGGCGCGTAATCCGGGCGCGGGGCGCCTGCCAGAATTTCACTGACTTGCCAAGCGGCAACTCGGGAAACCAATTTCTTTTCGAGCGATTCCAAAGGTATACCGGTACCGTAGTCAAGCGGAACCGCACGTCCCATCTGCGCAAGACCAGCATAAATCGCAACCAGATCGCGCAGGCTGAGACCGACACCACCCAGCCCGATTGCAAGCCCCGGACGGGCGCCAGCCGGAAGTTGTGGCGAGGCCCCCGCACGGGTCATTCGTGCAACCAAACGTTCGGGACCAATGCTTTCCAACAGGGCAATGGCGGGTATGTTGAGCGAGTATTGCAAGGCGTCGCGCAAGGACAAGTTGCCGTAAAACCGCTTGTCAAAATTGACCGGCGCATAGTCGCCAAACTGCATCGGCTTGTCGTCGATGCGGGTTTCCGGATGGGCAATGCCATCTTCAAAAGCAAGCGCGTAGATCAGCGGTTTCAGCGTCGAACCCGGCGAGCGTATCGCGCGGGTCATATCGACAAATCCCTGCCGATGTTCCGTGGTGAACCCCGCAGAGGCGACCGAGGCCAGCACCTTTCCGCTTTGATGGTCCGCGACAATAATTGCGCCAGAAAGCCCTGTTGGCAGCGGGCGTATTTCTTCGGCAATCAGGGTTTCTAGCTGGGTTTGCAGATCGCGCTTGATCGGCAGTTTCAGGACCATTTTTTCAGGATTTGCCGCGCGGGCTTCGTTTGCCAGATGTGCAGCGATGACCGGAAATGGCCGCCGGATTGTCGGCGGCGCTTCGGTCATGGCGGCTTGGGCAGTTTCAGAATCCAGCGCACCGGCGGCCTGCAGGCGCAAAAGCACAAGATCACGCGCCGTTCGCGCCGCGCGGGGATGACGATCCGGGCGGCGGGTTTCGGGGGATTGCGGCAGGGCGACCAACATGGCGACCTGGGCCGGGGTCAAACGCCGAGGTTCGCGGTTGAAATAGGCAAGGCTAGCAGCGCGAAGCCCTTCGAGATTGCCACCGTAAGGGGCGAGGTGAAGGTATAGGTCCAGGATTTCGTTCTTGGTTTTTAACCGTTCCAAAGCCAGCGCCAATCGGATTTGCCGAACTTTGGCGTCCAGCCGACCGGTCGGGCCTTCCTCCAGCAATCGCGCAACCTGCATGGTGAGGGTCGAGCCACCAGACACGACGCGGCCATGCCAGATCGCCTGCCCGGTTGCGCGTATCATCGCCAGCGGGTCAAGACCGGGGTGTTGGTAGAACCGGCGATCCTCGTATGCGATCAATGCGCTTAAGAAACGCGGGTCGGTCTCGGCAATTGTTAACGGCAACCGCCAACGCCCGTCTGCAACCATATAGGGGCGCAATAGTTGATTGTCTGCGTCAACTACAGTGATTGACAGGTCAGGCACCAGATTGGGAAGACGGGCGCGAGCCACCCAGCGATCAACCGCCAACCCGAACGCTGCAACCAGCGACAGACCAAAGGCCAGCGCGGGCAGCAGACGGTCGCGGCGGCGCGGTGCCATGATCAACGGGCCGCGATATTCACTCGGCCCACGCCGGTGCGGGCGCGGAATTGCGGACGATACATGTCTTCGACCGCCGCTGCGGGGTGGTGGAAACTACCCGGCGAAATCGCCCGAACGATATAGGCGAGTTGAAATGGCTCCTTGGAAGACCAGTCAACAGCGGCAATAAAACGCTCCGAGCGGAATTCGACGTTTCGCGGATCGACGTTGAGTTTGATCCAGTCAAGCGCACTGACATCGCCGGACCGCAAAAGGTTCGGATTGTCGATTTCAAGACCAGCGGGAAGCGGATCGTTAACAATCAACCTGGCCTCGGAATAGCGCTGCGGGGTGACTTTCACTACGACGACAAGACGCTCGCTGAGCGCAAGGCGCTCAGGCGTGATCGGTTTTCCGTCCATGGTGAAATAGAACCGGTCGATGGTATAACCATTGCCCGAGGCGGGTTCCGGGTCTTCGGGGATGCCAAAGGTGGTGAGGATCGTTTCGGCGGATTTGCCCGATTGGTTGAGCACCTCGACAGAGCGATCAGCGCCGGTTCTGGCATCCAGCACCTCGACCAGCGGTCCCTCGACGGGCTTGCCGTTCATCAGAAATGCGCCGGTTTCAAGATCGTCGATCAGGGCGTTTGCGGCCATCAGCGACCACATGTTTTCCTGCGTGGAGCGCGTGATATCGCCCAGCGTTTCCGGCGTGATCCGATTGGCAAGACGGGTCTGGTCAAGCACTTCGGTTCCGGCCTCGACCGCCAGTGTCAGGACGGCAGCGGTATCGCGCAGATGCGTGCCATAGTCCGAGCGCCAGACATGATCTTCCTTCTGGTTTCGGGCAGCCTCAAGCCTTGCACCGGCCTCGCGGAACATCTTGTCGGCGCGGCGTTGATCGCCGTAATAGGCAAGTGCTGTGCCTAGTTGCGCCAGCGCAAGCGGGGTGCGGAAATCGTTGGATTTGGTATCCGCGTAATAGCGCATGTCACCGATGTTGGCCGCACCTTCACGCGCCAGAACCATCAACGCATAGGCGATGTCCGTGCCGCCGTTTTCAAAGTCCGCGGCGTAATTCACCCGGTTGCGTAGATTGTCCATTGCCAGACGGAAAGCCTGCGCCGGAACGACAAAACCTTTGCCACGCGCCCGGCTGAGAAAATCGGAGACATAGCTGTCGAGCCAGAGATCGCCGCTTTCTGGCCGCCACAAACCGAAGGAACCGTTGGAGGCCTGATTGGAAAGAACCTCCGCAATGGCCTGGTTAACGCGGGTGGTGATATTGCGCTGCGCAGTAAGGCCCATCGCATCCGCAACGCTTTCAAAATACAAAAGCGGCAGCGCTTTGGACGTGATCTGTTCGGTGCAGCCGTAGGGGTAGCGATCAAGCGCTGACAAAAGGCCCGGTGCGTCAAATCTGGCCAAGGGGCCAACGGCCAACGTCGCGCGGCCTGTGCCGGGCATGAGTCCGGCAAAGACGTTTTTATCCAGAGTGAACGTATCCCCATCCGCCAAAGACACCCGCTGCGTGCGGGCAATTTCCGGATCATTGGCACGGATCGGCAGGGTCAGCGTTTTGGTTAAGACTCTGCCGTCGGGGACCGTCATCGTGACGGTGATTTCGGGATCGCCGCCGACCGGGGCATTGATTGGAACCTCGAAAACCTTGCGTTCGTTCTTGGCAATCCGCAGCCGTGAGGGGATCGCGGAGGCGTCGATATAAAGCCCGGAGGTGGCGCTCAGGTCGACCTCGACCAGCCCTTCAGGGCCGGAGGCATGAGCAATTTCCAGCAGCATCCGGCTTTCGTCGTATGGCGCAAGAAAGCGCGGCAGGCTTGCGGTCAGCACAATCGGATCACGGGCCAAAACGTCCATCGAGGCTTGCCCGACACCGGTTTCAGACCAGACGACGGCCATAAGACGTATGGTGCCGTTGAATTCAGGAACATCAAACTCGGCGGTGACTTTTCCGTCCGCCCCGACAGTGAGCGGCCCGGAGAAATAAGCGACCAGTTCATCCGTGGGCGGCGGGCTTTGCAACTTGTCGGCAAGCGGACCGTCGCCACCTGAACGCATCTGTCCGGGATCGCCCATCAGGCCATCAATCAGGCGGCCATAGACGTCGCGCAGTTCCATGCCTAGCTTGCGCTGGCCGAAATAATGCCCCGAGGGATCGGGCGATTTGAACCCGGTGAGATTCAGGATACCGACATCAACGGCGGCGATCGTGGCATAAACCTGTTCGCCTGATCTGGCGCCTGTCACCTCCAGTTCGGCTGTCATCGTGGCCCGAGGCGAAACCTCGGGAGCATTGGTGAACCTTGCGCTTAGCTGGTGATCGCCGGGGTCCACGGCGGCCCAGGAAAGACCGATGGCACGTGCCGGATTATGACCAGCGGCGACATCCATCGGACGGATGACGCTGGCGGAAACATAGGCGCCGGCACCCCAGTCTTCGGTGACGTCAAGCGCAATAATGTTTTCGCCAACGGTGACGGGCACTGCCTTCATCGCGATCAAACGGTTCGACATGACCGAAACCAGCGCAATGCCGGCGTTACGCGGCACGATACGGACCTGGGCCTTATCGCCGATTGCATAGCCGTCGCGATCAAGGCCGATTTCCAGCGTGTCAGGCGTGTCGGTCGCTGAAACCGGAGCATACCAACCGGCCCAGAACTCAGTCGAGGCCGCCAGATACGCGCCGTCGATGGTTTCCAGTTTCAACTCGTAGCGTCCCCATTCAACCCCGGCCTCGATGCGGGTCGGCCCATCTGTTCCCAGTGTTATTTCACCATTGGCAACGCGGGTGCGCGTGGTGACGGGTTCGTAGTTCCAATTGCCATAGGATTCGTACCATTGATAACGGGTGCGCACGCGATTGATGACCCATGCCACACGCGGCAAAGCGGTCTGGTTAAGCGCACGATCAATGGCCAGCACGTCAAAGGCGACCGTGGCGTTTTCCGGGGCGACATCATCAAACAAAGGCTTGATCCCGATCAGGGTTGCCCCCGGCATCATTGGTTGCGAAATCTGCCGTTCAACCGGGCGGCCGGAGCCTTCGCGGATGCGGACAATCGCGTCTATTTTCAGCGGTTTAGATGTTGAAAGACCGCTGGGGAGCATCAGATCGACTTGGGCGAATCCATCTGGATCGGTGATCGCATCGCCGGTGAATTCGGTGCGGTTCGGGACGTAGTCCTCATGGCTGCCAAAGCGATAATCCTTGTAGCCTTCAAAGCCCGGTGCGGGGCTGACGCGGGTTTCAATCTCGATCCCGAGGCCGCCCGCAGGTGCGCCGTAAAGGTACTTGGCGTCAATCGCCAGACGCGGCGTGCCATCGACCGAGACGGGGGCTGTTTCAAAGGTCAGATCAAAGTCGATACGTTCAGGGATAAGATCCTCGACAAGGAATTTCTGGGCAACGAGCGCAGGTTTGTCGGGATCCGTGTGGATCTGGATATTCCAGGCACCGCGTTGCGCCGCATTTGGCAGCGCCAGCGTCAAAACCCGGCCACCGGCCCCCTGATCGTCGAGCAATGCGCGGCTGAATTCAACCCCGTCGGGGCGTTTGACAATTGCCGTCAGCGGCAGGCCAGACAGGGCCTCGGCCCGTTCGTCGCGGGCCAAAATAGTGGCAAAAACCGTCTCACCGACGCGGTAGGCACCCCGATCAGTGGTCACAAAGACGTCCAGAGGCGGCGGGCTGTCGCGCCCGTCGACACCGCGATCCGAAAGATCAAACGCCGCATCGCTGAGCGACAAAAAGGCGAAATCGCCGTCGCTGTTAAGCATGTTTACCATGGCGGGCGCATTTGAACCGTTACCACTGACCATTGCGGTTGCGAAATGCGCATAGCCGTCGGCGTCGGTTGTTGCCGTGCCAAGCACGTTGTTGTTACGCGCCAGCAGTTCGACCGCAACGCCGGGTTTTGCCGCCGCGGAATTAAGCGAGCGGACGAAAACATGCAGTCCGTCGCCGCCTTTCATGGTCGTGGCACCAAGGTCAGTGACGATAAACCATTGTGCGGCCCAGGCCACATCGTAGGGATCACTGCCGGGAACCCGCGCTTGCAGCACGTAGACGCCGGGCTGGAATTCATCAATCGCATCGCCAATCGGAAGTGCGGTGGTCACGTCGCGGTTGACTTCGCGGTTAACCACACCGGTTCCGCTCCAAACCTCGGACCCGATGCTGCCACTTAGGGTTTCCTCGTCCCAAATGGAGACCGCGCGCCCCAGATAGCCGCTTTGCACAGCACGCACCAGATTGCGATCGCCGACGCGGAGGATTTTCAGATCCACCTCGGAAAGGTTGACAGTGACAATCGGAATCGAAGCGGCTTCGCCCTTGGGCAAAACATAGGCCCGCCCGGTAAAGCGGGCAGAGGGGTCGCGGTCGCGGACATAGACGTCCAGATCAACCGTTTTTGTCAGCTTCTCACCACTTGCAGCCGGCAACCCCTCGCGGAAGGACAAGCGATAGCGTTGACCATGTTGCGCACCAGTGACACAGATTTGCGTGTCGTCGGATTCCACGGCCATTCCAGCATCGGGAAGTCGCAGAAAATCGGCATAGTCGACATCGTTTTTCACCAGATTTTCAGAAAATACCGCACAGATTCTGGGACTGGCGGCGTTGTTGTCGACCTTGTGCTCGGTAATGCGAAAGCCATAAAGACCGATGGCGCGGTCCAAAGCGTCCTCGGTATCAAGCCGCGGCTGGATCGCCTGTGCAAGCCGCAAGACCCGGATTGACTGGCGCCCGTCACCGCGCATTTCGACGGCTTTTGCCAGCAAATTCAACGCTGTAATTTGAATGCCGACATTCTTTGCCCGCAAATAACTGTTTATTGCCGCCGAAGAAGCGATTCGCCGGTAGGTATTGGTTTCCGCATTGTTCGCGCCCTTGATCCGCAGCGCCAGCGAGGCGATTTCTACCCAGCCATCTGCCGCATCCGTCAGATTGAGAGCCGCGCCCTGAAACTTTAACGCATTCACCAGATTTCCGGCATTAAGTGCGTTGTCAGCCGCTTCGATCAGCTGATCGGCGGTCCATTGGTTCGTGACGTAATCATCGGACAGTTTTTCAGCCTGAACCCGTGCCTCTGACAGGTAGGAAGATTGCAGGAACGACAATGATTTCAAGCGGGTATCCTGCAATGCCAGAACACCCCGATCAGTTTCAAAAACCTCAGCAGAAAACGCGCCTTCAAAGGGAATTTTCTGCGAAACCGAGGACTTCGGGAAACAGGCATTGGCGCTGGTATTAAAGGTAAACGCGCGGCAGTCCTCGTTCGCCAGACAGACATTGCGACAGGTTTCAAACGTGGTCTCGAACAGCGGCTCCAGATCGGTGCCCAGGAAATCCATGTTGCGAGTCATGACCAGACGGCGTTCGGGTACGACGTTCTGGGCCTCCAGCGGAAGAACCAGTGCGACCAGAAAGAGCAATTGGAAAGTACTGAGAAAGCGAAACAAAATGCGCATAAACCGTCTCCGAGATCGAAAAACCTTGGGCCGATGATCCCACAGAACGAGGAATTTGCCAACGATTCCAGTCAAATTGCAGCAAGTATCCGCCCGCAGCTTAATCCAACGCTAACCATTTGACGCTTTGCTAAGCGCGAGATGACGTCAAAGAGGTGACACATGCGCGGATTGGTTTTCACCGAATTTCTGGATTTTGTCGAAGCCACTGCGGGGGCTGAAATGGTGGAGACGATGATTGACGCCTCGGATCTCGCCAGTGGCGGCGCCTATACGAGTGTCGGCATTTATGACCATGACGAAATCCTGAAAATGCTGGAATTTCTACACAACGCGACGGGCAATGAGGTCCAGGCAATGGTGCATGCCTTTGGGGCCAATCTGTTTGGCCGCCTGGTCGAAGCGCATCCCGGTATCGTCGAGGATGACGTCGGTTTTCTGGATTTTCTTGCCGGGATTGAAACCCATATCCATAGCGAAGTGCGCAAACTCTACCCGGATGCTGAACTGCCGGTGTTTGACGTGGAACACAGCCCGCCCGCAGGGCTGGCGCTGACCTATCAATCAACGCGCCCTTTCGCCGATCTTGCACATGGGATGCTGGAAGGTGCGGCTAAACATTTTGGCAAAAGCATCACACTGGCGCGGCAAGACATCGCGACAAAGGACGGCTATTGTGCGCGGTTTGAGATCGGTCTGGCCGCATGACGCCAGAGATGATCCAGAAACGCCTGGACCGCGAACGACGTGCACGCAAAGAAGCTGAACGGTTGTTGGAAGAAAAATCCGCCGAATTGTTCCGCGCCAATCAGGAGCTTGCCCGACACGCCGACAGCCTGAGCGCTGAGATTGTTACCAAGTCGCAGGAAGCGGCAACAGCGCGATCTCATGCACTGTCACTGGAAAACCAGACGAAATCCGTGCGCGCCGATCTGGACGCGGCAAACGAGGCGGTCTCGTTGGCGGAAAGACGGCTTTGGGCCGCGCTCGATTCCATAGGCGATGGTTTTGCGATCTTTGATCGGGACGATCGCCTTGTCGTGGCCAACGCCGCCTATACCGCGTTTTTGTCAGGTCTGTTGGGTGAACTGGAAAACGGCGTTCAATATAGCGATCTGCTGGATCGCTTCATGGCGACGGGTTTGGGTGAATTCGGCGCACAAACCCCTGAGGAATGGCGAAAGGACATGGACGCCTGGCACCAAAATCCGAAAGCCAGCAAGGTGATCCGCATGAAAGGCGATCACTTTTTGAAAGCCAGCGAAAGACGTTCCGGCGATGGCGATACGGTCGCCATGATCAACGACATAACGCACGTCAAACGCCGCGAGACGGAAATGCGCGTGGCCAAACTGGAAGCCGAAAGCGCCAATCGCGCAAAATCGGCCTTTCTGGCAAACATGAGCCACGAAATCCGCACCCCCATGAACGGTGTTGTCGGCATGGCGGACCTGTTGTGCGAGACCAGGCTGGACGACGAACAGGCACTGTTTGCGGAAACCATCCGCAACTCGGCAGAGGCTTTGTTGGTCATCATCAATGACGTTCTGGATTACTCCAAGATCGAGGCGGGCAAGCTGGAGTTGTTTGAAGAACAGTTCAACCTGGAACAAAGCCTGCACGAGGTCGTCACCCTGCTGATGCCAAAGGCCCGCGAGAAAGGGTTGGACTTGTTGATCGACTTCGACATGTTCCTGCCCTCAAGCTATCACGGCGATGTCGGGCGCATTCGGCAGGTTTTGACCAACCTGATCGGAAATGCGGTGAAATTCACCGAAAAAGGTCACGTTCTGATCCGGGTTGTCGGGCATGAAGTGGAGGCCGGTCGCCCGGAGCTTCATGTCGCCATTGAAGACACGGGCATCGGCATTGCGCCAGAATTGCTGGATCATGTCTTTGGCGAGTTTAATCAGGCCGAAGAAGAAACCAATCGCAAATTCGAGGGCACCGGACTGGGCCTTGCGATCACCAGGCGGCTGGTGGAGATGATGGGCGGGCGGATTTGGGTGGATTCCAAGCTGGATAAAGGCTCGGTCTTTGGCTTTACGCTGACGCTGGAGGCGAATGCCTGCGAAACCGCACCTCCGCCGGATCTGCCGAAGGATATTCGCCGGGTGCTGGTGGTCGATGATTTGGCCGTCAATCGCGAAATCCTGCTGAGGCAACTGGCCATCCTCGGGCTGGACGGACAGGCCGCCGAGAACGCGGATGAAGCCTTGGTCCTGCTGGATCAGAAGCTCCCGGATCTGGTGCTGACCGATCATATCATGCCAGGCACCGACGGCGTCGAGTTAGCCCAGAAAATTCAGGGCCGCTTTCCCGATCTGCCAGTGTTCCTGTTTTCCTCCGACGCGCGGGGCTTGAGTGGGGTTGAAACCGATCTGTTCCATGCCGCCCTAAGGAAACCAATCCTGCGTCAGGAATTGCGCGCCTCAATTGCCAGTCTGGCTCCGGAGGTTTTCACCGCGCGCCCGCGGGGTGAAGACGCGCCGCAAAAGTCTGCGCAACACCGCAAGGCCCTGAAGGTTCTGGTGGCCGAAGATAATCGCACCAATCGGCTTGTTTTGAAAAAGATGGCCGCTCATCTTAACTTGGCTCTTGATTTTGCCACCAATGGCCGTGAAGCCGTGGACAAATTCAACGCCGCTTCAAGCCGGTTCGACGCAATCTTGATGGATATTTCCATGCCTGAAATGGACGGATACGAGGCCGCTGGACATATCCGCGCATTGGAGAAACAGAGCGGAAAATCCCCAATCCCGATCATCGCACTGACGGCACATGCGATGGCGGGTGACAGCGAAAAGGCCATCGCGGCGGGGATGGATCACTATTTGACGAAACCCATCAAAAAAGCGGTTCTGAAAGAAACCTTGCTCAAGGCAGTCACAAAATCCGAGCCGTACCTTGGGACGGCTGCGGAATAAAGGCATCGGCTGTTTGGTCGGATTGCTCGTCGGTGAGAAGTCAGCACCAGAGGGGCAATCTGGAAGCGCAAATCCTTTGGTGCAACGCGCGATCATGGACCAGCCTGTCCGCCCGAAACGGGTCTAAACCAGCCCGAAACCATTTACCGGCAGCCCCAAAAACAAGTGGTTGCGGCCAGAGTGGCGTTGATAACGCAAAACGTGGCAATGACGGTTCAGCAAGGCCCAACCAAAGCCACCCTCGGGCAAACTGGCAAGCGGGCCGTCAGTTTTCGGCGAATCCGCGTCCGGCAGCCTTTTTGCGGGCAAAGCATGGCCGCAATCCTCGATTTCGGCCAGAACCTCCATCGACCCGGCATTTGCCCGAACCCAAAACGGGCCCGCAGGAAGCCCCATATAGGCGTGCTCAGCGACGTTATTCAGTGCCTCCACCAGCAAAAACTCCGCCAGATCAGCGTCCCCGGCACAAAGCCCGACCCCATCGAGATAGGCGCGAAACGCCCGGCTGGTACTGCGGATTGCCGATTGATCCGCGATGTCGGCAAATCTGAAACCGACCGTGCCGATCGTCGCGGGTGGTTCCGGCTCAGGAAGCCTGTCGTGTCGCATCGCGCCCCTCACCCTTGCCACTGATCGCGGCGTCCACATCGCCAAAGATTGAAAACACGCTATCCATGCGCGTAAGCCTCAGCACCCTTTCAACGGGCTCGCGCAGCCCGGCCAGTCGAAACAGGCGGTCACGACCAACCAGTTTATAAACCGCGACCAAAGCGCCAAGGCCACTGGAATCCATAAATTCGACGTTGGACATATCTATGATGACCGGGGCCTTTGTCGCGTTGGCAAGGTCGCGAAAACGGTCCTTGAACTGAACCGCCACCAGCGCGTCCAGCCGGTCATCAACACAAGTCATCACCAGAAATCCAGCCTCTTCACGTTGCTTGAGTTGCATCGCATTTCCCTTTGTCATTTGCCATCGCGCCGAGTATTTCATCCAAGTGTTGCCAAAACCTTCACGGGGGCTTTGACCTCCCTGAACCCCTCTGGCAAATGGTCATCAACAGTTTCAGAGAAGGAGTTTCCTGATGCAGGATGTTGTAATCACCGGCGCTGCACGGACCGCCATGGCCGGATTTCAGGGCGCGTTTTCAAATGCTACGGCAGCCGACCTGGGGGGTGCTGCCATTGGCGCCGCCCTCGAAGGGGCAGGCATTGCGCCGGGCGATGTTTCCGAAGTGTTGATGGGCTGCGTCTTGCCTGCGGGTCAGGGCCAGGCCCCTGCACGGCAGGCAGGTTTTGCTGCCGGTCTGGGCGAGGATGTCCCGGCGACCACGCTGAACAAAATGTGCGGCTCGGGCATGAAATGCGTGATGATGGCAAGCGATCAATTGGCCCTTGGCGGCGGCGAAGTGATCGTCGCGGGCGGCATGGAAAGCATGACCAACGCGCCTTATCTGTTGCCAAATATGCGCGGCGGTGCACGGATTGGTCATGGGCAGGCGATGGATCACATGTTCCTTGACGGGCTGGAAGACGCCTATGACAAGGGCCGCCTGATGGGCACATTTGCCGAGGATTGCGCGGAGGCGTTTCAGTTCACCCGCGATGCGCAGGATGATTATGCGCTCGCCTCCCTGTCCCGGGCGTTGGAGGCGCAAAAAAGCGGGGCGTTCGACGCGGAAATCACTTCCGTCAGGATTTCGGGGCGCAAGGGCGACACGCTTGTGACAGCGGACGAACAACCTGCAACGGCACGCCCGGAAAAGATCCCGACGCTGAAGCCTGCTTTTCGCAAGGACGGGACGGTGACAGCGGCGAATTCCTCGTCGATTTCCGATGGGGCGGCGGCGCTGGCGCTTACCAGCGGGGCGCATGCCGAGGCAAAGGGTTTGCCCATTCGCGCCCGCATTCTGGGTCATCAAAGCCATGCGCAGGCCCCGGGCCTGTTCACCACCGCCCCGGTTCCAGCGGCGCAAAAGTTGTTGGCGAAAATTGGCTGGGACAAGGCGGATGTGGACCTTTGGGAAGTGAACGAGGCCTTTGCCGTCGTGCCCATGGCCTTCATGCATGAAATGGGCCTTAGCCACGAAATCGTCAATGTGAACGGCGGGGCCTGTGCGCTTGGCCATCCGATTGGGGCCTCTGGCGCGCGGATCATCGTGACGTTGCTGCATGCGCTGGAGGCGCGCGGTTTGAAACGCGGTGTCGCGGCCATTTGCATCGGCGGCGGCGAAGGTACAGCGATCGCGATCGAGCGGCCATGAGCGTGATGGACTACCGCGACCTCAGCCAAAGGATTGCTGCCCTTTGCGCAGGGGAGACCGACGAAATCGCCCTGATGGCCAGCATCGCCTGCGAGGTTTTTCATTCCGACAAACGTTTCGACTGGGTCGGCTTTTATCGCAATATGGGCGACGAGACGCTCAAGATCGGCCCCTATCAGGGCGGCCACGGCTGTCTCGACATTCCGTTCTCGCGCGGGGTATGCGGTGCGGCGGCGCGGCTGGGAGAAACACAGCTTGTGCCGGATGTGGACGCTTTTGATGGCCATATTGCCTGTGCCTCCAGCACCCGCTCGGAACTGGTGATCCCGTTTTGGCGACATGACGGATCGCTTGTCGGGGTCTTTGACCTTGATAGCGATTTGCCCGATGCCTTTACGCAAAAGGATGCTGAGGCTTTGACGCAGATCCTGGAGACCGCGTTTAATTCACCACGCAGCGCCCGTTGAGGTGAAGGATCGCCACCGCTTCAGGGTCTGGGGCCATCATCCCACCGCTGCCAACGCTGGCAATCCGATAGCGAAACCGAAAATCATCGACTTTTATGGCTGGCCCCGGGCCTGAACCCGGCATCACACGCAGGATCAGGCGACCGTTTTTCGGCAGAAACGAATAGGTCAATCGCGCCGTTTGACCCGGATCGCGGATCAGCAACAGGTTGTAGCCCCATTTGACACGGCTGGAATCCGACCGGCTGACCACACCGGTTCCGCGCGACCATTTGGCGGTTTCTCCCCGCAAGATATGGCGCTGGTTAAGCGGCAACAAGGCCGCCAGTTCTGCGCGGGAATAGGGGCCAAAACCACTCGGCTCCAGAGTACAATCCAATTCCTGTGCTTTCAGATTTGTCGCCAATGCCCCACAAAAAAGGGCAAGCATCGGGCCAAACAATCGTCGTTTCTTCTCTTTTGCCAAAATACTCATCTCTGCCCCTTCATCAGAGCGCGCGGCTTGCGACCCAGGCATAGCCATCGGCATCAAGAATATAGACCTCGCGCAAGCCATGTGGTTTGTCCATTGGCGCTTGCAGGATCGTTGCACCTTCATGGATGGCAGCCCGTTTGGCGACCTCCTCGGGGTCGCTGTCGTAAAGGCGCAATTCAATACCCGCACCGCGCGGCGGGTTTTCGGGCAGAAGGCCCAGCAGCGGGTTAGAATGATAGGTTCCATCAGCGTGAAGCTGAAAGACCTGATCGCCGTAGCTCATAATTGCAAAATCAGCATTCAGACGATGGGCTTTCATACCAAAAACCTCACAAAGGAACGCCGTGCGTTCGATCACATCGCTGACAAGAATATTAAGGCCGATCCCGCGCAGGCTTGCGCCAAAATCCTCGGCTGAAATCGTTTCAAAATCCATCGGATAGCCTTTCGACTTGGGCTTGCGGCTTGCAATTGTCCGTGACATTCTTGGACATGAGCACCAAAGATACAACTCCCCTTCAAAGCTGGGCCGAAAGTGCGCCCCATCTTGTCGCCGTCGCCGCTGGGCGTGCGCCTGCCGATCTTGTCATCACAAACTGCCAATGGGTGAACGTCCATTCGCGCGAAGTGCTGGCCGGTAGTCAGATCGCCATCGCCAAGGGTCGTTTTGCCTATTGCGGCCCGGATGCCTCCCATTGCATCGGGCCTCAGACGGACATCATTGATGCTGGTGGGCAATTTGCCATTCCGGGTCTTTGCGACGGCCATATGCATATCGAAAGCGGTATGCTGACACCGGGCCAGTTTGCCCGTGCAGTCATTCCCCATGGCACGACCACGATGTTCACCGACCCGCATGAGATTGCCAATGTGCTGGGTCTGGAAGGCGTGCGCCTGATGGTCGATGATGCTGCAGCGCAGGCCGTCAATATCTTTACCCAGATGCCGTCTTGTGCACCCTCGGCCCCCGGTTTGGAGACCACCGGATATGAGCTAGGCCCCGAAGATGTCGCCGAGGCGATGCAATGGGACGGGATCATCGGGCTGGGTGAGATGATGAATTTCCCGGGTGTGATCAACGGCGATCCCAAAATGCTGGCAGAGATTGCAGCGACGCAGAACGCCGGGAAAACGGTTGGCGGGCATTATGCCTCGCCTGATCTGGGACCGGCGTTTTCGGCCTATGTCGCGGGCGGTCCGGCGGATGATCACGAAGGGACGTCCGAGGCCGATGCGATTGCCCGGGTGCGTCAGGGGATGCGGTCGATGCTGCGGCTCGGCTCCGCGTGGTATGATGTGGAGGCGCAGATCACTGCGATCACCGAAAAGGGGCTGGACCCCCGGAATTTCATCCTCTGCACCGATGATTGTCATTCCGGCACTTTGGTCAATGACGGGCATATGAACCGCGTGGTGCGCCATGCGATAGCATGCGGATGCGATCCGCTGGTCGCCTTGCAAATGGCAACGATCAATACCGCGACGCATTTCGGGTTGGAGCGCGAGTTAGGCTCGATCACGCCGGGGCGGCGGGCGGATGTGGTGCTGACCTCTGACCTGACGACGCTGCCGATCCACCGTGTCATTGCACGTGGGCGGACGATTGCCTTGGATGGTGAATTGTTGCTTGAGGAGAGCACTTTTGACTGGCCGGAGGCGGCGCGACAGACTGTGAATCTTGGCAAAACGCTGGCCGCCAGCGATTTTGAAATCGCTGCGCCCGCAGGGGCCAATTCCGCGCGGGTCAAGGTGATTGGTGTGGTCGAAAATCAAGCCCCGACCAAGGCGCTGAGCGCTGAGTTGGCGGTCAAAGACGGGCTGGTCGAAGGCGACGAGGCGCAGGATGTCTGCCAGATTGCATTGGTGGAGCGTCACCGGGCGACCGGGGATGTTACAAACGCCTTTGTGTCGGGCTTTGCCTATAAGGGCGATATGGCGATTGCCTCGACCGTGGCGCATGACAGCCACCATATGATTGTGGTTGGTACCAGCCGCGAAAACATGGCGCTGGCGGCCAATCGTCTGGGCGAGGTAGGCGGCGGGATCACAGTCTTCAAGGACGGAAAAGAACTGGCGCTGGTCGAACTGCCGATTGCCGGTCTGATGTCGGATGAACCCGCCAAGGTCGTAGCCGCCAAGGCCGATCAAATGGTCGCGGCGATGGCGGACTGCGGGGCGATCATCAACAACGGTTATATGCAGCACTCCTTGCTGGCGCTGGTGGTCATCCCGGAGCTTAGAATTTCAGACAAGGGGCTTGTGGATGTTCGCAGCTTCGAGGTCGTGGACCTTTTTGAAGAGGCTTTGCCATGAACGACGATCCGAACCTGCCACTGGACACGCCGCCGCTTTGGGATCACGAGGAATTCACCGATGCCAACGAGGCCGTCGCCCGCCTGCGTGTGCTTTATGAAGAGGCCACAGCCTTTCTGACGGCCCGGTTCAGCGAGATGATGCAGGGTGCCGAGCCCAAAGCCCGTTACCGTGCTTTTTATCCCGAAATTCGTATTCGCACGACCACCTATGCCAAGGTGGACAGCCGCCTGTCCTTTGGCCATGTGCCGGAACCCGGGGTTTTTGCGACGACGATCACCACACCTGACTTGTTTGGACCTTATCTGACCCAGCAAATCGGATTGCTGCTGATAAACCACAATGTCCCGGTCGAAATCGGGCCATCCAATACGCCGATCCCGGTGCATTTTGCATTGCCCGACGGCGAGGTCGTGACCCTGAACCCTCCTGAAAACCTGGCGTTGCCTTTGCGCGATGTTTTTGATGTGCCGGACCTCTCCACCACGAACGATGAAATCGTTAACGGCTATCACCGTCGTCTTGTCGGTGAGGTCGGACCGCTTGCGCCTTTCACCGCGCAGCGCATCGACTATTCGCTGGCCCGTCTATCGCATTACACAGCCACAAGGCCGGAGCATTTTCAGAACCATGTTCTGTTCACCAACTACAAATTCTACGTGGATGAATTTGCCAGACACGCTGAAAAGGCGCTGGCGGACGAAAACTCGGGCTACACGGAATTTGTCGCCCCCGGCAATCAGGTCTTTGGCCCGGGCGATCCGATCACCGAAGGCAGCGGCCTGCCGCAAATGCCTGCCTATCATCTGAAACGTGAAGGTCATGCCGGGATCACGCTGGTCAACATCGGGGTTGGCCCGTCAAACGCCAAAACCGCCACCGATCACATCGCGGTTTTGCGCCCCCATACCTGGCTGATGCTGGGCCATTGCGCAGGCCTCAGAAACTCGCAAAACCTTGGTGATTTTGTTCTCGCCCACGCCTATCTGCGCGAAGATCACGTGCTCGACGACGATCTGCCGGTCTGGGTGCCGGTCCCGGCTTTGGCCGAGATCCAGATCGCGCTGGAAGAGGCAGTGGCCGAAGTGACCAAGCTGAAAGGCTTTGACCTCAAGCAGGTGATGCGCACGGGGACAGTGGCCACCATCGACAACCGCAATTGGGAATTGCGCGATCAATCCGGTCCTGTGCAGCGTCTCAGCCAGTCGCGTGCCATTGCGCTTGATATGGAAAGCGCGACGATTGCCGCCAATGGGTTTCGGTTTCGCGTGCCCTATGGAACGCTATTATGTGTCTCCGATAAGCCGCTGCACGGCGAGTTGAAACTGCCAGGCATGGCGACAGAGTTCTATAAATCCCAGGTCGCACGGCATTTGGAGATCGGGATTCGGGCGCTGGAAACCCTGCGTGATATGCCTTTGGAGCGACTTCACTCGCGGAAATTGCGCAGTTTTGAGGAAACCGCCTTCCTCTGAGGTTGAAATCAACGTGCATTTCGCGAATTTCCGCCGGTTTACCTGTGGTTTTGCATACAAACGATTGAGTTGACCCGCTCTATCTAGTTAAATGTTGCGAATGTGCCCCTAGGGCTTCAAATGACTACGAACAGGATGGAACCATGACGAAACCCATGACAAAGACACAGCTTGTCGCATCGCTTGCAGAGGCAACTGGCAGCGACAAAGCTTCGGCAAACAAGAGCCTTGAGGCCCTGACAGAGATCATCTCCAAGGAAGTTGCCGCCGGTGGCGCCGTCACCCTGCCCGGCCTTGGCAAATTCATGTGCCGCGATCGTCCTGCACGGATGGTGCGTAACCCGGCCACGGGCGAGCAGATGCACAAAGACGCTGATCGTGTGGTCAAAGTGACCATCGCCAAAGCGCTGAAAGACGTCATCAACACCTGATCGACAGCGCTTTTCAAGCATTGTAATGACTAGGGGTCGCTCCGCTTCGGGCGGCCCTTTTTCCTGGAGCTTGCCTTGGACATCAAATCGGCCCTGATGGGAATTGCCTTTGTCATCATGTGGTCAAGCGCCTTTACCTCGGCAAAGATCATCGTCGAAACCGCCCCGCCAATGTGGGCACTAGCGGTGCGGTTTCTGATCTCTGGCGGGATCGCGGTCGGCATCGCGGCCCTGCTTGGCCAATCGGCAAGACTGACGCGCGGGCAATGGCGTAACACGGTTATTTTCGGGGTCTGTCAGAACGCGCTTTATCTGGGACTGTTCTTTGTGGCGATGCAATGGATCGAGGCGGGATTGGCGTCGATCATCGCCTCTTCGATGCCATTGGTCGTCGCGTTTTTGAGCTGGTCGCTGCTGAAGGAAAAGATCCCGCCAATCGCTGTTCTGGGACTGATTGCCGGCTTTGCAGGGGTCGCCTTGATCATGTCAGCGCGATTGACCACGGGGGCGGATCCCATTGGGCTGATGATCTGCGCGGTCGGCGTTCTGGCGCTGGCAATTGCCACGCTTTCGGTGCGCGGTGCGGCGTCCGGGGGGAATGTCCTGATGATCGTCGGGCTGCAAATGCTGGTCGGTTCAGCAGTGCTTTTCATCCCGGCAATTCTGTTTGAGGTGCCCGAGGTAGAGCTTTCCACCAATCTGGTGCTGGCTTTTGTCTACACAACGATCGTGCCAGGCCTTGCGGCGACCTGGGTCTGGTTCAAGCTGGTCGGGCGGATAGGCTCGACCAATGCGGCGACCTATCATTTCCTGAACCCGTTCTTTGGGGTCGCTATAGCTGCGGTGATCATCGGTGAAGAATTGAGCGTCAGGGATTTCATCGGGGTTGCGATCATCACCTTTGGCATTCTGGCCGTGCAGTTATCCCGGCGCACCGCCAACAAAACTGCAACCACACGCGGTTGAAACGTTTCAAACCCTGACAGCTTTGTGAGGTCAGGCGAGTGTAACGTGCAATGACCTTTGCCCGACTTCCTTTTACATCAGGGTCAACTCAACCGGGCATTTTGCGACCTATGGAATTGCTTTTTGGATATCTGGCGGGGCTGTTGACGCTGATCAATCCCTGCGTTCTACCTGTTCTGCCGATTGTTCTGGGTACGGCGGTCCAGACCCATCGTCACGGGCCGCTGGCACTGGCCGCTGGCATGGGTGTCACCTTTGTTGTCATCGGCCTTTTTGTGGCAACGGCGGGGCGTGCCATCGGCCTGACCGAAGAGCTTTTGGGCCAAATCGGCGCAGTTCTTATGGTAGCCTTTGGCGTCGTCCTGCTGGTGCCGCGCTTTGGGCATTCCTTTGAATTGGCCACGGCCGGCATGGCGGCGCGGGCTGATGGGCGCATGGACCGGATGGAGCTGAACTCGCTGCAAGGGCAGGCCCTTGGCGGAGCGTTGCTTGGCGTGGTCTGGAGCCCCTGCGTCGGCCCCACACTTGGCGGCGCGATCTCGCTGGCAAGTCAGGGCCAAAGCATCCTCTGGGCGGGGCTTATCATGACGTCTTTCGCGCTTGGCATTGGCACGGTGATCGTCGCCCTTGGCTATGGCGCACGCAGCGCGATCCTTGGCCGCCAAGCACAAATGCGCCGGATCGCGGAATACGCCAAACCCATCATGGGCGTCGTCTTTCTGGGCGTCGGTCTGATGATTCTTTTCAAAATCAACCTCAGAATCGAAAGCTGGCTGCTGGATATCATGCCGATCTGGCTACAGGACCTTTCGGTTTCGATCTAACTCAGGAGACTGACATGAAACGTCGTGAATTTATCGCATTGGCCGCCGCAACCGCGTTGGTGCCGCTAGGCGCAAGGGCCGCCGAACCCCTGACTTACACCGAAGGTCTGGTGGCCAAACACCTTGCCGCCGGTGATACGGTCTTTGTCGATTTCTACACCGATTGGTGCTCTACCTGTCGCGCGCAACGTCGTAGTATTGCCGCATTGCGCGAAGAAAACCCTGAATACGACAAAAACATCGTCTTCATAAACGTCGATTGGGACATCCATTCCGGCTCGACCGTGTCGAAGAAATATGACATCCGGCGTCGCTCGACGTTGCTGGTTCTGAAGGGCGACGAAGAATTGGGCCGCATCGTGGCCGACACCAGCCGTTCGGCGATCAAGGAACTGATGGACAAGGGTCTTGCAGCGGCGACGGCCTAAACCCCTCTTTGTTCCAAAAATACTCAGAACCAATCAAAAGGAATCGCGCGCAAGCGCGGCTCCTGATCTGATTGCCTCAGCCGATCCGGCCTTGATTTTCACCGACCTGCCCGCGATGCAACAGCATGTGGTCCAGCAAAACACAAGCCATCATCGCCTCGCCCACTGGAACTGCGCGGATGCCGACGCAAGGGTCGTGACGACCTTTGGTGATAATCTCGGTGTTTTCGCCCGCCTTGGTGATTGTCTTGCGCGGGGCCAGAATCGATGACGTCGGCTTGACCGCAAAGCGACAGACCACATCCTGACCGGTTGAAATCCCGCCGAGGATGCCGCCCGCGTGATTGGAGGAATAGACCGGCTTGCCGTCGTTCCCCATGGCAATCTCGTCCGCATTATCAACACCGGTCAGGGTTGCGGCGTCGAACCCGGCACCGATCTCGACCCCTTTGACCGCGTTGATCGACATCATCGCAGTGGCCAAGTCAGTATCGAGCTTGCCGTAAACCGGTGCCCCAAGCCCTGCGGGCACGCCCGAGGCGACCACTTCGATCACAGCCCCGACGGAGTTGCCGGATTTGCGAAGCTCGCCAAGGTAGCTTTCCCAATCCGCCGCTGCCGCTGCATCGGGGCACCAGAAGGGGTTATTCTCAATCTCGGCCATTTCCAGCGCCGAACGGTCAATCCGACGATCGCCCATCTGCACCATATAGCCGGTGATCTTTATCTCCGGGGCGAGCATCATCAAAGCCGCCCGCGCTAGACCCCCTGCGGCCACCCGAGCGGCGGTTTCGCGTGCCGAAGAGCGCCCGCCGCCGCGATAATCGCGGATGCCGTATTTCTGCCAATAGGTGATATCGGCGTGACCGGGACGGAATTTTTCCATGATTTCGGAATAGTCTTTGGAACGCTGATCGGTGTTCTTGATCATCAACTGCACGGGATGCCCGGTGGTTTTACCCTCAAACACGCCAGAGAGAATTTCCACCTGATCGAGTTCCTGCCGCTGGGTGGTGAATTTGTTCTGCCCGGGTTTGCGACGATCCAGCCAGACTTGCAGGTCGCTTTCGGAAACCGGCACATTCGGCGGACAGCCATCCACCGTCGCCCCAAGCGCCGGCCCGTGGCTTTCGCCCCAGGTCGTGACAGTAAACATGCGGCCAAAACTGTTGGTGGACATCGCGAAAACCCCTTTGTTGCAGGCCTTATGCCCGAGCCACCCGGTCCTGCCAAGATGCTTTGCGCCCCTTGCCCTTGCCTGCGCACTGGCCTAAACAAATCCCACCTCGGGGTGCCGTGACCGGCTGAGATGCATTTGCAGACCCGTTGAACCTGAACCGGACAATGCCGGCGGAGGGAAGGTTTCGGGCGCGCGCCCGCTCCCCCACTGCCCGCGAAAATGGAGGATGACGGATGATCCGTTCTTTGTTTCTTGCGGCGGGACTTTTGACGGTTTGCGCTTCTGCGCAGGCCAATGAAAAGCCCGTTTTGAATATCTACACCTACGACAGCTTTGTGTCGGACTGGGGCCCCGGCCCTGCGATTGAAAAGGCGTTCGAGGCGATTTGTGATTGCGATCTGAAGTTCACCGCAGCGGGCGATGGCGCGGCCTTGCTGTCGCGTCTGAAGCTGGAAGGTACGCGCACCAAGGCAGACATTGTGCTTGGTTTTGATAGTGCGCTTTTGGAAGAGGCGCGTGAAACCGGTCTTTTTGCCGCCTATGGGGCAACGCTGGAAAATTCCAACTTGCCGATTGAATGGGGGGATAAGGATTTCCTGCCCTACGACTGGGGCTATTTCGCCTTTGTTTATGACAACACCAAGCTCAAGCGAGTACCCACATCTTTTCGCGAGCTGGCAGCGGCCCCTGATGATCTGAAGATCGTCATTCAAGACCCGCGCTCCTCCACCCCCGGTCTTGGTCTGTTGCTTTGGATCAAGGCCGCTTACGGTGACGAGGCCCCGGCGATCTGGGAGGCCCTTGCGCCCCATATCGTGACTGTCACCAAAGGCTGGTCCGAGGCCTACGGCATGTTCCTGGAAGGTGAGGCTGATCTGGTTTTGTCTTACACGACATCGCCTGCCTATCACATTCTGGCCGAGGACGACGCGACCAAGTCTGCGGCGACCTTCACCGAAGGTCACTACATGCAGATCGAGGTGGCCGGAAAGATCGCAGCGTCAAAGCAACAAGCGCTTGCCGATCAGTTTCTTGCCTTCATGATCTCGGCAGGGTTTCAGGACATCATTCCGACAACCAACTGGATGTATCCTGCCGTAAAACCGAGCGAGGCGTTGCCTGCGGCTTTTGATCCGTCCATCGGCGAAGCGCCAGCGTTGTTGCTGCCCGCCGCCGAGGTTTCCGCGATCAAATCGAAAGCGCTAGAGGAATGGCTGACCGCGCTCAGCAAGTAGGGCTGGCCCCGGGGTTCGGCGTTGCAGCGGCTTGTCTGGTTGCGGCGCTGACCCTCGGGTCGCTTGTGGTTGTCAGCCTTTCTGCGGAGGTTTCTGCCGGGCTTGGTCCAAGCGATTTTGCCGCGATCCGTTTCACCGTCTTGCAGGCGTTTATCAGCGCGACGGTATCGTTGAGCCTTGCGGTGCCGCTGGCAAGGGTTCTGGCGCGGCGGGATTTTGTCGGACGGCGGGTGATGCTGAGCGTGCTGGGTGCGCCCTTTTTGTTACCTGTGATCGTCGCGGTTCTGGGCCTTTTGGCGGTCTTTGGCCGCAGTGGTGTGGTCAACCTAGTGCTTGGCTTTGCGGGTCTGCCGACTATTTCGATTTTCGGGCTTAGCGGCGTTGTTCTGGCGCATGTCTTTTTCAACCTGCCGCTGGCGACCCGGTTGTTGCTGCAAGGCTGGGCGGAAATTCCGGTGGAGCGGTTCAAGCTGGCGGCAAGCCTTGGCCTGCCCACCGCCGAGATCAACCGCTTGTTCGAACGTCCGATTCTACGCCGACTTGGTCCCGGCATTTTCGCCACAGTTTTTCTGTTGTGCCTCACTTCGTTTGCGGTCGCATTGACCCTCGGCGGTGGTCCAAAGGCGACCACGATAGAGCTTGCGATCTATCAGGCGTTTCTGTTCGACTTTGACCCGCCCCGCGCGGCAATGCTGGCGCTGGTGCAGTTCTTGTTTTGCGGCATTGCGGCAGGGATGGTGTTCGCGACCTCCAGACGAGGCGTACCGGAGTTTGGCCGCCTTGGGCCACCGGTACGCTTTGACCTCGGCTTTGTCACGCGGATCGCGGATGGGGGCATCTTGATCGCAGCCGCGGCTTTTGTGGCGCTGCCCCTCGGCATGGTCGTGCTGCGCGGATTGCCGGGTCTTTGGTTGTTGCCGGATATGGTCTGGCCTGCGGTTTTTCGCTCGGTTCTGGTTGCGCTCAGCTCCGGGGTTTTGGCGTTATGTGCGGCAATGGCACTTGGTTTTGCGGTCTTGTTCTGGCGGCAACGACGCCCCCTTGTCGCTGGCACTTTGGAGGGGATCGGGACGCTTGGGTTGGCGGCATCGCCCTTGGTGATCGGGACCGGCCTTTTTCTGTTATTGTTCCCGTTTCTCAACCCAGCAGCGCTGGCGCTGCCGATCACCGCATTGATCAACGCCACGATGAGCCTGCCTTTTGTGCTGCGCGTCCTATTGCCCCCCCTGACGGAGGCCACGACGGCCTATGGGCGGCTTTCGGCGGGGTTGGGGCTGGTTGGGATTGTGGGGTTTCGCACGGCCCTCTTTCCCATCCTTCGCCCTGCTATCGGTTTTGCCTTTGGGTTGGCCGCGGCGCTTTCGATGGGGGATCTTGGGGTGATTGCGCTTTTCGCTGATCCCGAAAGCCCTACTTTGCCGCTGCTGGTTTACCGCCTGATGGGGGCCTATCGGATGGATGCGGCCTGGGGGGCTGCGTTGTTGCTGGTCGGCTTGTCCTTTGCAATATTCCTGCTGGCTGATCTTTGGGGGCGACGACATGCTTGAGATGAGGGACGTTCGCCTGCGACAGGGGGATTTTGAGCTGCGTGCCAACTGGGCCATCGAGGCCGGGGCGCGGGTTTCGATTATCGGCCCCTCGGGCGGTGGGAAATCAACCTTGCTGGATGTGATCGGCGGTTTTCTGACGCCTTCGAGTGGGCAGGTTATCATGGCCGGGCAAGATCAGCGCGGCGTTACCCCCGGCGAGCGCCCGCTTAGTCTTTTGTTTCAGGAGAACAACCTTTTTCCGCATCTGAGTATTTTCGACAATGTGGCGCTTGGGCTTGATCCGTCATTGCGCCGGGCCAGAAAACGACGCACCGAGATTGAGGCGGCGTTGGCGGAAACCGGGCTTGCGGGGCTCTCATTGCGCCGTCCCGATGCCTTGTCGGGCGGTCAGCGGCAGCGGGCCGCACTGGCGCGGACGCTGTTGCGCAAGCGGCCCATTCTGGCATTGGACGAACCTTTTGCGGCCCTAGGCCCTGCCCTGCGCGCCGAGATGCTGGAGCTGGTCACTTCACTGGCGGATCGCCATGAAACAACGGTTCTGATGGTCTCCCATTCGCCCGAGGACGCCAAGGCGCTTGGCGGGGCGTTGATATTTGTTGAGGACGGGTTGGCCCATCCACCGCTACCAATGGAAACAGCCCTCGGCAATCCGACGAAGGGGTTGCGGGCCTATCTTGGGCAAATCCCGTAAGCACCCTGTCCTGCAACGAAAGAGGGCGGGGAAATCCCCGCCCTACATTCCAATCTAACAGCTGTCTGCTTAAACCTTGCGCTTGGGGCCTTGCCAAAGACGCTTGTTGGTAAGGTACAACAACGAGGTAAGCAGAACCATCAAGGAGATCACAACAAAGCCGATCCGTTTGCGGTTGTTCTGTTTTGGCTCGGCGGTCCAGGCGAGGAACGCAGCAACGTCCTGGGCCATGTTTTTTACATCAGCCGCATTGCCGTCAGCGAATTCGATCAGATCATCCGACAAAGGTGGGCCCATTGAAATCCAGCCCCCCGGGAAGGCGACGTTTTGGTAAAGGGTCACACCTGCCTCGGTCTTTTCCTTGCCGGTGTAACCAGCCAAAAGAGAGGCGATGTATTCAGCCCCGCCCATGCCTTTGACAAGCTGGTTGATCCCCAGACCCATTGGGCCGCTGAAACCTGCACGCGCCTTGGCCATCAAGGACAGATCAGGTGCGCCGACGCCTGTATTGGCCGGGAACTTGTCCGCAGGGATACCGGGGCGTGTGTCGTCCAGGGCTGGATCAAAGATGTCCCAAAGCTTGGCGTAGGCCTTGACCTGATCCTCTTCGAGTTCAGGTCCTCCGTGCTCACCGAGAGTACGGAAAGCCACTTGCCGCAGGCCGTGACAAGCCGCGCAAACTTCGGTGTAAATTTGAAGGCCGCGTTGAAGCTGGTTCTTGTCAAAGGTGCCAAATGGCCCTTCAAACGAGAACTGGAAATCTTCGATTTGGTTTTCGACAACTTCCGCAAAGGCAGAGCCGGTTCCAAGACCAAAGGCAACGAGGGCTGCGAGTATACGTGATTTAATCATCGCGATTGTCCTTTGTTCCAGTTTATTCCGCGGCCGACGCATCAGCGTTTTTCGGCGGATAATGAGCGTCGAAGTCTTCTTCGATCGTGGCGGGCACCGGTAGCGGTTTTTCCAGCACGCCAAGCAACGGCAGGATCACGATAAAGTAGGCGAACCAGTAGGTGGCACCGATCAGCGATATCACGGGAACCAGACCTTCTGCGGGTTGCGAACCACACCAGGTGAGCACGATGAAGTCGAATACCAGTAACCAGAACCACCACTTGAAGCTTGGGCGATACCGGCCCGAACGTACCGAGGAGGTGTCCAGCCAAGGCGCGAAGGCCATAACGGCGATGGCACCAAACATGGCGACCACACCAAAGAACTTCGCATCCACGATGCCGCCGGTGATGGTTTCGACCAGGATCACGGCCCAGACATCGGCGGTAAAGGCCCTCAGGATCGCGTAGAACGGCAGGTAGTACCATTCCGGAACGATGTGCACCGGCGTCACCAGTGGGTTGGCTTCGATGTTGTTGTCAGGGTGCGCCAGGTATTCTGGCTGGAAGTAGACAAACAGGAAGAAGCCAATGAGGACCACACCAAGTGCAAAGAGATCTTTGACGACAAAGTAGGGCCAGAAGGGCAACGTGTCTTTTTCAGCCTCGGCTTTGGAGCCGCGGCGCACTTCAACACCAGTTGGATTGTTGTTACCGGTGGTGTGGAAAGCCCAGACGTGGACGATCACAAGGCCAACCAGAACAAACGGCAACATGAAGTGCAGCGAGAAGAAGCGGTTCAGCGTTGCATTATCAACCGCAGAGCCGCCCAGAAGCCAGGTCTGAACAACGTCACCTACCCCCGGGATTGCCCCGAAGAAGCCGGTAATCACGGTTGCACCCCAGAAGGACATCTGACCCCAAACAAGCGCATAGCCAAGGAAACCAATCGCCATCATCGCAAGATAGATCAACATGCCGATGATCCATGTGATTTCGCGCGGCGACTTGTAGGAGCCGTAGTAAAGCCCCCGGAAAATGTGCAGATAGACCGCAAAGAAGAACAACGAGGCGCCGTTCATATGCAGATAACGGATCGCCCAACCACCGTTCACATTGCGCATGATGTGCTGAACGCTGTCAAACGCCATATCAACATGGGGGGTGTAGTGCATGGCCAGGATAACCCCGGTCACGATTTGCAGCACCAGACAGAACGCAAGGACAATGCCCCAGATCCACATCCAGTTAAGGTTTTTAGGTGTCGGGATCATGAGCGTGTCGTAGATGATGCCCCCGATGGGCAGGCGCTCGTGGATCCATTTTTCAAACCCGGTCTTGGGCTCGTAATGATCGTGCGGAATTCCGGCCATGACTGCCTCCCTTACCCGATTTTGATTGTGTTGTCGTCAAGGAACGCGGCGGTTGGAACCAAAAGGTTCTCGGGCGCCGGGCCTTTGCGGATACGACCAGATGTGTCGTAGTGCGACCCATGACAGGGGCAGAACCAACCGTCAAAGTCACCAGCACCATCGCCAAGTGGCACACAGCCGAGATGGGTACAAACACCCACCATCACCAGCCACTCGCCGCTTTCGTCTAGCGCACGGTTTGCGTCTTCGGCGTCTTTACCGGGTTCGTTTACGTTGCGCGCGTCGCCATCGGGCAAATCTGCAAGATCAACCGCGCGAGCCATTTCGATTTCATCAGCTGATCGGCGGCGGAAAAAGACAGGCTTGCCGCGCCAGAGCACTGTGATCTGGGTGCCGACCTCGACACCGGAAATATCGACTTCAATGGAAGCCAGCGCCAGAACATCGGCACTTGGGTTCATCTGATTGATCAGCGGCCAGACGGCTGCGCCCCCTGCCACTACCCCGGTAGCCGCAGTGGCCACATAGAGGAAGTCGCGGCGCGTGCCAGCATTGTCACTTGCGTGAGACACGAGATACTCTCCTTTGCCCGGTCCGGATTCCCGGCCCTTACGATTCTTAAACCCCACGCGATTGCGTCGAGGTCTTCCCGCGCGGTAATTACACAGCCAATTGCCCGAGGTCCAGCGGACAAACGGGCGCAGCGACCTGAAAGGCCAAGGAAAATGCGTCTGGTATCCTTTGAACCCGACATTGCCGCCAATCTTGGGGCTTTGATCCGCATATGTTCTTGCTTTGATGTGCCATTGGATGTGGTGGAACCTTGCGGGTTTCCCTTTTCCATCAAGGCTCTGCGCCGCGCCGCGATGGATTACATCGAAAACGTCGATATTGAGCGCCACAATGATTGGGACAGTTACCAAGTCACGTCCGGTCCGGGGCGACTGGTGTTGTTGACCACCAAAGGGGCGACGAATCTGTGGGATTTTCGGTTTCAGGCAAGCGATCGGTTACTGCTTGGACGTGAAAGTGCGGGGGTTCCTGAGTCGATTCACCAGATCGCAGATGCCCGGGTTGCGATTCCCATGCCCGGCGGCGGGCGATCGCTGAACGTTGCGGTATCCGCTGGAATCGTGTTGGCCGAGGCATTGCGGCAAATGCGTGGGGCTGCTGCGTGATCAAGATGCGCTGGAAAATCTGGGCTTTTGCCGTCGCTATGGCTTTGGTCGCACTTGGGGCGGAAAAGGACATCGAAAAGCAGGGCGATGCGTTTCAGATTGCCCTGCCCGTTGCCGCATTGGCCTGTTCGCTGACCAACGGGCAAGCGCTTGGCTTTCTGGCGCGATATGGTGTGCAACTGGTTTTGGTGCATGGGCCAAAGAACCTGCTGGCGGAGGCATCCATCAATCAGCGCCCCAACGGCAGCTTTCGCGGCTTTCCCTCCGGGCATTCGGCGACGGCAATGTTGGGCGCGTCAAATTTGGCGTTTGAGTGTTTTAGGGGCCATCCAATTGTGCAAGCCAGTGCTTTCGCTTTGGCCGGGTTTGTCGGCTATTCGCGGGTTGAGGCCGATGCGCATTATCCTTGGCAGGTGCTCGCCGGGTTTTTGATCGGCTTTGCGTGTGATCGCGTGTTTCGGCGTCGCAGGAATTTTAAGAGCTTATTCAACCGGAACCGTGGCGGCGATTGAGGGGCGTTTGGCGATTTCTGCTTCCCACGCGGCAAGCGCTGCACGACCTTCACGCCAATTGCGCGTGCCATGGCGGAAGTCGAGGTAGGACAGTGTGCAGGCCACAGCAATCTGGCCCATGGTCAGTGGCCCCTCCAAATCGGCGACATTGGCGTTCAGATGATCAAGGGCACGCGAAACCTTGGCCCATTGCCCGTCGATCCAAGGGGTGAATTGCTTGTCCTCGGGGCGCAGACGGGATTCGTAAACCATCAGGATCGCGGCATCGACCATGCCATCGGCCATCGCCTCTTGCGTCAGACACGTCCAAAGCGCGTCGCCCTCGGGGTATAGCCCGGCTTTGAAATGGTCGTTCAGATAACGTGTGATCACCCGGCTGTCGAAAATCGAAGTGCCATCGTCCAGCACCAGCGCCGGAATTTTGCCGAGCGGGTTCTGATCGACTGGCATCTTGCTGGCGTCGAGCGGTGAACCACCGGACGGCGACATTTCAACCGCGTCCAGATTACCGGATTCGCGCAACAACACGAGGGCTTTGCGCACGAACGGAGAGGTCGGGGAGGAAAAGAGTTTCATGGCTTCAGGCCTTTCGCACATGGATGCGCCCAGCAAGCGCGATGTCGAGGATGTAGGAGGGATGGAAACGGCGGCGCATTCGCGCGGTTGCCGTAATTCCCGGGTGCTCTTTCGTCGGGGCGAGCGCAATTCCATCCGGCAAATCGGCCAAGCGGTCCTTTTGCGCGGCGACGGATTTGCCGCGCTGATAGGCGGCGTAGCCTACCACGGCCAAGGCGGCAAGTCGCCATGCGGTTAGGCCAAGGGGAAGTGCTGGAAGTGCCATTTGAACCTGCCTCGTCAGCTAATTTTCAGGCAGAGCTTAGGGCGCGATCCCAGAAGGTTCAATCGGCGTTGTCGCGCGGGGCATCTTTCGGTGGGGTCAACATGAGCTCGGCAAGATCGCTGAGACCATTGCCGATGCCCCTGTCCCGCACTGCTTGCCCAGCGGCCTGACGTGCCTGCGTGTCCTTGTTTTGGCCAAGCTTCCAAGTCGCCTCGATACTAATGCCCGACATCGAGATTGGCACGATCATCCGCAGCATCCGGTTCAGGGCCTCCGGGTCTACCTTGTCCATCGTCCAGTTCGGCCCTTCCAACTGGTCTTCGAACCGATTTGAGAGGCGGTTCAGATGGTCAGGCAGGCTTTCGCCCGGCTCAATCGTCAGATCACCACATAGATGCGCGGCGACATAGTTCCATGTCGGCACCTGATCGTCGATTTCGTACCAATCCGGCGAGATATAGGAATGCGGCCCCATGATCGATAGAACCGCCTTTTGTGGCGCGTCTTTGATTGCCCGCAAGATCGGGTTCGACCGCGCTAAGTGTGCCTCGACCCGGGTTGCGGTTTCATCCACCCAGAACGGCACATGGGCCAGCAGAGGTCCGTTGTTGCCGTTGATCGAAAGGGTCGCAAAACCGTGCGCCCAAATGAATTTGAGCGTTTCGGCCTGTTCGACCCGGCGAAAGGATGGGTTTGGATGCATCGCTAGCCTTCCGGGAACAGGGTCACGGGATCGCCTTCCTGCCATTTTGGGTATTTCGACATGATCGCCTGAAAACCATCGCTGTCGGTAAATGTCGTCAGCCAGTCGGCGAGACGCAACCAGTCCTGTCCATAAAACCAATCGCGGTCCACATGTGCGAATTGCCGAACAAAAGGCGCAATGGCGATGTCGGTAAAGCCTTGGCTTTCCCCTGCGAGGTTTGGTTGATCGGCGAGAATGACGTTCAGGTCATAGAGAAAGGCAGAGGCACGATCCCGTTCTGCGCTTGCGTCCACGTCCTCATAGCGACTGGCGTATTTGTAGTGATCTAGTGCAGTTTTGAACTCACCCTCTGCGCGTTCGATCAAGGCGATCTGGGCGGTGTTTGGCATCGGTATTGTCGCGTCGGACAGTGCCCAATCCATGATCTCGCGGCTTTCTTCAATAACGCCACCATCCGGCAGAACCAAAACCGGAACCGTGGCTTTGGGGGAGGTCGCGACAAACTCTGGGGCCTTGTCGCGCAGAAGGATTTCGCGTAGCTCCACCGACTGGCCAGCCGCCCGGATCGCAAGGCGAGCGCGCATCGCATAGGGGCAGCGGCGAAAGGAATAAAGGATCGGGAGGGTCATTTCGCGACCAAGGTGTTGGCTGTGGTCGATGCGATTTGCGTGCGGATGATCTGCCCAACGGGTTGCGGTTTGGCAAACTCCACCGGTGCAAAGCCGGGGCTGCGACCCATTTGCGGCTTTTCGATGAGGACGTCCTTGGTCTGGCCTACCTGCCCTTGCAAGTAGGCTTCGACCGCGAGGTCGCCTGTCGTACGTAAGCGGGCAGCGCGATCCTTGATCACCTGTTTGTCCACCTGCGGCATCCGCGCCGCCGGGGTGCCTTGCCGGATCGAATAGGGGAAAACATGCAGCCACGTCAGACCGCAGTCCTTGACCAGTGCCAGTGAGTTTTCGAACATCGCCTCGGTTTCTGTCGGGAAGCCTGCGATGATATCGGCACCATAAGTGATGTCTGGCCGAAGCTTGCGCACACGTTCGCAAAAGGCAATCGCATCGTCGCGCAGATGGCGGCGTTTCATGCGTTTCAGCACTATGTCATCGCCCGCTTGCAGCGACAGATGCAGATGCGGCATCAGGCGGTTTTCGGTCGCAAGTGCCTCGACCAGATCCTCGTCGGCTTCGATGGAGTCAATCGAGGAAATCCGCAGGCGCGGCAGGTCGGGCACCTCCGCGAGCAGTCGTTTGACCAGCACGCCAAGACCCGGCTTGCCATCCAGATCAGCCCCCCAGGAGGTCATATCGACGCCGGTTAGAACAATCTCGTTAAAGCCTTTGGCGACCAGCCGTTTGGCCTGTTCGACGGCTTGGTCGGCAGGTACCGAGCGGGAATTTCCCCGGCCATAGGGGATGATGCAGAACGTGCAGCGATGATCGCAACCGTTTTGCACCTGAATGTAGGCCCGCGCCCGGGTGCCAAGGCCGTCAATCAACGGCGCGTTGGCTTGAGTTTCGGCCATGATATCGCGGACCTGAACCGCTGGCCCCCGCCCTTTTCCAAGGTTGGCCCAGGTCTTTGCCTCCAGCTTTTCGACATTGCCGATGACGCGGGTGACTTCGGGCATTTCGGCGAAGGTCGCAGCCTCGGTCTGGGCGGCACAACCGGTCACAAGGATCGCGCGATCCGGGTCTTCGCGGTGAAGCTTGCGGATTTGCTGACGCGCGGTGCGCACTGCCTCGGCGGTGACGGCGCAGGTGTTGATAACGGCGGCATTTTCTAGCCCGGCACCGGTGGCAAGTGTCTTCATCGCCTCGGTCTCGTAAGCGTTCAGACGACAGCCCAGCGTTTTGAAAACAGGCGTGCTCATACGAAGGCAGCCAGGAATTCGGCGGTAAATGTGCCATCCATCACATGCGCGGTTGGCCCCGCCATCCAGACGCCATCGTCGCGCCAGTCGATGTCGAGCGTGCCGCCGTCCACATGGACTTTGACCGCCCGTCCCGTCCGGTTTCTAAGGTTCGAAGCCACGGTCGCCGCACAGGAACACGACCCGCTGGCAAGCGTCAGACCAACGCCGCGCTCCCAGATTTTGAGGCGGATTTCGGAAGTGTTCAGCACCTCGACCAGTTCGACATTCGTACGTTCGGGGTAAAGCGAATGGGTCTCGATGCGCGGGCCAAGCGTCAGAATGTCGGCCCCCGGCAAATCATCCGTAAAAAACACCGCATGCGGATTTCCCATACCTAAGGCGACGGGACTACCTTCGATGGGCAAGGACATCGGGTCCACGTCGCGCGCCAATGGAATTTCGCGCCAGGAAAGCTGCGGTGTCCCCATGTTGACCGCATAACGACCAGAGCCAAGGTTTTCGGCCGGCAAAAACCCGCGATCAGTGCGTAAGGTGAGCGTTTTCACGTCGGTTTCGGCAAACAAAAGCCCCGCGATACAGCGGGTCGCATTCCCGCAAGCCGCCGACAAAGAACCATCCGCGTTCCAGAACTGCAGGAAAGCCGCAGCTTCAGGATCGTCCAGAATGACGGCCAGTTGATCAAAGCCCACGCCAAAATGCCGATCCCCGATGGCGGTGGCGAGGTCCGGTGTGATCGGATTGCTTCGCCCACGCGCATCCACCACGACAAAATCATTGCCGAGACCGTGCATTTTGCGAAAGGGAAGTCCCTCATTGAGCCACGTCTGATCCATGCTTGCGATATAGCCGAGCGCCCCGGGTTTGACCAGATTTCGTAACGCCTCGGAATTTTAGCAAAATTGCCGGTTTTGCCCCTTGACCCGAAACGGCCCCGCTTATACGAACCGCAACTTGAGTGGGCCCGTAGCTCAGTTGGTAGAGCAACTGACTTTTAATCAGTGGGTCACAGGTTCGAATCCTGTCGGGCTCACCAAAATTTCTCTTTAGTTGTAGAGTGTTATCTAGGGTGGTGACTAGCTGGTCACCTGGCGCGATGACCTTGTGTCCGTGTCGTGTCCGTGAAGAAAAACGGTAAGGAATCTTGCCTGTTTGGTACTAAAGGACTGACGAAAAACTTTGAGATCCTAATTCCAGCGTTTAGATTCGCGGGTATGAATTTGACAGGCCAACTTTCGGTGATGCCCGGTAAAGAGCGAATTGCGTCTATTTGGGCGGAGAGGGGATTTTGCCGCGGTCTGTTCCAAGGTCTGTTATCAAGACATACCTACGTACGAATAAGAACCGAGGGTCAGAGGACGGTGAGTTGCGCTTGTGGCTCAGGGAACTGTCTTCAGAGCGGCGGCGGTTTGGATATCGCCGCCTGCACATCTTACTCAAACGAGAGGGATGGGTTTTGAACTGGAAGAAGCTGTATCGGATTTACAAAGAGGAGGGGCTGACAGTGCGCAAGCGCGGCGGCAGAAAGCGGGCTCTGGGCACCAGAACGCCCATGGCAATCCCCCAGGGGCCAAACCAGCGGTGGAGCCTGGACTTTGTCTCTGACAGCCTGTCCTGCGGCAGACGATTCCGCATTCTGAATGTGATCGATGACTTCAGCCGGGAATGTCTGGCCGCTGTCGTCGATACGTCACTCTCTGGCGTCCGTGTCGCGCGGGAGTTGGACCAGATTGCCGAGATGCGCGGCTACCCTGCATGGTGGTCTCGGACAACGGCAGTGAACTGACATCCAATGCGATGCTGAAATGGCAGGAAGATCGCAAAGTTGAATGGCATTACATTGCGCCGGGCAAACCGATGCAGAACGGCTTTGTCGAAAGCTTCAATGGCCGGATGCGGGACGAATACCTGAATGAGCACCTGTTCGATAACCTGTACCATGCCCGCAATCTGGTGGCGGCGTGGCGCAATGACTTCAACCACACCCGTCCCCATTCCAGCTTGGCTGGATTAACACCATGGGAATATGCTAACCGGTCCAAAGCGGACCAAAACCTGAACAGGACCAACTTATAATCGAGGACTCACTGGGGAGCAGGTCAAGGTGCCCAACATGGCCATCGGCAGGATCACACCCGCCATGAAACTGAAAACAGCCGCGTGAATTCTACGGCTGAACCCCATTAAAATGGGGAGATTACCATCTCACACCAACAAAAAAACGCCCCACGATCACTCGCGAGGCGGTTTCAAAGTTCGCGCTTCCCCGGACTTGATCCGGGGTCTCTTAGCAGAACTTATCACCTAAAAGGCTTGTGCCAAAAAGGAAGCGGCCCCGCATCGGGTGCGGGGGGTTTCGGAGCGCTAGTCGCGCTCCTCCACGATCTCTACCATATGCGGGATCTTGGCGATCATGCCGCGCACGGCTGGGGTGTCTTCCAGCTCGCGGGTCTTGTGCATTTTGTTGAGGCCCAGGCCAACAAGCGTGGCGCGTTGTTTGGCGGGGCGGCGGATCGGGGAGCCGATCTGTTTTACAACGATGGTTTTTGCCATGGGTCTCAGGCCTCCGCAGTTTCGGCGGGCGCTTCAGCAGCAGCCGCAGGTGCATCGGTTTTTGGCAGAATGTCCGAGACTTTCTTGCCGCGACGTTGGGCGACCATACGTGGGCTCGACTCTTTGGTCAGCCCGTCGATTGTTGCCCGGATCATGTTATAGGGGTTCGCCGAGCCGATGGATTTCGACACAACGTCCTGCACGCCAAGCATCTCGAATACGGCCCGCATTGGACCACCGGCGATGATACCGGTACCTTGTGGGGCTGTGCGCATCACAACTTTACCAGCGCCGTGACGGCCTTCGACGTCGTGGTGCAGCGTGCGGCCTTCGCGAAGTGGCACGCGGATCATCTGGCGTTTGGCTTGCTCGGTGGCTTTGCGGATCGCTTCGGGTACTTCTTTGGCTTTCCCTTTGCCAAAGCCGACGCGGCCTTTTTGGTCGCCAACAACAACCAGGGCTGCAAAACCAAAGCGCTTGCCGCCTTTTACGGTTTTCGAAACACGGTTAATCGCAACGAGGCGATCTGCAAATTCCGGGGTCTCATCGCGGTCGCGACGGTTCCGGCCTCTTTGTTCACGTTCAGCCATCTGGCTATCCTTTCACTGGCACCCTTGGCGCCTTGGTCAACTCAATCCGCGTGAGCGGCATGCCCCGGGATCATCGGGCGGGCACATAGGGCGCCCACCTCGGGTTTTCTTTGTAGGGTGGGGTTCAACCCCACCCGACGTTTAGAACTTCAGACCGCCTTCACGGGCTGCATCGGCCAGTGCTTTCACTTTGCCGTGGAACAGAAAACCGCCCCGGTCAAAGTAGCATTCCGACACACCAGCTTTTTTCGCGCGTTCGGCAATTGCCGCACCCACTTTGGCCGATGCTTCGACGTTGTTCTTGCCCACAACGCCCAGTGCTTTTTCAAGGCTGGAGGCCGAGGCCAAAGTCACGCCCTTGGCATCGTCGATCAACTGGACCGAGATGTTTTTGGACGAGCGATGCACAGAAAGGCGCAGAGCGTCGCCTGCACGTTTCTTGAGTTTGTTCCGAACGCGCAGACGGCGACGAAGGAACAGATTGCGCTTTGTAGTAGCCATGTCTCTGGTTCCTTATTTCTTCTTACCTTCCTTGCGGAAGATATATTCGTCTTTGTATTTGATGCCCTTGCCTTTGTAAGGCTCGGGTTTGCGCCATTTGCGGATGTTTGCGGCAACTTCGCCGACCACCTGCTGGTCAATACCTTCGACGATGATTTCAGTGGGCTTCGGAGCGGTGATTGTAACGTCCGAGGGAACCTCGAAGTTTACATCGTGGCTGAGGCCAAGCGACAGTTTCAGGACATTGCCCTGCATCTGAGCACGGTAGCCAACGCCGTTGATCTCCAGCTCTTTCTTGAAGCCTTCGGTCACGCCGGTCACGCAGTTTGCAACTTGCGTGCGCGACATGCCCCATTGCTGACGGGCGCGTTTGGAGTTGCCGCGAGGCGTCACCGAAATCGCATTGTCTGCAAGGGATACATCAACGTCATCCGTGGCCGTGAAGCTGCGGACGCCTTTCGGGCCTTTTACTTCAACGGTCTGACCGGACACGGTGGCGGTTACACCGCCGGGCAGGTCAACGGGTTTTTTTCCAATTCGAGACATCTAATCAGCCTCCCTTAGAATACCGTGCACAGGACTTCGCCGCCGACATTGTCGGTGCGGGCCTGTGCATCGGACATAACACCCTTGGGTGTGGACACGATGGCAATCCCGAGGCCCTGACGGACCGATGGGATATCCTTGACACCGGCGTAAACGCGGCGGCCGGGGGTCGAAACCCGCTTCAGCTCACGAATAACGGGGGTGCCGTCGAAGTATTTGAGGCTGATTTCCAACTCAGGATGACCTTCGCTGGAAGTTGTTGCCTCATAGCCGCGGATGTAGCCTTCGGATTGCAGCACATCCAGCACCCAGCCGCGCAGCTTGGAAGCTGGCGTTTTGACTGTGGATTTACCGCGCAAGGAAGAGTTCCGGATGCGGGTCAGCATATCGCCGATTGGGTCGTTCATAGGCATTTGTGTCTACTCCCTTACCAGCTCGACTTGACCATGCCGGGGATCTGACCGTTGGAGGCCAGATCACGCAGCGCGATCCGCGACATTTTGAGTTTACGATAGTAGCCCTTGGGACGACCGGTGACCTGGCAGCGATTGTGCAGGCGGGTCTGGGACGAGTTGCGGGGCAATTTCGCCAGTTTCAGGCGCGCTTTAAAACGCTCTTCCATTGGCAGGTCTGTGTTCGCAGCGATCTCTTTCAGAGCGGCACGCTTGGCAGCATATTGCTTGACCAGCTTGGCGCGTTTGAGTTCGCGTTGGACCATTGAAACTTTAGCCATATTTCTCTCTCCTTCCGCGATTACGAGCTGAAAGGCATGTTGAAATGCTTCAACAGGCTCTTTGCTTCTGCATCCGTGTTCGCGGTGGTGCAGATGACGATGTCCATGCCCCACATGACATCAACTTTATCAAAGTTAATCTCGGGGAAGACGATGTGCTCTTTGAGGCCCATGGCGTAGTTGCCACGTCCGTCGAACGATTTGGCCGAAACGCCGCGAAAGTCGCGAACGCGTGGCATGGCGACATTCACCAGCCGGTCGAGGAATTCATACATCCGGTCGCCACGCAGGGTCACTTTGACACCCAGCGGCATATCTTCACGGACTTTGAAACCAGCGATCGAGTTTTTCGCTTTGGTGATGACCGCTTTCTGACCAGCAATTGCGGTCATGTCAGCTTCGGCGCTGCGGATTTTCTTGCTGTCTGCAACCGCTTCACCGACACCCATGTTCAGGACGATTTTGTCCAGACGCGGGATCATCATGTCGTTCTTGTAAGAGAATTCCTCTTTCATCGCGCCGCGGACGTCGTCCTTGTACACGCTTTTGAGGCGGGGGGTATAATCAGCCATTGATCACTTCTCCCGATTTCTTGGCATAGCGGACTTTCTTGTCGCCATCCATTTTGAAACCAACGCGGGTCGGGCCACCGTCTTTGGGGTCGACCAGAGCCAGGTTCGAAATCTGAATCGCGGCTTCCTGAGGAAGGCGGCCACCTTGCGAATTCTGGCTTTGCTTTGTGTGACGGATCGCCATGTTGATGCCGCCGACTTTGGCTTTGCCGGATTTTGGATCAATCGACTGGATCTCGCCTTCGCGGCCTTTATCCTTGCCGGTCAGAACGATGACCTTGTCACCTTTTTTCAACTTTGCAGCCATCTCAGAGCACCTCCGGCGCCAGCGAAATGATCTTCATGAAGTTTTTCGCGCGAAGTTCGCGAACAACTGGTCCGAAGATACGTGTGCCAACCGGCTCACCCGCTGTGTTGAGAATAACTGCCGCGTTCCGGTCAAAGCGGATTGCGGTGCCGTCTTCGCGACGGACTTCTTTGGCTGTGCGGACAACTACTGCCTTGCGAACGTCGCCTTTTTTCACGCGACCGCGTGGAATGGCTTCTTTCACAGAGACAACAATGATGTCACCGACCGAAGCGTATTTGCGCTTCGATCCGCCCAGAACCTTGATGCACTGAACTCGGCGTGCGCCGGAGTTGTCAGCTACATCCAGATTTGTCTGCATCTGGATCATTTGGTTTCTCCCGACCTGTAGAGACCTGTTGCAGTTTCGGCCCTACGGTTTCGATTAAACTGAGTGTCAGTCCCGGGGCTTACGCCTCGACAATGACCTCCCAGCGTTTGGTCTTCGAGACTGGCGCGCATTCCTGAATGCGGACTTGATCGCCAACCTTGAATTGATCATTCGCATCATGTGCCCGGTATTTTTTGGACTTACGAATGGTTTTCTTAAGAACGGGGTGTGTGAAGCGGCGCTCGACCGAAACAGTTACGGTTTGAGCGTTTTGGTCGCTGGTCACGGTGCCCGAAAGGATACGCTTTGGCATGGGTCCCGGTCCTTATTCTTCTGCTGCTTGCGCAGCTTTTTCGTTGAGGATGGTTTTCACCCGAGCCGCATCGCGGCGGGCAGCTTTCATCCGTGAAGTGTTTTCCATCGAGCCAGTGGCTTGCTGGAAGCGGAGATTGAAGCTCTCCTTCTTCAGATTGGCCAGCTCGTCTTTAAGCTGGTCCGCGGTTTTCTCGCGAAGTTCAGTTGCGTTCATCACGCTGGTCCTTTCAACATCACCGGTGGGCCCACGAGGGGTCACCCTGATTCCGGTGGAGTCAGAGTTCGAAGTGGGCCGTATAGGGGGGAATCAATGGTGTGGCAAGGGGGTTGCGAAAGGAAAAACAACTTCCGTCAAGACCCCTCATGACACCTTTGCAAAACAGCTTTAGCGCCTATTGCAAAAGCACCGGAATTTGCACCGGACCGCGAAAGCCGAAACCACGCCAGATGACCTGATCAAGGTCTGGCAGGGTCATATTTGGAAACCGATCAAACAACAACGGCAACATGATCTTGCCGACAGCCCTGCGAGCAACATGGGTACCCTGACAAAAATGCGGACCATTGCCAAACGCTTGATGTGGCCCGGCGGGTCGGTAGACGTCGAATTCTTCGGGGTTGTCGAAAATCTCCTCGTCACGGCAAGCCGAGGCCTGAATGGTCATAACCGTATCGCCTTTCGGAATGTCATAGCCACGGATTTGCGTGTCCCCCATAACCAGCCGCGATGAAACCTGGATCGGGGCAACCCAGCGTATGCCTTCTTCAAAGGCTTTGTCCCAATCATCGTTGCGCTTCACCTCGGCCAATTGGTCGGGGTTTGTCAGCAGACCATATAGAATAGTCATCAAGGCATCGCGCGGCTCGTTGATCCCGCCACCTATTGCGATCTTAATGTTGGAATAGATCTGCGACATCTCGATGGGATCAGGATCGTTCAGCATGACCGACAGGGCCGACGGATTGGGCGCACGGCGATGACGCTCCTGAAGGCGATCCATCAGGACATTCATTTCCAGATTGGCCTGATCTGAAATCGCAAAAGGTTCGTCCAGCCAGCCAAAATTGCCCGCACCATTGATCAGCGCCTGTGACCATCGTTGCATTTCGTCGTCCGTAGCCTCCTCAAGGCCAAGCAAAACCGCCAGCCCGCGTGCGGCGTAAGGACCGGCAAGCGCAGGAAAGAGGTCGACAACCTCCCCTCTGGGCAAACGTGCGACATAATCTTCGGCGATTTTCTGGTAGCGTGGCATCCATTCGTTCTGGATGACCTTGGGATTAAAGGCAGGTGCCATGGCCATTCGCTCGCGCAGATGTACAGCCCCGTCTTTGCGCATCAGCGTATGCGCCTGAAATGCCCGCTTCATCGGGGTGTTAGGGTCGTTGGAGCTGAATATCCCGGGCGTTTCCTTGACGTGTTTGGTATCCGCAGCCTTGGTCAGCATCGTCCTGCCCAGTGCCTTGACCCGCAAAACCGGCGCCTCACGTCGCAAGCGCTGATAGATCGGGTAAGGATCAAGATGAAGCGCTGAAAGCGTGATCTGATCGTCAATGGGGGCGAGATGCGGCATGTTCCGGGTTCGCTTGCTGGTCTGGTGGTAAAAAGCAGGATAGTTGCGGATTGGGTTCAGTGGCAACGGCTGTCTCAGAGCATGGTATACCGGCGCAGGTTAAGTACCGCCAATGCCTTGGGTAGATGTGATACTATACAATAAGCGAATAACCGTTTCCGTTGGGGCTCTCATAGTGATTTGTTGCAAATTGCATTTTTGTCGATAGGTTGATCTGGTACATTTTGACGACAGCACTTTTTGAGAAACCGCTTTAGAGGCTGATTGCGCTACCCTCTTTGGTTGATTTCAACCTCTGGATATGGAAAAGAGCGCTGGCATTTAACCGATTTGGGCCGCATTTGATGACCACCAAAGAACAAAATTCAGGATCAAACGTGCTCATGGGCCGGTTTTCCGAAACAGCCGATGAAATTGATCTGTTTGGGCTTGTCGCTACGATCTGGCGTGGCAAGTTTTGGATCATCCTCGCCGCCATTGTCTCAACGCTGTTGGGTGGCTATTACGCCTATTTCACAGCCGTTCCGATGTATACGTCCCGCGCGATGGTAGCGCTGGAAAGCCGTCAGGAACAGGTCGTCGACATCGAAAGCGTCGTAACCGGCCTGTCCGGAGATCAGGCAAGTATCAATACCGAGGTCGAGGTCTTGCGATCTCGTGGGCTTGCCAAAAAACTGGTGGCCCGGCTTAATCTTTTGGAAGATCCGGAATTCAACACGACTTTGATAGAGGATGACGGCTTTAGCCTGCGCGGCATCTTGGGTGGGCTGCGATCCCGCGATCAGGATGTCCGTAAACCTGATGAACGGGCCATTCTGGAATCAACAATCAACCGTGTTCTGGACGTGATCTCCATATCCAATGTCCGGCAATCCTATGTGTTCCAGATCACCGCGGTAACGACGTCACCGACCAGATCCGCAGATATCGCCAATGAACTGGCCCGCCTTTACATACTTGATCAGTTGGAAGTGAAATTCGAGGCAACCGAACAGGCGACGAACTGGCTTACGGAGCGTGTATCGCAGCTAAAGACAGAACTTGAGGAATCCGAATCCAAAGTCAAAACCTTTGATGCGGGCACGGAATTGGTCAGCGCCGAAGCGCTTGCCGCGCTGAACCGGCAGCTAAAGGAAATTCGCGACCGGGTTGGAGAGGCTGATCTGGCGCAGCAAGCGGCCAGTGAAACCCTGAGCCGTCTGCAATCCGCCGCCAACACTGGCGACATGGCGACCATGGAAGCGGCAGCGGAGGATCGCACACTTAGCCGGGTTTACGACCTGATCAAGCAAGGCAGCGCGGAGGACGACGCCTTTGAAGCGCGCTACAACCAAATCCTTGATCGCGCACAACTGGACAAGGATCGGGCTCAGGCGCAGATGGACGCGTTGAATGGTTCTATCACGGATCTGGAAAGGCGGATTGGTAAACAAAGCGCGGATCTGGTCGAACTTCAGCAATTGCAACGCGAAGCCGAAGCCTCGCGGCTGATCTACGAGTATTTTTTGGGCCGATTGAAGGAAACATCCGTTCAGCAAGGCATCCAACAGGCCGACAGCCGAATCCTGTCCGAGGCCGTCATCCCAACCTCGCCCTCCGCACCGCGAAAGTCGATGATCCTGGCATTGTCGATGATTTTAGGACTAGTGGCCGGTACTGGTGCGGTTCTGGTACGCGAGTTCATGCAAAACACCTTTCGAACCGCCGAAGAACTGGAGCAGTTCACTGGCTATACCGTCATGGGCAGTATTCCTGTTATTCCAGCAGCGGACCGCACGAAGGTTCTGGAGTACATTCAACAAAAGCCGACCTCGCAAGCCGCCGAGGCGATCAGGAACCTGCGGACCTCGATCCTGTTGTCGAACGTCGACAAGCCGCCGAAGATCATCATGTCAACGTCGAGCGTTCCATCAGAAGGCAAAACCACCCAGTCGATCCTGCTGGCGATGAATTTTGCAGCACTTGGCAACCGGGTGTTGCTGATCGAAGGCGACATAAGGCGCAGGGTTTTTTCAAATTACCTGAATGTCAAAAACACCGTTGGTCTGGTTTCCGTCTTGTCCGGTGATGCCAGCGTGGACGAGGCCATTCAGCGCGACGACCGCATGGGCGTCGACGTTTTGATCGGCGAAAAACCAAAAATCAATGCAGCGGATCTTTATGCGTCAGAAAGGTTTGAGACCTTTTTGCAGGAGATGCGCAGTCACTACGATCTGATTGTCATCGACACGCCACCTGTTCTGGTTGTGCCTGATTCCCGGGTGATCGGGCAATTCGTCGATGCGATTATTTACACGGTCAAATGGGATGAAACCCAGAAATCACAAGTCACGGCTGGCCTCGCCATGTTCGAAAGCGTTGGCCTGAAGGTCACCGGGTTGACCTTAGGTCAGGTTGATGCGAAAGGCATCAAGAAGTACGGACTCGGGGGATATGGCAGCTACGGCGCGGGATATTCTGGCTACTACGAAAATTGACGGGCACGACTGTGTTCAACTTGCAGCGGAATCGCCAATTACCCAGTGGTATGGATTTCCAACCCTTGTGGATAAGCGCGACGCTGCGTTAACTATTAGGCATGTCTTGAGCAGGGCATTTTTTAGTCCGGGCACAGAATCACAAGAACCCGGAATATTTAGTGGTGTTATTGTACCGGTGCAAAAGGCGTCTGAATGTTAGATTTTTTGCTCAACCTATCGCGTCGCTCCAAACGCGCGATCTTCCTTAGTGTTGATATCCTTTTGGTTCTGGTTAGCCTTTACGTGGCTTTCACACTTCGGTTTGGAACTGCTTTTCCATTTTCACAGATGAAAGACTCCTTGGTTCTTTTCCCGTTCATGCTGGCGGTCAGCGTTCCGGTATTTCTTTATACGCAACTCCCGAACATCAAGCTGAACGCTATAGAGAACAAAGCTTTGATCCGCGTTGGCGTCGCGTCCATAGGGTTAATGGTGCTGGCGATCATCGGAAGTTACATGATGAACCTCAACGCCCCGCGCTCTGTCCCTCTGATCCTTGGCGTGTCGTTTTTCTGTCTGGCATCAGCAAGTCGTCTGGTCGGCAATGCTTTGCTGCACAACATTGATCACAGCAACGCGCGGTCCTTGCCGGTTGCAATCTACGGGGCGGGCGCTGCGGGCATTCAACTTGCATCTGCTTTGAGAGCATCAAGCGAAGTTCACCCCGTTGTTTTTATCGACGACAACCCAAACCTGCACGGCGTTCTTGTCGCCGGCCTGAAGGTATTACCACCCAGTCGATTGCCTGACCTCGCAACCAAGGCACAAATCAAACGTGTGCTGATCGCTATACCCTCGGCAAGCCAGAACCTGCGCAATGCGCTGGTGGACAAACTACGGTCGCTCAATCTGGAAATTCAGATTCTGCCGTCTTACGTCGATCTTGTAAGCGATCCGAACCCTGCCGCGAAGTTGCGCACCGTCTCCCCGGATGAGCTGCTGGGGCGTGACAATGTTGATTTGAACATCCCCGACATCGCCAAAGCCTATGCAGGGCGCACCATAATCGTGACGGGTGCGGGCGGGTCGATCGGATCCGAACTTTGTCGGCAATTGCTGGATTGCGGCCCATCAAAGATCGTTCTCTTCGAGCAAAGCGAATTTGCGCTTTACGAGATTGAACGCACACTTCGACCAATGGCAGAGCGCTCCGGCATCAAGGTGGTCGCCCGGCTGGGGTCGGTGACAAACCGGACCCGGATCGAAACTGTAATGCGTCAGGAAGAGGTCGAGATCGTTCTACATGCTGCCGCCTACAAGCATGTGCCACTTGTCGAAGAAAACGAGATTGAAGGCGGTTTGAACAACGTCATCGGCACGCAAGTGGTCGCCGAAACCGCTATTTCATTGGGGTTGGAGCGTTTCATTCTGGTTTCCACCGACAAGGCCGTGCGCCCGACCAATATCATGGGTGCCACCAAACGGATGGCTGAGCTTGTGGTGCAGGATTTACAAAAGCGCAGCATGGGCACCCGGCTTTCTATGGTGCGTTTTGGGAACGTGCTGGGGTCATCCGGCTCGGTGTTGCCATTGTTTCAGCAGCAAATCGCCATGGGCGGGCCGTTGACGGTTACACATCCGGACATCACGCGATTTTTTATGACGATCCCCGAAGCGGCGCGGCTGGTTCTGCTCGCCGGGGCATTTTCAAACGGTCGTGACATTTTTGTACTGAACATGGGCAAACCTGCCCGCATCATTGATATCGCCAAGCGAATGATCAATTTGTCCGGGCGGAGCGTCCGGGACGAATCCAATCCCGATGGCGATATTGCAATTGAAATCACGGGCCTCCGACCAGGTGAAAAGCTATACGAGGAACTGTTGATCGCCGATGACAGCCTGCGTGCGACCCCGCATCCAAAAATCCTGCGCGCCGAAGAAAATTCCCTATCTGAAATCGAAGTTGCAGGCATGTTGAAGGACCTGCAAAAAGCCGTGGAAGCTGGCGACACCGAAGCCATTCGCAACGTGGTGGAATACCGGGTTGAAGGCTATCACCGCCAGGAAGTTGTGGCGTAGAGATGGGACATCAGAACAATTCTTTCGCGTCTGGCGCGCGAGGTTTTGCGGATGCCGCAGGATCACCGCTCTGGTATTTGTTGCAGGTAAAACCAGGCGGATTGGAACGCGCGGAGGTCAATCTGAAACGTCAGGGCGTTGAGTGCTTCATGCCGCGTCAGACAAAACCCGCGACGTCTCCGAGCAAGCCCAAACCACTGTATCCGGGCTATTTGTTTGCGTCTTTTTCACCCGATCTTGTGCCTATTCGTTCCATCAACGCGACCTATGGCGTAAGTCGGCTTGTAACCATGGGCTATGACCTCAACAGAGGATTGCCCGAGAGCCTTATTAACGGCCTGAAAGAACGCTGTGATGAGGATGGACATATTCAGCCGCCTTTGGGCTTAAAAAATGGGGAAACCATCCGCATAACCGGCGGTCCATTTGCCGACTACCTTGCCTACGTTGACAGCATGAGCGCGAGTGAGAGGGTGCGTGTTTTGTTCGATTTGCTGGGGCAAACCATTCGGGCAGATGTTGACGTCAGAGACGTCTTACGCTGCTAGCAAGATACGCCAAAACAAACGCTATCATCTACTAGTCGATGCCGATGTAGGTCTAAGAACGACTGGCGCGGATCAGTCAATGCAAGGCGTTGCGCCATCCGCACTATCCGTGACCAATCTGCGGGATATTGGGGTTTTGTCTTGAAAACAGGGATTAATCTTGCTCAATGGGCCAGTACAAGAGTTTGAGCATGCTGAAAATGTCCGATAAGACTTTCATTTCTTCATTTGGAAAAATTTTCCGCAGTGCAATTGCGCTGGCAGTAGTTGCTGTATTGCCGGAGCCGCTTTTGGCTGGCCCAACTCTGAACTCCTACGGTGTTGTCGGGTTGCTTGACATGCCAACGGCTGAATCCGCCGATGATGCGCAGCTTTCTCTGTCTGGCTCCTACTTTGGCGGGACATTCAAAAACACGCTTACCTTCCAGATTGCGCCGCGCCTGTCCGGTAGTTTTCGCTATTCGATTTTGCGCTCCCCAACCTACAACACGTGGGACCGCAGTTTCGATATTCGCTATCAACTGCGCTACGAGAGCAGGTATCTACCGGCGATTGCCATCGGCCTACAGGATTTCATTGGCACTGGTCTTTATGCATCCGAATATGTCGCGGCAACCAAAAACATCACACCAAGTCTAAAGGTTACAGCCGGGATGGGCTGGGGGCGATTGGGGTCTCATAACGGCTTTACCAATCCTTTGAGCTCGATCTTTGGACCGGCCTTCAATACCCGCACTGGTGTTGTCGGCCTTGGCGGCACCCCCACGTTCGGCAATTGGTTCCGCGGCCCCGCTGCGTTTTTTGGTGGTGTTGAATGGCAGACGCCGATGAGGGGTCTTACTTTCAAGGCTGAATACTCCTCCGACGCATATACCCTTGAAACCGTCACGCATTCTTTTTTCACCCGCAGAACGCCGCTTAATTTTGGCCTGAACTATCGGTTCCGCAATGGCAATCAGGTTGCAGTGAATTACATGTACGGCAGTCAGATCGGGATTTCCGGCAGTTTGGTTCTGAACCCTTTGAAGCCACAGGTGCGTAATTCCGTTGGACCCGCACCGCTCGCCATTTTAAGCAGACCAGACGATCAGCCGCGCACGACTGGGTGGACCGCACAACAGGGCGGGGCCGGGATCCTACGCCAGAACGTAGCCAAGTTGTTGGCCGCCGATGGTCAGCAACTTGAAGCTTTTGCCGTTTCAGCGACCTCAGTTGAAGTGCGCTACCGCAATCAGCAGCACGAGAATGTAGCGCAATCCATTGGACGGGTTGCGCGGATTTTGACCAATACGATGCCAGCGTCGGTCGAGTATTTCGTTATCGTGCCGGTTGAAAACGGCCTGCCGATGGCGGCGTTTCACATGAGCCGCAGCGACGTTGAAGAACTGGAAAACGCCCCGAACGGTGCTGCAGAATTGTTGGCGCGGACAGATATTCGTGATGCTGGTGCTTTGCCAGAAGGCACGGCTTTCGCCTATGGGCTTTATCCAAAATTCTCATGGGCTCTGGAACCAGCGTTTCTGGTCAGCTTTTTTGACCCTGACAATCCACTTCGATTTGACCTCGCCGCACGGCTTCGTGCCAGTTACGAAGCGCGTCCAGGCTTGATTCTGTCGGGCTCCGCGCGAAAGCGGATTTTTGGGACTCTCAATACGGTTACCAGGGTGTCAAACTCGACCATACGACACGTCCGCTCGGATTATGGCCTTTATGATAACGCCGGCGATCCGGTGATTGAACATCTGACCGCAGAGTTGTTTTTCAAGCCGGGCAAAAACCTCTATGGCCGGGTTTCGGCGGGTTATCTTGAACAAATGTACGGTGGTGTTTCCGCCGAAGTGCTTTGGCGTCCCGTCAATTCGAACTTCGCTTTGGGAGCAGAGTTGAATTACGTCAAGCAACGGGCGTTTGATCAATTGCTTGGCTTTCAGTCCTACGAGGTCATGACCGGGCATTTTTCCGGATACTGGAATATGCAGAACGGGTTTCAGGCGCAGGTCGATGTAGGTCGTTACCTTGCCGGTGACTATGGCGCGACGTTTGCTCTGGATCGGGCATTCAACAATGGTTGGAAAGTTGGTGCATTCTTTACCCTGACTAATGTTCCCTTTTCGTCGTTTGGCGAGGGTAGTTTTGACAAAGGTATCCGCATTACCATTCCGGTCGCCTGGGCCACTGGCAAGCCGACCAAGGACGTCCGCCAGTTGGAACTCAAACCCATTACACGCGATGGTGGTGCCCGCCTCAGTGTTCGAAATCGCCTATATGAAGTTACGTCGGAGTATCATGGCGACCGGTTGAAGCGACGCTGGGGGAGGTTCTGGAGATGAGGATCGTTGCACAGACACTCCTGGCGTTTTCTGCCCTGGCCGCATGTTCGTCTGACTATCCCAAGCTTGATGTCGGCGGCACTTTTGGCGGCATCAAATCCGCGATCATCAAGCCAAAGGTGGAAATTACCACCGCGAATCCCTTCGCAGGCTTGACCCGTAAACAGCTTGAGGAGATCGAAGGTCCACTTCTGGTGATCAATCTGGAATCGACGGGCGGCTATGCCGGCTTTGTACGCATCGCAACAAACCAGGATGTGGAAACCTATGGCACACGCGACCCACTGACATTCAGTATGCGCAACGGTATTCTGGTCGCCTCGCGCGGGCTGGCAGGGGATTTGATGTCTGCCGAGGTCTCGGGCGTGCTAAGCGCCTTGAAATCAGGAAAGTCAGCGAACTATCAACGCAGCTATTACTGGCTGAGCGGCGATGAGCAGACGATTCCCTCGCAACTTGATTGCACCCTTAGCTTTGTCGATAACGCCAAAATCGAAATTGTAGAGCGAACCCACAAGGCAAATCACTGGCGAGAAAGTTGCAATAATGCGTCACTCAACGTCACCAACGATTATTGGATCAGCCTGGATCGATCAACGATTTGGCAATCCCGTCAATTGATTAGCCCTGAAATCGGCCATATCAACGTGACCCGGGTCATCAAGTAACAGCATTGGTTTGCGCGTTTGCGTTTCATTGACAAATCCATGCCGTAACCGCTAGAGTTGTTCCCGTGCACACTATTACTGGAGATTGAAATGAAAAAGCTTACCGCATTATCCGCAGCCGCCCTTTTGGCGGCCTCGGTTGCCGGTGGCGCGATGGCCGAAGAAACCATCAAACCACTGGAGTCGACTACGACAACTAAATCAACCCAAACATCGCTGGAATTGCTCGGTGGTCTTGGCGCTGGCGGTGCTGGCGCAGGTGTGATCATTGGCATTGTAACTATTGCGACTGTTGTTGCCGCGACATCTGGCACCTAAGCCACAGATTGTTGTGTAATTTTAAAAGCGGGCCATCTGGCCCGCTTTTTTGTTGTCCGTTTGGAAACAACCTTTTAAGACAAACCAAGCCCGACGGTTGATCTGCCCGCCCCGGAAACAACACGAGTATTGTCGATGAAACCGATTTTTATACCACTTCTGCTGTTGTTAGCAGGCTGTGGCTCTGCCTATATTTCGCCCGAAGTCCGTGAAGTTAAAGAAGCGACCACGACCACGTCACAGGTCGAGATTATTCCCCTTACGGTTGCGACTGCAAATAGCGCAAACAAGTCACGCTACAAGCCCCGCGCCCTGCCATCGGTTTACCGTCATGTTTCAAGTGTTCCGGCGACCAAGACCGCCGGAGCCTTGCCTGACCCCGCACTCGATTCTGAAGATCGTCCACAAGTCGTAGAAATGCGCGTTCCCCCGAAATTGGCGGCGGCACCCTACACCATTGGCGTTGCCGATGTGCTGCTGCTTGCCACGCCGACTGCCGGGGATTCGGTTGCTGAATTAAGCGGCCTTCTTGCCGCGCAAAACAAACGCCAAGGCTACACCGTTCAGGATGATGGCGCGATTGCGATCCCGGACGTTGGCCGGGTTCAGGTCGCTGGCCTGACGCTTGAAGAAGTTGATGCAGCGGTTTTTCAGGCACTGGTCGCGGCTTCGATCAATCCGACATTTTCGGTCGAGATCTCAGAATTTAACTCGCAACGCGTCTCTGTTGGCGGGGCGGTAGGTTCGCCTGTTTTGGCACCGATCACGCTCAAGGCCCTTTACCTCGAAGAGGCTTTGCAACTTGCAGGTGGTGTAACCGCCCCGGACCTCGATTATGCGACCGTGCGGCTCTATCGTGATGGCAAGCTGTTTCAGATTCCGCTCACCCAGCTTTATGCAAAGAACGAACTGCAACGCATCCGCCTGAAAGATGGCGACAGCATTTTTGTTGACACCGAATATGAGCTTGATCAGGCCAAAGCCTATTTCGCAGAGCAGATCACCCTTCTGACGCTTCGCCAGTCTGCGCGCACCCAAGCGATCAATGAATTGAACACCGAATTTTCAATCCGCAAGACACAAGCGGACGAGGCTCGGGCCAACTTCACGGCACGCGAAAGCCTTGGCGCGGTCAAGCGCGATTATGTTTACCTTGGTGGCGAAGTCAAAAATCAAAGCCGTTTTGCCTTGCCGTTTGAGCAGCAAGCGACGCTTGCTGATGCGTTGTTCTCAACGGATGGCATTTCGAACCGGGAAGCAAATCCCAGCCAGATTTACGTTTTGCGCGGCTCAAAAGATGGTTCCAAGATTATGGCCTATCAGTTGGACGCACGAAATGCCGCAAACCTGATTGTGGCAACGCGACTGGAACTGCGGCCCAATGACGTGATCTTTGTCTCAGAACAGCCGGTCACCAAGTGGAACCGCGTTGTCGCGCAGATCGTTCCATCGCTGATCACCTCGACAATCGCTGCGGCGCAATAATCTAGGCCTAGTGTTCTTTGGGGGAAACCTGCATACGCGCTAGGTTGATATGAAGCGGATTTCGTCGGTCAGGATCGTGGCGGCGGTCAGCCGCCCCGTGAAACACGCACCGGTGTCGGTATTGATCCGCCCAAAAGCGGCCGTAGGGGCGTCAACAACCGTGTGGCCATGCGCAACCCAGATCCCGTCCTTGCGCATTTCGTTGAAGAAATCGCGATGGCCCCAGATCAAATGGCGCTGGCGTTGTTCGTCAATCGGTGCATTCGGATTTGCACCCGCATGAACAACGACGACATTGCCATTTTGCCACATCAAAGGTCGTGCCCTAAGCCATTCGACGCTGCCAGCGGGAAGCTGTTCAAGCAGCTTATCCCTTGCATCCTCCAATCGCGCGGCAGGTGCATTTTCATTGACGCTGCCGATCCCATAGCTCGCCAGCGTTTGCAGGCCGCCGTATTTTAGCCAGCGGGGTCCACGTTCTTCGGGGTTGTCGATGAAATCCAGCATCATCTTTTCGTGGTTTCCCAGCAGGCAAATCACCTGTTCGCTGAATTCAGTCTCCAGATTTCGGACAAACTCCAGCGCACCCGCACTGTCTTCGCCACGATCGACAAGATCACCGACAAAGACCAGTTTCACCTCTTCGGGTGGAAAATTCTCAACGCTTTTGTCAATCGCAGGCAACAACCGCTTCAAAAGCGGCAACGCGCCGTGAACATCGCCCACCACAACCATTGGCTGATAGGGCCGCAACGGCGCGTCAAATGCCTGAAGGGATTGCGCAGGGCGATTCCAGAACTTCAGACGTTGTAAAACTGCCATTATTTCGAGGTCCTCGAAAACCCGATGCGCGCAACCGTCTAAAGCAGATCGCGCGCAACAAGGTCAAGGGCATGGCAGGCTTTGGTTGTCCCGCGTGGCCAATTGCCGCCGTATAGCACAACTTCAAAGGGCGGAGATGCCTTTGTCGATTGCAGCGATGATCGTGTTGACATCGCCTTCTTCCAATACCAGCGGCGGTGACAAAAGGATATTGTGGCCGGAAACCCGGATGAAGGCGCCATTTTCGTAGGCCACTTTCTGCACCGCTTTGCCGACTGCCAGATTGGGCGTTTTGCTGTTGCGATCCGTCACCAGTTCAACCCCGGTCATCAGGCCGTGTCCACCACGCACATCGCCAATGATCGCGTGTTTGTCGGCAAGAGCCTTGAGCCCTTCGAATAACTGCTTCCCGCGTGCAGCCGCATTGCCGCGCGGGTCGATCCGTTTGGTTTCAGAAAGACAGGCCAAAGCCGCGGCGGCACCAACGGGATGGGCGGAATAAGTATAGCCATGCCCGATGGAGGCCCGCCCGGTTTCGTCGCTCTCAAACACCTCGGCAACTTTTTCACCGATCATTGCGGCACCAAACGGGTAGTAGGCATTTGTGATCGCTTTGGCGGTCGACATCATGTCAGGTTTGACCCCCCAATGGCGCGCACCCGACCAATCGCCCGAGCGTCCAAAGCCAGTGATCACCTCGTCCGAGATCAACAGGATTCCGTTGCGATCACAGATGTCACGCACACCCGGCATGAAGCTGTCATGCGGGACAATGACCCCGCCTGCCCCAAGGATTGGCTCCATGATAAAGGCCGCGATTGTATTGCCACCCTGAAAGGCAACCTCGTCCTCGATGGCGTTCAGACAAAGCTGTGCCAGTTTGGCAGGGTCGCTTTCGTTAAACGGATTGCGATAGGGATAGGGGCACGGCATTTGGAAACAGCCATCCAAAAGCGGTTCGTACATCGTGCGAAACCGGTTGTTGCCGTTGACCGACGCGCCGCCAAAATGAGTGCCGTGATAACCCTTCTTCAGGCTAAGGAATTTGGTGCGCTGATATTCCCCCCGGACTTTGTGATACTGCCGCGCAAGGCGCAGCGTGGTTTCAACGCTGTCCGACCCGCCAGAGGTGAAAAATGCACGACACATGCCGTCCTCGGCAAAGAACTCGGCAAGCTCAAAGGATAATTCAATCGCAGCATCGTTGGAGGTTCCGGCAAAGGCCGAATAATACGGTAACCGTTCGAGTTGGGCGGCGATGGCGGCCTTGATGGGCTCACACGAATAACCAAGGTTGACGTTCCAAAGCCCACCGACCGCGTCAACGACCTCGTGACCGTCAATATCCTTGATCCGAACGCCCGTTGCTTCGGTAATGATGATCGGCGCGTTTTCAAGGCTTTCAGCAGGGGCGGCCATGGGATGCCACATATAACGGGCGTTGTTTTCCTTCAGGAAATTGCTGTCTTTCATGCCGGTTCTCCAAGTTTCAATCCAAGTTGCTTCAGCGCCTGTTCATAGGAACGGCGTGGGTTTTTCACGTCAAAATGCACGGTGCGCAGCCCGATCCGGGCGGCACCCTCGATGTTGCGGCGTTGGTCGTCCACAAAAACACAAGCCTCTGCGGATAGGTCCAACGCTGTTAGGCAGGCTTGATAGGCACGGGCATCCGGTTTCAGGATACCGGTGTATGTCGCGTCGGAAATTACGTCAAAATCTTTCAGGAAGGGCAGCTTTTCTCGAAACGCCGCGCCGTAAAAGAGGTCCAACTCGTTGGACAGGACCGCCAGTTTGATACCGGCCTTCGCGACAATATCAATCGCAGACAATGCCTCAGGCCGGATGATCGGCAGCGGGTCCGCGCCCCGGGCGGCTTTGACGAAATCGGACATTTCCGACCAATCCGCGCCGATCAGGCTTGCGACTTCTGTTGTTCTTTTCTGCCAATAATTGCGCTCGGTAATTCTGTCGGCCTGCATATCCTGCCAAAGTGGATCGGCTTCGGGGGCAAAGGGCCCCTGCCACGACAGGCTTCCTTTTGGCAGACCCAATGCGGCCTCGCTCAGGCCGTGGGTCTCAAACATGGTCCTCGTGATGACGCCGCCAAAATCAAGGATCAACGCTTGGGCCTGATGGGTCATTGTGCGGCCTCATTCAGTCGTGCACCACCGATTTTTGCGGTCAGGCGCATGGCGGCAGCCCGCACCGCGTCGCGGATTTGGGCGATGCTTTCAGGCGTTTGGCGCGATGCTACCGATGCGACGGCTATTGCCGCGACCGCATAGCCGTTTCGATCCATGATCGGCGCGGCAATGCCGGTGACATCAGCCTCAAAACTTTGCCGGGCGACGGCATAGCCCTGTCGCCTTACTTCATCGAGATGGACCAACAGATCGCTGCGTTTTGTGATCGTTGTGTCGGTAAACGCCTCAAGATCCTCCGGCAGATCCTCTGCCCTTACGCCGTTTCCAAACGCCAGAAGCACCAGCCCCGAAGCCGCGCCATGCAGCGAAATAACCTCCGCTGGTTCCAAGGAGGCACGAACAGAACGTTTAGGTTCCAGCGCACCAATCGTAACCAAAGAGGCCCCGGACAAGGCAGAAACATGCGCAGTTTCACCTGTTTGATCAACCAGGGCATCCAGTTCCGGCTGGATCAAAGTGGTGAAGGGAAAGGTCAGATCCCTGATTCGTGCAAGCCGCAGCAAGGACAATCCCAGGCGGTATTGACGGGATTCGGGGTCTTGTTCAACGAAACCATGCCGCTCCAACGCCGTCAGGCATCTGAGAGTCGTCGCCTTGTCCATTTTTGCAGTTCGCGCGAGCTCAGAGAGACCAAATTCCGGATTTGTCAGCGAAAAATGGTTCAGCAAACCCAATGCCTTTTCCACGCTGCGCAAAGTGTTTTGCCCAGTTGGTGTCGGAATTTCTTTGCTTTTGCTGCCGGTCATTGCCACGATCTGACTTCTTAGTGCGCCTCAATCCTTGACAGGTGACGGAACGTAAGGCAAGTATTTTGAACCGACTGGTTACAATAATGAACCGACTGGACAACAGGGAGTTAACCAAATGAAGAAATTTCTGACCTCGGCGGCAGTCGCGGCATCCATGGCGGCGGCAGTTTTGCCCGGCGCGGCCCTTGCGGAATACCCCGAAAAACCCGTGACATTCATCGTTCCTTGGCCTCCGGGCGATCTTGAGGATGTGCTGACACGGATGATCGCCGAAGATTTCCAGGCTGAATACGGCGTTGCAGCGGCAGTGGTGAACAAGCCCGGCGGCGGCGGCGGCCCCTTCCCCGGCGCAATTGATGTGGCGATGGCTCCGGCAGATGGCTACACCATCGGCTCCTTCGTGATGGGCGTTCCGCTGATTGGCCATGTGATCGGCATTCCGGAACTTGCGCCGGAAAAGTTTGACCCCCTGGGTATCTTTGTGACTTACCCCTTTGTCCTCGCGACCTCGGGTGATGCGCCATATCAAACCATGGAAGAACTGGCAGAATACGCTAAATCCAACGATGTTTCGCTTGGCCATTTCGGTGCGCCACTGATCCCGACCAAGTTGACACTTGCCCATGCGGTAAATTCGGGTTTCGAATATTCCTCCGATGCGGCGTTTGATAATCTGGATTGCAACACCTTGGCTTCCGGCGATGCGGATGTCATCAACACAACGCTGCAACTGGTTCAGCCTTGCCTTGATTCAATCACCATTCTTGCGGCTGTGACCGAGCAGCGGATCCCGTTGGTTCCTGACGCACCAACCATGGCCGAAGTGGACGACACGTTGTCCATGACGCTTTGGAACGGTCTCTTTGTCCTCAAAGACACCCCGCAGGATGTCCGTGACAAGATCACTGCTGTTGCAATGAAAACCATGGCTTCCGAGCGGGCGCAGAATGTCGCCAAGCAGACCGGTGCTTCGATCTACTGGAAAGACGCAGCCGCGTCGGCAGCACAGATCGAAAGCGACAAGAAAGCATTCGGTGACGTTAACGCGCTGCTGGAGTGATCGTCTGATCACCTGATATCTGGTCGGCCCGAAAAATTGGGCCGGCCGCTTTTGGCTGGGGACAACACATGAGCAACGGCACCCAAGGCAAACGAAAAGCCCTGTCGGGCGAATTGTTGTTTGTGGCCGTCTTTCTTTTGTTCTCGCTGTTTTTGCTCTGGTCTGCACCTGATCAGGTCAAATGGTTCAAGCGCACGAAATGGGCATCACAACCGTCCCTATGGTCCCTTATCGGTATCGTCGGCATGGTCGGCTTTGGTGCCGCGCATTTCGCAACCCGCGCACGAATTTCCGACCTTAAACGTGACTGGGACGAGGCCAGGATCTGGGTCCGTTCGGGTGAATATGCCGTCTGGTTCATGGCCTATGTCTGGCTGGTGCCACGCCTGGGTTATCTTCCGGCCACGCTGATCGTGGCGCCTTTGCTGACCTTTAGGGTCGGGTATCGTTCCGGGCAGATGGTTGGCGCCTCTGCGGCGGTTGGATTTGCGATTGTCCTGGTGTTCAAGGCATTTTTAGAGGTCCGCATCCCCGGCGGTGCCATCTACGAGTATTTGCCGGGTGCACTACGCTCGTTCATGATCCTGAATTTCTAAGCCGGGAGGCCGCGCGTGGACGTATTGTTATCCGGTTTTGTAATCCTTGCGCGCTGGGACGTGATCGCGGCGTTGCTGATCGGATCCGTCGGCGGGGTGATCATCGGCGCAATCCCGGGTGTCGGGGCGGCGGTGGCCATTGCGATCCTGTTGCCCGCAACCTTTTCGCTTGATCCCATCGTCGGGCTTACTGTGCTGTTGGGAATATATGGATCATCCATGTATGGCGGGGCAATTCCGGCGATCCTGATCAACACGCCGGGCACGGCCGTCAACGCTTTGACCACCTACGATGGCTTTCCGATGACCCGGCGCGGCGAGGCGCGGCGGGCGCTGTCACTGGCCTATTCCGCCTCCTTCTTTGGTGGCATCTTTTCTGTGATCTGCCTGATGCTACTGGCCCCGGTTCTGGCGCTGGTCGCGCCGATGTTCGGAGCGCGGGAAATTTTTCTGGCTGCCTTTTTGGGCATTGTCCTTGTTGTGACTGCCCATCGCGGGCAGATGCTGGCGGCAGGCATGATGGCGTCCTTTGGGATCTTCATCATGACGGTCGGACTGGAGCCGATCAAATACTCCCGCCGCTTTACATTCGATCAAAGCTGGCTGGCAGGCGGGCTAAACCTGATCGTCGTTGTACTGGGCCTGTTTGCTATTTCGCAGGCGTTCATCCTGCTGGTCGACAAGGACAAAAGCCCAAAGGCGGCATCCGTTCGTGGCGGACTATTTCAGGGACTGAAAGAGTTGCTTCGCCACAAAAGGGTCGCCTCGGTCTCGGGCGGTTTCGGGGTGGTCATGGGTATGATTCCCGGCGTTGGCGAGTTCACCGCGCAGTTCATGTCCTACACCTACGCGCAGCGGACGTCCAAAACACCCGAGGCATTTGGTGATGGCTCCCCCGAGGGTTTGATCGCCGCAGAAACCGCCAACAATGCTGTTCCGGGGGCGGCAATGATCCCGCTTCTGGCCCTTGGTATTCCGGGCGAGGCATTAACAGCGATGATGTTGTCGGTGTTTTACGTTCACGGTGTCATCCCGGGGCCAAACCTGTTTGAAAACCAGATGGATTTCGTGATGGCGCTTTATCTGGCGTTGTTGATCCTGAACCTTCTGGTGTTGATGTTCCTGATGGTCGCCACCAATGGCTTGCTACAGATCATCCGTATTCCGACACGCTTTTTGGGCGTCACGATCCTGATCCTGTCATTCGTCGGGGTTTATTCGCTGCGCAACAGCATCACCGATTGTGCCGTTGCGACCGGGTTCGGAATCCTCGGCTTCATCCTTAAACGTCTGAATCTGCCGATCGTGCCGATCATTCTTGGTATGGTGTTGGGCGAGATCATGGAATCCAAGCTGAGGATCGCCATGGCGCGGGTAAAGACCCCAACCGATTTTATTGACCGCCCGATCGCGTTCTTTTTGTTCTGCGTGATCCTGTTGATCATCGCTTTGCAGATCCGTGCGGGCTGGAAGGCCTACAAATACCGTAAGGAACAGGAATGGCTGAACAACAAACCATCGACGCATTACGCCAAATCCATGTACCAGCGCAGAAGCACTTCGTTGAAGGAACGTGGCTCCAAGGATCAGGCGAACCGCTAGAGGTTGTCTCGCCGATCAACGGACAGGCTTTCACGACGTTGGCGCGGGGTACGGCTGCCGATATGAAACGTGCCGTTGCCTCGGCCCGCGCCGCGTTTGAGGATCGTCGCTGGGCCGGGATGCCACCTGCTGCGCGAAAGAAGATACTGCATCGGCTGGCTGACCTGATCGAGGCAAACGCGCTGGAGCTTGCGGTTCTTGGCGTGCGCGACAATGGCACCGAAATCAAAATGGCCCTCAAGGCCGAACCGGGTTCGGCAGCGGGAACCTTTCGCTATTACGCCGAAGCAATCGACAAGGTTTACGGCGAAATTGCCCCGACACCGGACAATGTTCTGGGCCTGATCCATCATGAACCGGTGGGCGTGGTCGGGGCCATCGTGCCGTGGAATTTTCCGTTGATGATCGGGGCATGGAAGATCGGCCCTGCCCTTGCCGCTGGAAACTCGGTTGTATTGAAACCGGCGGAAACGGCGTCTTTGACCTTGCTGCGATTGGTCGAACTGGCCGCCGAGGCGGGATTGCCTGACGGCGTGTTGAACGTTGTCACCGGGCAAGGCGCTGTTGTTGGGGAGGCGCTGGCGCTTTCTTTGGATGTCGATGTGCTGGCGTTCACCGGCTCTGGGGGGACCGGGCGCAGGTTGCTGGAATATGCGGCGCGTTCAAATCTGAAACGCTGCTATCTGGAACTGGGCGGGAAATCCCCGAACATTGTTTTTGCTGATACAAAGGATCTGGATCAGGCCGCTAAAGTATCTGCCGCCGGAATTTTCAGAAACGCCGGTCAGGTTTGTGTGGCTGGGTCACGCCTGCTGGTGGATGCAGAAATCCACGACGAATTTGTCGCCAAGGTCGCTACTTATGCCGCGGCCATGACCGTTGGCGATCCGCTTGCGCTGACATCAGACATTGGCGCAATCAATTCTGCCGGGCAGTTGGAAAGCGACCTTGGCTTTGTGGACCTGGCGCAACGCGAGGGGGCGGAACTATATCTTGGCGGTCAGCGTCTGCTGGAAGAAACCGGTGGTTGGTATATGGAACCAACGATCCTGACCGGGGTAAAGGACAGCCACAGCGTTTTTCAGGACGAAGTTTTTGGTCCCGTCCTAAGCGTCACTGCCTTCACCTCCGAGACAGAGGCGATCCAACTGGCCAATGCCACCAGTTTTGGCCTTGCTGGGGGTGTCTGGACCTCTGATCTGTCGCGTGCGCATCGCATGGTGCGGGCCATTCGTGCCGGGGTGGTTCATGTCAATACCTATGGCGGCGCGGATGCAACCGTGCCGCTTGGCGGCGTAAAGCAATCAGGCAACGGGGCCGACAAAAGCCTGCATGCTTTGGCAAAATATACCGATCTGAAGACCGCCTGGATCCAGCTTTAACCCCGCCCAAGATTTCGCCAGCGCCGACCATCACGATGCAGCAGCATCAAGCTTTCGTCCGGGCCTGATCCGCCGGGATCGTATATCTCCGGTTGCTCGGAACCGGAGGCCCATTCCTCCAGAATGGGATCCAGCCATTCCCAGGCCGCTTCAACCTCATCGCCGCGCATGAACAAGGTCTGATCTCCGCGAATGACATCCATGATCAGGCGTTCATAGGCGTCGGGCAAAAGAACATCCGCGCCCAGCGCCTCGGCAAAAGTCATGTCCAAAGGCACCTCGGTCAGGCGCATACCGCCCTGTCCCGGCTCTTTGATGGTCATGCGCAGCGTGATGCCCTCGTCGGGTTGCAGGCGGATGATCAGTGCATTGCCGCGCCGGTTCTGCATGTTGGGAAAGATTGAATGCGGCGGGTCGCGAAATACGATGGCGATTTCCGACAGGCGTTCGCGCAGTCGCTTTCCGGTGCGCAGGTAAAACGGCGTACCGGCCCAGCGCCAGTTTGATATATGAACCTTTAACGCGGCAAAGCTTTCGGTGCGGCTGTCAGAGTTGCCAGCCTCTTCGGCATAGCTCGCGGCATCGCTGCTGGCCGCATATTGGCCCCGCACGATTTCCTTGCGATCCACCGGATCGAGTGCGCGGATCACCTTTAACTTTTCGTCGCGCACAACATCGGGTTCAAAACGCGAAGGTGGCTCCATCGCGGTAAGGCAGAGCAATTGCATCAGGTGATTTTGCACCATATCCCGCAGCGCCCCGGAGCGGTCGTAATACTCGCCGCGCCCCCCGACGCCCAGGCTTTCGGCAACGGTGATCTGCACATGATCAATGTGCTGGCAATTCCACAGCGGTTCGAACAACGCATTGGCAAAGCGTAGTGCCATCAGGTTTTGCACCGTTTCTTTGCCGAGGTAATGATCAATGCGATAGATTTGTTCTTCGCGAAAACAGCAGCGCAATTCGGCGTTCAAGGCCTTGGCTGTCGCAAGATCATGGCCAAAGGGTTTTTCCACCACAATCCGGCTATTTTCATCGGCTAGCTCAAACCGCGTCAGCCGCTGTGCAATGGGCGCGAACAATGCCGGCGACACTGACAGATAAAACGCCCGCACCGCTTCGTTGCGCAGCTTCTGACCCAGTTCCTCCCAGCCGTTGTCGCCCTTGGCGTCGGTACAAACGTAAGACAAGCGCTCCAGGAACGCTGCGTGATCTTCGCGGTTGCTATCATCCGGCTTGCCAATTGCCTTTGCGATCAGGGTGCGAAAGGTTTCTTCGTCAAGTTCGGTGTGGGCTGCACCGATGATCCGGGCCTCCGGCGGCATTTGGCCGACCCGAAACCGATGGAACAGTCCGGGAAAGATTTTGCGGGTCGCCAAATCGCCGGTAGCGCCGAACACCACCAGGTCAAAAGGGTCAACCGGGATCACGCGTGAGACCATGAAACTGTTCCGCTTTTATTCAATCAAGCGGTCATCATCGCCATGCGGGGACTTGTTGGCAAGTGGTCAATCAGTCCGATTTCAGATCAAATAGCCGTCCGGGCATGACGTCGGTCGCGGACAGGTCCAGGACCTCCAGCAATTGGAAAATCATCGCCTGATTTGAGGTGATGACCGGTTTGCCAATCTCGGCCTCCAAAGCCTCTACAATTTCGACGCTGCGCATATCAGTACAGGACAGAACAATGGCTTGTGCGTCGGGATGGTCAGCGCGTCGGGCAAGCTCCAGCACTTCGGTCGGGGTCAGTTCTCCCTGACCGTAGTTCCCAAGGGATTTACCGATGTCCGCGCAAAGAAGTGTTTCCACCCCGGCCCCGGTAAGAAAATCCATTGCCTGATGGTTTATTTCACCGACATAGGGCGAGGCAAATCCGATGCGTGTGATCGCAAGCCGTGCTAGCGCATATTCCAGCGCCCCGGCAGCGGTGATCGACTTGGCACCTGCCGTCATTTCTATCCGCTCGGCCAGATCGCGATCAAAGCTGCGTCCATGGGTCAACGTCGCAGAGGTACAACCATAAAGGACTGCCTTGGGGCGAACCCCGGCGATTAGGCGTAGTTCGGTCGAAATATCTGACGCACCCAGTCCAGCCATCTGTGCACTATCCGGAATTTCATCGACGTCATATCCGCCTAGGCGGGCGAAATGCATGGTCGCCCCCTTGGGACAAAGCCGGTTCATATCCGGTTCCAGATTGGTGTTTGTGAAAGGCACAAGGACACCGATCTTTGTCGCGCGTTCGGTGATCATTTTCCTCAACCCTGATGGAGCAGCACTAAAGCCCTGACTATCCCGGCCAAGGCATGAATTGCATATCCAAAAACGACAGATCAACCCCAACGCTGCAACCAACGACTAGGGTTCCCGAGCCTCGGCCAAAGGAAACAGATGCGCGGAACCAATTCCAATAAATTTGGTTTTTCCGTGCACCTCCGTTCGCAAAATCCAGCTTTTCCCGTCAGGTGGCGCAACTTGCAAGTACAGGCCTTGCCCGTCCCCATGCATCCCTTTGTCCTTCACGGGAGCTATGCCCGAAAGTTGGTGATGGCGTAATCATGCGGCATTTTGAAGTTGCTTGATCCCGTCCTTGAACTCAACCCCTTTGATGATTTCGGGGAGGCGGTTTTTACCGTCGAGTTTGCGCCATT